>Ga0209347_1000009_pt1 | contig 500215 bp, 451 predicted proteins | sample AutmiccommuBRH23_FD_187382 | JGI IMG/M metagenome (GOLD analysis project Ga0209347, IMG submission 187382) | Deep subsurface microbial communities from Mt. Terri, Switzerland - Autotrophic microbial communities BRH/23 (SPAdes) (version 2) | ecosystem: Environmental > Aquatic > Deep subsurface...
TATCAACTCCTTTAAGCGAACTTCAATTTGACCGACCAAAACTTTCCTGCGGTATTTTGGACACCAAACCACATGGTACTTGCATGAGTAGACAATGTTGTTGTTAGATTTGTATTTTACTTCCATACTCAATATTATACTAAACGTATGTATATAATACAACAAAATGTTAGAATTGCCTTATATCCCCATAGTTGAAACTAGGAGCTTTACGGCAACAAGTTGTAAATATTCAAGGGTAACCATGTAAAAATTTATTAAATTCACAATTTGCAACTGTCATGAACACGAGGAAAAGGGAGACTTACTGACGTGTCTGAAAAATTGGTCTCTATTTTAGAGGTGTGTTTCCATTAAAAATACTCATGCCCTGTTGAAGGTTTTTCGTTAGATTTAGCGAATTATCTATCTGAGGTGATTTAATTTTGAAGACTCAATATCTTGTGATTCCAGTCACGGATGAAGAACGTAAACGGTTTAATCATGTATGTTTAAAATTGGGTATTACCATTGAGCAATTCTTTAACACTGCGCTTCGTGAAGGAGAATTGGAAATACTTAGCACTGAGGCATTTAGTCCTGGTGGTACGTTTTGGAATGAAGAACAATCGTTCAAGAAGGACTCTGAATAAGCACTACGATAGCCTACCTTGATCGAGGCTATTTGCATTATCTATTTCAAGAAGCGGCGGCACTAGCCACCGCTTCTTTGTTTTCGACTTTGTTGATTTTTTTCTTTACTATATCTGACTTTGTAATATAATAGTTTTGGTGCTCAAGCAAACTTATTATGCCCCTCATAATTGACAACTGCAAACTTGCGCTGTGCCAGAACGTCACGGAAAGGTGGTGAATATATGTCTGACCTGACGAAATCCGACTTAGAAAGCTTAGCCGAAAACCTTGAAAAACGTGCCAATGAGAATGAAAAGCCTGTTACTATGGTAAGCTTTAAAGATCTGTTTACACCTTCTTTTATGGCAAAGCACACTCAATTTGCTAATTTTAGCGAGCTGCTCGTCTGCGGAGAATTCAATGTGAACAGCTTAGAAGAATTTATGGCTCTTCTCGATGAGAAGTTTGATGCATTTGTAAAGCAAACTACTCAATTTCAAACTTGGGAAGAGATGCAATCAACAGCTGTTGCTGAGTATGTTAAGTCCTTAAACTAACCCTATACTGTTAGGCAAAAATATTAAGAAGCCATTACTGAAAGGTAATGGCTTCTTAATATTTTAACTATAAATTTTATGAACTTAAATTTAAGGCTAAATTCTAGTTTACTAGTTCAAATAATCCTTTTACAGCATTGTAAATAAAGACTTCTCCTGTTTCAATCGTATAGTACATACCTACAATATCAAGCTCTTTCTTGTTAAATTTTTCGACAATAAAGGGATATGTTAACAAATGCTTTATCTGTTCAACAATGTTCATCTGCTCTGTAAGCCATTCCCTCTTCATTTGATCATCTTTACTATCCAGCTCGTCTAATACCCTTGTCTTAACATTTTCAGCTAGCTCTAACCACTTCTTAACATTAGGAATATTATCAAGCACTGTATCTGGTAGATAAATAGATGCGCATCCGCCACAATTTGAGTGACCACAGACAATGATACTTTTTACTTTTAGCACCTGGACCGCATATTCTATGGCGGCAGTTGTTGCTGAAACCATTAAATCCTCGGGTACTTGATGATATTTAGGAATAATATTCGCGATATTTCTGACTACGAATAATTCTCCAGGTAGGGATTTGGTAATTAATTCAGGAACTACCCTTGAATCTGAACATGCAATAAATAAGGTATGGGGTTCCTGGCGATTCTTCAGTCTACAAAACAAATTTTTATGTTCTTCGTAATCTTGAGTTCGAAATTTAATGAGTCCTGCTAAGATACTCTCCATTTAGTAAACCTCCTATTCATCATCAATTAATGAATCGAAACACATGGGCGGCGCTCTATATTATAATTACATAGGTTTAATTTTCTACACCCTACATAGCAACTACAGAAAATGAGAGCTTTCTTATTATCTATAATTGAAGGTTATCATCATGAGCATAGAACGTCAATATGGCATCTATTAAATTTTAGTATGGTACAATAAGGTTGCATTGTATTTATATGTGATTTAATAAATACAACATTCTCAAGAAGGTGCAATATAAGCGACGTTTATGATATCACTCCAGATAATGTCTGAAAATTCAAATATATATATAATAAAAAAAGCTGCTTTTCATCATTAGATATTGCAATACACTTAATTAAATTTTTCTCAATTAGATATCTTTTAACCAAATCCTATAATCAAGTTCGAGATAGTTTCTTAAATCCTCTTCTGTAAGGGGGTCTTAAGATTGTGATATACTTAATAGGTATAATAACACTGAGACATAATCACTTAACCTCAATGAAAAAAGGTGTTATCTAATGAATATTATTACCTATCTTAACGACGTGGTTAGGCTCCGTTTTCCCGCCTTAACTCATGATAACTTTCGAATATATTGGCTTGGTCAATGCGTCTCCTTGATTGGTACCTGGATGCAAAACATCGGGCAGACCTGGCTTGTCTATTCTCTTACCGGCTCACCCTTACTTTTAGGGCTATTGGGAGCTACCCAATTTTTACCAATCACGTTCTTTTCTTTATTTGCTGGTGTAATTATTGACAACTATCCGAAGCGAACTATACTCCTATTGACACAGCTTATTTCGATGATTTTAGCCTTTACTCTCTCGTTACTGGTTTTCACACACACTGTGAAGTATGAATATATTCTACTGCTAGCCTTTATTTTAGGTTGTTGTAATACGATCGATCTACCTACTCGACAAGCCTTTACATTTGAAATGGCTGGCAAACACGATTTGCTGAGTGCGATCGCCTTGAATTCTGCAACGTTTAATCTGGCAAGAATCATTGGTCCGGCAATCGGCGCTTTAATTATGGCGTCTTTTGGCGCGGGTTGGTGCTTTTTCCTAAACGGAGTAAGCTATATAGCAGTCCTAATTAGCTTACTTAAGATCAAGGTGAGTCCTTATGTTAGAAAAAAAGCCTCTAACACCATGTTAAAGGAAATCAAGGACGGATTAAGCTATATCTCGCAAGAACCCTCTTTGCTTCGGACAATCCTCATGGTTCTAGTCATCGGTTTATTCGTCTTTAACTTTAATATCCTTCTTCCGGTATTCACAAAGGATGTGCTTCATCAAAGGGAACAGGTCTATGGTTTATTGATGTCAACTCTTGGGGTCGGATCATTATTAGGGGCTATAATGGTGTCCATGAAGAGTAAAATTGGTCCCCATTCTAAGATTCTTATTTTTAGTACTCTGATGGTCTCGATCATGTTTATTTTAATTAGCTTCACCAAAACATATTATTACACTGCAATTCTTTTGCTTTTAGCAGGCGTAGCTACTATATGGTTTACTACAAATGCCAACTCAACTCTGCAAATCACCTCCAAAGACGAGTATCGTGGTCGAGTAATGAGCGTCTATTCTTTAGTATTTGCTGGTTCAACCCCCATAGGAAATATGTTTGCTGGCTTTGTAGCTGGTAGGCTTGGCGCGGAAAATGCCTTTTTAATCAGTGGAATCTTAACAATGTCTTCGATTGGAATATTGACGTTGATATTTAAGTTAAGAAAGCAGGAACTGCCAGTATCAAAAGCCAGTCTGTAACTCTAAGCTCTTCTCTTCATAAATTAAAAGTACTTACTATATAGCCAATAAACTCCTGCAATCCCACCTGGGATAGCACACGCCAGCAGGTAGGCATAGATAGTTGGTTTGATTAGGTCCTTCCATACGCTATATTTAGTCATTCACGATCACCTCATAGATTATCTAGGTCCTGATAAAGAATCCTATGGAAAACCCGGCTCGTGCCCTGTTGTTGGTCACGAGCTGGGTTTTCGTTTAATCATTTAGTGTGGAATTGATCTTGGCTCCCTTCCATAATCTGCTTATTATGAAATACTTCATCCACCTCTAATGAAAGCATTCCTCCCTTAGCGTTTTTGCGCCCATCTTTGCCATACTTAGGTGTACTATCATCATTCACAACGCTCACTACCCCTGCAGGCTCCCAAGGCTGGCGGTTTAGTTGGGAAGCATGCTCCTTGTTATTTTCATTACTCATTACTTATTGCCTCCTCTATGTTAGTTTTAAGTCTCATTTGAGATTCCTTCCAACATTATAGATTTCCCTATAGAACTATTATTACTCGCATATATTGTAGATTGGGTTGGAAAACTTTTCTAACCATAGGTATCCAATCATGTTCTTTACGACATAATATTAAAGCTAAACTAATTTTTGATAGAGGACAGAGGCGATGTTATGAGTATTCAACAACTTTATACCAACCCGGACCCATTAATCCCCATGCAACCGTATACGGAATTGCTCTTCGTGGAGGATCAGCTACAGATCGTGCTCGAAAAAGCCGATGGCTTAATTAAAGAAACCTGCGTTAGCTTATTGCATTCTGGAGGCAAACGGATCCGCCCGCTCCTTACCCTTTATAGTGGTCTGTGTTTTGCTCCCTTAAATCCAGCGATGATCCAAGCAGCTGTTGCGGCAGAACTCATTCACATGGCTTCTTTGATTCATGACGATGTAATTGATGAATCTGCTACTCGACGTGGGAAGCCAACCGTAAATTCTTTATATGGAAACCATGCAGCAATACTTACCGGAGATTACCTCTTTGCTGAAGCCTTTAATATTCTAACGACTCACCGACTACTAAACAGTATGACTTACCTTGTCGAAGCAATTCAAGCCATGTGTCACGGAGAAGTTAATCAAGCGAATGATCAATTCTCAAGTCTAGCAGGAATACAACACTATTTTAATCGCATCGCCAATAAAACGGGCATTCTTTTGGCAGCTTGTTGTCAGTCCGGCGCCTACCTGGCTGGTGCTGATTCAGCAGAAATTGTCTTAATGAGAGACTACGGACTAAACCTTGGCTATGCCTATCAGATAACTGATGACATCCTGGATATTAGTGGAGATTCAAGTTCCCTAGGCAAACCGGTTGGAGCGGATATCATGAATGGAAACGTAACGCTTCCCTTGCTTTATCTTTTAGATAATCCTATCTATGGGAATTGGCTCAAAGAAATTCTGAGTACTCGTAAAGTATCTGCACAAGGCACTCAAAGTATTAAGGAAGCTCTTATTCGTACTGGATGTCTAGAACAGGCTCAGGCGACTGCTACCCAATGTATCGATCATGCTAAAGCTTGCCTTACTACAATCCCCTTAAGTCCCTATAAATCAACCTTAACTGAATTGGCCGATTCCATTTTAGGCCGTCAAACATAATTTTTGCTCGCTTATGCTTACAGAAATGCCCTCCAATGGTTGGATGAGTTATTCTAACCATTGGAGGGCTCTCTCTTGTTATGCCCAAGCTGCAGGTCTCCGTTCACTGCTTCAAGCCAAAGGGTTCCTTGCCTTATACTATAATGCCTTCCCTTTTCTTAAAAGACGGCATAACCCGAAGAGCAGATTTACTTCCCATCCACTATCCTTGATTAGTTGTTTACTTATGGACCGTATTTCTCTGTCGCTGCCTTTTTCATCAGACAGATACATGGCTAAGAGGCCTTGAACAACGATGCGGTGAAACTTTGGATACTCAAGCTTTTCCGCTTGAGTAAAGGAATTATTAACAAAGAGTTGCAGCCGCTCCTGGAGCATTTCGTTATGTTCATAATAAGCTACAAAATTCAATTGATTCGTCTCTTTATCTTCGCGCAGATCGATAAAATAGTCCATTAATATGTGAAGACCGCAAATCCATGGAAAGTAGGCTTGCTTTATTTCCTTTCCTTGGGTTACTGATAATTGCGGATCGAAAGCGGCAGCATATAGACAGAAAATCCCTAGGGTCGACCCTGATGCCGCAGCAAATTCCCAGGCTGTTATCTTCGAATCGCTCAATAAGTTTGGCCTGATCCAGGCTAACATTTTCGATTCTCGTTCTTCAATCGCTAAGTGTTTATAGGTCTGTAAGCACGAGTAAAGCTTAGCGAGGCCTATCCCTTCCTCTTGAACTATGTCATAGGAGGGAAGGCCTTTTAGGCTATTCTGACAGGTTGTAACCAACCGTACTAGATACCCTCCATCTTCTCGATAAGGATAATACTCGTAGTAATCTGATGGAGCTGCTTGTGGGTTTAAGGCTTCATGCATGGCTAAGTGCAGTTGAGCAAATGCTTTTTCATCTTGAATCTCAAGGCTGTCGACTAAATTATCAAGATAATCACTCATGGTTTGATAAGCAACAATGAATTGAATAGTGGCTTCCAAATCCACGCCAGGGTAAAGTGCATAAATACTTCCTCCTTGGCAATGAAATGCTTTGGTGCGGATACTCTCCGTTGCTTGCCTACTCAAGCGGGCATCAGGTAACTGAGCGGCTAAACGTTGCCAACCTTCAAGTTCATGTTTGACCAAGGGAAAAACCTTCGAGACATACTGATAAATCAACGTTACTGGACTAATGGTTCTATGGTTTAAATTAGGCATCCTTCAATCCCTTTCAAAAAACATCCATACATACTATATCCTCATTCCGGCAATTCTATATATGTTAAATAGACTGAAAGGAGAATTAGCATGAATAATTCAAAATCTGAGTTAACTGCGAAGAATTTAGCCATCTTAAACGACCAAATCGGGGCGGAGGCACTACTTGTGCATAAGTTTGCCCAAGCCGCACAATCGGTTCAAGACCAAGCAATAAGTTCACAACTATCAAACATTTCTGGGCAACATCGAAAGCATTATGATACCTTGCTTAATTATCTAAATTCACACCAATAATTTTGAAAGGAAGGGATTATATATGACAATGCAATCTATCTTAACGGAACAAGAAATTGTAACTGACCTGCTTACGTCCGAGAAACACCATACTTCCACGATAAATACTTTTATCACTGAATCAACCTGCTCTAATTTAAGGCAAAACCTTAAAGATATCCTCAATGAAGAACATAGTATTCATGAAAATATTTATAATTTGATGAATCAAAAAGGTTGGTATCCTACCAGTGATGCTCAAGCTCAAGACGTTCAAAAAGTTAAGGACAAGTTTAATTCGTTACAGGTTTGATAGTGAACTCGTTCAGCTAAAGCTAAACATCGAGACTTCGGTGGGGGACTCTACCCCCACCGAAGCAGAATAAGGAACTCCCACTTATAGAAGTGGGTGTCTCGGAATTGATTAAAAAGTATATCCTCTAATATAGTCTTAATACAAAGACGGAGCTAAATAGCTCCGTCTTTGTATATCTCTCACTTTTCTGATTTAACTTCTTTTATGTCTTCGGTTTTATCTCCCTCACTGGAAGATTTGAATTCTTTGATCCCTTTACCCAGTGCTTTTCCTAATTCCGGCAACTTTCCTGGTCCGAAAATTACTAAAGCAAGGACAAGAACAATACCTGCCGTCATAGGTGTAATTAATCCAAACGTTGTTAGCAAAATTGTCCACCTCCATCATTAACAACCAATTCCATAAAATAATGTATACTTTATAGAATTAGCAAATCTGTCTATGTTTATCCTATCGTATTGCAGGACAACACGCAACATCTTTTTAATGGAAACTTTCTAGATCTGACAAATGATACACATGTCTCTGAATAGGCTTATGATCATCTATTAACCTTTGTTTAGTAAAGGTGCTTACTTTCTTTTTCCTGGAAAAGTTGTTCATATCCAAGATACAATTTCCAGATGATTTCCCAAAGTTCGCCTTGTGCTTCAGTTACGTTTAATCCCAGGTCTTTGGCCTCCCGACGACCGATTGGATATCCATGCGAAAAGTATCCCTCAGTTAATGCTTGAGTTACTTTCTGAACTTGTTCTGGAAGATCTTTCAACATATAGCGTGATAATAAAGTTTCCGCATATTGCCGGGATGCCTTGATGGTTTTTTCATAGTCTCCAATGAGCAAAGGATCAAGCATGTTTAACAGTGGCGTCACAAGTAAAGCTGCCACTTCCAAATCAGCACAGTTGCTGATAGACCGTTTTAAATAATCCAGACAATGCCAAACCGCCTGAACCGGTATCAACACATCCTTATAAACTGGATGTTTGACAAGAGGATCAATCGGTCCAAGTTCGGAGATAGGTCCCATAACGACTTCATCTGCTCCAAGGACAAGCATTGAAGCCGCTGATTTTGCAACAAACGGAACTATCACAGCGAACTCTTCGCAAAACTCACGGATTAGCATGACAACCTTATAAGGAGTATCCACGGACCCTCCATAACTATGCAGAATTAGGTCAATTCTTTGAGTATGACCGATTTCCTCTAGTTGTTTATAGAGAGGGACTAAAATTGTGTCATCAAGTGGTGTATAAGAAAAATAGACTAAGACTTTGGAATCCCGCAATTCTTCTAATCGCTTAATATAAGCAAGCCGTTCCTCAGCTTCCAAACCGATTACCTCCCAGCCCCATCCTCACACACCATATTATTCCAATAATTCTTACATGGTGAGTACTGAGAGAACATATTTAATGTTTTATCCGGTGAACAGTTTCTGTATAGATCTTTGCAATTACCCCTGGGAAAATAACCTCTAAAATTGATCCTACATAAAACTAACCTCCTTGTTAACTTAGTATTAACAAGGAGGCCTACTTGACTTTAATGATTTGGCCCGGTTTTACTCAGGCTTTTTAGGTATCACGTCTTGAGTTAGTCCTGCTTGATCATGACAGCTCTGACAATATGACTCGCCACCAAGCCCTTTCTTTTCATGACAGGTATAACATTGTTTCCAAGGCTGTTGGTTGTTTAAGACAGCGTAGCCATGCCCTTTGGGTCCATGGATCCAGGTATCTTGTGGAATTGAGGCATGCGGATTTGAAGAATCCCTAGTCTGCGAAATATAAAGTATCGCTACCAAAGCTGCCAATAAGCTGAACGAGATAAGTGTTCTTATGATGCGTTTGCGTTCCATCTGGGTAAGCACCCCTTTTTAATCCACAGAGTCTTTCACTTCTTTGAGCAATCCTACACAATTCTAAAACATTACTAACTTGTTTTTATAAGAAAACATACAAATTCGAACATCGAACATCGAACATCGAGCTTCGAACCTCGAATTCGCTAGAGTGTTTTAAGCACTGTTCGGGCTTGTTCTAGTGTTTGGTCAATGTCCGATTCTGTATGTGCCGTGGATAAAAAGACGGCTTCAAATTGACTGGGGGCTAAGTAAATGCCATGTTCCAACATTCCGCGGAAGTACTTGGCAAAACCCTCGACATCTGATGTGCAGGCGCTAGCAAAATCCTTGACTGGAACGTCTGTAAAGAAAGGGGAAAACATGGCCCCGATGGTATTCACCCAAAGGGGAAGTCCGGCCTCTTGGGCGAGCTGTTTCAAACCTTCAGCCAGTCGGGTTGTTTTACTTGTTAAGGCTTCGTAGGTTCCCGGTTGTTGTAACAGCCTTAAGGTCGCTAATCCGGCGTTCATCGCTAACGGATTACCCGAAAGGGTTCCTGCTTGATAGATTGGGCCACTAGGAGAAATTTGTTCCATAAAACGGCGTTTCCCGCCGTAAGCTCCAACTGGGAGTCCGCCGCCGATCACTTTACCTAGGCAAGTTAAATCCGGATCAATCCCAAAATAGGCCTGTGCTCCACCATAACTAACCCTAAAACCAGTCATCACTTCGTCAAAGATCAGTAACGCTCCGTACTCTTTCGTTAATTGGCGAAGGCCTTGTAAGAATCCTTCTTCGGGTAAGACCACACCCATATTTCCTGTGACAGGTTCGAGAATCACAGCTGCGATCTCTTCCCCTTCACTCTGGAAAATCTCTTTTAACCCTTGAAGGTCATTAAAACGAGCGGAAATTGTGGTGGCCGCGATTTGAGCTGGTACTCCTGGTGAGGTTGGAACCCCAAAGGTCAGAGCTCCGCTTCCCGCCTTAATCAAGAGCTGGTCGGAGTGCCCATGATAACATCCTTCAAATTTGACGATTTTAGTTCTGCCTGTAACGCCACGTGCTAAACGCAAAGCACTCATCGTGGCTTCCGTTCCAGAGTTAACCATGCGTACCATCTCCATAGATGGAAAAGCCCTCAGAACTTCTTCAGATAATTCGCTTTCGACCTCGGTAGGAGCACCATAGCTCGTTCCTCGCTCTGCCACACGTTTGATGGCCTCTACCACCTTCGGGTGGGCATGCCCGACGATCAGCGGACCCCAAGACCCGACGAAGTCAAGATAACGATTGCCATCGATATCCCAAATATGTGCGCCTGCACCCCGGTCTATGAATACCGGATCACGCCCTACGGATTTAAAGGCCCTTACTGGTGAATTCACGCCCCCTGGAATAACCTTCTGGGCCCGTAGAAATGCTTGGTGGCTTTTTTCATCCACAAAACTCATGTGAATGTCCCCTTTCTAGTTCATCTCTTCTTCTAGAAAATATTGCATACTGCTCTTTTTTAATTCCGCTGTACTAAAAAGCATAGAATACGTCTTGACCCCGGTTGCCAGAGAAATCTTCCTCATAACTTCTCCGCAATCCTCAACAGTTCGTCCATGGATCATAGTAAAGAGGTTGTATGGCCAATCGGGCAAGGTTGGTCTTTGGTAGCAATGGCTAACTTCCTTGAAGCGTGCCATAATTTCACCAACCTCATCCGCCTGTTCAGGATTAACCTGCCAAACCCCCATGGCATTGGCCACGAAACCTGCTTTCTGATGTCGCAGCACAGCACCGAAACGGCGAGTAACTTCGGCATTTAATAGACGATTGGCACAAGCAATGACCTTTTCTACAGGCCACTGGAGGTTTTCAGCCAGGACAGTGAAGGGAGTCGGGGAATCTGGCAGATTCCCTTGGAGCACTCGAATCAGGGCGATGTCTTCGTTGGTTAAGTCATAAGGAGATACATTTTCTTTTTGTGCACTGCGTATATCAGCATCTCCGAAAACATCTATACCTTCTTCAGGCGACGATTCCTCGTCAGATAAGTCAAAATCAAAATTAACATTGATTTTGAACAATCGAATGGCTGGAAGGCTAAACACGTCAGGTACTCCAGAGACTTCGCGAATAGTTTGAAGTATACTTTCGGCGATAGCCTGAGAACGGGCGATGAGTGTAAACCAGACATTATACTCGTGGTTACGAATATAGTTGTGCGTCACTCCTGGAAGCCCCTCTAGGAATTTTGCCAAGATGGGAATCTTCTCTACTGGAACCTTCGCTGCACATAAGGTACTATAGTACCCTAAACTGCGAGAATCGAATACCCCACCTAAACGACGAATGATTCCTTCCTGCCGCAGACGTTGAATTCGTTTAAAAGCATCCTCCTCAGTCGTCCCTACCAATTCGCCAAGGATCTGGTAGGGATGAACGGCGATCGGGAAACGGTCTTGGATGGCATTCAACAAGGCACGATCCATTGAATCCATACTAAATCCCCTTCCTCCCGTGGTATAAGCACCACGGTTCCTCCGCCATGTAATCCCCTTCGTTATAGTACGCAGCTCTTGCCCGGCAACCACCACAGGCGCGCTTAAACCCGCAGGAACCGCAACCGCCTTTATAATCAAGTGTACGCAGAGTATTAAAAACTTCATGGTTACGCCAAATTTCATCAAAGGTTGTCTCTCGAACATCCCCTAACGGGATATTTAAATAAGCACAAGGTTGGACTTGACCTTTGGGTCCGATGATGCAATAGTGTGTTCCAGCTAAACAACCACGACTAAAGCGCATATCCACACCCATTTGTTTAGCGATCCGCATAAACTGTGGGGCACAGGTTGGCTTTAGTTCGATATCGACGGTTTGCTGCTTTTTCATAATTCGGGTTAGAATTTCCTCATAGGCCTCCGCCTTTAAGGTCTCTTCCTCAATCGAAACCGCTCGACCTGTGGGAACTAGGAAAAAGAAATGGTGGGCTACGGCACCCAATTCGACCGCAAAATCCGTAATTGCTTCCACTTCATGGGCATTCCAATCCATGATCGTCGTGTGAATTTGGAACGGGAGGCCAACTTCTTTACAAATTTTCATTCCTCGAACCGCACCATCCCACGCCCCGGGAAATTTGCGGAATTCATCATGTTTTTGCTTGTCTAGAGAGTCTAAGGAAATACCCATACCCATAGCACCAGCCTCTTTTAGTTGCTGAGCCAATTCTAGGGTTATTAGAGTGCCGTTCGTGCCAAAGACAGGGCGTAACCCCAGTGACGTTGCGTAAGCCACTAATTCTACGATATCCGTCCTCATCAGAGGCTCTCCGCCGCTAAAAATCATAATCTTAAAACCAGCTTTGGCAATTTGCTCAAGCAAGGTCTTTGCTTGGGCGGTATTGAGTTCGTCTTCTGCTTGGCATCCAGCATCACGGTAACAATGGTCACAATACATATTACAGGCATTCGTGGTATTCCAAGAAACGATCATACATTTCCCCCCTCCCTAAGCCAATTTGCAACGTCTAAGGCATGATAGGTAATCAACAAATCTGCTCCTGCACGCTTCATACTGATCAGAGCCTCCATGACAATACGTTTCTCGTCAATCCAGCCCTTCGCTGAGGCTGCTTTTACCATGGCGTATTCACCGCTGACATTATACGCAGCAACAGGCACTCCGCATTTCTCTTTGGTACGATAGATAATATCTCCATAAGCCATGGCGGGCTTTACAATAATCAGGTCGGCACCCTCTTCAATATCTAACTCCGTCTCCCGCATGGCCTCATTGCCATTGGCAGGATCCATCTGATAGGTTCGACGATCTCCAAACTGAGGGGTTGATCCTGCCGCTTCCCGAAAAGGTCCGTAAAAACCGGAGGCAAACTTCGCGGAATAAGCCATAATAGGAATATGAGAGAATCCTTCTTTATCTAACCCTTCCCTGATTGCAGCAACTCGCCCATCCATCATATCCGACGGGGCAACCATGTCTGCACCAGCCTGGGCATGGGAAAGAGCGGCCTGAGCAAGCAGGTTAAGGGTTGGATCGTTCAGGACCTGCCCATTTTCAATTAAGCCGCAATGCCCGTGATCCGTATATTCGCACAGGCAGACATCTGTAATCACGTAGAGTTCGGGGTAATGCTTTTTGGCTAAACGTACAGCCTCTTGAACAATCCCGTGTTCATGGTAAGCGCCTGACCCCACATCATCCTTGCTCTCTGGAATTCCGAAGAGCAAGACAGCTGGGATTCCTAGGTCCACAACCTCTTGAAGTGCTATCACGAATTCATCGAGTGAAAAGTTATAAACACCTGGCATGGAGGAAATCTCCACCTTTTTTTTCTCACCCGGCATAACAAACATAGGGTATATTAAGTCCTCAACTCTGACATGGTTTTCCCGTACCATGTTTCGAATGGTTTCATTGGCCCGTAAACGGCGGGGGCGCCTTTTAAGTTCCATGGTTTGAACCTCCTGTAGTTTAAATACTGTGGGGAGGAGGAAGTTTCTTGGCACGTTCGCACATCCTACGCCGATAGGTATTCCTTTATGGATCTCGGCTTCGGCGATACTCTCCACTGGAGACTATCGTGTTCCATTGCTATTCGCTTGTCGCTCAGGCTAAACCGCAAAACTTCTGGGCTTTCTGCATGTGAACAGTTGCGGTTCTTAACGCCTGATCGACTGCGCTCACTGACGCAATTCCACTAATCGTGCTCTCTAAGCCAAGAAACTTCCTCTGGCTCGGGTCGACGGGGAATTGGAACGACGCGGGATTCAGTGTGCAAGCTGGGAACGGTTCTTAACTTGCACCACTTACTTTCAAGTCCTCTCCTGAGGTAATTTTCATCTTATTTCAAGCCGATTTCTTCGTCCGTCAAGTAGCATGCTGGGTCGGATTCCCAGAAGTCTCCGGTGGTGGCTTCGGCACGGGTCCGGAAATTACCGTTACACATGTCGAGGTATTGACAAGCCGCGCAGCGTCCTTTGAGTAGGGCTTTACGGTCCTTCAGTCCTGATAAGATAGGATGGGTCACATCTGTCCAGATCTCTGCAATTTTGCGTTCGCGGACATTACCAAATGAGATATGCTGGGTGAACTGGTCAGGATGAACGTACCCCAGTGGGTCAACTTCGCCGAAGGCAATCCCTGAACGATTTCCACCGTTATAACCAATTAGATTCTTGATTCTTTCAGCCCTAGCTGGATCTTCTTTTAATGCTTGGATGTACATATATACTCCATCGCAATGGTTATCGACGGTAAGAATTTCTTTTTTCAGGCCGCGGGCTTCGAAGTCTCGAGTTCGGCGAATAATCGTATCCATCGCCTGACGGGATTCTTCCGGCGTCACATCTTCTGCAATCATTTGGTTCCCACGGCCCGAATAGACCAGATGGTAAAAGCAAACGCGATCAATATTCTCCTCTTCAATGAAGTCAAAGATCTTGTCTAGTTCTTTAATATTGTGATGATTAATTGTAAAACGAAGACCTACCCGTTGGTCCACGGCGACACAGTTTTGAATTCCTTGCATTGCCGCCTTAAAGGCACCTTCTTTTCCTCGGAACTTGTCATTAACATCTGCCAGCCCATCCAATGAGATCCCAACATAGGAGATTCCAATGTCTTTAATGCGCCGTGCTACTTCCGGTGTTATCAGCGTACCGTTGGTAGAGAGTGTTGCCCTAAGTCCTTTGGAAATTGTATACTCGGCAAGTTCGAAAAAGTCGGGACGGATTAAAGGCTCTCCTCCAGAGAAAAGTAGAACGGGAGATTTGAATTCAGCCAGGTCATCAATAAAGCGCTTAGCTTCTTCAGTGGTCATTTCTCCCTCGTATTTTTGAGCATCAGATTCCATATAACAATGAGCACATTTTAAGTTACAAGTCTTGGTCGAATTCCAAACGACAACTGGCCCAGAAAGATTGGTTGTACCGTTACGAGCACCGTGAGAGTCTTTGTTATAACGCAGAGAGTCTCCGAAATACTCTGTATCAAATAAAAGCTTTGTTACGCTGATCATGTTTTAGTTCCCTCCAGTAATGTTTCTACCAATCCACTGATAGTATAATGAGCTGCTTCCTTGAAAATAGTGAGACCTAGTTCTTGAGCAGTTGCACTTGTGATCGGTCCGATAGAATAGAGCGAAACATTGTCCAGTAAGGAGACATCTCCATCGATTAGGGTTAAAAAGTTACGCACTGTCGAAGAACTTGTAAAGGTGACTGAATGAATCGCTTTATCTCCTAGCAAGCTTTTTAACTCATCACGGTTTGCTCCGCCAATGACCGTCTTATAAACCGGCACATCCCAGACATCAGCACCCATGGCCTTGAGGGATTCTGGCAAAATTTCTCTTGCCTCTTCAGCCCTTGCCAGTAATACTCTTTGACCGGAGGATATACGGCCCGACAAACCTTCAACAATTTTCTCGGCGCGGAACTCTTCCGGTACATAAGCAGCACGTAGTCCTCTTTGTTCAATAGCCACTTTCGTAGCAGGACCGATGACAACGATTTCAAGGCCCACCAGATCCCGAACATCTCGTTCTTGCCGCTTAAGCTCGGCAAAAAAGGCTTCAACCCCGTTTACACTGGTAAAGATGAGCCATTGAAACTCTTTAAGATTGTCTAAGGCTTTTAGCAAAAACGAATTGTCCGAGGGAGGGGCAATTTCAATCATAGGAAATTCCCAAGCTTCTCCCCCCAAATCTTCAATCGCCCGAGATAGCTCGCTCGCCTGGTGGCGTGCCCGAGTCACAATGATCCGTTGTCCAAACAGTGGTTTCTTTTCAAACCACTGGAGTTTTTCCCGCAATGTTACGACTTCGCCGACAATAATGATCGAAGGGTTCGTAAAGCCCTGTTCTATAACTTCTGTTGCAATGGTATCAAGTTGCCCCACCAACGTACGTTGCTCTGGGCGAGTGCCCCATTGGATAATTCCCACTGGAGTCGTTGGCTTTTTGCCGTTTTCCATTAGTTTTTGAGAAATCATGGGGAGATTCTGCATGCCCATCAGAAAAACGAGGGTTCCGTGCGATTGTGCGAGGTGGTCCCAGTGAATGGTTGTTTCATTTTTGGTTGGATCTTCATGTCCTGTGATGACCGCAAATGAGGTTGTTAAATCTCGATGCGTTACTGGGATACCAGCGTAGGCCGGAACAGCAATCGCGGAAGTGATCCCCGGTACCACTTCAAATTCAATGCCTACCTTGAGTAACGCTTCTGCTTCCTCGCCTCCTCGACCAAAAACAAAAGGATCTCCACCTTTTAGGCGAGTCACTATTTTTCCTTCAAGGCCTTTATCGACAAGGACTTGATTAATTTCTTCTTGTCTAAGGGTGTGGCGATCTGGAGATTTCCCTACATAAATAAGTTCACAATCCGGGCGGGCTAACGTTAAAAGGCGCCGCGAAGCTAAGCGATCATAGACTAAGACATCTGCCTTAGCAATACATTCTGACCCTTTAAGGGTTATCAACTTCGGATCTCCCGGACCTGCTCCGACTAAAAATACATATCCCTTACTCAAACCGAACACTCCTATCCCAGCATGTTACATAACTTAGTTCATTATATAGTTAATTACAATATCTTTAAATAGCGATATTCCTGCTACAAAGGAATTCAAGAACAGCCCAAACTCACACCGTAAACTTGCACCAATCGTTCTCCCATTCCAAGCCCGGGACGCAGTGTCACACAAGCGCGACGTCTTTACGTAAGCAGAATAGCAAACTTCCGTTCAAGCGACCGACCCCAGACACGGGGCAGTGCATAGGGATGTGCACTGCCGCCAACCGAGCCAAGGTCCCCTCCCGCCATCACGGCATCTTGCCATCCATGGCGATGCTCTAATCTCGAACGTCCTGTTCGAGTCTTGGCTCCGGTGACACTAGACCATCCATGGTCGTCGGATGGCGAGTTTGGCACGATAGTCTCCAGTACGATAGTCTCCGGTGGAGAGTATCGCCGAAGCCGCTATCTCCAAACGATACCTACCGGCGTAGGATTATTATCGCCGTAGGCGGGTTCTTTTATATAATACTATCGCCGAAGGATGAACCCCGCTCCTTCATAGTAGGAGCTTGTACGGTTAGTTTGCTCTGCGTCGTAAGCACCGAGCGCTGTGTCACACAAGTCCAACTATCGAATTTCCGCAAGTATAGTTAAAGCCCCTTGGTCAACCAATCGATTGGCGACCTCTATGCCCACCGTTTCGGGGTCAATGCCTTTGGCTTCTGCTTTAATTAAGCGAACTCCATCTAAGCTCGCTACCATTCCTCTAAGAACGATTTGTCCCTCTACAACTTGAGCTAAGGCTCCAATAGGGACTTGACAACCGCCTTCAAGTTTGCGCATTAAAGCCCTTTCTGCACGAACTGCTTGTTCCGTGGCATTATGATTAAGTGGAGACAGTAACTCCTGAATCTCAGAGCGCCTCTCCACAATCTCAATCGCAACTGACCCTTGACCGACCGCTGAAAGCATCATTTCTTCCGGAAGAATTTGGGTGATTCGGTCTTCCCAGCCTAACCGTTTCACACCAGCCGCTGCTAGGACAATCCCATCCATCTCAGATTCCTGTAATTTCTCCCAACGGGTTTGGAGATTTCCACGCAGATCCATAAACTGAAGATCTGGACGAAAGTATTTGAGCTGAGCCTTGCGCCGTAAACTACTTGTCCCAATCATTGCCCCAAGGGGCAATTCCTCAAGAGGGATTCCATTCTTACTTAAAAATACGTCTCTCGGTTCCTCACGAACACAAAACGCGCTAATGGTTAACCCGTCTGGCAACTTGGTTGGCATATCCTTGAGGCTATGAACTGCCATGTCAAGTTCATCATTCAACAGTCCCTGTTCCAATTCCTTAGTAAATAATCCTTTGTCCCCAATTTTAGAAAGGGGAACATCCAATATCTTATCCCCTTTGGTTTTCATAGGAACGAGCTCAAATTGAAGCTCAGGGTAAAACTTTTCTAATTCGCTTTTAACCCAGTTGGCTTGCCACACCGCTAATTGACTGTCACGAGTTCCAATCCTGATGGTCTTCATTCTGCTTCTGCCCTCCCATGGTGCGCCTGTCCCAGATGTTGATGATGATGTGGTGTTTTAGCGGGTCGTTTTTCTTCTTCCTCAACATCCAAATCAAAAAGGTTTTGTAAGATTTCTGTATAGAGATGACCTTGGCTCGTCGAAGCATACTCTTTTAGATTTGTGATAGGCACGTGCAAGAGATGGTTGACGATAGAATTAGCCATAGATCGGATGATCTTTTCCTGTTTTGGTGTTAAACCACTTAGGCGTTCAAACGCACGCTCAAGTTGTAATTCTTTGATTTTCTGTCCTTTTTGCTGCAGTGCCACGATCGTCGGAACGACAAACAATGAATTATGCCATTTGAGGAAGTGTCCCATTTCTTCATCTATAATTTTCTCTGCATTAAGAGCCGCTATTTCACGCTCCTGATGATGGCGATCAATAACTCCTCGTAGGTCATCTATATCAAATAGTGTCACTAAGGGAATGTCTCCGACTTCCGGATGGATATCACGGGGTACCGCAATGTCAATCAGCAGCAGGGGACGTTCCTTTCGTTTAGTCATGACTTCTTGTATACGTTGAGGTAACAAGACAAAATGTTTAGCGGCTGTGGCAGAAATCACGATATCGACTTCTTCCAAATACTGATCCATATCGTCAAAACGTACGGCACGCCCAGAAATCTCTTGAGCCAGGTTGACAGCTTTTTCATAGGACCTATTAGAGACTAAAACAGTAGAGGCTCCCGCTGCAACAAGGTTTTTTGCAGTCAAAGTGCTCATCTCTCCAGCCCCCATGATTAAAATCCCCTTACCTTCGAGTTCTCCAAAATGTTGCTTGGCAAGCTCTACCGCTGTGTAACTGATCGAGACCGGGTGCTGGTCTATCAACGTTTCCGTTCGTATCCGTTTTCCAACAGCTAAGGCAGTCTGGAAGAATACATTAATTGCTTTATTCGTGACAGCCGCTTCATTAGCCTGTTCATAAGCACTGGCAACCTGTCCTATGATTTGAGTCTCTCCCCGGACCATTGAATCTAATCCGGAAGTAACTCGAAATAAGTGTCGTACAGCATCATATAAGGTGTGGACATATGAGTACTCGATAAAGTCCTTCTCCTCGATCCCATGTTGACTGGCCAAGAACTTTTTAATAGAAACAATTCCTAATTCGACCTCCGTCGTTGCTGCATAAATTTCTGTACGATTACAGGTGCTGAGTATTAGAACCCCTTCTAATCCAGGATAACTTTTAAGTTTCTTGAGGGCCTCTTTCATTTGAGAAGGATGAAAACTCATTCTTTCTCTAATTTCTACTGGTGCGCTGCGATGATTTAACCCAATAGCGACAGGAAACACGTTTCAATCACTCCTTCCGCCTCGGTTAATCGCTGAGCTTTAATGAGTTTCCTCACTTCTCCGTCCGTAGCGCGATCCCAAAATATACTTCTCTTTTCTGGTGGCAAGTCCTTCTTGGCTTTAGTTCGCCAACTTTTAAGCAAGGTGAGATAGTCTGCCATCTCATTGCCATACAACGCTTCCAACTCACTACGAACTTGCCGTGCAACGATAGGGCTGCTTCCCCCTGTCGAAACTGCAATTTTCAGATCTCCCCGTTCCATAATAGAAGGAACAATGAAGCTGCATTTTTCAGGTTCATCCACGACATTGACTGGCCGAAAATGAGCTTTAGCATCATAGGACACTTGAGCATTAACTTCCTCTATTTCAGTGCATGAAAAGACAAGCATTGCGTCTTGAATATCTTCAGTGGAATATTCCTTTTCTACCCAAAAACATGTTTTCTCATCGATCAGTTCCCTAAGCTCCGGAACAAGACGTGGGGAGACAATTCTCACCAAGGCCCCATGATGCAAAAGGGTTTGAACTTTGCGTAAAGCTATATTCCCTCCTCCGACGACTAAAACAGACAGGGCCTTTAAATTAATAAATATTGGATAATATTGCGACATAAACTAAGTCACCTTCTCTACTTTTCTCCCTATTTCAATTCGTTCTATTATGACATTTTCCCTGCCGAATACCTAAAACATTTTAAAAGATGGAAATTAATGTTCCGTAAGCAGGTAAATAATCTCTACGAAGCATATGAATGAAGTCCTGATAAGAAGTAGTTGACCCCAAAGAAAGTAAACAACACAGCAGCAAAGCCAAAGATCGCCAACCAGGCTGCCCTTTTTCCTTTCCATCCGTACATCAACCGAGCATGCAAGTATGCTGCATAAATGATCCAGGTAATCAAAGACCAGGTCTCTTTAGGGTCCCATGACCAATAAGTGCCCCAAGCATAATTTGCCCAGATTGCGCCCGTAATAATGCAGAGGGTCAAAAGCGGAAAGGCAAATGCGATGACTTTATACTCAAGCTCATCTAGTTTATCTAAGGCTGGAAAACGCGAGACAATTCCCCGAGAATTAGACATTTTATGGGTGCCTTCATTACTCAGTTTCATTAGATACATAATGCCTAACCCGAAGGATAGGGCAAAAGCGCCGTAGGAAAAGATTGCCGTTACTACGTGAAAGGTAAGCCACTGGCTCTTAAGTGCCGGAGGAATCGTTTGTGCAACTCGTTCCTCTGGCCCCATCGTCATAATAATAAACATCAATAGTAAGAAAGCAATGGGCATGACAAATGCGCCAAGGGCCCTTATTTTATAGCGATACTCAGCATACAGATAGACAACTAATATCCCCCAAACGAAGGTCAAAAGAAATTCATAGCCATTGGTAAGTGGCGGATTCCCCGAAATGACCATTCTGAGGATAATGGCAATGCTGGAGGCGATTATGGCAACAATAACAAGGTAGGTTGCAAGTTGTCCTATGAGTTCTTTTTTGACGCCGCCTAACCAAATGAAGTATGACAGCGTACATAAGATGATAGACATAAGCAAAATATAAAACATGGCGATTTCAAGGCTTTCTAACATTATTTATCCTCCTTGTCATTTTCATTTGTTTTTAGCGGTTTCGAGATAGAACTTGCAAATTGTTCTAAAATTTCGTGGTTACTAGCTACCATTTTTCCTGATAACACACCCACGGTTAGGGTTCCTTGTTTCTCGTTTACTGATTGTAGTATTCCAGAAATCACAATGGGCTGCCAGTAAAAAGCGAGTAATAATCCAGCAAGTAACAATCCGCATCCCAACCATATAAGAGCAACACCGGGATCCTTCTTGACTTGTAACCCAGTAAATCCAGCTAAGTCATTAAAGGTTAAATGATAGGTTCCCTGAACATCGATCGATTGCCCTTTCGTGAGTTGTCCGGTCTGGACCGGTTTCTCCTCGTTACCTTTGTATATTTGGTAAAGAACGTCGACTTTCTTTGAAGAAACCGACTTAATCGCTGTTACGAGATAAAGCTCAGTCCCTGGAGCCTGAAAGTAACTTTGTCCCTGATCACGTAAGACAACCGGAATCTTTTGCCCTTTCATTTCCACTGTAAAACTAGCGCCGTTGGCAAAACTGGCTTGATAAAAGGTAACTCCCTTATACTTAAACGGGTCATTCACTGACAATGTCTTTCTCGCTACTTCTTTTCCGTTTTCTAAAATACTCATGTCTGTATACCAATTATCCCGTTCACCACTGGGCAAAAATCGATCCTCTGCAGAATTTATACGCACACTAAAGGTTTCGGAAACCTTACCTTTGGAGATCTCAATTCGTTGAATCGGAATGGTATTTCCAGACCCCTCCATAAAGAATCCTTTAAATCCTAAAAGAGATCCTATTAAAGCACCAATGACTAAAACTACAAAGGAAAGATGGGTGATCAAGGATCCCCAGCTACCCAAGCGGCGTTTTATGGCAATAAAACTCCAATAATCTGACTGGTCGCTAACTGTAGAATAATACCCATTTCGCTTCAAAACCTCTTGGACGGATTCTTTAAGTTGCGCAGACTCTCCCTTAACCGCAAGTTTGATTTTTTGTGGTACCTGCGCAAGAGTAGTCGGCGGTTTTAGCTTAAACGTCCGATGATAAATACCCTTAAGCCGCTGCAAACTGCACACAATGAGATTGATACACAATAGACCCAGCAACAAGCGAAACCAAACTGCGCTATAAAGATGTGTTAATCCCATCATTTTCCACAAGCCACCCACAGCTTTAGCTTCCTCGGGGTTTATCGCTTCCTGAGGTATCACTGTTCCTATTGCTGATACAAGAGCAATAATTCCCAACAGAGCCAGTCCTAATTTCATAGAACTGAAGACCCTCCATACTCGCTCACTTAAATCCTTTGAATTTTCCTCCATCAATTTAAACCTCCTAGTCTAAGACCTATACAAGTTAATATTAGCCTAAACAAATTGCTATATACCTTATATCAACAGGGCAAATGTTGTACGGCTAATTGCTTTCGATTTATATTACACTAAATGTCGTAAAATAGCATGCAATTAATCCATTGTTGATATCACATTAGGACAAATTATTTGTTATCCTGTCAAGCGCCACCACCTGTGTGACAGTTTGTAGTACAAGAGGAATACTCCCACATACCTGTTGCTCCCTCGCTATCAATGGCTAGAATCTGGCTCGCACCTGCCAACGGATTATTATCAGCAAGCGCTCCGACCATCCCTTTCCGAAAATATCCATGAGATACAGATACATGACAAGAGGAACAGGAAAGATCTAAATGTCCATTGGTAGTGCCTGAGTAATTATGGAGGTTAGGTTGTACGGGGTTGGAGAATCCTGACGTGGTGTTATCCGGTTGAGCCGGAGCACCATATTTTGAAGAAGTATGACACTTGAAACATATATCATTGCCAGGACTTACCGTTATCTTGCCTTGCTCAAGGGCGTGAGGATCATGACAATCCATACACTCTGCGTGACGATTAGTTACTAAATCTGCTGTCGTTTCCGAATCTTTATGAACTCCGGTAATCTCCAAAGTAGGATGTCGGTACGTTTATAAAAAATCAATTTTTACGTTTTGCGCAGACTGATAATTGGTCGGTGGATTTCCACCATAACACTTTAAACATTGATTATTGGTCGTGGGTGTATCTTCTGGGTCAGTACTGAGCCGTGGATTTGAAGAACTGTGTGAGGCATGGCAACTATTGCAATCCATCCTTTATTGAAATGAGTGGACGACATATAGGCAGATTTGTTCCATAATTCCATCAGATTTGGGTCAGCAACAAATAGTTTTCTATCAGCGAACGTTATCGCAAAGGGATAATTTAGCTTCCCCTTCCCCCAAGTCGAGATCCATTCACCGTCACGACTATACACCTGTACCTGAGAGCGCCCTGTGTCTGCCACAAATACTTTGTCCGAGGATACAGTTACTGCTAAGGGACCCATGAGTCCTTTAGCCGAGTTGATCGCATCAGTTGCATCAGTTTTTCCATCTATAGTAAAAAGGTAATGTGGTAAACCTGTCTTCACCGTTTCCATTGTTAGGGGAGCAACAGGTTGTCTGGAATCAGCTTTCATCCACCAGTATCCGGCAATTCCAATAACCACTAACAAAACTAAAAATAATACAGCCAGTAAACGATTTCTCTTCACTTCTTCTTAGGAAGAACTCTCAAGGCGAATTGCGAAAACGTCATATTTTAAACCTTCTTCCCCAACTCAGGGTGGTCAATTTTCGTCAGAGACCGTGTAGGAACTGGCGTACTTCAGACTAGTGTACACATAAACTTTCTTTCATAAACTATAACATATTTACAATACAGTTCCAAAATCACCATATTAGCATGTAGCAGGGTCTCCATTGCCAATTTCAGCGCTTAATAGACCAAATTGAGTAGCAGTACCTCTAACTAAGATAAACTTAGCTGCATCGGCAAGGGTAGCATTTGGTAATGCAGTAAATTCATAAATTGTACCATCCTTAATACCAATACCACCGTCGGAAGTTTTAGCAAGACCCATTCCATTTGGATTGTAGTGCAATAAGCGCTCAGAGTAAGAACCGTGTGGTGCGTGGCAGCTTGCACAGTTAAACTCATTTACCCAAGAACCAGAGTTAGCGGAGGTATTACCACCAGGAGCAGCTTTCAGTTGTACGGTTCGGCAAAAAAAAGGAACCCTTAATTCAATATTAAGAGGTCCTTCAATAATTGTAGGTAATTGTATTATTTAACCAAGAACTAAAACTTCCTAACCCTAATAAACTCAGCTAACTCTCCTAAAGCTTTACGAGTCGGGATAACAGGGAGATCCTGAAGATGCCTTTTAGCTTTCTGGACATATAAATCCACAAGCCGCATTGACTCATCAATCGCCTTGGTAGCTTTTATCAGTCCAATAGTTTCAGCAACTTCCTCTTCAGTCTTATCGATTTGCCCTAGCAAAACCTTTAGTCGAGCTGGCTCGGATGTTAGTTTAAGAGCAAGGATCATAGGTAAGGTCATGATTCCCTGACGCAAGTCTCCCCCAATGGGCTTGCCAAATTCTGAGGGCTTGGCAGTGATGTCTAATACATCATCAACGATCTGAAAAGCCATGCCTAAGGAATGACCATAAGCGCCCAGTGCCCAAACTTGGCGTCTGGGAGCACCTGACACTAAGGCCCCTAGTTTACAACAGGCGGAGATCAATAAAGCCGTCTTACGTTTAATACGATAATAGTATTGCTTAAGATTTTGTTCAACGTCAAAAGAGGACTTTATTTGTTGAATCTCTCCCTGACACATTTCTACGCTGATTTCTGCAAGAATGCGGGCAACCTCAGGGTGATCAATCTTGGAAATGAGTACCAATGATTTGGCAAACAAATAATCCCCAGTTTCAATGGAAACGATATTCCCCCATTTAGCTTTGACCGTCGGACGCCCTCGTCTGGTCATCGAGGCATCTACGATATCATCATGAACGAGCGATGACATATGAATGAGTTCTAAAGCCATCGCCACAGGCATCAACTTTTCCAGCGAATAACCGTAGAACTTACCGGCTAAAAGCGTGAAAGCAGGGCGCAACCGTTTACCGCCCGCTGATAATAAATGAACAGCCGAATCCTGGAGAATCGGGAAATCCGTCTCCACGAATTTTGTCAGTTCTTTTTCAACCCGTTGCAGATCTGAATTTATCTGATTAAAGAGCCAGAGTTGTTTCAAAACTGATTCACCTGCTCGCACCCTTTTCTTCATAAGATACCATATCTGATGGCAGTTCCGCCAGAGGATCTTTGGGGATTTCATCCTCGTAGGTTAATAATTCCTCTTCTGGTTTAGAAGTCTCCGCACTTTCTGGCTGGTGTGTATCCTGACTAGAAGCGCGTGTTGAAGTTGTTTGTTCAAATGCTTTGTTCATTATATTGCTCGGGGTATCGATAGTATTTTGAAATTCCTTCGTCAATTCAAGGGTTGCTTTGCGAATTTCGAAAACAACTTTACCGATAGATCGAGCGATAACTGGAAGATCCTCAGGTCCAAATAAAATAAGTACGACCACTAAAATCAAGAGGATTTCACTTAAACCCATGTTTTCCCCTCCTTAATATGAAGCTAGGTCTCTATCTCTTCTACGAGCAACTAGATACCCTAACCAGATGCTGATTTCATAGAGGAGATACATTGGTCCAGCCATGAGAAGTTGGGTGACTAAATCTGGCGTTGGGGAAACTACAACGGCTAAAACGACCATTCCCAATACAGCCCAACGGCGTTTTTTGGCTAAGGTCTGAGGAGATAACAACCCTATGCGGATTAAGATTAATAAGACGATGGGAAGTTGGAAGACTAATCCAAACGTCATAAGAAACGCTAAAAGAAAGCTGAGATATGAGGTTTTAGTTAAAAAGGGGGTAGATTCCACTGCTCCACCACCGACAAACATCAAAAACCCAATTCCTAAGGGCAGTACTATAAAGAAACACAGGGCGGCACCGCCGAGAAAGAGAAGCACCGAGCTGGGTACAATAATATATAAGTACTTTCGTTCAGTTTGCTTCAAGGCAGGGAGGATAAAACTCCAGATTTGCCACATAAGAACAGGGAGTGCTAGGGTCATTCCAGTGACGACGGAGACTTTTAATTTAACTAACATAGGTTCCAATGGTGTCGTGGTAATGAACTTGATTCCTTCCAATTGGAGTACCGGACGGGCAAAAAAAGCAAAAACTTGATCACTGACAAACCAGCCGATAATGCTGCCTAAGGCAATGGCGTACGCAGAGATGACGAGCACTTTGCGTAGCGCTTTTAAATGTTCCATCAATGGCAGATTGGCCTCATTGAGCTGTCGCTTGCGCCTGCGCATCCGCCTACACTTCCTTCCTAATTAAAGGCCTTTAACCACTCATAGTGTGTATTGCGTTGAACAGCCTGATAACCAGCATCTTCAATACAACGAATAATCTCCTGGAGCGGGACTCGCGTTTGTACACCAGCGGCTCGAACGACATTTTCCTCCAGCATGGTACTTCCAAAATCGTTCGCTCCAAAACGCAAGGCCAACTGAGCCATTTTTGCGCCTTGGGTGACCCACGAGGCTTGGATGTTGGGGACATTATCGAGCATCAGACGTGCTACAGCAAGTGTCCTCAAGTATTCAACCCCAGTACTGCCCTCTCCGCCAAGCTCAGTGTTCGATGGAGCAAAACTCCAGGGGATAAAGGCCGTAAAACCACCGGTTTGATCCTGAGCTTCCCGAACACGAACCATATGTAAAACTCGCTCTTCAAAGGTTTCGACATGCCCAAACATCATAGTCGCAGTCGTTTTCATTCCCTGCTTATGTGCCGCAGTCATTACATCCATCCATTGTTGCCAACCTATTTTATTGGGGCTGATGAGCTGTCGAGCGCGATCATCAAGGATCTCCGCCCCACCCCCAGGTATTGAGTCTAAGCCTGCATTTCGGAGGCGACGGATGACTTCCTCGATACTCAACTGGGATTTGTTCGCTAAATCCCATATTTCAGGAGGGCTAAATGAGTGAACGTGAATAGAGAAATGAGCCTTAATGTCGCGCAAAAGATTTTCAAAGTAGTCTAAACCCAGATCGGGATGCAATCCCCCTTGGATCAAGAGCTGAGTTCCCCCTACTGCTATTGTTTCTTCAATTTTAGCATGTAATACGTCTCGTGACAAAATATATCCTTCTGGATCACCTGGTTTACAGTAAAAAGCGCAAAACTTACATTGACAGGAGCAGATATTCGTATAATTAATATTTCGGTCAATAACAAACGATACAATATTTTCTGGATGCATCTGCCTGCGCACAAGATCTGCACCTTGTCCCAGTGAAAGAAGATCGGCTTCTTGTAAAAGCCTGATACCATCCGCAATGGATAATCGTTCGCCAGCAAGACGTTTCTCGATTATTCCTTGCATGCACTTCTCTCCTTTCCTGACCGTTCCACTGCCTCACGTCTAGCCTTTTCAATCAAGTGGATCAAGGCTCTTTTAGTCATGAGGTGACTGTCTAAGGCATCCACTCCAAAGGTCAAAGATACTTGGGCCAGTTTAGGACCCAGCACGACCCAATCCGCCTTGATGTGCTCAAAGTTATCCAGTAGAATCCGTGACGTTGAGAGGATCTTTAAGTCCTCAAAACCTGTAGAGTCCGAAACCCCCGTGATTTCTTCTTTTGTTCCATTAGGATAATAAGCAAGAGGCATGAAGGTTAGAAAGCCGCTGGTTCTGTCCTGAAGCTCACGTAATTTGAGTAAGTGCTCGATACGTTCTTCTGTTGATCCAACCTGCCCATAAAACATCGCAACATTGGTACGCATGCCTAAGCGATGCGCCGATTCCTGGATTTCCAGATAGCGTTCGGCAGAGACGTTCATTTCGCCAAGTTTAGCTCCCAGCGGTGGAGTAAATACTGCCGCCTTGCTCCCGGACAATGAATCAAGCCCCACATCCATTAAACGCCGCAGGATCTCCGTCACAGGCAGATCGGCCATTCGGGCAAAATAATCCACTTCAAGTGCCGAAAAGGCCTGAACACTAACCTTTGGCAAGAGGCGCTTGACCTGCTGGAGCATATCCACATAATAGTCAAAGGAAAGTTCAGGGTTGAACTCACCCATAAGCTGAATTTCAGAAAGATCGGTTAGATCACCGAGATCTGTACCTAGATCTTTACCTAGATCGGAATAATTAATCTGCCGTGTGACCACGAAATAGGTTTGATTGCCGTTTTTTCGTTCGCACACAAGATTAGCCATATATCCCAGAGCCAAGATATCTTGACTATTCAGCATGCGAACGCCAGCATTAAAGTCTAATCGTTCGCCTCTTTCCACTTTTTCGATCAGATCTTTAAGTTCACTTTGAGCAAACAGTGAGGACATAGTTTCTGACTCCTTTATTTCAGCGCAATAGCATCAAATCTAAAATTGAAAAAACAAAAAGCAAAATACTCAAGTAACCATTGAGGTCGAAAAAGGCTACTCCAATCCGTGAGAAATCGTCGGCTGAAACCAAGCGGTGCTGACGGAAAAGCAAGACGATGGCTATCCCAACTCCTACATAATATAACCAACTCATGGACATTACCACTCCGACTAAGATAAAGAAGATGGGTGCAATGATATGTAAAAAGGCTGAAATCTCTAATCCTCTCTGCAAGCCAAAGATCGCTGGAATAGAATTCAATCCTTCTTTGCGGTCAAACTCAACGTCTTGGCAGGCATAAACGACATCAAACCCAGCCACCCAAGTCATGACCCCTAACCCCAGTAGAACGGGTGCCAAAGCCCAGTGACCCGTTACTCCAATCCAAGCTCCCGCTGGAGCTAAGCCTAGGGAAATTCCCAAGACGAAGTGGCAGGCCCAAGTAAACCGTTTGGTATAGGAATATAAGACAAGAAAAAAAACAGCAATTGGCATCAGCAATAAAGCTAAAAGATTAAGTTTATAAGCCGAGAAGCCAAGTAGGAGGAAGGAAAGTATTGTATAAAGGTAAACTTCAGCAACCTTAAGTTGGCCTGCTGGAAGTGCCCTCAGTGCCGTCCGTGGATTGCGGGCATCTATGTGCCTGTCTATCAGGCGGTTTAAGGACATGGCAGCAGTTCTGGCCCCGATCATAGCCAGTGTTATCCAGAATAGTTTCATTAGGGTCGGAAAACCATTAGCTGCCAAGAAGGCGCCCAAATAAGCAAAGGGCAGGGCAAAAATGGTATGTTCAAATTTAATCATTTCAAAGAAAACTTTTAGTTTATGCATACTCTACTCCGTTCGTTACGACCCTGCAACTTGGGGTTTGTAATCAGTGTTTAACTGTTTCGATAAGTATTGATACACTTCAACAAGGGGGTGTATCTGCAGTTGCGAACCCGCCGAAATCTCCTCTAAAATTGTATTGGCACGGTGCAGAATGGATTGTACCACAGACATCTCCACTCGTTCCCTCCACGCTCCCCAAGCCAGTCCCATTTCCCGGCCGAAGGCTTCCATCTGGTGTTGTACAGGAAGAGAGACTCCTGCCAGTTCTGCACTCAGACGAGCGGCTAATGCTGTTAAAGATGCATCTTCTGATTCAATAATTCGAAGCAACTCATCTCCACTAAGCCTCTTTTCACGAGCAAGCCAGCGTGAAATTCCCCCTTGACTCTTAATTCCTATGACCTGAGCCAGTGGGTCTAGAAATTGCAACAATTTCACACGGCAAAGTTCTAGGAAGAACTTCCCATATAATAGATCCCCTACGAGTACAGGGAATTGCCGAAGCTCTTCGGCAAGATCGTGATCATCTTTCATGAGTCGATGAACCTTGTTGGCCATAAAAATAAATTGAACAATGCTTGCCAATGCTTCTGATTTTTGCCCTTGATCGCCGCAGGCTCTACTTACGGCTAAGACAAGCGCAGGATGTACTGTTCGATCAAGTTCATCCATATCCATCTGAACCAATTCCTCAAATCCAGCCGGCTTAAAGTTAATTTCTTGGCTCATATGTATTTGTACTGCTTTCAGTTTCTCAAGGAAGCTGAATTCTACCGGAACCATCTTATCGCTCCTTGCCTTCCATTCGGACATTAACCTATTATACATTCGAGATTATTACTCAATCTCCTGCCTATTTATGCAATATACTCTGATAATATGACATTATTATTGCAAGAATATGTAACCTTGCTCAAAAATACAATAGACCCTGCAACTTCTCAAGTTACAAGGTCTATTAGTACCCTTTTAGAAAGTACAAGGTTTCTTCTTTTTCCGTACTTGACTTAGTCCGGAGTAAAATAAATATCCCTCCTAAATATTTACCGCTTCCTTTGGATCCTCAACAATTCCCCGCTTGATTTCCGTTGCTGTCATATGACCTGCTTCGAAATGATCCGTTAAATAGTTACAGGCATCCCAGGGATTGACACGGTCCCCGCACGTAAAGACGTCAACGGCTGCATACCCGAGTTCTGGCCACGTGTGGATGGCTAAGTGGGATTCAGAAATGACAACTACTCCACTCACTCCTTGAGGACTAAACTTATGAAATACTACCTCACGTACCTCTGCACCAGCCTCCAAAGCTGCGTCGACCATTAGTGCTTCGACTTTTTCGCGATCATTTAAAATGTCGAAACTACACCCGTAAATTTCAGCCAACACATGACGTCCAAGAGAATTTGCCAATTGTGATCGTTGCCCCCTTTTTTCTAAAAACAGGAAAGAATCTGGGCTAATCGCCAATTTCACTGGCTACTCCCCAAATTTCCATCACGTTAAATTTTAGCATAAAGTACGGTGTTGTCAACAAAAAAATCTAATATTAATTCATTCTACTCAATCTAAGTTAATTTTGTGTTACATACTCAAGTTATCGCATCTATGCTCCCGTAAGCTACGTAAAAATATTTATAACACTATGGTTATGAGTTCACTGTAGTGGATGATCGTTAGGTTATAATTTACATGTTAGTCTAACTGTCCTAAGCCCAACAATATCTAAGCTGATTAAATTAAACCCAATCGCCCCAAACAACTATATTGACTTTGTAATCTAACTAAATTACACTTTGAATAGGAAGAATGGGGGTGATTATTTTGAGTAATACCTTAACTGCAGCGGAAGCAGCTAAAATTCTTAAAGTTTCTAAATATACTCTTTATGAACTTGTTAAACGCGGCGAGATCCCAGCACACCACATTGGCCGTCAACTTCGAATTAATCCGTCTGTTCTGGAGCAATATCTGCATGGAACTAGTAGTCACAACGCAACACAATCCGTTATGTCCCCCAATCCCCCCGAATTGCCGATGATTCGTTTTATAGGAAGCCATGATCCGATTGTTGAACTACTCTTCGAGTTTCTCAGCCACGCTCCCATTCCTGTCCAGTCATCGCTTTCTTTCAAGGGAAGTATGGATGGACTTATTTCCCTTTATCGTCGGGAGTCGGATATTTCTGGTATACATCTATGGGATGATGTCTCACAAGACTATAATACTTCCTTCGTTAAACATGTGATCCCTGGAGAATCCGTTTGTATGGTCAACCTAGTTCAACGAGAACAGGGCTTTATCGTAGCACCCGGTAATCCACTTCAATTGCATTCTTGGGAAGATATTACGTTAGAAGGTTTGCATTTTATAAACCGCCAAAAAGGCTCAGGGACCCGTCTGCGCCTCGATGCTTACCTTCGAGGGGCTAAGATTTCTCCAGGTTGTATTCTGGGCTATGAACATGAAGAAAGCACTCACTCTGGAGTCGCGTGTCGCGTAGCCAATGGACAAGCTGATGTCGGCGTCGGAGTAAAGGCCGAGGCTCAACGACTCGGTCTTGATTTTATCCCCCTCTTCCAAGAACGCTATGATCTCGTTTGTTTGGGCAAAACTTCCAAAACCCCTATCTGGAAACAACTCGTCGATGTTCTTAAATCTCCAGGATTCCTCCAAGCCATCCATCAACATCAGGGGTATGATACGTCCCTGACAGGAAAAATCTTCTTAAATACTTAGATGAATGGGAGGAAGTGTCTTAGGCTCGTTCGCACATCCTACGTACGCAATCCCTCTCTCCGTGCTCTCTAAGCTAAGAAACTTCCTCTGGCTTGGGTCGTCGGAGGGTGGAACGACCTAGAATCCCAAGGTGCTGTTTGCGTTATTGACGCAAATACGCTTTGCCGGCTTTGATGCAAGTATGGCAAGTATGGGGACGGTTCTCGACTTGCATTCCTTGACTTGCATTCACGCTCACCGAAGCTCCGGAGCGAATTGTCCATGGATTGACTGATGCCTGGTGCAAAGATGGCATGGAGCGGCGCTAAAAAAACATATTATTAGGAGGAATAAAGAAAATGAAAAACAATCTCAGACTTCGCCTTAATTCTGGTTTCGCGCTACTAATGATTGCCATCATGGTGATCGTCGTCGGGTGTGGAACAGCCGCAACCCCAACACCCCCAGCAACTCCAGCACCACAAACGACTGAAATCCCCAAACCTGCAAGACCCGACATTATTTTGGCGACCACCACAAGTACGCAAGACAGCGGCTTACTAGATTTTCTCATACCCGATTTCGAGAAAAAAACGGGATATAAGGTCAAAACAATAGCGGTCGGAACAGGGGCTGCTTTAGCCATGGGAGAAAAAGGCGACGCTGACGTTTTACTGGTGCATGCACCTTCCTCAGAAAAAAAATTAGTCGATAATAAGACAGCCATCAACTATCAACTTGTGATGCACAACGATTTCGTCATTGTAGGACCTGCCTCCGATCCCGCTAAAGTAAAAGAGACAAAAACAACCGTAGACGCTTTAAAGGCAATTTCAGCAAGTCCCTCCATCTTTGTCTCCCGTGGAGATGATTCTGGAACTGACAAAATGGAAAAAGCCCTCTGGACGAAGGCCAACCTCAAACCATCTGGGGATAAATATCAAGCAACCGGTCAAGGCATGGGGCAAACACTTACCGTGACCTCTGAGAAACAGGGATATACTTTAACAGATCGTGCAACCTACCTGGCGACTCAGAAAAACTTAAAACTTGAAATCGTTCTTCAGGGAGATGCTTCTCTCTTAAATATTTATCATGTCATGCAAGTTAACCCTGAAAAGTTCCCTAAAGTTAATGCTGATGGAGCTAAAGCCTTTGTCGATTTTATGACGAGTCAAGATACCCAGACCCAAATCGGAACCTTTGGGAAAGACAAATTCGGTCAGGCCCTCTTCTTCCCTGATGCTGGCAAAAAGATGGAGGATCTCGGCAAGTAAACCACCGAACTCACGTAAGGGAGGAAATGTTACTACATGGAAATGATCTGGGAAGGAATCCAAGCAGCCATTCACCTCCTGCTAACAGGGGATCCCGAAGTGATCGAAATCACCCTCCTTACCCTTAAAATATCCGGTACCGGAACGTTGATTAGCCTTTTTATCGGGATTCCATTTGGCACACTCCTAGCTCTAAAACCCTTTCCAGGGCGACGTTTTGTTTTAAGTATTGTTAATACCGGAATGGGCTTGCCTCCTGTGGTCGTTGGATTATGGGTCTCAATTTTCCTGTGGAGATCTGGCCCTTTTGGATTTTTAAATATCATGTATACCCCAACAGCCATCATCATCGCCCAGGCGATCATTGCCTCTCCCATTATTGCCGCCTTAACCTGTGCCGCTCTTCAACAAACTAACCCCAAACTTAGGCTCCAAATCCGGGCGCTGGGGGCAACCCGACTCCAGTATACTTGGTTGCTGCTTAAGGAAGTCCGTTTTTCACTCTTTGCCGCAATTATTGCCGGTTTTGGGGCAGTCGTTTCTGAGATTGGGGCATCCATGGCGGTAGGGGGAAACATTCATGGCCAGACTCGTGTTCTAACAACTGCCACTGTCCTAGAAGTTTCTAAAGGCAACTTCGACATTGCCATTGCCTTAAGTATTATCTTATGTTTACTAGCCTATGGAGCTACTTTAGGCTTAACCCTACTTCAACAGAAACAGCAAGGAGGCCCCTAAGGTGCTCGAAGCTCAGGAGATTACCTGGAAGCAGGAACATAAAACAATTCTGCAAACGATTGATTTTCATTTGTTACGAGGGGAATGCGTCGGCCTGATCGGTCCGAATGGATCTGGAAAAAGCAGTTTGCTAAAAATCCTAGCGTTTTTAGAGACTCCAACTTCTGGAAGGCTCTATTTTCAAGGCCAATCCATACCAAAAAACGTCCCGCTTGCTATTCGCCGGAAAATCGCCATTGTTTTTCAGGAATCCCTCTTATTGAATACGCGTGTTTTTGACAATGTTGCCATTGGATTAAAAATTCGGGGTCTCTCTAAAGGAACCATTAAGGAACGAGTGGACTATTGGCTGGAGCAGTTTGGAGTAATCCATCTTTCAAAACAGGCGGCACGGTCACTTTCTGGAGGAGAAGCCCAACGTGTTAGTTTAGCTCGGGCCTTTGCCATTGAGCCGGACGTTCTATTTTTAGACGAGCCTTTTTCAGCCCTTGATGCCCCCACCAAAGAGGGACTTCGTGTCGATCTAGCCAAAGTTTTTAAAACCACACAAACAACGACCGTCTTAGTCAGCCATGATTTTAAGGATATTGCGCATTTGGCCAGCCGAGCCTTGATTCTACTCAATGGGCAAGTCACAGCGGAAGGCTCTCCGAACGAACTACTCAGGAATCCCCCACAAGGAGATGTCGCCCGTTTTCTCGCGCACTTTGCCTCATAAGAAGTAAACAAACAAAGGGGTGCCCTCTGGCACCCCTAATTTATATTTCTTTATACTTCCTTTTTGATATAAAAGATAAAGAAAGCGAAACGAAACTAGTTTTATTTCGGGCGGTGGTACGCTTATCCCCCAAAAAAGAATATTCGCCTACGAAACGGGGAATATTCCTTGAATTTGGAGTTCTCGAACAAAAAGAGGCAGTAACAAACAGGATATTTTTTTGTTACTGCCTTTTTTTCAACTTAGTAAGTGTAATCCTCGTGACACGTTCGACAGACAGAGGTGTTCGTGTAGCGTTTCAAGGCAGAAGATGGGTTCTGATCTAACAAATAAGCAGTTGCATCGATTGTAGCTTGGGGTGAAGGCCCCCCAAAGAGTTCCTCTGCCACTCTCGTTATGTCTCTATCTTCGCTATCTAATATTGTTGTTACATCCGAACCGTGTGCGAAGTGGCACTTTAAGCAAGTTAAAGAGTTGTTGTTCGTGGTGTGTCCAAATCTCTTAGACCAGACACCCGTTGGCGAACCGGATTTAACAAGATAGTCCGTGTGACAAGCGGCACAGAACGTGCTGATAGCAAGTCCATTAGTTTCGTACGAAGCGGGATCTACTTTTGTTATCTTCACACCATATATTGGATCACCAAACCAAAATACGCTCGGATCCATTGCTAATTCTAAGACAATCGCACGAGATAAATCTGCATTTCTTCCTACTAGTGTTGTAATAGTCTGCGCATTTTCTGTTGACACAACACTTTCAGAATCATCTAAACAAGCTTCAGCCTCAAGCGCTATTCCAGAAGCATCGAGAAAGCTGTATCTCCCAGCTGCATAAGTTACCCCTTTCAGCACAAATGGAACTGTATTTGTTAGAACCTGGTTGCCTTCTTTATCCAAGGTATTCACCGCACTGTCAGGAGTGTTGATCTTTGCGAATCCTTGTTGATAGTTCATTGTAATTCCATCAAACGCCGTCTCTTGCCCTTTCAGCTTTTCATCTAGCCTTAACTGAGAATTAATGGTACTATCTTTACTCAAAGGATCACCATCATAGAATCCCGTGTAGTTCACCTTAAACGTCAAGGAATTGTTATATTGTCCACCGTTTATCCACGGCTGGGAATCTTTTACATAGTTTATTTGAACAGGATCCCCTTGAGTAATCTTTTTTAGAACAACTACAACATGGTCCGTGCCTGTTGCATATGTAGCACTGATCCCATTCGTAATCATATCCGTTGCCTCATCGTAATAAGGTACCTCTGAGGCCAGCATTTCAACGGCAACAAAATCCGGCGAAGCAAGTATCGCTGCATCTAAATCAGCTTGGGTAACAATGCCAGGGTCTCCTATGACGGGTACGGCGGGAGCGGCAGCAAGGACTGTATCTCTAAGCATTGTACCGCCGGTTAGTGCATTTACACCGCCATTTGCTGCTTTCGATATACCGGTATAGGTACCGGCATCATCGTCTCTCATCGGTAATGTGGCAATACCATTGGGATTATAGTGCAGTAAACGGTCGCTGTAAGATCCATGCGGGGAATGACAGCTTGCACAAGAGTTGGTGTTATTCTGATACTCCCCGTGTGTTCTTTGCTTTCCGGTTGGGTCGTTAGTCGCTTTGATTACATCATTAACTGAGGTACCATCATTAGTATTTACATTCTTCCCAGTTTGGTTGACGTTATTAATGCCATTATCTGTGTCCGTTGCTGGGTCAGATGGACTACTGACTACGTCCGTATCCAAGGGTCTCAATTGGTTATCTTCCGTTATAGTGGTTGCTATTGCGAGGCTCGCAATTCCTAATACGAATACCATGGTCAGACTAATTATTATCGCCGCAAGCCATTTCCTCATATTCCCACCTCAACTTCTTTAGATATTAATTCCCATTCCTGAGTTAGTAAATATCATATCGTATACCTTAATTAGGACTAATTCCCAATATACTATCAACATTATAGATGATTCGACGAATTATCTCTTTTTCCCTTCTGAATATATAAAATATTTAAATATAAAAAGCCCTAGTTAACCTAGGACTTTTTAAAACGTAATTTTTATTTAATTTAAATTACATTCAATTTACATGACTTTAGATTACATAGCATTCTTATAGATTTGAATCACTTGTTCAAGAGTTGCGGTGCGAGGATTAGTGAATTGACAAGCATCTAATTTCGCATTTCCAGCCATCAGAGGTAAGTCTTCTTCTTTTACATTCAATGCATTTAGCCCGGAAGGAATTCCGACATCAGCAGACAGCGTGGCGATTGCAGTTAAGCATTTTTCTGCCGCATCTCTGGTAGAAAGTCCATCAATGTTTTCACCCATCGCTACAGCGATCTCTGCAAAACGTTCGAGATTGCCAATCATGTTGAAGCGTGAAACGTGAGGGAGAAGGATTGCGTTACATACACCATGAGGTAAATTATAGAATCCACCTAATTGATGAGCCATTGCATGAACATAACCTAAACTGGCGTTATTAAAAGCCATACCCGCTAATAATTGGGCATAAGCCATTTGTTCACGTGCTTCGAAGTCATCGCCATTCGCCACGGCGCGACGTAGATATTTAGGGATTAATTTAAAAGCCATTAAGGCAGCTGAATCTGTTACTGGTGTGGCGATCGTGGAAACATACGCCTCTACGGCATGGGTGAGTGCATCCATTCCGGTGGCAGCGGTTAAACTTGGCGGTTGTTTCATCATTAACAGGGGATCATTAATTGAGACATTAGGAGTTACGTGCCAATCAACGATGGCCATTTTTATATGCCGTGCTTCATCCGTGATAATACAGAATCTTGTCATTTCAGCAGCCGTGCCGGCGGTGGTGTTAATTGCAATCATCGGAGCCATCGGCAAGGGGGATTTATCGACGCCTTCATAGTCGTTAATTCTTCCGCCATTACCTGCAACAAGCCCAATTCCTTTGGCACAGTCATGTGAAGATCCTCCGCCTACAGATACAATCAGGTCACAGCCTTCTTTAGTATAGATGTCAAATCCATCATGCACGTTTTTATCGGTCGGATTAGGTTCAGCACCGCCATAAATTACAACTTTGACGCCTTCTTTTTCAATAATATCAGCAATTTCCTGAGCCATACCAATCTTTTCGAGATAGGCATCGGTCACCAGTAAAACTTTCTTTCCGCCCAGTAATTTTGCTTGTTTTCCTGTTTCCTGAGCTGCTCCAGCTCCCATGAGGTTTACGGTTGGCATGAAGTACCCATAGACTTGATGAATAACTGACATAGTTAAATACCTCCCATTTCCTTTTTTATTGGTCACGCTGTCTTATATTATTTGCAATATCCATGCCAAGCATTCTGAATATTTGTTATAATAGTTACAAGGTTGATTATTTCTATGATTTTGATACCTTAATAAATGAATATTGAATTTTATATGAAATTTCTAATTCCTTTCTGCTCTAGTTTGACTCACTTTGCATAGAGCAGTGTTTGATTATGGAACACTTTCTTGAGGATGTTTCAATGTATTACTTAATAAAAAGCAAAAAATGTATTAAATTGTTTTAAGCAAATTAATACATTCTGTATAGATCACGGTTAACTATACTGTTTAGATATTTCAACCGGTACTCGAAACCCTCTTTGTAGATTAAATTAACACAACCATAATTTTGTTCAAGACGAAAGACGTTTTCTAAGGGTATCCCAAGTACATGGCATAAGATTACTCTGTTTACTCCTGCATGTCCAACGATTAAAATTGTCGTTTCATCCGATTTGGCAAGGCTTTCGAAGACAGGAATCACTCTTCTGTAGCAGTCTGAAAAACTTTCTCCCTCTGGTGGACTGTAATTCGCGATATCTTCACCACGTTCTTTGAATTCCTTTGGATACTTTGCTCTAATTTCAGAGAAGGGTTTCCCCTCCCAATCGCCCATATATAATTCCCGCAACTCCACGCGAGCTATGGGAACGCTTTGATGGGCAGAGGCAATTATATCTGCTGTTTGTTGTACTCTCCCTATATCACTGCAATATATGTTATCTAAGGGCACCCGTCTAAATATCTCTTTCAATAAGGTAGCCTGTTTCCTGCCAAGAGTACTTAACGGAAGGTCCGATTGACCGATATAGCGTTTGTCTCTTCCTAGACCGATATCTCCATGCCTAACTAAATAAATAAGCTTTTTATCCATCGTCATCCACTTCCAAGACTCCCACTTAGTTGGGGACATTCCTGTCCCAAAGAACAGCTTTTACTTCAGCAGGTGTGTCCCCTTTCCGCAGAAGTGGGAGTTCCATGTTCACTTTAGCTGAACGAGTTCACTTAGGATCATTTTATTTTACCGTTCTGATCCGACTCTCTTTGAACTTTAATCAACTCGCTGAGAATGCTTACGGCTATTTCTTCAGGAGTTTCTGCCCCGATATTTAGACCGATTGGAGAATACAGCTTTTGCAAGGATTCGCTCGAGACTCCTTCCTCCTCCAATTCAGCTTTCAAGGCTTTAACCCTTCTGCGACTACCAATCATGCCAATATATGCGGCTGGTTGATTAATCACTTTCCGCAGACACACTTTGTCATAACGATGCCCCCTTGTAATAATTACAACAAACGTTTGCGGATTGATATTTATCCCATCCAATGCTCGTTCAAAATCATCGCAAATAATCGTATCAGCGGTGCTAAATCGGGCAAAATTAGCGAAGGATGGACGATCATCGACAACGGTAACCTCATACCCTAGGATTTTAGCCATAGTCGCAAGGGGGAGTGCAATATGTCCTGCACCTAAAATCAACAATCGTACGACCGTCGTTGGGGGCTCTATCAGTAACCGGTAATCCGCTTTCGTCACTGAGGTCTCACATGGCTCGAACTCAGAGTTCAAACTAATTAATAACGGCTGACATCGTTTGCCTCCTGTTTTGGCATTCTCCAGTGCAACTCTATTTAATCCTTCGATACCAAGATCACCAACGACATTCCCGTTATTCTTGATGAACAATTTTTCCCCTACTAATCGTCCTTCAGTCGCCTCTATCACAGTAACAAGAACGGGGTTTGTGGTCTCATTGATAGCTGACAGATAATCATTGAGGAGACTAGTCTGTTCCACGAGGCTTTGAGAACCCAAATAATCGATGAATAATCCCATGATCCCCCCGCAAACCATTCCTTCCTCTTGAGCCATGTCTGCGGTCATATTCAAATAATATATCTTAGAAGAGTATGCTGCTAAAACATTTAAGGCCTCCCGCCTAGCCTCAGCCTCACCACATCCGCCCCCGATGGTTCCTACTGTCGTCCCGTCAGCAAACACTAACATTTTGGCTCCAGGCTTACGGGGCGTTGATCCCAGCACACTGGTTACAGTGATCAGGGCCACATCCATGTTTTGATCAAGTGCTTTGTTTAGCCCTAGGTATATATCTTTTTCCATTAGCCTTGCCCCCCTAGCTCAACCTTCCATACGTCATGTAAAGGCATCTTGATTATTTGTTCTATTCTTGTCTGGATTCTTTCAGCATTACTCAACCTCAGTCTAATCTTTCTGAAAACCTCTTGATCGTTCTTATTCTGCTCCAAGAGGCCTGAGAATCTGACCTGGAGTGAAATAATCTGGTCGTCTATGACAAGTTTATCCGCTAAATAGACGATTTCTTTTTCTGTTAAGGCTTGGTCAGCAGGATTCAGGCAAATATCCGTATGTTCGGCGACAATTTCCGCTACCTCCGGATAGTTTACGAGCATTTTGGCGCCAACTTGTGCATGGTGGGGTTCACCTTTGGCCAAGTCATGTAACAACGCAGCTGCTCTGATTAATTCAAGGTTCATTTGACAACCAGACTTAATTAAATAGCTTCCCATTGCACTACTTAACTGAGCAACCTGCTTGCAATGATTAAACACCTTAACAGGAGTGTTTGCCTTCTTTATTATAGCATAACATTCTTCTTCTGAGGGGATCTGGGTATCTCCACAGTACTTCAGCATCTGCTGGTAGTCCTCCGGTGTGTCCATGTCAAGCAAAACACCCAGGTCATCAACCTCAACATCTATGGCATCATGTTCATACTGTTCTAATAAAGCCCTCATTCCTCCCGGTTTGTTCCAGGTCATTACTTTGTTCACATAGCGGCAGGAAATTAAAGGGGGATGTCCCCTCTTTCCCTGATAAGACGGATATATAATACCGAACTCCGTTGTGAAGAACGTGTTTTGAAGCTTTTCCAATGTATCCTGCTTTACGATAGGATTATCGACAGGTAATAGAAAAAATCCCTTTACCGCTGGTGATAAACTTTTAACCCCAGATGTAACTGAGGAGAACATCCCTTCGGAAAAATTCGGGTTAACGATGGTCTGAACCCCTAGTCTATCTATGACAGGAAACAATTCGTTTGCCCGATGCCCAACCACCACCCGGATATCTCTGATCCCATTATCCTGAAAACTGTGTACAGCCTGTTCTAATACAGTGCTCCCGCCCAACGATAAAAGTGGCTTGAAGCGTTTCATACGAAAAGAGTATCCTGCGGCAACTATGATTGCTGCTAAGGAAGCCTTAGCCTGTATATCCTCTTTTTCAGCCACATTAAAGACACTCCCTCTCTTATCTTGAATCTGTCGCTTAGCTGTACTTTTTCTGGATGTAACTACTGCGCCTGATTCAAGATAAAGGAACACCCGCAAGCTACCGTCCTGTCTAGCTTCCCTTACTACAGGGATTTCATCTAAAGCCTGATGAACATTTCTTTTTACTTCAAAAGATATAGGTCCCTTTAACTGAACATCGAGTTGCAACTGATTTTCCTTTTCTTGCATGCCCTCTGTTAGGGTTACCTCAAAATCGAGAACATTGTCGAGCGCAAACAAAACCTCATCAAAGTCCGCCATAGTTAGGAAATCGGCTTGGCTCAGATAAACCCGTTCTCTGGACTTTATCAGTTCCAGCCGCTTTAATACTGAGTGGCAGGCACAAGGGCCTAGAAGGAACCTTGACATATCACCAGTACGATAACGAATTAAAGGCATAGCTGATCTGGTCAAAGTCGTAAAGACTATCTCACCTGGTTGCCCGTCTACAACGGGCCGTCCTGAATTGGGATCGATGATTTCGATATAGAGGTCTGCTTCCCGGAGGTGGTAACCACAGAAACCCTCACATTCTACTCCGCCGCCCAGCCCCATCTCAGTCATGCCATAGTGATTAAACACCTTACACCCCCATGCACTTTCGAGTTCTTGTACAATAGCTTGGGGTACGTAATCGGTACTCAATAGAACCCTTCTCAAGCTCAGGGAGGGAGAGCAACCCTTGGAATCTTTAAACCTCACTAAGCTCAATACTTGCGTGGGTATCCCTACTAAAACATTGATATTGTCCCGTTTGATTTGCTCTATAGTTGCCTCGGGATTCGTAACCAGACCGTGGACAACCCCTATTACACCTGCTCTTTCTAAACCTAAGCGTAGTAAATCTCCGACGCTTCCCGGTATTTCCCCGGGCAACATGATCAAGACCCTGTCTTCGGGCCTTACCAAGGTTAACATGCCATGATGAAAGAAATCGATGGTCAATTCTTGATCTGCCTCAGTAAAGAACAGGCGTTTAGGTTTACCTGTTGTGCCAGAACTCTGTAAAGTGACGATCCTGTTGATCTCATTTTGGGAGACACACAAGAAATCGAGAGGATTATCTTTTAAATTTTCGGACGTGGTAAAGGGCAGTTTGTTCATATCCTGGAAACTTGATATCTTGCAATCTATTTTTGAGTACAGACGTTTATAGAAAGGGCTTTTACTGGTTACCCAGTCAAGCGTTTCCTGCAGTTTGGCCAACTGATAGTCCTCGATTTGCTTTCTGGTTAAACCTCCTGAACTATCTCCGGTAATTTTGTGCTTTATCCAGGGCTCAAGCGAGGTGGTTTGTATATCCAAGCCCTATCTCTCCCTCCGATAAATTGAGTGCCCATACTTATCCGTAAGGTTATAAGCGCAAAAAGGAATTAACTTACCTTCCGGGCTTACCACATGGATACAACAGTTTTTTAATCTGTCTATATCTAGATTCCACACATCTTGAAAGGCCATGCCACTGATGGAAAAGGCATAGGTTTTTAGCTGTTGGATTAGATTGTCCCAGGAGTTAGTACATGGAGACTGAATTGTTAACCTTTCTGCTCCTGACCATTGCCGGGCCACAAAGGTTCTTGTTTTTCTGGCTAATTCATCCGCTCGCTCTGGTCCAGCACAGCATGAATTGTTGATAATAGCTTTCAAGCTGCCATCTAGTTGTCTCGTGAAGTTGCCGCTAAAAGAGCAGCGGCCATTATGGGGTTTCAGGTTGGCTGCTTTGATGAGTCCATCCGTCTGTTCCTCAATGGCTTGAATGACTTCGGGGAGTGTGATCCTGTCTTGATCCAGGGGTTCTTTAGGAATTCTACCGAAATAACTGACAGGTTGAAAGTGCACCCCTCGGACTGCAGGAAGATTTTCCAAGGCAAACTTGATGATTCCTCCGATATTATGAGTATTTATCCCTGGTATCAGGGTAGGTACTAACACAACCCCAATCCCATGTTGAGCACAGTTCTCTATCGCTTTGGCTTTAACCTCAAAGAGCCTACGACCCCTGATTCCCTGATAAATCGAATCCTCTGTACCGTCAAATTGCAAAAACACGGAACTAAGACCAGCTTCCTTCAATCGGCCCACAAAGCCAGGATCTTCCGCCAGTCGCAAGCCATTCGTGTTGAGCTGGATGAAGTTAAAACCTAATTTCCTTCCCATCTCCAGTATTACCGGCAAGTCGTTTCTGAGGGTTGGTTCACCGCCGGATAACTGGATATTGACAGGACCACTGGCAGCAAGGACGTTTTTGTACCACCCTTCTATTACATCCAAGGAAGGTTCGTCAAGCTCCGTCCCTGCATTGGCAAAACAAAATTTGCAGTTTAGATTACAACGCTGGGTGACCTCTATCAAAGCCGTACAAGTCGTCTTATAATGGTCTTCACATAAGCCACAATCAAAGGGACAACCTTTCTCAACCTGTGTAAAACACTCCTTGGGTGGGGTTGGAATCGTAGGTCTGACCCATGAATCCCATTGAGGGCTACCACGCCAAAGCAGGGTTCGATAGTCACCATGTTCAGGGCAATGTTTTACCATATAAACCTTTTCCCCCTGAACCACTCTTTGAGCTGGAATCCTCGCTAAACATTCAGGGCACAAACTCTCTGTCGCGGAAATCATACCTTCGTCCATTACTTCCATGTGTTTACCTCTCTAACTGCAGTTTGCGTCCTTTTTGGCGATTAGCTGAAAATACCCCATCTTCGCTTGTTTAATCGCAGCCTGGGTAAGGCTAGGATCAACTGAGCCTGAGCATGAAGAAGACTTTAGCCAAAACTCGGTCATAGAGCCATGGGTCATGATTAGGTCAACTGTTAATTGCGTCAAAAGGTTCGTGTGATCACTCCAATTAACGATGTTGAACCCCTGTCCGAGTAACTTATTGATTAACGAATCCTTGGGCAATGCTCTGCGTATACATGAGTCGAGATTGAGCTCCTGAAGACCTTTGAGACCGTCAGGATTACGAGTATACACATCATTAATCACCAACCATCCTCCTGGTTTAAGCACCCTGAAAATCTCCTCTAGAACCTGATCCTGGTCCTCCATTACTGACAAAGCACACTCGGCGAACACTCCGTCCATATGGCTAGCCGGAAAGGGTAAATCTGCTCCCAGCCCTCGAATCAGGTTTAAGCCTGGATTCTTCTTTCTCCCACTCTCTAACAGCACCTCTGAAGAATCTAACCCTATGGCCTGGAGCTCAAACACTGAAACTAAACGTTCTACCGTTGCACCGCTGCCGCAGCCTACATCTAAGACCCTCGCGTCCGAGAGAAAGTCACAGCTTCTGACTCCCAAGTCGGTTAAGAAGAACCCACCCGGTCTCAAAGTATCGCCTGTGGTCTGGCGCAATAGTTCACTCTCATACAATTTAAAAGCATCGTTTTTCAAAGTTTATCCACTTCCGACTTCTAAACTTCCGACTTCTGACCTCTGTATTAGTCCTCATCCGTTGACTCAGGGTCTTCTGTATAGGTTGCCAAAATCTCTTGCACCTTACTAAAGGTCGTTGATACAATATTGCCGCATTGCACAGGATACTCATCGCCCTCATCCAGGGAGTGATCTAAGATCCCATCGCAATCGATACTGCCATGGACTTCTTCAAACCACTCCATCAAATCATTGATCATAACGTTAATTTTGGCGTGAGCGAATTCGATGGGAGTTCCCTTCCCAACGTTTAAACCAATTAAACATGCCCCCCCGGTTAGTGCACCACAGGTTTTTCCCGACCTGCCTATTCCTCCACACAAACCTTGCATTGCTTTAATTAAGTCGGGGTTTTCTTTTCCTTGTTCATCTAAACCTAGGATTAACATAATTTGGCTACAGCAAAATCCCTGAGTAGCTAATTGAAACATTCGAAAGGCATCGACCGTCATCTTGCTACCCCCTCTTATCCACTCTCCCACTTCTATAAGTGGGAGTTTCCGGTTCTACTTCACTTATCCTCAAGGCTTTGTTCCACTTCGAACATCTTGCCTAAAGCTAAGTCTTCGGTAATCAGAACCAAGTCACAGCTTAAGCATTTTAGTTCTTCAACTCTAAGATCATTTCCTAGATATGTTATTCTTACCGTACCATGCTTTAGTTCACCACCACATTTTCCGCACTTCCACACGGGTTTGGGCGGTAGATTTGCTGTCTGATTCATGGCTTCACTTCCTCGACAATTTCCATCCGGTGGCTATAGGCGTTTAAGACCACAAAACCATCCTCCTGAGGTTGGTATTCAACCCAATATGTCACTCTAGCTGGTCGGAAATAGGCTAAATAGTTTCCGTTATCCGGATTGATAAATTTTCTTCCCGTGCGTTCCGCATGTTCTATTACCTGCTGAACATCTTCGATTAAAATTAGTCTTTCTTCCATAATATTTCTTATTTGTTCATTACATATTATTTTTATAGTCCTATAACCCCTTTCCTTTTCCTGCGGCGTTTGCCAGAACTTACGCAGTAACTTTCTTTTTAGTCTGGCCCGCTGCTCATGTCGTTGAGAAAATCCCGAATCAGGTCTGGTAGCAGCCTTTTGCAGATCATCGGCAAAAATGAGGTCTAATAAATGAAGTGTACGTTTACCATGAGCAGCAAATCTATCTCTACACATGGCACAGTAGGCTACATAGTCTGTAGTGCTTTCTTTTATCCTGTTTTCTACAATCTGCTGCGCAAGTCCTGGATTAGCGAAGACTGTCAGGCCGCCAAAGCCGCAACACTTGGTTAGTTCTTTACTATAAGGCAATTCTTCAATTTCATAGCCTAGCCTGAGTAAGATATGGCGAACTGCTGCCTGAATTCCTTGTTCGTATCTAGTAGTACAGGGATCCTGTACAGCGACTTTAGCGCTATTTGCATCAGCCCTTTGAATGGGTAAATCCATATCTTTCATGAGTTCCCAAAGCGATACAACCCCCGGTAATTTTTCTCGAAACATGCTGTGACAGGTAGAGCAAGCGACGATCAACTGCGGTTTACCCAAGCTCTCCCATTCTGCAACCATCTCCTCGAAGCTGGTTTGAAACTGTCCCAGATCACCGCTCCAATGTGCAGGAGCGCCACAGCAGCGCAACATCAGCCCTACTCCTCCGGCAAGCTGTTCTGTTAAATAGGTATAGACTTTTTCCACATGTTCCGGAGATGAACCGCTTAATTGGCAGCCTGGAAAGAAAACGTAGTTGCTGGAATTAAATCCTGGTTGATGTCTCGTCAAAGCAAATTGACCACTGTTACTAAAAGCCATATCCCGTAGGGCAAAATCATGGGCGGAGGTCGGCATTTTTCCTCTCCTAACCATACTTTCCCGGGATGCAAGGCAAATTTGCCCCATGTCTAGATCATTCGGACATACTTCAGCGCACAACCCACACTGCATGCAGGAATTAATCAACTTGTTGGCGTGGCGTTTGCCCATGACGATGGATTCATTATTATATATTTCCCGCAGATATTTTTTGGGATAACCACCATAGAACTCTAAATATTTGCAGGCTTTCACACATTCAAGGCATTGACAATTTAGACACCTACCGGCTTCCTGGACGGCTTCTTCGCCAGTGTAACCTACGGCTTCATGACTCATGGGTACAGTAGGCAGGGATGGGATTCCGTTCAGGTTGACGAATAGATTCGATTCGAAGGCCCCTTCGCGGTCGCGAGAGGCAGTTAGAGACGCTCCTTGCAGATATCTATCGATGGATACTGCACCTCTCCGGCCATCAGCAACAGCATTGATTGGAGAATCATTGCCAAGCTGTCCACCAGCAAATACACCTGCTATTAGCGTAGTGCAGCTGATCGGGTCAACCCTGCTATTCTCACCCAACAGTTCCAAGGCGTCTTCTGATTGAGCAGCAACGCCAATATATAAAGCATCAAACCGTTCTTTTAGTCGAGACAAATCCTGTTGGGTTATTTCTGTATTACACTCAATTGTCACATTGGGACGGTTCAAAACTGAAAGTTCGTTTTCAATTACCTGAGCCGGAAGTTGTTGTTCAGGATAGTTCCGCAAGTTTCCGCCCAAGCGATCAGATTTTTCAAATAGAGTCACGCTGTACCCTTTCCGTGCTAGGTCATAGGCTGCCGTCAGGCCTCTTAACCCACTGCCGGCCACCGCAACGGTCTGGCTTTTTGGAGTAACAGGTCCGACTTTGATTTTGGGCGGATGGTTTTCTAGACAGAATCTTTCTAAGTTAGAAATAGATACGCTTGCACCGGCATCTTTACGTTTACACACATCCTCACAGGGGTGATCACAAATCCTGCTAATAATTCCCGGAAAAGGCTGCTTCTGCTGTAGTATTCCTGCGGCGCTTTTCCAGTCTTGACTTTGCATGGCCAGCATCAGCTTACGAGCGTCCACATGGATCGGACACCCTGCTGTACAAGCAGGAGGATTTTCTTGGGTACACTTACTTTCTAGCCTTCTCAGTTCACCCTGATCCATAGCAGCACCAACTTCTTTATCAAAATATCTACGGTGTGGGTAACCACAGGGAACCTAAACTTGAAGAACCCACCCCCACTTAAAGAAGTGAGGGTCTCGAAAACTGGATCAACAAATTTTGGGTCCCCTCTGGTAAAACTAAAATTACAGAGCCTTTAATCCGGCAAGTACCTTTTCGGGTAGAGCTGGTAACCTAGTAATTCTTACCCCGCAAGCGTTCGTTATGGCATTTATGATCGAAGCATGAGGAGAGGTCAGCGGTGCTTCACCAACGCCAGAAGCTCCGAAAGGACCGTGTTCTCTTGGAGTCATAATATAATCGACGACAAGCTTGTCAGGTACGTCTTTAATATAGGGCAGGCCGCAGCTAATCATATCGATATGCTTCTTAAGATCTTCGAAGTCTTCGCTGAGGGCCAAGCCAAGACCTTGTACCATTCCACCTAACATTTGCCCGTCAACGACGAGCTTATTAGCCAGCGTACCAACATCAAATATTCCGTTCATGCCCAGAACCTTGGTTTTACCTGTCGGGACATCGACTTCCACTTCAGAGAGGAATGCCGCGTACATATAAGTAGTGAAGGGGGCTCCTTGTCCGGTTTCGAGGTTACAACCATTATACCCAGCCGGAGTGCTATATTTGCCAACAAAGTGGGTTGGTAACCCTGCAGCAACCTGTTCAGCATAGGTACGGTAAGTTCCATCGGATTTTTGAATGGCTTTTAACAGCTCCTCGCAAGCAATTTTGATGGCGTTGCCGGTCATAACTTGCGAACGGCTGCCACCGGCAGGTCCGCTGGCGGGAACTTTAGAGGTGTCATTCATGACCAATTTAATTTGTTCGGGTTTAATTCCCATGGGAAGCAAAGCCTCATGGGAAGTCGCCAGTGTCCCCATGTCGGCACCTTGACCGTGATCTTCCCAACCGTTGGTAATTGTGACCCCTGTTTCCGTATAATCAGCCCAAGCCTCAGAACCATCGGGGTTATCCAAGCCGGCACCGTAGGCGCCGAGAGAGATACCGACGCCGCGTTTCTTGTCGGCAGTGGATTCAGCTTCGGCCTTTTTCTTAGCTGCATCATAGAGAGGCTTAAGTTTATCCATTATCTCTACCATAGTATATACGTCAGGCTCACAGCCGGTAGGAGTTGTATCACCAGGTCTGTAAACGTTTTTGTAACGCAGTTCAAAGGGATCCATCCCTAGCTTTTCTGCCAGTTCATCCATCAATACTTCCGTTGCGAACAGGCTCTGCGGAGATCCGTAAGCTCGGAAAGCCGAACCCCAAGCATGGTTTGTGCAGACAGTGCGTCCATTGCTCCGAATATTGGGAATCATATAACTTGCACCAATGAATTGGCTGCCCCGCAGGGTAACCAGATCGCCAAACTCAGAATACGGACCATGATCGACGCTCCAATCGGCTTCCATGGCAACCAGTTTACCTTCTTTAGTAGCCCCGTATTTAAGATTGATGAAGAACGGTGAACGTTTCCCGGTGTAAGTAATTTGTTGATAGTAGTCAAACTCCAAGAATACAGGTTTACCTGTGGCCATCACAGCTACGCCAAGTAAGGCTTCTATGGTTGGGCTGAACTTATACCCAAAGGTTCCGCCAGCGGGATTTTGTACTATAACCAATTTGTCTAGTTCCAGTCCGAGCCCCGGGGCAATCATAGCCTGATGGAGATGAATGCCGATACTCTTGGAATGAATCACTACGCGGTCCTGATCATCAATATAGGCAAAACCAACGTCAGGCTCGATGGGCAGGTGGGGCTGGCGTCCTACATAGAAGTCGTCTTGAACAATTACATCAGCCTTTTCCATCAGAGGAGCTGTATCCTCGCCTTTAATCACCTTGGTCTCCCAATAAACGTTGGGAGTTCCGGGATGAATCTCGATAGCGTCGTCTGCCATGGCTGCAGGGGCGCTCATGTAAGCAGGGAGAATTTCCAACTCTACCTTAACTTTGTCAACGGCGGCTTGAGCATGCTCAGCGGTATCGGCAGCTATAATGGCAATGGCGTCACCAAATTGGAACACTTTTTCGTCGCAGAGGATTGGTCGGTCCCAACCATCCCCTTTGTTATTCGGGAAGGTGATTAAGCCGGTAATCCTGTTTTTGCCTTTGACATCTTTATGAGTGATAACTTTATAGACACCAGGCATTTTTTCAGCCTCAGAAATATCGATAGATATAATATTGGCATGAGAAACCTTGGCCTGAACCAGTTTCAACTGCAAAGTACCACAAGGCATTTTAACCCCTAAATCTGCGCCATAGTCACAAGTACCGGTAACCTTGGCCAAAGCGGATGGACGAATGTAATTGCTGCCCCAGATCGAGCCACTGGACGGCAGTTTTTCCCATAGATCTTCGGTCTTCATCTCCCCGCGAATCAACTTGGCAGCAGTTATAACCGCGTCAACCAAGGGTTTGTAGCCTGTGCAACGGCAGGCATTTCTGTGTTTTTGGAACCAGTCGCGGACGTCTTCTCTTGTAGGATTGGTATTTTCATCTAAGAGCTGTTTAGCAGAAACAATAAATCCGGGACTGCAGAAACCGCATTGAGCAGCTCCATGGACCATCCAGGCCAGCTGTACGGGATGTAAGTTCTTCTGGGTACCTACGCCTTCAATCGTAGTAATCTGAGCATCATCGGCAATCCGTTTCATTTTTGTAACACAGGAACGAATGACTTTTCCATCCACAATCACAGAACAAGCACCGCATTGAGCTTTTCCACAGCCTATTTTAGTTCCGGTCATGTGCAATTGTCCCCGCAACACATTGGCTAGGGTAACTTCCCCATCGACAATTAATATCTGGGGGATACCGTTAATGACGACATTTTTTTTAATCAATTTTTCCCTCTCCTTTTGATTAAATTCGTTTGCTACAAGGTTACTTCATTGAGTTCTACCTGTTATTTTGTGTTAAAATTCTCAGACCACTTTCATTATATTGAGCTTAGTATTGGTCACCAGTAAAGCAAATTTCCCCACCCATCCATCTAATGAACAACTGACAAATCTGACCTCCCATTCTTTTTTGTGCTTGCCAGTAATGGCTTTGTTTTAGTTTGGTTTACTTTGTTTTAATTCGCTTTACTTGGCTCAGTTTATAACATATGCAATATTCATGCCAATAATACGAACTCATTGTTACACTCCATTTCGTCCACTTCAAACTACCTTATTATTTCAAATATTTTATTTAAATTTTCACTAAGTTTATTTGAGATCTTATCATTAGGATATCATTAATCCCTTGACCTCCTATTAATAATACTGTACCATGCAAGTGGGACAGATTATTTTCCCCACAGTCTGCCCATGACCTCTGACAGTTTCAACCACTCTTAGTGTATTGTAAGTGAACACACCTTACATGATGTATTGGAGGATATCCCCATGGAAAAAATCAAAGTGCAGGATTCTGTTGGTGCTATTCTAATCCATGACATGACTCAGATTATCCCTGGTGTCGTTAAAGGTCCGCGTTTTCGCAAGGGGCATGTCATCCAGGAAGAGGATATTCCTGTTCTTCTTAGTATGGGTAAAGAGCATATTTTTGTTTGGGATCAAACACCCGGGCTGATCCATGAAAATGAGGCTGCGGAGCGCCTCGCCCACGCAGTAACTGGTTCTGGACTGGTCCTCGACGAGCCTAAAGAAGGAAAAATAACCATAACCGCTGCCCACGACGGACTACTTTATTCCTCTGTAGGCGGCATTTTGGCCTTGAATACATTAGAAAATATCATTCTCGCTACACTTCATAATCACTATCCCGTCAAAAAAGGAGATAAAGTCGCTGGAACCCGAGTCGTACCTCTGATGATTGATGAATCAGTGATTATCGAAGCAGAACGGATTGCTCAAACATTATCCGCTCCAATTTTGGAGGTAAGACCTCTTAAGCACATGAAGGTGGGCATCGTAACCACCGGAAGTGAAGTTTATCATGGACGGATACAAGATAAATTCAGCCCAGTACTGCGTACAAAAGTTGAAAGCTGGGGATCTGAGGTCCTTGCGCAAACCTTGGCTAATGATGATGTGTCCTTGATCCAAAGTTCTATAAGGGATCAAATTAATCAGGGGGCTGAAATGATCTTAGTGAGTGGTGGCATGTCCGTCGATCCGGATGACGTCACTCCTACGGCTATCAAAGAAATGGGAGCAGAACTTATCACTTATGGTGCGCCTGTATTACCGGGAGCTATGTTTTTGCTTGCCTATATCGGAGATATACCCATTATGGGATTACCTGGTTGCGTCATGTATGCTAAGACAACCGCCTTCGATCTAATCGCTCCGCGTATACTGACAGGAGAGCGTCTGACGCGCCAAGATATTGTCAAACTTGGTAGCGGTGGTCTTTGTCTCGACTGCCCAGTCTGCATTTACCCGCGCTGTTCTTTTGGCAAGTAAGGGCACGATACTTCGTGTCCCTGCTGCTCTTCGCATATCAATACAAACCCGCACAAAAAGCACCTCCCCAGTATCTAGGGAGGTGCTTTTTAGACGCCAAAAGAGCCCTTCGCCCGAATTAGACGAAAGACCCTTTATGCGTCAATGAGCCAGTTGATAAGGCGTGAAGCAAATAGCAATGGATCACGATAGTCTCCAGTACGATAGTCTCCAGTGGAGAGTATCGCCGAAGCCGCTGATCCCGAAAGAAACACTTCGCGGCGAAGGATAGAGTATCGCCGAAGCCGTGATCCCTAAAGGAATACTTACCGGCGTAGGATGTGCGAACGTGCTAAGACACGTCCTCCTTAACCGTAAAATACTCCCGTATCCCTGACATCATACCCCCCAAGCGCCAGAACATCCTCCTGAAACGCTCTGCTTTGAATGACCTCAATCATAGCCTTCATTCGAGGTTCCTCAAGGAATTCCCGTGGAATCGCCAGATCATAACGTTCTTCTCCGACCAGCACGTAGTCCAACCCTAGAGCTTCTGCGGCACTTTGAATTCCCAATCCGACATCAGCTGCTCCTGAAGCGACCGCTACTGCCACCGCTAAGTGTGTGAATTCCTCTCGCTCATAACCTAAGATTTGCTCCTTGCTAAGCCCTTGCTTCTGGAGCAGATAATCCAACAGCACCCTCGTTCCCGAGCCACCCTGACGATTGATAAAGCGTACACCGGGCTTAGCTAGATCCTCAAGCGTCTTGAGGTTCAGGGGGTTTCCCTTCGGTACGATAAGGACTTGGGTCCGATACACTAAATTCATCAAAGCGACTTCTCGGCCTGGCAAGAAACGCTGCAAATACGAACGATTGTACTCTCCCGTTTCGGGATCGAGCAAATGAATCCCCGCAAAATGGGCTTCTCCTTTGCGCAGGGATAGAATTCCGGCTAAACTCCCCACGTGAGCTGAGGCAAGTGCTCCGCGCCCGTCCCTAGACTTCATATGACTACTCAAAACATCGAGGGTCAGATCATGGGACCCAATACACACGAGAGTTTCTTCTAGCTCCGAAACAGGGCGCAAGAGATCAACGGGTACGGTTTCTCCCTCATGAAACCCTTCCTGTAAGCGGGGAACCCGGATCATTCCGTCCGCTCTGACTAAACTCATGGTCACTCCTGCACCCCGACTCAGAGGGGCAGCAACCCAACGTTCTCCAACCTTCCCTACCTTAACACGCACAAACTCTTCACTGCCTAATGAGGAAAAAACTTTCTTGCTGATCACAGCATCCAGTCTCGCGGGCAGGCCTTTTGATAAACCCTGCAAGTGATAAACCCAAGGCTCTAGGAACAAATGCGCAGTCAAGTAAGTTGACACCGGGTAACCCGGTATGCCAAAGGTTGGCTTTCCTTGAATCTCTCCTAAGACCACCGGTTTGCCTGGCTTGATGGCTACGCCGTGTAAATACAGTGTCCCATGCTTTTGTACCATATGGGAGGTATAATCATCTCGTCCTTGGGAGGATCCAGCGATGATGACCAGAATATCTTGAGACGCTGCCATTTCAAGAATAGCATTTTCCAATTTTTCAGGTTGATCCGGTGTTATCGGCCAAATCGTAGCCGACCCACCCCATTCTTCGACTAAGGAAGCAAGGACGGTGGAGTTACTATCGACTATCTCTCCCACTTGAAGGACCGCCTCAGGTGGGCAGATTTCATCTCCCGTAGGCAAAATCCCCACTCGCGGCTTACAGCGAACTTCGACGTCGAGAATCCCGGCAGCGAGCAAGGCTCCCTGATCTTGGGGGCGAATGCGATGATGAATGGGGAGAAGTACTTCCCCTTCCACAATGTCCTCTCCTACTGGTCGCACATGATTCCAGGGAACAACGGGAGCTTGAATTAAGATCCCTCGCTCCCCCAATTCCAAAACGTCTTCCAACATGACTACGGCATCCATTCCCTCAGGAACAGGATCTCCTGTATCGACTTGAATGGCTTGGTTTCCAAGTTCTAGCCACCGCGGCTCCCGCTCCGAGATTCCGTGAGTATCCTTGGCTCGAATGGCATAGCCATCCATGGCCGATGCTGCAAAATGGGGTGAACTTCGTCTGGCCCTGACAATCGAACCGGTGATTCTATGGAGTGCTGAACGTACATCTACAAACTCATTCTTCGGAACACAGCGCTCAGCTAGCTTTTCCATCATCAAAGCCAGTCCCTCTTGCCAAGCCTTGTTTTCAAGATATATTTGCCGTTCCACAGTTTACTTGACCTCCTCATACCATTCTATAATTCTATAATTAACGCCAAAGCCGGAAAGCCACTTCTTTACCTGCTTCAATACCTTCAGTATTTATGCGAATATGCACTAACCCATCAGCCAAGACCATCGTTCGAATGAGACCGGACTTTCCTCGAATCGGTTCTACCTTCCATTCGTCTCCGTCAGGTATGAGCTGAACACGAACAAACTCTTCTCGACCACTTCCAGAATATAAATTTTGAGTTAATGTTCCCTTTGGCAAGGGAACAGATTTGGGGTATAAGACAGACCCATCTAGCCATGGACGAATTAATGCTTCAAAAACAATCATTGCTGAAGCGGGATGTCCCGGCAGCCCAAAGATCAGTTTGCCATCCACGACCCCTCCAATTGTAGGCTTGCCTGGTCGAAGAGCTAAACCATGAAATAGTAGTCCCGGCTTTCCTAGTTCACCAATCAGCTGAGCGGACAGATCCCGTGCTCCTACAGAGCTTCCGCCCGAAAGTAAGACAATATCATTTTCCTCTAACATTTGAGTTAATACAGAACGAAGTGCTTCGAGATCATCGTGCACAATACCATAATAACGAGCTTCGGCACCTCCCGCCAGTGCCTGTCCAAGCAGTGTATAGCCATTAATATCCCTTGACTGTCCAGGTTTTGGTTCTTGTTCCGGAGAAATAATTTCATCCCCTGTTGATAAAATTCCTACCCGGAAGCGGGGCAACACTGGTACTTGAAGTATTCCTTGGGATGCAAGGAGTCCCATTTCCTGCGCCCTAATTCGAGTAAATTTCTGAAGGATGACCTCTCCTTCGATCAAGTCTTCCCCAATATCGATCAGATTTTCTCCTGGGGCAACGGCCTTAGTAACCCCATAGAGTTGTTCGCCAAAATGTTCGAGATGTTCAATCATCACGACCGCATCCGCACCCTCAGGCAGCATCCCACCTGTAGGCATTAGTATTCCGGTACCCTGCCCCAAGGGTTCCTTCGGAGCTTCACCCATCCGTACTTCCCCATGACATTGAAGCAACGCTGGCATACTTTCACTCGCTCCAAACGTATCTGCCGCCCGAACGGCCATTCCATCCATCGTGGACTTGCGAAAATGAGGTAATGCGCAGGTGGCAGGAACAGCTTGGGTGAGAATTCGTCCCAGCGAATCAGCCAAAGGAATGGTTTCTACGCGCTGATAATAGGCGAGTACATAGGGCTTTATGATTTCAATTGCTTCAGCCAACGTTTTGACTTTAAACAATTCGCTACTGCTACCCATGGTTCATTACACCTTTCCTGATCAATTGTTGTACTGTATTTCAAATCGTTCAAATTCCATTGTCAGTAAATCAACCTGTAACCAAGCATGGCGCAAGGAGGGCTGGCGTCCGACCAGTAACTTTACCCCTTCTGCCACACTTAGGCTTGCCAAGACAGCTGGCGTAAAAGCAGGATTACCCCACGCACTCTCGACACCTTTATCGGCGCGTCCATATAGCCTCGCAACGCTATGATCTCCGGGCAAGCTAACTCCCAGTTGACCAAACCAACCTGCGATGCTGGCAAAAACCAGTGGTAACTCTATTTGATGACAGACTCGTTCCAAGCCAACCCGTGCTGGCAACGAATCAAGGGCATCGCAGACGAGATCGACTTCCCGAAGTAATTCAGCACCCCTATCTTCTTCAAACCAACCTTTTACGACGTCGACTCGCACCTCAGAATTCACACTTCGCAGTCTCTCCTGAGCGGCTTCCACTTTCCACTGTCCTAGATTGAGTTCTGTAGCCATAATCTGGCGGTTAAGATTGCTAACCTCTAGGCGATCACCATCGATAATGATTAATCGTCCGACCCCGATTCGTGCGAACTCTTCAGCAATGTACCCGCCAAGTCCTCCACAACCCACAATTGCCACAGACGAGGCAGCAAGCTTGAGCTGGTCCTCATCAGACAAGGTTTTCTTATTCCGCCCATAACGACCCTCGAATTTCATTTAACCCCCTCCTACTGGTGGGAAGAGTGCCAGGGTATCTCCATCCTTCAACACAGTGTTTTCCTTAGCATCCTTCCCATTTAGAAGACATATGGCTAATTCCTCAGGTTTAATGTTCAGCGGTTGAATGATATCAAGAACACAAGTTCCTTCAGGAAGATCCATCTCTTCAACCTTAAACCGGCCATCCCGAAACGACGCGAATAATTTAATGGTTACACGCACTTCTGTCTCTCCTTTCAATGATTCGATGGCTACCTATATGCCCAAGTACTTCGAAGGGGGGACCCCAAAAAGGTCCCCCTAAAAAACTCTATGATATTTTACCAAGTTTGCTATAGGATATACTATCGTGAACTACGCTCCATTAAAATGGAGAGCTTCAAGATTCTAGGCAACGAGTGAACATCTCGTTAAACCTATCCATCGTTGGCGTGCCCCAACACAACTACTGAGGTTTCCAAAGAACCCTATATGAATATTATACCATATTTGGTGAATGTATGTTGACAATTATCTCCCCATTAAAATGGGGAGATAATTGTCAAGATGTCCTAAATTCCTAGGTTTTTAAGGGTTTCAGCTGTTGGTACGCCAGCTACATCCCATCCACGTTCAACATAGTACGCAGGTAGAAGCTCCGGTAATCTGTGCACACTTCCTTTTGAAGGACCTGATGGAATTCCATCCTCTAATAAACGTTTTGGCAGTGTGTCATCAGCCATGGTCATTCCGACTCTTAAGTTTTGTAAACGTTCAACGTTCCAAATCCGATCTCCACAAGCCAATAGTTCAGCGTCCGTATAATCGGAACCGGTCACAGCGTTTACGAGCTCAGTGTAATCAGATAGGCCAAGGGCGAAAGAAGTGAACAAGCACAATCCAAGGGAGTCGATGACAGCCGTCAAATCTTGGAAGATCTTAACCCACGTTGTTTTTCCCTCAAGGGAATCCTTATCCAGTTTTTCTGGAAGGCCGATGATTTCCGGAGAAACCATATACCCACGAACGTGACAACCGCCACGGTTACTAGTCGCATATTGAAGACCATGACCTTGGATACCACGAGGGTCATAGGCTGGAAGATCAAGTTTCTTAACCGACATGGACAACTCTGGGACGCCATAGCTTTCTGCCAAGCGATAAGAACCCTGTGCCAATTTAGCTCCAAGGCCTTCAGCATAAGCCATTTTACGCACCCATTCTACCATTCCTTTGCCATTTCCGAACTCCAGTGGTGTCCCCTCAAGCTCTTCTGGCTTAATATATCCGCGTTGTGCCAGTTCCATAGCTGTGGCAATGGTGCAGCCAGCTGAAATCGAGTCCAGCCCATATTTATTACATAAATCATTGGCGGCATGAACTGCATCAAAATCATGGACTCCACAGTCAGCACCAAAGGCCCATGCTGCCTCATACTCAGGTCCAGCGCCTTCGCCGCCTTCCCATTTACTATAGCGACCACAAGCAATCGGACAGCGATAGCAAGCATCTTTTTTGATCAGGTGGTTTGCAGTCATGGTTTCTCCGCTAATTTTATCCGCATCAGGATCATATGCGTCTTGGAAGTTATTTACCGGAAATATTCCGCTTTCATTAACAATGTTAACAAGTACAGCTGTACCGTAGGTTCCAAGTCCTTGGCCAGTTACACCATTTTCCTTGAGTTTTCCCAAAGCCGCGCTTAAGACTTTTTTTATTTCATCCGGATTCGCATTTTCGACCTTTCCTGTTCCACGAACAACAATCGCCTTAAGATTCTTTGATCCCATGACAGCACCCACGCCACTTCGTCCAGCCGCACGGAATTTGTCATTCATGATCGATGCCACCAGAGAAAGATTTTCACCTGCGGGGCCAATGGTTAAGACTTTCGCTTTTTCATCCCCAAATTCCTGCAATACAGCCTCTGTTGTCGCATAAACATCTTTACCCCAGAGATTAGCTGCATCTTTAATTTCCACTTTGTCGTCGTTAATGGCAATATACACAGGTTTAGCTGCTTTGCCTTCCAAGATTACCATATCATAACCAGCAAACTTAAGCTGAGCTCCCCAATATCCCCCTGAGTTCGAAGAGGCAGCAACTCCATTGAGCGGGGATTTTGTCACAACCATATACCGGCCAGACGTTGGAGCGTTTGTTCCTGTGAGTGCTCCCGTAGAAATAAAGATTTTATTTTCGGGAGAAAGAGCATCTACATCTGCTGCGACTTCATCAAAACACATTTTCCCAGCAAGCCCACGCCCACTCAAATATTTCTTCGCAAGTTCCATGTTTAAAGGCTCAGTACTAACATTCCCCTCTGTTAAATTAATGCGCAGAATTTTACCAGCATACCCACCCATGAATCTTCCTCCTCGTTTCTTTTTCTCCGCTAAACATTTCCTTCAGTAATTAAACTTAAAAACTAACCCCAAAGCGGTCTTACTCATTATTATATAGCAATTATCATACCAAATGTTTCAAACTTCAAAATTAAACCAAATTTTAAGAATTAATCTTGCAATTAAAGTTTTAGAATATACTTATTCCAATTAAACCAAACTTAATCTAACTTAAACTAACTAAAACAATCTATTTAACACAAACTATTTAACACTAAATTTTATCCAAAAAAAACTAGATATAAGGTTGTAAGACTACCCAAAATTACTAGTTGTTCCGTTTTCGATCAGTTTTGCCGATACTTACGCTCCAATATGGAACAGTTTTTGCAAGTCTACTTCCAACTAACCTGTTGTTTGATTTATATAAATATGGTATTCTGACAATCATAAGGATAAAGAAAATCTATGCCTAGAAAGGAATGGGTGCGATATGGGGAACCATTGGAATCGTTTTATAAATGGCGAGAGCGTTGAATCCGAAGTCACTCCTTCCATCTTTCGTTCTTGGCAGAGAAGCGTAGAGTTTCAAGTAGACCATTCGCTAATTTCTAATCAGGACATTCTGTCTATTCCACGCCTTAATGAACGCCGAGAGGCTCAAAATTCTCTAATCCGTGCGGGCGAAACTGTTTTGCCTTACATTTTTAGTTTGCTTGGAAGCACGAATTACACCGTTTTGTTGGGGGATAACGATGGCTATATTATGGAAGCTATTGGTGACGCGCCCTTTATGAGTAAAGCCCAAAAGGTGAATTTAAGTCCTGGCGCCAGTTGGAGTGAAGAAATTCGAGGAACCAACGCCATCGGAACTGCTCTCCGTGATAATGCCCCCATCTCCGTCTTCGGTTGGGAGCACTTTGTACACGATAACCATTTCTTAGCCTGCTGGGCTGCCCCGATTCAAAACAGCAAGGGTGCGCCCCTAGGAGTTTTAGATATCAGTGGGGAAGCCAGTCTTGATCGACAAAAGATCTTAACCATCGCGACGATGGGCGCAAGTATGATTGAGAAAAACTTGCGACTTTTTGAGCTAGAGAATGAGCTTAAATTTTACCAAGAAGGAGCCAAGCTAGCTTCCTCACTTTTACAACAAGGATTTCTGTCCATTAATCACGCCGGCATTATTACTAACATCAATGCTCTCGGCGCTGCACTGCTTGGGCGTAGACAAGAAGATATCATCGGACAACTCGCCGTAGACATCTTCAGTACGCCCAAAGGATGGATGTTAAGTGGACATTCTCTGGATCTCCGTTTAAAAGATCACGCCGGGCAAGACATTTCCTCTCGCTTAAATCGTGTGGTCAACGAAGCTGGCCAACCATTAGGTGCCGTTGGAACGCTTCAGCTCGCTCAGGAATCTCCATCCAATACCTTATGGGTAGGAAATAGCCAGCTCTCGCAGCGCACTCTGGCACGAGCCTCGAAAGTTGCCTCAACCCATTCTTCCGTACTCATTCACGGAGAAAGCGGGACAGGTAAGGAAATAATTGCTCGGACAATTCATCAGCTTAGTCCACGTTGCGAAGGGCCATTTGTTGCTTTGAACTGTGCTTCACTATCTTCTACACTGATTGAAAGCGAGTTATTCGGCTATGTTGAGGGTGCCTTCACTGGAGCACGCCGAGGCGGGAAACCCGGGAAATTTGAATTAGCGGACAAGGGGACTATTTTCCTTGACGAAATTGGAGATATGCCCTTGAATGTACAAGCGGCACTCCTTCGAGTACTCCAAGAAAAGGAAGTTACCCGAATCGGGGATACAAAAACTATAAAAATTAATGTAAGGGTCATTACCGCATCGCACAAAGACCTCTGCGAGCTGGTTGAGACAGAACGTTTCCGCTTAGATTTATTTTATCGTCTGAAAGTCGTCACCATAGAATTACCTCCATTGCGTGAACGATCTGAAGACATCAGAGATTTAGTTCCCCATTTCATCCGTAAAGCCTGCGAATCGTTTGGCGGTCCAATCTTGGGGATTCAAGAAGATGTATATTCCCATTTATTAGCGCACACCTGGCCTGGCAATGTCCGGGAGCTAGAGAACTGTATTGAGAGCATGGTTGCTTTAGCAGATAGCTCGATTCTAACCGTAGCAGACTTGCCGGATGAATTTAAGCAGACCGTTTCAAAATCCGAACCCGCTACCGAAACCTTACTAAATCAACAAACCAAACAGACGATCCTCTATGCACTAACCCAAACCAAAGGAAAAATCGCACCAGCCGCTAAAATCTTAGGAATCGGACGCAATACGCTCTATCGCAAGATTAAAGAGCTAGATATTAAATTCTGAAACAAGGGGGTGTCGTAAGCGTGTCATGGGGACGGTCCTTTTAACACACTTTTTCAAGTGTGTAGGGAAAACACTGGGACAGGTTCACTGTTTCGCACGAATTTGTTACAATACTTTTAAGATAAAATAATCCCTGGAAGCCTAATTTCAGCAGGCTCCAGGGATTATTTTTAATTGACGAGAGAAAGTTTGTTTCAAGCTCTGCCAACTGCTTTGAGTAAGCCTTGAATTAAGGCTTGTGGCCGCGGTGGACAACCTGGTATAAAGACATCTACCGGAATAATATTATTAACTCCACCGGAACTAGCATAGCTTTTACCGCAAATACCACCACTGCAAGCACAGGTGCCGACAGCTAAGACAAGTTTCGGTGCGGGGGTAGCTGCAAAGGTCTTATGCACGGCAATTTCTAAGTTTCTGGTTACTGGCCCAGTCACCATCAGCAAATCGGCATGACGAGGAGAAGCCACAAAATCAAAGCCCAGACGTTGTATATCATAAACAGGGCCGGTTAGAGTCGTCATTTCCCAGTCACAGGCATTACAGGACCCTGAATCGAGGTGGCGTATGTGAACTGAATGTTTAAAGGCCTGAACATGAGGAGCTCGAACAACGCTTTCAGCTAATTCAGCTAATTCATATTCCACACCTTGAACCAAGGAATGCTGCTTACAAACATCAACACAATAACCACAAAAAATGCATTTCTTAGGGTCCACTGTCCAAAAAGATTCACTCTTGCTATTCCGCAATTTTATGGCCTTGGTTGGACATACGTCCGAACACTGGCCACAAAGATCGCAACTTTGCTCCTGCCACTCCGGTAGTCCTTGAAAACCAGACGCCGGAACAGTCGGATTTTTAGGATAGTCCGTCGTAACGATACCTGTCTTTAAGCTTTTACTAAAAATCCTCAACATCATGGTCCTCCTTAGTATAAAAACAAGATCGACTCAAACTCCCTATCTATCAAGGCAAGAATAACATAGCTCAAAACTCTTGTTAATTAAAGGAAAATCAGGAATAATATCTTCGGACACAATCAAAGGAATGATCGGCCAATTCACATAAGAGGCTGAACGAACCATATAGCGATAAATAGTTTTATCCTTACCGATCATGATAAAATGTACATTTTCTCCTCGAGGGGACTCCGTCATTCCCACCGCATAATTGTAGGGAATCATTTCCCTACCTAATTGTTGAGTTAATTCTCCCGTCGGCATAGAGAGCAGGATCTGTCGAATGATGTTGATGGATTCATACGTTTCAGCAACACGTACTTTAACCCTAGCTAAAACGTCCCCTTGCTCATAAACTGGCACCTTGAATGAAACGCGGTCATAAGCTGCATAAGGGTGGTCCCTCCGCACATCCCGATCGACGCCCGCAGCCCTTGCTACAGGTCCGACTGCGTGCAAGTCTCTGGCAGTCCGATTCCACAGTATACCGGTAGTCTGAACTCTATCCATATAGGAATTTGTATCAAACATTATTTCTACCAATTCTTTAAATTCTTGCTCTAATTTCTCTAAGGTTACTAAAATAAGGTTGATGTTTTGTATTGAAATGTCCCGTCTTACCCCGCCAGGGGTATTAATCCCCCTCAAGAAACGACTCCCAAAAACTATTTCGTTGAGCTGCATTAACCCTTCTCGCAGTCGTGCTCCATGCATTGTACCGAACGCGAAACCAATACCAGCGCATATGTTTCCGACATCTCCGACGTGGTTATATAAGCGTTCAAGTTCCAAAACAACGGTTCTGATATCCTTGACTCGTGTGGAAATCTCAGTTCCGGAGAGTTTCTCAAGGGCCTGACAATAAGCTGTAGTATGAGAAAATGAACAAGCCCCGCAGATTCGTTCAACGATCGGTAAGACTGCTAAGGGAGTTTTTCCTTCAGCTAGTTTCTCTATTCCCCTATGAGTGTAGAAGAATCTAGCCTCCAAATTTAAGACAGTATCACCCACTGCACTAAATCGGAAATGCCCTGGTTCAATAATTCCTGCATGAATGGGTCCAACAGGAACTTGGATAACCCCTTCTCCCTCAACTCTATCGTACGAAAACTGACCATTTGTCCTGGGAACCTCAATGTCTAAATTAGAATCCTTGCGCAGCGGATACAACCCCTCCGGCCAATCCTCATGTACCGCCAAACGCCGTTTGTCGAGGTGCCCGATAGGATCCAAGCCAAATAGATCCCTTATCTCGCGTTCATACCAATGTGCCGCCGGGACTTCATTCATTATGGAAGGAAATGACGGTTCAACTTCTGCTACACAGACACGCACTACAATCAGAAACTTTTCCTCGTCATTAGCAAATGTATAAAACAAGCGAAACTGGCCTTGGATACTACGTTCATCCGTAGCTGTAAGTTGGATTAAAGGGAACCCCCAATCACGTAATTTTACAGCCAGACTAAGAATTTCGTTTTTATTGATTTCCAGATGAAGTTCATCTACATAGGCCTTAGCGATGATGACCCTTTCCTCAAAGAAATTAGAAATAAGCTCAATAACCCTTTCTTGCCTCATCATTACTAGTTTCCTCCTACAAAAACGGCAGTTACTTGATGGAGAACATTCTGAATAAATACCGGGATATAGACTCCTAAAATAACGACGGGCACCAGTGAAATCAAAACAAGTACTATGGCAAATTTCCCTTGCCCACGCTCGCCCACCTTAACTCGGTTCGGTGGAGTCCCAAGAGCCATATTACTCGTAGCGTAAATAATTCCCGTAAATATTAAGGTTATTAAGATAAGAATTAAACTCGAAACCACATACCTCCCTTGGGCAAAACCTGAACTAAGAATAATAAACTCGCTCATGAAGATACTAAAGGGAGGGGATCCAGCGATAGCTAAGCCCCCAATCACCAAAGCCGGACCCGTTATGGGCATAGTTTTAACTAACCCTTTAATTCTAATAATCCGTTTGGTCCGATAATGTTGACAAACATTACCCACTATGAAAAAGAGCGAAGATTTAGTTAAGGCATGATTAATCATGTGAAGGAAGGCACCATACAGGGCTAATTTACTGCCCAAGCCCACTGCAGCGGCAATAATCCCCATATGCTCAACACTTGAATAAGCGAGCAATCTTTTTATGTCGTGCTGAACAAGAATAAAAGGTAAAGCAACTGCGATTGACAGGACTCCAAAAATTAAGATTAAATTGGACGAAAACTGTGGCCCGAGGGCTTCTGAAACAATCAAGTGAAAACGGATAATACTATAAAAGGCACAATTCAACAAGACTCCTGAAAGCATTGCACTAATTGGAGAAGGAGCTTGGCTATGAGCATCAGGCAACCATGTATGCATCGGAGCTAAACCCGCCTTCGTCCCATAACCCACTAAAACAAAAATGAAAGCAAGTTTAAGTAACTTGGGATCCAGTTGTTGAGCAGCCCGTCTCAGGGTCTGCCAATCTAAAGAACCGCTTTCGCCGGTCACCGAAACTGCCGCATAATGCAAAAGGATAGTTCCGAACAAAGCAAAGATAATTCCCACCGTGCAGATGATGATATATTTCCACGCGGCCTCCAAAGAATTTCGTTTATTGTAAAAACCAACCAGCAAAGCAGTGGCCAGCGTCGTCCCCTCTACAGCTACCCACATAATCCCCAAGTTCGCAGAGACTAGCACGAGAAACATGGTAAAAACAAAGATATACACCGAAAAATAATAATATTTCAAGCGCCTCTCCAACAACTCCCCTTCTCGAATATCATGGGCCAGATAACCTAAAGAATATAAAGCAACCATCAACCCAATGATGGCCACAAGACAAAGAATTAACGAACTTAAAGCATCAATGAAGATAAACTGACCCCAAACCACATTAGAACCCGCAAATACTTGTCGGGCTATGAGCACAGTCGTGAAGACGATCGTTGCCAAGCCCACAATACTTATAGCCCCTAATAGTCTTCTATCCGTGACCATCAGGCATAACAAGGCCATAACTAAGGGTAGAGCAATTAAAATCAATGGCATAAAATCAACCCCGTAAATTCCTTAGATTTTTTCGATCAATGATGTCAAAGCTCTGATTAATTCGGAACACTAACACACCCATGATTAAAACCCCTACCATAATATCCATAAATATTCCTAACTCAATCACTAAAGGCATGCCAATCGTCGTACCGATCCCCGCTAAAAAGATTCCATTTTCCATAACAAATAATCCTACAATTTGCATAATAGGAAATCTCAGATTAATCATCAGGAATAAACCAATCAACATCAAGGAAACAGCCACAGGCAACGCCCCGTGGAGGAGTCCAGACCCTTTCCCAATCACTTGTCCAGTCGCTAAATAAGATATAAAAACCAGACAAACGGCAAAGAGTAAGGTCATCTTCATATTCAAAAAGGATTCAACCTCCCTCTTAATCGCTACTATGTTGACAGCCTTGATGAGCACAACAGGAATTATCACAACTTTCACCACCAACGTTAATACTGCGGCGATATACATTTCATGAATCCCAGTCGTCCAACCCAACGTGGCACTTAAGGCTACAAGTAGGAGGCCTTGAATAATGACGGCCACAATGACTGAATTGAGACGGCGGGCTAAAATGATTAAAAATGTTGTAACTAAGAGTAAGGTGATTAAGAAATTCACAAAACCCTGATAATTTTGCATCTCCATCTTAAATTACCCCCTGAACACAAACTTAGAAACGAGTCCTAACAAGCCGATTAGTAGAGAAGCTAGGAGCAAATCAGGCACCTTAAATAACCTAGCTTTAGCGAAAGAAGTTTCAACAACCGCCATTACCATTCCTATGACTAATAATTTTAAAATGAACATTAAAGTCCCTAAAATCAACGCCCCGATACCCGCCGAGACGAGGACTATTCCCCAAGGGAAAAAGATATTGACCAGCAATGTGAAAATCAAGAACTGTTTAATCGAAACGCTGTAGGATAGCAACGCCAAATTCGTTCCTGAATATTCCAACAGCATTCCTTCATGAAGCATGGTTAACTCCAAATGAGTATCCGGATTATCGACGGGAATTCGTCCAGTTTCTGCAACAGCAACCACAAATAAGGCCACAAAAGACATTAGATGAGCGACCGTTAAGACACCCTCTCCTCCATTGACGACACTTTGTACAATTCCTGTAAGGTTTGATGTTCCCGCAGCAACCGCCATAGTAAAGAGCGGTAACATAAAAGCTGGCTCTGCAATCGCAGCTACGGCCATCTCCCTACTACTGCCCATTCCGCCAAAAGCGCTTCCGGCATCTACGCCTGCTAGAGCCAAGAAAAACCGTGCCAGAGCAAAAAGGTAAACAACAAGAATAAGATCTCCGGTGAAGGCTAATAAACTCTGAGTTACAACAACAGGTACTATAGCAGCTACCACTAACATCGAAGAAAGGTAAATTAGAGGAGTTACCCGGAAAATCCATGAGGTATGCTCAGATACCACGGACTCTTTTTGTAGATACTTATAAAGATCAAAATAGGGTTGAAAAATAGTGGGCCCCTTACGTGTTTGAAAAAAAGCCTTCGTCTTCTTGATTATTCCTGTGAGTAAAGGCGCTAATAATAAAATTAAGCCTATTTGATAAGCACCGATAGCTGCTTCCCGAAGCACACAATCCCCCCCTATCTCGCAAAAATAAGCAGAACAACCAAAGCAGCAAAAATATACCCTAAATAAAGATGAATACTTCCGGATTGTAAGGCTGTAACTTTATCAGCAAATTTAAGAAAAAGTTTGAGCAGCGGTCTATAAAGGTGATCTTCAAAAAAAGGGTTAATGGCCCCTTGAGATTTGATGCGACTTGTAAAATACGGTTTAAGCACAAACTCTTTCTTGGTTTCTCTAGTTGGCTGGAATATCGCGCGAAACATGATACGAATAGGGTGAGAATAGGAGGTCGCAGAATACTCCATTTCAGAGGTGAGATCTGACCCACAATTCCAGGTCTCATCAATTCGAACCTTACTAAACTTAGCAAACTTTTTAATAAATAAAGAAACCAACAGGACACTCAATACCAAAACAACTAGGATCATGGGAGGGGATATGGAATTAGTATTTATAACTGCGACACCCTGCCCCATAATCGGAGGAACATTCAGCCAGCGATACTCACCCAGCAGCGGGATTGTTTCCATGCCTATAAGGCTGAAGGTAACAGGACTTAACAGGTTAATGGCCATAAAAGGCATAACCCCAAAGATCAAGCATAACAAAGCTAAAAGGCCCATCCCTACCAGCATTGTACGAGGTACTTCTTTAGCTTTTTCTGCATTTATACTGCGAGGTATGGCTAGAAACATAATTCCGAAAGCTTTAACAAAGCACGCAGCGGCCAGAGCACCTGTCAAGGCCAAAGCTGCTCCTAGAACTGGTCCTATAATATTCATGGTTGCCCCAAGTTTCGCCGAACCCAAGGCCAATAAAGCTTGGTACGTTAACCACTCGCTGGCAAAACCATTGAAAGGCGGAATACCCGAGATTGCAAGCGAACCAATCAGAAAAAAGAAACCAGTCCAAGGCATTCGTTTTAGAAGCCCACCCATTGCTTCGATATTTCTAGTATGTGTCGCATAATGAACTGCCCCAGCTCCTAAAAAAAGTAAGCCTTTAAAAAGAGCGTGATTTAACACATGAAATAAGCCCGCCGTCAAACCAATCAAAGCAAGATCATTGTAGCCATAACTTTTAAAAACAAGAGCAGCACCGATTCCCATTAAGATAATTCCAATATTCTCCACACTATGATAGGCCAGCAGCCGTTTAATATCATGTTCCATTAAAGCATACATCACACCTAATACGGCCGAGACAGCTCCAATGAACAGGATTAATACCCCCCACCAAACTGATCCAACACCTAAAACGTCAATGACAATTCTAATAAACCCATAAATCGCTGTTTTCAACATAACTCCAGACATTAAGGCCGAAACATTACTTGGCGCAGCTGGATGAGCTTTTGGTAACCAAATATGCAAAGGAATTATTCCTGCCTTAGTCCCAAATCCGAGTGTAACTAGTATAAAAATAACTGTTTTAAGCGTTGGCGAAAGATTATGAGCTAGAGCAGAATATTGAGCGAAAACATAACTGCCAGTTTCTTTATATAAGAGTAAAAAAGCAATCGCAATAAAAGCTGTACCAATATGTGTCATCACAATATAAATAAAACCAGCCCTACGAACTCCATAATCCTGATGTTCAAAGACCACTAAAAAATAGGATACCAACGACATTACTTCCCAGAAAAATAAGAACATAAACGAGTTACTGCTGGATACTAGTGCCAGCATTGAAAGGATAAAAAGGTTATAAAATAACCCTAAAACTCCTACATTTTGTTTGCCAATATAGACACTGACGTAACCATAAGAAAAGACAGACACTGGAAGACTGAGGACTGAGATAACTGTGATAAAAAAAGCCGCTAAAGGATCAAGACTAAATTGAAGGCTAATCCCGAAAACAGACCATGGCAAGATTACGTCTAAGGAGTGCTTAGCCAACAGGAGTGTTGGACCTAAAATTAGTCCTGCCAGGCAAGCAAGGTTGGCAAACGTAAATCCCACCAAAATGCTTAAGCGTGGTTGCTTTTGTAAGACATAAGATAGGAGGGCTCCTAGCAGCAGGGATCCTGACATAACTATAAATAATAATTCAACGAATACTGGCATTTCTACCCCCCTCTAAGTTGAGTGAACTATTTAAATTACTCTGACAATTGTCACGTCAATTTAATCATAAGCAATAACTTCATAAATATCAATCAGCAGAAATGGCCTTGTTTTGGCTACAATCATGACTTATTGCCGTATTTAAGATATAAACAGCTCATATCCCATGTTATTAACATATATGGCCTAGTTTACCAAATATCCTTATTAAATCTATGTTTAGGGCCAATCCCTAAATTATTACTAATAATCGTCTCACGAAAAAAAGAGCCCCTCAGGCTCTTTTTTTATATCCTATATAAGTCATCCGCTGTCGTTCCAACCTCCGTCGACCAAAGCCAGAGAAAGTTTCTTGGTTTAGTGAGCACTCAAAGCGCCTTTGCGTCAATAAACTCAAACAGTCCCCAAGCGTTCACTCCACTGTTCCGTTCCACCCAAGCTAGAGGAAGTGTCTTAGCTCAGACACTTCCTCCAAACGAGCTAAGACTCTTTCTTCCCCATCATTCCTAGCAGCGCCTTAATTAAATCATCTGGCGTAGGGGGACAACCCGGAACCTTAATATCCACAGGTAATACATTTTCCATTCCACCTGAACTGGCATACGCACCTTTAAAAACTCCACCATTGATGGCACAATCTCCTACGGCCATGACCCACTTTGGGTTGGCCATCGCTTCATAGGTTTCATGAGCAGCATTGACCAACTGTGTGGAGCCGGGCCCAGTGCACATTAAAAGATCTGCATGGCGGGGTGAAGCCACAAAGTCAATGCCAAAATGCTGATGATCGTAAAGAGAATTGCCTAAGGCTGTCATTTCCCAATCACACCCATTACAGGAACCACAAGCAAGGTGCCGAATCTGTAGGGACTGCCTAAAACTAGCTGGCAAATCAGACGATTTTTGCGTTTTCAGCGAATTTTCGCCCATCTCTGTGAGACGTCCCATTTTGATTTTTCGGAACAGCAAATTCAACATGTTATCTCCCCTTTTCGGCTAGCGGTCACAACAACTATAGCACAATTCAAAACTTTTATTGATTAATGGAAAATCCGGGACAATATTGCCTGGTACAGTGAGAGGTACTGCAGGCCAGTTGGCATAACTAGCAGACCGAACCCGGCAACGGTAGATTTTACGTTCTTCATCCAGCATGAGCCAAATAACATCTGTTCCTCTAGGAGACTCTACACACCCCCAAGCTGGAAACAGCGGTCTAATTTGCTCTAGAGCAATTGAGGTTGGCTTATAGTCGAGCTCCGGTCCCTCCATCGCTTGGCACAGTAAAGTATTAAGGAATCGAAAACTCTCTCTAGTTTCCTTAACCCGTACCATTAACCTTGACCAAGCATCTCCATCCTGTTCAACCATAGATTTCACCTTGAGATGGGGATACAGAAGATGGGCATGAAGTTCTCGCCAATCATTGGCTATCCCTGAGGCTCGAGCAGCCGGCCCTGTAACTCCCATTTCGATAGCATTCTCTTGCTTTAATATTCCCGTAGTCACTGCCCTCTGTCTAAAACCGTCATGTTCCAACAGCAAGGGTATCCATGCTTCAAAATCATCCGCTATTTCAATGAGTCGGTTCAGAATGGCTTGACTATCTAGTGCCCAGGGTATCGACTTCATTCCTCCAGGAACAACCACACCTCGTAAGAAGCGGTGACCGAAGAATTCTAGATTTAGGCGCTGAAGCCTTTCTTTGCTTTGCGAACCATTGGCGTTACCTAGGGCAAAGCCTACTCCCGCACACATATTGCCAATATCTCCAATATGATTGTAAGCCCGTTCTAATTCAGCGAGGATCGTTCTCCATAATAAAACCGAGCGTGGAACTTCCAGATTAGCAAGTTTTTCAACCGCCTCACAATAAGCAAGACCATGACTTAGTGCACATACTCCACAAACTCGTTCAATGATGCGCAAGCCATCTTCAATACTTCTTCCTTCAACCAGCTTCTCAATTCCTTTATGAGTATAGAAGAGCTGGGCTTCTAAATGCAGAACTGGTTCCCCAATAGCGTAAAAACGAAAATGCCCCGGCTCAATGATTCCGGCATGAATCGGACCGACTGGAACCTGAAAGATTCCATCGCCATGCATTTCAGGAAATACTAAGGGTGCCCGATCGAACGCACTGCGTTCGTCCCCCACAATATAATCCTTACGCAAGGGATGGAATCCTTTGGGCCAACCCGGATGTAAGACCAAAGAGCGCGGGTCAGGATGTTCGACTGCTTCCAGCCCAAAGAGATCTTGGGCTTCTCTCTCAGACCAATTCAGGGCTGGAAAGATTAAGGCAAGGGTTGGAAATTGATCTTTTATCCCTTTGCCGACTAGAGTCAGCGAAAAATCCTTACCCGGAAAATGGAGAAGCAAGTAAAGACAAAATCCACGCCCCAACTGTCGCTCATCATTGACAACATGGGTCAGCCAAATCGGACGTGGTCGTATATCTAAACAATAAGTCAACACGTCTGGAAGGTCGCTGGGAGCCATCTCAGCGATACCCTCTTGGTTCTTCCACATAACAATCTCAAGGCCCTGATAACTCTGTAAATACTCCTGTAAGCCTAGCATCCTAAACTCCTCCCAATATCACTTCGACGACCTGATTGAGTACCTGATTCAGGCTTTGGGGAATGAATAAGCCTAAGAAAAGGACTACTAAAAGGGGGATTGCCAGAGCAAGTGTGCTGACACTCTCTCCAGGCTGATGCCGGCCGCTTGGCTTCCCATAAAGCATCTGGAGGAAATGATAGAGAAACCCTGCGAATATAACCGTAAGAAATAAAACACTCAAAAAGCCAAGTAGTGGATGGCCTGTTTTAAATAGAGCGGATAAGATAATGACCTCTGAGCGAAACGTTCCAAAAGGGGGCGTGCCAGTGATTGCTAATAAGCCAAGAACCATAATTATCCCAGTGTAAGGCCAGATTTTAAAGATTCCACGCATCCTCGAAATTTGCCTTGTTCCCGTCTTTTGTACCAACCTGCCAACAATGACGAATAGATTTGCTTTGGTAAGTCCATGAAGCAAGAGATGCAACGAGGCCCCCCAGACAGCTTCTCTGGTGCCTAATCCGAAACCGATTGCTAAGATTCCCATGTGTTCAACACTCGAATAGGCCAATAATCGTTTGATATCTTTTTGCAATAAGATAAACCCTACCATAAGCCCCAACGATAATAATCCAAAACTTATGAGTATCGTCCCTACGAAATCCGGACCTAAAGTGGTCAGACGAGCCACACAGTGCCAACGCAAAATGGCATAGAGAGCACAGTTCAGTAAAACTGCGGATAGCAAGGCACTGACGGGTGAAGGTGCCTGACTATGAGCATCAGGAAGCCAAGCATGCATAGGAGCGAATCCAACTTTTGCCCCATAGCCAACGACGGCAAACAAAACACCCAGGCGCAATAAAGTCGGGTCTAACTGACTCGCTACATTAGGGAGCATTCGCCAATCCAACGCACTTAAACTCTGACCCAAGAGCGGTGCCACAGACGCAAAAAGCAACATTGTTCCCAGTAAGGCAAAACTAATACCCACCACACATAAAATCACATATTTCCAAGCAGCTTCAATCGCCTGCTTGTTTCGATAGAAACCAACCAAGAGAGTCGTAGCTAAGGTTGTCCCTTCAATACCTACCCAAATGATGCCCAGATTGGGAGTGCTGACGACCAAAAGCATCGTTGCCATAAAGATCCAGATCCAGAAATAATACCACTTCAACCTCGTTCTCGGAAGTTTCTTTTCTCGAACTTCTTCTTCCATATACCCAAACGAAAATAGAATAACATAGATAGCTATCATGATAATGACGCTAAGAAGCAATACACTCAGTGCATCCCAATATAGTATGCCTGACCCATACCCGTAGGACCCTTGGCTCAACGTTTGTCTGATGGTCCATCCTCCACTCAACGTTAACAACACAAGAGCCACGCTGTTCAATAGTCTTAAGTAGGTTTTCTTTTCCGAAAATAGCATTCCTACTGCCGCGATTACCGCTACTCCAATAAACATCGCATACTATCCTTTCAATGACCTCATGTGATCAACATTTAGAGAATCATACGTTTCCAGCATTTGCTTAGATAAAATACCAATGATGACCATCCCCACAAGAATGTCAAAGGCCGCCCCCAATTCCACTAACAATGGCATCCCTTGGGTTAGGAAAAATCCTGCTAGGAATATCCCATTGTCTATAAGCAGAATTCCTAAAACTTGAACTATAGCGACTTTACGAGTCATCATTAGCAAAAGACCATAGAAAATCAAGGCTATTGCGACGGCTAACCCGTTGCGATAACTGGAGTGAAGTGCCATTAAAGGTTGTGTCACCTCGTAGGCTACCAGGGTTAAGCCTCCGGCAATAACTAAAGACGACGCGCGCTTTAAGTATATCTCACCAACCCACTCTGTCTTTGACTCTTTTAAAACCTGTCGTAAAAGTATGGGGATAATCCCAGCCTTAGCTACTAATAACAGCACTCCGAATATGATGATCTCCGTGGCATGGTTATGGACCCCTTCAGCTATCAAAAGAAGCGAGACAAAAACGGTTTGGATGGTCCACCAATTCAGGGCTTTTTTCACCCGGGCACTATAGACCATTAATAGTCCGCTGACTAAGAGGACAAGTAGTACTAAATTAAGCCCGTTCGCAGAAATACCTACCACTTTAAATCTGCCCCCTTATAATCCAAAGTGAAATTAAGGCTAAAATGGCACAAGCAGCGCCTGTTGCCAAAAAGTGAGGTGCTCGGAAAAGCCGCCTCTTAACGAAGAGACTCTCCACCGTGGCAAAGAAAAATCCTAACGCTGTCACTTTTACGCTAACAAAAACCAAAGCCAAGAGCGCACCTAAAACTCCATTACTAACCGAGACCAAACCACTAGGCCAAATGAAGTGCGCCAATAAAACCAGGAGTAAGAGTTGTTTTAGCTGTTCAGCGAAATTAAGCAGGGCCAGCGACGGTCCGGAATACTCTAGCAGCATCCCTTCATGAACCATCGTTAATTCCAAATGTGTATCCGGATTATCCATGGGTATCCGTCCCATCTCCGCAATACTTACCATCCCTAAGGCTATCAGGGCTAAGATTCGAGAAATATCCAGAGGGGAAAAACTCTGCAATCCAACCGTGATCCCCTGTAAGGAGGTTGTCTCGGTCATAAATGCTAAAACGATTAGCCCTAGAAGTAAGGCTGGTTCCGTTAATAATCCCAGGAAAAGTTCTCTACTGGCACCCATTCCTCCAAACGTTCCTGCCCCCTCTAACCCTGAGAGTGTCAATAACAAGCGTACCAGGCCAAGGCTTGCCCCGAATATAAAGAGGTCCCCCCATATGCTTAACGGCGCCCAGCCCCAAATACCGGGAATAACGAGCCCGGCCATTAATGTGCTAGCTAGAGCAATCCGCGGGGTTAATAGAAAGAGCCAAGAGGCATGTTCAGAGATCAGTTCTTCTTTATTCATTAATTTTCTTAAATCTCGGTAGGGTTGAAGGATTGGTGGGCCCTGACGCATCTGCCAAAACGCTTTACTTTTTTTAATGAAACCTTGGAGAAGCGGAACAGCAACTAAGAAGATTGCCAAATGCCCTATTCCCATCAAAAGACGGGTAAGTATCGTGAATAATTCGTCCATCTCTTCTCTCCTAACGTCCTAAAATCAAAACGACGATGACTGTAACTAATAGGTAGCCTAAATATAGATGGATGCTCCCCGCTTGTAGTTTGCGGATATGAGACGATAGCCAAAGCAACCCGCGTATTACAGGTCGATAGAAACTATCCTCAAAGACTTCTTTGATTTTCCCTTCGTACGTCAGAGAACTCAAACTATAAGGACCTTTAGCAAAATCCCCTTCAACACATCGTTGCGAACCCAATACTTTGGCAAAAAGGACTCGAATGGGATTTGTTAATCCACCGGCAGTATACTGTAAACTCGGTGTTAAGGGCGCACCGCAGTTCCAAGTTGCCGTAACTCTATGAATCCCTCGTTTACTTAGAATCACGACGCAGACCGTGAGAAGAATCAGCAGGATTAGGTAGACCGAGGAAAGGTTAAGCGGTGTCCCAAGGGCTGACCGTATTCCTACCATGTCACTGGGTCTTAGAACTGAAAGAGGTACATTGATGATGGCTAAGGTCCCTGAGGGGAATAGTACACTTAAAACCGCTAATCCTCCAGCAATTAAGGGTGTAATATACTGAACAGGGTTTGCTTCTTTAGCCTTTTCTGCCACTGAGGAGCGGGCTTGTCCAAGGAAAGAAATTCCAAACCACTTGACGAACGTGGCAATCGACAATCCACCTACCAGAGCGAGAACCCCAATCGACAACGGCAAGAAGACTTTACTCCAGCCATTGGCAAGTTCGGCTGTATTCACCCATAGAGATTGGAGAAGCATTAATTCTCCCCAGAACCCACCAAGCGGGGGTAATGCTGTAATACCTATGATTCCGATCAGGGCTGCTAAACCCGTCTTGGGCATGCGTTTGAGCAATCCACCCAAGCGTTCAAGATTTCGGGCATGGGTTGTCTGGATGATATTCCCAGCTCCCATAAACAGCAACGATTTGAAAAGCATATGTTGCATAGTGTGCCAAAAGAAAGCAACCAGTGCTAGATCCATTGCCCAAGCATGATTCCAGGATCTTGCCAGCAAGGCACTGCCTAAAGCTATGCCAAGGATTCCGACATTCTCTATCGTGGAATAAGCGAGTAATTTTTTGAGATCCGACTGCACAGAAGCTGATAATATCCCTACTAGGGCTGAGATTGCGCCAACGATCAAAAATAACCAACCCCACCAAATCGGGCCAGGTCCTAAAGTCAACCAGACCAATCTTATAAAGAGATAGAGCGCAACTTTTACCATCACACCAGACATCAGGGTAGATACTGGACTTGGGGCAGCCGAATGGGCATAAGGCAGCCAAATGTGAAATGGAACAAAGCCGGCTTTGGTGCCGAAGCCAATAAAGAAAGCAAGAAAAATTAAATTTAGCTCAATTGTGGAAAGTGAGGGAACCGCAACTGCCCATACTTCAAAAGCAAAACTTCCTGTCAAAGCATATAAATATAAAATTGCCGTGGTCAATAATACCGTTGCGACATGGGTCATGACAAAGTATATATAAGCAGACTTACGATTTTGAGGGTCTTCATGTTCGTAGAGTACTAAGAAGAATGAGAACAGGGACATCATTTCCCAAGTTAATAAAAAGGTGAAGCCATCATTCGCTAGTAATACGCCAAACATACTGGCAAGAAATAAAAACCAATTAACTAAAAAAGGCCAGAGTGACTTGTTCTTTTCTTGATACTCCTTGAGGTATCCCAGGGCATAAAGAGAGGCTAGGCCTTGCCCCAAGAGCAAGATAAAAAGGAAGAATACCGTTAGTCCATCCAATTTCCAGGTTAGTGAAAGTCCCGCTCCAGCGTCCGTAAAGAATCTTAATCCGGTTTTAATCCACTCCTCACCTCTAGAAGTTAAAAATGTTCCCCAGATGAGTCCCGCTCCAGCCAATATAACACTTAAACCCATAAATAATTGGCGAACGATTTGGCTCTCCTTATTAACCATTAATGCTTTCCCCCTGATCAAGATTGTGACATTTTTCATTAGCCTAAAAAGCGAGTATCCCCAAAATAATAAACAATTATTCCATTATTTGCAACCCCCATAAACAATGTTTATACACCCGATTTATACTTAATCATCAATTTTTCTTAAATATCTACCATTATTCTTCTATTTTCAGAATTTTAATTATCTATCTAATAATAACCTTCATCAGTGGTATGCAACGGCATGGAGTGTAAGGGGAACATGTGTAACGGGGACAGTCCTTTTAACACATTAATGTGTCAAAAGGGCCGTCCCCGTTACACACACCCACCTGTTAAACAGAAGAAAGAAAGAGACGCCCAAAATTTCTTTAGAGCGTCTCTCTTCTTCGTCATTAGTCGTATTCTAACCTACTTGTAAACCATAGTTTGAGCACAGCGCGCTTAAACCACCTGAGAAACCATTGCCCACAGCATTGAACTTCCATTCCCCTTGGTGACGGTAAAGTTCGCAAACGACGAGGGCAGTTTCCACAGAAAAATCTTCCCCTAAATCATAGCGCATGACTTCTTTTCCGTCAGTTTCATTGACAACGCGCACAAAAGCATTCGATACTTGACCAAAATTCTGTCCCCTGGCAATCGCATCATGAATGGTAACCGTAAAAGCAATTTTATCAACATGGGCAGGTACTATGCCAAGATCAACTTTAACTTGTTCATCATCTCCATCACCTGCACCCGTGAGATTATCACCCGTATGATTTACAGACCCATTTCCGCCGGAAAGATTATTATAATAGATGAAATCTTCTATACCCCCAGCTTTACCATTTTTATCAAGTAAGAATACCGAAGCATCTAAGTCAAAATCTGATCCACCTGAATACTTATTCGTATCCCACCCTAAGCCAACAATAATGTTTTTCAGCCCAGGGTTTCCCTTTGTGAGATCAATCTTCTGTCCTTTTTGCAAACTTATAACCGCCATAAAAACACTTCCTTCTATTCTATTTCGGCACATAACACTAAAACAAAGTTATTAAAGTAGGAAGTTTAGAAATACGTGCATCGTGCATCGTGCATCGTGCATCGTGCATCGTGCATCGTGCATCGTGCATCGTGCATCGAATTATACGTCTAACCCAAAATCTTTGCATAGTCCGGCTAGACCGTTTTGATAGCCACTGCCGATTGCATTAAACTTCCATTCAGCATTATTGCGATAAAGCTCACCCACCACAACTGCTGTCTCAATCGAGAAGTCTTCGCCGAGGTCATAACGGATTAGTTCCTCGCCTGATGCTTCATTGATAACACGCACATAAGCATTGGACACTTGACCAAAGTTCTGATTGCGTTCTGCCGCCTCGTGGATCGTAATCCCAAAGGTGATCTTGGCAACGTTGCTAGCTACAGTAGCTAGGTCAACTTTAATTTGCTCGTCATCCCCATCTCCTGCACCAGAACGATTATCACCCGTATGTGTCACTGCGCCATCTGGGCTCTTCGGGTTATTAAAAAAGATAAAGTTCTTCTCATCGGCAACTTTTCCTTCAGGACTTAACATAAATACTGAGGAATCTAGATCAAAGTCCTTTCCGCCATCATACTTGTTGACATCCCACCCTAGACCAATAATGATTTTTGTAAGACCCGGATTAGTTTTAGTAAGATCGACTTTTTGACCCTTTTGTAAACTAATAGCCATTTTTATATCCCCCTTTAATATTTCTTTTTTCCAAAGACCCTCACTTTAATAAGCAGAGGTTCTAAGTTTATTGATATCGACGAATGAGCTCACTTAAGGATGCATCATTTGTGCCTTGGCCCAAGGCAGCAAATTTCCACTCATTATTATGACGATAAACCTCTGCAACCACTAAACTCGTTTTACCAGCATAACTTTCTGTTAAATTGTACCGACAAAACTCTTGTCCATTAACTGGATTGACAACCCGAATGAAGGCATTGGCAATTAGTCCAAAGTCCTGTTTGCGTTTAACGCAATCGTAAATATTAACCACAAAAACAATCTTTTGAACACTACTAGGGACACTGCTGAGTTCTACCTGAATTTGTTCATCGTCTCCATCGCCGGCTCCTGTAAGGTTATCTCCACTGTGTTTGACACTTTTGTCGCCGCTTTGCAAATTACCAAAGTAGACCAAACGATCTTTAGAAGTAAGCTTGTCCTGAGCATCAAGCAGGATTGCTGAAGCATCGCAGTCAATTGCTGTAGTAGAACCTCCTCCTCCGCCGCCAAACAAGCCTCCGAGAAGTCCACCTGATTTTGGTTTTGATGAGGAAGATGATACTTCATCCCAGCCTAGACCCACCATGATTTTAGATAAGCCAGGATTTCCTTTGGTTAAATCAATTTTTTGTCCTTTTTGCAAGTTGATACCGGCCATAAATAATCCCCCTTTTTTGAATTAAACCCTATGTATAATACTCTTTTCTTCATTTCCTTACGATTTCCTCTTATTTAGCGTGATGAATGTAGAAATGATGGATTACTCGTATATTATCACATGAGAGCTTTAGGAAAATACGCATTTAACAAATTTCACATAACTTTCACATCTTTGCCTTAGATTTCTAAATTAATAATTGAACATCCTCCGCCAATCTTTGTTGAATAAGAAGTTACCAATGTTTCCCATTAATATAATGTACAATAGACCAATATTTTATACTACGGCCAGCTTGTAAAGCTCCCTAACCACACATTCTAAGATTTCTTCGGCGGCTTCTATGCCACTCTTTTGAGTAAAACGTATATGCTCAGGGTTCATCATTTTTTGAGCATATTGTGAAAATATCTCCCCATGTGCTGGGGCAATGGCAAGATTCGCTGCTTTAAGCATCTCTAAATCCAGTAATGAATCTCCAGCAGCAAGCACACTCTTCACGTTTTCATTTTGCTTGATATATTGGATAGCCGCCTTTTTGTTGACATTAATGGGGACCAGATAGAGTTTTCGCCCTTGAACCGATAACTCCCAGTTATGATCACTCGCCCATAATTTAAAAGCCGCTAATTCCGTGAGGGGGATTTTTTCTCGATCAACCAGACAGTAATAAAATAGATCATCGGCGAGTTTACCGGAATCTTTGATTACCCAGGAGGGGTGTGCTATTTCCTCAAATTCCTCGACAAGATCGCGAGTAGCCAGACAAAGATCTCTGCCAGCTAAAACATGTCTCTTCCAATCAAGATCTTCTACGCCTCGATTAAAGATTGTTCCACCATTACTGGTGACCGCGTATTGATGTGAGATGTTATAGTCACGAAAATTAATCCGCTCGTATTGAATGACGGTGCGTGTTGTAACCGGCACAAAAAATAGTCTGTGCGAAATTTCTTTCAGCATACTCAATGCTTTTTGAGTCATAAAGGAAATATATTGATGATCCAACCACTCGACAGGTCGCATTTGTTGGATTTCGAGGGGCTCTTTATCGATTAACATCCGATGCGAATAAATTAAGGTTTGATCTAAGTCACTGGCAAATAACATTAATTAGACTCCTCCATCAAAGTTGCCTCACAATACCACAACAGGAATAGGTAAGATCAGGATATTCCTCAACTGGAACTCCTTTATCTTCACACAATAGAAGAATATGTTTTAAATTTGGATTGGTAAGGGTATCAACCAACACTCGCTCCGGTAGTCGCCTTAATAGAACCCTTGTAGTTTCTCCTATACCCGGTTTAATAAAGTTTATATCAGTGATCTGAAACTTTTCTTGGATACCCTTCAAGGCTTTTAGGCCTTGCCAGGTAACCCTTCCTTCAAGATCGCCAGTCTCTACTCCATTCAGAGGCTGTCCAAGGTCTTTGAACTCGGCAGAGATTCGGTCGACGAAGAGATTTGAGACTTCTTCTTTCAAGAGTTCTTCGTAGAAACGAACCCCATGAAACTCATTTTCTCCGATCAGATCCTTCCGAAAAACCGTTCGACTCACTAATCCTGAAACCGTCGAATTAAGACAGGCACTAGGAATTAAAAAGTCTTCTCTGGTTCCAAAGGTCTTTACGCAATAGCCTGGATCAGCGAGAACTGCTAAATCGTTATCCAATTCGTACCCATATTTTGCTCTAAACTCCGTGCAGGCCTCTTTTAAAACACTGGTGATGGCACCCTTACCTGTCCAACCATCAATAAATTGAATCTTGGAGTCGGGATAATTCTGCAGGATATAAAGTATGGCATTTTCGTCGATGCCTCTACCCCTAATGATTGAAATGCTAAAGTGAGGTAAATCCAAGTCATGTATTTCTAAGAGATAACGTTTAATTAAGACGCCGATGGGCGTACCAGCACGGGCCAGTGAGACAAGGACCAGGTTAGAACCTTTTCTCTTTAAGATAAGTTCTGATACTACCCTCACTGCCTCTGCGACCTTGTGAGCGCTCTCGTGCAGCGTCTGATGGAAAATCTCAAGATATTCCTGGGTCGGTTCATATTCTATCGGCAGCATCTCCGAGTAGTGACCACCCGACTGAATTCGCCTCTCACGAGTTTCTAAATCGGTTTCTGTTAATAAACCATTGAGATTTTTCAGCAGAAAGATGACATCATGAGGGTTATAACATCCCATGGGCGACGGATCGGGAATACGATCCAAGGTCTTTTGATTAATCACCCAATTCAAACCACCTTTCTTCCAAAGCAATACCCCTAACCATGAACTGATCCTGATTCCCTTGAAGCGCAAATGACTAACACCAATCTCGGGATCCCTAATTCGCGAACTGTCGCAAACAGCGGCAGCAATCGTTCTTGACTAACATCCCTTTCAAGGAACAAATAGACTTCTTCATAATAATTCAAAGGCACATTGTACACATAATTAGTAAGACTCGACTCATCTGGACTCTCAAAGGCAAAGCCATTTTGAATCGCGTAGTTTGGTTTGGCAAAGGGATAAATAGGACTCCTTGTGGTGGAGTGATAGCGTATTCCCTCTCCCATATAAGCAGAAACGAGCATCGGAAAATACATGAATTCACCCGTTCCTAAACAAAGCGTCTTCTTACTGGTCCGGTCTTCTCCTAGTTCTTCCCCAAACTTTCTGGCTAAGGGCAGCGCCTTCAAATTATCCTGGCTTGACAAACCAAATCGTCCCGTTAATTGTAAAAAGGGCGATGGGTTTTTTTGCCCTGCTAAGTCTTCAGAGTAAACTGCCACGAGATCCGAAATGTTCAGGGATTTTAGTTCTGGAAAACTCTTAATCTCCGCTAAACAATCCGACCTCAAACTTGATTTTACGTGATCAGTCTTTTCAGGGTCGGAGTCACCGGTTACCGTTATTTCCCCTTCCATTAGAGCAATCGTGTGGATTTTCGTGTCAAGTTGTTGCTCTAGCTCCTTAAAATCGGTTCGGTTTTCGCTAGTTCTCCAATCCAAAAGCGACAATACCACGTATTCTTTTTTCGGATAGTTGTTATGGATTGCTCTAATTATATTTCGAGCTGTATTACCGGTGGTTATCTCATCATCCACTAGAACAATGGTTTCAGAAGTTTTCAATATCTCCCTGTCCAAGGGATAGCAACGATGATTAACTGCGTGAGAATGGTCTTCGCTAAAGTTAAGCTCAGATTCTAAGAGGGGTATCTGTTCACGGGTTGTGTGCAGATAGTGTGCATTATCGAAGATGCTAAATACCGCATGCCCTAGTCCTGTTGCCGTTTCAGCGAAACCGATGAACAACGTTTTCTTAGGCAGTGGAACTAGAGGTCTGCCGATCACCGTCTGATACACATTTTTCGCTTCTTGATAACCCTTTAAAGCCTGAATAATCCCTAGAGTATCCGTGTGGTCCACGCCGTTAATTTCACTTGAAAACTGAACGCCAAGAGCAACTCCGGCAAGTAAAGGAACAAAGGGATCGACAGGTACATGTTTACCTAAGACATTGCTAACAAACAAAAAACTCCGTTTCTTGTTCTTCCTTGCAGCAAGAGAAAATAAGGTTTGTGGCTCGATATCGAAGGGATTGTTTAAGAGGCTAACCTTAACCCTTTGTCCTTGCAGATTATACGTAAATATCTTCGGTGAAGAGACTAATGAAATTGTGTTGTTCATGAAATACTCCATAATTCTTTGCTCGTAACAGCATTTTCTGGGCCCAATTATAATGTGGTTTGATCTCATTCATTTTATTGGTATACTGGCTTTTCATAACGCCTTTTGTTTCATTGCCAATAATGCTGAGTGCATCTAAATACTCTTCATACCCCACAATATATAAGGATTGGACGGGGATAATATGACTCGGATGAATGATGGTTTTGCCAATGATCCCATTTTCTCTGTCTAAGATTACTTCACGAATTAAACCATCAACATACTTATTTAAGAGCATGCTTCTGATTTTTGCTCTATTATTCCCATCGATATCATGAAATTCTTCAAAGGGGCTCTTGCGAAGCTGTGGTTTGAGGACTCTACCTCCATTTGAGAAGTACTCCCATACGGGTCCAGAGACTATGTACCCACTGCCAACTCGCCCAAAAATGTTAATAATATCTGCAATGCAATCACGGATCACCGTAATATCATAGATTGTTACATCCGGTCCCCTGCGGATTCCATAATGCCCGGAAAAATCCGTTGCCCCAATTCGCACATTTAAAACTAAGTCGTGATAGGTTTCCAATAAGCTCTTGATTTCCATCAGTTCCTTTAAGCGTGATTCACGATAAATAACCTCAGGACTTTCAATGATCGGCATACCATAAAACGGCCCAATTCTTTGATCATTAAGATGCTTGATAACTTCAAAATATTTAAAGCTTTGGGAGGTGAATTTGGGAAAGATAAACCCCGTAATCAGCTTTGCAGCGTCTCCCATTTCCTCTGTCAGCCTAAGGATTTGTTCAGGATTCCTGACCCGAATGAAGATCAGCGGCAGGTCAGCAAAGTCGATCTCTTGATGAATTAAGGCCAAATGGATCTTCTTGACTTGGGTTATGATATTTTTCTCCGCTACAGGCACCTCAGAATCTCCAATCGAATCCTCTAAACAAAACACAGTAGAAGCGAGTCCAATGTTTTTCTTAGTAATAATATCAATGGCGATGGTTTCTCTAGTTCCAGGCATATATAGCGTAGCCCCTAGGGCATACGAAAGAATTTCTCGGGGCGTATCTTTATCAAATGGCTCTGGTACTTTGAAAAAAGTTGCTTCCCTACCCTCATTAGATAAGTAATTAAAATGCCTCATTAAATCGTACCCACGTTTTTAAAGAGTACTTCTCTCCTTCCTCTGATCAAACATTACTATCTTATGGCTAAACATGCCTTAAGTCTACTACAAAATCAATCATCTTTTATTAAAAATAGATTAAATTATTGTTAAATCTTGGATTGAAAACATAATTAAAAGCTTTAGGGGATGTAAAAAGAACCCGATCAAACGATTTGTTAAAGCGAGTTCCTTTCAATGCCATCTTCAACTGACATATCTTAGCGATCATGCTGCTTAACTACTATAGCATTCAATCTAGAATGTGAATACTTTGGATTCCGTTGCTAAGTCAATGAGGTGGGCAGCCGTCGATAACTTAGCTCCTGGGATATATTCATCTTCACTATAAAGTCTAGTTCTAGCACATGGTGTACAAATAAAGAACGCTACTTTATTCTCAATCAAATAATCGAGATACGGTTTAGCCCCATCTCCAGTCGGTGCCTTAACATTATCTGCTAAGCCCATCACTGCATAGACAACAGCGTCATCAACTAAGAAAATATTCACTTCATGACCTTTTTCTTTGGCCACCTTCGCCAGCTGAAAGGCCCGGGTAGCACGGGTAGGATCCTCAAGTCCACGACTTAAGACAAAAAGAAATTTTTCCAAGGTGATCCCTCCTTAAGTTTCAAGTTATTAAGGGTATTGAATAGTTGCCCTTAAAATCTATCAATATTCTATTTCTCTTCCTGAACAATAAATCCTGCCTATCACGAAAATTTTCCTTAATATGTTAAACGCTAAGATGCAAAAACTTCAAACCCACCAATAATTGCAGCTTTACGGACTAAACAATTACCACTTAGTCGGAGCGACATGATTTGAACATGCGACCTTATGATTCGACCGTATCAACCATGCCTACCGTTCCCCAGGGCTTGGTTGAACAACTTTTCTAATATCTTATTAAGTTTCCCTGTACCCAAAAGAAGGAAAATCAGTGCGTCGTCGCTAACTAAACAAGATAAGTATTTTAGTGATATTAAAGTAGCGATTTTTTGATTGAGAGCATGCGTAAGTGTATGAGTATGAGTATGAGTATGAATAACAGTATAAGTGAGATAAGGAGAGCTAATCCTAATTTGAAGAGGGAGGGTTAACCATGTTTTACGAAGGAGCAATTTACCGACCACCAAGCGAGGCTTCGAGTCTCATTCTCCAAGTGACTGTGGGCTGCCGGCACAATCACTGTACCTTTTGTAGTTCGTTTAAAGGAAAATCTTATCGAGCGAAAAGCCGCACAGAAATTACTGAAATAATTGCAGAAGGTTTCAAGATGGACCCTTACGCCGAACGAATTTTTCTGGCCGACGGAGATGCTTTAGCCTTAGATATGGACCTATTACTCGATATCCTTAAAGAACTCTACCAGAGGTTTACACATCTAAAACGCGTAGGCATCTATGGTGCACCCAAAGATATCTTAGAAAAATCCCTCGAGGAATTAGTCTTACTCAGAGAACATGGACTTCACATCATTTACTTAGGTGTAGAAAGCGGAAGCGCCGAAGTTCTTTATCAGATGAAAAAAGGCGTAACCCCTCAGGAAATGATCACCGCGGGACAGCGGGTTGTAACCAGTGGTATAAAATTATCGTGCACAGTCATTCTGGGTCTCGGTGGAACGAACTATTCTAATGAACATGCTCTGGAAACGGCCAAGGTCCTCAGTGCCATTGATCCCCACTATTTAGGGACACTGACGCTAATGATCGAACCCGCTGCCCCCCTGAGCAGACAAGTGGCCGCGGGGACCTTTAAGCTACTCAACCCTTGGGAGATTCTTCAAGAACTCGAGCTGATGATTCAGCATCTAGATGTTCAAGATTGTGTCTTCCGCTCTAATCACGCCTCGAACTACCTTCCCCTCAAGGCGCATCTCCCTTTCGAAAAAGAGGCCTTACTAGGAACCATAGCAAATGTTATTAGACAAAGCCGCGAGGAACTATTGAAACCTGAAAAATGGCGGAGACTTTGATGGGTGGCATGGTGGACCTGGAATCTAATAGTAAGCATTAAGAAAAAGAAAATGAAACTTTCATAATAAACCATCAAATTCATTTTTATACGTTATGCTGTATAATAAACAAAAAATGAATTTTGAGGTGTTAATAATAATGTCCATAGAGATTGAAGATATAGAAAAGATGATTAAAACCTGTCAAACCATCTTGGAGTCTTGTGACAAACCTTTTGTCTGGGAAGAAGAAGGTACCTATCAATATGGCAACTATAAAAAGCCTTTTAATCTTGTTCTGCCGCATCAACAGATCGATAATGAGTTACATAATTTATTGGAATCATTTTCAGGCTCCGAATATTTGTACGATCAGATTCAAGCAACTTGTACCCTTGATGAGGAATGGATGGAGTCTGGAACTTACGGCTTGGATAGAGATTTTACCTGTTACTTCCGTAGATTTACCCTAAAACCGGAATATGTAGAGCAAGTCAATACCTATTTTAGGAATCGTCTGAGCGAATTGCAGAAGAGCAAACGTGAAATAGGAATACCTAATGACAAGTGACTATAAAGAGAAAACCAACTCATCGTTTCTAAAAGCAACCTATAGTTGCTTTAATTCCAATCTGAGGTTAGATAAATATTCCTACTTCGCTTTATCCTACTGTGAATATCAACCTTAGAACCAATTCACTCCCTTTGCGCTATAATAAATATCCAACAAGTTCCATGAAACCTTTTCCGCCTAGTGCTATTATTTCATTATTTGGAAGGATCTCTTGTCCGGACAGGATACAGGTTCTCGTGTCTGTCTACCTCGTTCCCCAAATTCTTTCCCATAAATTCAACAAATCAAACTTCCCCCAAATAAACCTTCGACTAAAGGGCTTGGCTTGTTCAACCAAGCTTATATTAGGATCTAGCTCGTTTAGAATTCCCTCAAGGGTTATCAAGGATTTACCTACGAGGATGAATTCAGAAGGAATATGAATTCCATGGCGAAAGATGATATTAAAAAAGTCCTGAATAGATTCACCCATGGCAAGTTTCCTCGAGGGTCCTTTTAAATGTTTATGACGCAAGGCAGAAATATCCGTTTGGAAGGCCAGCTTATCAGCCTGCTCAGATACAATGCCCATTTGCGAGATTGTCTCCAAAATCAAAGCATTATTTCCCCGGATCAGTGCTGACATTAGTGACAAGATCTGACCCCTCATAGTACGGGTTAGATGTCCTGTTATCCCAAAATCAAGCAAGGCAATTTTTTCCCCAGGTAAAATTAAAATATTGCCAGGATGAGGATCGCCGTGAAAACAGCCCACCAGAAGAATTTGCTGGAGAAGTGCTTTGCTTAAGCGATCGGCGATCCGATGAACATCATAAGCTGCCTCTTGAGAACCTATAATGTGATGTAACGGAATCCCTGAAATATACTCCATAGTTAACACTGAGGGCTGCGTTAATTCCCAGTAAATCTTCGGTATCAGAATATGGGGATTGTTTATGCTTACTTTTGATAGTTTCTCGGCATTTCGCCCCTCATTTACAAAATCCAGTTCTCCCTTAATCGTATTGGAAAACTCTTCAAGCAGCATACGAAGAGGGTAGCGTTTTCCCCACTGAGTTCTCTGTTCAATTTGATCGACAAAGATTTGAAATATTTCTAAATCCGTTTGAACAGTCTCACGAAGATGTGGGCGCTGCACTTTCACGGCCACTCTTTCTCCATTGTGCAGAACAGCCTGATGGACTTGCCCAATCGACGCTGCCGCCAGAGGGACAGGATCAAATTCATGATAGGCTGACTCTAGGCGAGACTTTAAGGATTCTTCGACCACTCGTCGCACTACCTCAAAGAAAAGCGGGTGAACCCTGTCTTGGAGCTTCGCTAATTCTTGAACAATGGGTTGCGGCAGAAGATCCGATCGAGTACTCGCTAGTTGTCCTACTTTTACAAAAGCTGGACCAAGTTCCGCACATGCATTTCTTAGATGCACTCCAACGAGTGCTAAGTTTTCCTCCTGCATTGGCCTAAGATTCCCCGAGAAGAGCATATAACCCAAGCCATGTCGGATGAGTACGGAAAGGATCTCGTAGTAACGGGTAAAATGTCTCGCAGATATTTCATACATACTGAATGCTCTCCGTTTCTTAAAGGACTATTATATAGTTATGGAACTTTAATGGTAACGTGACAGCGACTCTATCGAGTCCACCAAAGATTAACAATACCCCCCATTACTTTACAAACAATGCAAAGTGAATGGAGGGTAGCATCAAGAACATAAGAGCCAAATTAAAGTCCCACTGCTACGCCCAAGAGTTATGGTAGAACCCATAATTTTCTTAGCTTCCAGCAAGTCTGATGGCATAACAGCTGAAAGAGTAACTGCCCTTGAATTTTCCAACTGGCTCATTAAGTTTAATACGGTTGATTAACTATCCGTAATGTACATGCCGATATTCAATTATTTCACACATGTTGCAGCTATACGTTGACTATGAGAGGTGGGGCGGCTTTTGAGAAAAAACAAACCTATCAGACCCGCCAAGATTGGAAGTAGGAAAAGAACGAAAACTGCTGACGATATGCCCCAAATATCAGCGATTCGGCCAATTAGAATTACGGCTAGACCACCTATCCCTCCGGCAAATCCCATGGTTAGGCCTGCGGCCAGGGCTTTATTATTAGGGATGGCTTCTTGGGCAGCTACAACAGTGACTGCAAAGCTGGACAGTAATGTTGCCCCAGCAAGGCCAAGGAAGATTGTGCTCAACGTACCATGTGTATAAAAGAAAGCAAAAAATAAAGGTGAGGAAATAACAAGGGATCCAACAATTAAACGCTTACGCCCATATCGATCAGATATGAAACCACCTAGGACCCCGCCAATGGCTCCCGAAAAAAGCATAATTGTTAATAGGTGACTCGCGGCGATGTTCGATAAATCCTTAGCCTTAAAATAAAGTGGCAGCATTGTTAACATTCCTGTATAAGCTAAGGAACGGACAGCAATTACACCAATTATGGCAATAAGTTCACGAGATGCAGACTTTAAGGAATCTATTACCTGAGAAAATTCCGGCCTAGTAGCTGTTGAAACAGGATTACGTGGCGCGAAAAGAAGTAGTAACAAAGCTACCACGATTCCAGGAATCACAGTTACGATTGTAGCGCGTAAGCCATAAAATTGAAATAAAGGGATTAACAAAAGTGGTCCCAAAGCAAAACCAACGTTACCGAAAGCTACAAAGGCTGAAAGTACAACAGCTTTGTTGTTACCACTTAAGTCATTTACCATGGTGGCTGCTTGAGGATGAAATACAGCGGTGCCTAAACCTGCCAGTGCGGCCAGCGTTACCAGAAGCCCATAGTTATGGACTATTCCCGTTAAGCTAAGCATAATACCCATCCATAGTGTTCCTACATATAGGAGCCAACGTTTACCTTTTCGATCTAAAAAATAACCAAAGAAAGGTTGTGTGAAGGAAGAGGTTATGGTAAAGACAGAAATTAAAATAGCCGCTCTGGTCGCTGTAAAACCGGGTGTCATTACAACTAAAAATGGGAGTAACTGGGGTAGGTAGTTGCTATAGAGGTCATTAAGCGTATGTGCAAGAGAAATTACCCCGATTTTGGGATAATTAATAGTCTGTTTATTACTCACAGGAGGACTCCCTTTCATTATTTAGTGTCCTTGCTGCTATATCCAAAATGAGTAGCCAGCAAAAAAGTTATTTTGTAACAGCTAATTTTACAAAAGTCCATTTTCTTGTCCTCTGGTATAGTGTCTAAGGATTAAGACCAGGGTTTAATGGAATTACGAGTCCTGTCTAGGGAAACATATCCGTCGTGCATATTTGAATCGCGATATTCGCTTGGCGTAACCCCAGTAATCTTTTTAAAAGCCGCGCTAAATTGTTGAATATTATTATAGCCTACCAGCTCGGCTATTTTGTAAAGTTTATTATCGGTAGTCAGTACGAGCCGTTTGGCTTCCTCGATCCTTACCTTCATTATATAATTGACTAAATTGTCACCTGTCTCATGTTTAAATAATCTACTAAGATAGACTTTATGTAGACTTATTGCCTCCGCTATTTCGCTTAGCCCAATATCTCTAGTGTAATTAGAGGTTATATACTTAATAGCAGCTTTAATATGTCTATTATATTTTTTGTCATCCTGCCTACTTTTCTTTGTAATAATTTGAACAAATACCTCGTTAAACCATTCTCCGATATCTTCTGCAGAGTCCAAATCCTCTACCTGCTGAATGGGAAAATAATTACAACCAAACAAATCTTCATAGCTAATACTATAGATATGACAAGCAACCATAACCAAACTATACAGATGCGCATTAATCTCTTGAAGATAATTGTATTGCATATATCCTTGCAGGTCTTCCCGATAAAGCATTCTAACTTCTTGAGATAGACCTTTGAAGTCATTTTCCTCCAAGGCCAGTGAAATTTGTTTTACTCTCTGATTAATCTTAGTATTGTTTAGGGAGTGGACCTTTGTCAAAACCGTATTGTAGAAGATAATTTTTCCTTTCCCCAAAAACATTTTATACCTCGTCACCTCTTGAGCTTCTTTATATCGCAGGGAGATATCCTCAAATCCGTAAAATCCCCGGCTAATCCCGATGGTAACGCTAATTTCTTGGGCAGCTTGAATATTCCGGTATACGCCATGTGCTATTTCATAGCTTTTGGATATATATTTCAACTCACTGACACTATCCTCCAGCTTAGCAATAACAATAAACTCCCCGTTTTGATAATAAAAGCATTCTCCTCCCGACACGGCTTCCAGTGCCTTTTTTATTGAAATAAATATGTTTTTCTCAAGATTCACCCATTTAGAATAGTCAACGCTTACTGCTTTCTTTTCTAGACAAACTATGAGAAGAACTAAGTAGCTGCCCTTAATATCTAATTCAAATTGTTCTATAAGGGCTTGTTTTTTGGTTGTAGACCGCTCTTCTAAAACGATTGCCTTCATTGCCATAGTTCTAGAGGCATCATAATATTCATCGTACTCGTTTAATTTCACGATTGACTGATCATCAACGACTACTTTTTGGTCTTCTAGCTCTTTTTGAACCTTCACAAGTACAGTATACAAATCCTGCGGAGTAATCAGATCCTTAATAAGGTAATCTGTCACGCCCATTTGGATAGCTGCCTTAGCATAAGAAAACTGCTCATGACAGCTCAAAATCACAAATTTCGACGTTTTGTTTACTTGCTTAATAGCTTTGATTAAGGTTAATCCATCCATTAACGGCATTTGTATGTCTGTGATGATGAGATCAGGCTCTAAAGTATGATATTTTTCTAGAGCATCTCTGCCATTTTTCGCTGTAGCTATAATCTCAAAAGCTGTGGCATCCCAATCAATCAGATAAGTTAAGGTCTCCCGAGCTGGTTTTTCATCATCGACCACCAACACTTTTAACTTGCCCATAGCTACTCCCCTTTGTGTTTTTCAGATTTCGGGATATAAAACCAAACACAAGTTCCTTTCCCCAACTCACTTTGAATTTGAAGGCTGTACTCATCGCCATAAAACAGTCTCAAGCGCGCATTGATATTATTAAGACCTATATTGTTGAATCCACTTTTGGGATGTTGTTTTACTTTTTCACGTAATAAATTAATTAAGTCTTCTTCTCCAATTCCAATTCCATCATCTATCACGCGGATCGATAGTTTATCCTGGACTATATGGATATCAATCTTGATGGTTCCTCCACAATCCTTTGGAATAATCCCATGGTAAAGGGCATTTTCCACAATAGGCTGTAAGATAAGCTTGGGAATTTGAACGTCATTAAGGCATTCATCTGTGTCAAAAATCACTTCGATGTTATTATCGTATCGATATCGCTGAATGTTTATATAGCTGTTTACCAATTCCAGTTCTTCTTTGACAGTTACAAAGTCCTTAGTCACAGACATACTAGCTCGCAGTAATAGATTAAACGACTGGATCAGGTCCCGTATATCCTCAGCGCCTCTTTTCAATGCCAGATACTGCACCGCATTTAAAGTGTTATGTATGAAATGGGGGTTAATTTGAGCTTGTAATAATTCAAGTTTAAGCTCTAGGGTTTTGACTTCTACTTTTGCTTTTTCTTCATGCTCTTGATGCACCTGATCCAATAATGCCCTAAATTGTTCAACCATGTGATTAAATCCATTAATGAGGCTTTTTAATTCATCCTCAGTCTTAACGTTTAACCTATCAGGCCATTTCCTTTCCTCAAATTGAGTCATGGCATTATTGATTTCCAAGATAGGATCCGTTATTTTTTTTGCTAAGAAATATGAAATAATAACTGCCATAAATACACTGATTATCCCAATAAAATAGACAATATTTAATATTAATCTCGAATCCTTTTTAACCGTTCTATACGCTATTCCCCCCACGACTTTCCAATCAGGGTAGGCACTAAGGGACTGACTGATAAGGTAATATTCATCACTATTGATTTTTTTAACTTCATTAACCTTATCAGGCTTCATTGCATAGGCTTGAATAAGCTCATCTTGCAAAGGTAGATCGCCAATCTTGTTTATGATTTCGCCCTTTTCATCAATTATGTAAGTAAAATCAAACACTTGCTTATGGATTTGACTTAGCTCACGGAAAAGTTGCTCTTTTTTAATGCTAATCAAAATATAGCCAAAATGTCTGAAATCGTAATTACTCATGTATTGACTAAAAAAGGTAATCTCCGATTTTTCCCTGTTACTTGTACTGTCTAACCTATTGGGAAAGTTAGTAGGAGCGGAGAAAGCATTAAACTTCCCTGAGGCAATAAATTCGTCGAAGGCTTTATAATTAGCGATGATTTCATTGTAAGGCTGTATTTGATATAAAGGGTCATAGACTCGTTTATGTAAGCCAATAGCAAATATTGAAGTTATAGAAGTGTGAGAGTAAACACTCTTCCGTAAAATATTCGAGATCGCTTTCATCTGGGCATAGTCGTTCCCTTGAGACCTATCCTCGAGGGCCATCAATTCCTGCAATTCTTCATTATCTCTAATATTATCACAAAGTCCTAGGACAGCAGTAATCTCTTTATCCAGGCCCATGGTAATAATTCTCATTTTTTGAGCTGCAATCGTACCAGTTTGTTCTACAAGTTTTTTGTTGTATACCCAGCTTATTGAACTACTAATAGCCAGGATAATAAGCACAATAATACTTGAAATATAAAGGGCAATTCTTACTTTAATATGCTTTACTCGAGGCATTAAAGGGAATCCCCCCCAGCCAGCGCCTTATCTAACTCTCCCTGCGAAGTCTCCTTTGCTTCTTGCAAAGCGATCTCCGCGGGGACATTTTGAATTTCCACTTTCTCTGCGGCAACCTTCAAGGCATCGTAAATTTTGCCCCCAGTCGGGTCGAAGAAAACTTTCGTAGCTAACTTGGTCTGATGATAAGGAACCATGATTTGAGGATTTTCCTCGGCAAACTTCTGGTAACTGTCTGTGGTCATTGCAGAATTTCTGACAGGCAAGTACCCTGTTTTGATAGACCATTGGGCGGTAATTTCAGAACTGGTCATATATTTGATCCATTCAAAGGCGGCTTCCCTTTGAACTTGAGGGACATCTTGGGGAATACAGAGAGCCCGGGCATGGGCTACTGCGCGAGGGTAGCCTGCATACCCTTCCCAGCTAGGCTGTATATGGGCCTCAATAATACTAAAATCCAGTTCTCCTTGATCACCGCTGGAACCGGTATATCCAGCGGCCCGACCTTGTATAACATCATGAATAGTTGCATACCAATATTCCCATCCTTCTCCCCCATAATTGACTTTCATGGTTTTCTCCTCATGGATAGCCCTTCTAAAATACTCCCAAGCCTCTATCCATGCCCTTCCATCAATCGTTACCGTTTTCCCGTCTGCGCTGAGGAATTTTCCTCCCCTACTGATAGCTGCATCGATAAGATTTTCCGGTCCCTGGATAGGTTCCCAACCATAAACCAAAACTTCTTGACCGTTTTTCATGGTCAGCTTTTTAGCAGCTTTCGCCAACCCTTCCCACGTGTCTAATGTGTCAGGTTTAATTCCCGCTATAGTAAAGAGGTCTTTGCGGTAATATAAGACTTGGGTTGTGCCATAAGCCGGTAAAGCATAGGTATTCCCCTTAAACTGGCCTTGTTGTAAAAATGAATCTACGAAATCCTCTTTGTGAAAATCTGCATTAACATTGATTAAAGAATCTAGAGGACTTAAAGCCCCTACATTGGCAAAAAACTGCATTCGTTGATCTTCCAGCAACACTACCGCTGGAGGCTTCCGCCTGACAATTGATGCTCTTAAGGCTTGGGCCGTTTTTTCGTAATTCCCTTGAGCCACCCCAACTACTCTAACCTTAGATTGCTGTTGGTTATATTCATCGATAAACTCCTTCATAGTCTCCCCAAGGTGTCCACTTAAGCCATACCAAAAATCAATTTCTACCACATCTGTTTTCGTATAATTTAGTCCATCAATGGGCTCACGAATACATGCGCTCAGCAAGCCTAACATAATAACTAAACATAAAATTAGGTAAAATCTTACGTTTAATTTTAAAAAATCCAACTCTGACTCGCTCCTTCTCAAGCTTGAGATCATAATTTTCAGTGTGATTTTATTGTACAGCATTTTCCAAGTAATACAACGAATCTAGAGGTAGAGAAGTTAATTATTCATAAATTAAGTTAACTATTATGAATTATCTAAAATTATAGTCGCTGTTATACTAAGATAAAATGGAAAATCATGCTGATTAAGTAACAACAAGGAGGGATTTATTCACAAGGGTATCAGGTATCCAAAGGATTGTACTATTTAGGAGGGGGAAATGATTTGAAAAACAACAGATTTACATTTCGGTCCTTATTTATCGCAATTTTTATCCTATGTTTTTCCTTTGTACCATCAGCCTATGCTGCTGAACCACACAATGACCAGGTTGTGATTATGACAGTCCAGGAGCTGCGTGATGCTGGCGTACCTTTACCGGATGGCACCTTTATTAAGAACGGTGAGGCCCTGAGCTCAGACGATTTGATTATGTTTAACAGTCATATCGCCGTCGCTATCTCCGTGGGCACACCCAATCCTTGGGGGTACCCGCCCAATAGTATTCTGGATGCATCCTTGATGGTTGATTCTAGATCAGGTTCCGAAAGTCTTCTAGATGCAGCCAAGAATGGCAGTCTAAAAGCAGGCACTGATACCATCTGGGACATGGAATTTTTGATGGACAACTGGGACAGCTGGGGCCCGGAAAATTCTAAGCCTAGAACAATGATGATTTCCGAAAATATTGACTTTGACGGTGATGGAGTTGGCGACGGCAATAAAGGACTTGTCTCAACTCGGAAATTTGCTCAAGAAGGCAAGACCCCAATGGATGTCGTGACTTACTATGTCTTGGGTAATGATGACAACTACCTGAGGATTAACACAATTGTTAGCAATCCAGCGAACGGGGATGCCTATGATAAGTCAGTATCGACGGACGGTCCTGGCTTGTCCACTGGATATTCTTTAGGTAATAAAGGGGCTTTTATGTTTGCCCCTGACAAAAGTGTCGGTGCGCCTTATAACAAATTTGTCAACACATACAACAAAGAGTATAGTGTCAGCCTCATTGACTTAAAAGCGGAAACCGCTGATCTTTGGGGTAGTTCAGGTTATAAAGATACGGAGAGAAAGACCTCCTATGAACCGGGTAAGACCTATAAGTTTGAGGCCATTTTTAGAATCGATAATCAAGGGAGCCTGGAAGGTACTTTAAATCAATTAATGAACGAAGTTAAAGCAGAAACAGTGACGGTTTCCGGCAAGGTGTTAGATTCGGCCACGTCAACCCCTGTCAAATCTCCAATTATCGTTGTCGAAAAAGGAGAGAAAACCTTTACTTGGGTTATTGGTAAAGAAGACGGAAGCTTCGGGTTTGACTTGCCTAAAGTCGAAGACATGAACACCTACAAAGTATATGCTCTGAAAGAGCTATATTCTCCTAGCGAAAAAGCTGGGCTCACTCTTACTGGCAAAGCTTATGATGCTGGCACCTTAAAGTTGGCTTCAACAGAACAGATAACAGTCACAGTTAAAAACGATGCGGGTCAGCCGATTGATGCCAGGGTGGAATTATTAGGCGTAACGACTCCGGCTGTTCGCTACGTTGCCCAAACAGTATTCTTTACAGATTTAGATAATATTGGTCTCGCTAAAATTCCTGTAGCGACAGGTCCCTATAATCTTGAAGTAAGCAGCGGTGGCTATTTTGAGTCGTTACCAATCAAGATTCAAGGGAACAGTGCTACAGACAAGGCCACTGAGGTAACGATTAAGAAGTTGATTGCTCCTACTGCGAATTGGTATTCTGCAGATTTGCATCATCACACTAATAAGTCAGATGGCAGCACTTTACCCATTAACCTGATCAAATCCCAGCTAGCCAATGGATTAGATGTGATCGTGACTAGCGATCATGACTCTATCGCTAGCAACGGTGAGGTAGCCGATTATGCAAGCAAGCGAAACGTGACCTACCTTCCTTCTTTAGAAGTATCCCCAAGTTGGGCTCACTTCGGAATATTCCCGGTGACGCCTACGGCTGCAACTAACATGATTACTGATAAGTTTTCCATCGATCCCTATATGGATTTTCCGGCGATGGTCAAGAAAGCACATGATTCCGGGACAATTATAGTTGCCAATCATCCTTATATTGCCTATGGTTTGTTCACTGCCCAAGCAGCCTCTGCAGTTCCAGGTGGCTATGATTCGAATTTTGATTTGATCGAAATCAACGGAGGAGTAAAAGCTGCTAAGAATCAACAGGCTCTAGATAAAGCTATGGATTTCTGGACAGCGAGCCTCACCGGCAGTAAACGCTACTATCTCACCGGTGGCAGCGACACCCATGATGTATTAACTCCGAATATGAAGACCAGTCTCTACAGTGGCAAAACCAGAACCTATGTCAATATTCCCGGTGAGCTGACCTCTGCAAGTTATATGGATGCCTTATTAAAGGGTAATTCCTATGTCACTATGGGGCCCATTCTCTATTCAAATAACCTCTTTGGGCAGAGCACTAGTATCAACAATGGAGACAAGTTTAGCCTTTCCTTTGATGCTATGTCTGTAAAAGGGATTTCCAAGGTTGAAATCTTTACCTCTGGCAAAAAAATTGCTATGTCAAAGGAATTTGCCACACCCAGCATGAATCGGGAAAGTCTCTCGTTCTCCTTTGAACCGAATGCTAGCACGTGGTATAACATTATCGTCACCGATGCGGACGGTAACAAGGCAATCTCCAACCCTATGTGGGTTGAGGTTAAGGCTGCTCCCGCTGCTGAGGTTAAAGGTGCTCCCGCAACTGAGGTTAAGTCTGGGGCAAGATATATCGTGAAACAAGGAGATACAGTTTACCACATTGCAATACGTTATGGTACAACGATGCAAGCCATAATTCTTGCGAATAATCTGCATAACCCAGATCTTATTTACCCAGGACAAAGCTTCATCATTCCAGGCCTATCGGAATTTACAAAGTAGATCCACCTGTATCATTTGATGGCTCATAACCAAACATTCTAAGACAGAAGAAACTATAAAAGACCTAAACCCTGAGTTCAGATACTCGGGGCTTAGGTCTTTTTGCAACACACTCACGATACATGCACCCGCACTTCATCGAACTCTATATTCCCTTTAGGGACCGGCATGCCGATTAGATTTAAAGCCTCAATATGACCTTCTATCGCTTCCTGTATCCGTTCAAGGGCTTCTTTCCGATTATTGCCTTGGGTAACGCATCCCGGAAGTCCTGGTACCGTCACAACATAAACTTTTTTCATCGTCCCACTCAAGAATCACCTTAAAAATTTTTTCCATCATCGTGAACCTCCATCCCCCTAAGCAAATCGTCAAAACTTTCATCTTCAATAAGTTCTTCGGAAGGGTCTGCAAAATCATCTGCCTTTAAGCCAACAAAGTCCAACGCGGTTTCTAAACTCTTCCTAGGAATTAACTTGTCATAATAATTTGAAATGACCCATTCGAGATATTCAGCGGGGATCTTCTTTGCTTCCGAGGATTTGCACAAATCCGAATTACCCTTAATTGCATTCAATAGTTTTGAAGCCGTTTTCTCAATCTTTTCTAATATTTTAAATTTTCTAAAAGTGTATTATCTAAGATGCCCAGTGCTTTCAAGCGAACAAGCGTCATATCATAGCTTACAATAAACGTTGTTTGAATCCTTGGGCCGTTCTCTCCGTGTAACTTACCGACTCCGCCAGCCACTTGCCCCATTCCCCATACGGAATCAGGTCCTTGGCCTCCTTCAGCTACTATTTGAGCTTTGGAAAAGGTTTTTGTGCGCTGGACCCCAATGCTATTGAGAGACCATGCTGATATGAATGAGAGACGTTGCTTCATCTAAATGAGTTACTATTAAGATCTGATTCATGATCCGACTGAGCGTATCCAAATCAATGATCGTGCGCACAGTCTCCTGAAGGGCTTGAGATTCCACACCCAGACGTGCGGCAAGGTATTGGCAAATGGCATCTTGAGCCATTAGGATTTTCCCTTTTGCCATCCCTTTATTCTCTGCTGTCTCTATCCTCGTTAGCTGGTCACGAAGCTCAGCCTCTCTGGCATCGTACAGCATTCTTGCCTTTTCATCCTTACTGATGATCTGCAATAAATCATAGGCTTTTTTGATGTCCTTATTCTTTTCCGCTAACATCTCAATCACTCCTTTTGATTTTGCATCCAAGAACTCCATCCATTCCACGACAGCATCATTCTCATCTCTTTGAATCGCCAAATCAGCTAGCTTTACGATCTCCAGAAAATGCACTTCTAATATATCCGTCAAACGGTACCCAGTTGCATCCTCTATCAAATGATAGTCTCTCGGTGCTTAATCTCCTTTACTACCAGCGCCCGCGTTACCAACCCCACAATAGCCCTGCCCAACTTACAGGATGCTGGCATGTGCCGTCCTTCGTCGGTTATACCGGCTCTTACAATGGATCTGACCCCAACACATTGATAGCTCTTTTGACAAGTCCTCCAAGATCGTCACCATGGTAAATCATCAAAACCTGTTTGCAGCTCCATGTCTTTTCCCTCTTCATCCTCTTCAGAATACGCCAGAGCAAAATATTCCTGAAAACCCCAATAAAGCTCTTCTACCTTATCTGGCAAATGAACATGAGTTCCACTCGTCTTCTGTATTGTGCCATTCGAATAATCAACCTCGACATGCCATGTGATAATTTCTGATGCTTCATCCTGAACTTCTTCTTCGTTACCTTTAAAGCATTCTTCAAAGTCGTCTAAGTCGTCACAATAAATTTGATCTTTCTCTAAAAAATTAAAACTGTCATTATTCTGATAATAATCTTGCTCCCATTCCGAAATTTCCAGAGAATGTACTATCCATTTCAGGAATTTAGCCATATCTATACTAACTACAAATTTTTCCTGTCTACTTGCAGGAGAGCCACCACTAGAAAACTCCGTTTGAACGATATTATTGCTCATTTTATCTGCTTCGAACAGACAATTGGCATTTTGCACATGGCGCCGCTCGTCAAAAGCCTTCGCATGTAGCCTGAAACTCAACTTGTTGATATGAAGCTGCTTTTTCCTATTATTTCGCTCCATGTGTGGATACAACTGCTTATATATCTCCTGAGCAGCTGTTTTAACTTCTTCACGCTGATCATGGAGTCTGTTTTCAAGCCAGCTCTTTTCTGCCTGGCTAAGCTTTCTGAATGGCATATTATTGATTCTGTTCAAGGTCATATCAGCAGCTTGCACAGCTGGAGACTTTTTACTGCATCTTTTGCATATGTGATTTGCATGTCCCTTACCCGAAAAGCTCTCATTCGATCTAAATTCATGGCAAATCTTACAGTAATGACCGCTTCTGCGTTTTTTCTTTGACATTTCCCTCTCCAATACCACTAGTTTTAAGATAAAGTATTTTATTCATCCAGCTCTCTATGCCCCGTAGACTCTTCATCCACCCAATCTTCCTCTTCGTACACCATCCCGTTTCTGCCTTCTACCTTCCTGATTGGACCTGCCTTATACAAGTTACACGACAAAGGGCCATAACAAAATGTCTCAAACCGGTATTTTCGTTTCCTTGGATTCCAGTTATCAACAATAATTTCCACAGGCATCCTGCATCCCCATAGACATGTAGTACATTTACTATCATAAGTCCTAGCTGCTAATCGCCGGTGCCCCCTCTCTCTATATTCCTCCAGCTCTGGTGTTACCTCTTCCCAGGGTGGTGGAGCATGTCGATGGGTGGTATTATTACCGGCCTTTTTCAACTTAGATACTTTATAAAACTCAACCGGCTCCAGCCGTTCATCTGCGACTGGTGCGCATTCACCCGATACCTCATTCCCAACACAAAATTGATGTTTCTGCTGGGCAGCCTTACCAATGCCTACAGAAAAGATTCTATTAGATGGATCTTGCTCAGCTTCTTCTGAGAACTCTGGCTCAACATTATCAATCACACCTTTAATCAAAAGCGAATAGCCAAGATAGTTATGGGACCGCTCATCGAACGAACGTATCATCCTGATTCTCGGTTGTACTGATATAATAATTCCCTTGAAAGCTAGTTTTGACATCAGCTTATATCCTCTCTTTGTCTGTTGCTATCGTTAGTCAATTCGACAAGTATTTTCCTTTTACCTTTGTAGGTAACAAAAAAGCGCCATAACAAAGACTACAAAATATAACCAGCCCAAATAAAAAACCTCCCATCATGGGAGGTTAATTTTAAATGACTTATTTTGAGTATTTTTCAGGCTAATATCAGTTCATGAGAAGGTTAGCAAAGCCTGTTGGAACGTTAACTGCAGCACAATTTTATTTCAGTCAGACAGAAACTGTTTAAATACTTGCGAAAGACTCGGGTAATCGTACCGCTCGGTACCAGGGTGTTAAGTACAATCTCCTATCTCGTACTGCTCCTACCCAGCTCATCACTTAACTTCTACAGCTCCTCTTTACCAAGCCGGTTCACATCTGGGAATGAGCGGGCGAGTGGATAGGAAATTTCCCTTTATATAAAATATATGGTTTACCTACCAGTGTATGTTGCTCTTCTTCCATAGGTTTCTTTTCCATCGTTTTTATTTTACGGCTGCGGTCCCCAAGTTATTGAGCGAAAAAAGAAAAAAGACCACTTTGTGGTCTCCAATTGCCATTTTGGTATCCGTTGGCTTGAGCGAATCCATTAAGAAGGCTCAATATCCAGCAAGATCTTAGTTCGACCCTTTAGAATAAATTGAAGCCATAATACGATCGAATAATGTGTCGTTGCATTTTGTGTTGCTTGCAATTTTGTACAGGCTCTTAGAAATAGATTTTAAATGTTTAGTCATGAGTGTGATCGCCTCCGTTTTTTCTAGATCCTTTATATCTATAATACACTCTTTTCGGTTGCTTTGCGCTATATATCACAAAGTTCTAAAATTAAAATAATTGCAAATATTTACACTAATCTAATTTATCTCATTATGTCAAAAGTTTGAAACAATTATGTCATTATGTTTCAAGTTCAAATTTATCCGTCAACAGCAAAAGAAATGAATCTTACTTTCCACAATAAAAATCCCCTCACTAGGAGGGGTATAGGAAAAAAGGAGGTGTAGAAATGAAAAGAAGTTCAATATTTCAACCGCTAAACTAGCGGATTGTTATCTCTGTTATTTATCATAATATATAATTGTAACCAGTTTGTGACCTTTGTATGGAGAATATGTGAAGCCTAATAATGAGAAAGAAGTATGCCTTTATTGCGTAAAGGATTATCACTTAGGTTTATGATGTCGGTAGCACCAAACGGCAGATTTGACATACAAGAGAACCCAATTTATAATTAGTTATACCCCTCACGGGTATAACTGTCCTTTAGTAAGGAAGCGAAACATCATACCGATACTAAGTATGACCTGCTCTGCCAGGAATTCGGAGAGAAATTCTCTGTATACTGCAGTGTATCCGCCAAAAGGAAAGCAGACGTGTTGCGCTATCAAAATCCTTGATCAGCCAGCGGTTTAGTGCAGTCGATATCGGTACTAGTAAAAGTGGCGGCACCGTCAGCAGTGGGGTCTAAACAGCCTTCGGGTTTTGGGATGCTGAAAAAACTTGTAGGCAATAAGAATTCTGTTGAGCATACGCAAAAGAGAAAGGAGTATGTTTCTATGAAGAACGTCATCATATTCACCACACAAACCTGACCGCATTGTTATACAGCGAAGAAGTTTCTTTCGCAGCATAGGATTCATTTTGTGGAAAAGGATATCAACCGTGATGATCAAGCCCGCGCGGAGTTAATCCGCAGAAACGTCAGCGGGGTTCCTTCTTTTCTGATTGGGGATGAGTTAGTAGTCGGATTCGATCAGGCACGAATTCTACAGCTAGTCGATCATCGGGTCATTGAATGCGAAAAATGCAAGACTAAGATGCGAGTTCCTATTAATAAAGGGACACTCCAGGTGACTTGTCCGAAATGTTCGTATTGCTTTAATACTACGCCGGAGAAAATTTAAACTGGTTAAGTAGGAAACCCGCTCAATGTAGCGGGTTTTATTACATGACATAGTAATCTGCTATTATACAAATATGTAACAAACCTACAAGATCCATTCCGTATCCAGTTGTTAAGGCACCAAAATCCGAGAAACATCTTGAGTTATTTCCATGAGCTTCACATCATTTACTGGATACCACCTGGCCCTGGGCATTATAAAGGACTCCGGGATCGCCATTGATAAGTTGGTGCACCAGGTTCCTTTGACACCAGGTTCCTTTGAAACACCGCCCTTACCCCACTGATATCTCGATAACTTCAACCCCTAAATCAATATTTGTACCCTTTACATTCCAACTTGCAATATTCTTCCATTCCAGAGCTCCTTTTTGTAGACGCTTGCACATAACTCAAAACAACGATAATAGCGAGACTTAAAACTAAAAATAACATTTAAATCACTCCTTAATATTTGTTGCATTATACAACTATATTCTCGAAAAAAATTATATCACTCTACGACAACATTCCGGACTCTTTGAAATTGCATTTAGTAGAAGAGTGAGACTTTCATTGACCTGATCTCTTCTTTCTTCTGGTATCTGGTTGAAAATATCTACCACATAGCCCGCCAGAGAATTAGTTAAACTCTGATTAATTAAAAGTCCTTGCTCCGTTAGATTTAAGTTTAGATACCGTTTATCTTCAATTGATTGGAGACTTTTAACGATCCCAGATTCAATAAGTCCTTGGACATGACGGCTAATGGTACTTTTCTCTAAACCTAACATATGTGCTAAATCATTAACAATGATTCCAGGATGTCTACCAATTTCATAAATGATATGGTTTTGGGCAGGGGTAATCCCACAGCACTGAGCCCCTTCCTTCTGTAAAAGACCTAGGCTACGAATTAGGTCATTCAACAAATCACTTAATCTCTCGACTTCAAGCCTTTCCATAACATCCCTCCTCTTAGTTGTAGTATATTATTTATAGTTGCAATATGCAACTATAAATTTAATGGGAATCCTTAATTTTTTTTGGTTCCAACTCCAATCCAAGAAGTATAATTGTCCTTATCTAAAATCTTATCAATGATATCGGCTGTTTGCTCTAAGCTTGACTTTGATTGATACCTACGAAACATTGGATTCTCAGATATTCTAGCAGACACCAATTGAGATAGCGTTATTTTGAAGAGTACATTAAGATTTTGTAAAGCCTTAATCCCATCTTCAGGAATAGGATGCCTTCCCCGCGTTATGTCAATTTCTCGTTGAAGATGCTTAATAGCCTCTGAAAAGATGTTAAAAGAACGTGAGGCTATTAAACTCTTCTGGTGACACAAAGAAAATTAAAATACAAAAAGAATAGGCCCCTCGTCAGGGGCCTTAAATCGAGATAATGTTATGGTGAGGCATAATCTAATTATTTTTTGAGGGTTTGTTTTGCTTCCAAATCAAATTTAACGGACTTCAGAGCATTTTCAATACTGATTAAGGGAGTAATCTCTGTCTCAAGAAAAGGAAATATAGGAGATTGGGATATTAATGTATGGAGTTCCTCGACGGACTCAACATCCCAAATAACACAACCACCTTTTCTACCGGCAATCATCCCTTGTGCCAAAATCTTCCCCTGTTTCTGATAGTTTATAACTTTTTCCCACCCTTGTACCATAATTTCTTTGACCTGTTGAGGTGGGAACGGAGGCAATTGTGTCAATTCGCTTTTAACAAAGAATAACATACTTAACCCTTCTTTCCATTTGATTTTGGCTGTTCATTTAGGAAATGCTTGAGCATCTTGCCTCACCATAGCAAGACAATCGGGTTGACAGTTTATCTTTTCAGTTTCAACCCGAAATAAAAAACAAGAGCAACCGTCCACCTTATTAGGTCTGGGTTGCTCTTGTTCCTTATTTGGGACTGAAAGACTGATTCTGATTCTCCTTCCACTTTTGAGGGAGAAATCGGAGCAGGAATAAAGAAAACCGGCACAAAGCCGATTCTAATCTAATAATAAATTTTAGAAATTAAGTGACTATGTATCGTCACTATAAACCTCGTAAGCAAGGTTACCTTCCATTTCCTTATATTCATAATAATAGCACTAAATGAATTTCTGTCAATAGCATTTGACGGAATAAATAAAAAGATTTTCCTAAATGCAAGCGTTGATATTGAACATACCTATTTCCACACCGAATATGAACCGAGGGATTATATTATCAAGTCAGTCATTCATGTACTTGATTACGAGAACTATTTCCATTCTTTCCTTCATCTTCCTAAAAAATTGCCATAAAAACAAAAAGCCAAACCGTCCTGGATCCGGCAACACAAAATCAAAATATATTCCCCTTTACGCCACATACTTTAAAAAGACTATATGTCTTATCAAAGCCGCTGATACCAAGGCTTTCACTCAACCCCGATATAGCACTATTATTGTCTCCACGTGCCCAGTCCACGGAAACATATCTCCTGATTATGTTCTAAATGGTATCTAATTCAATTTAATAAACTTTGCAGAGTTATTCAAATGGTACGTAAGGATTAATCATGGAAAATCCCAAAACTAATCCCCTCGTAATCGAGAGGATTAGTTTTAAAACGCTTGATTTATACGTATTAAATGCGTACAATATAACTAAGGGGTGAGGAAATGAAGCGGAAAGACTTAATAAAAAAGTTAACTGATAATGGTTGGTGGTTATTGAGAAACGGTGCAAACCATGATTTGTACACCAACGGAATATACAGTGAACCGATTCCTCGCCATAGAGAAGTTGATGAAAAGCTAGCAAAAGCTATCATCAAGCGACAGGGGCTAAACTAAGCCCCTAAACGCTTTGAAAATATGGAGGTGTTTTTTGATGAAAAAAGTATATCCTGTTGTTTTAACTCCGGCAGACGTAGGCTATGTTGTCTTTGTCCCTGATTTGCATATTAACACCGAGGGTATCGATGTAGCTAACGCCATCGAAATGGCCCGCGACGCGATTGGACTTTGGGGAATCTGTGAAGAGGATATGGGCCGGTCTATTCCATCACCATCTACTCTGCACCCTGTATGCGAAGCCAATGAGCTTGTTACCTTGGTAGATATTGATTTCGACGCATACCGCAGGGCAAACGATAATCGTACGATCAGAAAAAATTTGACGATTCCAAGTTGGCTGAACGTTCAAGCTGAGAAAGCTGGGATAAACTTTTCCCAAGTCCTACAAAGCGCTTTAAAAGACCAACTTGGCATTCAGTGATAAACAAATCAAAAATAATTAATCTCAAAATAATGTAGATCGAGTTAATTCGATCTACATTATCTTTTGTCTTTCAACTAATAAATCGAAGTATTTTATACTCGGGTTCGACTGTCTATAGGCAATTTTGCCAGAGGGCAAATCCTTTACCCGAACCACTATAGGTTTTTGACGTTTACCACTGAAAAGCCCCAAACTTAACTCGATTTTTCCGTTTTCACCAACCCGAAACCCGTCTTTTTTCCATTTAGTATTGAAATGCTTTTTTTCTTTGTACGGATACCGAATTTGGGTGAATCCCAATGATCTCGCTTTATGGGCATTTTCTCTAGCATCGATGTATTTTTCGTATACCGCCTGTATGGACTGACTGTGGATTGGGTATTGACCTTTGGTAGCTAAATGCAACGTCCCTCGGTCAATCCAGCTATCGGTTTTTTGAAAATGCTCTTTGGCCAATCCTAGACAATCATTCCAAACATTAGCAGATGTGCGATTACAGGCAAAGAGACGGTCAATGTTGTCTTTAGTAGTCAGGAATTTTGTCTTTAAGACTCGGATTATTTTGAACACCCCCTCCAATATTCTATACCCTTATTTTACCATAGGAAGAACAGTTTTGGAACGGGTGTTCTGGTAATATTTTGGGGCGGCGATTCATCTCACCACCTATAGAGGATGGGAGTCTTCTCGCCGCGCGATGATAAAAGACCTCTTCAGGTCTCTTATAATCTCTTCTAAACTTCTCCACGAGGAGCAATTTTGATGATACTAATTAATATGTTTTCATCATTCATCTTTGCTAAATACAATTCTAGATAAATTGAAGATCCATTAAGAATAATATAGCCGGGAAACTTTGTGTTTCCCGGCTGTATTATTTGTCCATGCTCATCACTAATTCATTAGCAATGTTTGGGCTATCCAGTCGCATGATACTTTCTTCAGCACTACCAAAACTCAAAAGATTGATACTCCCATACCACACGATTCGTTGGTCTATGAGTGCATATTTTTGGTGAATATTCGATTTGAAAACTAAGCTTACTCCAGCAACCTTCAATAGATCCAGCGCACCCTGTAACGCACTCGTATTCTTGTCCTTGAAATCTCCAAGTGACCGGGTTATGACGATAACTCTCACCTTATTTTCTAAGGCAACCTTCAGATGCTGCATCATTTGTAGAGTACGTCTCTTGGTAACAAAAGGGCTAACTATCAGAATTTCTCTTGCAGCATTGATAATATCATTAGTATAGACCGATAAAAAATTGCTCTTGTCAAAAATCACATTGATTGACTCTGATGTACTACTTTTCCCTTTTGCTTTATAACCAATCGTGGCATATCCGTTTAGCCGTTTATGGTACATCCGTTCAAGCATCCTTACATGGATATCCACATAGTCGTAGATTTGCACTTCATTTTTGTTTGCAAAGAGTCTGTGAAGCCTTCCTGCATATTGTTGCAAGGTGCCTTTCCAGGATATTGGCATCACTAAAAATAACGTGTCAAGGCGTGGTTCGTCAAAGCCCTCTCCAATGTATTTTCCAGTGGCAACAATTGTTAATTGCTTGTCAGCAGGTGTCTCTGATATTTGTGTCATTATCTCCCTAGTTTGTTTTACTCCCATTCCACCCGTTAAAGAGATCACTTCAGGAATTCTTTCACGCAGTTTCTTTAAAAGCAATTCGACATGCGCCGTTCTCTCAGTTAAAACAAGACAGTTTCTGCCACTTTCAAAGCTTCGAGCGATATCATCTACGATAAGCTGATTCCTAAATTCATTGACGACAATTTCGGAGTACAGTTCTTGAATCGATACATCCTTTTCATTCTTATCCAGAGGGACTCTAAGCGACGTAAACCTTGGAATGACATAATGCTCAAAGGGCCTTTTTGCTGCCTGTTTTTTGGCATCATCCTTGTATCGTATGGAACCACATTGCATAAATATGATCGGATGATGTCCATCTTTTCGTACAGGTGTCGCAGTTAATCCGTATACATATTTTGCATTTGAACTTTTAAGTACTTTCTCAAAGCTAAAAGCTGATATATGATGACACTCATCTACAATAATCATGCCATAATTTTTAACACAATCGTTCACGTCACCCATTTTATTCAAGGATTGCATGACAGCTATATCTATTATTCCATTCAAATTATTCTTGCCCGCTCCCAATTGCCCTATCGTGCTATTTGCCTTTTTTCTTCCTTTCTTTTTGATTTCGAACATGTCTGGAAGGGCTTCATTTATAGTCAAGAATTCTGTTAATCTTCTTTTCCATTGGGTTACCAAATTTACTTTATCCACGATAATCAGCGTATTAACTTTTCTCTCAGCAATCAGATTTATGGCAACCACAGTTTTCCCAAAAGCGGTTGTTCCAGAGAGTACTCCTATATCCTGTTTGAGCAATTGAAAAAGTGCCTGTGGTTGTTCGTCCCTCAAACTACCGTTAAATTCTACCTCGATGCTCCTGCCAGGGTTGGTTTCATCTATAAATTCAGGTTCAATCTTTAGTTCTGCGAAAAAAGACTTTAAGTCGGCTTCACACCCTCTTGGCAGACAGAGATAGTCTTCTGTTTCGTCAGAACATGATATTATTCTAGGTATTTCAAAGATGGGCAGCCGCATGGCCTGAGCCTTATAAAACTCTGGATTTTTGAAAGCTGCCAACCGTTTTAAATGGTTTAGCGCTCTTTGAGAAATGCCCGTTTTCGGGATAAACAGCATATTTGCTTTGACTATTGTTATTGATTGAGGAAAATCATTCATTGATAGTTTGATTATGTTTATATCCCAGGGCTTTTGTGGTTCTTCTTGATCATCTTTTTTCAAAATGCCAAGTTCATTTCCAGTGCAAAGTTTCGATATAAGACTTTCGACGTCATCTTCAGAGAGCTTTCGTAGGGTGGTCATGAATTCCCATTGATCCTTAAAAGGCTCAAAATTGTCATCGATAAAAACGCTGTTATTATGACTCCTTGCAGCTTTTTGCAAGGGCAAGGCAATTAAATTCCCAAAGCCGCCCATTGGCATAGTGTCCTGATTAGGAAAAAACCTGTCATAAGATTTAAAGGTAATCTCATGTCTTTTGTTCATGGCGTAGGTAAGGAGTGCGCTTCCGAGTTTCCTTGCTAAAGTAGCGGCAATAGGGCTTTCAAAGAAAATCCAAGCATGGGCTCCATTTCCTGACCTCGAGCGTTCAATGGCTATTGGAAAATCAAATTCTGAACATACTTCTCTAAGCTGTGAAATATCCTTCTGCCACTCTCCATCGTCAAAGTCAATCGCTAAAAAGTGACACGTATCATCAAGGCACAGCGGATATATTCCCGCAACTAAATTACCACGCCCTCGTAAATGATCGCCAATAGCCTTTTCGTCCAAACGGGCATAGGCCTTATTGGAGCAAGCGGTGCATTTTACCTTTGGTTTTCTGCACAGTTCAGTTTTCCATTCATTCAAACAGCACTGCGAATATCCACTCGTCCCCTTCTTTTTGTTTTCCCATCGTTTAGCAAAAACATCATCCCGGCCTTTAAAGAGTGACATAAATAACTCGATTTTGTCCTTGGGATCTGACATGCTGTTTATGTTTGATTGCAAAGTATTGCCTTCTGATACATGATTGGATACTTCTGTATATGTATCAGGTGTCGGAAATAAGCTATCCACAAACACATTATCAGAGCGTCCATCGAGAATAGCCCGATGTTCTGAAACACCGAGCTTAGTTTGTAAATTTGTTATTTCTTCTTTTAGATTGCCGTTCTCGAGCAACAACGCTTGATACTTTTCAAGCAGTTCTTCAAAGGTCATAATGCCACCCTTATATTACTTTAGCCTTCACATGAACCTTAGCCGTTCAAGTGCAATCTGTATAAACCCTTTTCCTATAATATACCATAATAAAAGTCTTATAATCTTGTTGTCTATTTTTTATAAGATTTTGTCTTTCGATTAGTTCCTCCTGGGTCTCAGCACTTCCATCTTCATGTATATTAGAAACGTCAAACTTCTCATCATCGAAAGCTCTACCGACTAAAATACTTCTATGACAATCAATTGGATCCTTTTCTGTACACATAAATTTGATTGGAACTAATTTTCTGACATAGAACCGCTCTTATCCCGGATAAATACCAATTCTGTTATGTTTGTTGTCATATTGTTATCCCCTTTTCTTCCTTGATGGTTAAAGGATAACAAAGTTAGGAGGCTAATGGGTCGCTTTCAGAACGACAATTAGCCTCCGATCAGAACTTGGTCGAAAGCAAACAAGGCTCGATAGCGATGGCAAAAGCTATGGCTGTGACCCTGCTGGGATTATAACCTTTTCCGCTGCGGATACTTACGCGATCTATTTCTTAACTTCCCAAGCACAAAACCTAGCATAACTGGCAGCGACAACTTGATAACCAGGGGTTCTACTTATTGCTCTCCATCTGGCTAAGTATAAAATCAAAAAAAGCGGTCCGCAAATAATAACCTTCGGACAAGCAAAATCATAGACTATACGGACAAGCCGAAATTCAAGCGACTTGTCCATGCGGTTAACTTTCACAACCGCCGGCGGCAAAACGTTTGCGATTACAATCCCCAATCCGAGGGTAGACCTGCAGCAGGCTGAGGTTATGGCCGTGATGGACTCGATTATTGCCAGTGATCTATTCCTTACGTCCAGCGGCGCGCTGACCGGAATACGGGACATTAAGGTTATAGATACCACAACCAACGACCTTTTCGACCCCCCTCCGCATCTCCCACGCTTTACGGGTACTTCACACGAAAATGAACTGTACTTTTTAAATGATCCTTGGCATTTAGCCTGGAAAGGTTGGGTGGCTGTAGACGAGAAGTTGAATTCCTTTTTATCATGGGAAATGATTTTTTCTCCGCTCGGGGATAGAAATAAGTCGCTAAATTGCCAGTATAAATTCGACATAATATCTCAACTGAGGTCAAAGAACTCAGCAAAGAGGCAATTTCTAAATCAGGAATCAAAGATATACGTCTTCCGAATTTGCCCGATATTAGATAATAGCAAATGAAAAGACCCCGCTGTGGAGGTCTGAGTCTTTTCTTCCATGTATTAACTCAAGTTCATTTACTAAGTAATTAAAAGTATTTTCATCCATTTTCATAATATAATCGTCAGGCTTAACTACACTCATAAGATATTCATTAGGATATCTTAATAAAAATAAACCTTTTACCCATGATGTGAAGTGCCATTATTGCGCCAATTTAAAATTGGGATCTTGAATTGATCGTAATAGGAGGGAGGATCACTTGGAGGTTGAGAAGTAGTTGATACTAAAATAAATAGTTCGTCTGCTGTACCACCAATAATTATTGCTGGTCTTCTTTTGCTGCCCTCTGGATCATCTTCAAATTCAACATCTAACCAAAAAATATCTCCAATTTTAAAGTTCATTCTTTATCTATCAATCCTCATATATATAACGATGTGCAGGATCATTTTTGTCTAACTGTACTTTACCATTTTTAATTTTGGGGCTTATAGTTATCTCTTTTAGTTTTTTCTCAGATAAAGTCAAACCTTTATAAGTATTTTCTTTTTTTTCAGCTAATGCCGACATATTATTTCCCTCCTCTGAGGCTCTACTATTAGTACTATCATTATTGCCATTAATTACATCTTCGTCACGACCAACATCTTGATCGCGACCGATCTTCTTGTCCATATCTTACCACCTTCTAACTGGCTATTCAATAAGTATTATGACTAGTTTTACCAACTTAGAAGGAGATAATCAATTAATTGCAAAATACAAAAAAGCTGTGTGATGGGCTCGGAATCAAAGGAGGCGCCTTTTGAACTGCATCCAGTTCTTTAGACACCTCTTTCTTCGTCTCTTCATTCCCGAACACTTCAGATAAATCATGAGTGGTTTCAGGCAGCATGTCAATCCCCAGCTTCTCCCTCAATACCTCCCGCATGTCCTGCGCAGAAATCGGCCTGCCTTTTTTCCCCAATTGGAAGAGCCAGCTGGGAAACCCGATGGCTTTTCTGGCGAATTTGGGACCGTACATGCGCCGGTACTCCTGCAGATCGGCCGCTACCGAAACAACAACAGCGTCCGCCGCAATTTCCCAGCCTGAAGTATCCGAAGCTTCGGGGATGTGCTCATGCTCTCTGTCCATTATATAAATGAAACCCCAGCCTGGGCCCGGCCCAGTAATAAGCCTGGATAAAATTCTCCCCTTCGATGGCGCAGCCCGGCAGGTCCGGGAAAACAACCGTATATTTGCCGCTTATTTTATCCCGCTCAATAATGGCCGGGAAAACATATTTCCTCTTCATCATCCACCATTCCTTACTGCGTATCTCCGCCAGGACGAGCTTGCCTGCTCCACGTCTCATCCTTAAGCCACACATTCAAAAGATCGTAAACTTTATTCTTATAAGTGATATACGTCTCCTTGTCATTGGGGGCGATTTGGAGCAGCTCATGCTTTACTTCCTTAATGGTTTTATCCAGGTTTTCACAGAGGAAGGCGATATGGTTGGCCCTGACCTTGAGCGACGTATTAATGAAGTTCGTTTTCATCCTCTCATAGCCCTTGGCGGATGAGCTTTGTTGGAGCGATTCCAGCGAATCCTTCAGCTGCCTGGCCGTTTTATCGAGTTCCGCTTTGGACGTCTTGACGTTCTCCAATTGGACCTTCAGATTGGCAAGCTCCGTAGTCAGCTCGGTGATGATACCGCTTTGGTCTTCCACTGTTTTCTGAAGGTCCGCGTTCTCCTGCAGGGCCTGGTCTTTTTCTTGCCGGGCCTGCGTCCGTTCATTAACCGCTTTCCTGAGTTCCTGATTAGTCATTCCCTCGATATCCATATCGATGATGAACTGTTCTCGACCTTCTTCCGGGACTCCTAAGAGGATCACTGCCTGGGAGTATGTCAGATTCCGCACTGGTGCGGATTCTGAGTTGCTGTCGGAGGCATCAAGCAGTTTGCTCCCGTACTCTCTGAAGACCTTCATTAATCTTTCGGCCGTACTCTGAGAGTAACTGACCGACTCCTCCAGCCACTTGCCCCATTCTCCATACTTGATCAGGGACTTGGCCTCCGTCAGCCGCCTTCCGATCTCGATGGCGGCGGCAAGGTAGATTCTCTCAGCCTGGTATTTGATTATATTAATTTCAGCCGCGATTACATGCGGCGTGCGTCCGCTGATGATATCAGTTTCAGTTACTGTATCAGTCATGATATCCACACTCCTTGGGGCTAATTTCACTCATAGGATATGTGGCCAGACTTAAGAGTGTGACAACCTCAGTCGTTCACGCAAATCTTCTTTTTCCAAGGCCGGTTCATGACGGCGTTTTTACTGTCAAGGATGAGTTTAAATGCCTGATACAAGAAAAAAGCCTCTCCAAAAAGAGAAGCTAATTAGTAAACCTTATAAATGTACTTGACTAGATCATAACCTAATTAACACTAATAATTTCAAAACGCATTACATATTGCACTACAACTACTTTTTGGTCTAATAGAAAACCCTGAAACCCTTAATAATACTGGTTTACTGGTCGGAGCGACATGTTTTGAACATGCGACCTCTACCACCCCAAAGACGCGACCCACCTTGTTATAACTTAGCTTATTCTGTTAAAACCCTTTAATACCAAGGGTTTCAGGCATCGGTCATACCGATGCCTTTTCTTATTTTGTTATGCTTTATTACCTATTATTACCCTCGTTGCATTAACAGTTGCATTACCTTTTAGAAGCTGTGGGGCCAAGCGTTGCGCTGCCCATGCAACTATTTGAGCTTTGGGAAAAGGTTTTTCGTTCATAAAGATCGTCCTAGGGAAGCATGGAATATTTGCGATATCCATCGCCTCGTCATAGCTAATACAGAAATAATTAAAAGACCCTCTTCAGGTCTCTTATAATCTCTTATAAACTTCTCCACGAGGAGCAATTTTGATGATACTAATTAATATGTTTTCATCATCTTTGCTAAACACTATTCTGTAATTACCTACTCTCAATCTGTAGTCATCAATATTTCCTTGCAGTTTTTTCACATCCCCAAACGGAAGTTGGCCTATAGCATAAATGATTCTAACTTGAGTATTTCTATCCATTTTTAAGTATTTAAGACAATCTTTTTCATACCTAATTTTGTATTTCATCTTTATTTATCCCCAATTCTTGTAGAAGTTCATCTTGGTCAATAAATTGACCTTTTGCTTTTACTTCATCAAGATGGGCCTGTTCTTCCGCTGTGATAAATTCATGTTCGGACTCATTAATTTCATCCCATTTCTTTTGGCTTTCTCTAACCTTTAAAAACTCCGCTAAATCGATAATTGTTTTAATATTTTCAGGTTTTAACTCATCTTTTAAAATCTGCTCAATCTTTTGCGCTAAAGTCATACCGAATCCCTCCTTAAATTTAACTTTCATTCCGTTTACAATTACTTACATATCATATCATAAATAAATTGAAGATCCATTAAGAATAATATAGCCGGGAAACTTTGATATTTCCCGGCTATGTTATTTGTCCATGCTCATTATTAATTCGTTAGCAATGTTTGGGCTATCAAGTCGCATGATACTTTCTTCAGCACTACCAAAACTCAAAAGATTGATACTCCCATACCATACGATTCGTTGGTCAATGACGGCATATTTTTGGTGGATATTCGATTTGAAAACTAAACTTACTCCAGCCACTTGCAATAAGTCCAAGGTCCCCTGCAAAGCACTCGTATCCTTGTCTTTGAAATCTCCAATAGGCCGGGTTATCACGATTACTTTCACCTTATTTTCTAAAGCAAGCTTCAGGTGCTGCATCATTTGCAGAGTACGTCTCTTGGTAACAAAGGGGCTTACTATCAGAATTTCTCTTGCGGCATTGATAATATCATTCGTATAAACCGATAAGAAATTGCTCTTGTCAAAAATCACATCGATTGACTCTGGTGCAGTACTCTCGCCTTTTGCTTTATAACCAATCGTGGCATATCCGTTAAGCCGTTTATGGTACATCCGTTCAAGCATCCTAACATGAATGTCCACATAATCATAGATTTGCACTTCTTTTTTATTGGCAAAGAGTCTGTGAAGCCTTCCTGCATATTGTTGCAAGGTGCCTTTCCAAGATATTGGGATCACTAAAAACAACGTGTCAAGGCGTGGTTCGTCAAAACCCTCCCCAATATATTTTCCAGTGGCAACTAAGGTTAACGGCTTGTCATCTGGTGTCTCAGATATTCTTGTCATGATCTCCCTAGTTCGTTTTACTCCCATTCCACCCGTTAAAGAGATTACTTCGGGAATTCTCTCACGTAACTTATTGGAAAGTAATTCGACATGAGCCGTTCTTTCAGTTAAAACAAGACAGTTTCTGCCACTTTCAAAGCTTCTAACGATATCATCTATGATCAGTTGATTCCTAAATTCATTAACCACAATATCAGAATACAATTCTTGGATCGATACATCCTTTTCATTCTTATCTAAAGGGACTCTAAGCGACGTAAACCTTGGTATGACATAATGCTCAAAGGGTCTTTTCTCTGCCTGTTTTTTGGCATCATCTTTGAATCGTATAGAACCGCATTGCATAAAGATGATCGGCTGATGCCCATCTTTTCGTGTAGGCGTTGCGGTTAATCCATAAACGTATTTTGCATTAGAACTCTTAAGTACATTCTCAAAGCTAATCGCTGAAAGATGATGACATTCATCCACAATAATCATGCCATAATTTTTCACACAATCCTTCACTTCTCCCATTCTGTTCAACGATTGCATGACAGCTATATCGATTATTCCACTCAGGCTATCCTTTCCTGCACCCAATTGCCCTATAGTACTATTTACCTTTTTTCTTCCTTTCGTTTTGACATCAATTACGTCTGGAAGTGTTTCATTTATCGTCAGGAATTCCGTTAATCTTTTTTTCCATTGGGTAACTAAATTTACTTTATCAACAATTATCAGCGTATTAACTTTTCTCTCAGCAATCAGCTTTATGGCAACCACAGTTTTTCCAAAAGCAGTGGTTCCGGAGAGCACTCCAGTATCATGCTTGAGCAATTCAGCAAGTGCCCGTGGTTGTTCATCTCTCAAACTGCCGATAAATTCTACATCGATGCTTCTGCCGTGATTGGTTTCAGTGATAAATTCAGGTTCAATCTTTAGTTCTGCAAAAAAGGCCCTTACATCAGCTTCACACCCTCTTGGCAGACAGAGATAGTCTTCTGTTTCGTCAGAACATGATATTATTCTAGGTATTTTCTTTTTATTGATGGGCATTCGCATGGCCTGGGCCTTATAAAACTCTGGATTATTAAAAGCCGCCAACCGTTTTAATTGATTTAACGCTCTATGAGAAATGCCTGTTTTCAAGATGAAGACATATTTGCTTTGACAATTTTTATTGTCTGAGAAAAATCATTCTCTGATAGTTTGACAGTGTTTCTTGTTTCCCAAGGTTTTTGTGGTTCTTCTTGATCATCTCTTTTCAAGATTCCAAGTTCGTTTCCATTGCAAAGTTTTGATATGAGACTTTCGACTTCATCTTCAGACAGCTTTCGCAGGGTTGTCATGAATTCCCATTGATCATTATATGGTTCAAAATTGGCATCTATAAAAACGCTGTTATTATTAATCCTTGCTGCTTTTTGCAAGGGCAACGCAATCAAATTTCCCAAACCGCCCTTTGGCATAGTGTCCTGATTAGGAAAAAACCTGTCATATGATTTAAAGGTAATCTCATGCCTTTTATTCATAGCGTAGGTAAGTAGTGCGCTTCCGAGTTTTCTCGCCAACGTTGCGGCTATAGGGTTTTCAAAGAATATCCAGGCATGAGCTCCATTTCCTGACCGCGAACGTTCAATCGCTACGGTCAGATCAAATTCCGAACATACTTCTCTAAACTGTGAAATATCCTTCTGCCACTCTCCATCATCAAAGTCGATCGCTAAAAAATAGCAAGTTTCATCAAGGCACAGAGGATAGATTCCCCCAACTAAATTGCCACGCCCTCGTAAATGATCGTCGATAGTTTTTTCATCCAAACGGGCGTAGGCCTTATTGGAGCAAGAGGTACATTTTACCTTTGGTTTTCTGCATAGTTCAGATTTCCATTCATTTAAACAACACGGGATATATCCATCCGTTCCCTTATTTTTATTTTCCCACCGTTTAGCATAAACATCATCCCGTCCTTTAAAGAGTGACATATATAACTCGATTTTGTCCTTGGGATCTGACATGCTGTTTATGTTTGATAGCAAAGTATTGCCTTCTGATACATGATTGGATACTTCTGTAAATGTATCAGGTGTCGGAAATAAGCTATCCACAAACACATTATCAGAGCGTCCATCAAGAATAGCCCGATGTTCTGAAACACCGAGCTTAGTTTGTAAATTTGTTATTTCTTCTTTTAGATTGCCGTTCTCGAGTAACAACGCTTGATACTTTTCAAGCAGTTCTTCAAAGTTCATAATGCCACCCTTATATTACTTTAGCCTTCACATGAACCTTAGCCGTCAAGTCCAATCTGTATAAACCCTTTTCCTATAATATACCATATTAAAAGTCTAATAATCTTGTTGTCAATTTTTTATAAGATTTCCACCCTCACACCTAATGTCAGGATACCGGTCTCACCATTCCTGATCCACCTGATTTCAATAGAGCAAGTCGTCAATATTGCCAATATGATTCCCTCAAGAAAAAAGGCCCACCTTGGTACGCATTGTTAAGAGGCGTGGTGGGATCTGTTCCATTATTATATGCGAGTTGGATTCCTTTGGTCAATACTGAAATTCATCAATGCCCTCCTCTTGGATCTTGGATCTGGTATCTAATGGCGAAAACCATCGCCTATAAGTCCCACATCAACAGGTATTTATTCTTAACTTTTGCAAAAGACCTGTAAACGAAATTATTCAAACCCAATATATATAAGAGTGGGCGGTCCGTTCAAAAAACCTGATATCTAAATCTACGATCGGAGCTTGGGCGCTAGCTATAAATACGTATAGTAGTTCATTGTGGGTCCATGCGTTGAGCTGCCCATGCTCCTATTTGGGCTAATTGCTTATCTATTAAAGAACAAGCAGCGGATGTCACAGGTAAGCACGCAAGTAAATGCTCGCGAGACCCCGCGGTCTCTGGCAGACTCCACCCTCCCCATTACCTCGAACATTTTTATGCCGAGTTTACATAAAAAGGCACCCACATTCAAGTGAGTGCAGCTACCAAAGTAGAGAAAACTAAAGCAGGTTTCTCTCTATCGACAAATCCGCCTTAATACATTCTACACATTCTGTATCTTTACTTACCTCAATCACCCTGCAGGTAATCCTGGTATTATTTCCAATTAGCTTGCTAATTCCTTGTGCATAATAACGTGGTAAGTACCCTAATAGTGCACCTGCCATATTAGTTATTTTAATCGCATGCTTATCATGTTCATTTTCTGGTTCAAGAATTAATCTTAATTCTTGAACCAATTTTACATTTAAACACGGCGCAAATCTTATCAATCTGATCGATCTCGATCCTCTTTGTTTCTTCGTAATACATCTTCGATAAAGTCGCCGGCCTGATTCCGGTGAGCCTCGATAAAGTCTTTTGATTCATTTTATGTTTTCCGAGCAACTCGGACAACTTAATTCTTACCATGCGGAACACACTCCACAGTCTTTTGGCTTGATTGTATCAATAAGGGTAATAAAAGGATATATTTCTTAAATAATATAACCATATAAGTAATTTTATATAGCATAGGAGTAACTGCGGTGATATAATTACCTCAGAAGTAATTTTGCTCCCTTAGGAGTAACAATATGAGGTGATCTAAATGACTACGCCAAAAATTTGCTGTTTCACCGGTTACAGCCCTTCCAAGCTCCCGTTTAAGAATGACGAAAATAGTATTGCCTGCGTAAATTTAAAGATATTGATATACAGAGAAACAGAAGCCGCGATAAAGGATGGGTATACCCACTTTATCTGCGGCTTTGCTCTAGGATCGGATACATATTTTGCAGAAACCGTTATAGGATTACGAGACAGGTACCCGGAGATTACTCTGGAAGCGGCCCTGGCTTGCGAGACCCAGGCCGAGCACTGGCCGGAAAGAGACCGGGACAGGTACTTCGGTCTTCTTGACAAATGCGACCGGGAAACCTTTGTCAGCCGCAGCTATTATAAGGGGTGCTATCTTGACCGCAACAGTTATATTGTGAATCAAGCGCAGCGGCTGATTGCTGTTTTCGACGACCAATTCAGCGGGACGATGGTTACCATAAGTAAGGCGAAGGCTAAAAAACTGGAACTGGTCATCATCAATCCAAGTACCCTTCAGATAGATAGTGAAAGCCTATAAATAAACCCTCTACAGTGGCCTATCAAACACAGGGATCATCGATGAATTGTTCCGGGGTCTGACCCTCACACAATGGAAAACTATTCTGACAAGGAGATACTGAATGATGTTCAGATTATCTTTGCCGACGAGCTACGGCCCGATTCAACCCTCTTTTTACGATAAAGTACTTTATTCATCCATCTAAACCGCCCCAATTCCTCGGGTCCTTGGGTGCTCTGAAATTCCAAGTACAAATAACTATCATCAAGAGCATGACAGGCGGAGCTAACGGAATTCTACAACAACATACAAACCGAAACATAAAAAGGTGGCTCCAGCAATTGAAAGCTGTGAGCTTTCCAAGTCTCATAATAAATACATGATCACGAGGCTTTTCTGGCGAATTTGGGACCGTACATACGCCGGTACTCCTGCAGACCGGCCTCTACCTGAACAACGACAGCGTCCGCCGCGATTTCCCAGCCTGAAGTATCCGAAGCTTCGGGGATGTGCTCATGCTCACCATTCCTTACTGCGTATCTTCGCCGGGACGAGCTTGCCTGCTCCACGTCTCATCCTTAAGCCACACATTCAAAAGATCATATATTTTATTCTTATAAGTGATATACGTCTCCTTGTCATTGGGGGCGATTTGGAGCAGCTCATGCTTCACATCCTTAATGGTTTTATCCAGGTTTTCACAGAGGAAGGCGATATGGTTGGCCCTGACCTTGAGCGACGTATTAATGAAGTTCGTTTTCATCCTCTCGTAGCCCTTAGCGGATGAGCTTTGTTGGAGCGATTCCAGTGAATCCTTCAGCTGCCTGGCCGTTTTATCGAGTTCCGCTTTGGACGTCTTGACGTTCTCCAATTGGACCTTCAGATTGACAAGCTCCGCAGTCAGCTCGGTGATGATACCGTTTTGGTTTTCCACTGATTTCTGGAGGTCTGCGTTCTCCTGCAGGGCCTGGTCTTTTTCCTGTAAAACCTGGTCTTTTTCTTGCAGGGTCTGCGTTCGTTCATTGACCGCTTGCCTGAGTTCCTGTTTGGTCATTCCCTCGATATCCATATCAATGATGAATTGCGCCCGTTCCTCCTTGGGGATCCCTAAAAGAAGCACCGCCTGGCTGTAGTTCAAATTCGGATCCGGATCCGAATTTGAGGAGGTAGGCTGTCCGGCTCCGGCGGAATCTCGGTTTGATTATGATATCGTAATAAAAAGATCTGGAACAATTGGAGCGTTATTTGAACCAGAAGATGGTTGATCGTTCATATTACGCATGGTGCTTTTGGTCAGCATTTTTTGGGTACTCTTCTATGCCGAAAAAGTATGTCGATTCATTATTTAATGGCTGGAGTAAGAAGAAAATTGAGGCAGTACGAAGCAGAATGACCGATATCCAGTTACAACTATTTCACTAAAACTATACACTGGTCTAAATTTTCCCCAGCTTTCTTACAGGCTAATTTAATAGCCCTATTTTCTGATTCATAGAACATTACATTACATCCTCTACCTAAAGTAATTTCCTACTACTCCACTCCCAAAGCCTTAAACACCGCATCTTCCGGACTTTGATAAAACGCCATCTGAAACTTCGCAAAGAGTTCTGATGGAACGGTGGCAATATCCGTGGCCGATGCCATTGGAAGTAATACTTTCTTGGCTCCAGCATCAAAGCACACTTGCAACGTGTTGGCTAACTCTTCTACTTTATTGATGGTGCCACCGAGACTCATAGAACCCAATACGACTAACTGACTTTGAGGAGGTTTCCCCATAGCTCCAGAACACATCGCGATAAAGGCTGTCAACGTCAGCTCAGGGGTCATGCCGATGCCTTGGATATCTTGAACATACAGCAGGTAATCCTTGGTCTTAGTGCTTATCGAACCGCTGATGCTCCTACTATTGGCTTTAAAATAATTAAACGCAGTCAGGGTGTTTTCTTTGGCTTCCCTGCTGTTTCCAAGCCCAGATCTCTCAAATTTTCCAGATCCGGTCACGACTTCCGTTTCAATCTTATACACTCCGATCATCCCGGAATCCCCGCGACCAAAGCTTTACCTCACCTAATTCCAGCTCATCGACGACCTCTTGGAAATCCCCATCAGCATCGTACCAAAAGATGATCTGCCGTTGGGCCCCGTCTCGACACGGTGCCTGAAATTTATCGGTCAGGGCTGCATTTATCTGGTCATGATTCATGGTTTCACCTACTATTTCTATACATTAATCATAAGGCTACAGCCTTAAACTTGGGATACGCCTGATTCCTCTCCGCCCATTCATCTAATCCCCCAAGTTTTTGTCAAAGACCTTATCCAGAAGTAATTCATCCGTTTTAATAATGGGATTGTTATTCAGTTTTCCATCGATCATATACTTATCCACATAAAAGAATTCTTCACCACAGACATGCTTTTGCGGCACTATTGAGTCACAGAGCTCTCTGATTTTGTCAAACTGTCTTTCTCTTTTCAAACCATTTAACCTGTCCATAAACAGGTTCACAAAGTTAATCTTTTTGACGAACTCTTGAGGTAAAGTGTATCTAAATGTTTCTTTCAAGAACTCACAACTCTCGACTTGATTAAGGGTTGAATAGTGCTGGTACCACTTCTTTGAATTCTCCAATAGTTCTACAGACAATATTGTTTCACACCTTTATATGGAATATGATTCCTTCAGTCCCTAAATCCACTAAACTTGCCACCCATCCTCCTAGACCATTTTATTAAAGCTTGTCAGCAAATGTATTCATCAAAAATGGATATCCCCAACTCTTTGACATTGATTTTTAATATCTTTAAAATCTTCTACAGCACCGGCTTTTACTGCTATTCTTAGCAATTCCTTTAATTTATTAACAATATCTCTACGACGTTCGATCAAACCCTCTCTATTTAGGCCAGTATGTTCGATTGTGGTTTTTGCCCTCAAATCGTTATTAATAGACAGTATTTTCGCCGTTTCTATATCTATTTCTAAGTAATTCTTTATCTCATCGAATGTTGGGTTTAAAATTGGATTTTCGTCATCCCATTTATCCCCTTTATATTTTTTGCTATTACACACTTCGCAAGAATAATTGAGATTACACCATTCAAAACATAGGTGTGGAAATTTACTTTTAGGCATTAAATGTTCTATTCTTTCAAACACCTGAACCCCAATTGGGGATTCACAAAAACAACACTGCCCCTCAAACATTTCATGTAATGTTTATTTGACATCTTCTTGTCTATATTTATCTACGAATTTTTGCGGGATATCATTAAACGTACTATGTTTCGGAACTTCCGCTAACAGGTCAACAGTCCATTTTTTTGCATTTTTCTTTAGGCTTTCTGGTTGTGCCAACCTATCTACTTTGTGCATTTCTCTTCCCTCGTTCCTTTAGGATGTCCTCAATTGAGCCAAGTTCCGCTAATTCAACAGCAGCATCATTTTGGGGAAGATTTGAATACACATCATCTTTCAATTGATTTAATTTGGTATTTTCTTCATCTGATAATTGGTTTTTGATTTTCTTAAACGACAGCTGTTTGATTTCTTCAAGTTGTGGTTTTACTTCTGGCGATCTTTCGTCAACTCCCATGAATGTATTCAAAACATCATTTACTCGCCAGCCGTATGGAGATTTTATATATTTAGTATCTAGCTCAATAATCGGTGTACTAGTATCTGAGTCAAATAGACTTATAATTTTTTTATCCTTACAGGACGCTATGACAACTGGAGAATGGGTAGTCGCAATAAATTGAACATATGGAAATGTTTGCATTAGAGCCTCAACAATCCTCCATTGCCATTTCGGATGAATATGTAAATCAATTTCATCAATTAAGACAAGTCCAGGGGTTTTCTCTGTAACGTCACGTCTTAAATCAGGATTTAGTATGGCCATTCTATAAGCAATATCCGCAACCATTCCAATAAGGCTACGATAACCTGCACTCATGAATCTAAGTGGCAAGGCCTCGCCATTGGAAAAATACACAAGTTCTCCTGTCCGCTCATCATAGAAGATGGTACTATTTATATCTGTGTTTTCTAAAACACCAATAAACTTACCAACAGCTTTTTTTACTGATTCATATTCAGCAAGTTCTGTTTTTTTCTGATAGGCGATGCGCTCCATTCTCTGACACCAGTTGGTAAGCATACTAATATTGGACTCGGAAGCCAAACAATGAGTGTAACCTACATTACGCATATAATTTACTGTAAATACATCTTCCCATTTATCTCGTTTTTGCGTCCACATTCTTCCTGCGCTTTGATAGCTGATAACTGGAAACACATTGTTTTTGTTTTTTGTGAGTGTTGTAGCATATTTGGAAATATTTTTAGTTGTAACCGTTCTAGTTGTTTTCTTTTGGCTACTTTTGCTTCTATTCCATACAATTTCTTCGTCCGCAAAATCCGCGATACATCTAACTACGGTAGGGGTAAAGTATTCAATATCGTATGAACCATCACCTACTAAATGGCCTATGCTTCTGACATCGTCAGGTGTGAAATGTATTGTAGTTATACCATCAATCCCAACTATAAATCCACCTAATCCAATAGCTATTGCTTCCAACACTGATGTTTTACCCATTCCATTATTACCTATAATTAAGTTGAACTTATTATCAAAATCAAAGGTGTTATGTTTAATTCCTCTAAAGTTTTCAATGGTAATACTTTTTAAAATCATAAAATATCACCCCTCAGTTTAATTACAGACTATGCACCAAGTGCTAATCACCAAGACTACATTAACCAATTATTGGCATTATCATTGCGCGCTAGTTTGTCATTCTCAATCCTTTTAACTCATTCGTCAGATCTTCGCCAACACCTTCTGAAACTTAGCGTAATTGACGACGACCCCGTCATCCAGATCTATCTCAATCTGCTGATCAGCCAGATTATGAATCACTTCGTCATATTTTTTTAGTTCGTCCATCTGTTTGGTTAAGACTTTCAACCGCTTCGTCGCTTTAGTCTTTTCTTGCGTGTACTATTAATCAAACCCGCCTCAAAGAGTATTATACTATAGACCTGTGACAATTTTTTGAGCGTCGATTCCTGCCACCCTGCCACTTTAAGACTTTGTTCTGCTTTATTGTTAAAGAAGATGCAAAAATCCTTAGGTTCTAGTTCCTGCTCTCCTAGCCGTACTTTTTCCAGATATACTTCTTCTATAAACTCTAGAAATAGCCGATTCGTTTTCATGATCGCTATTAAGGCCACGAGTTTGCTTGTATGGAGAGAACCTTGAACTAGTAGGTTTAACAGTATTTCATCTAGAACTGCTACTCGCTTAAGCGTTGCACTTAGTAGCTTATCCAGGCTTTTATTTGTGGCGTACTGGAACAGGTTTTCGTCAATAATTTTTGCACTGATTTCTACACTAGAGAGCCCTGCTAAGGTTAGTTTGGCGACTTGCTTCAGTTCAACATACAAAAAGGGCTCACCCGTGAGATTTGCGAAATACTGTGGTACCACTGCATCACTTCCGATTTAAGCTATATTGGTTATTGTTATCATTCAACCTATTCTTTAAACGAAATCTCATTTTATTTCCATTTAGTTACAATTATTGTTCTGTATTGAAAACTAACAGTTCTATCACTTGTCTATAATAATCTCTTTTCGGAACAGCTAACATACGCTTGTCCTGCAGCAATGATGTGGTCAAGCACAGATATTGAAATAGGTTCTAAGGCAACCTGGATCCTTTTCGTTACTTCAATATCTTGAGGCGAAGGAATACTGCAATACTCCGTGTCCGTCAGCAACGACTGCTCCGACTTCAATGATCTCGGGGAACCAGACTCTCACTCTTCAGTATCTTTTGTGCACTTAAAGGCAAAAAAACACCGAAGACTCGTTTGCACTTTCTTCGGCATTATCATGTGTCATGGCTATATGAAAATAAAAAATAGACCATTCAAAATGGTCTATTTTCTGGTCGGCATTTGGTCAAAGCTTGCAGTTTGACCTGCCTACCTTAAAAGGCTGAAAGCCTTGATATTACTGGTCGGAGCGACATGATTTGAACATGCGACCTCTACCACCCCAAAGACACGGAGCAACTTGTTACAGCTTAGCTTATTCTGTTAAAACCCTTTAGTACCAAGGGTTTCAGGCATCGGTCATACCGGTGCCTTTTCTTATTTTGTTATGCTTTGTTATCTCTTATTACCCTCGTTGCATTAACGGTTGCATTACTTTTGTTTCCCTTGCCTGGTCCATCTCAATACATCTTCCGTAATTATTCATCGGTTACTGAATCATAAATTATAATCATCAACTAATTGATAATTTTTACTGTTCTTTTCAACTAATTCTAATAGGCATAGGGGAAATGAATACTTTTTTCTTCCCAATCGCGCATTTACAACAATACCGTATAAATCAAAGATACCTTCAATATCCGTAACTTTAATAATGTCACCTACTTCCAAAGGGCCAGGATCATCAATAATTTCGGCCGAAAATGGAAACTGGAGGTTTTCCTCAAGATATTCGCACCAAGCATCCTCAATTTTCGAGTCATCCTTGCCACCACAACGTATAATAAATTCGTTAACTCGTCTTTCCTGCTCGTTATAATTATTTTCGGAACGCTTTATTTCTATTGACCTCAAATTGTCTGGTTCTTTTTCATCTTTTTGTAGCTTTATTATACCTTCATCCTCATAGTACGCATAATATAAATCGCATAAACCATCCGAAAACCCCCAACCAATACCGTCACTAGCCTCCATGATCTTCCTAAATCTGTCCTGGAATTGTTGATTAAGATTTTCCTCAAAAACAAACTTTAAGGCTTTTTCGTACATACCCTCTATATTATTGTAAAATTTTTGGTCAATATCACCATACTCATCGGTAAACTCAACTCCGTTTTCCGCATATGAAATCATTAATTCTGCTATGTTCTCTGGTGACCGTGAAATCTTCCTAAAGTCCTCCAAAGCCTTTTTCATTACTGAGTAACGCAATTTCCCGAGTCCTCTGTCCTGGAAAAATTCATCCTCGATAATTTTATTGTACTTTTCTAGAATATCCTTTTCACCCGCAGGATCTAACTTGACTTTGTAATATTCTTTTACAGCCGGAAAGAGTTTAAATAGCTCTGTGATTTCTCCTTTTAATTGAACTTCATTGAGGCTTGCCAAAAACTTCTTAAGCTCCGTAACCTTTACCTCACCCATTCTGTATGCTCCTCCCGCCAACGCTGTTAATTTATTGCAATAACTTCATAATTCTTATTATAACACCCAATCCAAGCCCCAGATATAAACAGGCACCGAACCTAAAAGCTTCAGCGCTTAGTCCAATAATTCTAATATTTTTTCTCACAAATTCACCTTGACCTGAGTTAGTATGCAACTGCTAACCGCTTGCACGGTTAATTGGCTATCGTCTCATAGTATCGGTATTTTCAGAAGGTGCAACGATTTGAGAAGATTTTGACAAGATTATTCGCTCTGTATTGTATCCTAATTAAAGCAAATCCCGAAACGATTCACTGCCAATAGGGTATTGGCATTTACTTTAGTTAGGCAACAATTTCTAGGCCAATGTATATTGTTCCTTTCCTTGGTACATATTGTCTTGGCAATGGGTACACATTGTCTAAAATCTTTTTCCGAAAGTAAAAAGCACCTGCTTTTATTGAAGCAAATGCTCATATGACGTAATCGCCCTACAACTCGTTTAATTTGTTAAATTCATACTCTGTAAGTTAGTGATAATATGCGCTTAGAGTTAAAACATTTGATTTTGCCGAGGGTGACGAACCAGGAATATTTCAATATCATCTTTTGTAATACGATAAAAAACCTTATATGGCTCAGATTTTCCAACAGATATGAGCAGCATTCTTAAATTAACGGGGTAACCTTTAAGTACAACAGCTTTTCCTGGGACATATACGGAAAAGTCCTGTCCTTGGAAATAATTATTGATGTGCCCCCTTAAAAATGATGCTATAGGTGTAAGTTCTATTTCTCTTCTCCATTTATCAAGAAATATTAGTGAATCAACTGCCGATCTTCTCCAATGTATTCTCATGCTTCTCTAGAAAAACCCAAAATTATGTCTATTTCTAAATCAGAAAGGATTGGGTTTTCTCCTTCCAAAGCTTCTACTAACAGTTGTTCTTCTTCGGTATCAGTCACCTCATAAACATTAGCATCATTGTATTGTTCAACTTCGAATAATAAAAACTTTCGGTTACCAATTTCGATATATAATGAACCTGAATTGACCGCTTCTAGAACATCTTTATTTTGAATTTTAATTGCCTTCATAATCACTCCTAAACAAAGGATATATCTAATTATACCATGATTTATAAAAACGAACCTATTTATTTAACTGGTTAATATAGAAACAAAATTGCTGTTATTCGTTTCTGATACGACTATTTTCATCCTTATATTCCTAAATTATTTTGACAATAAACCAAACGGCTCCTAATTATAAGTCCAATACCTGACACAGAGCAGGCTTTAACCTGCCAGAAGCTTCCTTCCTCCCGAAAAAAGGGGGAAAGCGGAGATTAACCCCGCAGTCCCACTCACTCAACAACCTCGCAGCGCTCACTACGCGCCCGGGCTTGCGCACCTTCTTTAGCTCTACTTTCCACAGCATCTTTTGTACTTATTGCCACTACCGCATGGACAAGGATCATTCCTGCCAACTTTACCTTTTTCTTTACCAACACTTACCAAGCCAGAACTTAGGCAGTATTTGCGGCGTTGACAATTGCATCAACGGATATTTTTGTTATATCGTTTCGGATTATTTCCAGTGGCATAAGTGGGGATTCTCCTTTCAAAGGATTACTAGGTATCACATACTTCTAACGCTACTTTCAGCTTGTCAAAATGTGTAATGCGCCAATCAAAGAAGGGCGGCTGCCCGCCACCCTAGAGCAACTGACGGCGCACTAAGCCAACTTCCAGTCTTTCAACTCCATCTCGTAGCCCCAGACTTGACCATGTAAAGGATAGGGACCTTTCTCGGATACTCTATCGACATAAGTAATCGGCAGTGGGTTTAAAAGGCGAAGTACATCTTTGATCCGACGGATATAGATCCTTTCAAATCCCTTAAGGGCTGTTCCCCAAGCTACAATTATTTTGCTCACTTCTCCTGCAGCCTGTTGAATGAATTCATCATTCCGGATTCCTTTGATCCGTTGTTCCCCACCTTTGTTCTTACAGAGTTCTACTAGGTCATCCGCATTGGTTGTTCGGTATAAGAAACTACCTGTTTTTCTTGATGCTCCCCCCGTTTACTGATGCTGCAATTCCACCGCGCTTTGAATCTCACCGGCGTTGTGATTATAATCCTCGGGAGACGATTTGATGAATTTCTTTAAAACCTTTTCTTATTTCGGGTAAACTAAATCCTTCCAGCCCTCGTAAATCATAACCATTGCTAAAGTATCCAACTCACAATACTTCAACAATGCTTTCTCTATTTCCGTACGTTCATATTCCGACATCTCTTCGAATTGCATTCGAGCATAAGCTGTTAACGCAGCCCCTCCATCACGCAACTCATCACTATCGCTCAACACTGCGAAGTCTTTTTCTGAAATATCCTGAAACATATTAGGCAATAGTTTATAGGGATCAAGGACCCTGTCTTCGACATACTCAATCCATTTCCAGTTTCGATAATTCAAACTTGGGATACCACCATCGGCGCCATAAATAGGGTTGGCGTATTTTTCTTGTAGGAATCGTGAACTATTCAGAATCGCTGGCAAAACCTGCTTAATGGAATTCGAGCCCTTCGTGGCGGGATCATAATAATATCGTTTGACAAGTTCGCACATATCGATCATATTGCGGGGCCCTGCCACCCACTCTTTACTCTTTTTTACTGGAGTTGTAATGGTGCGAATAAAGTTACAGAGTTCCTCCCTGTCTGGTATATCCTCTTGGTCTTCCCCCAATTGCCGATAAATCATATTTAAGTACGTGTTTTCATGCGCAGCATATCGGAAAATGCTCCCTTGATCCTGGTCCAATTCGTTTTTCAGACTTCTGAGAAAACCATAGTTGGGGAATACCCCTGGTGCGGTGTTAAGATATTGTCCGCGATGTTCAATCCGCCCGTCTTTTTGCACGACATGGTGGGAAAACTGAAAGGCAATTCCTTCATAAGGACGTCTCCCTTTATTGAAGGGAATCGCAACCATGGAGGTTTCAAAATCTATGAAATGTAGCGGATAAACCCACGCACTCATCTCACGGTATAGATTTTCTGAATCGATCCAATGAGTCGCGTCATGGCTTTGAGCTTTTGTTACTTGCAGCCATTGCCTAGCACTAGAGGATATACCCAGATTGTCATCATCTTTTGGTGAAATATCTTCTTTGCAAATGTCCGATAGTTTGATGCGTCCTTCATTTAGACATAGGTCCTTTTTTCGAAAATTCCAGATTTCGAACATGGTTGAATCCTTGAAATCCTCGTCGGACCAGTTCAGACCTTCCTTCCAGCACTCATGAAAGCCGCTTTTCATGCCTACCTCCCTCTCTTGGTCAGTCGCTTTGAACTCGCAATGAACGCAGCAAGTAGAAGGCAGCGAAACTATTTTTTCGTCTCTGACATAGTAGTTAGCCAATAAATTCACATGTTCAACAAAACTAATTGGTTTCGGACCGACAATGACCTCTTCGGAATAGATTAAGTCACAACTGTCATCGACCTTGACCTTGACCAGAATCTGTTCGGAGAGATCTTCCTCAGATAGAGTTTGAGCTACCAAAACACTTTTTCTCCCGTTTTTATTTTTGGTGATTTTGAATTTCTGATTAAGCCCGTCCGCAGGACATAGGGCATTTTTATTGGCCATCATCAGATATGCAGAAACGGCATACGCTGGAAAGGCAGATCGGATGACATGTTTCTGAAAAGCAACATCTTCTAGATAGGGTTTCCATGATGAGGTAATCGACCTGTTTTTAGTCAGAAAAGCTTCTTCAGAATCCGTGTCAACCGATTTCGCTTTGACCTCTACTAACTCGATGTGGTTCTTATTCTTGATTAGAATATCAACTCGGATGAAAAGCGTTTCAAAGCGAACAGCCGCTTCATAGATGATAACCTGATCATTCTTCAGCAAGTCATTTGTCTGACGTAGTGCCTCGTCATAATCCAGTGTCTTAATATCATGCCCGCCAGGAAAATAGCACTTGGCCAATTCTCCGACTTGGAATCCTCCATCAGCCAAAGCGAGCAGAAACGTATCCTCTAGATTTTGATTAGCGTATTCGGATTTCCCCGTATAATAAAGTTTTGTTGGACATTCTAATCCCAATTTATATCGGGATTTGGTCAAGTATCTGGATCGCATAAATCAACCCCTCCCTCATCACCACTATTCCAAAAGGCGAAAACAAATCGTTGTTACAATCAGGCTCACAGCTTTGAATTCCAATACTCTACATAGGCTTTATACCCTCGCACATCAGCAAAATAGGCTACAAGCTGCTCTCCTTTAAGCTTATATGAATTCAAGAACTCCACGTCATTACGGCAAGCTTTTTCGATTCGATGGTTTCCATCGATTATTTCAAACACACCTGGTCGGATTTCTGCCTGTAATATCGGCTTAGTTATATCCACCTTTGGCAGATGATCCTCGTTTACAGAACCACGAATATGTCTCTTGAACCACTCACTAACCTTGATCAACTCTATTTCAGCTTCAAGTTTCCCTGCTGTGATATGTTCTAATATCTTTGAAATATTAAAGTTAAAAATTCCATTAGGATATATTTCATCGCCTACATTCGTTGGAATTGGATTGTAATTTTTATCAAGCTTGAGCTTTCGGCTCTTATTCATCCTCAACAAGCCTCGCTACGTTCAGACCACATTTCTTACATTTGCCCTTAAGTAGGACGCCAAATATTCCGTCATCATGCAAAGAGTACTTGATAATAGTAGTTACTCCGCAAGCTGAACAGAATACATTGTTTTCTATAAGTTCCTGTATATTTCGGGGTAGCTTTGCCCATTTCTGAGCTGCTTTGAATCTAGTACTGACATTACGCCACCTCTTTCCCTTTCAATACGCTCTTAGTGGATCTGTTGAAAATCTTAAATATACGATATCACGACCATAGTAGTTCATTTCTGGGTAGCTCTATTATCTACAATCATAAATAGTACTTTACTGTCAGTTTTGTCGACTTCCCTTTGGGCGGCGCAAAAATAATATCATACTCATAGTTAAGTTTCTTAGTCATTGCATCGCAAACCGTTGGAGTCGCATTTACAAGCCCCAACTCCTTTTGTAAATCGCCCGCTCGTAAAATATAAGTGCTTTCCCCTGCTGCTTTTTTTTGCTGCAAAAGATTGGATATATAGTTCCTTACTTCTGACACTGATAGATTCGTCGTTGAGTGCTTCACCATTTTGGGCAAAACTGAAGTAGCTTTTTTCTTATTCATCGTTAAATGCTTCGTATGCGGCATCTGCCCAAATCTAATACTATCCTTAATAAATCCAAACTCCTCAACTGACAACGGCTCCGCATCGAGTCCCTGGGTTAACCACAAACCACTCCGGCTTATTCTATCTACAGGGCTAGATTTGCCGAGCCAGTTATTATCCGGATAAAAATCATCTGAACAATTCAGAAGTGAAATCAATGCTTCTTCAATCCGCAGTCTAGCTTCATTATTATTAATGGGAAAGCACACAAAGGATATATTATTATGCAAGTAATCACTAACGGCGGTTTCGATTTCCGCCTCTTTTACTTTGTCGATGGTGGCTGTGTTCTTTTTGTTGGACATATCCAGTGTCCAAAGATCGAGATATGGATCATTATTCTTACTGAGCAAAGCTTTGCCAATATTTTTCCTAAAAATGCTTCCGTCTTTATTTTGACTGATAAAATGGTCTTTTAATCTTGCCTTTAAGCGACCCTCCGCGGTGTGAGTCCCCACTCTTACAATCCTATCGAGTTCCCCCTGTTTTTGACCTTTCTCGAACATTATGTAGATTCCATCTTCAAAGGGAATCTTAGCAATCATTTGATAATCCATTCTGGGCATCCTATTAAATAACAGATGAACCGCTTTGCACAGATTTGTTTCACGCTCATAGGCTATTAAACGTTGAAGTGCAGATTGCCTTTCCCCTTGCCGTTTGCCTTCTAAAGGCAGGTAAATGTTTATGATACTGGGTAGTAGATATTTGCAATAATTATTGCCTGCCAGAATAATAAACTCATCCTTTTCAAGGGATGCTATGTCTTTTAGCTGTGCTAAAACGTTCTTGCTCCAGTCTTTCTTTTCATCCTCAGATTTATCTAAGAGCGTATCATTGTATGGCGCTAAGACCTGATCTTTCGATACAAGTCCATATTTTGCAGAAAGTACGTAAATATCGTCTGCAACAATTTCCGCATATGCATAGGCAAGTCGAAACGTCGGGCTTTTGGAATATAGCTCAACAGCAGGGCAATCGTAGTCTTCTTTTAGACTTGTACATGATATTAACGCTATTCTTGACAATATCACACCTTCTTCTGTCTGTTCTACTCTTTCCCAATACGTTAAAGATTACGTTCTTGTGTTTTGATAATAGAAGCTTTAAGAAGCATTGGTCACCCATTGATCGACTAAGTAATCCAAAAGAAACCGAAGTCTATCCGTATTATAACTACCGTCTGTCAAATTGGACCCTCTGAAGGCTCGCACTAGTGCGTCTTTACCTTCGAGTTCACCTTGATACCTATCTAATTCACGATTGTATGATGTCCAACGCAAATAACTTATAGCTGAACTAATTTTGCTCATGTCCAGAAAGCATTCGATTGCAACGGCTGAGCCATTAATGTCTTCAACAGACTCTCCATTCGGGCCTATCGTTCTGAAGCTTGAAAAATATTCATGATCGGGCAACTTGCATATATGCAAATTCTTTGGCCTGGATAAATCTCGACATTTTTCAAATTTCTCAATTCCCGCTGCATCATTATCAAATATCACAAGAATATTGTTTTGTATCTTTATTCTTGATAGTCCTTGGCAAAACCGGAATAGGTTGCCTGTTCCCGTAAATGGATAATTCTCTTCCATATCCACAAAGTAGAAAAAGTCCGAGATATCAGGATAAAGCGCATTTATTGAACGCTTAATAATAAAGGAGTCAGAAGAACCTTCTGTAACGACTAATATCTTTGACGTATCAGATAGCGGGATGAACACCTCGTCAAAGCTAACCCATCCTCCTTCCACAATATCAGCGTAACGCCACTGAACAAGGAAATCTGCATTTTCGTCTTTCTCAGCAAGTAACCTTAACGTAATATATGGATCCAAGTTTTCAAAAAAAGTGCCTAAATCCTTATCAATAGTAATACCTTCTGGTAAGTATTGGGATAATTCAGGATCAGCAAAAATATAACGACTAACAAACTCACCCAAATCACAATCATAACAACAATTAGGGTCAAGTACTATTTTTTGAAGGTCTATTGAACTAATAGCTGAAAGAAATTGTTCAAAAGAAATTGTAACCTCTGAATAATAGCTAGGCATCATTTGAAGATGCTCTACATATCTCCTTTTTAAAGACTGAAAGGAATACCCCAACAGATCCAACCGTTTCTTTAGAGAGCCTAACTTTCGTGAGAATCCTTCTTTCATTTCAACAATATCATCAGCATAATAATAAGGAATTTGCATGACGTCAAATCGTTGAAACAAACACGAATGATCTGTAAAGGAATTATTCTTTCCCCAATCTATCTCAAATTTATCGATCCCCAAGGTGATCATTGAACCCATAAGCATTATCCCCCATTTTATAAATTCCCAGAACACAGTGCTAACCTTCTTAATTTTATGCGCAGTGTCACACGTCGCATAATAGACATAACTACTTTTTAATATTTAGGCATCAGGCCTCGTTACCAATGAGATCGTTCTGATTAGCGTTCTATATTAGTTATTCCTCTTTATCCAGTCCTCATCTCCGTTGTTTTAGTAAAACATAAGATACACACGTTATAGGAGTCCATAGACTCCTGGGCCTCATGTTTCAGTTACTCATCTTACTCCAATGAAAATGTAAGCCCTTAAAACCGCAGCTGTCTACGATGGCCTCTGGGGCATTTCAAATACCCCCATATAGTATTTCTAAGTTACTAAAATTCTCGAACGCGTTAACCTCTTTCATATTAAAAAAGTGTCAGTCAAAAACAAAAAAATGCTCTTTCCAAGGCGAAATCTGAGTTAAACGAATTCCCCTAGCCCTTAATAGTCCAATATGTTCTGATGAAGGGACAATGAAGAATGCCCTCAATGTACCTCGCTTGTAAAGCAGCGCGAAAATGTTATCAACACCGAGTTTTTCCTTCAACTGATCTAACCTTTCTTTCATCTGAACTTCGGCTGGTCCACTTCGGCATAAATGATGATAGATAACCAAACTTTGTTCGCGCTTTACGAAGGGAACCAATTCTTCAAAGAATGTATATTTTGGCCCGGTCTTTTGATGAGATTTAACAGACTTTACCTCTAACCCATTATCAGGATCAACAAAAATCACGTCGCACCCCAACGTCGCCTCAAGCGCTTTGCTACTCCATCGGTTTCTGTAACTGATCCGTTCGTTTCGAGCAGCAGGACTATTGTTAGACATGCCCTCATAACTAAGGGGCGTCTCATAGAAAACAGTCTTTGTTGGTAGCACATTGAACTTTTGAATTATCGAAACATCTCTTTTACCTGCCTTAATGATCTCAGATAGCGAATCATAAAGAGCTGGATCACCACTTCTGAAACGTGCTAGATTAGACGTTGTCTGCTCTAAATAGCGAATGTGTTTTCCGTCATCGTTGTGATTTTCATCTGGTACACGATACCAAACGACTCCCAATGATAAATCCAATTCGGTGCTATTTCCCATGCACAATGTTTTTAGTAGATGGTATTTACCAAAATCTCCAATATCACCGACATATCTGTTTTGCATCCTACTACTCCTTCTTCTCTTCTGTACTTAACTTCACTCTTTCTACACGAATTTCTGATTACTTAAGTAAATGAAAAAGGTCTCTTTTAAGAATTTCTAATACCTTTCGCCTAAATGGTTCAAAAGAATCTCCTTTACTTCCGTAGTATAGGAAGTGACGACAAGCCATAATTACTCCCGCCTTTCCATTAGAATATTTGAATTGTATCAACGGAGCTTGCAGCTCCATTCCCACTATTGACTGTTCAACATTTATCGTATTGGGAGCGATCAATCCTCGACTAATAAAAATATCAACTGACTGATCCACCGTTTTCTTGCCATGTAGAATTATCAAGCTTGGCTTAAATTCCGTGACCAAACTATAAAATATATCCTTACCTTTCTCTATCACAAACTTAGGTTCCTTTTTAAGGGCCTTTAGATTGGCAGTCGGGTAAGGAATAGCATCCGTTTCAAGAATCGATGCGTCTGTATAGTTAGAGAGCCAAGAAAAAAATGAATTCATACCGATTCGGGTACGAGATACTTCATCCTTATCCTGGCTTAATCTACTCGCTTTGTAAAAATCCATAAACTCTTCGTAGTTTAGAAGTAAGTCGACGTACTTATCTATTTCCATGTCCATAGGGAATATTGGAGTCGCTGGGTTAATCCCCACAAAGAATATGTCTACCTTAGATAACTCACCCTTGCAGATAAAAGGTCGATAATAGGCTTTGCCAAGTTCTGGTGCCAGACACATTTTCTTAAGAGAATCATGTGAAACCACAGTTACCCCTCCCATCTTTTCCATATTACATTTGAGATAAAAGAGATTGTTTCGCTAATGCCCACTATTTTTGTCATTCCACTCTATCTCGTATCTATTAAACATCTCTACTAAACTAAGGAATTCACGTGCCGAGCTGACTGTTTAAATAGTCAAGCCCAGGCTTCTTGTGCCAAAAAAATCACTTTAAGCCTGATAACTCCCGTAGTCTATATAAAACATTTAAGAAAATCTTCTCCTTTATCACCTGTCCCCAAAACCCATCACAAAACCTTTCCCCACGAACAGAATGTGTGAGAATTGCCCGCAGGAGTTGAATATCGGCTTCTGCAATATAAATGTTTATTTTGCCAGTGTCGATCTGATTTTTTTCCAGATAATCGAAGTAGTTATTAATTAGCAAATCACTATCATAGACGTCCTTGATAAAGCTATGTAGTTTTTCATCGTAAATTGGGTAATCCATTTCGAGCACACCATCGTTGGTTTCAGATGGCCTGTGCGACATATACAAATCAAGACTCTCATCCTCGAAATAGCTTATGTATTCCAATAATTTTTGCCAGTTCTCAATTGCCATTTCAATCCACCACCTTAGATTTAAGTACAATCACCTTACGTTGACAAATTTTTGAACATGCAAGCATACAGTTGCCATTGATCATTTTATTGTCTTTTCGATGTGATACAATTAGGACGCATAAAGTATGAATATTTTGACTTCTAACCATACACCCATAATGTTCAATCCCCATTAGTTTAGCTGCAAGGTCCCGTAACTTCACCACGCCTTTATGCCATTTATTTGGCAAGCGCCCCTTCCTTGTGAAGGGATATCTTGGTTATCAAAAATTAAGTAATCCAAAATTAGAAGGATTTCTAGATTTACTACATAGCTGAAAGGAAAATGAGTGAATGAGCGCAAGCCTTTTCGATCCTTTAGAACAAGATACTGAAATAAACCTTTTTAGCGAACCTTCGCGATCCGGTAATCGAATTGATGTAGTACAGATGGAGTTTGTCGAAGCAAAAAGTGTGCAGTGGAAGGATTTATTCAAAGGTTTTGATAAAATGTATGCCATCACCTATTCCTCTGGGATGAAGTTTATCTGTGATTTATTGGAGACATTCCAATATGCCGAAGTTATCTTTGGGTTTGAGGATGTAATGACCTATAGTTTACAGGAAATCATGGCTCACCAATTGAAAACAATCGAACGTTTGAGATTAACATCGAGTAAAACTAAGATTGATTTGGTTGCCAAAATAGATAACGGTTCTTTGAAAATGTTTGTAGCTCGAAAGAAATTATCCCACGAAAAGATTTATCTGCTCGAATCTACTGATGGGAAAAAGCGTGTCATTACCGGCTCTGCCAATATGTCCTATTCCGCTTTTTCTGGAAAGCAAAGGGAAAACATTAGCTATATCGATGGAGATAAGGCCTTTGACTGGTATAAAAATAGTTTTAATGAATTGAAGGAAATGAGTTCTGATAATATCTCAATTCCTTCACTAACAGTTGCAGATGATTTGGAGAAGGTTGACGAGATTCCGATTATGAGAACAATCCAATTGAAAAAGGCCTTGGTCATCGAACCCGACACAGAGTATAAAGACGATGTCAAATTCGTTCTTGATGTAAAAAACTTAGCCAATAAATTCACTCCATTTATGCCTAAACCCGATAAAAAAGGAAAGCAAATCTTGTCGCCTGAGATTGTCGTGCAAACTAGGCGTAGACTGATCGGCGCTGCTGTGCAGGAAAAGGAGTTACGGAGCCAACATCCTCAACTGTTCATAGATATTCCACTCATGCAGGTTACTCTTAATGAAACTAAATTAGATTTAAGCCCGACGACAAAGGAAATCCGAAATGATGTGGATTTGTTTCTTGAGTACATGGCGGGATATCAAAAATTTCATGGTGATACCGAAGGGATGCAATCTAAATACTATGCTTTCGCGAATTGGTTTTTCACAACGCCATTTATGGCCATTATGCGGGATATGGCAGTGAAATATAACCAGAACCTCCTGCCCTACCCTGTTTTTGGTTTAGTGTATGGTCAAAGTAAAGCTGGGAAGACAACTTTTTTAGAAACACTATTAAAAATGATGATTGGACAAAAGACCAAAATCTCAGCTCCTGATTTTACACGATCAACGATTGATGGGTTAAAAAGAACAGTTCAGGGTGCTCCGATCATTGTAGATGACCTCACACAGGCACGATTCTCACAACACGCAATTGAGACCATAAAAAACGATGATTTTGGAGTGGTCGATAATATAACTACCTATCCAGCCGTGGTAATCAGCGCCAACGAAGATGTAAAAGCTGTTGCTGCCGAGGTTGTCCGGAGAACAGTCATTTGTCACGTTCAAGCCGGACTTAAAAATACCGAGCTCATGAGAACAAGTACTGTGAGGCGTGTTCAAAGAAATATCGGAACAGCCTTTTACCGAGAGTATTTAAGGAGAATGATTGCGAAAATTCCCGAGTTGTTAGATGTCCTAAAGAATGATGAAGATCAAGAAGCTCCAGATATTTTGGAAGTATCCTCAAAAATCTTAGATGAAATTATCTCGGAACACTCCTCTGAGGTTCCAAACTATGTACGCATACTGACCCTCGATGATTATTTCTCCGAAAAGGTCACTGGTTCCCAGGCGATTAAGAAAATCAAAACCGCATGGCAAATCAATCGTAAGGCCTTTGATATTAGCAAAAAACATAATCAGCTTCGATTCAACGCTGGCCAAACGTGGGAGGCCGACCGAATATTAAAAGAACTTCCTGAGGATTTGGAAGCTCATAAATCTGGAGAATGGATTGTTATGGATTTAAGTAAAGCTTCGGAGTTTTTTGGGATTACCTTCAGTAAATTTGGGGGGTTCCTAGCCATGTTTAAAGGTTAATGAAAATAATATAAAAGCCTTGTAATGGAACATCTGTTCTGGCAAACTTAAGCTGTAACCGAAAGGCTACACAAAAGCACTCGAATGCGGGCAGGCAAGCGGGTGCTTTTATATTTGAATATTGTTACCCAATTAACTTGCTTAACAATATGGCTCACAGCTTTGAATATTTGATACAGGTATCTATATAAATGAATTATTATCCCGAATGTACTTCTCTATGACAATTCGGGCAAACAGCTATTGCATTATCAACGGTATCTTCACCGCCATCTGTTAATCTTATAATGTGATGAACTTCAAGATATGGAGTACCGTCAGATCTCCTAATAAACGGTGCTGGTTTTTTACACTTTTCACAAACCCCGTTTGCTCTGACAAGAACCTCTGCAATTACATCAGGATTACGTTTAAACACTATTGATATTGTCACATGCGTTTCAGGGATAAGTACCGTTCTACTTTCTAATCGTTTCTTTCTCTCCTCACTTCCATCCGCCAATGACTTTTGGACTTGCCTATTAAGTTCATCATGATTATCCAGCTGAAAATTTAATTCATTCAGCATCTTTACCATGCTGTCATAATGTTTTCTTTCAAGTTCCAGTAACGTCCCCCTGTGATTCTTAATAATATCGCAATTACTCAGCTTTTCCATTATCCTTAAAGTATCCAGATCCAGAAATATGTTAAAATCTCTGGTTTTCTGAAAATCAACGAAAATTTCATTTTTCTCTTCGTACTTATCCACTACTTGACATATTGCAGTAACTGCTTTAGTCTCACCTGTTTCATACGCAAGTACAAGATCTCCTATCTGTATGTTCTTAAAGCAGCCTTCATTCTTTCGTTTGCCTCTGTCAGAGTTTAAGTTGGAATAACGTTGTCTACTGCCAACCTTAACAATTGAAAAGGCCCAATTATAAACCTTAGAATCAATATTTAGCCAGAAATACTTTGGTTGACGCCTGTTTTTCGGAAGAATCCGATACTCACCTTTACCAATACGTTCAAAATATACTTTATATGTTGGGCTATGTGTATTTTCCGTTGCATTTGAAAGTATGACCCTCATATGATTTTCACTTGCTGGAATTCCGTTTCTTTTACAAAAGTCCTTAACCTTCTGAAAAGTAATTGGCTCAATGATCTCTCCTTCAATTACAGCTTTTACTAGTTCATATCCTAAGCCTTCACCGTATTTTACCACTTTATCACCCAGCTTTCTCACAATCCGAATACGATTTAATGAATTGTTACACAGTACTCAGCGTATCCTCTTCGTAACGTGTCCGTCTCATATGTAAACAGAATATCAGGCCACACTCTCTACTAAAGTCGGGAATGGCAAGTTAAATGATGTCGAATTAATGCTTTGTTAAGCTGTATCGATTGGCCAACCAACACCCAGAATTTGTTTGTTGATTGAAAAAGCCCTTGGATCTACTCCTCTTTCGCATCTGGTTCCGCGTAGAGTTCCAGTTACCTTTGCTGAACGACTAGTTCCACGAATAGCGATGAGGGTGTTAAAGTTTATTTTATGTTATCAACGAACAACAGAATAGTCCATCTGATGATGACAACATACCGAAAACATTTTTACCCATGTTCTACTTGCTGTTCGAAAAATCGGATTACATTTAGTGATATTTTTACTTGCGAAGAAAATAATGAATCAGTTTAAGTTCTTTAATTTAAAAGGAACGAAAAAGGGTACATAAGATGAAGCCTCCATCTGCATAGTGGTTCCGAGGGGCCTCCCCTCATTTCTTATAACACGAAGCAAAATCAGTCGACAGTTCCTGTCACCTGGTTGCGCCTTCGAGGCGCACAATTATTAGAATCGGTTCCACTTGTGTTGGAGTCGGATCACGAAACAAATCCGACCGGCCGGGAGGGATTGTGCCGGGAATTCAAATATATATCACCTGTTGTATTTCTTGAAGTCCAGTATCTTCCGGTTAGTTGATCGACATCGTCTAACTCGATTCTGCATGTCCCATATTGCATGGGATTTTCATAACCATGTCTGCCTTTGGGGTTCGTTATGTATGTGTAGTACATCACATAGGCTCCATTTTCCTCGATTATCTCACTAGATATCGATGCACTTGTTATTTCATCTGTAATTATTTTAATACGAGTAGAAAATAAACTTTGCTTAACGGAATATTGGTAGCCTTTTCTCCGTCTACACCATTATAGCGGTATTCTATCTTTCCGATGTAATTTTGATTTAATCTCGGAATTTTCTCCAAAGGATTCCAACGCCATCCCCATTTAACATAAATGATTGATAGTAACGTTGTACTAGTTATAGCGTATCCAGCATAACTGGTGTAATTAGCAAAAACGATTGGTTCTTTTATGTAACAACATAGGGAAAACACTAGGATAGCGAATACTATGATAGATTTTATATATCCTTTCTGTTTATCGCTCATAGTTAGGCTTCCTGAATATCATATTGGTAAAAGTCACTCAATGCTATTATAAAGGTTTTATAATTCTCTCTGTCTGAGGTAGTCGGAAACAGCGTTTTGATACCATTTGCTTCCTTGCATGTGCCAAAATTGTCAAAGTCACCTCTAAGATGGATGATCAGTTCATCAAATGTGTATCTATAGACAGAAGGATATTTTGCGTAAACAGCATTTGGAATGTTCCAAAGCAAGGATTCCAACCCGAAAGATGACACATTTTTAGGACTTGAATATTCGTAATCAAGCATTAATTGTTTCATTTTCTTCATAATACGGACGTGCTTTTTAAAGCAATAGTTTGTAGCATTATTTTTAGCTCTACCATTTTTAATATGTTGTTCAGGGTAATTGATAATATTTCCCCCACTGTCTGGCCTTATTTCTATACCACCCACATAATTATTGGCATCAAAGTGATAATCTTCACGATAATCTCTAAATCGATAAGCTGGTACAACATCAGCATCCACCCGATAACTATTACCATGAACCTTAATAGATTTATCCTTGCGTTCAACACCCTCACCGTTGAATTTCCTCTTTAAGGCAGACTCAACTTCGTCTTTTAGTTTCTGCGCAGTGAACGTGCCATCAGTAAAATTATAACTCTTTTTTGTTACTTCAATTCTGTATTCCGGAATAAACGTTGACTCTAGAATAACAGCAACATCCACGTCACTCTGAGTACGGATATTCGTATTATTTGCATATGAGCCCTGTACCAGCAAAACAATTTTCTTGCCCATGTCACCATGCAGGTCTAATGAGAATGCCCATGTGTCAGTTTCATAGGAACGAATTTCTTTGTTGTTATCGGTATATCCCACCAATTTCATTGCGTCTCTAATCATACGAATTGCGTTTTTACAACGTTCTTCCTCAGTTGCACTAAGCGGCGTTGCGTATGTTATTAATTGTGATTCTTTAAAATTCAACGCTATTCCTCCTCTAACAATCATAATACGCTTGCAAAATTTCAGTTCCTAATATCTCTTAAAACGACTCAACTTTGTGCCTTATTTACTTTGTAATACCTTTGTGGTGTTGCGTTTGGGCATCAATTCAATTGAAAACAAGCTTCTATACAATGCCCCAACCGCCAAAGTGAAACAACACAGGTATCCCGCCTGAATCAAATAATATCAATTAATCGCACCTCATAAGCGATCCTCTCACCCGCCACCCTATAAACATAAACATGCTCCCTAATCAAACCATAATCCTGCTCCATTAAATCTTGGCTAAGCTCCCCTTCATTCGACGTCAAGATAATATATCGACTAACACCTTCAGTATCTTCGCTGATAAAATCAACCAAGCCATATGCATCCATCCTTTTCAGATTAAGCCTGCCTTGGTGGGTTTCATAATCTTTAACGATGCTTTCAAAATCATTGGGAATTAAACGGCTATAGGGTGAATCTTCATAGGGTTGCACCTTAAATTGTGCTACCTTTTTCACAGAACGTAATTGTATGCTACGCTCCCTCTCGATTTCCTCTAATCGATCATGGCGACGCTCTTCTAGATCCTCAATCTGACTGATGGTCTGGTTGATCAGAGCACTATTTTTATGTGCGACATCTTCAGTCTGATATCTTTGCAGGCGCTCATAAAGGGTCGTCATTTGGGTATCAAATGAACGTCTTAAAAATTGACTTTTGCGATTCAGTAACTCTTCACGGCCTAGACGCAATGTGATTAACTGTAGACGTGCTTGTTTAATGACTTCTCCCTTAAAGGTTTCGTCTTCAGATATGCCGATCTCCGTCCCCTTGATCGTGTCACTAAACAGCCAATAGGGGGACAAGCGAATATAGGCACCATTAGCCCGCTTGGCCAGCAACAGCAAGCTGCGTTCTAATTCCCGTCCTTGCCCATTCACAAAACTAATTTCATTCAACTCAACAGTCATAGGTTCGTTCACTTTACACCTTATACTGCAAGTCGGCAGTGATATTCGTTGGACATCTTGCTCGGCATAAGCCAAGGCTAACTTATAGAGTGGATGATCATTGGCTAAAAGTAATAAATCTTCAGTCTCTTTATCTTCCTTGACCGTAAACCGGTACGTTCCTTCATCACTGAAATGGATCTTATGCTTTTTGCTAAAGTCTCGCACAGATTTAGGAATACGATCTATACGAATGATAGACTTATCATTTGATAGATTCAATTTCAAACGTGTTGACTGTAATTGTTCTAAAGCAAACTGTCCGTAGACACGCGCAGGTATGCTTTCCAGGGATAATTCATTATAGGAACGCCTCACTCCTGGGAGATCAAAGCTTTGATCATCGAGCCGCTCTTCTCGAGCTTGTTCCAGGAGCCGGCGATGTTCTTCTGATAAACGTTTTTCCATCTGAGCGATCAGATCATCAAGATTTTCTCTTCCAGAAATAGCTTTTTCCATGAGGCTTGCCAGATCAATCTCCTCTTCTTCCAGAACTTCTCCAATGAAATCGTAGACAAGCTCCTGGCCTAGATCAACGCGCATTTGCTCAAGCTTCTCTAATAGACGTTTCATGACTTCCCCTTCGCGAGTGTTCACTGCCACAAGGTTAAAGACAAAGACTTCGTTCCTTTGCCCAATTCTATGAATACGCCCCATACGCTGCTCGAGTCTGTTCGGATTCCATGGAACATCGTAATTAATCAACTGATTACAAAATTGAAGGTTGATTGATTCTCCACCAGCATCGGTTGCCAACATAATCTGGACGTCACCCCGGAACTTTTCAATTTCTTCCCGACGTCGATCCATTGAGAAATCCCCTACAATTTTTGCCACCGATGGTACCCGATCAAGTAAGCGCCGTTCTAAATAATTCAGGGTATCTTTGGCCTCCGAAAAAAGAAGAATTTTTTCTCCTTTGGCTAAAAGGCCCTCTGGTCCAAACAAGGTAGATTCTAACTCTTGATATTTTCGCTCCACATCACTCAAGCGAACTCCATTGGCCTTTCTAATTAAATCCGTCAATTCATTGATTTCTAGCTGCAATTCATAGAGGTCAATCGCATCCGTTTCGCCCTCCGCAACGCCCTCTAGTTCATCTTGTTCTTCAACTGTGGCCTCTTCATACTCCTCAATGGAGAAAACACGGACTTGTTTCAGCTCGTTTTTCAGGACATCTTCAAGCCGTTCTTTACGCCGTACCAACGATAAATAAATCGCCTCAATAGACGAGCTCAGCCTTCGTTGCAAGAGCATCATAGCAAATGCCGTACTGTGATTATTATTCTTTTTGGCCCGGTTAAAATGCTCACTGACATAGGACGTGACATCGTTATATAACTCTAATTCATCAATGGACAAATTAAAGGCTAAGGTTTGAGTGGTCCGCTTAGGAAATAAGGGCGTACCATCAAAGGTGACCATAGACTCTTTCAAGCGACGAATGATAAAGGGATTGGTTTTCTCATACAAAGAGTCGCTGGTATTGAGGTTCGAAAACAGATCATGGTCTATGAGGTTCATTAAGTGGCGAAAGTTCTCTTTATCTCCCTTATGCGGGGTAGCCGTTAATAACAAACAGTGTTCTGCATTTCGCAAGAGCACTTCCCCAAGTTGATACATCTTAGTTCTTTGAATTTTTCGCTGCTTTACCCCATGAGTGTAGGCCGCCATTTTATGCGCTTCATCCACAATGATCAGATCGAATTTAGAACGGATCAAATAGTTTTTGACATCCTCACGCATTGCCCAGTAAAGTGAGGCCAGGCAATTGTCGTGTTGATCAAATGGATTGAGATTACCAGATTCACGTAGCGTAGTGCGAGAAATGATCTTAAACTCTTCACCAAACTTCTCACTTAACTCTTCTTGCCATTGAGGGAGCACCAGGGGGGGTACAAGAATCAGGATTCTCTCGACACTTTGTCTAGCCAATAATTCTCGAATAAGCATTCCCGCCATAATTGTTTTTCCTGCACCTGGGTCATCCGCCAGCAAAAAACGCACCTGTGGGGTTTGCAACATTCGGCTGTAAACAGCTTCAATTTGATGGGGTAAAGGTATAATCTGTTGGTTTCCTCGCATCCTTGACTTAGAATATCGTTCATCTAGCTTGAGAACATGGTACCGTAAGTAATGACTGATTTGATCGAGGGTAGCAACAGGATTAAGGTTTTCTTGTAATAATTCTAACGACTCAAGCTGTTCTAACTCCAGATAGCTTTCATAATACTCTCTCGTCTGGCGACCAATAGCCTCTACTAAGAAGAGGATCTTATCGATGGGTTCACATTTCTTTATTTCTACTGTTTCCGCCCAATAGGGACCTTGGATGATATCACCAACTTTAATCAACAGTTGTACCCCCTACCCCGTCGAAAATCAGATCTTGCACGTTGGATGATCTTTATTTGCCTTTGCCAAATTATTTTTATATGTTACTTCTTAATAAAGCGCCTGGTACATTCTGAGTGTGAACACTTCATCACGATAAAGCTCGACCTTACCCGCTCGAATCGTCTCAATCCTTAACGTGCATGTTTCTCCTAGCGCATAATGACCTTCTGCCAAGGTGAATAAAACTGAGACATTCCGCTCCATCGCCTCGCCCGTTAAGTCAAACGTATAGATCACTTCATTAGAAGTTCTCTCGCCATTCTTATAAAAAGCCATCTTAACTTGTCGTAGCAATACATCGTTGGATATCCTTTTCTCTTGGTAGAAAGTTACCTGTTGTCGATAGTTCGTAATGATCTTATCTGGAGTTGCCACATTGATGTCGACCAGCTCGGCATCGGCAGTGCGGCGATAATCAATCAATGGAATAACCATTTCTTGGGGCATGGCTCCACCGTGAATGAATTGCAACCCCCCTGCTCCGATAAAACGGTTTAACCCTTTAGTGATCACTGCCTCACAATTAAGGATGACTGCTTCTTCTGGTAGGCGAATAGCCCCTTCCGGAACAGTTAAGCCCTTTCCTAAAGCGAAGCGTCGATTCTTATCATAGATTTCACCGGTGACCGCCTTGACCTTAGCGTCCGCTTCCACTTTATTATATTGAAATAAAAAGCCGTGGTCAGCGGTAATAAAGATCCGCTTAGCCTGAAGACGAGAGAGCTTGTCCACCGCATCCTTTAAGGCCGCAATCGTTCGTTCGACCGCTTCATACGTCTCACGCTCGGTTTTTGCTGTATCCCCCGTCGCATCAATTACATCATGATATAAATAAACCAAACGTTTGCGCTTGAACTTCTCATCAGCCTCACTAGGCGACCAATCCATGAAATCCCCTAGACGATAACAAACGGCTTCAGGACAATACGCTTGTAAAATAGCTTCTCGGTTGATTATCCCACGGGTTGATTTTTCATCGACATAGACTGTTCCACCTTCATCAATACGCATTTCACGGTGGGGCAACAGACACGCCATTCCCAGTTGGGTATAACTCGGCAAACTAACCTTCATGGGTTGAATTGATGCCTCTCCATTGATGCGTTGATTGAGCTGATCTGTTAGATCACGCCCCACCTCATAGCGAAAGGCATCGGAAATGATCACGAAAATCTTTGTCTGTTCCTTGTTTATAACTGGGCGAATCTTATCAGTAAAGAACTGTTCCTGCTTCAACATCTTACCCTTGGACTCGACCGTTCCTTCACATAACCAAGCATTAGTTTCTTCTGCCATACGCACAAGATACACATTTTCATACCAATTGGTCAGTTGTTCGATTAAAGGGTATAGCAACTCCTTTTGTTCTATATGTAAATAATTTTGCATTAAGTGACGATAAATTTGGTCAATTTTATACCATTCATCTGCGTAAAGACTTAAGAAACTATCCCATGACGAAGAATTAGAAGCAAACTTCTTGACCAGCATTTTTAGTTCAGTAAGTTTAATCACATGACTCAACACATCATAGTAACCGGCTAGTTTCTCCTTTTTCCCCCAATGGGTCTGTCTGTGAGCATTAATTCGCTCGCTCCAGGCACGAAGATCAGCCGTTTGATGCCTAATCTGATCGATCATTTGCTCGATTAGTAGCCCCTCTGTCGAAGGGAATGTCGAAGTACGATCATAGGCCTCTAGTGGTTTTGCAATGAGCTGCTCGGGTATCCTGTACTTAGATTCAAACTCTTTAATATATCCCTCTAATTTCTCTACCTTCGGCTTTTCTTCCCGAAACCAGTCCTCAATAAAGAGAGCACAGGTATTTGGCAAGGTCGAATCTAAGCTCTGTATCAAAGGGGGATCAATAAGTGCAGCACTAGCAAAATGTTGATAAATCGTAATTTCCATTAAGTTTAATAAAGGATTACCGACCTCATCGATCGCGATTCCAAAGTGGGGTAGAATTAACTTCCACATGCGATCGAGGGAGAAGAACTTAGCCACCTTTTTTAAGCCCTCATTGTTAGTTGAATCTAGTCCTAAGTATAAGAGCTGCTGGGTAATATCGGGTATGGTCAGCGAGGGGGAACCGATAAGGACAGCAATCATCGCGCTTTCAACCATCTTCTGATCTGCTTTTGCAGGTAAAATACGCTTTAACTTCTGCTTGCGCTCTTTACCTTTAAAGAACGCAGCAAAGTCCTCCACCATAGGGCGGATGACATGATCCTCTACCTGCAGTTCCTCGACGACCATAGCAATCTCGTCCGACTTAAACTCCGCTCCATAAAGCAGTATATCCAGTAAGTAATTCTTATCATCCCTTGGACGAGGAAAGGAGGCATAGAGAATAAAGGAGGTATGGGGATGTTTAATTTCTATGTCATATTTGAGACGAAAGAAGTTATTTTGTGTTATGCGTCGTACTTCCATTGCTTCTGCCACAAACTCTAGTTCCAACTCAGCAAAGTCCATCTGTTCACTGGCGTCATACCAGAAAAGAATGGCGCGTGGTTTAGCATCGTTCTCTTGAGTAATTTTCTCGCGCAGTGACTGTATCAAATCCATCTCTTACTCAGCCCTTTCCCGAATTCGACCGCTGTTCCAACCCCTATATCTTAGCAAGGACCTTCTGTAGTTTCGCGTAGTTTACTTTCACGCCGTCATCTAAGTCTAGGGCAATTTGAGCATTGGCATATACTGCTAAGACTTTATCAAAATCGATTAACTCTTCAATCCGCCTACGGAAGAGTTCTTTCTTTTTCTCAAAGGCCCGCTTTTCCACAGCGCTCAAGGATGGGTTAACCAAACGCATTTCCAAAGTATCGATCTCGTTGCTATACTTGGCTTGGATTTCTTGCAATTGTTCGAAACGAATTGTAGCTAAGGTATCTGGTTGATAGCGATGTAGGTAGATGAGCGTACGTAACCCTTTGGCACTGCCTGAATCAACGAGCCAGTAGATGGGACGCTTCTGATAAATTTGACAATGGTCTTTGAAGAACTCGTCCAGGAAATAACGTCTGATTCTCTCCTCAGTCGATTCATTATTCCTCTGGGTGAGTGATTCAGCAATCCAAGCAAGATTTTCTTCGACGGTATCTTCACTAAAAGTGACAGATAGAAATGTTTTTAGATGAGAGATGATATCATTTTCAAAATAGGCGTCATCTGTTAAAAGAATTAAGCCATTCCTGTTAGGAGTGAATTTGTGATAGTTTGATGCATCAAAATCACCACCAGCATATGCAAGCCCCTCAAGATCGAGCGAGTATCTACCCATGACGCAGCCGATGAAGTACGATAAGAATGATTTGCTATCACGCAGGCGATCAGCTTTACGTACGGTTACTTCTTCATCTGGGACTTCGGGCGTCATCTCATCTTGGAGTCCGTATTGTTCAATAAAAATACGATTTAGGGATTCTTCGTTGGATTTAAGCTGGGTGAACCTGTTATCTGCTTCGTTAATCCATCTTGAATAAGTATCCGAGAGTTTAGGAATTTCCTCTTCATGACACAACCATGGATGCCTAATAAAATCCCATGATATTTCAGAGGAATTCCAATCTAACCGTGAAATTGAAATATTCTCGTTTACCTTTGATCGTATTTCGATTTTAGAGTGAGGTATTATTACAGGGAGATTCTTAATGTTACCAACTTGGGAATGCATGGTAGGATTCAAGATCTTTAGCATTTCTACAGAAATATGACAACACATAAACCCCAGTAATAATTCGTATTCATCATTACTAGGAAACGCCATCGAACCCGAGTTATCGAATAAGAATCCTTTAGGGAGAAATCTAACACCAAAATAACTTGAACTAACATCAGACCAAGTAATTCCTTGGCGAAAGAAGTAGCTTTTGTTTCTAATAATGGAGCGATTGAAGTTTTTAATCCATTGTCCGTCATTTTCCCAGTTAACAACATATTCCTGATTTCCGTACCACTTTCTAAATGTACCACCTTTATTATATGGGAACCACTTTCTTTTACTAATTAATGCCTCCTTATAATCCTCAGAGTCAAACCCTATTTTTTGCATATTTACTTCGAACCAAAATCTTAAAAACTGATCATTATCACCAGTTTCCATCCCTTTCCTTGCCTCTGCTAGTTCATCTAATGTCAAAAATTCCTTGAATATTTTCCGAACCTGATCTGAACTCCAATAAGCAATTGGCGATCCAGGTATATCTAAGAATCTTTCCGAGCTTACTATTGCATATCGATTTTTCTTTACTGGAAAAACGCTAGGAATTCCCTCAACTAAATCCTCCAATTCTACATAATTAAATACGCCAACTTGTTTTTTAATACTCCTTAGTATTGTAGCGCATGTTCCAAATGCAATTCCCATAACGTTATTCCCCATATGTGTCATATTCAAAATCGAAAATTCTTGCAGCAGATGCTTTCGATAATCTTCATATGAAGATAAGAACATCCAAGATTGCATCGTGACAGAAACATGGAAGCCAAAAGGTTTAACAAACGATTCCATACGTTCCATAAATACAGCGAATAAATCTGCTTTACTATTTTTGTAGTTTTCTCTCAGATGCTCTGACAGCTTTGAATTCATTCCTTTATTGCCCATATAAGGGGGGTTGGTAATGACAATTTCATATCGGTCAGCAAGGGTCATAGCCTGCGATAATAGTTGTTCAAGTCTCGACAATAGATTTCTCTCGTTATTCACAAATAAGTTCTCGTTAAGCTGAGCCTTTAACCGTTCTACTTTAGTTAAATACTTGTTAAAATCGATCTGAATAGGCTTTAAAATACTGCCATAATTCTTAGCATCAATAAATGTTCGCAAAAGCAATTCTAATTGCATTACTTCATCTTCATTTTCCGCAATAAGCGGAACTACTCCCTCATCTAATAAACCATTCGACTCTTGAATCGAAATTATATTGATCTGAGGGGGATTGCGGAAAATGCGTCTTGATTTCGCTCTCGCTTTCATGAAGAGCGCAAAGGATGCTAGTTGGGCTGCACGGTCATCAATATCAATTCCAAATAAGTTCTTTTCTAAAATAAGAGTTGGAATATCACTCACGACATAGCCCCGCTCTTCATATATGGAATAGAGCAAATCAAAGGCATAGACCAGAATATGCCCTGACCCACAGGCAGGGTCTAGCAAACGGATGTTTTCCGGCGATAGTTTAGGGTTCTTTAGCTCTTCTAGTTGTTTCTTCACTTCTTCTGATTGTTCGGCTGATTCCACATAATATCTCATTTCAGGCTTTATTGATGATTCGGGATGGGCTTCTAACCACAGGGTCCCCAAAGAATTCTCGACCATGTAGCGTACAATCCAGTTGGGTGTAAAAAGTTGAGTGGCTGCAGGGATGTCCTCTTTGATAATTTTAATATTTTTCTTTAATTTTGCGGAAACTTCATCCTTTTTTTCAGAGATATAATACTGATACAACCAGCCAATCACTTCGACTTCCTGAAAGCTAGCAGTAAGTTCTTCATCCTTCACAAGCTCATTGATTACTGATTCACTGTCTAACAAGAAATCAGGCAATAGCAATTCTGTATAATCATCGATCCTCTCAAACATAAACGGCAAGATCGGTTGCAAGGCATTACACTGGGCAATAAAAAGCTTGCGATAGGCATCTTCATGATTGCCCGCTTCAAGTAATTTACGGATAGTAGTTTTATCGACCTCAAGCTCCATACTGGCATAGTTGAGCACGATATCAGGCTCCACTTTCCCCGTACTACTGGAAAGCACGTTCACCCGCTCGGGGAGATACTCATGAATCTCCATATAGCGGATAGCGATAATACGATTGAACCAAATATAGGCCGCTTCTTCAAGCAACTGTTGATATCCTTTATCCTTATATGCACCCTGCAGTGATTCAAAGGTTCCTTCCATCGAAAGGGGATAAGCAAGCTTATTGACCATAAGCTTCTCGCCTTGGCGCTCTACTTTAGTATTAGTGTTGGCATCAATGCCGAAGAGCTGCGCTCGTAAGGACACTTTATGAATTAACTCTTGGCGTGCTGATACGGCAAATGATTTGAGTGCTGCTTTATTCATTCTTAGATTCCTCCCAAGCGCCTTGCTTAATCGCTCTTCTTAAGATTACTAACCTTTAATTGCTCCATTAATTTGGTGCGCAAGTGTTTGATGGCATCATCTAATTCGTTTAAGGTCGTGATCTGCTGTCTTGTATTAAAGAAGAGGTGATAGAGTTCCTTCTCTCTCAAGTCTCTGGTGGGCTTTTCATGGACACCTGTTGGCTGATAGGGTGCCTTTTCTTTCTTCTGTTGTCTCTGCAGTTCTTCCATCTCACTTGCCTTCTTAGCAAGGCGTTTTACCTGGTCATTGCACTCAATCTGTAGAGATCGAATGATTAACATGCTTGAATCCTTAGCAATACGCTCTATGAGTTGTTCTAAGATCCTCTGCCCTTCAGTGAGCATGACTCGGATAGGTTCATTTTCTGTGTAATAATCTATCAATTCCTGATTCTGGACTAAGGTGCCCTCCACCTGCTCGACGATTGTTTGGCGTGCGGCTTCCACATAGTCAGCGATCTTAGCTTTTAGTTGTTCTTGAAGCAGCGGCAAGTTCGGAATTAGTTGGTAAGGTTTGGGGTTGGCGAGAATCGAATCAATTTGAAGTTTAATTAGGTTGATATCCCGATCATTCATCGACAATATCTCCTGCGCATACTTATTAAGCAGTTCGACCGAACTGTCAAAATAATCGATGGGGTTACGCCCATAGAAGGAATTGAGTGTATTAAGGTCTTCAAACCACTCATCCAACTGATCCTCTACCAGAATAAACTGACTCACTAGGTCATCATCATCGCTGAGGCTTAGAAGACGGTTGGTCCCCATTTTGAATCTCCCAATTTCCGCTTCCCCAGGGTAGGGATAAACCTTGGCACTCTTCCTGCGTTCTTCAATCTTGCCCAAAGGCCCCATGAATTTATCGTTCAATGCCTCTCTAATTGCCTTGGCCATCTCTTCGTAAGAATCTCCAATAGCATCATTGCCAAAATACTCACGAAAAATTAACTGGAGTTTTCTACGATCTTCTGCGCCGGGCACTTTTACAGCCATCAACAAGATGCGATCCCTTTCCTGTTGCTTACCCAGGCGATCGTAGAAGTTGGGATTCGTTGGAGTAAATGTGTCACCTGAATACGTCATCTTAACTTTGATGTCATGATACAAGGCCAAGACTATCGCAATCGTGTCATAGTCATTCCAACCATAAGGAACTCCACTATATTTGTCGATGAGGCTTTTTAAGGCGACTTTTTCGTGTGATCGATCCGCCTCTTCCATGTGCAGTTTTACATCTTCATAAGCATTTTTGTTTTCCATACCTTCAGTTGAGTACTGTAATCCGGCGGTTACCATTGAGATCCAGACATTCTTATAATCTTTATAGGAAGTCGGCTTATCAATATACGCTAACTTAGTGTACGTGTTCCGCACTAACATTTCCAAAGCACTCGTCATTCGGTTTTCAAAGGTGCCGTTAAAATTCCGCTCTTGACTTTGGATGAAAAATCTTGCTTGCTCACAAGCTCGTTCCATCATGTGCTCAGCTTTTCCCTCAAACCCTTCAACCTGATTAATCTTTGCCTCATAGATTCGGTTCTGGCTGGGAGTTGTACTCGGAGATTTTTTGCGTTTTGTATAGCTGAGAATCTGTTCAACATATTCGAGTGCGCCCTCGACTTCAGCAATCCGCTCAGGGTCCAAGCAAACGGATAAGACACCCGAGTTCGAGTTTAAGGCTACTTCACTATCACTAACTCGCCCACCATAGACTTGGACGGTGAGGGAATGGGTCATGATCGTACGTACAAAATTATCAAATCGCTTATTATAGTCAAATTCTTTCTTTTCATAACTAACCTTCGCCTTATTATAAATAGTATCGAAAAACATTTTCCCTAGGAGTTCTTTGATCCGCCCAGACTTGACTGGTTCGTTATGTATCTCACGATTGATCTCTTGCTCTTCATCGGATAGGAAAGAGTAGCTCTGGTCTGGATGTTGCTCGATATACCTGGTCTGTTCTAAGCGAGCTAGGGATTCCTTGACCGCGTTTTCCAGAGGTAAGCGCTCGCTATGAATACTGGGTATTAGCAGGGTTGCGACGTTATTCGCTTTGGCTTTAAGCGCCTCTATACTCTTAATCATATAGAGAACGGTTAACACGTGCACATCAAAATCCAACAATCCTTCATTATTGCGTGCTCGATCCTCTGCCCGGGCAATCGTGCTGGTAATAGCGGAATCTAAGAAACTGCGGATCGAAGGATAGAAATCAGCCATCGTCACTAAGTTCGTGGTATCTTTCTCTGCCTTCAGGAGGCAGGCTTCTTGGAAAGCTTTCAGTAGCGAGCGCTCCCCGTGCGCAAGGTGTGCACCACCCTCTCCTTGGGTGCGAATCTTATTAAAAACCTCTTTGAGCAACTCCACTTGGTAGGGTACGAAGGGAAAGAGTTCCACGAACTCCAAGGTTGAACGATAAGCCATCCGTAATTGGGTGGTACCTGGCTCAAAGGACAGACGATTGCGTATTATTTGCTCTTCTTGATCATAACGAAGGGTCAAACTTGCCGCAGCAGTCTCAGTTTTTTCGAGCAAACGGCGTTTAAGAACCGCATCCGTGTTTGCACTGGATAAATTCAGGCGAGTGATAAAACGTCCCTGAATTTTTGAAAAGTCATCCGAACTTTTCAAATTAATTGCGGATTCGATTTTTTCTTGTGAGGTGACGATCACCCAAGCTTGTCCCATGGCTGCTTGGCCAATTTCTTCAACCACCGTTTGTAAGTTGAGCATCAGATCCGAGTCTGTCCCGATATACTGACCGACTTCATCCGCTAAGAAGACTAGACGATAATCCGAACCCCGACTTTGGCAATACGTTGCAATTAATTTGGCGAGCATATCGGCGGTCATCTCCAAGGAATCTTTAGCCGTCGTAAGAAATTGTCTGGCTGATTCCTCGTCAACTCCAAGATTGATCAAGGCTTGGATAATCCCTTTTTGCTTAAGGCGGATTTTCAAGCGGATCTCTTCCCATGATGATCCGGTAACCTTCCTAATTTCCTCTTTAAAGGATCGATAAATCCCTTCACTTTCTAATTGACGTTCAATATCCGCCACCCAAATGGTCTCTGAATACCCGAGATGTCCATTGAAAACCCGTAAGAATACCTCCACTATTCGTTCTTTATTACTGGCACTCGAAGAGGATTTAGAATCAATGTTAAAGAGTATAGCGTCGCTCGGTTTCTCGGAAACCTTTTGCATCATGTCCAGCAATTCACGATCAGCGGTCTTATCTATGAAGTAATCAACTGGCCTTTTTCCAGCCACCTCTTTGTTGTCGAGTAAGTAGGAAAGGATTTTCAAGAAATGAGATTTACCTGAACCAAAGAATCCAGAAATCCAGACCCCAATATCCTTACCTGGTCGCTTGTACACTGCAAGATAATTTTTATAGAAGGCTGTAATATAGCGAGTGCCTTCCTCCGTCATGACGTATTCCTCGAGCTCTGTTTTCATGGTTTCTGGGTCAACTTGACCGGCTTGCACTACGCCGTTAATATTTCGTCTTATCTTCTTCTGAAAGATATCTTCGATAAGCAACGTTGCCATGAAATTCATCTCCTGTTTCTTCCATCTAGATTCTCGATAACAGATACTGGTCTTCGTTATTTAGTCGATGAAATAAGCGCAGATTAAGTCCTGTAAATTGCCCAGGGTAAAATAATACGACCGTACGACGATACGCATAGGTAGATAATAACTTAAGCAGTTTACTTGAGCGCATTAGGGGAAAAGCATTTCCTACTCCGGTGATGAAGATAAGCTCTGCATTCCCAGCTTCCTTGATAAAGGACTCGACTAGAGTCTGTTCATTATCTAGGACCGTTTCTGTCGTTTCGACTAAGCCGCTCAGACCTTCTTCATCACTTATTTCTAAGAGTTCCTCGAGATCCCCCTCGAATAGATTCAGAAAGAACTCAAATAGGTTGATATTCTTTATTCTAAGCGTGGATTGCTCGATTAGGGCTTTGAGATAAATACGTACCTTTAGCTCATCCTCGGCAGGGTAATCAAACACATAATGAGGAATTTCACTTCCTATTCCCTTGGGGGTAGTAAAACCCTGCTTGTGGATTCGGTTTTCGAGGTTATTTAAACGTTCATAGGTTTCAGCGTTCAATTGATTCACCTACCTTAATGTTGTTAGTATAGCCAGCAGTGGATAGTGATCTATTGCATAATCTTTTAATTCCCGATTGACGTGTAGAGGAGTAATCTGGTAGACATGTCTCTCTTTTTCGGTCAGCAAGCCGCACTCGCGAAAAAACATCAGCATAGAACTTTTTAAGCGTTGCTTTGTCTTAGGGCTCCAACGTGCAATTTCCTCAGTTTCAGCTTCTTTCCTTTCAAAGAAGAAATCCAGCTCTACTTTGCGCAAAATCCCTTGATTATGGAGATAATCATAAAGAACGATCTCCATGAAAAATTCATAGGGCAAACGATACGTATATAGGTAACTATATAAAATTAGAGCGTTCTCCTCAAAGCGAGTCCCCTCTAAATAAGCCTCTAATAGGATCTCGTCAAAGTTGCCAATTCTTTGCAGCACCCTTTTCAGCCTATCGCGAATTCCAGCTTCACTCCTCATTTGGAACAAATTATGGTTTAAAACTTCTTGTACAATTTCTGTTCTCGATAAGCCCCTTCTCTGAAGCCGGAGGACCTCCCGAATTTCCTGTTTAAATAAGCCGGTACTGGTAAAACCTGCAGAATATTTCTTCATATCATAGTAAACCATCCTCTGATTCATAATACTGATCAATCGAACACACTTGATACTATATCAGGTTAAACCGACAAGAAACTGTTTATCTCGATACTGTGAAGGCTGACTAGCCCTGACTCTATTCTGTCGTCTATATAATCGATGACATATCTTCTTAAAGGATTAATGTCATTTGAAATCTTCTAATTCCTTACAATTATAGTTATTTCTACACCTTTATGAATTAACCTGCAAATCTCAGTTGAATCTTGAATTTTCCTTGATCTTTAATGGAGGCTTTTGAATTGAAAATTACACTCGTAGAATATTCAAGGGTCTTCTAAATGCCGTTAATTTAACTGTGCAACATTCCTTCTACAGTATATTTTTCGACTTATTCTACGTTTAGTGTAACCATTAGTGATAATGGATAACGGAAGTTACATTACGGCAAATCCATTTTCATCTCTTTAACATTTCGTGTTCCTTTCTTAAAACAGTTAATCCTCGAACAATACCATTTGTTCAGTGTCAGAGTTTATTTCTTGTTTAGCCACAGGTTTTGATTTTTGGGGATACGTCTCATCCAAATACTTTGATACTTTTTTCAAGTCTCGTTTGGGGATCTTCTTCTCCATTTTTGGCAACTTGAGGTGTGATCTGTATAATCCCATATGATGCCGTTTATTCTCCAGACAACGCCAAGATGGCTCTTCCCCCCAATATCCAAATTCAACTGGGCCCCCGCATGTACGACAAGTTAGTTCTCCATTCATCGGATACTTCTGGTCAATTCCACGCGTAAAACAATTGTCGGTAACGCATCTCCAATAATAAGGGGCATCTTTACCTTCGGCTGCTATCATCTCTGAGCCGCAAACAGGACATTTGGATTCTGGTGTATCAATATAATTAATAAGTTCAGAAAGCCTCAAAACCTCTTTATAATCTTTTTGTACAGTTTTACTGCACCTTCTCTCCATAATTTCCTGAGTCGATGAAAAACTTAACGGATTCAGTGAGCCGGTCCAAACGATATCATCATCAATAAAAACTAGTTTTTCATGCATTTTCATTTTATGTATAAGGACTATACCAATATTCGAAATGTGTTCCTCTATTTCCCGGTATGTAGCAACCTCAGTCTTATTGCGGTCCTGAAGACTTTTAGTAATAACAAAGATAGTTACCCCCCGCTCAATTGCAGCCTGCAATTGGGGTTGCAGATAGGACAACCGATCTTTTGTCATAAAGGGTGAGTATATTACTATCTCATTTTTTGCCTTTTCCAAGTCGTCCGATAAGTACATATAAAAAGACTCTTGGGTAACTACTAATCTTTCCTCGACCGTTTCAATTTTACCCCCAGCGACAATTCTTTGTGCTTTTAAAGATTGTTCATGTAATTTCGGTGCAAGCTCTCTTGCATCAATCATCGGAAACTTCTTTTCGTATATAAGATCATTTAGCAAATCGGCTAGCTCAGATTTCTTACCTTTAGAGAGACAATACTTAAAATCGCCAATAATAAAGAGTTTAAATTTGGCCCTTGTTATCGCGACATTAAAAAGGCGTCCCATCTGTTCCTTCATTTCAGAGGAATTCATAAAAAGATTTACCCTAAAATGCGGCTCATCTACAACTAAATCAAATATGACAATATCCGCTTCTGAACCTTGAAAGCTGTGAACCGTTCCAGCACGAACTAAATCATCCTCAATTCCACTATCTTTTAATAGAAGGTCAATCAGTTTTGTGTGGGGCCGATATGGGGAAATAATTAAGATCTTGCTCTCTTTCCCTTTAAAGCTATTTGAACTGCTCTCTAAACCCTTTGAAATAATCCTTTCTGCAAGATTTACTGATAAAGTAGCAGAAAGGAAATTCAACCGGCTGCTTTGGTTTCCCTTTGATACACTAGTTACCCAGGCGTTTAAACTTTCAGTATTAACTAAGACTACTGGACTGTCCGTTAAAAAACTATCATTGCACCACTTATCAAATTCAGCTTTGCTCTGCCTTCTTTTATCTGAACCCGGCGATTTTAACATCCCATAATAACGATTTGCTATTTCGGCGATATCAGGCTCCATTCGGTGCTGTTCATTAAGGGTAATAAAGTAATTGGGTAAGCATTTTTTTACGTATTTTTCTTTGATACCAGATTGTTCAAAGATATCGCAACCAATCCACTTCTTGGCTATTTCAGTATCTGATAAGACAATAGGCGGAAGTTGCTTGAAATCGCCAACAATAACGACATTATTGGTTGACAGAAGCGTTGCAGTCCAGAGTGCTGGAATCGGGGCCATAGATGCCTCATCCAAAATAATTGTATCAAATTTCCTTGCATGAAGTTCATCGCTTAGATACGCTTTTGTTAATGTGGTTCCGATGATTTTGGCATCAGCTATTATATGCTTTTCGATCTCATCAATTTTATTTTGAATCTCTGCAATTTCGGCAGTATAAAGTATGATATCTTTCTCAAGTAACTTAATATATTCTTTAGCCTCATCCGGACTAAAACCTATTAAACTTATACTGAGCAAATTATAGTTTTCATCCATCAATGACAGAAAGTCCTGGAAACTAGCACAGCCCTGGTATTCATTGCTTTGACCAGAAGTCATCTTAGTTTTCTCAATCTTATTTTCTATATAGTGTTTTTTTAAGCTAATGCTTTTTGTCAACGCAAGATTATTAGTTATACATTCATTCAGCTCTTTTTCTAGTCTTGCATAATCTGATATTACTCCTTCAAGATCACTCCCAAAATCAGCTTCTATCTTTCTTATCTTTTCTTCTAGTTCAACTATCTTGTCATCTAGTTCTTTCGATTTTTCTTTGCTTGCGTTCATAACTTGGTTACATTTCTCAATTTTTGCAAGCGTTTGTTTGTATTGCTTTTCTATATCCTTAATTGAGGTTGATACGGCTATTGAATGCAGTTCACTTTCGAGGGCAAACCTTTTTTGGTACGATGTATCTTTATTGCCGTATACCACAATTTTAGCCTTGAGTGTTTCGTTTAAATCGCGCAAGGTAGTATCAAGCAGAGTAATATCTTGGCTCAGACGCTCAGGTGAAGGTATACGTCTTAGAGCCCTACTGATAACATTTGTTTGCGAAGCCTCTAAATGTAAATTTTTCGCCTTTAAAAGGTCAGAAGACTTGGTGGATATTTCAATTTGTAGATCATTTATCTCTTTTTCTAAACGCTCTAAAATTCGCTTTTGAAAAGTTAAAGAGATACTGTTTGACAATTCATTTTTAATCTCTTCCCGACGGTGAAATTTGGAAATTTGAGCGTTATATTGCTCCAATTCAAGATATGATCTATCCAGCTCATCAATAGTTGATGACTTTATTAACGATTCTTTATTACTCTCTTCGATGCATTTATTATATCTGTTTCTGAATCTAGTATATTCTCCCCCCACTTTAATATAGGGGCTGAATTGATCTCTTTGGGTTCTCAGTGTGCTTATTTGGTTCTGAAGCTTACTTTGGGAGTGGCATTCACGATCATATACTCCTATTGCTAAAGATAATTCTTTTCTTTCAGATTGATAGTTGTAACACCATTCATAATTTGAAATTTGCTTACGAAGCTTATTTATATCGGCTTTTGTCTCTCGCAATTGTTTCTTTTTATATGTAAGTTGCTCTGAAAGATCTTTCGAATGAATTGCAATTTGATTTATCATCAAAACTTCACTGTAGTTTTCAATTAATTGGGGATCTTTTGGAATACCGAGTCTAAGTATACAGCCATTTATCAAATCTTGCTTTTCGACACCCTTTGCTGATTTAAGTATGGCTGAGTCGACGGCAGTATTTGTATGAGATACTAGTAATACAGTTCTATCTCTTTTGAAAAGTTCATTAATAATTTTGCCAATCGTTTCTGTTTTACCCGTACCAGGAGGGCCCCAAATAAATGTCATGGTTCTTCCAATTGCACTCTCCACGGCTTTTATCTGGTTATGATTCAATTTAATACTTTCACCTTTTAAAGGTTTAATTGCTTCAGGAACTCCATTTACCGTTGTTCTCCCTAACATGCGCAGTCCAACAATATTTTCCATCTCTGAATTATTCTCAATTCTGGCAATTAATTTCTTCAACAAAATTGATAGATCATTATGTAATCTTGCGAATGGAACGAAGTCACCTAAATCAGTATTTAAACTAAGTATTATTCGAAGGTCTTCCACCGAAACAATGTTAGCTTGCATCGGAGGTTTTCCTGTCATAATTAGTTCAGCAGGAGATCCTTCTGGTGCATTTAACACAGAATCTATCGTAAAAAGATACTGATATTGACCTGCATTTATAGCAATTCTTTTTCCATTTGTCAAAGGAACAGCGCTACTAGAGCTTTTCTTTTTTGCAGCAATAATTTCATCCTCGAGAGCTTCACGGAATTCCTCGAGTAATTCTGGCAATCTTTTTTTATCTATATCATTATTATATTGTTGATCCATTTCCGTGCCTCATCTCTTCTTCTTGAGTGAAGACAATATTAATTTTCCTTCTGTCGATTAACTGTCTTCAACTTCATCGCCGAGCTCTGACTCTTAGTCCACGGTGGCGGGGACAACCTTTTTGCCCATAGCCGTTTCTATAGGGAATAATATTTGACGGAACAATCTTGGGATGTCGTATTTTGTTGCTCCGTTAAGATTTCAGTTACCTTTGGAAACGACTTGTTCTGGGAACTAAAGTAAGCCCTCACTCAAAGCTGGGTGAGGACTTTTACAACTCGCTTAAAATTGGCCAATTTCACATAAAACAATATAGTTTAACATTAACGTCAAAAACCATATAATCGAATATGCAATAATTTTCTTTTTGGCACTTTCAACATCTTCGGCGCAATCTTTTCCATCATTAAATATTATCTGGATATCTTCGGGTACCAACAAATCATCGTAACGTTCCTCTAGTCTTTTGTAATCTTTTTCCACCTTCTTCAAATCTACATGCGCTTCCCATATCGACATCAAAAGATATAACAAAGATACTCCAAGGAAAATTAGTTCGATGTAAGTTACTTCTTTCGTAAAAACAGGATTATCAGATGATATCAAAATACTTCGTAGAAATACTATTAGAAAAAAGGTGAATAACCCAATAAAATTCTTCTTGAAAGTGTCTACAAATGTATCGGCCTTTTTCATTATCTTTGAAGATAGTTCGAATAAAAACTCATTTACCTTGTTTTTAACAGCTACATATTGTTCGACATTGTCTTTAAGATAAATTTTGTATGCTGATTGGACGGAAGAAAGTAACCCCTTTCGAACACAAAGCAGATTATCATTTGGCACATGAATACTGAGTATGTTCCTAGCTAGCCCAATTTTGTCGTTAATGTTTCCTTCATTATAAACCCAGCTATATAAATCAAAGTATTCTTTTTCTCCATCAGGAGAAATCTCGCTATAGATCAATTCGTTTTCAATAGATTTATAGCCATTAACCTTGATTCTGATTTTCTGTGTATCCCTTTCAAAACTAGAAATATCGGAGATGAATATAAGCGAAAAAATATTTGCCATCTTATCCATCAAGCCATTCAATGCTTGGTTACTAGACCTAGTTATCAAATGGAAGTCTTCCGGTAAAAGATCATACTGCGACGCGTTTAGAAAATTGCATACATCATTCCTTTTCTTTAATATCCGACTACGGTCGCAACTACTCTCATTTATGTCGTTTATTTCGTGTAAAAAGTAAAAGGTAGCACTATGAAAATCATCCGTTTGTTCATACATCATGAAATAGACGCAAGAATTATTGATCATAACCTGACTAAATAGATGCATTACACCCAGTAAAGACTGATTAAGTAGGTTTCTAGTAAGTTCATCAAGTGAATAAATTGTAATAACATTAACATTTTCCTTATTACTATTTTTTACAATTGTCAAAATGAGATTAACTTTACTGCCGTTTTCTTTATATATCAGAGCATCTTGTATTTCTATTAAGAACTCGCTTAGAACTAGCCCAGGACTGAAATTTATTGGGTCACCATCGTCTAGAATAAAATTCAAGATAAGAGTATCCCTACTAGGGATACTTTCAATAAACGCATTTAATATTTTTATTTCAGGCACACGAAAGTCATTAAAAGACATTTCAATTTTTAATTCATGAAATGATTCAGACACAGTGGAGTTAATGGTTGTGCCAAAAATACTTGTTAAGGAACTGAAATGGCTCACTTTTACCCCTCCTGCCTAAAATTTTAAAAATTAAAACTTTGAAATACCTCTTCAGAATCAGTTTTTATCTTAATATACATGCTCCCGTCCTCAGATCGTTCAGCCTGTATTAAGTGCCTGATTGCTTCAACATGATCAATTATTTGCAACTCGATATTGGGAGAAATATGATATACTTGCTTAATATTTGCTCTTATTTCTTTTTTAACTACTACGAATTGTCTGTCAAACTTTCCTTGTTCAGGCAAACGAGAGATAGTGTCTCTAACTCTTTGAATATCAAAGCTATCTGGTTCAATCGGCTCATACCTATTAAAAACTGAATTCATCATGTTGTCGAAGGAGAAGTTCTCTTCGTTTCTAAAAAAGCCTATCGCGGTATTTCTTAATACCGTATGATCTTTTGGGGATTGCGTTTTAATCTGCTTACCAAGCACAATATCAATCGCCTTAAAAGCCTTTTTTGTATTATCTTCATCAGTATTAGCTTTGCGCAATTCCAAAAACTCTCCCCACCAATACTGCGAGGCCTTAGCGTTGACATCACTGATTTTCACACTTAGCACATTCATATCTTGAGAAAAGGTAATTAAGCCGGTTTTAATCGTTTGTTTGTCAACGGGCATTCCTACCCGTTTGACAAGTTCTATATCATCAATGTACGTGTCATGCTCGACTTTTGCCACTAAATATAAATACATATCATCATTCTCTATAAATGCTTGAATGAGACTCCCCTTGCGAATCTCAGTTATTGCTTTGTAGCGTTCCTGAGCCTTCTTTTCTTCTCTTAAAAGTCTATTAGCAACAATGTCAGATAATCCCTCAAATGTCATCTGTTGATTTTGATAAAGACAAATTGTGTTAATGACTTCAGTGGTTTGACTCTCCGGAACAAAAGATCTATTATCCAGCTGATTTACTATGGCCCCAACTGAATCAACTATGTATGTATTTATATCTCCTTCGTCGTCTGCAAGCGTCCGTGTCTCCGGATTGTCTCTTTTACGATCAATTGTGTGTAAGGATTTATAGAGAATTCTATGCGGCATATAATTATTCCTCCTTGTAATCTTCCAAGTCCCACTTAGCACTCGACTGTTAGGATACAACATTCTTGACGAAAATTTAAATTCCTGCAAGAAGTTCCAATTTAAAACATTTTTTTAAATTCATGCAATCCTATTTATAGAGCTATGTTCGTTCCTTCATTTTATTATTAATGTATGTGAATTATTTAATCCTTAACTAATAAACCTCCACTCTTCTGTGCCTGCTATCATTATCGCATCTGCCTTAGACATTTTTTTGTAAATTATCGAGAAGATATATCGACCACTGAACTGCAAGAATGTCTGAGCGCGACATACTTGCCGGGGAGAAACTGCCCTTCCAATGGCACGAATCGATTTGATGACGCATTTAGCATCATGCAAGCCCTTAATAGCAGTCATAAATATGTGGTAAGGGTGGCATCGCTTTTATATGTCTGGTATTCATTCTCTTGATCAATTCTCTATAAAAGGCGTGAAAGCTGGCTGGCGTTGTGGCCAATGAGATAACGTAACTAACAAATTCAAACTGATAACCCACATCGTATAGGGCATCATCAGAGTTTAGCACCAACTTGTTCCACAAAAATTCGCCCACTTCGTCCTGTGTCACCATTTTACTGGCTGTTACATGATCCTCGTATAGCCTCGTAAACTCTGATAGCGTTCTATGCATAAGTATATTGAAATGAAACGGAATTCTGTCCGTCCAAACTTTTTCTAAATTGAAAGTGGCGACATGCCGACGGATGCGTTCCCCCTCGACTGGTGCTGCCGACGACAGTGGTTCGAACCGAATAACGCGATTACCCGGATTACCGACAACGACGGCTTTGAATTTCCTTTCTGCAGAACGGATATAGGGTAGATACACACCCGTCATACAACCTGGATCATTCACAGCTTCGCCGACTAACGGCCATGCTGGCACACGGTTACCTTTACCTTTATTTTGTTTATTTCCGACAGACGAGTTGCATTCCATGCAAATCGGCACAATGTTGAAAGGCTGGATGACGAGAGCGGGAAAGAGGCTTTTTGGAAAGTAGTGGTCCAGCTGCGCTTTGCCGATATGAAGAAGGCCAAGACAAGCCGGGCAAACGTGCTCTCTGAGACCGTTCAATCGTTTATATTCTTCTTTGAACAGGTCCCTGTTGTTGCAGGTAGCGTTTTCCTCCTTGTGTCCGAAAAAATCGTCGTAAAGCTTTTCGAATACTTTTTTTATCGTGTCAATAACCACTTTCCTCTGAGTGTCGGCCAACATACCTGCGAACGCCGTTCCCAAATACCCAGTAAATTGGAAGGTGCTACTCTGATGATCCTGCGCATAGTTGAGGTCTCCCTTGAGAGAGCCGATAAATACCGGCATTAGAGTGCTAGGCAGCACGACGAACAACTCTCTCATCCGGTTACGCATGGCTTCTGGATGCTTCAACAGACAGCAGTCTTTATATTTGCGATGATGTTTGAGTCGCACAAAATGCTGCTCGTCGAACTGTCCGTCCGTAATTCCCTTCGAGTGGCAGTATTCGATCAATGCAACGATAAATTCTCCAGCTGATTCCATCTCTTTGTGTATCGCGGACGGTTTCTCCAAGTTGAAAAGCATCAACATTTTCTCCCTTCCAGATCTTTAATCGATGAGCAAATGTTTACCGGCCTGCAAATACTCCTCCAATCGGAAACGTTCGTAGCCTGGGCCGATTTTATCGATCATTTTCTGAATTCGATCGGCCGAATATGGATTCTCCCCAGCCAATTCTTTATCGATCACCCGTTTTGCAAACTCTCCAATCCTTTCATGCTCCATAAAAAGCTGTGCACTTACCTCCCCTCGGTCAGCACCGAATGTTGGAAGAGTCAGCGATATAGCCTTAAAAGTTCCGGATTGGCCGTCTTGAGCTTCTATCATAAACGTTTGGTCCTGGAAAGCGTCCGTTAAAATCAGAGTTGAATGCGTAGCGATCCAGTATTCCTGCCGATTATACCGTGTGTTGATGCCAGGCATGTCCACTTTAGCGAAATCATGTAGCATGCTGATAAACTGCATCGTCCAGTTCTCGTTTAAGAACACATCTGGTTCATCGAATAGAAATAAGGTATTTTCGTCGTGCTTCTGCTGGGACAGAATGACAAGCGCCATCCTAGACAGCCATAAAAACTCCCCATCACTCATACTTTTTTGATCCAGTATATGCTTTGTATCCTCGTGCCTATAAAAGATGTGCACGCCCAACAAGTAACCGAACCTTTGGGCTGTGATAAGCATAGTAAGAAACTCCGTCGGATTACCCGATAGGGTCTCTCCTGGTGATATCGTTATAACTCTAACCGCTTTCGGCATAGTACCGTCCGGGTGATACACGATTTTTACGCGGTGGTCACTGGCCTGACATTCTAAAAGGTCAAGAAACAAACTCTCATAACGTAGTTTATTATGCGTTGATTGTTTAAGGTGCCGGTATTTCACTTCATCCAATTCAAATGAAATAATATTAGGTTGAATATCTTTCACCATTTTAAAAAGCTGGCTTCTTTTGCTCCGGTAATTCTCCGACTCATCACCATGTGGCTCTGCCAACATCAAGGCCGCTAGGATAAATGACGCGTTGTCCGCGTCGAAGTTGATGCAGTTCGGCTCGTATAGCAGCTGCCCGCGCAGTTTTTGGAGATACCCCAGCCTGTTTCCACCCCGACCTTCACGTTTCAGCTCGTCGTAAATGTCGCTGTTTATAGCGGCTAGTGGAGACTTTACCAATACCTCCTCGAGGGAATTATTTGGACCCGTAGCAAAACTGATTATCCTGCGCGGATGAAGATTCGCCTGCTCGCTGTAGCGCTCCTTGATCACAGTTCCTTTCCTAACATGTACCAGGCTCTCTGAGGTACGAATATGGAGACGTTCCGTTAGCTCATTCTCGTCAGGATTGTTTGACAACAGCACATAGATTCGTTTGGAGTTCGTAGCAATACTGTAGATCAACTCGTACGGAAAACCAGGCGATTCGTCGTTCAGCGCTCGGGTAAAAATAAGCCCTATTGCCTGCATGACGGAGGTTTTGCCTGAACCGTTGTTGCCAATTAAGAATTTTATCGAGAATGGACTCAACTCCTCGTCTCTGCCCCCGAAATCGCCGACGAAGCGCTGAAATTGCTTGTAGTTTTTTAACGAGAGGCTGTGAATTTCCATAGGCGTTCTCCTTCCGGTACTTTCATCCAGAGATCAATCGCGCCGATTGCCGCAGTGGAAGCAATGCCTGTGTTGACAGACTCGTAAATACACTCGAGGAGCCCCATCCGGCCAATCATATGGACCGTATCGACCGCCTGTTGGATGGTGAATCTGCTCTGCTCTTCCTGCGAGAGCTTTTGTCTTGCTTTATGTATTGGAATTGGCGATTCTGAATCGCATATAATTAAGAATAGCTGAAATTGCTCTAGGGAGAGAATCTCCTCAAGCTTCTTTGGCTCGAATTCGGTGCGCTTGTCGGTACGCTTTAATTCGAAAACAACCTCTCCTTCCTCCGATACTACCGCCTCAACCCGGTTATCACAAATGAGACGCTGCAAGCTCTGCCCTATATCAAAGTTTGTCCCATGCCGATAGAGAGTGACCTGCCAGTCTTGAAGTTTTTCCCCGTCCGGCCTCGAATCTCTCGGGTTTACCATTTCGTCTTCAAGCCTGCTGATGGATTCAAACAATAGTTCATCCAACTTCAGCTGATTCTGATCTGGTCTTCTTACCTCGACAAAACCGGTTAGGTCTGAAATGGCGGCGGAAGCCCCACCGTTCCCTACCGCCTTATAATCGTCCCAAAAAAGCGTAGTCTGCCAGTCTTCGTATCCACTTAGTTGGAACCGCCTGATATCCCCCATATTTTGCCTGCCAGGCAGCGGTTCATTCCTTAAGACGATCAAGGAGAATTCTTCTCCATTACTTGATCGTTTCTGCTCGTCGGGCAGATGGATGACAGCCTTAATTTTTGCTTCCTGCCAGATCTGATCCAGCAGCCAGTTGCCTTCATCCTTTAGTAACTTTTCCGGCAGAATGGCAAACATCCAGCCCCTGGGCTTGCATTTACTCAAACCGTAAAGCAAATAAGAAAAATACATATGCGAGGTGCCCGTCAGTCCAAGTAGGCGAGAATCCGATGCCTTTCTATGATTTGTCGTTATTGACTTCGGCGGGTGGACGTAGACGACGTCGTATTTCAGCCAGTTTCCTATCTCTTTTGGAGAACCGACACTGAATGAATCATGGGGAAAGACAAGCGGATTTTTCTTCAAAATACTGAATCTCCTGACGCCTGACAGAAGGAATCGAAAGGTGGCGATGCGTGTCATTATGGGCGACAACGTCCTCCCAGCAAACAGAGAGGTCCGCGGATTGATAGGTTGAAATTCCTTAAAACTGGCCGTAAGCAATTGACCGGACCGGCAGTGTACGTCATGCACGTTGATCGTGTCATCGTTGCCACCGCTGCGCATTAAGTGGAAACTGGCAAGCGATACGATAAAATTTACCGATCCTCCGGTCATCCATTCCGACTTACCTTCGATGGAACCTTCGAAGAGCATTTCTAGCATATAATCGTAAAGCATAATGTCCAGATTCAGTCTCGCATTGTTTAAACGCACTACGTCCAACCTGTAGTAAATATCGTTCAGTATTCCCATTAGCTCATAACATTGAGCCGGAGTAATCGTCAACTTCTCCCCTCCGCCCGCCATCCTTTTTGGAACATAACTGCTGACAGGATGGCGACTTAACATTCTAGGTAGAATTTTCTCTTGAATAAGGTCATATGCATCATGCTTTATAGCAAGCAATTCCGACCACGTGAAAGAGAGTGACTTTTTAAATGGATAATTCAATGGCTTGGGACTGTCATCCGCAAGCAGAAACACGCTCCACAGAAACGTAAGCTGGTCGGCCACGGCTAATGCGTTACTTGTGCCCGCGTAAACGATATCGATCATTCTTTTGAGGTTTTCTTTGAAACCTATCAAGTCTTGCGTCATCTATACTAGCCTCCTTCATAGTAACCTTTTGCAAGATATTTATAATATTTCTGCACGATCCGACAGATTTCCTGCCGTTTTTTCCCATTCATTAAAAAACGAATTGCGGCTCATAATGACGATGTCCCAACAGTGAAGATATGAAATGTCTTCACATCACTCTACGTCGAGAAGGTTTTCATGCATTTTGTAATCAGCTTAATACTTTCCGCATTTTTCTTTCATTTCCTCCCAAGATAATCGAAATACTCCATTAATACATAAAGCTAGCTCATTTAAATAGCAAAGGCAGCGCATATACATCTTCATTGGTCCCTTGTGGCGAACGCAATTGTCCCTCGCGATGAGTTCACGAAATAAATAAAACCTCGCATTGAGGACCGCATCTACGTCAAAAGGCCCCATTTAAAATGGAACCTTTTGATATGAGCTATTTCAATAAATTCTTCAATTACTAACAATTTATAAAAATAAATGACTAAGCTTAAATCAAAACTTTAAGCATTAGTCAAGGAATATAATAAGTCTATTGAATTAAAACGTATTGGTTTCCCACTTAGTTGTTCTTCATAGCTTGTAGGAGGTTTGACTGCTCTATCTACCAAGTTTAAAGAGCCTCCATAAAAAATGGCCCACCGTGGTACGCTTTCCAAAGAAGAGGCGTGGTGGGATCTGTTAAGATAATTATAAATTAAAAATATGATAAAGGTCAATGAGTACAACTATGCCGATTCGAACATTCGCTCCTTCCGGAACTGCACTTCTCAAAATAAGGTGAACCATAGCCCTCAGAGTTGTATGGAGTTCAGTATCTAGCATTGATCGTGGTGTACAATCATCCCAGCGGCAAGGTACCCTGTTATATTTGCTCTATTGCAAGTTATAATAAAGCTGCATCAAATAAACAGGGATTAAAAAGGGCAGAGCTGTTAGTCATCCTGCTTGAACTATAAGCCGGCAGCACAGTCCTCTCTCGGATGCGTTTCGGGTCCTGCCCTGCTTCCGCTCAGTGGATCTCCCCTCATAACTTCGGGAAGCTAACTGAGCTAAGCGAACTGTTATCTTGCGCTGGGGTGTGGCTCGCCGTTTCGGGTCCTGGAGGGACGCTCAGGATTACGTCACCGGCTGCCGAGGACTAGGCCGCTAGTTATCCAGCCTGAAATATAAAGCGAGCCTGGTCCTCTTGGGCGTTCGCTGCAGACTGTTAAGGTACCCTGTTTTATTTGCTCTATGTCTGGCCTCCTAATACTGTAGCAAGAAAAACAGCGATCTAAAAGGACTAATCTGCTAGTCATCCGGCTTGAACTATAAGCCGGCAGCACAGTCCTCTCGCGGATGCGTTTCGGGTCCTGGCCGGCTGCCGCTCAGTGGATCTCCCCTCGAACCTCGTGGAGCTAACTGAGCTAAGAGCGCGGTTATCCCGCAGCTGGAGTAGGGCCCGCCGTTTCGGGTCTTGGCCCTGCCGCTCCGCACTCACCCCTCGTAACCTCGGGCTGCCTCCGGAGCTTGGCTCGCCGACTTGGGTCCAGGCTTATCTCCGAATGAGAGTCACCCCTCCGCCTCGGGTTGCCTCACATCCTTGGCGCGTGGTTTATGGTCTTGGCACGCTTCCCAGCAGGTGCGTTCCCTCCTAGAAGGCCCTGATCCTCCTGCGTCGGGATCCGTGCCTTACTGCGTCGAGAACCCCCCGCTCGGACGAAGCTGCATGAAGGCCTGGGTGCGGCCTACATGCCGAAGCTCAGACTTGGGCCCGTGAGTTTGGGTCTTGGCCCGTCGCTCATTTTTATAGCTCCGTTCTGACAATGATTGGATCTAGTCGCTTATCATGTGCCCTCTCTCACTTCTCACACTGCTTGGTGTGCATACTCGGCATCGAGGTATAGTCCCATACGTGCACGGGTACCTCCTTGCTCTAGATACTCTTGTCTTCGGCGTCCTTCCCCTCCGTTTAGCTTACCTGGTAGTACCGCCCAGGATTGCGTCAAGGTCTGCATACGACTTGGCTGGCATTTATTCATCTGCTCGGTATTCCTATTATCATTACTCTTCTAAGAACTGAACATCTATTAATACTACATATAATCGTTCATAAAACCTATGCATAGTGCAGGTCATTGTACTCTCATATTGCCTTTTGAGACTTCTTTGGATCGCTGGACGGACCATGCCGCACGCACAGGAAAGTGCGGCCTGCCAGCGGGCTCGGCCTGCGAGCCGTCCGTCCCCGAATTCCCGCTCACGCTGGTCATACGCGGCCGGGGCCGGGAACCGCGAATTTCCTCCTACGTCGCTCATACGCGGACGAGAGTTGGCACCGATCAGGCGAAGTTCCCTCCTGCGTCGGTCCGCCGCCTGGGTTACGACGTGGTTGGAACGTTGACGAGGTATAAACGAGGTGGGGGACCCGCCCTTCATGCATGTCTTGGACCGTCGAGATTAAGATCGGCACGGTTGTCTCAGGGGGAGACACCCGTGCCGACGAAGAATAAGAGTGTGATAACGGGTCCAGGTCCGTCGCTGGACGGACCATGCCGCACGCACAGGAAAGTGCGGCATGCCAGCGAGATCGGCCTGCAGGCCGTCCGTCCCCGAATTCCCGCTCACGCTGGTCATACGCGGCCGGGTCCGAGGGCCGCGTATTCCTCCTGCGTCGCTCATACACGGACGGGTGGGGATAGTTCGCTCGGCGCTAGCCAGCAGAACATTCTATGCTGAAGCGAGAATGTCCTGCGGACTCCAGCTTTTTGGTTTTGTCATCGTGTCCATGTGGCAGATGCGAGCATATCCTCGGACCTTGCACTCCTGTAACAACTGGTTACTTCCCCCAATATAATAGGCTCCATATTCTCAAACTTTGACTTTTTCAATAGTTTGTCGGAGTTTTGAAGTAATTGATCCCAAATATCGTCATTAATACTTTCAAGATGCTTCAGTTCTAATTCTGCTCTATCAAATAACCAATATTTAACCGATGGAATGAGGTATCTAATTAACGCTAACCATTCAGCATAATTAATAGCAAGAGGGTTTCCTTGCCTTAAATATACTTTTCCAACATTTGCCGCACAAGCTATAGAATGAGAACTTAATAACATGGATCGGTATTTAGGATTACCTCCCACCATAAAAACAATATCGTCGTTTTCTACAAAATGACGGATCATTATATACATTCTTAAAATAATTTCAATTGATGCCGGAGTAATACTCATCGTCGCAAAATGCCTTAAATCGTACCCATGGTAATACATCCATTTAGTTAACTGACTAATGGTTGCAGTCTTCCCATTAGGTCTTTTAAAACTACCAACATTTAATAACTCAAAAATCGAAGCAAAAGGGATCGGCAATCCTTTCTTAGTACAAACATCCGAACACAAATGCAGAAATTGTTTCACAACTGCTTCAAGAGGATCCGTACCCACACTCACCTTTTCAATAACAATAATTCCATCCTTAAGAGATGTAGAAGTTCCCCTTATTATATCGATTACTCCAAAAATCAAACCTAAAATGGGGTCATGACCAATCGTATCAATTCTATGAGTAGAACCACCAGTGTTATCGTATGGAACTTTAGCTACATTTTCAAGCCAGCTCTGTAAACCGTCCGGTAATCTTAAGCTCTGTAGCCATTTAGTCAACGGACTACCTTTTTGTCCTTTATATACACCTGACGTCATATCTTTAGGTATCGCTACAATGAATATATCAGTAAGTGCAGCCACAATTCCTGCAAGCCCAACGAATATATAATCCCATTTATCCCATTTAAATTGCTTGCTATACTTTTCGCTATTAATAGTCTCTAAATCAATATTAGATAAAAACATTTCATATGGAACAAATGGATTGATATCGTTTTTCAAGGAATATTTATAACATTCCACAACATAATCATCCCATGTGGTAAATTCAATTTTTTCGAAATAAAATTTAATTTCAGCTCGTTTTTTCTCATAAATAGAATTAATACTCTCTGTTTCTAGCTGCGCATTTAAAATATCTTCTTCGGAAAGCAACTCAATATCCTGTAATAATTCATCTAGCATTTTTTGGACCGATATAATTTCCATCGCAGTATCTCTATTTGTAGAAAAGGCTGTTTCAATATCTTCAATTTTTTGAGTCATTTTAGTTACTATGTTATATTGAACATTAATAATGGGATGCAGGCCATCTAACTCTTCCTGTGTTAGCATGCCGCACAACCTTGTTTCTTAGAATTCTGAATTTGTCTCAACTTTTGTATAACTTCCTGAAGTTTATGAATAGCTTCTCTATTAGACTCTGCATCTTGTGCCTTCTTTTCTAATTCCATTAATTTGTCAATTAAATTATTTATTGTATCCTGTAAATTTCTAATTACTTGCTCGGCGCGCCTTTCTTTTGCAAGTTGAGCTTTTTCTTTCTGTTTTTTACCTCCAACATCAAGTAAGTTTGTCACAACAACAAAAATAACTGTTCCGATAACAATTGCGATTCCTATTCCAGGAATCATTCCAAACCCTAATCCAAGTGCCGCTAGTCCACTAGTAATTCCCGCTGCACTTAACCCGATTACACTACCACTAAAGTACACAGCAGCTATCGGAACACCAACTGCACCCAATGCGCCAATTCCCGCTTTCAAAGTATCAGCCGCAAACTGATCATCGATTCCTCTCTGGGCAATTTCTTTAGCTTTTTGTGCAAATTTACGCATCTCTTTGTTTTGATCATCAGTGATACTGAATTCGTTACTTAACCTTCCAAGAAATTCTTGTTGTGTAGAATTTAATTCATCATTACATATTGATATCTCGATACAATTTAAATAAGCTATGTACTTAATTTCCTTCTCATATTCCTTGACATTTTGAACTATTACTTCAATGTTGGGCTCTTCAACTAAATAGTTTTGAATTTCTAATTTACCGCTTTCAGAGAATCCGTCTGTGTTCATAATTTCGTAAATTTTCCTTAATTCGTCCTTATAGAGTCCTCCGTCAACATAGGCTATCTTAAATAGAAGTCCATATATATCAATCAGCTGCTTTTCACTAAATTTTATTTCTTTTGGTTCCGCGTCCTCAATATTTTCCTTAATATCAGATATTTTAGTCACTGCAAAATCAATTGAGCTCTCAGTGGCTTCCTTTAATTTATCAAAAAAAGACATATCTTTACCCTCCTGTAAAATCCGTTCTCACTTAAAATTATTCGGGACGGTTTTCGCTAATTATTTTCTTCTTTATCTGCGTCTATTACCGCCCCCAAAGGTTTTACCTTGAGTGGAATGTCGCTTTAATATGATCTCCTGTTCGGTTTCTACACAAGTCATTCTTATTTGCACCTGTTTTTGCTGGAAAATATGACTTTTAAATTCTTCACTAATCTGTTTTATTCTCTATTATTTATTGTAATCCTTTCTTATTTAGGAAATAAATCCTAAGCTTAGCTTATATACATTAGCCCACTCCAAATTGGCTATCATTACTCTTACTACCCACAGGGGGTTGCGACCAGCTTAAATTTCAATCATCGTTGGATGACGCTTCGTTGGAATCGTAATTGAAGCTGTAACGATTCAAAGTCGTCAACTGCTGACATAGGTTCAGAGTCATAAGCAGCTATGGAGCAGCTTCCTCCCGGGCCGGCCTGTTTTGAACCTGCACACAGCCTCCAGTTTAAAAATATGGCGGTTTTGTCCTGGACTAATCTAGATTAGTCAGACCTGAAAACCGGCAATTTTTAATCATCTCCTCGGACACAGCTTCCACTACATCCTTCCAGTGCCGGACCGGTTCCTGCCCCAGTTCCGCCGGCACCGTCTCCGCTAACCGGGCTTGGCTGTCCCCACAGCGCTCTTTGACCTGCCGAACCGCTTCCGCTACCTGATTGTCGTAGTGATGTTGTTCCAACAGTTCCGCCGCAATCCTTTGGCCCAGTTTATCCTGAAGGCTTTTATCCAGGCTCTCCTGCATAATCCTTTCAGGGGGTATCACTTTGCCTTTATTGTGCAATTGGATTTTCCCCTCCAGCCAGGCTAGAAACTGGGGAGTACTCATGGCATTCAGTTCCACTCTGTTGTTCTGCAGCCATCTCTCCCACAGGGGATCTATATAGCTGGCCACGCCTTTCTTACGGCCGGATTTTTCCACCGTTTCGACCTCCAGCCCCATGGCGAGGGCTTCTTCAGGGTCTAAGCCCAGATTGATGATCTTCACTTTTCTGCCGGGCCTGGCTCCGGTTTCATTCTGCAGGGTATCATAGATGATCGTGCCATAAGCGTCGGCGTCATGAATGCAGAAAAAGGTGATCTCTTCCTCTGAATTTTCCCCGAGGGCATCCAGCAAATCCTTGACCGCCCGGCTGGCATAACCTTTACTGGTGAGCAGGGCCATATCATATTTCTCCGGGATTTTCTTTTCCTTGAGCACATTGAAGAAGCCCTCTTTTTCAATATACAGGACTTTGTTGAATGTCCAGGCGGGCTTATGATAATTTTCCACCGCGATGGTGCCGATGGGAATATCTTGACCGCAATGAGGATGGTACAGCGTCCCCCGCTCATCCCGGTACATCAGCGGAATGTCGCCGTGTTCCGCCTCATAACTGCCGATCAGATCCCGGCAGAAATAAGTGTAATCCGGCTCTTTCCCCGTTTCACGGATCACGTAGGGCCGGACGGCATAATAGAGCTGGCGCAGGCTGAAGCGGTATTCCCCGTTGCCGCTGGCTTTGGCAATAGCTTTTTCCAGGCATACCGCCACAACTTCTTTCTGGGATTTCGTTTTAATTACAGGGGTGGGCAGGGATTTTTGGGCTCTGTCCACCGCCTTTTTAATACCATCTCGAATCTCGTCGGCGATGACCGAGAGATCCGGCTCTTTCCCGTCCGTCACAATGGGGATATAAGGTGTCATGATATTGATTAATATAACGGCGGGCTTGGCCTTAACATTGCAGATTAAGCCGCAGCCGAAAAGATTCAGCTCATTTTTGTTGTGGTAGATATTGACCTCGCCGGTCACCGGTGATTTGTTGAGTAATACCGTGAGATGAGGTGTAGCGGAGAGCGCCGCATAGACTTCCAGGACAAAGGGTATTTCCGCCTCCTGGTTCCCTTTCATATTCCTGACCTTAAAGACACCGGATGATTTACAGTAGTCCTTCCAGTTAACCAGCTGGCCGATCCGCCCCAGCCGCTCCGGATTAACATTTTTAACCTGGGCTCTCAGCTCACCCAAAAGCCCTTCTGTTTCGCTAAAGCCTAAGGCAGCGGCAGGTGTCTTGGAATAGTTAGCGGCTATTATCCCAGCTTTTCTGCCGGTACAGCCATCAAATTGGGCGATCAGTTCCCTGACCGATCCGCTGAAGGATTGAAACAATTCAAAAAAGTTCTCGCTGGTATACCAATAGGGAGAGGTGTTTCCTCGGTAGGTTTCACCTTGGGCATAGTCTATCGCCAGGCGCGCCCAGTTTGAATCGATGGGCATTTTGCCTAAAGTCAAGCTGATTTTTGTCCCCTCTTCGTGATATGCACCTAAACATTCCGGGAGGGCCCTGCCGTCCTTTTGCCAATGGATTTTATAAGTTTTCCCTCGGGTGGAAACATAGAGTTCGCCGCCCGATGCTGCTACCGCCCCGGCTACCACGCGCAGGCCATTCCCCAGCGCTCCTCTGGTAGGCAATCTTAAATACTTAGAGGATCTGAGGGGCCTGTTGATTGAAAACAGTTCGGGATCCAGGCCGTTGCCGTGATCCTTGACATAAAAAAACTCCCCCCCATAACCAATTTCACAATCTCCTCCTAGATCTAGAGCATTGTCTACCAGTTCCTTACAAACCAACAGGGATAATTTGCTTTTAGGCACCCCTGCCTTTTGGGGCAGTGTCTCCATATTTCTGAACAATTTCCAGTCTTCCCGTTCAAATAGCATGCTCTGAATTCATTCCTTCTCAAAGAAATTACTGGAATATAATATGTTCAGGCTTCGAAAAATGTCAGACAACTTGGCAAATTACTCTGAAGCAATCCGTCCACTTGTCATGAAAGTGAAAGGAGCTGCCTTTTCATGAATGTCCTCAGACATCATTATGAGACAGCCCCCAATAATCTGTACTAAATTCCAATACGGCTTACAATTTGCCTCCTATAACAGCCAGCTGTAGTCCTGCCTGCAGTCTGCCACAACGTCCACGCAGACATTTTCCCCTTTTATTTGGTAAATCAGCAAGTATCGCTTTGCCATTAGAAGCTTAAGATATTTGCCTGCCGGTACCAGCGGATCGGAAAGCCAAGAGTTCCGCTCCGAAAATTCCTCCAGAAATTTTGCCTTCGCGCTGAACTCGGAATAGAGATAACTACGGCATTTATCCCTCTTTTCAAATTCGATAGCCTTTCTATTCATAAAATCCGTGACATCTTCATCTTGATTGCAACAAAAAAGAGAGAGCGCATCTCTCCATAACTCGGCCCACTAAGAGTAACTTCCGCGGGCATCTGCCCGCTCCATGGAGCGCATCGAGGAACGGGTGAGCACTCTTGATCCAGCCGCCCGGAGTAAATGACTTAAGATTGATGTAGATGTTTTCTTCCTTTACTGGGAGTTGTACACCAGCCTTCGTGCCAGCCTCCAGCTCCACCTTATTTAATGGACCTCTTAAAAGTCGTGATCATGGATGGCTTCACGCTCAAAAAGAACGAGCGAAAAATAATTGATATTAATGACAAGCTCGTAAGAGACAAAAAAATACCGAAGACTCGTTTGCACTTTCTTCGGCATTATCATGCGACATGGCTGTATGAAAATAATGTACTAGACCAATTGAAAAATCATCGAGCTCCAACAAAAAGAAAGCAGATAGAACTAAAAGCATGATACTAAAATAGACCATTCAAGATGGTCTATTTTTTGGTCGGCATTAGGTCAACATTTGCAGTTTGACCCGCCTACCTTAAAAGGCTGAGAGCCTTAATATTACTGGTCGGAGCGACATGATTTGAACATGCGACCTCTACCACCCCAAGGTAGCGCTCTACCAAGCTGAGCCACGCCCCGATTTCAATGCCCTCATTTGACGGCTTTTAAAGGATACCATATTTGCTTTAAATCCGCAACCCTAAGTTTGACCGATCACTTCAATTTTTCTAACCCCATCGATTTCCCCAAGCCCAGCCAATAAATTCTCGGGGGTATCAGCCATGCCAGCAGTTTCAATCGAAATGGAAACATTGGCTACTCCTTGCAGGGGAATCCCTTGATTAATCGTCAGGACGTTGCCTTTAACCGAGGCAATAAAGTTTAGGACGTGGGATAGTACTCCGGCTTTATTCTCTAGAATCAAGGAAATAGTAATGATTCTTTCCCTGCTAGCCTCATAAAACGGAAATACGCCATCCTTGTATTTATAATATGCGCTTCGACTAAGCCCTACACGCTCTACTGCATCATTGATCGTTTCGACATCGCCTTTGACAAGGAGTTCTTTCACCTGTGCGGTTTTTAAAATGGCTTCGGGCAAAATACTTTTACTGACCATTAAAAAATCATGGGTCTTGCCAGCCACCAAATCGCCCCAATCTATCTCAACGACATTACCTGTAATCTTCAACCATATTATAAGCTGATTTGCGTGAGTTTGGCAAGAATGATAACTGACTCATACCTGATCAGAGAGTATTTCCTACCAATACCCCATCTAAAATCTTGGCTCCTCGACCCTGCTCCAAAACTGTAACTGGGTTAATATCCAAGCTTAAGAGGCTACCCCCAGCTTCCACGGCTAATTGGCTAACACCCAAGAGTATTTCGACCAAGGCTTCTTTATCAACGGCTGCCCTTCCTCTGACTCCGTTCAATAGAGCAGCCCCTTTAATCTCCCGGAGCATATTATGAGCATCCTCGCGACTTAAAGGTACTGGTTTTAAGACTACATCTTTAAGCACTTCAACAAAAATCCCGCCCAAGCCAAACATGATCTGTGTGCCTAAAACCGGATCTCTCTGCAGCCCAATGATTGCCTCTACTCCCGGTGGAATTTGTTCTTGGATTAAGATCCCATTGATCTTAGCTTGGGGATTATAAATCAGGCCCTTTTCCATAATTTCATTAAATTTAGCTGCTACATCCTGTGCCGAACTGATATTAACAGCGACTCCTCCAGCTTCGGTTTTATGCAAAATATCAGGAGAATCAATCTTCATCACGACTGGATAGCCCATCTTTTCTGCAAAAGCTACCGCGACCTCTGCATTGGTGGCAACGTATTCTTTAGTGACAGGAAGCCCGTATAGTTCTAATAATTCCTTGGTAGCATGTTCACTTAGGGCTTTGTTGCTTTCCTTAAGGGCAAGTTGAACTTTGTCTTGTCTGTCTGAATTTATTTCTCCTGCAACGGGTGTTTTCCACCTACGTTTAAAACTGGCATACTGGTATAGCGACCCCAAAGCTTTAGCTGCCCGAGCTGGAGAGTGATAGAGTGGGACTTCCGCATCCTTTAAGACGTCAAAACCCGGCTTGGCTACTTGGCCAACACTCCAACAGACAACAAGAGGTTTATCTGTATCTAAAGCCGCTTCGGCAATGTCACGGCCAATTTTTTCCGCAATTTTTCCCGTAGCCATAGTAATGGCGACGATCAGCATATCTAATTCATCAGAAGCCAAGAGAATCTTCAGACATTTTTTGAATTCTTCTCCCTGGTTCAGGGATTGTGCTGTGACATCCACAGGGTTTTGGGCACAACCAAAGGACGGAATGACCTTCCTTACCTCTTCCTGTAAAGCTTCACTTAATTCCGGTACTTGCAAACCCCATTCTTCTGAACGATCAGCCAGTAAGATACCTACTCCACCAGACATGGTTACTATCCCTACTCTATCCCCTTGCGGCAATTTACCGGGCGCAAAGGCTTGGGCCAAGTCAATAACATCATCACTGTCTTTGGCCTGAATGATGCCCATTTTGTCAAAGTAACTTTTGTAGGCTGCTCCCGAACCAGTTAACGCCGCTGTGTGTGTAGCGGCTGCTTTTTGACCACTGGCAGAATTACCGACTTTTAAGGCAATAATAGGCTTGCCTGCCTCTGCTGCCTTTTCTGCAGTCTTCTTGAAGGTCTCGCCATCCCTTAATCCTTCCAAATAGGTGACGATTACTTTGCTGTTGGGATTTTCCACTACATAAGCTAAACCTTCACCTGCAGTTACATCAGCTTCATTACCTGTTGTGATAACAAAGTTAACGCCAACCCCGGCCTCTTGCAGCAAATTAAAGAGCATAAAACCCACAGCCCCACTTTGGGATACTAAGGCTACCGGGCCTGCCTTGATACTCTCAATTTCCATGGAAGCGCTAAAGGAACAGATCAGCCCCGATGAAACATTCAAAATACCCAAGCAGTTAGGACCAATTAAGCGCATCTGAAATTCTTGGGCTATCTTGATAATATCGTCTTGGATCGCTTTACCTTCTGCGCCGGTTTCAGCAAAGCCCGAAGAAAAGATCACAGCTCTTTTGATTCCTTTGGCACCGCAATCCCTCAAAATCCCAGGTACTCGAGCGGCAGCCACGGCAATCAGAGCTAAATCTACTTGTTCAGGAATAGCCCCTACCGAAGAATAACAGATCAGTCCTTTGATTTCTTTGTACTTGGGATTAACCGGATAAATCTGACCTTGATACTTATGATCTAACAAATATTTTAGAATTTTGCCGTTAATAGTTTTAAAGTCCTGGCTTACTCCAATAATGGCTACACCTGTTGGTTCCATGAAATATTGCATTCCTGTTTCCCCTCTCCAAAGTCTTGATTTCTAGAACAGTATAATAGCCCACCAGTGTTCCGGCAGGCAATTATACTGACCTGTTAGGTACTCTGCTAAAGATCTTGGCCTATAATTTTTGCCTGAATAAACTAATACTAGAGGTTGATTCCCTTGGCCTCTTCTGATTTAAGCTGAAACCGCTGCCAGAGGAACACTAATATTAATACCGAGATACCAACTGTATCTGTAAGCAATCCGGGTTTAATCAGGCCAAAAGCAGCTACAAACAATAATAATCTATGGAAAACATTAGTAGTTGTTAGCATATAGCCCTGTACAGCACAGGCTAGCGCTATAATTCCCATAGTCGCGGTTACTACCGCCCCGAGAATCTCAGTCATACTACCCTGGGCTATTAAGGCTGGCGAGTAAATCCAAATATAAGGAATTAAGAATCCAGCTGAGGCTAAGCGTGCCGCAGTCCACCCTACTCTACTTGGGCTTGCTCCGGCAATCCCGGCCCCTGCGAAGGCAGCCAAGGCTACCGGTGGGGTTACGTTAGAAATGTTGCCAAAGTAGAATACGAACAGGTGAGCGGCCAAAGGAGCGATCCCCAGCTTGAGGAGAGCAGGGGCGGCAATGGTTGCCCCCACGATGTAGACCGCTGTTGTGGGCATTCCCATACCTAGAATTATAGCTGTGACCATGGTCAGGGCCAAGGTAGGTAACAAGTAGCCGTGAGCTAAGGCAAGAATGTTGTCACCTAGTGTAATACCCAGGCTGGTCAGAGAGGATACCCCGACGATAAAACCCACCACCGCTGTGGCAATAGCTACACCGATACTCCCTTTAGCCCCTATTTCTAACGCCTTCAAAAAGCCACGCCAGCTCATTCGAGTCGATTTGCGCATGAGGCTTGCAGCTACCGCAACAATAATCCCATAGAAAGCAGCATAAGTTGGAGTTACACCTTTTACAAGCAGATAGACTATTGCCACGAGCGGCAATATCAGATGTCCTCGTTCTTTCAAGACCAATTTCATGTTTGGCAATTGGTCACGTGGCACACCCTTTAACCCAGTCTTAAGTGCTTCTAAGTGCACCATTGAAAAGACCGCTAAATAGTAGAGAAAGGCAGGTATCAGCGCGGCAATCATAATGTCTTTATAGGGGATATTCAAGATTTCTGCCATGACAAACGCCGCAGCTCCCATTATAGGAGGCATGAACTGACCACCGGTGGAAGCAACTGCTTCCACCGCCGCAGCAAAATGAGGCCTATAACCTATACCTTTCATCAGAGGGATGGTAAATGCACCAGTAGAAGCTACATTGGCTACCGCACTACCACTGATCGTTCCCATAATCCCACTTGCGAATATAGCGACCTTAGCTGGTCCACCCGGTGAAGTTCCTGCGATGGCCATTGACGAATCGTTAATCAACTTGGCCATCCCAGTTTCCCCGAGGAAAGCACCGAATAATATAAATAAGAAAATGAACGTGGCCGAAACACCCAGGGCGATACCGAAAATACCTTCTGAGCCTAAGTACATTTGGGAAATAATTCGCTTTATGCTGAAGCCGCTATGCCCAAAGGAACCCGGGATGTGTTCTCCAAAGTAGGCATAGAGGAGAAATAGTGCGCCAAGGATCGGCAACTCTTTGCCTAAGGCCCGGCGTCCCGCCTCGAGCACAACTAGAATACCTAAGGCCCCCATGATGTAATCCTGGGTAATCGCCAGACCTCCGCGCATTGCTAATGCCTCGTTGGCAAAGACCATATAGAGGCCGACTACAACACTCAGCCCAACCATGAACCAGTCCACAATGCCCGGTTTGCTCTGCAACCCTTTCTTACGGGCAGGATAAAGCAGGAAGATGAGCACCATGACAAAGGTCAGGTGAATGGAGCGCAACTTTATGGCCTCTAGCGCTCCAAAACCCGCTACCCACAAATGAAAAATGGAAAATGAAACAGCTATAACAGAGACCAATAACGCAAGTTTTGATTTGGCGTCAAACTTCCGGAATTGCGACTCTTTGTCGTATTTTTCCAGAGTTTCCTGTATAATTTCTTCTTCTGTGATTTGGTTTTCTGATAATGCGTTGACCTGTTGAATGTCACGCTTTCCTTTTTTATCATTCATGCAGCTAACCACTCTCTTTACTTTACTTCATTACACCGACTTCCTTGAAGTACTTAATTGCACCCGGGTGCAGCGGCACAGTCCCCATTCCTTTTGCAGCATCTTCTTTCTTAATATTCTTAGTAATCGCGTGGGCATTCATCAGGTCTGGTATATTATCATAAATACCCTTAGTAAGATCATAGATTAACTTCTCACTTAGGTCAGCCCGTGTAAGTAATAGATTTGCCAAGGCTACCGTGTGCACTTCTTCATCCTGCCCCTTGTAGGTGCCTTTTGGAATGACATATTCATAATAGAACGGATACTTGGCGATTATGGCCTTAATCATGTCCGGTTCAAGAGAAATTAGCTTGACGTCAATTGAATTGGAAACATCCAAGATCGCAGCCAAGGGCATGGCACCGGAGAAATTAGAGGCATCGACCTGTTTGTTTTTCAACAACTCACTCGCCTCATTGAATCCCACGTAATCGGCTTTAACGTTACTCTTATCCTTATCCCAGAAATTCAAATCATAAGCTCCTAGGACTTCCTTAGAGTTTGTTACTGTCCCGCTCCCAGTGGCACCTGGTGCAAATCTCTTTCCTTTAAGATCCTTGAGAGAGTTGATACCTGAATCCTTACGTACTACAATTTGCGTGACATTTGGATACAGAAACGTCATCCCACGCAGGTCCTTGTTGGCTCGTCCTGCAAAATTATCCTGACCTTCATAAGCGTACACAGCTACATTGGCCATAGTAAAGGCAACTTCGACTTCCTTTTGTTGCAAGAAATTCATATTAGCCGCACTTGCCTCAGTTGACTGGGCTGAAGCTTTAACACCAGGAACTTTGTCCGTCCATATTTTAGCCATGGCATTTCCTATCGGATAATAGGCCCCGGAAGTAGTACCAGTAGCAACGTTCACTTTTTGTTCTTTTACGGGTTCCGGACTAGAACTAGCTGGCGCCTGAGTAGCTTGACCTCCACAACCTGTCATAGCAAGCGTAATCACAATTACCATTATTAAGCTAAATACTTTCCTCATTAAAAATCGTCCTCCTCATACATTTTTTTCAATTAAAATAATACCAATCTTTCGAGTGTCTTAATTCACCCCTTCCATCTCAACTAATCCTGTATAAACACCGACATGCGGCGTTATAGCCTAATGTCGCATTGGTGTTTCATTATAATAAATATTCATAATTCGTAATATACTTAAAACTTTCTGATAACTTCTTATAAAAAAAGAAAAAGTTTTATTTAATTATAACCTTATGAATTTATAAAACAACATCAACTGCAAAATGCTATTTTAAAAACGTCAACATAACTGATGCTGCAATTAAAGTACCTATTACTCCCGCCACATTAGGACCCATGGCGTGCATTAAGAGATAGTTTTGACGATTTTCCTCTGCGCCTACTTTATGAACAACCCGAGCAGCCATGGGTACGGCAGAAACCCCCGCAGCTCCGATCAAAGGATTGATTTTCTCTTTTATGAAAAGATTCATTAACTTTGCTAACAAAACTCCAGACGCTGTAGCAATCGAAAAGGCAAATAAACCGAGAATGAATAAGAAAATTACTTCTTTTTTGAGGAATATCTCCGCTGTCATAGTGGCACCTACGGAAAGCCCTAGGAAAATTGTCACAGTATTCATGATTTCGTTTTGGGCCGCCTTCGAAAGCCTTTCGACAACTCCTGATTCCTTAAATAAGTTGCCAAGCATAAACATAGCCATTAATGCGGCTGAAGCAGGGACAATCAACATAATCAACATTCCTGTAACAACTGGGAAAACAATCTTTTCCGTTTTGCTGACCACACGTAACTTTCGCATCACGATTCTTCGTTCATCCTTAGTTGTCAGTAATTTCATGATGGGTGGTTGTATAACTGGAACCAGGGCCATGTATGAATAAGCTGCCACTGCTATTGGCCCAAGCAGATGGGGCGCTAACTTAGATGTGAGATAAATTGAGGTCGGACCGTCTGCTCCCCCAATGATCCCAATCGACGCTGCTTCTTTCATGTCGAAACCAAAAAGCAAAGCAACAAAAAAGGTAACATAAACTCCCACTTGAGCACCGCCGCCGAGAAGCAAAGTTTTAGGATTTGCTATCACGGGGCCGAAATCGGTCATCGCACCTAAACCAAGAAAAATCAGGGGAGGAATTATTTCCCATTTAATTCCGTAGTTATAAAATTTCCAGATAAGTCCTTCTTCGGGCTGCATTAAATATGTCAGCGGTAAATTTACTACTAGGATTCCAAAGGCAATTGGTAATAAGAGCAGGGGCTCATATCCCTTTTTAATGGCCAAATACATAAGTACAAAAGCTATTATCCACATACCCACATTCCCAACGGTAAGATGAAAAAAGCCGCTGGATGCAATCAAGTCTTGTAGTACATTCTCCATGTCTTAAACGTCTCCTCTCTATCTTTCTACATTAATTAACTTATTCCTTTGCTTTTGCTAGACGTTTTTCAAAACTTCTAACGACAAATGAACTAGCACTTACCGAGAGCTGTAGTAAAAACATGATCAACATGACAATACTTACGCCACTTACAAACACCTTGACAGCTAAACCCCAATCAGTCACACTAATCCCGTCCTTTCTATGGTAATTTGCTTACTACTAGTCCCAAGATTTTGTGACATTTTCCTGCATGTCTTTTAATTTCTTCAACTTCCGTACTACCGTGGACTGATTAACCCCTAGAGCCTCTGCGGCTTTAACGGTCGTTCCGTGTTGCTTCATAGCTAACTTAACAAGTTGTTGTTCTAAATCATCGATAGCTTCTTTAAGTGGAATTACTCCGGCCACTGTAACGGACCTAAGAGGGCTTTGTTCCTTTTCATAAAGTACGTGGTCAACTTCTCGAGCAGAAATAAGCTTTTCGTTAGAAGTAACTACCAACCTCTCTATGACGTTCGCCATCTCCCGAACATTACCTAACCAAGGATAGTTCAAGAATAAATGAACTGCTTCTGGAGAAAAGACTTTTTCCAGCCCATGTCGCTTATTGTTTTGCTCCAGATGAAAAAGAACCAAGGGAATAAGATCTTCTTTACGTTCCCTTAAGGCTGGAACTTTAATAGGTACTACGTTGAGACTAAAGAAGAGATCCCCGCGGAAAAGACCCTTCTCCACTAACTCTTTCAGAGGTCTCATGCTACTGGCAATTATTCTAATATCAACGGAAATAGTTTCTTTTCCACCTGAAACTTGCAGTGTCTTATCTTGCAGTATCCGCAACAGACGTCCTTGTAGACTTAAGGACATCTTGCCAATATCCTCCAGGTAGACACTACCTTTTTCAGCTAACTCGAATACCCCTGCTTTTCCCTTATTACCGTTATCCTCAGAGATTCCTTGGCCGAATAGTTCAATCTCTAAGAGCTGGTTAGGAAGGGATCCGCAATTCAATTTGTAAAAAGGAGCTTTACTACGTTTACTATTTAAATGAATTAATTTAGCAATTTCTTCCTTACCTACCCCTTGTTCCCCTACTAAGACGACTGGTGAATCGACTTGGCTTACCCTCGAAGCAAGATCCATGACGTTGTTCATGATAACCGAACAGGACCTCAACTCTGCACCCATTTCCTGCTGATTCCTCATCTGAACAATCTGAGACTGATACTTTTCTGATAGTTGTTTACTTTCTTCCAGAGCTTCTCGTAAAAATACTAACTCACTCGTATCTCGAATGTTGATAACAATTTTTACAATTTCCCCTTCTTCACTATAAACTGGGTTGCCCGTGATAACTAGAGAATGCTTATCAAAAGGTCTTTCCAAAATACTTGCTAAACCATCCTGTTTTTTAACCAATTGGATAATATTTTTCTGGAAAACTCCATTATCCACAAGGTCTTTAAACGGCTTTCCTACCAGACCTGCCCAAGGAACTTCCAAGATCCTGCCCACAGCAGGGTTACAACGAAGAATTTCACCCTGGCCATCACAAATGATTAATCCGTCATAAGAAGAAACAATAATTGTCTGGAGCTCCTCATTAAGTTGTTTTACACTTCTCAGTTCTTGCAAAATCTTTTCTAGCTCAGAAACATCTTGGAAAACGCCTACCGCCCCTACTACTTCCCCATCTTTAATAATCGGAGTCCGATTAGAGATATACAGTCTGCGACCCACTTTAAATTTAGTCCCAAATTCCGGTATTCCACTGCGTACAACCTCTAAGAGACCTGTTGGGATAATAATATCGTTTAAAAAACGTCCAACCGCTTTTTCTTTAGTTGACATAGTGGGTCTTTCTGCTGCTGGGTTGAGAGATGTAATAATTCCCTGTTTATTGATAGCTAAAATCCCATTATGGGCCGAGTCAAAGACCGCTTCAAGTTCTTGACTGCGTAATTGGACCTGTTGAAGATAAGCATTCATCAAAGAATATCTGGTCACCACTCCAGTAATTTCTTCTTGGTTATTCAAGACTGGGTAAATATCAAAAGGTAATTCCCTAACATCTTCTAATAACGCGTCTTCCTTTAAAGGAAGGAAACGAGTCGTCAAATAGTCGACAGCCTTATTCTCCGCATTGAAGTTTTCTAGGCCCTTCTCGAAAATCTGCTCTTTGGTAACCATACCCATCAGACGACCTTGATCGTTGAGTAAAGGCAAGCCCGTCACTTTTCTCTCCTTTATTAAAGTAAGTGCATCCCCTATAGTGTGGTAACTGTAAAGACATACGGAAAGTCGTGACATCACTTGACCGACACGCAACAAACTCGTTCCCCCCTCATCATCGGAAATTAGGAATAATAATACTAAAATTTATGTTTATTTTTTAAAGGGTAGTTAAATTAGTAAACTACCTATTTGGCTGGTAACCAAGCTCGATGTTGGCAATAATCTGCATATGAATGTTGGACGTTCCTTCGAGGGTTTCAAACTGCTTGGCATCGCGGAGCCATCGACCACAAGGATATTCGGTTGAATAACCATATGAGCCGTAGATTTTCATGGCCATGTTTGCACCATGAACTGCTGCATTACAGCCGAATAGTTTAGCCATCGAAGTCGCTTGTTGGTTTGGCAATTTGTTTTCCTTGAGCCAGGCAGCTCGATAAACCAGGTATTTAGCAGCTTCGTCTTCTAGTTTCATTTCAGCAAGCTGTTGCTGGATCATTTGATATTTTCCAATCTGTTTGCCAAACTGGGTACGCTCATTGGCATATTGAACTGCCCCCTCTAGACAGGCCGCAGAAAGCGCTGCCGAACCAGTGGCACAACCCATACGTGTGTTATTTAACATCCACATACAAATCAAGAAACCCTTATTAAGAGGACCTAAAAGGTTTTCCTTTGGAATCACAGCGTTTTCAAACACCAGTTCTGAAGTCGGAGCAGGCCACATGCCCACCTTTTTGAGAATGGGAATTCTTGTAATACCCGGGGTATTATTATAGTCCACGATAAAACAGGATAAACCCTTCGTTCCTGCTCCTTTTTCTGTGACCGCATAGAGAAGTCCAATATCGCAAGTGTGTCCGCCTGATATCCACATTTTGGAGCCATTCACCAACCAGTGGTCACCCTTATCTACGGCAGAAGTTTTCATACTAGCCACATCAGAACCCGTGTTGGCCTCAGTTATCGCAAAGCTCCCTACAGCTTGGCCACTGACCAGACGGGGTATATACTTTTGCTTTTGTTCCTCGGTACCCCATTCATTTATCGTCATCGCCGGACCCCAGACGTTGCCGCTAATACTTAGCCTCCAAGACGTATGAACCTTAGCAATTTCATATAAAGCCACGACAGCTTCCATCCAGCCCATGCCATTTCCGCCATACTCTTCAGGGATGCTCCAACCTAGCAGGCCTAAATCACCCATTTTAGTAAGGATCTCTCGGCGATAGTAATGATTATCTTCGTCTTCCTCAACATACGGAGCAATTTCCTTTTCTGCAAAATCACGAGCCATCTCTTGAATCATTCTTTGCTCTTCGGTTAATCCAAAATCCATTTTTCCCCTCTCCCTCCTGTAATTAATGACCAGTAAAAATTGGTTTACGTTTTTCTTTAAGGGCTGCCAACCCTTCCCTGTGGTCAGACATTTCAGAAACAATAGCCATTTGGGAAGAAATTAAATCTAACGCTGTCCGCAAATCGTTCGTGCGTTGAGCTGAATAAACAGCCCGCTTAATCATTTGCACGCATACTGGAGGGGAATCCGCTATTTTTCTAGCCAGCTCTAAGGTAGCTTGTTCTAGCTCCAACGCGGGGACAACTTTGTTGACCATACCCATTTTTTCTGCTTCGTAGGCTGAGATAAAATCCCCAGTCCATAAGATTTCTAAAGCCTTGGCAACTCCTACTAATCGCGGCAAATAAAAAGCACCACCGTCTCCGGGTACAAGGCCTGCCTTCACGTAACTGGCAGAAAGCTGCGCATCATCTGCAACTACCCTGATATCGCACATTAAAGCCATATCAAGGCCTGCGCCTATGGCCATTCCGTTAATACCGCAAATAACTGGTTTATCCATTATGTCCAGTGTCAATGCAATTTTATGGATGAGGCTTGTCAAAGCCCGTTTACGGTCGATGGCCTTATCGCCCCATGACTCACCTTGATCATCACATCCGACAAATCCTTTTCCATTAAGCATGGCATCGATATCCCCGCCGGCGGAAAAGGCCTTACCCATGGCAGTCACCACGATAACCCTTATGTTTTGATCCTCTTGTGCGTCTTGAAGTGCCTCTGCCCATTTCCGAATCATCGGTAAAGAAAAGGCATTATTCTTCTCCGGTCTGTTCAGGATAATCCTGGCTAAAAAACCGTCTTTCTGATAAAGCAAATGATTATCCTTATTCTCTTGAGGGGTTATCCGAAACTTTAAGCATTCCCTTCCCATTATTCACATCTCCTTACAATTTCGTTTCTTGATTTCCCTGGAAATGTAGACTTAAACAGGAAACTATCCCATTAGGATAGGTAATTACCCCAAAGAGTAAGAATCTTGCTTATCCCTTGATCGACCTAGGTAGGATCATTTGATGAATTGGTGTGATAGACTTAGGATTTTGATAATTTGCGCCTGCAAAAGCCACACAATATTTTCTTAAGTCTGGGAGGGAAACAATCTCATCCACAAACCCTCGTTGAGCACAGTACACCGGTCTTGATTTCGCTTCGTAGTCTTTAATCATTTGGTTCATCTTGTCAATGGTTGGTCCTAAATCGTTACCAGCGTCTTGTTCTTTGACCAGCCTTCGCGCATAGGAAGCGGCAGCAGCGGTTTCCCCGTGCATCACATAAATTTCTGTTAATGGAGTTCCCAGGGTAAAGGCATTATTTTCATTAGCTTGGGGACCTCCCATAATATAATGAGCTGCAGCAGTTCCTTTTCTTAAGACGATGCACATCATAGCGACATCCGTTTTTTCGATGGAGTAAATCAAGCTCTGACCAATGGCGAGCAATTCAGCCTCTTCCGCAATATCTCCTACATCGATGCCTGTTGTATCTTGCAGCCAGATGATGGGCAAATTATCCCGACCACACATGGTCACGAATTCGCATTGTTTGATAAGTCCCTGACGATAGTGTTTACCGCCTACGCCAACATAGGCTCCTTCTGCGTACTCTGGATATTTAGGTATTATTCCTTGTCTGTTGCCGATTACTCCGACCGGGAAACCGTCAATTTTAGCTACCCCAGTAAAGACCTCCGGTCCATAATCAGGCCTATACTCCATGAATTCGCTATTATCCGTAAGACGGGCTAATACTTGAGTAGCATCATAGGGTCTTTTTTGGTTGGCAGCAATAATTCTATTCAGATCTAGGAGAGGAAACTTGGGTTCAGCCGGCTCAGCCACGCGAAAAACTTTGGGATCAAAGGCTGGCATACCACTCATATACTCTTTAATCCCATCTAAGACGCCAATTTCAGTATCATAAACTTCTCTAAAATAGGCGGTTTGATCAAAATGAGTCTCTACCCGACCCGGTGCCTTTTCCTTAAATCCTTTAGTGGCATTGATTAAGTCTTGGGCTGCTTCCAAGTCGAAATAACCCTTTGGATTCATCCCTCCAACAATCCCGGCTCCTCCCACAGCAATATTGGCATCCTGATGGGCTATAAGAATCGTAGGACTGATTCCTTGATAGCCACCGCCAGCCGGGTTTGTGCCATAAATACCATTTAAGATCGGAATTCCAAGCCGATTCAGCTCAGCATGCCTGAAAAACGTCGTACCGCTGCCGCGTCGATCGGCGTAGACGTTTTCTTGCTCCATTAATTTAACCCCACTACAATTAGTAAGCCAAACTAAAGGAACATTCAGCCTTTTGGCTAAGTCAGTGACCCTTAAGATATTCTCAGATTGGCCAGAAATCCAAGCTCCTGCCATGACCTTATTATCAAAAGCAATAATCACTGCCCATTTTCCATCTATTTTACCTAGTCCGTCTACAACACCAGTGCATCCTTCTTCATTGTCATTTGGATTATAAAGTGTATGTAAAGGACACCAAGTTCCGGCATCAACCAGATAATCGAGCCTATCCCAAACCGTCATCTGACCTCTTTTTCGAATTTTCTCAGCAGGAGTGCCCGCATTTTTTACTGTTTCGATGGCCTTGGAAATTATTTCCTCTTGTTCTTGAATAAATTTCACGTTGTCTTCAGTTCGTTTTATTTCTCCTGCACTTAAAGGTTTCCCAATATCGGACATCTTTTCGAAGTAGGGTCGCAAGGCAGTTTGCTTTCTATGCATAGATATTACGATCTCCCTTCTCATCTTCTTTGATTAATGGTCTATGAAATACCAAACCAAAAACCGATCTATAACTTAGGGGGAATTCTTCTTGGTTAGGAAGTTGCTTTACTTGATGACATAATCAGGTATATCTTTGCCCCTCAAATTAACAGAGCAGGGGCAAAGATATCTCGACTAGATATATGGACAATTTACTCAATTACAATTAATACCTGGTCTTCGCTCACACTTTCCCCTTCTTTGACTTTGAGCTCAGTTACTGTGCCAGCATCAGAAGCGTAGATAGGGGTCTCCATTTTCAAGGCTTCAAGAATTACTAACTCATCGTCGATTTCCACCACATCGCCAACAGCTACGTGGATTTTCCAAACATTTCCTGATATTGGTGAAAGTAAGTTTGCCATATGTTTTCACCTCCTCTCAATGGGTTTTTCCATATGCCCCAGCAAAGATCTTAGATTATGCACAAATGCATATTATTGCATCTTCACACATACATATTAATATTAAGCTTATTAGGTGTTTATCACTTCTAAAATATGCAATAAAACTCCTTAAAAACCGCTATTACACTAGGTTTTTAAAATTTAATCACTTTGCAAATGCGCATATTGATTTACCCCTGCTCTTAGAATATATTATTTATCAGAAAATTACAACACAATTTATGCACCCGTGCAAATATTTTAGGATTCCAAAACATTAAAAAGAACGCTGAATACCGCACTGCGCGGCGTTCCAGCGTCCTCTTAAATCTACTCTCGATTCTTTGCTAGATAATTATGCAAATAAGTCCTCCACTGCCATCGTTGACAATCCGTTGCAGGGTATCTTGCAGTTTATGTTGAGCATTTTCCGGCATTTTATATAGCTTATTTTGGATACCTTCACGAACCAAATCATGCAATGATTTGCCAAAGATATTCGATTCCCAGACCTTCTTCGGGTCGCTTTCAAACTCATCCAACATATACTTGACCAGTTCTTCGGCTTGCCGCTCTGTTCCAATCAAAGGCGTAATTTCTGTCGTTACATCCGCTCTAATAATGTGCAAGGATGGAGCGCTAGCCTTGAGCTTAATTCCATAATGTCCCCCTTGCTTGACAAGTTCTGGTTCCTCTAGGAACATTTCTTCCAGTTGAGGAGTGACCACGCCATAGCCGTTGAGACGAACTTCTTCAATGGCCGCGGACAGTTTATCCCATTCTTTCTTGCCTTTGCTATAATCTAAGACTAAACGAAGCAAGGAATGATCTCCTTCAATTTCAATCCCCGTAAAATCTTGGAGGACTGTTTTAAAGAGTCCATCGATGGCGGTGATTTCTACATTAGCGATTCCGCTGCCTAAGTTCATCTCTTTAAGAATGACATCTTGGGCATATTGGCATTCCAGTAAAGCATCTAAGGCCTGATCGATATCTCTCAAGCGCCGAACGCCGTCAATGGCCTTGCGAATCGTTTCTTCAAAAGCTGCCCGAACTGGATGACTAGGATCCAGTTCCTCAACCCATTTTGGAAGATCAATATTAACCTCAGCTACGGGGAACTCATATAATACTTCTTCGAGAATCTGTGTAATATCTTCCTGAGTCATTTCCAGACAATTCATAGCAATAACGGGTATTCCATACCTCTCCTCGAGAGAACGGCTCAACTCCTGTGTGTTATCAGCATAAGGACGGGTCGTATTCAATACCACCACAAATGGTTTCCCCAGTTGCCGGAGTTCGGTAATTACCCGCTCTTCAGCATCGAGATAAGCATCCCGAGGAATATCCGTAATAGATCCATCGGTTGTGACTACAATGCCAATCGTGGCATGGTCAGTAATCACTTTACGGGTGCCCATTTCTGCTGCATCTTGAAATGACATAGGCTCGTCACTCCAGGATGTTTTCATCATTCGTGGTTCTTCACCGTCTTCAGCCTCGTACCCTAAAGCACCCTCGACACTGTAGCCTACACAGTCGACCAAACGAACATTCATGTGAATTGAGTCTTTGACGACGATTTCTACGGATTCTGATGGGATAAACTTAGGCTCAGTCGTCGTGATCGTTCTCCCTGTCCCACTTTGCGGAAGCTCATCTTTGGCCCGTTCCCGTTCAAATGCATCTAGGATGTTGGGCAGGACGAGGAGGTCCATGAACCGTTTGATAAAGGTGGACTTTCCTGTACGGACTGGCCCGACGACACCGAGGTAGATATCGCCCCCTGTGCGTTCAGCGATATCCCTGAAAATGTCTACTTTTTCCATTTAATTTCCCTCCCTTTTGAGTGCTGTCCCAAAATTTGGGGAAGGGCCTCCACCTTATCTCCCCTTCCACCTCCCTGTAACCCGTGGATTCCCAATAACCGGACTAGCACATTAAGCAGTATAAGTATATTGGCTCTTTTGGGCAAATATGACTATACAACAAAAAACGCAGAAAAGGCTTTTAAGAACCTCTTCTACGTTTATGAAACTCAAGCTTAAAATATGTATACTATCTTAACCAACTCATCTCCACAACTTCTTCAAGTTCATGGCGTTTCCCGCGTGACATTAAATCAACGACCGCCTCTTGGGGATCGGCCCCTTCGAAGAGTACTTTGTAGGCTTGTTCTGTGATAGGCATTGAGACGTTTTTCTCAATACTAAGCTCATAGGCTACACGGGCCGCTCTAACCCCTTCAACCACCATTCCTACGTCTTTAAGGACGGTTTCTAAAGGTTTTCCCTGCCCAAGAGCGACACCCGCCCTCCGATTACGGCTATGCAGGCTGGTACAGGTCACAATCAGGTCGCCAACGCCAGATAATCCAGCAAAGGTTAAGGGATGCCCACCTAGCGCCACGCCCAAACGGGCAATTTCTGCTAATCCTCGAGTCATCAGAGCAGCTTTGGTGTTGTCGCCAAAGCCTAACCCCTCGGCAATTCCAGTACACAGGGCAATGATATTTTTTAAGGCTCCACCTAATTCTACCCCTATGACATCGGGATTGGTATAAATTCTAAATTTCGAGGTCATCATCATGTCTTGGACCGTCTCGGCAGTCTTGACATCCGAGCCCACTACGACAGTGGTCGGCATATCTCTGGCTACCTCTTCGGCATGGCTGGGACCGGACAAGACAGCAATCGGATGGTGTGGAAGCTCCTCTTTCAAGACTTCCGAAAGGCGGAGATGTGTTTTATCCTCTAAACCTTTCGCCGTATTGACTACGATACACCCTTGCCTTAGGTAAGGCTTTACGAATTGGGCAGCCTCTCTGACACTATGGGATGGCACGCTGAACACGACCAAATCAGCATTTAATTGTTTGAGATCGGTGGTTGGCAGAAGTTGGGGCGGTAAACTAACGCCTGGCAAATAACGGGCATTTTCGCGTTGCTTCTTCAAACGTTCCATTTCATCAGGATTACGTCCGATAAGGGCAACCTGATGCCCAGCATTGGCCATGAGCACAGCTAAAGCACTTCCCCAGCTCCCCGCACCATAAACTGTTATATTCGGCATATTATTCCCCCTACTCGATGTTCGATATTCGAAGTTCGTAGTTCGAATATCAAGTGGTCCACGTAAAAATACCATAACCCTCGAACCTCGAATCACGGACCTCGGACTTCGATTATTGTTTGTCGCCAAATCGGTGTTCTGTTCCATTGATGACTCGTTTAATATTACTCCGATGTAGGTAGATCACAGCAGAGGCGGCAACCAAGCCAAAAACTCGATACGCAAAGGGTTCCTGAAAAACAAAAACAGTGATAGCAACCGCAAGAGCACCAACAACGGAACCCATTGAAACAAAACGTGTAATGACTACTACCAGCAAGAAAAGGGCAATCGCCACAAACATGACTTTCGGCATCAGGACTGTAATAATTCCAAATCCTGCGGCGACTCCTTTGCCACTAGGGCGGAACTTGAATAAGGGATTCCAGCTATGAGCTGTCATCACTAGAAACCCGCCAATAATCCCTCCCCAGGGTCCGTAGGCCCAATAACCAAGGAAAGCAGCTAAGGCCCCTTTTAAAAAATCTCCGAGCAGCACTAAAATGCCCAGTTTAACCCCCAAAAGGCGAAAGGCATTCGTCGTGCCGATATTCCCGCTGCCATGCCGACGTACGTCTATCCCTTTGAGTTGGCCTGCTAAATAGGCAAAAGGAATGGCACCCAAGCTATACGCTAAGATAAAAATTAGGTAGCGTGGCATTTGGTTTAATCCTTCTCTTTCTCTTCATCTTTTTGTCGAACGACAATTCGGATCGGAGTACCCTCGAACCCGAAATGTTTTCGCATCTGATTCTCTAAATATCGTTTATAGGAGAAATGCATCAATTCTGGATCATTCACAAAGAACACAAACGTGGGCGGCTTTACTCCCACTTGAGTAAGGTATCTTACTTTTAAGCGCCTTCCTTTATCGGAGGGAGGCGGATTGAGATGAACCCACTCTCTCAGCAAGGTATTCAAGGTTGCCGTTGTCACGCGAGTAGAGTTTTGCTCGACTACGAAATCCACAAGGTCCAAGATCTTATTAACCCTCTGTCCTGTTAAGGCGGAAATAAACATGGTTGGTGCATACTGCATAAATCCTAATTCTTCGCGAATTGTCTTTTCAAATTTATTAATAGTCTTCTCATCTTTTTCCACGAGATCCCATTTGTTGACCACTAAAATAATTGCTTTACCTGCTTCATGAGCATACCCAGCAATCTTTTTGTCCTGTTCTGTAACTCCATCGACTGCGTCGATAAGCATAAGAATCACGTCAGAGCGATCGACTGCCCGAAGAGATCGCACAACACTATATTGCTCCGTCAGCTCATCAATACGAGATTTACGGCGCATCCCTGCCGTATCAATCAGGACGTAATGCTTTCCGTCTTGTTCAAAGGGAGTATCAATGGCATCCCGGGTTGTTCCTGGTATGTTACTGACAATAACTCTGTTTTTGCCTAGCATCGTATTGACCAAGGACGATTTTCCAACGTTCGGACGACCGATCACAGAAATTCTTATCACATCGGGGTCATACTCGTCTTCATCATTCTCCGGGAAATTAGCTATGACCATATCGAGTAAATCCCCGGTATTCATCCCATGTACAGCAGAAATTGGGATGGCATCCCCTAACCCTAAGCTTAAAAAGTCATAGAGTTGACCTTCTATCTTTTCGAAGTTTTCTACTTTATTGGCTGCCAGCAAGACGGGCTTTCCCGACCGACGTAGTGTTCTGGCAATCATATCATCATCTGGGGTCGTTGATATCTGAGCATCTACGACAAAAATAATGACATCCGCTTCTTCCATGGCAATTTCTGCCTGTCTGCGCATCTGGGCCGGGATGGGTGTCCCCTCATCCTTAAATTCAATTCCCCCAGTATCAATCAAGGTAAATTTCCGTCCCAGCCATTCTGCATCTCGATACAGTCGATCTCTTGTCACTCCAGGCATATTTTCAACAATGGCCACAAGACCGCCCGTAATGCGGTTAAATAAAGTAGACTTTCCGACATTCGGCCGTCCTACAATAGCTACTACAGGTTTACTCAAATCGTCCCACCTCCAAAGAATCCCCAATTAGATGTTCTAAGAATGCTACGCCATGATTTTCAACAATACTAGCCTTGCCATTGACCTTTTCTTCTAACCACTTAACATCATGATCATCCAGAAAGAGATCTTCATCAGCCTTGAGCATCACACGAGGGATAAAAAATTCTTCCCCTGCTAAATCCTCCAATTGATGGGCGATATCTTGGGCCGTTAATAATCCGGCAGCCGTCACAGATGTTCCAAAAAAGTCATTGCGTATCCCATGTACTGATAGCTTCAAACCCTTGATTCGAGCCATTAAGCGCTGACTCCATGATTCAAAAAAAACCTGCGCAGAGATCCCCGTTATAAGATGGACATGGCGTTCAGCTAACTGATTGGGTAAAAGCTCCCAAACCGATTCCAGCTCAGTTATAAATTTACGGGCCATCCCCACACCGTTTTCAAGTTGTGGAAACTCATCATAAACAGTAAAATTCGGAAATTCCCGACCAGCCAAAACATAAAATTCATCCGCATAATAGACAAGATGTCGGCCTGTCAAGGAAAGGAATTTCTTTTGCCACAACTCAGCTTCTACCACAATCTGACCAGCCTCAGCCGAAGTGAATCCACGCAAGCTTGTAAGGTGTTCACGGTAGCGGGTTAAGCCCACCGGAACGACAGCGATAGATTGTATAGCTGGATAAAGTCCCCCTAGCTGTTCGATAGTTTCAGCCAAAACCTCACCATCGTTATGATCCGGAACCACCACCACTTGAGCATGGACAGCGATTCCAGCTTCAGCAAAGCGTTTGATTTGCTCTGGCAACTTTCCGGCCTGAGGGTTTCTCATCATACGGGCACGTACTTCAGGGTTCCAAGCGTGGACGGAAACATAGAGCGGGCTGAGATGAAGGGAAATGATCCTCTCTATTTCTTCCTCACTTAAATTTGAAAGAGTAATAAAACTTCCTTGAGTTAGCGATAAGCGGTAATCATCGTCTTTATCGTAAAGCGACGACCTCATTCCTTTTGGCATTTGAGCCACGAAACAAAATGTGCAATTATTGCGACAAGTTTTTAGCCCTTGAGAACTCATTTCCACTTGGAGACCTAGGAATTCTCCTGGAGCTTTCTCAATCTCGATCTCCCATTGCTTACCGTTCTTCTTCTCGATAAGCAGCATGAACTCATCCTCGGATATGCCAAACTGAAAGTCAATAAGATCGTTCAGTTTTTCTTCGTTGACTTCAAGAACACGGTCCCCGACTTCAATCTCCATTTCTTCAGCAATACTACCTGTATGGACGGCTGTGACCACAAGCCCCTTCGACAAACTATTCATCCTCCTGACAATTCAGATCAGGGCCTATTTCCATGCCTCAATCGTTTACAAGTATACTACATATCAAACCCGCCTGCTACTGGAGTTCGTGCTCCTCCCGAGGTTCGTAAGCACTGACACTGCTTGTAGACAATTTATCAGCGGTCGCTTTCTCCAGTTTCCGCTCAAGATGAGACTGCCAACCCAGACGTAAACCAGCCCAAAGCACGAAGAACCAGACACCAAAATTCCAAACAAATTCGTCGGGTAAGTCGGCATGTCTGACGATACCATCGTAAGTAAAACGCACAAAGGCTTGATTTAGGAGTAAGCTTCCTGCTAAGGCGGCTGCTGTTCCCCAAAAGGATTTTGCACTCAGCCAAGCGACTATAACTAGGATTAACGAGAAAATGCCTGTTCCATAAGGCAACACCCCTGGTTCATTGACTTGAAATAAGGTTTCTAGGCAGACTACTAGGCTGGTAACTATAAGAGGCAGAATCCATCGTTCAGTCCGTTGCAGCGCCCATACCCAAAAGACTAAGATAACCATCAGACGTGCGAAGTGCCAATTCCAGGGCAATGACGCGGGAACGATGAATTCCAAAGATTTTCCAATGATCCAGGCCATGGTCAAGCTAAGAAAAAAATGCCGAGAAGCTCTTTTTTCTACCCGAGTCTCAAGGGTTAAGAATAGAATTAGCCATTCTCCATAGGGAAATAACACATGACTCCCACCTTACGACGGATATTTCTCCTATTATCCCCGTTTAGAAGGAGTTTACACCGCGATGTTTGGGTGGGCTCTTGACCATCCTAAGCTTGGGTATCTTTTTATATCGAGTTATATTCAAGATCAGACCGAGTTTGGCCAAGGTGATGACCAGAGAATTTCCGCCATAAGAGATCAGGGGTAGGGTAATCCCTGTTACTGGGAGTACACCAGTAACCACCGATAAATTGACGGTCGTCTGAATAGCTAACGTGGATATCAAGCCAAAGCCCAATAACCGTCCGAAGCGATCTGGGCATCCACTAATGACATGATAAGCTCGGGCATACAACGCTATAAAGAGGAATAGTAAAAATACAGTACCGATTAAGCCCAGTTCTTCTCCTACAATGGCAAAGATCATATCTGTATGGTTTTCCGGCAGGAAGCCATATTTTTGCAGACTTCGTCCCAAACCAACTCCGAACAAACCGCCCGAGCCGAAGGCAATCTCCGCATTCGTAATCTGATATCCTAAATGCATAGCATCTTTCCAGGGGTCTAGCCAGACCAAAATTCGATTCCATTGGTATTCTGTATTATAGATTAAATATAAGAGCGGTACTCCAAGGGTCGGTACAGCAGCTACAAACCAGAATGTCGGCAGTTCCGTCTGTAACAGCATGACGGTACAGGTCAGTGCTAAGACCATCGCTGTCCCTAAATCTGGTTGTTTGTAGACAAGGGCCAAAACAAGCAGTGTAATCGGTATAAGGATACCTAAGGGGATACGCCAATCTTTGCCCTGCTTAATTGGATAACGATCTAATATATGGGCATAAAAAAGTACCAAGGCAAGTTTAGCAACTTCTGAAGGTTGAACTGTAAATCCTAAAATTTTAATCCACCGGGCTGAACCACCCGCTTCGATCCCCGCATCAGTAAAGATGATTGCAATCAGTAAGATCATACTTATGATGACGCCTAATCCGGCAAGCCGCCGCAAAAAAGTATAAGGGATTATCATGGCCACCAGGGCGAAAAAAGAACCTACAATCGCCCACTTTAATTGTTGAGTAACATAAAAGTACGAATTATCCGTGGCGTTAAATCCTCTTACGGCACCCGCGCTAAGAATCATAATTAATCCAAAAGCTAAAAGTGCCAGGGTTAAGAATAATATGGGGAAATCAATCGGCAGATCTAGTTTTCGCTTAGCCATTAGAATCCCCTTTCTTTAATAGAGAAACTTGGTTTTTGCCAAAATGACTTCCTGCGCCGTAGAACAGGAAGTCAATAATGCCTCGATTTAACAAACCCGTATAAGAGCTTACTCTGCTTGGTTTTCCAAGTGGAAAGCCTTTCCTAGGGCATCTCCTATGGTTACCGGTTGGATTTCAGCTTGGCCCGCTAAAGCCTGAGTATCATTGGCCCGAGCGGAGTCTGCAATCGCCTCCCTGATACTTAAGCTTATCCTTTTCTCCTCTGTTTTACACTGAATGACCTTTGCAGTCACTGTATCTCCGACTTTAAGCACATCTTCGACTTTATTAACCCGTTGATCTGACAATTGGGAAATATGAACCAATCCGTCCATACCTTCACCGAGGGCCACAAATGCGCCAAACGTAGCGATACGTACAACTTTGCCCTGAATGATAGCTCCCACTGGATAATTAACAGCCGCTTGACCCCATGGACTCTCTTTAAGTTGTTTAAGACCTAGGGCTAATTTTCCGGTTTGATGATCTAATCTTAAGACTTGGACTTCAACCTCGTCCCCAATCGCCAGCAATTCTGACGGGTGCTTAAGCCGCGTGTAAGCCATATCCGAAATATGCAGCAGGCCATCCATCCCACCGATATCGACAAAGACACCAAAGTCAGTCATCCGCTTGACTGTGCCTGACACTACTTCACCCTCTTTGAGGGTTTCCAGTAATTGTTGGCGTTTAATCGCTTGTTCTTCTTCCAAAATGATTTTCTGAGAAAGAACCACTTTCCTTTTCGATGAATCAAATTCTATTAATCTTAAGCGTAAGGTTTGCCCTAAAAACTGATTTAGATCTTCCACATATCCCAACTGGATTTGAGAAGCTGGAACAAACCCTCGCAGTCCCACATCAACTACTAACCCGCCCTTGACAACCTCAACGACTTTAGCCTGGATTTCTTCTTTAGTTTCTGCGACTTTCTCTAAACGTTCGTGAGCACCCTCTTCATCTGCTTTCCGTTTGGAAAGAACGGTATGCCCTTCCTCATTTTCCACACGAATCACGACTGCACTCACGGTATCCCCAATCGCTACAACGTCCTCTAGGTTAGTTTGCCGGATAGAAAACTCACTGATAGGAATGACTCCCTCGCATTTCCAACCAATATCGACGAAGATTTCCTCTCTTGTCATTTTAACGACAGTACCGGTAACCCGCGAACCAAGCTGGATTTCTTGTAAATTTTCTAGCCAACTATCCATATTCATTTCATTTTCATTCATTTCAGACATTTTTTTATAAACCTCCTCAATGATCCAATCCGGTGTAGAAGCCCCCGCTGTTAAACCGGCACTTTCGGCTTCGCTAAACCAAGTCGATTTCAATTCCTCTGCAGTTTCAATAAGGTATGTTTTGGTGCGTTCCGCGCAGATGCTCGCCAGTTTTCGAGTATTTGCGCTATCTCGCCCACCGACAACGACCATAATATCAACAGTCTCTGCTAACTCTCGAGCCACTTTTTGTCGTTCAGCAGTTGCGTTACAGATCGTGTTGTGAACGGTTATATCACCCGTATGGAGTTTCAACTCTTCGACTATCCTGATAAAATTTTCCGCAAGTTGGGTCGTCTGAGCTAAAACAGCTAAATGTGGATAATATTCAAGTTCCTTGGCCTCTTCGACCGTTTGGATGGGAATGGCCTGTTCTCCAGCCCACCCTAATATTCCTTGGACCTCAGGATGATGTTTATCTCCCATGACAATCACTTGTCGCCCTAACTTAGCTGACTCGGCAGCCAGTCGTTGTGCTTTCTGGACAAAAGGGCACGTGGCATCGACCACGCGGACACCTCTATTCTCAGCCCCCTGATAAACACTAGGTGCTACACCATGGGAGCGAATAATCAGGGCTTGATCAGAGGTTACGTCACTCAGATCATCGACTACACGAATACCACGTTCTGACAAGCGTTTTACGACCTGCTGATTATGAATAAGGGGCCCGAGTGAAACTGCCTGTGAAGTTTCTGCTGTTCGTTCTGCCATTTCTAAGGCACGTTCCACACCAAAACAGAACCCAGCTTTTGCTGCCATCTTGACTTTCAAAACTAAGAACCTCCTATTAATGAAAGGGGACACACCTGCTGAAGTATAAGCTGTTCTTCGGGAAGGAATGTCCCCAACAAAGTACAGAACTAATTCTCTATTCTACTCCAAAATTCCTGCCATATTTCTGAGATTTTAAGGAATGGAGACAAACCTGCTGAAGTAATAGTTGTTCTTCGGGACATGAGTGTCCCCGAGAAAGTAGGTATGTCCCCCACAAATAGGACTACCCCCTACAAAGCTACTTGGCTTTGGGTAATTCGATCATTGCTTGCATAATACGATCCGCAATCCATTCACGGCGGTTTTCCACCCCTTCAGGAGCCTTTAGCATTTGAGCGGTCAAGGGCTTACCGATTACAACCCCAATTTTGCCCCACCCTTTAGTCATTAAGTTTGCTGTCCCGTAAACCTTTACCGGGACAACAGAAGCTTGACTCTTTTCCATGAGCAGGACCATTCCCGGCATTCCTTTTTGAATCTCTCCTGTCTTTGAACGAGTTCCTTCAGGAAAAAGACCTAAGATGCGCCCTTGCTTTAAGATTGCTAAAGATTGACGGATGGCATTCATATCTCCCTGCCCTCGTTTGACTGGAAAAGCGCCAAGTTTAGAAAAAATCGTCCCCAAAATCGGAATGGAAAATAGTTCTTCTTTGGCCATAAAGGAGACTTGGCGGGGTAGACTGCAAGCTGCGAGAACTGGATCCCAAATGCTTACATGATTAATGGCTAAAATTACGGGTCCGCTCAAAGGCAAGTTCTCCGCGCCTTCTACTTTCCACCCCATAACACGAAACTGCAGGCGAAACATCCTCTTCGCAAAACTATAAAGCGTCATGATTCAACCTCCTGAGTCAACTTAAGAATTTCCGCTACCAGTTCTTCCACACTTAAACCCGTTGTATCGAGAATAATTGCATCTTGAGCAGGTCTTAACGGTGAAACCTCTCTCTCACTATCTGAACGGTCACGTTTCAGCATATCTTGAGCGACTTCATCGTAAGCTACAACTTTCCCGGCCTCCGTGAGTTCTATCCACCGTCGTCTTGCCCGTTCCTCAGGTGTCGCTGTTAAGAAAATTTTATAATCAGCGTCTGGCAGGACGTGTGTCCCGATATCACGACCATCCATAACCACGCCTCCGCGCCTAGCCTCCAGGCGTTGAAGTTCCACTAAACGATCTCTTACCCCCTGATAGGCAGCCACAACCGAAACCGCCCGTGAAATTTCGGGGTTGCGTATAGCTTGCGTGATATTCTCGCCATCACACCAAACAATTCTCTCCTCCGAATGATCGAGCACAACTTCCGTCGTTTTAGCTATTTGACTTACCCTAGATTCGTCGTCTATTGATGCCCCGCTTTTAAGCACCTTATAAGCGATAGCCCGATACATAGCACCAGTATCTACATAGAAAAGCCGTAATTGCATTGCTACAATCTTGGCAACCGTACTTTTCCCCGCACCAGCAGGGCCATCGATGGCAATTTGCAAGGCCTGTCGTTGCCTTTGCTTCATCTTATCCTGCTCCTTTTAATCAATCATCAATTTTGCCGCTATCAGTGTGGCCACTGTATTATTTAAGGCATGTAAGGTAACGGGCGGATAGAGGGATTTAAACTTAGTATACAAGAAAATGAGGACGAGTCCTAAGACGAAGCGTGGGAAAAATCCGTAAACTTGGAAATGGAGAGCGGAAAAAATAACCGCACTAATCGTTGCTGCTGTCCATTTCCCGAAATACGCCTGCAGACTGCCGAAAATCACTCCCCTGAATAAGGTTTCTTCCACAATCGGTGCTAATATCCCTGCTAACAGCAAGTTAAGAAATAATGTATAACCCGTGGCCTGTCCCAATAACTTCGAATAAACATCTGTTTCAGGAGGAGTTAACCCATAATTGTATAGGACAATGGCATAACTGATATTGATAACCCAAGAGAAAAGGTATAATCCTATGACACTATAAAAATACTTTCTGAACGGAACCGCCTTCCAGCCAAAATCGGACCATTCCCAGTGTCGAATTCTTTTCAGAAGTAAAATTAGAAGTGCAAAGGCCAGCTGAGTCATAAAGGCATTCAAATATATTAAAGCTCGTTCATGTGGCCATCGATCCATTAACCAGATAGTTCCAAAGGATAATAAGACATAGATACAGATAACCCCACCCAAAATCAGCACCAGATCAATCCAACTTAAATTTCGCTTATTAAGAAGGAACTCACTCCCGACTACCTTAGATTCTGATTCTTCGTCCATTTTGCTACCTCCTTCTTTCCTTCTTTTAAAAACACATATTTCTTTCATTTATATCTCAGACTAATTGGAAGGGAGGAATTCGTTATGTCTTCGGAAACAACTCTGCAAGTCTATCATCATCATCTTAAAATTCCCATCGAAACCTATTTCAATACAGTTGTCGATTTCTTAGATCCATGGGATGAGCGAGCCTATCAGTTTGTTGTCCATCGCCACCTAGAAAAAACGAAGGATCGAGGTATTGTAGGAATGGTACGTCAAGAAAAGGACGAGAACTTTGTTTATTTAGACGCTGCAGTCCGTTACCCGGTTACAACTGAGAATTAAACAGATTATCAGTAACACATTCAGCGGATCAATAGCTCCTCTAAGTCTTTAACAGTTTGGACGATAAAATCAGGGTTTGCATTATGTAATTCTTCAACTGTTCCATACCCATATCTTACTGAAATAACCTCAATCTGATTGGCTCTTGCCCCCTGAACATCAAATCTTCGGTCCCCGATCATCACTGTTTTCGAGCGTAAATCAGAAGGTACATTTTTCAGCACTTCCTCAATCAGAACTTCCTTCTCCACAAATTGACCATTCAACTCGCTGCCCATGATAACACTAAAGTAGGAATCCATTGAGAAATGGTGAAGAATTTGCTCTGCAAAGACTCTCGGTTTTGAGGTCGCCAACAGATTCCTGCAACCCTTGTCCTTTAACCGGGACAGTAACTCGGGTATACCAGGGTAAACAACGTTTTCATAGAGACCTATTTCTTTGTAGCGGTCCCTATACAACTTGATAGCACGATCTAGAAGCGCTTCCTCTGTCGTTTGAAGCAAGACTTTAAAGCTCTCTCTTAAGGGCGGCCCGATAATCCAATCTAGATCATCTACCTTCGGAAGGGGATAATCTAACCGACTTAGAGCGTACTGAACAGAGAGGGTAATTCCTACCTTTGGATCTGTCAACGTACCATCTAAGTCCCAAAGCAATACATTATAACGCACAAAACCCCTCCAACCTAAACTTCCTTAAATTTCCAGAATGAATTCCACGCAATAAGGTCACTCTATAACGAAATGAAAGGAGGCACTATTCATGTTCTATCAGCACAAGCATTACCCTTATCACGGTTTACTCTTTTTCCTGAGTCTTGTTGCCGCTTTCTTACTCGGACGGAAATCCGAAAAGTATGGCTTTACAATTATATCACGCGGGTGTGACTGTGCTTATGATGATGACCCCGCTGATGAAATGATCTAATTTCAACTCAAGATCTAATTCCTGCTCAAGCTCCGAGGCTTCCCTCGGAGTTTTATTCATGTTTAAGAGATCGAAGTAAACAATGTTCGATGGGCTCAGTTCGAAAGTATTTCATGTTCGCAACAGGAACATAGGGCAATCCACTATCCAGAGAGAGGGGCTGAAACTCTTGTAGGAGTAGCGGCCATTTTTCCGGGGATTGTAGTCCTAATTGATCAAACAAGCTGATAACCCGGGTAACGCACAGATCATATAGCGCTCCTATCATCATATCATGCCTGTCGCCCGTAACGGGATGTCTCCAATCTAATTTGGCCTTAAAATATGATAAATCCAGGGGCTGAGAGTAGAATAAAGCCTCTAGTTTGCCAGCTGATGGATGACCAAACCGCCGGTAAAGTGACAATACTCGCCAAGGCGTTGACCATCCGAAAACTGTTTGCAGTAAACGGTGATTCCGCCAAGCCTTATGGAAATGCGCAATTTTACTGATATCTCCCTTGCAAACACCTTGCTCAATCAGACGCTTAAAAACCCCTCGTCCAGTTACACCCGATTTACGCCAGAGTTGCCTTAAACTTGATGGATAATCCATCCGTTCAACATCCTTTAACCAGAGATCGATGGCAGTTTCCAGTAAGCGATGTCGAAACACAGCTTTATCCCTTTCTTCTGGATCTTGAGCAAAATAGTTTCCGCTCATGTAGTAGACCATCGGATGAAACGTGCTATCCACCACAAAGTGGGTTAACATCCCTAACAAAAATGCCAGGTGAGCTCGATGGTCGTCCTGGTCAAGTGCCCATTCCATTATTTCCAAAAGTGGGGCAACAGTATTCTCGCCAGCTACACCATGAAGCTGGTTAGCCATCTGCTCTAAGTTTGCTTCAGACGGGGAAGATAAATCATAAAAGGTTATATCATGGGCAATGGCTCCGATATAATACAGGGCTAGGTTGCTCGCAATGATTTCTCCCACCTCTCCTGGGATTTCCCTTTTCAAGGCTTGGCGTGCAATATGCCAGTGGGTAAATTCCTTTGGCATATAATCCCCCCTCTACCCCAAAACGTATTCTCCTTAAACGGTCAATCTCCTGCTAAGTAGGTACTTCTTTAACCAATCTACGCATTATAATCTTCAAATAGTTCTTGAATAGTCTCATATCAAGAGACGAGTAGTGCACCTTCTGTTTGAATCTAATAAATTGTTGGACATAAGAAATATTATACACTCTTTCGCTGAGTTGCAGACAAGTTAAACATAGATATGATCTATGCAACCTCTGCTGTAGGTGTTGAGTACAGGTGTTATGTTTTTCATCTCACAAAAAGCTAACCCGATATATTAAACACGGGTTAGCTTTTTGTGAGATTTAATTTTAAGGAACAACATTCTGCGAATACAAGTAATGGGTGCATTACTTGCACCCATTACTCCATAACTCCTTTGTGCTTTACTGTATCATTTTTCGTACAACAATTAAATTTGCTACTTACTAGAATTGTCGATCGGTTTTACAATATAAGTAACAATGCCAACAGCCACAATATTTGCCATATTGTCTAACACTTCGACCGTTGTCACCATTAGGCGTTTTCCTTTTTTCACAATCTTAGCATAGACAACTATATCTGAGTCAATTACAGGTAACAAATAATTCACTTTTAATTCTACAGTCGACACTGCAAAATCCCTTCCAACATGCTCATTTACAACTACTGCTCCAGCGGCGTCCACGGCCATTGAGATGATTCCCCCATGCATGGCTCCATACACTTGCCGTAGATTGTTCGTATTTATCACTTGCACACCGGGACGCCCCTCGGAATTACGTACTATTTCCATCCCGATAAATTTCCAAACGTTTCCTGCCTCAAGTAAATTCAGATCTACCATGGTTTCCTCCAGTCGTTGCTTGATACTATAGCTACTAATCTTAGCATTTAGAAAATTAACCTTCTATCTCCACCCCTGTGTTTTCAAGAAATTGGGCTACCATATTATAAAAGCCTATAGTAAGAGTTAGTTCTACTAATTCTTGTTGGCTGAGAATCTGGGATAGTTCTTCAAATACCTCAGGACTAGCTTTCACATTAGCAGTAACCTCCTCAGTGTATCTGAGAATGGCCTGCTCTTGATCATTAAATACTGAAGGATCAGGGGGATCTAGCCTAAGGGCTTCTATTTGCTGTTCCGACACTCCAACCTGCCTAGCCATTATTTCGTGTTGGTACCATTCATACCTCGAATTACATAACTTGGCTATCCGGAGGATAACTATTTCTCGTAGGCGGGCATCAAGTTTTGCCTGGGTTAGCAGAGAATTTCCTAAACGCATAAAATGACGTACACTATTTTCCGCATGAGCCATCATTCTGTTGATGTTTAAGCCGCTCAGTTGGGATTTTCCTCCTGTAATCATATTACGGGTCTTATCCGGCATTTCCTCCAAAGACAGCAGTGACAAATTTGGCATAGAATCTTCCTCCTTGTTTTCATTCGAACCTCCGCCTTATTCTCGAAGTTTCTTCATTTAATTATAACCTGTATACGTTGTTAGATGGGATCCGCACAGAAATATTTTGAATATTTAGACCATATTCTAAAATTAGAACATAAAAAGCTGAGAATTACAGCTTTTTATGTTCTAATTCCTTTACGGAAATCAGATCGCCTTTAATCAATCTCCTTATACCCTAGTTCCAATGCCTTTAAATTAATTGCTAAAATCTTACCCGGTAATGAATCTTCTAAAACCTTTGTAAGACTTTCCTTGGAAACCACTGGGCAAAGCTTTAATACACTTCCTAAAAACAAGGAATTAATCGTTTTAGGATTTCCTAGATCTATAGCTTTAGCGCTGAAGGGATACCCCACATCATGGACTCGATGACTGCTTTTTACAACATCTTGGTCATAAAGGATAAGGCATTCATTCGATACAATATTGCTATAGCGATCGTATCCACCTTGACTAAGGGCTAATACTAGGTCCGGCTGATCACACTTTGGAAAATAGATGTCTTCACCACTAATAATAACCTCAGATTGAGAGTATCCTCCCCGTGACTGAATCCCATATGTTTGAGTTTGCACGGCATTTTTTCCTTCTAACACAGCGGTCTTGGCTAAGGTTACACCACCTAGAATTAACCCTTGACCGCCTGTACCCGCTAAGACGATTTGCCATGTTTTCCCTGCCATCTACTCTCTCCCCCCTGCTGTTTGGCTGACACTATTAATCCGCCGATAGTTGGTATAGAAGTCTGGTCTTTCTTTTTTAACTAACGTTCCTATGGCAAAACGCTTAGCTTGTTCTTCCCTCGACATTTCCTGAAATTTAGAGGCAGCTACTGAATTCTCCTTTAGCCACTTTAACATATTCACGGCACTGGGTTGACTATTGAATCGCCCAAAATACGTCGGGCAAGGGCTAATAACTTCTACTAGACTGAAGCCTTTATGAGTAATGGCCTCTTTAATTAGGTTTTTGAGTGCCCCTACGTGATAGGCTGTAGTCCTAGCTACGAAATTAGCCCCTGCGGCTTCTGCAAGGAGACACACATCAAACCCGGGTTCAGGCGTTCCCAGTGGAGAAGTCGTGGTTTTGCTTTCCAATGGAGTGGTAGCCGAATACTGTCCTCCGGTCATGCCATAGTTATAATTGTTGGCAACGATGGCGGTAAGGTCAATATTCCGTCGAGCCGCATGAATAAAATGGTTTCCTCCGATGGTGACGGCATCTCCATCCCCCATTAAGGTAACCACTGTTAGGTCGGGGTTTCCTAACTTAATTCCTGTCGCAAAGGCTAGGGCCCGGCCGTGGGTTCCATGAAAGGCCTGTGTGGACATATAATCATCCGCTTTCCCCCAGCAACCGATCCCTGTTACGGTAACGACATCCTTAGGGGCAAGGTCTAGCTCAACGAGAGCTTCCGTGTAGGCACGCAAGATGATACCATCTCCACAGCCTGGACACCACATATGGGGTAGCCTGCTTTTGTCTAGATAATCCTGATAACGTCGTGCTGCCATTATTTTAGCACCTCCTTAATTCGTTCCAGGATCTGTGAGGGTAGAATTATTTCACCATCGATGCGAGAAAGTGGGTAAACAGGAGTCTTATACGAATTAAGGCGCTCTACTTCCAAGACCACTTGTCCTAAGTTAAGTTCCGGTACAATCACGGCTTTAGCTTTCTTTAGGACTTCGATGACTTGTTGATCGGCAAAAGGCCATTGAGTGATAAGTCTAAGGAGGTTTACGGAAAGTCCCTCTTTTTGAGCATTGATCACGGCTTGTTTTGCTGAACGGGAGACGACTCCATACGCAATAATGGTAACCTCTGCGTCTTCAGGGCCAAACCTTTCAACCTGAACTATATCCGCCTTATTGGTTTCTATCTTACGGTGTAAGCGCCGTACTAAATTATCCGCTGTTTTAGGGGCATTATGGGAATAACCCGATTCATCATGACAAGAACTACTAATGTGCACAATATATTCTGTTCCATAAGGAGGAATAGCGGGTATATCATCGTCACCTGTGGTATAGGGTTTATATCCTTCAACTGGGTCCGTTGGTAGTTTGCGATTGATAATTTCTAATTTCTCCAGTTCAGGAATTGTCAGGCTCTCTCTCATATGGCCTATAACTTCATCACCCAAAAGGATAACCGGGATCCGATACTTTTCTGCTAAATTAAAGGCCCGGACCGTTAAATCATAGCATTCTTGGACGGAAGCGGGGCTCAAGGCAATAATCGGATGATCTCCGTGGGTGCCCCAACGAGCCTGCATCACATCTCCTTGTGCAGGACGCGTGGCAAGGGCTGTGCTCGGTCCGTTTCTCTGAATATTAATCACAACAATGGGAACTTCAGAATAGATGGCCATCCCTAAATTCTCCTGCATTAGTGAGAATCCTGGGCCACTGGTCGCCGTAAAAGATTTTTTACCTGCAGCTGAAGCACCAATGATCGTGGCAATGCTCCCTATTTCGTCTTCCATCTGCAGGAAAACACCGTCAACTTGTGGTAGTAATTCAGCTGAAAGCTCTGCGATTTCAGAGGAAGGTGTAATTGGATAACCCCCGTAAAATCTGGCCCCAGCATCAATGGCCCCATATACGCAAGCTTCATTACCTTGCATGAACTGTACTCCAAGTGGTCTGATCACGTTAACACCTCCAAGGTTATCGCGAAATCAGGGCATCGCAGATCGCACAAGCGGCAATAGGTGCATTTTTCTGGAAAGCTTACTTCCGGCGAACCGTCCTTAATCAAGGAAAAAACCTGTTGCGGACAGAAAGCGTGACAGATGCCGCAACGTTTGCAATAAAAATAGTCGATATCGATCTTTACGTTCAAAGTCACGATGTTTCCTCCTTCTAGGTAGTCTTATTTACTTCTATAATTAAACCCAGCCACGAGCTTTCATCGCTTCAACAACTGTGCCAATCGCTTTTACCCAGCACGCCTGACGCATTGAAATATTACTTTTAGTGTGCAAGGCATAGATTTCGCCAAACACCTTATGAATAATTTTCTCAAGCTTTGAGTTTACTTCCTCTTCACTCCAACTATCATTATTCAAGTTCTGTACTCTTTCAAAATGAGCCACTTGAGTACCACCGGAATTTGCCCAAATATCCGGAGCAATAAAGATCCCTTTACGGATAAAGATTTCTTCCGCCTCCGGAGTAGTAGGACCATTAGCTCCTTCAATTAAAAACTTTGCTTTAATTTGGTCTGCATTTTCTTTAGTAAGCACATTTTGAACCGCACAAGGAGCTAGAATATCACATTCTATTTCCAGCATTTCTTCATTAGTAATTTCTTGCGCGTTAGGGTAACCCCGAAGACTGCCAGTACGCTCTACATAGGCATGGACATCAAAGATATCTAACCCAGTCGATTTGAATATGGCTATGGATACATCGCTGACCGATAAAACCTTTACACCGTCCTCTTCGTACAGCTTTGCTAAATGCCAACCGACTTTGCCAAATCCCTGGATCACAGCTGTTAAATCTGGCATCTCTAATCCCTTGGCATGCACTAATTCCCTAGTAGCAAACAATAGACCTCGGCTTGTTGCTTCGGCCCGTCCTTTAGACCCTCCCAGAGCCATTACTTTTCCACTGATACCCCCAGCCTCGTGATGCATATTCATGGTTTCCCATTCATCCAACATCCAGCTCTGAGTCTGAGCGGAGGTGCCGATGTCAGCCCCCGGAAAGTCCTTCCATGCCCCTATAGTCGGACCAATCTTGCGAATATATCCTCGGCAAACGCGCTCTAATTCCCCTTGGGAAAGAGTTAGTGAGTCAACGACAACGCCCCCTTTAGCACCTCCATTGGGAATCTCGTTTAAGGCGTTTTTCAAGGTCATCCAGAGTGACAAGGCCTTTACATCCTCGGGTGTTTCATCGAGATGAAAACGTGTTCCTCCTCGGGTCGGTCCCAGAGCAGCGTTATGCTGAAAACGGAAACCGGTGAAGATTCTAATGGTTCCGTCATCCATTTTAACCGGAAATTTTACAGTTAACTGTGACATGGGTTCCTTGAAAATTTCGTACACGTGGTCCTCTAAGTTCATATACTCGGCCACATTACTCAATACTTCTAAGGCTACTTCATAGGCATTCTTTTTCATGTTAGTTAAACCTCTCTCTTAAGAATAACTTAACTGGTTCTCTATGGTTACGTCTTATTCAATTGATTTACCTATTACTGAGGGCGGCCTTTCGGACGCCTGTTCAACCGGCTTTCCACTATCACTCAAAACTTTCCTCCTCATGATTTTTAATAAGATGAGATACAATTTATCGGGCTTCCGCCTGGCTCTCGCTTCACCCCCCTCAATACGCCATACTTGGCTAATGGCGGTCTTAGACAAAGAATCATACCCCTTTTGACAAGTCACCTATTTTTCTTTATGTTCATATCCGTTGAGCGTAGAAATTTCCAACGCTGCGCTAATAATCGAATCCCTGTATCTATCAATATAACTCGGCACAGCCCTTGATGTTGGGAAGGATATCGCTATGCAGGCTACTATTTTTCCTGCCCGATCTCTGATGGGGGCGGAAAGACAAGCACTTCCAGGATGGTACTCCCCTTCGCTATACGTATAACCTTTTTCTTTAGCCTCTCTAATCTTTCCCCTTAACACTAGGGGGTCTACAATTGTGTTTTCCGTATACGGTACTAATTGGACCTTCTCAAGGTATTCATCAATTTCTTCATCCGCTAAAGACGCTAAAAGCATCAGAGAATCGGCTCCAGTATGAAGTGGCGACCGTTGACCGGTTTCAACAAATGTTCGCACCTGTTCCAGTCCCTGAAACGATTCTATACAGACCCTTTCCCACCCATCTCTAACATCTATATAGACTGTCTCACTCAAGAGATCACGAAGTCTGTGCAGCACCGGTGTAGCTATATCACGTAGGATAAGACTTTCCTGGACAATACTAGCCAGGTGAAGAAACTTCAATCCCAAAGTGTACCGTTTCGTATCAGAACTCTTTTTAAGGTAACCTAACCCTGCCAACGTGCCAATAATCCGGCTAACCGTAGGACGGGGTAACCCTAGATCCTGACTCAATTCTGTAACACTAAACTCCTTCTTCCTATGAGAAAACTTTTCTAGTATAGCAAAGGCTTTTTCGATGGATTGAATTTCTTTCAAATTAAAAGCTCCTTTCGTTTCGCCACTGGAAACATATATAAAAAAATTAGATATTGTAAATTATAGATTTTGTTAAATAAATGGTCACATTGTGAACGTGCAATCCATAGAGTGGTCAATTCAATTTTACTTTATTCTGAATATTCTTGTCAAACACTTTTTTTATTGAAAGTCTTCCTTCTGGAAAATCTTTTAAACAGTAAAGGCGAAATGCTTACATGCATTTCGCCTTTCTGTTTAAAGGATTTTATCTAAATTTGTTTTCGCACCTTGATTATAGCAATAGATTCGTTATTACTATTTAGCCGATAGATTATTATTATTTTTATGAGATTGGATCGTTATTTCTTTCGGGCTACATTCTACACCATGATCTTCTCTAAGCATTTTCATAAAAGACAAGGTTAAGACAATTAGGACAAACACTAGGGGAACCGCCGCGACTACAGAGGATGTTTGTATTGCATTCATACCACCTAACGATAGAACCGCAACACCTATAGCCGCTAAAGCTAAAGCCCAGACAACTCTGTTCCAACGAGCCGGTTGTTCATCTTCTGCCAGTTCCTTGGTCGCCATAGTGGCACATACATAGGCCGAGGAATCAAGACAGGTGGCCAGGAAGACAAATTCTAAGAGCAGGAATAAAACTAAAACAACCTGAGGCATCGGCAATGTATTTATGACCGCTATAATGGCGGCTGGACCTCCGCTCTCTGACATGATCTTGCCGACTGACAGAATTTTGTCAAATTCCAGGTGCAAAGTATAACCACCTAAGACTCCAAAGACAGCCCAGCAACCTAAAGTTCCCCAAAACAACTCAGCCATGATAAGTTGCTTTAAAGTACGTCCCTTGGAAATCCTAGCGACGAATAAACCCATAAAAGGTGCCAGGGCAATCCACCACGCCCAATAAAATACTGTCCATGACTGAGGGAACCCACTCTTCACGATGGGATCGGTATAAAAGCTCATACGTAAAAAGTTATTTAACAACATTCCTACACTGTCAGTGAATACTGACAAGATAAAAAAGGTTGGTCCAGATATTAGAATTACTGCTAACAAAGCAAAAGCAAGATAAACATTAATATCACTTAAGATCTTAATTCCTTTATAAAGGCCTGTATAAACACTGAAACCAAAGATCAGTGTCCAGATCGCGAGTATTGCCATATTTAAGCCCATGGACTGTTCTATTCCAAACAAACTTGAAGCTGCTGCCGCCAATAAGGGAACCCCAAGGCCTAGGGAAGTACCAAAGCCACCAACGATACCAAACATTACTAAAATATCGATAACCTTCCCTATCCAGCCATCAACTTTATTTCCAAGGAGAGGACGACAGGCTGTACTAGCCCTCAGTTTAGTATCCTTACGGACGTAATAAGCATAGGCAATCGGCAAAGTGGGGATACAATACAGGGCCCAGGCACTAAACCCCCAGTGGAACATGCCATAGGTCAGTGCCCATTGGGCTGCTTCGGCAGCACCTTTTTCTATGCCAAACGGTGGTCCTTGTAGGTAGTAGATAGGCTCAGCCACGGACCAATAAATCAAACTGGAGCCAATCCCAGCACAAAATAACATCGCGATCCAGCTTAATGTGGAGAATTCTGGTTTATCGTCAGGTCCGCCTAGTTTGACGTTGCCATATCGACCGAAAGCTATCCAGATTAAGAAAGCAAACGCCATAAAAGTACCTATTTGGAAGAGCCAGTCCAGTTTATAAGTCGACCAAGCTAAAGCAGCATCGGCAACTTTTGAACCAGCCTCGCGATTTAAAACCAGGGCTAAAGAAAGACCGAAAATTACTATAAAAGCGGGCCAAAACACTTTGTGGTCGAGTTGTGGTTTTGCCATTAATTTCCCTCCCCAAACAAATTTTCAGGTTTAGCCAATTATTGATAGTAGTTGTACTTGTTAATTATACCTCACTTTCCTCTCATTGCTGAGATGTATTTCCGATGGTTACCCGTTAGCGAGGAGCGATTTTACATTTTGCTGACCCTCGTTAAAACCACCGGTATGATTAAGGGGGAAGCAGTACGTTAAGGCATGTACAACAGCTTGAACTAGACGATTTTGACTGCCTTTCCCCTTAAACATTGACCATTTGAGCAATTACACATCAATTCATAATTTTTAGATAATTATTGCTAGAAGACTTCTTTTCCCCATGATTATTTCCCCTAGTTAATGGGGAAACAATCATTAAAGCCGAAACGGCACAAGGGCATAAGATTTATCTTCTTGGAACGAACTTTATTCGTAAAGCTTATTGCGATGGGCATTTAGATAACCAGTACAATACGAATCATTTCCCAACAGAGTCTGTGAACCTTGAACAGCACCCATCATACTTTTATCAAGTGGGTTTAAAATATAACTATCCATTCCCATCGTCATCGTCTGAATCATAAAGAATTGATTAAGCATTTTTCGATTCGGAAGACCGAAGGAAACGTTACTTAAGCCACAAACCATGTGAACCTTTGGATATTTCTGCTTTATCAACTTTATGGTATCAAGGACTTCCTGCCCTGCTTTATCCCCCGTACTTACCGGTTTGACAAGGGGATCAAAGTAAATATCATCTTCAGAGACTCCTGCTTCTGTTAAATTTTGATAAAGGTTTTGGGCTACAGCCATCCTGTCCTCGGCCGTCTCGGGCATTCCGTTATCATCCATACAAAGAGCTACAACCTTCGTCTTATAGTTAAGAACTAAAGGAAGGATCTCAGCGTAACGTTCTTTTTCACCGGTAATAGAGTTTATCAGAGATTGGCCGTTACGAGCGAGCTTTAACCCGGCCTCAATTGCTTTAGGATTGGGGCTGTCTATGCATAAAGGCACTTGAACAACTTCCTGAACAGTATTGACTAACCATTCCATGGTCTCTACCTCATCAAAGATCATCGTGCCGCAATTAATATCAACATAATTCGCCCCGGCAGCAACTTGATCCGCAGCTATTTTTCTAATATAGTCGGCATCTCTTTTCTCAACTGCTTCGCCGATCAACTTTCTACTTGTATTGATTAACTCGCCGATTATTAACACTTTCATTCCTCCTCTAACTATTTTTACCCAACTAGTTGCAAACATAACTCCTTGGCTGCCATGGCATCTGCTCCATAACCATCCGCTCCAATATCGTCCGCGAAACTCTGGGAAACGGGTGCTCCACCGATAATCACCTTTATTCCGTCGCGTAAACCTTCTTCTATTAATAGTTCAATGGTAGTTTTCATATTTAGCATGGTTGTTGTCAAAAGAGCCGACAATCCGACGATTTGAGGTTTATGCTCTTTAACCGCTTGCACAAACATTTCAGGTGAAACATCTGTGCCAAGATTAATGACTTTAAATCCACCACTTTCCAGGATCATACAAACTAGACTCTTGCCAATGTCGTGAAGATCACCTTTAACAGTCCCAAAGACGATTGTCCCTGCAGTGGGCATATCTGATTCTGCGATGAGAGGCTTAATCAACTCCATTCCAGAGGCCATGGATTTTGCTGACATCATCACTTCCGGAACATACATATCCTCTGCCTTAAACCTGACGCCGACTATATTCATTCCGGCAATAAGACCCTCGTTGATAATGCGTAAGGGATCGACCTTGCTATCAATCATTTCTAAAGTGATTTCTTTAACTTTTTGGAAATTACCGTTAAGAACCGCATCCGCTAGTTCGTTAAAACTACTCACTTGGAAATCCCCCTCTTATATGCTTCTTTATTTCATATTGCTCGTCCGCTGCAAATAATCGTCTTGGGCTCTTTTCAAGATCTTATCAATTTCAGCATTGACCTCCACGCTGAGAGGTTCAACCCGGTGGGTTGCCAGTAATTCTTTAGCTCTTAATCTAGCACTTTCTTCGACCTTATCTTTATTTATGGACCATTTCTCATAGGTTTGCCGGTCGCTAAGGTTGGGTTTCCAAAGCTCACCAGCCCTAAGATGTTTTCTGGTATGCTTTTGTTCCAGAAAATTACTCTTGGATTGGATCACTTCAGCAATCACATTCACTGCCAGCTTGTCTTCAGAAACCTCAATTCCTCTGACCGTCCTCTGAATCACTGAAGATAGTTCATTATCAATCACCAACATGGCAAAACATGACGTGAGAGCGTTTTCCAGAGAACCAGCAGCTGCTATAATGTCCGTTCCGATCAGAGCGGGCATCAGGGCATTATACAAATGTTCATAACCACTCTGAGCATCGGCTATTTTAGAAGCACAAGAGTAACCCGTTGCAGTAGAAGGTATCCCGTAAAAACGGGCCAGTTGAACTGAAGCGGCAGCGGCTAGACCCATCTCCGGCATAGCCCATAGCCCGACACCAGAACGCATATCCATGAAGGTGACTCGAGGGGACATAATGACTGGGCTACCTGGTTTTAAAAGTTGACTGGCAACAACCCCTGCTAAGATCTCCGCATTATGTTGAGCTACCGTACCCACTAAGGTCATTGGCCCTGTCGAACCCATCATGGGACAAGGTATAACTCCTAAGGGTAACCCGGCTTCTACTATATCCAACATTGCTTCGGCAGGATCAAAGCCATACTCTAACGGGCTAATTGGAGATACCTCAATATAGGCAAGTGGCCTTTTTCTCAACATCTCTTCCCCGCCGGCGACTACCCTTAATAATTCAAGAATATATTTCATTTCATGAGAAGATTCTGCTGTGATTCGCACGGGTTTCGTAGTATTGCGCAACATCGTTGCCGTCTCTACCGAAACAATGATCTCCTGGGGAACATCCCTCGGGAAAATGGGCGAAATAATATTGATATACTCCAAAGCGTCCGTCAATCTGACGAAATCTTCAAGGTCCACAAGTTTTACGTCCCTTTTTTTACCGGTGTCAATATCAATCACTGAAGGAGTCCCCACACAGGTTTGGGAGTAGGCTTTTTTCGCTCCCATCTCCACTACATGGTCATTATTTCGTCCGTATAGTTTAAATTCGGAAGGCGCAGTTTTCAGTGCCTTGTCAAGGATATCCTGACTAAACACAATTCTTCCGTCTTTTTCCTGACAGCCATGCTCCAGCAGTAAATCCTTGAGTCTCTTTGACTTGGTATGAATGCCAATTGACTTCAAAATATCCATGCTTGCTTCATGAACCTGCTGGAGTTGATCATCTGAAAATAAGTCAAACTTCACTAGCCTTCACCCCCTCTTTGTCCTTAGCTTCCGATTTCCGTTTTGCGGGCTCGTTCCAGTACTAGTCCAAATTGAGCATTAATCTCAGAGCTGATTCTTAAACCTGGATGAGCCAAAATCAAAGCCTTGGCGATTTCGCGTGCTTTATCTTCGATCTTTTCTCCTTTGTCTGCCCACTTTTCATAGGTTTGCCTATCTCCGAGGGGTGGAAGCCATAGCTCACCGGCTCTAAGATGTTTCCGAGTATGTTTCTGTTCCAGAAAATTACTCTGAGTTCCGATGACTTCGGCTATAACCTTTACTGCCAACTTTTCCTCCGAGACTTCAACACCCTTAATCGTCCTTTGAATGACGGATGACAATTCGTTATCAATAACTAGCATTGCATAGCACGAAGTTAAGGCATTGTCTAGAGAACCAGCTGAGCCAATGATGTCACTTCCTACTAAAGCTTCCATTAAAGCATTATATAAATGTTCGTATCCGCTCTGAGCATCGGCAATTTTCGAAGCACCACAGAAACCGCCCGGTGCACAGGGAATATTATACAGCTTGGCGAGTTGATTCATTACCGCTCCTGCCAAACCCATTTCTGGCATAGCCCATAGACCCACTCCAGAACGCATATCCATGAAGGTTGCCCTGGAGGACATCGTCACCGGTGCTCCAGCTCTGATCAGTTGACTGGCAATAACCCCCGCTAGAATCTCGGCATTATGTTGAACAGCAATACCCGCTATCGTCATTGGGGCCGTTGAACCCATCATTGGACAAGGTTCAACGCCTAGCGGTAATCCTGCTTCAACAACGTCTATTAGGGCCTCGGCTGGGTCAAAGCCATAATCGAGTGGACTTAACGGAGATATAGGAATCATAGCGATTGGTTTCTCCGTTAAAGCATCTCTTCCCCCTGCTGCTAGTGCTAATAGTTCAATGATATAGGGCAGTTCACGTGCCCAATGATATAGGGCAGTTCACGTGCCGATTCTATACAAATACTTAAGGGCTTCGAAGTGTTGCGCAACAGGGTTGCCGTTTCATAAGTTAATATTATTTCTTGAGGGACATCTCTCGGGAAAATGGGAGAAATAATATTTACGAATTCCAACGAATCTGCCAACCTTGTATACTCTTCAAGATCTTTTACCGTAACATCCCGTTTTTCACCTGTTTCTAAATCCATCATCGACGGAGTACCGACACAAGTTTGACAATAAGCCTTCTTTTGTCCGATTTCCAAAACAGGTGAGTTATTTCTGCCATAGAGTTTGAATTCTTGGGGCACTGTTTTCAGAGCTTTGTCGATCACTTCCCGAGTAAAAAGAATTCGACCCTTTTCTTCTTTGCACCCGTTATCCAACAGTAACTTCTTAAAGCGTTCAGATGTTGTATGAATTCCTATTGTCTCAAGGACTTCCAAGCTCGCTTCATGAATTTGAGATACTTCCTCGTCCGCTAAAAGCTCGAACTTCATCCGTCTTTCCTCCAATCGCTTTAAGCCCTGCCTATAAGTTTTTTTGCAATTACGACTGAGCTTAAAGCATCTTCAGCATAACCGTCAGCCCCGATCTTTTCTGCCCAAGCTCCATTGATCGGAGCCCCACCAATCATCACTTTAACTTGGTCCCTTAAACCTTCTTCAATTAAAAGCTCGATAATCTCTTTTTGCCTGCCGATGGTTGTAGTTAGCAATGCTGAAATGCCTATGATATCAGGTTTAAGCTCCTTAGCCTTTTCAATAAACTTATTGGCTGGCACGTCGATTCCCAGGTCTATCACTTCAAAGCCTGAGGTTTTAAGCATCATCCCGACAATGTTTTTCCCAATCTCATGCAAGTCACCTTGAACCGTCCCCATTAATACCTTGCCATAAAACTCACGGGCCGTTCCCACGAGCAAAGGCTCAAGTTTTTTTACGCCCGCATCCATAGCTTTCGCACCTAAAAGAAGATCCGGCAAATAGTAATGTCCAGTACTAAAATGGTCTCCAACAATCGTAATACCTTTGGTCAATGCTTCATTAAGAATAATTAACGGCTCGATCCCTTGACTGATCGCTTCCTCGGTCAATTCAACCACCAGTTCTGGGTCCCCCTCGACCACTGCTTCGATGAGATTATCGAGTAGTTCATTTGCCATCCCTAACACCTCCTAAATCTGGGTCCAATTCTATTAACTTGATTAATTCCGTGTCCATTACTTAGTTCCCATTAGAGACGGTTATTTTACTATTCCATATTCTATTTCTGCATCTTCCACAATCTTGCGGAGCTTTTCTGCGACACCTGCTGGCAACGGGTCTGGTTTATGGTTTTCCAGGATAGAGATTGCTGCTTCATAGGCTCTTTCCGTGAAATCCTTGCCCCCCATGTCCAACCAAGTATCCCTCATTCTTCTGTCGATTAATTTTGTCTGAGAGTGAGCTGTCTTAAAATGACGGAACGTATGCTCATTGGTTACGAATTCACCGCCGGCTCCTACCTGCTTGATGACATCCACAGCCAAAGTCTCTTCGTTCACCGCAATCCCTGAGACAGATTTTTTTATCATTTTAGCCATTTCGTTGTCCATGACTAATTGCGCAAAATCGAAAGTAATGCCGAGTTCAAGCATACCCAAACCATAGATTAGGTTTGCTCCGCCTAGAGCAGCCAATAATCCTGTTATGGTTTTTTCGTGGGCGGCTTGAGCATCGGGTACTTTACTATCTGCCTATCCACCGGCAACCCAGCTCGGCAATAAGTAGTACTGAGCTAATTTGGCGACACCGGCATTAATCATTCCACATTCCGGTGATCCGACAGGGGCTGTCGTATATTTCAAGTCCATAATCGTTGTCGAGCTTCCATAAATTACCGAAGCCCCTTTAACCGTTAGCTGGCTTAAGACAATACCGCTCAAGACTTCAGCATTATGGGTCACCAGTGTCCCTGCCAGGGTGACAGGTGATGATGCGCCCGCCATTGCCATAGACAGAATATTGACAGCGATACCCGCTTTTGCAGCCTCGATAATTACTTCTGTACAATCCGTAACCAACTGCAAAGGACTAGTAGGACAAACGATCGTACTATAAATTGGTCGTTCTCTGAGCTTATCTATACCTCCAACAATAGCCGCCGCCATCTCTACTATTTTCTTAAAGTTTTTGCCATTACTGGCGCCAGAAAAGCAATGTTTAGAGGTATTCGTAAAGTAAGCTTCAGCTTCATGAAGTGACCCAACTAGGGCATTTTCATCTTGAGCTGCAACCGCTCTTTCATAAACATCGATTTCGCTCATTGCGTCACACACCAGCGCTGTATTTGCAACGTCTTGTTTGGTTGTTTGTCTGTACTCCTTTGTATATGGATCAATCACTCGAATGCCCTCACCGAAATTTGTAAATCCTACTCGGTTGGCCTCTAAAATCATGTCATTTTTAGGATTTCTACCTGCCAGGAAAATTGAACTTGGAGCAGAACGGATAGCGTCTTCCACCAAATACGCAGGAAACTTAACCATATGTGATGTGTGGTCAACTATTGCTCCTCCGCTGGCGAAGATCTCCCTTGCTTCTTGACTTTCAACCTTAATCCCTGTATTTTTCAGGACATCTAAAGTAGAACAGTGGATAGCATATAGTTCGTCTTCGGTAAACAGGTTAAGCCCTACTCCCTCTTGGCGACTTGCTCCCGCAAATAAGTTCCTTTTCAATCCACTCACCTCCACAAACTCCGTTAATTTTCTTGACCTATTAGGTTCTTTTCAAGAGCAAAAGTGCCTTGGTTACTGCTTCCGCTGCATCCTCAGCATAAGCGTCCGCACCAATGCGGTCGGCCCAACGTTGGGTAGCTGGGGCTCCACCGACCATTGTCTTAAATTGCTCACGCAAGCCGTTTTTACGAAGCTCGTCCTCAAGCTTTTTCTGACTCATTAACGTTGTGGTAAGTAAAGCGCTGGTACCAATAATGTCCGCTTTAACTTCAAGTGCTTTCTCGATTATTTTGACAACGGAAACATCTCGACCCATATCGTGTACTTGTATACCTTGAGTTTTTAGGAGAGATATGACAATCCCCTTGCCTATATCGTGTACATCCCCTTCAACCGTAGCTATAACAAATATTCCTTTATATTGGGCTACTCCACTCTGAACAATAGCCGCATCTAAAATTTTCACTGCCGCCTTCATGACTTCAGAAGACATAATTAATTGAGGAAGGAAAACTTCTCCTCTGCCAAAGAGTTCTCCCATTTCTCTTATCCCATAGCTAAATCCCGCACTAATAACTTCAACAGGATCATACCCTTCTGCAAGAGTACGCTCTGCCAATCCTACAGCTCTCGCTTGATCACACTGCAAGATGGTCTCCCTAGCCTCTAAAATAATATCTTCAATACTCAACTGCTAACCCTCCCCAATAATCTGATTAACTGATTATCTTAAGCCAGTCATTCGTTTAAAGTTTTCTACCGACCGAATTTCTATTCCCAATAATTTGGCGATGTTACATTTAGCTTGAATCCCGATTGAAGCCCCATCACGAGCTTGAACGTGACCGATATCCAGGTCTTCTCTGATCTCCTGCATGACGGCCTCGTCACATAGTTCGAAGGTCGAGATTCCTAGTTTACCAGCTACATATTCTTTTGCTTCTTTAATTTTCATGCCTTTAGCCATTTGCATACGTGCTACCAGATCTCCAGCAGTACGTATTCCGCCCATGCCTGCAGACGTCTCATGAGTTATTGCCATACCATAAGGATCCCCATGACCTATCTATAAACCGTCTGCCTTGCCAATCTCGACTAAGGCCTTATCCGCCCTCGAAACAGCATCGACTGCAGGAGTGTTAGAATTAGGAATAGCGCCTACTCCCATACCAACATTAACATGTACAGGTATGTTTGCTGCTTCCGTGCAAGCCTTGACAAAGGTAACGGTCCGCGCGAGATTCCAGGCAAATGTCTTGCTACTATTCGTATTGATGACTGCCCCGAAGATTGTGGCGCCAGCTTTTTCCGCCACTTTTACTTGTTGATGCGGGTAGAGTCCTGCTAAACGCTTTCCGTCAAAGTACAAATCTCCATGCATACCGAGAATAAACTCACCCGCCATTCCGAACTCAATGGCAATGTCGGGATATTTTTTCTTAAGAATTTCGACAGCTTTCAAAGAAGCTAGAACATCAGCATCTCCCGAGGCCCCTACTGTGTCAAAGTTAATTCCGTCTGCCCCAGCTTCATACATACGACTAGCCACATAAACCATATCCTTAATCGCATGTTCCACCGCTTCTTCTTGGGCTGCTTTTGCTTCAGAAATTTTAGCTAGTGGAAGCAGTTCAGACCAATTTTCAATGGGACCATCCGGCTTTGTATAGAGGCCAAGGTTTGGCATAGCTCCGTAAAAGATTGGTATAATGGTATTAAGTTGAACGTGTTCCATGGCCGCTGTCTCTTCGTGAATAATGGCTTTCAGTTGTTTGTAACTGTAATCAACATGAGCTAACTCCATACTATCGGAACAAAACGCCCTTTCATGGGTAAGGATTGCAGTAGATCGATCCATCGGAACGCCTGCCCGAACCGGTAGCTTTAACGTTCCTGCATCAAAGGTTACAACCACTTCGTCTCCTCGCTGTACACTCACGGTCTTGTCCGGCCTCGTGCAAATATCGAAAAGATGATCTAGCTCGCTTTGACTAAGCGCAGGGATTTTGCCACGATCAGCCGCATCATTAGTTCCCACTTCAAGATCGCGCCGCATCTCATCTGCACTTACTTTCGTCGGAGAACCATCACCATACCGTGTGAAAAATTCACTCATTCATGTTTCCTCCTTGTTGATTATTCATGATTTTGATAATAGAACGTTTGGTAAACTTATTTAGCAGAAACTAACATTTATAATGCGATGCAAAAGTTATGCCAATGGATAAATTGTCGGTTTTACCCGAACCACAACTCTTTTCATTTCTATTAACACAGTGTATTAATGAAATTTGGCATCATTCTATATGACAACGTTTTAAAATTCTGAATTTTTTAGCAAATAGACTATTTTATTAGCTGATGAATAATTTCATTGGCTAATAATGAAATTATTCATCCCCAAGCATCTTTCTCAAACAGGTTAGCCTTTAGCTTAGAAAATAAAAAAGGCCCGGTGTCAAAATCACCGAACCACTTCATTATCATCAATATTATCTGCTTATAAGTCTATAAACAGCATTTAGGCCAATAAAGTTATCTCCTAAAAGCTTATCTTATGGATGGCTATCATATAAACCCGCTAATTTAAACGATATTTTTTTAAAATTTTAACAACAGTTGACTGATTAATTTCCAATGCTTTAGCAGCTTTATACGTTGATTTATAAATATCATAAGCATTTTTTACTAATTGTTCTTCCAATTCTCTTTTAGCAAGTTTTAAGGGCATTATTTCCGTGCATGTAACCTTTTTATTATTCGTCTTTAATTCAAGAAAGTTCTGCATTGCTGCTAGTGTAATTACCTCCATATCACTTATAATTACTGCCCTTTCAAGTACATGTTCTAATTCCCTTACATTGCCTGGCCAACTGTAAGTATAAAGAGCCTGCATTACCTCTGGGGCAATAGTTTTATTCATTCCATATCTGCTATTAAATATCTCTAGAAAATACTTTACTAAGGCAGGAATATCTTCCTTACGCTCTCTCAGGGGCGGTATGTTAATTGGGACGACATTAAGTCTGTAAAATAAGTCTTTGCGAAAAAGGCCCTCATTGACCATATTTTGCAAGTTGCGGTTAGTTGCTGTAATGATCCTAGTATCTATTTTAATCTTGTTTGTACCACCGACCTTGCATATTTCCCTGTCTTGCAAAAACTCAAGTAATTTTACCTGGATCAAAAGTGGTAGTTCACCAATCTCGTCTAAAAATAATGTTCCATTATTCGCCAATTCTATTTTACCGATTTTACCGCCCTTAGTCGCGCCAGTAAAAGCCCCACTTTCATAGCCAAAAAGTTCAGATTCAATTAAGGTTTCAGGGATAACGCTACAATTAATCTTTATAAAAGGTTGATCACTTCTTAGACTTGCATAATGGATAGCTTTCGTGATAACTTCTTTTCCAACGCCAGACTCTCCTTGGATTAATACTGTTAAATCAATGGGAGCTATTTTATAAACTGTGTCCCTTACTTTGGCCATTTCTTTACTATTATATATTAAGTTAACATTGGAAAAGATCTCCTCACGCAAAGTGTTTATTTCTTGATTTTTCCTTTCAAGTTCCGTTTCCTTTTTTTCTAGTTCAGATTTTAATTTTGTGATTTCTTGGTAATCTTTAGAAGTACTAACAACTCTAGCAATTTCTCCTTCTTCATCAAAAATGGGAAAGGCAGTACTAATGACAGTCTTACCCGATTTCAAAAGCTGAATCATATTAATCTTTTTCTTTTGATGGAGGACATGCATGGTAATACTTGTGGAAAAAACCCCTTCCTTTTCTAACTCCTTGACATGTCTGCCAACTACATCACCAGCTATTACTCCAATTACTCTTTCTGCAGCTGGATTAAGACGTAAAACATAGCCAAATTGATCTGTGACGAATATCTCATCTTCAATATCTTCAAATATTTTTTTGTATTCTTGCATGGTTTGTTGAATATCAGGGGGACAGCCGCAATAATCCACTAACATTTTTTTTATTATGCCAATTCTATTAATGATTCCAATAGGATAAGATTCTTTATTTATTATTACGACAACATCAGTATTAAAATTAATCAGCTTAGCAACTGGGAAATCTTCTGTGACTACATTAAATGTTAAAGTGTACTCTAGCTCAGCTATTGTAGTTCTCTCATCTAATCCATTTGTCTCTTTAGCTACAAGAATTTCGCGCAAAAAACTATTCGCCGTTAATATACCTACAACACATTTATCGTTAAAAGTAATAACGAACTTTTTATTTTGTGTTGTAATACTATCAATAAGCGACCATAAATTATTTGAAGTTGGACTTACAATAAAATCTTGAGAAGCTAAATCAAGAAGCTTAAGCATAAATTTTCCTCCCACTAACTATAGCGGCTATACTTTTTAGCTTATAGCAAGAAAAGGCTCGGTGTAATATCACCGAACCTTTTTAAAATCTTCTAATCCAGACCCGAGCGAGGGAAGGATTTTTGCCTTGAGAGCGAATCTATTGGCGAGGAGTACGGGAGTTTCACCCGCCTGCATGAATTTAGAGTCCACGCGATCAATCCGATCTACCCCCCGTGTGTTTAACATCTATTTAAATCATACCTTAATCATTAAGCAAATTCAATGCTAATGATTGATGAAGTTATAGTTCCGCAGATGGTCGTCCTTGATTATCCCACCCTCTTAATCTGTAATAGTCGTCGAGCATCAAGTCTAGTTCTTCCCCTGTGATAACATCCCTGCCCTCGTTCAGCGGTTCCTTAAACATCCGCTTCGGGAGAGTATCCTGCTCCCTGTTAGCACCCTCGCGGAGATTAAAAACCTTAGTTAACGTGACAATCCTGTTGGCTATCTCTTCGAGTTCACACTGGGTATAATCCCAACCGGTAATCGCTTTAACTAATTGTCTAAGCTCTGGCCAGAGCATCATGTCCCTATAAAAGACACATAGTATCTGGGTATTCAAAAGCGTCAACCTATTTTCAAAATCGATGAACATTTCGGCTTTACCTTGGGTGATTGCAGGATCGATCATCCCACTTAACTCTGCCTTATAAAAGGTTGCCCTTAGATGACAGGCCCCCCTAGCCGAAGTGGAGTAAGCAAGTCCCATCCCTTTAAGCACCCGGGGGTCATAGCCGGGAGGTTCCAAACCTTTGACATGGATGGCAATATCCTCAAGATCCCAAACTATAGCGGCATGTTTAATCCCTTGGGACAAGATCCCTCCCAGGCCTCTTGCATAGGCGATATCCTCAAGTAAGTCCGCTACACCCTTTGCGTCACCATAATTCAAGTTGGCTTCGACTTTACCATGTCGAACAGCTTCCTGAGTAAAGGCTACTAAATTCCCTGCGGTGATCGTATCCATCCCTAACCGATCACATAGATCGTTTAAATAGAGGATCTCGGCTAAATCGCCGATACCACAAAGTCCCCCAAAAGCGTATATAGTCTCATACTCAGGGCCTTCTACTTTTAGCCCGTTATACTTGCCTTTAGTGACCGTTGTCAGCTTACCACAGGCTAGGAAACAAGAGGGACAGGCATTCGGTTTGACCTCATTTTCAGCGAGTAAGGTGTCTCCACTAAGGTCTCTCCAATTCTCATAAATCCCTTCGGACCAATATTTAGTCGGGAAAGTTTCTGCGCAATTCATGGTTTTAACCATCTGGGTGGTGCCGTAAGTTTGATACGCTTTAACACCAACATTTCCTTTAGCCTTGGCCGTCAAGGCTTTAATTAAATCCTTGAGCAGTTCCGGATCAGAGATCTCGGCTTGGGCCTGACCGTGGAAAACAATAGCTTTGACTTTTTTCGAGCCCATTACTGCGCCCATACCCGTGCGACCAGCCGAACGCCAATAGTTATTTTCGATACAAGCGAACCGTACTAAATTTTCCCCTGCCGGACCAATAACTATAGCCTGGGCTTCAGGCACTCCAACCTCCGCCAAAATTTTATCTTCTGTCTCATAGGTATCTTTACCCCAGAGATCGCTGGCATTTCGGAACACAACCTGTTGATCGGATATTTCTAGAGAAAGCGGCATATCTGCAACTCCCTCCAAAATAATCGCATCGTAGCCAGTTTTTCGCATCTGAGGCGCGACCTTGCCCCCTGAAGTTGCTTCCCCATATAATCCTGTTTGAGGGGATTTACTAAAGACGCCGTATCGGCTAGAACCCCACATTCCAGTACCTGTAGCGGGACCGGTAACAAAAATCAACTTGTTATCCCTTGAGAGCGGATCAATTCCGGTCTTGAGATTCTCTAAAAGTAAGTAGGAAGCTAGGCCCCTTCCCCCAAGGTAAGTTTTCAATATATCTTCCGAAATCTCCTCAACAACGTAAGTCCTAGTCGTAAGATTAATCCTCAATAGCTTCCCGAAAAAACCTTTCATTGCCTTTCCCCCATATACTTTAAACTCAGACTATAACTATTCCGCATGAGTGTTTGAATTGTTTGATCGCAACCGAGATGATTAGTCCGTAAAGGGAATTAATTTAAACACTACAGGAGCACAAAAGTCGGGGCACTGAACAGTTACCTCACCATCGAACCCTAGCGCCTGTGGGGTGACCTTCTTGCGGAGAGCAAATACAAAAGGGTACATAGCATTAAGTGCCGTGACACATACCTTACTTGACTTATCAAAATCGATTAAAGGCCCGTCTATAATAATCTGATCCCCTGCTTGGTACAATTTACATTGGGAGTTTAAGACTTCAATTTTTATTTTGTCTTCAGTAAAATTACTCATTTTATGACCACTCTTTCATTATTGAATCATTAGTGCCCTCCCAAATAGGCAGCTTTTACTTGGGGATCATCTATTAATTCACTAGCTTTACCACTCTTAAGGACTGCACCATTTTCTAGTATATAAGCACGGTGAGCAGTATGGAGAGCGGTAATGGCATTTTGTTCGACAAGTAAAATTGTTTTTCCAGCCTGATTAATGCGTTTGATCACAGCGAAGATCTCTTTAACAATTAATGGGGCGAGGCCCATGGATGGTTCATCTAATAGTAAGGTGTCCGCTCCGGTCATCAAAGCTCGTCCGATGGCCAACATCTGCTGTTCTCCGCCAGACAGATTGCCTGAGGCTTGCTTCTTTCGTTCGGACAAACGGGGAAACTGTCGATAGACATCTGCCATATCCTCTTTAACTTTGGCGTTATCTTTTCTGTTATAGGTAGCTAAGATCAAATTTTCTTCAACCGTTAATTTTGTTAGCATGCCTCGCCCTTCTGGAACATGAGATAATCCTTGACGGGCTATTAAATGAGAGGGAGAATTTGTGATGTCCTTATTTTTAAACATTACCTTGCCAGAACTTGGGCGCACCATCCCTGAAACCGCCCGTAAGGTACTCGATTTTCCGGCGCCGTTTGCTCCAATGATAGTTACAATTTCACCTTCATCGATATAAAAAGAAATCCCTTGCAGCGCTTTAATCACGCCATAAACAACTTCCAGGTTTTCGACTTCCATAATTCTGGCCATTAACCCACCTCCGCTTCACCCAAGTATGCCTTAATCACAACCGGGTTATTTTGGATTTCCTGAACAGTCCCGTTAGCAATAACCTGGCCAAAATTCATGACTGTAGCATAATCACAGAGACCTTCCACTAATTTCATCTGATGCTCAATCAAGACGATGGTTATATCGCTGTATTGTCTCTTGACTTCCTTAATAAGGCCCACTAAACCTTGTACCTCTTGCGGATTCATACCTGCAGCAGGTTCGTCCAACAACAATAGCTTTGGTTCCGTAGCCAGTGCCCTGGCGATTTCTAACTTTCTCTGCATACCATACGGCAAATTCCCAGCCTTTTCCTCCGCGCGAACATCAAGTCCAAAGAGGTTTAACAAACTATCAATTTTTGCAGATAAATCTTTAGTTTTAAGCTTCCCTAGCCCCCTGCGGTAGATTTGTCCAACATGAATGTTCTCTACAACCGTCAGGTCATTGAACAAGCGTAAGTTTTGAAAGGTCCTAGCCACTCCAAGGCGAGAGATTTCGAAAGACTGTTTACCAACCAAGCTTAATCCATCGAGGAGGATCTGACCGGCCGTAGGATGGTAAATTCCAGTGATTAGATTGAACAACGTCGTTTTACCGGCTCCGTTCGCTCCAATTACTCCATAGGTCATCTTCGCTTTAACATTAATATTAAGATTGGCAATAGCTTTCAAACCACCAAACATATGGTTCAGCTCTTTGATTTCCAGCAACTCCATGGTCAGGCCCCCTTCTGTTCAGTGCTTATCTACATAACACTTAGGTATTTGATTGTTTCGACTTTGAAAAAAAGCGTGCGAATATACCCTTTCGATTCCCTCTGAGAATTCTGGGTAAGCTCATAAGTCCTTCTGGCAAGAACAGAATAACTAAACAAATCGCTACCCCAAGGATGATTAGATAGGCTGAACTTTGCCCCCACATAACCAACATATATTGGTTTCCTACATAGAGTACAATTGCGCCAATGACTGGTCCGAATAAGGTACCAATACCCCCTAAGAGAACCATAATAACCATTTGATCCGCAATCAGCGGTCCTAAAACACTGTCTGGGTGGATAAAGGTAATCCAGTAAGCAAAGGCACCACCAATGATTCCAGCAAACATTGAGCTGATGGCAAACACCTGATTTTTAACCCATGTAGTGTTGAGCCCTAAAGTGCGGGCTGCCGTTTCTTCTTCCCGGACTGCTTTTACTTTTAAACCAAAATCACTGTGTTCGAAAAAGAAATACGCTGCAAGGAAAACAAGTAACGCTAAGCCGAACATCACGTAATAAAAGAAATTGTCATTAAGCATCGGTGGCAAACGCAAGCCCTCTGGCCCACCTGTTATCTCTAAGACTAAAACCAATTGACGCATCATTTCCGCGAAGGCCCAGGTGCCAATGGCAAAATATGAACCACTCAGACGTAAGGTTGGGTATCCCACGATGGCTGCGAAAAGATAGGTTAGAATTCCAGCGATGATTAACGCTATAAAAAAAGGCAAATGCAACTGGGTCATTAACATGCCTGCAATGTAAGCGCCAACCCCAAAGGAAGCGCCATGACCGAAGCTTATATAACCCATATAACCACCCAGCATATTCCAGCTTAAAGCTAAGCCAATCCACATCATGATACCGGTTGCAATTCGCAAAATGAAGGAAGAAACTAAGAATGGCAAAATGCATAAAAGGACCATAGAAAGGAGCAGCAGGATTACTTTAACTGGGCTAAAAGACTTTGATATCGACAAGTTAACCTCTCCTTTCTACCAGCCTTTTCCAAGAATACCTTTAGGAAGGAATACAAGGATTAAGTAGAGGATGAAAAATAAGATCAAGAATACGTAGGCTCCCCCCACGTAGACCGAAACAAAACTGGATATTAACCCTAGCATCAAGCCCGCTACGATTGCGCCTGAAAAAGAACCCATTCCTCCCGCGACCACAACAAAGAAGGCGAAGGCGGTATAGCGCAAACCCATATCTGGGAATACGGAGAAAATACAGCCGATAAAGACACCTGACATAGCAGTTAAGCCAACATAAATAGCATAAACTAAGCGGGATATGCGATGACCGTCAATTCCCATTAAACCCGCTACCGTCTTATCCTCTGCGGCAGCCCGTATGGTAATCCCAGTCTTAGTACGATAAAGGAAATAGGCAAACGCCGCCGTCACAATAATTGAAAACACTGTAGCCGCCCCTCTAATAGCGGGAACCGTAATGCCAAACAGGTTAATATTCATTTCGGATAACACTGAAACTAGATTACGGTTGTTAAAACCCCATAGTGTCAGAGCTGATCCTCTTAATAACGTCGAAAGGCCAAACGTAAAGGCTAAGGCCATCATGGCAGCACTTCTGTGCTTAATATTGACGACTTTCTGAATAATTGGCTGAAATAGGTAACCAATCAAAGCGAAAAAAAGGGCAATAAACGGTATTAGTAGTAATGGGTCGATCTTTGTGTACATATTAAGCCAAAAAGCAGTGAAGGCTCCTAACATAATCCATTCGCCCACGGCAAAGTCAACTATGTGCATAACTCCATAAGAAATTGAGAAGCCAACAGCGATGGTTATGAAAATCCCACCGATTAGAATTCCGTTGATCAACGTTTGCGTAAATAATCCCATAAAACATCTCCTCTCCTATAGTTTGAGGAAGCCGGGACATCCCGGCTCCTCAAACTAGAAGTTTTGTACTTATTTAGCGACCGCTCAAAGCAGGAACAGGGTAGATAGCATCTTTTGCCTTCATATCTGCAGGACCGACTATGATTTGCTCCCCTTTAACCATTTGGATCGTTAAGGCTTTTAAGCCAATATTATTATGGAACCAGTTGCCCTCTGTTGCGAATTTAATCGGCCCATAGAAGGTATTAACTTCTACTTGTTCAAGGGCTTTGGTTAACTCTTCCCTTTGCTGATCAGAAAGTGGTGGTTTTGCTCCGATCTTAGCCAAGGCAGCTGAAAAAGATTGACCCGTCGCTGAACATGCTGCTGCAGTATAGTCCGGAATGGCATTATATTTTGCTTGGTAGAGTTTCACATATTCCTGAGCAGTTCCGTATAGGTCGTCTTTTAATTGTAGATCAGGCGTCCATACTGCCGCGCCATATACATAGTCCGCATCTTTGCCAAGGTTCTTGGTGAAGTCTGGGTTTGTAATCCCATAATGCATGACAAATGCCTTCGGCATAAACCCTAGAGATTTGGATCCTTTGATAATTTCCATATGTTCTGCTTCATGGCCACCTACTGCCAGCACGTCTGGGTTCAGTTGTTTGATTGCGCTGATTAACGGAGTAAAGTCCGTTCCGGCAGGCACAACATCATACTTAAGAACTTTCATACCATTTTTCTCGGCAGCAGCTTTAAATGATTCAGCAACTGCTTTGGAGAAGGCATCATTTACGCCGATGATAGCGATTGTTTTGGGCGGATCTGCTAATTTAGATAATGTCTCCAAAGGAGAACTTGCCGTCAAGTCAGCAGCCGGAACAGAACCAAAGGTATAGGCAAATTTCTGTGTCCAAATAGATGGGGATTCGGCAGACCCAGTGATCATAGGGACTTTGTATTTATCGAGAATTGGGGCTACAGCTTTGGTTACACCACTGGTATACGGTCCGAGAATGAAATCAACCTTTTCGGAAGTAATCATTCGTTCCACAGCGTTGGCTCCTGCAGCAGGATCGCTTTGGTCATCCGCGTAGACAAGCTTAACCTGATAACTTTTATCTCCGACCTTAATACCACCTTTTTTGTTCACAGTATCTTCCCAAAGATCGTAACCATATTTAGTGATATTTCCACCGATGACCTCAGCACCCGACAAAGATGTAATGACACCGACTTTGTAATAGTCTCTTGCCTCAGTACTCGCACTGGTACCTGCTGTACCAGTACTACCACAACCGGCCAAAGATACCAATAAACTAGAAATCATCGCCAATCCCAAGACACGCTTAATTGTGACCTTTTTGAACATAGATTTTTTCCTCCTCTATTATCTATAATAGTAGCAACTCAGCGTGATTACGCTTTAAATCCTCCCTATATGGATTACTACATCACCCCTTTCCTGTTTTCCAAAACTACTTATATATAAACCAAGGTAATTTTATTAAAAGGCTTAAAAACTGCCTTAGTTAGCTAGAAGAATGGTCGATTATTAGTTTAAATATCTAAGTTCATCTTATTGCAAATGAACATTCTCTTTGAAAATACCGTACCTGTGCATTTTCCGAACAATCGTCGATTGATTAACTTCTAAAGCATCTGCCATTTTATAAGTATTTTGGAATTTGATTAATGCTTTATTTAGTAATTGCCGTTCTAATTCGTCAGTGGCACTTTTCAAAGGACAAATGTCCAATACGAAAACTTTTGCTGAAGTACCATCCCCATGTAATATATAATCCGGCAAATGCATCGGTAAAACTTCCAAAGCATCAACGGTCACTACAACTCTCTCGACTAAATTCTCTAATTCTCGTACGTTACCGGGCCAATTGTAATTTATCAAGAGCTCCATCGTCTCCGGAGCCATTTTTTTATAAATCTCATATTTTTCTCGAAGCCCTTCTAAAAAATGCTCAACCAGGACTGGGATATCCTCTTTTCTGTGCCGCAAAGGTGGTACAACTAGGGGTACGACATTTAATCGGTAATAGAGATCTTCTCTAAACTTTCGTTCTTTAACCAGTCGAGGTATGTTGCGATTTGTCGCAGCCAGAATCCTGGCATTAATATCAATGTAGTCATTTCCTCCTACTCGCCTTAACCTTTTTTCTTGGATAACCTGCAATAACTTCACTTGAAGATTAAGTGGTAATTCGCTGATTTCATCCAAGAATATCGTTCCAGTACCGGCCATTTCAAAGAGTCCTTTCTTCCCTTCTTTTTTGGCCCCTGTAAAGGACCCCCCTTCATACCCAAATAATTCTGACTCCATTAAGTTCTCAGGGATTGCGCCGCAGTTAATGGTTATGAACGGATATTCACTTCGCTTACTTAATTGATGAATCTTTAACGCAACAACACCTTTACCTACACCGGACTCTCCTTCGATCAGCACCGTAGAATCTACACCTGCCACCTTGCCGGCTAGTATTAAGATCTGCTGCATTATTGCGCTTTTGCTGATAATTTCTGATGCATCTAAACGCTCTTTTTGCAACTTCACAATTTCAGTTCGATAGTTATCCATCAACTTTTCAGTATCTTCCAAGCGCTGGCGTAAGTTACTTAATTCGGTTATGTCTCTAGAATTCGTAACTACTCGAATGATCTGGCCTTTTTCATCAAAAACAGGATTGGCAGTTACGATGATTTTTTTCCCACTCTTGGTTGATTGTATCAACGTAGATCGTTTTTTTGTTCTCAGAACTTGAGGGGTAATACTGGGCGAAAACAGTCCTAATTCTTCCAATTTGGTTACATGTTTGCCGATAATTTCTTCCGCTTTCATTCCGTAAAAACGTTCACCCGCTTTATTTACCCTCAGGGTGACGCCCTCTCCGTCCGTAACGAAAATTTCGTCATAAGAAGAATTAAAAATGGCCTCCAATTCCTTATTAAGTTCTTTAGTAACTTCTAATTCTTGGACTACAGCATCAAGATCGGTGATGTCTTGAAAGGATGTGACGACTCCGGTAATTCTAGTTCCTTCGAAAATCGGTTTATGGTTAGAAAGTATAACTCTTCCTCCAATGTCAACTTTATTATTGACAACAGGAATTCCCGTTTCCAACACCTCATACATGGCAGAATCCGGAAGCACTTCTCTGGCCATTTCCCCTACAACATCGCCATTAATCCCCAGCAACTCTTTAGCGGCCTTGTTGCATCCTACTATGTATCCATTAGAATCGACCATCAGCACTCCATGATATATCTCTTGAAATCCTGCTTCAAACTGCACCAATTCAACACCTCCGGTCCGTTATATAACACTTGCAACTTGTGTGCCAAATTTACAAGATTGCAATATAGCTACTATTTGTCTGTTTTATGGGAAAATTCAGTTTTTTAAAAATAAACAAAATGCATTCTTGCATTAATATTTAATGTAATTCAGGGATCATTATTGCATAGTTGTTAAATTAGTGAGGAATTAATGAGGAATTGAATCAAATGCATAATCACATTGTATTAATGCCTATGCGCATTATTCTGAGAAGAAATTAAAAGAATTTCCTTAAAGTAAATTTAATTAATTATAGGCTAATCTATAGTTCGTTTTTTAGCAATAAATTAAATTGTCGAATTTACAGCAAATGTTGTCTTATATGGATTAATTTATCTTTATTTTACCCATTATACTGTATTATAGCTTTTGCATACCCTAATAGAATTCCTGATTGCATTTTTATAATGCAATTAGGATATTGCTTAGCGATTATAGCTATAGCGTTTACTAGATAATTGAATACATAATACACATGCAAATCTGCAGAGTGTGTTGCTTTAATATTAGTTTTATCTTGAAAATCTGTATAAAGTGCAAGAGTGGCACGGACTTTGCAATGTTAAACATTTACGTAATGAAAAGGAAAGAGGATGGTAATGGTGACTGTTTACACCGAAGATCAAATAGCACAAATGAAAAAAGATGACATGAGATACTTTTTGCATCCAACAAGTTCGATAGCCGACATGGAATCATGGGGTGGACCTAAGATTATTGCTGAAGGCGATGGAATTCGGGTTAAAAGTGTTGAGGGTAAGACCTATATAGACTGTGGAGCGGGTCTGTGGTTAAACAATGTAGGATATGGCCGAACGGTATTGGCCGAGGTTGCCAAAAACCAAATGGAAACGTTGTCTTTCTTTCAAACCTTCAATGGCTATTCTCATCCATCAGCCATTGAGGTGGCAAAAAAAGTAGCTACAATGATCCCCATGGATAATCCCAGGATCTTTTTTACTAGTGGGGGTTCAGAGTCTAATGATACGGCCTACAAACTGGCCCGGATCTTTTGGTACTTGCAAGGGAAGCCTAACAAGAATCACATCATTGCAAGGACTAAAGCCTATCACGGGGTTTCTTATGGGGCAGTAAGCGCGACAAGTTTACCTGGTTTTTGGGATGGATTCAGACCCTTAGTCCCATCATTCCATCACATTGAGCATCCTCATTGTTACTTCTGTCCCTGGGGAAAAGAACACGGTCTTTGTGATCTTGAATGCGCAGGAGCGCTTGAGGAAAAAATACTCGAACTCGGCCAGGACAATGTTGCGGCCTTTACGGCCGAACCGGTCATCGGAACCGGAGGTGCAATCGTTCCGCCAGACGGCTATTATCAACGAGTACGGGAAATTTGCGATAAATATGACGTCTTATTTATCGCGGATGAGGTGATTACGGGCTTTGGTCGGACAGGTAAGATGTTTGGCATGCTGCATTGGGGAGTAAAACCCGATATTATGATGATGGCGAAAGGAATTACCAGCGGATACATTCCTATGGGAGCTGTCGGGATCTCAGAGAGAGTCTATACACCGATCAGAAACCACGGCATCTTTATGCATGGGTATACCTACAGTGGTCATCCAGTAGCCTGTGCAGTTGCCTTAAAGAATATCGAAATCATTGAACAAGAAAACCTCGTAGCCAATGCCCACGAGAAAGGCGAACTATTACGTTCACTCATCCGTGACTTGAGGTTACCCTGTATTGGTGAAGTTAGGGGCCTAGGACTGATGAATGCCGTCCAGCTCGTTCAAAATGCTGAAAACAGGACCAAATTTAACTCTGCCCTAGGATTTGCCAAGCGTGTGTCTGCTATTGCTTGGGAAAACGGCTTGGCATTGCGACCGTTAATTGATGACGGATTGCAATTGTCCCCTCCGTTGATCATTACCGAAGCGGACATTATTGACCTTGTAGATAAATTAGGTAAATCCATTGACCAAGCTCATCGCGAATTCTTGGGAAACCCACTTTAGTCTCAGTGACTAACCTAAGATCGACAAAAGCACCCTTTGAGATGTTTGGACTAGTTCCAAGTTACTCAAAGGGTGCCTTTGTCCTGCCAAGTTTCAACTTCTACGTACAGGGCTGCACTCACTTCGCCATTATGTAGAGTCTCAGGTTATGGGGAGTGTTACCCGAAAATGTTATTTCTAGGGCCTTTGTCATGAAAACACTCCCCATAATATTTTTTAGTCACATAAAGAATTCAGCCATCATTAAATCACCGTCTTCTTCCCATTTCGGAAGCCCCTCAGGTACTAAATCTGGATATGCATTTTCAATAGCTTTCCGTTTCATCTCACTGTGGGCCCTGGCGTAGACCTCGGTTGTGGAACAATCACTGTGCCCCAGAAAGTCTCGGATATATATTAGGTTGACACCGGACTGTAGCAAATGCATGCTTTTGCTGTGGCAAAATATATGGGGTGTGATTGGAAAACGGACAGTAAAAGCTGTCTCCGTTTTTGCTTGTTCAACATATTTATTAATAATGTAAGAAATTCCCCAACGGGACAATTTCTGACGTTTCTGGTTTACAAACAAGAGACTTTCGGCATCTGCCATCCCTGTGCAGATTTTCCTGGTATTCATATAAGAATCAAGCAGGGATTTTGTGTTGCTCATAATTGGAACCTGGCGAACCTTTCTTCCTTTTCCACATGAAATTGGGAGAAGTGAATGACAATGCAGAAGGATTTTTTGAGAAAGAAATGACTCAGGCCGCAGTTGCTAGCTCGGATGGTTCAGTAAGCGCCATGGAGATGTTTGCATTCCCTGGTAAAATTCAAAACGGAAGCGGGAAAGCTGTAATAGAGATGCTCGAAAGAGAAAATGATTTCTTGGATCGCAAGATCATGGTGCTTTTCGAATTGACGCATACGCCGAATTAGGTGATGAAAGCGAGGTGTTATGGTGTATACCCAATATTTAGGACTTTTATATTATTAGTCGAGGCACCATATATCCGTCACTGGTACCGTTTTCAAAAGCCTTATTCTCGACTGCTTTTTTTACAATGTTGATTGATTTGTTTTAGTCCGTCGACAGGTGGATTCGCTCACTTCAAAGGGTACCAAAATGGTACCCTTTGAAGTGAGCGAATCCAATCAAGCCCCATGGTTTGTAAGGGCCTTTTGCCACGGTTAAATGGGTATTATTAGTACATCACCATTCCTATTACAGCAGTAAATATTACACAAGTAATAAAAGATAACAAAATTCTTTTGACAGCGATATCTTTATTGAAATATTTTATCTCTGCAGGAAGCGTTACAATCCCAACTGCCATAATTGTTGAAACTAGTACGGCAACCTGCATATAACCTGCCCCAGTTTTAAGTAAAGCCCCACCAAGAGGAAATGCTACGAAGCTTGGAATTGTTACAATGGACCCAAGTATTAATGCAATTATTGCACCCATTCTACCAGACTCTGTTCCAATCAAGCTTGTAATGACATTTTTATCAAGAACTGTTAAAGTTATTCCAACAAAAAGCATCATGGCGACCACAGTTGGAAGTAGCTTTTCAAATGACTTCCATGCGGTTTTGATGCTTTTTCTTGTCTTTTCCTTATCTTTAACAAACGAAATCAGAAGTAAAACTCCTGCCACTGAATATATAACGCTTGAAATCACGTTGCACCTCCTATTCTTTTAAATCTAATCTATCGAATTCTGAAAGAAAGTGTTCAAAATTTCTTTTTCTTTCTTCAATATCATTTTTAAATTCTTTCAATTGCTCAAGTCCCTTATTAGTTATTGTATAGCATTTTCTTGCAGCACCAGGATTTGTTGTATCCCAGCAGGCTTCAATCATCTCTGATTTTTCTAATTCATGAAGTGCTCGGTAAATAGCAGGTCCATCTGCTTTAATATATGGCATTGATTCCTTCATCTTATTAAGAAGCTTAGAACCGTGCGCACACTTCTTGGCTAAAAACAACAATATAAATGCCGGTAAATGACGGCCATAATTTAATCTACTCAATAATATCACCTCTATCGTATTGACACCAACATGTTATTAACATTATAGTGTTAATAACACGTTGGTGTTAATAACACGTTGGTGTCAATAACACGTTGGTGTTAATAACACGTTGGTGTCAATAACACGTTGGTGTTAATAACACGTTGGTGTCAATAACATATATAGTGTCAAACTTATTTTTTTTATTAGTTCAGAAGTGTCACAGAATGTGAATCTTTAAATCAGTAGTTATGGAATTGCCATAGATGCAAAGAAACCCTGGAAGTCAGAAGCAGGCATTCCGGGGTTTCTGTCTCAATAGGGGAAATGAGGTAGCCTGGCAAAGCAAAAAAGGGACGCATCCGGAGGGTGGTTAAATAGGGATAAATAAACCAATAAAGAATTTTATCATTTATCGCTATCCTCCTTGATATAATTCCGTCTTAATCTATGAAAGTGAGGTTGGCGCCACCTACTATACTTTAAAACAGAAAGGACATTTCAAATGAGTAAACAAGTAGCGGTAAAAAATTTAAATATATCGAAGGCTGTACGATCAGAATCAAATCTTCTTCACCGGGTATTTGAAGCTTCTCAATCCAATGCATTGGTCATTTTGCGTTTAGCGTTAGGTCTTAGTAGTTCGTTAACCTTTCGTTGTACTTCGGCAGAATCGTAAAAATCTAACCAATCCTGTACTTTGAAGCTGCTAACTTTGATATCATACTCGTAATCTATTTCCTCATGTACATGAGAATAAATTCTCAAGATTTCTTCTACTGGAACTTCGAAAAACTTAATACGATCTACAGCCTTCAAAAAAGTAGGACTTACTTTAAACATAGGATGCTTCTGTTTGAATTGAAAGATTGGAATCGTTCCCCAAATGCCTGGTACCCACCGCCCGTAGCCGTAGGATAAACATAGAGACAAGGGCCATTCCCACAGTGCCTTCCGGAGTCTATGTTCTGGGAGGGTTATACTTGGGTACTACTATGGCGCACCTTGGGTCTAATGGCCAAAAAAATCCGCCCCCCGGCCAAAAACCGTTGCCACTGTTATACCATTCAGTTCCACATACCATTCTCTTAATCTCTGTGACAGAAACACCATTGCACATGGCCATATATTCAATGTTATAATTATTTATGACATTTGGCGCGTTTGGCCTTACTTCTTTAACATATTTCTCTACACATTTTTTGGTTTCGCTGTCCTCAAACGCAATTGGTAGTTTTATGAGTCTTGACTCAAACTCAATATCTTTAACGTCTGCCACAGATTCTTCGATTTCTTTAATCTCGTAAATGAGTTTATTTACGGGAAGAATCTCTGGATCAAAATGATACAAATTAGTCCTAATACCTGGGACTGATTCAAAAAGCCCTTTGATATTCTTATTCTTAACAACATTGTTAATAGTTAAGACTCTAAAGGAATCAACTAAGTTAAACCGAGGCGTTAATTCGTACTCGATCTGAAGGAAACCGTCGCCAGCTTGCCTAAAAAGCACTCCCGGTCTCGAGCCTGCTTCTGGTAACCTGTCAAGGATCACATCATATTGTGTTTGCTTCATTTTCTAGCCCTCCTTCTCAACAAATGTGATGAACTGGTAATAGTATTATTTTCATAAAAGAAAGACCACCCCAAGAACTCATCCGTAAATCGTCTCTTTATAACACGACTAATTAGGTATCTTAGGATAGTCTTAAAATTAATCTATAAACTTTAAATTAATTTTTAAGCTTTGAAAGAAGCAGTTTTTAAGTTTGCCCCAGATTGACAAGCGGTTGAACAACTAGCTTCAGCACAGCACTGGGAACAATAATGCTGATTGTAATAAGTACAATTCAGCATATCTTCTGCAATAAAAGGATGACCACATTTATCACACTTAACCAATTTTTCGCCGAATTGATTCGTTTCAATAACATTGGAACTAAATGTTTCTTCTACTGAACGTGCTTCGTAATATTTACCCTGCGTAGCCACTGCCATTATTATGTGAAGCACAAAAGCTATAACTGCCGCGGCGAAAGCAGAAATCGAAGCCCAGAAAGCGCCAAACATGTTAAAAGCCATCAGGCACCCTATTACACTTGATACAACCAGAGAAACGACACCTACAGGATTCCATTCATGTAAGTGTCCACGCCTGTGTTCGAGACGTATGGGTCCTAGTTTTAATAAACCTTTGACAACTACGAGATCAGCGGTTAACAAGGCTACCCAGGCGAACAGGAATACACCTTGGAAGGTCAGCATAGGTCCTAGATGCTCTAAGGCACCTGCCAACATTGCTACAATTGCTGTTATCGATGTAACCACAACCCAAAATACCCTACCTGGGGTAAAGTGGAAAATACGCGCAAAAAAATTAGCTAGGGACATCGAGCCACTGTAAAGATTTGTAACATTAATTCTTAGTTGTGTAAGTATTGTATAGATTGCACCCCAAAAACCCATGGCGTATACGAAATACTTGCCCGGGTTCTCTTCACCAAATCGCACACCGAACCAAACCCCAATTAAACCGCTAAGAAAGAAGGCTACGAATTGGGGAATAAATCCTACTGCAAAAACGCCCATTTTCCGCTCTTCTGGTTTAATAAACCTAGCGTAATCCGAAACTAATAAAGCCATAATTCCGACTAGCCCATTCATAACTCCAATTGCAGCTAAAAGACCAACTCCTCCAACTGCACCACCAGCTGGTAAAAATGTTAACCAATCAGATGAATGTGGCAAATCCATTCTAGCTGCGGCAATGATTCCTACTATCAGTAAGATCACATAGATGGGAATAGAATACTTTTGAAATTTATCGAGTTGTGTCATACCGTACCAGTTGAGAGGAATAATTACCAAACCAACAGTAATCATCAGAAGCCAAACCGGAATTGTCGGGATATAAGCATTAATAGCATAAGCCATGATACTGCCCTCAATAGCAGCGTACATAATAAAGTTTAATGCATATATAAAAGAAGTTATCGAAGAACCAGTAAATCCTAGTCCGGCTCCACGTGACATTAAATTAACATTTAGACCGCTCTTAGCTGCTGAATAAGCTATCGCCATGGCCAGAATCCCACCGACCACCGTTGCATAAATTTCTGCCAATATTGCATTTATACTTCCGTAAGCAATTGCCATAAGACTGCCCATCTGCATAAACACCATTGCAGTTGCTACCCCTAAGGCAACGTTCATTATCGAATACCAAGGTAAGCGCCAATGTTGTGGCACTCTGCGTAAAGCATAATCTTCTTTCATTTCTTCCTTATCATCTGTTTTTAGACTCCCGCTCGCCATAAATACGACCTCCTTAATATTTTTAAATAAGCAGATAATTGAATATTCAATTTATTTAACTCATAACTTAACCCCCTTTTTTAGATTTGATGAACTCAGGTGCGAGGTCAAATAACATTTAGGCATATGAACCTGAGTAAAATCTCTACAACTATGCGGGTTTTACACCAAAAGTCAAATTGTCTGAGGCACAGGAAAGTACCTCTAGCCCCAGTGGCACAGACGCTAGAGGCATATGTTGATTAACTTTCTGTGTGTCTACCTTTTTGACCGTCTTTAGGGAGTATTCAGTATTTTAGCAGGTTTTTTGAACATCAGTTAATATAAGGATTCTCTTTTAACGCTCATCCGAGATGAATTCAGCTCATTATTTAAAGCACTAAACAGTTAAAATTTGTTTCTGGCTAATAAATTTTTTATTTCCAATAAGCAATTGTTCTGTTACCTAACATTGCTCTGTATTCTCTAGTCGTTTCAGTTAAGACTTCATTGGTTTGCCAGTCTAAAATTACACCGTAACGACGGATAACATCAAGTTGTTCTATTTCCTTGGAGATGTATCTTTCGCGTACCACATAGGGATCTTCTGTCATCCATGTTTTACGGTTTTTTTGAATAAAAACCCGTTCCTTCCTGGTGGCCTCCCAATCGACTTCATACTCACCCAGCTCTTCATCAATAGTTTTAATTACTACTCCATAATCCTTGATGGCCCTCGCCACTGAAACATAATCATCAATTACGTCCTCCAAAACTAGTTTAGGATCTCTCTCAAGAGGGTCACCTAAACCGCCACCACCTGCTGAAGGTCTAGTAAAGGAGTCACCCGCTTTAACATGAACATTTGAAAACATGGTTCCCAGATAACGTTCATTTTCTTTACCCGGATTCAGACGAACTCCATGTGGGTTAGAAGGTAGGCCACCATTAATCCCCCAAGTAATTGAACGAGAGCGGTCACAACAGTAGGACATAACCGTACGATTTAAATTTAAAAGGGTACCACCTTTTTCTACACCGCAACCACCCCGAAATTTACCTGGACCGCCGGAATCCCTCACGATGGTATGATGATCCGTCAATACCGGAGTAAGACGTTCTTGTCCTTCACAAGGTTGCACACTTAAACCTAATCCGAAGAGAGGTGCAGTTGCATTGGACCCGTCTTTTGTACTTCTGCCACCATGCCCTCCTGCCATCCAGTCATACCACATAAAAAAGTTGTTTTTTTCATCCCGTTGATCCCAGCCCCCGATTAAAAGGTATTCAAGATTAAAGGAACAAGCTATTGCCCTATCCGATATGATTTGAGACCATATGCTAAAAATTGCGTTCATAATCTTTTCGTAGCTACCAGAACAATATCCTGTGACCGCCGTCGGCCAAGGAGCATTGACGACAGACCCTTCAGGTAGGTAGGCTGATATCACTCGATAGAAGCCTGAGTTTAAAGGGATTTCCGGAAAAAATGTTTTAGTACCAGCTATAACCGCTGAAAACGCAGCAGGATATGCTGAATTAAGAAAACAGCTAATAATAGGATTACTGCCAGTAAAATCGTATGCTACTTTATCTCCTTTAATAGTCATCTTAACCCGGATAGGAATTAATCCTTCCTCTTTAGCCGGATCCATATCAAGATAGTCTACCGCTTCCCAGGATCCGTCGGGCAGAGCGCTTATTTTGGTGCTTGCAACTCTTTCGACATAATCTTGACACTCTTTGAACGCTTTTAGGATCGTACTCTTCCCGTATTTATCCATAAGACCATGAAGAAGTTGTTCTCCCACCCGAGTAGCCTCAGACTGAGCTCGGAGATCTCCCAATCTGTCTTCATAAACGCGCATATTCGCCACTAACAAGTTAGCTACATCTGAAATATAACGTCCTTTATCCCATATTCTAGTTGGCGGTATCCTCATGCCTTCACCGTAATGTTCCGTAGCAGTAATATCAAAGGAACCAGGTACGGTACCACCCACATCAGCCCAGTGTCCATTACAGAGCATATAGGAAACTATTTCTCCGTCATAAAAGACTGGTCGGACAATCCTAACATCGTTAAAATGGGTTCCACCCACATACGGATCGTTCATGATAAATACATCGCCCTCATGTATATCGTCGCCAAACGTATCTATGATTGCTTTAGCCGTTAAATGTAATGTCCCAACATGAACGGCCACATCCTGACTACCCTGCATTACCGTATCACCATTAACATCGCACAATCCGGAACTAAAATCACGGCAGTAGATAACGAAGGAATAGCAAGTCCTGAGAATCTGTTCAGACATTTGATCAACCAAGTTAATGAAGTTGTTCTTTAAAACTTCAAAGGTTACCGGGTCTAAATGGCTTCTATCGGACATTTATTTCTCCCCCTTTCCGATTTGCATAATTATGTTGAGGTATTCATCTATTTCAGCTCTTACGCCAGGCGGGACAAGGACCGTGGTATCAAGTTGTTCTATAATTGCCGGGCCCTTAAGGGTTGCGCCTGCTGGTAAGTTTTCACGTTGATAAACTTTTGTTTCAACAAAACCGGTTTCTCCAAAGTAAACCTGTCTTGTTCCTATCAAAGCCTGCTCTGCATTTCCACCTTTGGGATATTTGGGCAAATCAGGTTTTGGTACTCGACCTACAGCTGTTACTTGCAAAACATAAATTTGCACACCTTGTTCTTTACTGGACCAAGCATATTCTCTCTGGTGCTCAGTATGGAAAGTATGCATAGTATCTTTCAATGACTCAACCGGCCTATTCACTGGAACTGTTAATGAACGCCATTGCCCTACATAACGCATGTCGACGAAACGCAAGAACTCCATATCCTCTGGAGGTACACTATTATTTTCTAATAGTTTTCTTCCTTCTTTTTCCAGAATAATGTATTCTTTTTCTAATTCTTCTGCACTAGCTTTGGTGACATCCATGTGATAAGTTTTAATGATATCATGGCGTACATCAACGAGTAGGCAACCCATCGCCGAAGTTACTCCAGGATAACGTGGCACTATTACAGTCGGAATTTCCAAGTCTTGTGCCAAATAAGCTGCATGAACCGAACCTCCTCCACCAAAAGCAACCAAAACGAATTCGCGAGGATCATAACCACGACGGACGGAAACAAGTCTTACTGCATCACACATATTAGCATTAGCTACCTGAGCAATGGCACTAGCTGCTTTAATAATGGAAAAGTTAAAACGATTAGCTATTTTTGAGACGGCTTTCTCTGCTGCATCTTTACTTATGGTCATTGCACCTGCTAATAATTCAGTACTCAAACGCCCCATTACGAGGTTTGCATCGGTATTGGTAGGCTCTGTTCCACCCTTCATATAGCAAGCTGGCCCCGGATCTGCTCCAGCACTCTGTGGTCCATTGCGCAAAGATCCACCTTCGTCTACCCAAGCAATACTACCGCCCCCTGCACCAATGGTCATAACCTCGATACTGGGGAAAACAATCGGATAACCAAATTCAATTTGCCATTCCTTAGTTACCCGCACATGACCCTCGTACATGAGGGAAATATCCGTACTGGTTCCTCCCATGTCTAGGCCGATGGCGTTTTGGTATCCGCATAGTTTAGCTATATAAGAACTTGCGATGGCCCCCGCAGCAATCCCAGAACTGGCAACCCGTGCTGCAAAATCAACGATAGTTTCTGCAGTCATTACACCCCCGCCAGAATGCAAGACTAAGACTTCTCCTTCATACCCCTTATCTGATAGGCGCGTCACAAGTTCTTTAAGATACTTCCTTACCACGGGTCCCAAAACCGCGTTTGCTACAGTGGTACTGAATCTTTCGTGTTCGAAAATCTCAGGAAGAACTTCACTTGACGTGCAAATAAAAGCTTCCGGTAGTTCTTCCTCAAGAATTTCTTTCATACGCGCTTCGTGAGCTCCATTGATATAAGAATTTATAAAACAGACTGCTACAGCCTTTACTTCTTTCTTTTTTAACAGCCGAGCAACATTTCTAGCTTCCTCTTCATTTAGTGGCTTAAAAACTTTACCTTCTGCGTCAATCCTTTCTTCAACTTCCAATCTGTCCCGGCGACGCACATGCGGGAGAGGGCCATCTTTGTAAACATCCCACAGGTCCTCTTTGATAGAACGGCGAATTTCAATAACATCGCGGAAGCCTTTAGTATTAACCATCCCCGTAAGCGGTAGATTCCGAGTAATCAATGCATTCGTACCAACTGTAGTACCATGTGAAAATAAAACAACCTCTGACAAGGGAATTCCAGCCTTTTCTATGCCGTTAATGATTGCCAATGCCGGATTAGTTGGTACCGACGGTACTTTTGCAACTTGAATAACACCAGAAAGCTCGTCAAAGATAAAGACATCTGTATTCGTTCCTCCAACATCAACTGCAACACGGTACTTGCCCAATTTTTTACCCTCCATTTCTTTATTCCCCTGGGATGTGCGAAAATATGTTCACCTGCTATAAAAACAAACTATTGCAAATAGTATACCAACCTATTTTCTTCAAAGGCTTATATGAAGAATTACCTGATCAATAGTACTTATACTCCCTACGAATAGCATACTATTTAAAATTTTCAGAATATATCTGCAAGCCAAACATGCCGTTTTTTTATAATCTATTACCTTAAAAATTTTCTTAAGGCGTCATTCCTGACTCATTAACCTTTTTATGACTGATTCAGTTTTGATTTGGTAATAACGCTTAATCAAAAAAAACCATGTATTTTAATTAAATATTCAAATATTTGAACCAATTGCTACAGGGATAAGTAACATATACGTCGAACTACAATGTAAAGTTTTATTAGGCGTGGGGAGGAACATTTATTTTGATAGTCAAAGATTTAATGGACACTGAGTTCCCCCTTTTGACCCCGCAACAAACAATACAAGTAGCTCTAAATATATTAGTTGACTGGAGAGTGCCTGCTGCTCCAGTAGTAAATGAGGAGCGATATATTGGTAGTTTTGTGTTAGATCAACAAGTAGTACAGAATTTGCTAAATAGTCGGCATAGAAATAACTCACCTTTAGTCTCTGAGTTTATGAAAATTGGAATTTCGGTTGCCCGAGAGGAACAGAAAATAAGTGATATTTCCTTAACTCAAGGCCCGATGATTCCAGTCGTGAACACAGAAGGTCTAATATCTGGTATTCTATGGATTCATAAAATTGCTTCTATAAATATAATTAACAATGAAGAATTCAACACAATCATTCAATCATCTTATGACGGAATTGCTATTTGTGATGGGGAAGGAATTATCTTACGGGTAAATCGGGCCACTGAACGGATTATAGGTTGCACATTCCAAGAATTGGTTAATAAAAATGTGTGTGAACTTGTTAACTTAGGAATAAATATTCATTCTGCCACAGAGGAGGTCATGTCAACAAAGAAACCGGCAACGATCAAGCAAACCAACGCTCTAGGAAAAAAATATATTTCAACAGCAACTCCCATCTTCAACCAAGACGGTAGACTCTACCGAATAGTGACTACACTTAAGGATATTACAGATTTAGTTGCACCACACAAGACCTTGGCAAACACCAGAGCCGAAGTTGCAGAGTTTTCTTCGGATCATGTGGAGTTACGCAATCTAATAATGCACAAAAACGGTCTTATTTCGAAAAGCCCACTAATGTTGGAAATAATTGATTTGGCCATAAAAGTGTCCAGTTCTGATGCAGCTGTTTTAATTTTGGGAGAATCAGGTGTAGGTAAAGAACTAATAGCAAAACTGATTCATTCCACAAGCGGACGTGGAAAAAGGGGTCACTTCATCAAAGTAAACTGTGGAGCAATTCCACGCGAATTACTCGAATCGGAATTTTTCGGTTATAAACCGGGAGCTTTTACTGGTGCTAATAAAGAAGGAAAGCTAGGGTATTTTGAATCGGCTGATCATGGGACTCTTTTTTTGGATGAAATCGGCGAACTCCCACTAGATTTACAGGTAAAACTTTTACGTGTTATTCAAGAACACGAGTTAGTCAAATTGGGCGATACCAAACCTCAAAAAATAGATGTTAGAATTATTACTGCTACCAATAGGGATTTACCTAAGATGATCATTGACAAAACCTTCCGAGAAGATTTATTTTATAGGCTTAATGTTTTACCCATCCTAATTCCACCTTTGCGATCCCGCCCAGAAGATATCCCGGCATTATTAACTGCATTTTTGGGGAAATATTCTCAAAAATACGGGACTGGTAAAATGTTTTCCGGGGATAGCTTGACTTTATTATGTAGGTATAATTGGCCAGGCAATGTCCGGGAATTGGAAAATTTGGTGGAACGACTGGTACTTACCACTGACGAGCACGTCATTTTGCCACTTCACTTACCAATGCAGATATATCAGGCGGGAAAACCGACTACAGAATCCGGGTTAACCATGTTGGTCAATGAAAATAAGGTTATTGCTGAGCAGAGCGGGGAAATGAGAACATTACAAGAAGTAATTGATTCAGTCGAAAAGGAAATGATTGCCAAGGCCCTGCAAATTTACGGTAGTACATACCGTGCCGCAAGAGTGCTTGGGGTAAGTCAGTCTACCATTTCTAGGAAGACCAAAAAATATAACCAGATAAATGAACGGTACTGGCGCGAAGAGACCGAAGACTGAAATGGAGTGAATATCTTGGGAATCAAAGTGGGCATAGATATCGGTGGAACCTTTACCGATTTAGTAGGCATAAACGAAGACACTGGGAAACTTGTGTCAGTTAAGACCCCCTCCACCCCACAGAATCCGGCATTGGGTGTAATGGAAGCTCTCAAGAAATCCGGTATTGACCCTAATGAAATATCTTACTTCGTTCATGGCAGCACATTAGGACTAAATAGCCTAGTTGAACATAAGCAAGCTACGGTTGGCTTGATCTGCACTAAAGGTTTTAGGGATACTTTGGAAATCAGAAGAGTATGGCGAAAAAATCTATTTGACGCAGCCTGGGAAAGACCAGCCTCCCTGATTCCCAGAAAATTAAGACGAGGAGTCATGGAAAGAGTAGATTGGCAGGGCAATATTCTAACGCCACTAAACGAGCAGGAAGTTATTGATGCTATTAGGATTCTAAAGGCTCAAGGTGTGATCTCTTATGCGGTATGCTTTCTCTTTTCCTTTCTTAACCCAAGTCATGAACGTCGGGTTAAAGAACTAATTTTGGATCAACACCCAGAGGCTTTTATTTCCCTCTCCTGCGAAGTATTGCCAGAAATCCGCGAATATGAACGGACCAGTACCACAGTACTTAATGCAATACTTAAACCTATAATGCTAAACTATATTAATAATTTACAGGAATGTTTGGTAGGGATGGGGATTTTTTCTCCCTTGCGTATATTAAAAGTTAACGGTGGTGTTGTAGACGCCAAATCCATCTTACAAAAACCAGTAGAAGCATTCGCTTCCGGTCCAGCCGGTGGAGTGAGAGGGGCTTTGCATTTCGGACTTCATATGCAATTACCTAATATGATTACCCTAGACATGGGCGGCACAACCACCGATATCAGTGTGATTCAGGATTACCAGCCGCTCTTTACTATGGAAAAAGATATCGCATGGAATATCCCAATACGGGGTTCCATGCTCGATGTTCGCTCCATCGGTGCTGGAGGTGGTTCCATAGCTTGGTATGACAGAGGAAATAGTCTTAAAGTTGGACCCCAAAGTGCTGGTGCCTTACCAGGACCAGCCTGCTACAAAATGGGAGGCTTGGACGCTACAATAACTGACGCTCAGTTATACCTTGGGAGAATTAATCCCACCAATTTTTTAAACGGGGATATGCCCCTAAATTCGGAATCTGCCATCCACGCCTTAGACAAGTTGGGTTCTATACAAGGTTTTAGCGATGAAGAAATGGCCTACAAAATATACCAAATATCTATAAGCGATATGGTCCAAATGATTCGGGAAATGACGATCAATCAAGGAAAGGAGCCCAAAGATTTTGTCTTAGTATGCTATGGCGGGGCTTCTGCTATGTATGCCGCAGATCTAGCAGAAGAGCTGGGTATTCCTGAAGTCTATATTCCGATCAATGCCGGAGTTTTTTCGGCCTTTGGTTGCTTGTGTGCCGATGTAATTCTGGATTATCTACAAACTTATTATGTACCGCTCGCTAAACTGAATTTTGACCGGATTAACAGTATTATTACTCAGTTGTACCAAAATGGTATCGTTGATATCCAAAACCATTATTCTAGTGCCGAAGTCCGCTTTTCTTATTCACTCGACCTCCGATATGTGGGAGAAGCTTTTGAAATAACAGTACCGATAAAATTTCAGAACCTGCTTACTACTCGCACCCTTGAAGAAGCTGTGGATACGTTTCACACACAACACAAAAGACTTTATGGTTTTAACAGGTCGGATGAGCCCCTTGAATTGGTCAACGTGCGTTTAAGTGTTTCGGTTCCCCAACCTAAACCTATTTTTAGCCGCTTCCCAAAGTTAGTGAGCGTTGAATCGGCCTACAAAGAACACCGACCGATTTATTTCCGTAGTACTTTTGAGTTCGTTTCTACACCGGTGTATGACTGGAGACGCCTCAGCCAAAACGTTATTTTAACAGGCCCCGCAGTCATTGAGGACGGTGGAACAACCGTTGTCATACCTCCTCAACACAAATGTACTATTGATGAATTTGGGAATTTAAGAATTATAGTTAATCGGCGTTTATTGTTAGCGGACCAAGAAACAAACACTGTTCAAGATCCAATAACCATGCGTCTCTACCAAATGGAGAAGGCTTCCTATATCCAACCGGTCGCGAAAGAGGTTATTGGCAGCTCCTTGGAGTCAATTTGCCGGGAAATGGGAACAACTATGCTACACACGGCATACTCACCCATCTTTGCTGATGGCATGGATTTTTCCTGTGGTATTCTTGATGACGAGGGTGAATTGGTAGCGGCTGTGAATTACTGTCCAGTCCATTTAGCTTCCATGTCCTTGGCTCCTGAATGGATCCTCTTAGAAATCGGGCTTAATGATTTACAACCTGGAGATGTAATTTTAACAAACGATCCTTACCGTGGGGGCACGCATATTACAGATTTTACAATTATTAAGCCAATCTTTTACGATGGAGAGATCGTAGCTATGGCAACTAACCGAGCACATCATTTAGATATCGGTGGTAAGGCAGCAGGCGGTTTTCCGGGTGACGCTACGGAAATTTTTCAGGAGGGTATCCGTCTTCCCCCTGTGAAATGGTTTAGAGGCGGAGTTGAAAACACCGATATTTTTGATACCCTTTTGGCTAATGTCCGTCTTCCTTGGATCCAAATCGGTGATTTCCGCGCGCAATTAGCCTCTGTACTAACGTCGGAACAACGAATTTTGCAACTCTGCCGGAATTATGGGCCGTTAGCCTTTAAAGATAATATTAAACGTTTAAAAGACTATTCAGAAGCATGGATGCGCAAAGAAATCCTAGCTATTCCCGACGGAACTTATTCATATGCTGATTATATTGAGGATGACGGTATAACCACAGAGGCTAGGAAAATCCAAGTAACTATTAAAGTTGATGGCGACGACATGATAGTAGACTTTTCTGGGACAAGCCAACAAGCGACTGGGCCATTAAATGCGGTCTACGGTGTTACAGCTTCTTCAACCTTTAATGCCCTTTTACAAATTACAGACCCTTCGATTCCGATCAATCGGGGTCTTTTTCGACCCGTGAAAATTATTGCTCCCCGTGGTACTATAATAAATCCTTACTTCCCTGCAGCTACTTTTGGGGCTAACACTGAAACTAACCTACGCATCGTAGAAGTAGTCATCGGCGCTTTCGCAGGAGTATTACCTAAGAAAGTGATGGCAGCCACTTATGGCACCTGTAACAACTTTACCGGTGGGGGATATGACCCTATAAGGGGTCAGCCTTTCGTTTTCTATTTCTTCTACGAAGGTGGGTGGGGCGCTCGCTATAACCGCGACGGTTTAACCTCGACATTCAACCCTATTGGCAACTGCAAAGATGTACCAGTGGAAATCGTCGAGAGCAATTATCCTTTCCTCTATGAACAGGCTGAATTAAATCCCGACTCGGCTGGTGCCGGTAAGTTCCGGGGTGGTTTTGGTACTATTAGGACTCTCCAAGTGTTAACTGACCAAATTGAAATAAACGCACTCGGCGAACGCCATAAATTAAAGCCCTACGGTCTATATGGAGGAAAACCTGCCCAAAACAATGCCTTCTTAGTTCAGCAAGGTCAGACATCGGGAAATTTCGCCCAGGTTTTCGGACTAATTTCACCCTCCAAATTTGCTAATATTCGCCTGCATAAAGGGAATCGTTTCTCTATCGTAATGTCGGGTGGGGGTGCGTACGGTAATCCTCTTGATAGAGACCCCCGCTTAGTCTTGACCGATGTGGAAGAAGAAGTGATATCCCCAGAACGAGCGGAACAAGAGTATGGAGTGATCCTAAATTACTTGTCTGAAATTTGGGAACTAGATTGGAAAGCTACCACCGAAAGACGAATTAAAATGAGGAGGGAGCCTATTAACTATGTGATAGCGAATGTTATCACCGTTGATGAATTGTCATTTAAGTTAAGGTTGGAACACCATGAAGAAATTACGAGGGAGAAGGATAAGGTCTCCGAAAGACTCACCCTAGCGAAAGAACACTTGGACAAGAGCTTTTGTACAAACGTATGCTCCTATAAGGCAAATTCCAAAACTTGCCCAATGTATAACGATGAAGTGTTGCAGTTTTGGAGTATTGATGCCATACAAAGATGGTCGCGGAAAAAATGCTTTTTTAGAATTCAAATTTGAATTAGATTTGTGATTTTATCAGATCGAATTTAATTTCCTAAAGGGGTCCGTTTTTTTAAATTAGAAAATACAATTTAGTTTGCATTAAGAAGATGCATAATCGAATTTAATCTGGCCAAATTTTGTAGATCTTTGAGAGCACTAGGAGGGCAATGAAGATTTTATACAAAAGATCCATTAATTTTCGTTCACAAGGTTAAAGTGGTTATAAACACGGGCATCACAAATAACCCCAATGCAGTTTGAACTAAGTGTCTTGTATAATTATAAGACTATATCCACTGATGAGCATTTTGACGATGGTTACAATTGTTCCCACCGTTGAGCTATAAAAAGCGCCATTTGAAATGCTTGGAATTTCCAAGTAAACAAATGGCGCTTTTCTAGTTGCAAGGTTCTAACTCAAAATTATTGTATTAGGTCAACTTAGGTGTTACCAGTTTAATTCCAGTTAACTCACGGAAATATGCCCCTAATTTTTTTTGCTTGGACCAACCTATTAACGGCTACCATATAGGCACCCATTCTCATAGTCGTATTATTGTCCTTTTTCTTGTCCCATACTTCATTGAACGACCTAATCATAATTTTTTCCAGGGCACGATTCACCGCTTCTTCGTCCCACATCAAGGACTGTATGTTTTGCACCCATTCGAAGTAAGATACAACAACACCACCCGCGTTGGCTAGAATATCTGGAACAACCGTTTTGTTCTTTTTTTCGAGAATTATATCAGCTTCTACCGATGTCGGACCATTCGAACCTTCGACGATTACCGTTGCTTTAATATCTGGGGCATTGAGCTCCGTTATCTGGTTTTCTAAGGCAGCGGGGATAAGAACATCACATTCTATAGTCAGTAGCTGATCATTGGTAATCTTAGTCACTCCGGGGACATTGTAATCCTGGAGAACTTGCCCCCCGTTACTAGTAAGAAAGCTTAGAATCTCATCCACATTCAACCCGGTATTGCAGTAAACGCCTCCACTGACATCGCTTACAGCCACTATTAAACACCCTTCATTATGCAATAATTTGGCTGCTACTCCACCAACGTTCCCCATACCCTGGATAGCTACCTTAGTGCCAATTAAGGGTATTCCCAAACGATGGAGTGTCTCCCTCGTGATTAACATAACTCCACGTCCAGTAGCTTCTTTTCTACCAAGGGAACCGCCAATTTCCACCGGTTTACCGGTTACAACTCCGGGAACTGGATAACCCTTAAACATACTGTAAGTGTCCATGATCCAGCCCATAACCTCTGCATCAGTGTTCACGTCAGGTGCGGGAATATCTCGTTCGGGACCGATCAGCGGCAATATCATGGCCGTATATCTTCGTGTGAGGTTTTTAAGTTCGGTTTTGCTCAGTTCCTTTGGATTAACTTTGACAGCACCCTTACTTCCGCCATAAGGGATATTTACAACACTGCACTTGAAAGACATCCATGCCGCCAGAGCCTTTACTTCATCGATATCAACCTTTTGGTGATACCTTAGTCCACCCTTACATGGGCCTCTCAAACTTGAATGTTGCACCCGGTAACCTTCAAAGACCCTCATCAACCCATTGTCCATCTCTACGGGTATAGCCACTTTCAATTCTCTTTCCGGGTACTTGAAAACCTCATAGTCATTTTCTTTAAGATCCAATAGCACCGCCGCTTGCTCCAGTACCTTCAGCATGTTGTCATAAGGATTGTATGCCTTGCTCATTTATTCTTCCTCCACTCTCGCTCATAGTCCCTCTTAGTTCTCCCTAAAACAGTCAACTCTTCGGCTAGGATATATTATTAAGCAAGATTCGTGCCAATCTGTAATTGGCATAATAATTTGAATAGTAAGTCTTCCGCGAATTACTTGGAACTTAACTTATTCACCAATGCATAGGTTAGTCATTTCCTTGATGAAGTAACCAATTTTGGCATGATTTGAGTCCTTCTGCAATCTGCATGCGCCTACTACCTTTCCCGTTAAACTTTATATAAACTAAAGAAAACTTGGCTAGAGCGCCAAGCCTTCTTTATAACTCCTGATTTTTTGGAGACATTTAACCCCCAGCGATAAAAGGAAAGAACTTAACGTCATCATTTTCCTCGAGTCTGTAATCTAGATCTCGCTTGACACTATTGACAACGATGAAGCCCACCGATGAGTAAGGAACCCCAAGCTGCTCCACTAACCGAGCAAGGGTAAGATCCGGCTTAATCTCCCTCTGATATAGACCGAGCTGACTAGAATATTTCCCCAGTGGTCCATATAGTCTGATAGTTATCTGCAAATCTTATCCTCCTTGGCCATGTCACTCCATCCCTAAGATTTAGTTTATCCCGAGTTCTTGCAATTTCGCTTCAGTTGGTCTCCCATCACGATCCCAACTCCGCAAACTATAATATTCCGCAAGCATCCTTTCAAATTCCACGAGGGGTATAACTTGACCTTTGGTAGCTCCTGTCTTTAGGGTTTCTTTAAAAATTCTTGCGGGTAAAGTATCATTATCTTTACTGAACCCTTCCCTGACATTAAATTGCCTAGCCAAGTTTACGACCCGTTCCCCGACCAATAAAAGGTCCTGTTCAGATACAGTCCGCTCTAATAAGTTTGAAACGATTGTACCCATAGTTTCCAGAGATAGCGCCCAAAAGTCACATAAAATCAAGGAGAATTTCACGGCATTATAATGTTGCAGCTCTATGACAAGCTGGGCTTTGCCTTCGACCGTAAAGGCATCTAAATCTCCATAAGCCTCTTGCGCTACTGGCCAGGCCCTCATATGACAAGCTCCCCGGTCAGACGTGGCATAGGCTAGTCCCATTCCCCAAGACCCACGTGGTTCATAGCCTGGAAATTCTAAGCCCTTGACTTGCATAGCAAAGTCACTGCCGCCATATTTTTCGGAAAGTTTCTTAACTCCTAAGCCTAAATCTACGCCAATACCCTCCTGGGCGGCAATCAACCCCGGGACCTTTAAATAGGCGTCTACGTCACCAAACCGCAAGCTAAAATCTTTAATTCCCTTTTCCGTTAATTCCATGGCGAAGGCGATAACATTCCCCACAGATATTGTGTCCATGCCAAGATTGTCACACAAGTCATTGAACTCAATGATGGCCTCCAGGTCACCGATCCCACAGTTGGAGCCACCGATGGCCAAGGTTTCATACTCTGGGCCTTCCACCGTCGACCCGCCAGCCCTCGAATAATTGCCACACCCCAATGCACAACTGAAGCACCCCTTTTTACCTGAACGAACTGCTTTCAGGGCATCGGAATTTATTGCTTGGTAATCGTCAAAGGTTCCCTGCTGGAAATTCCTTGTGGGCAAAATACCTGTATCTTGGTTGAAATCCACGAGTAAAGCTGTGCCGTCTGTATTGGCCCAGAGATTGGTATCCGTCAAGATGTCTGTCTGCATAAACTCTTTCATACTTGAAGCGAATTGCTTAATATTAGGCACGGAGATACTGCCACTTCCCCGCACTGCGATAGCCTTGAGATTTTTGCTTCCCATGACCGCGCCCACTCCACCTCTGCCAGCCTGTCGGTAAAACTCTGAGGTGATACAGGACATTGTCACTAGATTTTCCCCCGCAGGTCCGATGGCTAGTGCCTTAATTTCTTCATTGATTTTTTCTCTTAAGATCAGTTCAGTTTCCTGCGCCCCCTGTCCCCAGAGTTCAGACGCGTCCCGAATTTCCACGATCTTATCCTCAATATAGAGGTAGGATGGCTTTGTGGCCTTTCCTTCTAAAATTACAGCATCATATCCTGCATACTTTAATTCCGCCGCGAAATGGCCACCGATGGAACAATCAAGGATGGTCCCTGTTGCTGGGGATTTTGTAATTATTGCTAGTTTCCCAGAGAGAGGTATGATGGTTCCCGTGAAAACACCTGTCATTAAAATTAGCTTATTATCCGGTGACAGAGGATCCACCCCTGGAGCAAGCTCTTCATAAAGGTATTTTATGCCGAGGCCTTTACCCCCTATATAATCGACTGCCCATTGTTTGTTCAACTCTTCAACCTGACTATGACCCGTTGTTAAGTTAACCCTCAATATTTTTCCAGTGTAGCTCATCTTAGTTCCCCTCCTGGTTCATCAAGGCTTGATGGGGGCACCACTCGACACAAGCCGGCGACCCTCCGCAGAGATCACAAAGAGCTATACCTTCTGCTCTGGAAGCTATAACGTTTTCAGGGCATGCTGTAATACAAATTCCACAGTTTGTACATTTATCCTGATCATAAATCAAGTACCCGGCCTGGTGAGTAATCGCTTCGGTGGGACAAATACTGACACAGGTCAGACACATATTACAAAGGGAAGTTTTGTAATTCAAACCCGTTTTAGAGTAAATGGAAATAATCTTGAGCCTTGCTAATTCAGGGTTAAAGACCTCTTCTTTTGCGACAGAGCAAGCCAATTGGCATAAGCGGCACCCAATACAGAGCTCCTCTATTAATTTTAAAACCATCGGTTTTCCTCCGTTCACTATAACTGACGGGATTAGCACCTCGTTTTAACGAGTTTTTTCACATGGTTTACTATAAGCCTTGCTATCGCAGCAGCAAACTATGAACAGTTCCACCGCGACAGCAAAGCAGGCTGAGTTTAATATGGTTATCCTAGAGATCAGTTGAATACAGCTAACCCACGAACCTGCACAAGTGCATTTTTAAATGCGACAATGACACGATCCGCTTCTTTATAGGTGATCGTCAATGGGGGTTCTATTCTAATGGTTTTAGCGTTAATCAGCGTACCAGCTACAAGCACCCCGCTATCAAACATCGCCTTAGATACCTCATACCCAATTTCATCCGATTGAAATTCAATCCCGATCAAAAGACCTTTCCCTCGAATTTCCATAACCAGCTCTGGGAACTCAGCGGCAGCATTACGAAGCTTTCCGAGGATATAGTCTCCAAGTTCAGCAGATCTGGCTGGCAAATTTTCCTCAATTAGGACATTAAACGCTGCGATCGCGGCAGCACAGGCTAGTGGATTACCGCCAAACGTCGTTGTATGCATGAACGGATTCGGAAACAGGGTTTTGAAGACTTCCTCTGTCGCTACGACGGCTCCGGCCGGCATAATCCCGCCGCCAAATGCTTTGGCAAGACACAGTATATCCGGCACAACATCATAATGTTCACAACAGAACATTTTCCCAGTGCGACCCATTCCGGTCTGGACTTCATCAAAGATAAGCAGTGCTCCAAATTGATCACAAAGTTCACGAACTTGTTTCAAATAACCCTCCGGCGGTAAAATAACCCCGCCTTCCCCTTGAATCGGTTCAAGAATTACTGCAGCGACATCTTCACCTACGAGGGCACAACACTCCATCGTCTTTCTCATCATCTCAATATCACCAAAGGGAACGTGACGAAAGCCGGGTATCATAGGTAGGAAGGGTTTACGGAAAACGCCCTTAGCCGTTGCAGACAGAGAGCCTAAACTTTTACCGTGAAAAGCGCGAGTTGTGGAAATAAAGGTCCTTCGATCGCTGTACATTTTAGCAAGTTTAAGGGAACACTCCACCGTTTCAGTTCCGCTATTCGTGAAGAAGCAGTATTTTAAATCGCCTGGTGTGATATCTGCCACGATCTTGGCTAACATGGCCCGTAAGGGATCTAATAAATCTTGACTATGCAAGGCCTGACGGTTTAATTGATTCGTTACAGCTGCCATCACCTTAGGATGACGATGTCCCACATTATAAATTCCAAAACCGCCCAAGCAATCGATATACTCTTTTCCATTCACATCCATAAAGCAGTTTAGCCCCGAATCTTTCCATTCTACGGCGGCAAACTGTTTATCCTTAGTGACGCTCTTGCGATATTCTAAAAAACCAGGGTTGACATGATCCCGAAAACCTTCAACGGTTTGGCGTGTGACCCATTCTGCTTCATCCTTTGTAATGTCTTGTTTGCTAATTAAATCAAGGACTTTGTTAGAATACTCATAGACATTGGCGTACTTCTCTTTTAAGTCTTCTTTGTTTTGCGTTGTATTAACTGTCATGATAGTTCCTCCTAGATTCGTTAAGATTGATACATCTAGTTGCAAATGTTATGCCAATATAAGGAGGCTGAGGATCCTCAACTCGATATATTGGATTCATTAAAGTCAAATTCCGGAGGTTTGCTACGGAATAGATTTGTTAAGTAGGCTAGATAGAGAACTCCTATTGCTAACCAAACTAGACCAAGTGTCAGTGAACTTGTCTCCAGATTCCACCATAGAATTCCTACGAAGATCGCTCCGATGATGGGAAATAGCAGGTAACTAAAGAACCCTGTAAAGGTTTTATGCATTTTTTTCCGGACGGCATAATGAGCAATAACCGATAGATTGACAAAGGTAAAGGCGGTTAAGGCTCCAAAGTTAATAAGCGCTACAACAATTGCCAAATCAAGAAAAATGGCCAGTAAGGCAATACCACCTACTAAAAGTACATTTAAGGAAGGGGTTCCCCAACGAATATTAACATAGCCAAAAAACTTTTTGGGGAAGACGTTATCTCTGCCCATTACATATAGAAGACGAGCTACACTCGCATGAGAGGTTACACCTGAGGCAAGAACGCCAGTTAGTGTAGCGGCCAAGAAAAATATTTGGAATATTCTTCCCCCTACCATCATGGCAATTTCAGGTGATGCAGCCTCAAAGTCTTGAAATCTTGATATATCTGGAAAGAAAGCTTGAATGAAGTAGGACTGTGTAATGAATAAAATTCCACCAATTAAAGCCACAAGGAAAATCGCCCGGGGAATTGTCTTAGTCGGTTCAGGAGTTTCTTCCGAAAGGGTAGTAACCGCATCAAAGCCTAAGAATGAGAAACATAGAATTGTGGCTCCGGCCAGTAATATGCTCACATCCATATCAGGTGATATAAAGGGTTGAAGAGTAAATACCTGGCCATATCCTTCCCCTGCCATTAGTCCCTGGATATCTAAATACGTAAATATACACATAATCAAGATCTGACACCCAACCAATATTGTGCTAAAGTTTGCAATGAAATTTACAGTAAATAAGTTAATTCCGGTCATTACTAAAGTAAATAAAAGAACCCAGACCCAGGTTGGGACATCAGGAAATAATGCCGAGAGGTATATACCTGCTAACAAGGAATTTACCATGGGTAAGAAGAGATAATCGAGTAATACAGACCAACCAACCAGAAATCCTAAATGTTTACTGATTGTCTTTTGGGTATAGGTATAAGCAGACCCGGCTTGTGGAAATGCTTTGACCATTTTTCCATAGCTTGCAGCCGTAAACAGCATTGCAATTAAGGCTAAGGCATAACTTGTGGGAACATGCCCGCTGGTTACTTCTGATACGATCCCGAAGGTATCGAATACAACCATTGGAGTCATATAGGCTACACCGATCAGAACAACTTGCCACAATCTTAACGTACGTCTCAATTTTCCTACATTTTCCATTTATCATCCTCCTAGTGTATTATGTATTATTTATGCAATTCATGAAATATTTTGACTATTTAGGGTAAAAAATTTTGTGCTCCCCCTTTCTTTAATATTTACAAAGCTTTTTCCGCCTTATTTAAACAATAAGCAAAATGTATGCCAATAAATCATTAATAATTTATGGGTATACATTTTGCTTATATTTATGCAAAATGTTCGATAAACTTTCATGATTATGTTGGTTCACAGGGAGGTATAAACCTTCTCCGCCCTCATATTCAAATAAATAAAAGGGCATTCCATAAATTTTAGTATATGAATTGTTTTATTTATTTGAATTTTATGGTATATTTATAAAAAAGTTATTCACCCCTGCATAATCTAGTTATTTCAGTATAAAAGGAGCTCTTTTCGATGGATTTGCGAACATTTTTACGTGATCCCATATTTGTGGATGAGACGACAAGTCTAACTGAAATCTCGAAACGCCTAAATAAAGAAGAGCATCCTTATGTTTTCCTTAAGAAAGATGGAAACATATTTCCGTTGAAAAGTTTTAATTTCCTTATCGAGAGACAAGAGCCGTATGAGAGAACAATCAAACACTTAGTGAGTGAACCGCCACTCAAGATAATCTCGTATGCTGATTTAACGGTTCATGTCCTTGACGTACTCGCTGAATTGGTGACACTGGTCAGATATGAGGATAGCTTAAAGTACATCCTAAGAGAAGATTTTTTATTGACAATGATGTCCACCGGTGCGAACAGTGAAATTGCCTGGTTACGCAGCCTCTTTTCGTCGATTCCGCGCGGTCTGATGGTAGTCGATATCAACTATGCAGTAGTGAATAGCAATGCAGAGGCACACCGCATGTTACGTATTTCGGAGGCTGATCTATCCACCCTGCGTATGCAGGACATACTGGGCTTGAACAATTTTCAATACGTGTACAACACCCAAACTTCTTTGCTGAATCAATTTATCACGACTCCCTCAAGTCAAGCCGCTATTTTAGTGGATTTTGTGCCGCTGGTTATGTATCAAGTGGTCACCGGATTTGCTTTAGTTTTGCAGGATCTCCCTTCAGTTGAAGGTATAGCCATGGAATTGGATTCAGTAAAGCTATTAAATAACGACCTTGAAGCAATTCTATCAACCATCTACGATGAAATCATCGTCGTTGATGCGCGTGGCAAACTCTTACGTGCCAGTGATCACTACATATCCTCACAATGGAATCGCCCGCCTAACACCTTAATTGGACACCAACTTTTAAAATTAAAAAAAGCGGATGAATTACTCCATAAAGTAATTCGGGAAGTACAAAAGAAAAAAGGAAAAGTTTCTTTAATGCAAAACGACAGTGAATCTCACCGACTCTCTATAGGAAATCCGATCTTTCATAAGTCAGGTGAAATAGAGCGTATCGTGATTGCTTCACGTGATCTTACGGAAGTATCCCGTCTCCAGACAGAACTGGAACAAACGCGCAAACAAAGCGAGAACTACCGAGAAGAATTAGAACGAATGCGCCAACGCGTTACCCAAGCTCAAGGAATACTGCCAATCTATGCTAGTCCTCAAATGCATGAGGTGATGCAAGAGGTCGAACGGGTGGCCCAATTCTCTGCTACCGTTCTACTGAGCGGCGAATCTGGGGTTGGCAAAGAAATTATTGCTAATGCCATCCACTCCCTGAGTGAGCGACGAAAAGAACCACTGATTAAAATTAACTGTGCTGCCATTCCAGAATCTTTACTCGAAAGCGAATTGTTCGGTTACGAACGAGGTGCATTTTCAGGCGCCAACCAACAAGGTAAAACTGGCTTAATTATCAAAGCACATAAAGGTTGCCTTTTCCTTGACGAAATTTCCGAGATGCCGCTTGTCATCCAGGGTAAACTATTACGGGCCATTCAGGAACGGGAGGTCTATCCGGTTGGAGCCACCCAACCACTTAAATTCGATATTCAAATCATTGTATCCACGAACCGTCCTTTGGCTGAACTTGTAGCTCAGGGCAAATTCCGTGAAGACTTATTTTATCGGATTAATGTTTTTCCTATCGAAATTCCAGCTCTTCGCGAGCGCAAAGAAGATATTGCCCTGTTGGCTAACTTTTTCTTACTACAATTTAATCAACTCTATCAATGCAATCTACGCTTCTCAAGTTCCGCATTTGACCTACTGGAAGCGTATCCGTTCCCGGGGAACGTTCGCGAGCTACAGAATTTAATCCAAAGAATAGCAATTAAAAACGATGGAGATGAGATTGATGCCACGAACGTTGAACGCATCTTAATGAAACTCGACCCTATAGCGCCCAGACAAACGGGACGGTTTAATCAAGTAATTCCATTGGAACAAGCTTTTAGCCAGGTTGAAAAAGAACTAATTACCATGGCCATGAAACAGTACCATTCCACTACAAAAGCAGCTAAGGCGCTAGGAGTTAGCCAATCCACGATTAGTCGTAAATATAGACAAATAGTCAATAAAACCGGAAAGCAACAACTTTGATAAAACGGGGCTGTGCTAAAACTTGTTTGCGTTGTTTTCACATCCCCGCTTTTGCATCTATATCATCAAAACACAAGCGTCCTCACTCCACTTTGATAATGAAATGAGGACGCTGTTTGATTGTTGTAAAGATTTAGAATTATGGAGAATGAGTTTTCACAAAGATCTCGATTACTTCTGAACCTTGGCAAATGCTCCCTCTAAAATGTGCAGAGCTCTCTCAAGTTGCTCATCTGTGATCACCAACGGCATCAGCATCCGAATTACGTTTCCATATACCCCTGCCGAAATGATAATAAGCCCTTGACTCAAACATTCTTGAGTGATCTGAGCCGTTTCTTCTTTGGCAGGTTCCTTTGTCTCCCTATCTTTAACTAGCTCTATTCCAATCATTGCACCCAGACTTCGGATATCACCAATCAATGGAAATTTCTCTTGCATACCCTTCAAGCGAGCTACAACTGATGCTCCGATTTTTGCTGCTCTGTCCGAAAGCTGTTCTTGCTCAATATAATTGATCGTCGCTATACCAGCCGCACAAGCCAGTGGATTACCCGCGAAGGTGCCTCCGATCATACCAGGTCCAGGAGCATCCATAATTTCCGCTTTACCCACTACTGCACTTAAAGGCATACCAGCGGCAATGGACTTTGCCATCGTCATAAGATCAGGCTCGACACCATAGTTCTCAACTGCAAACATCTTTCCAGTTCTTCCAAAACCTGTCTGAATCTCGTCTGCAATTAAGACTATGCCGTGTTTTTCAGCAATCGTCTTTAAACCCGGCAAGAACTCCTTGGGTGGAACTATAAACCCGCCTTCTCCTTGGACCGGCTCGATGATCATGGCAGCTATAGCTTCTGCTTCAACCTCAGCAGCGAAAAAACGATCAAATTGTTCTAAACAGTGCATACCACAGCCGGGATAGGTAGAACGATAATAGCACCGATAGCAATAAGCAGAAGGCATCTTATAAATTTCAGGAGTAAACGGTCCAAAACCATATTTATAAGGTCTTACCTTACTAGTTAGGCCCATGGCTAAATTTGTTCTTCCATGAAAAGCCATTTCAAAAGCAATGACTCCCGTTCTTTTCGTATAGGAACGAGCAATCTTGATGGCGTTTTCAACTGCCTCCGCACCGCTGTTAACATACGTTACTTTAAGATCTCCTTTAATCGGTGTGATTTGTATCAACTTCTCCGCCAAATCAACCCAGCCTTCGTACATAGATACCATAAAGCAAGTATGGACTAATTTTTCAGCTTGTTCTTTTATTGCATCGACAACCGGTCTGGGACAATGACCAGCATTCAAAACACCAATACCACCATAAAAATCAATAAATTCGTTCCCATCAACATCAGTCATCAAAGCATCTGAAGCTTTCTCAATGAACAAAGGAGTTCCCTGCGAGATCCCTTTAGCTGTACACTTATTTTTCCTATCAATTAATGCTCTGGATTTTGGTCCCGGAAGTACCATTTTTTCACTCAATGCCAACATCCCCCTCGTATTTCTGATATACAAAAGTTTAGAACAATCTCGTTTCAGTTCGTTCTATCACTATTCTTTTTGATATGCAATTTTCTCGCCATAGATTCACTATCTATTCCATAGCCTATAATAATAATTACACGCTTAATCTCTAAATAGCAGATGCATCTATACATTGCAAAGTTTTTTAATTTCATTTCTAAAACCATAACTAATTCATAAACTTGCTCATTTTTAGGATGATGCGATTTATCATTTCATGGATGTATGATTGCATCACTCTTGGAATAGCGGACTTCTTTTTAATAGTGTTTTAATAAAAAAAAGATGCTTACACTGTGCAAGTCATCTTTTAAGTGATGTGTCTATTTTCAATACTTGGATAAGGAAATCCCATCCCTATGATTCCATAACCTCTTCTAAACTAATTTGGCTAATTCCTTTATGACAGCGGGCAGGTAAGGCAAGGTAGTAACTGGTTGCTTCATTAAGACTTTTTTGCGCAGTTTCAGAAAGATCGGCAACGATTTTAGCTGGCGAACCGACGACAAGTTTATAAGGTGGAATTATTGTATTTTCTAATACTAAAGCAGCAGCTCCAATCAGACATCCATCTCCTATACTTGCATGATCCATGATGATCGCACCCATGCCGACCAAAACATGTTCAGCAAGCTTAGGGGTATGCAGAATGGCTCCATGACCAATGTGACTTCGTGGCCCTAGAACAGCTTCACACCCTGGATAAGCATGGATAATGCAGTTCTCTTGGATATTGGAACCTGCTCCAATCGTAATCTTACCCCAATCTCCTCTTATTCGTGCTCCAGCAGCAATGTAACAGCCCTCACCTATGGTCACATCACCGATAATTGTCGCTTCTGGTGCGACATAAGTCCCTTTTCCGATTCTAGGTCGTTTACCTTCAAATTCGTAAATCATGATTCGTTCAGCGCCCCCTTTAACTACCTGTGTAAAGCGGTTTTAGCGGCAACGGTTTTGTTTTCCGTTGCCGCTAAAGGTGTTATGCTCTCTTTATTTTTTATCTCTTAACGCCTTGAGTACCATTTCTGGAGTAATGGGCAGGTTATAAAATCTTACCCCGATCGCATCGTATATCGCGTTGGTGATCGCTGGGAAGGTAGGCTGAACGGCTCCTTCGCCTGTTTCCTTAACCCCAAACGGAGCTGAATGGTCATAACTCTCAACTATGTTGGTATCCATTTCCGGCATTTCCATAGTCGTCGGCGTCTTGTAATCGTGGAAGTTAGGATTTAAATGTTTGCCGTTGGCATCCAACTTTTGATCTTCATAAAGGCAGGCCCCTATATTAAACAAGATGGAGCCTTCTACCTGTCCATCAACACTCATGGGGTTGACAGGCGTACCACAGTCACCGGCTTCGGTTACCTTCTTGACATAGATCCGGCCAGTTTCTACATCCACTTCTACTTCGTGTACTTGTGCACTAAAACCAAAGGTAGGGGAGTGACCGATATTTGCGCCCTGAACCCTATTGCCGCTCACAATATCAATCCCCTTGCGCCGTGGTGGAGAATAGTTCCCCATCCCGACCAAGGTCCCATTGATACTAGTATAAGCTTCAACGACTTTTCCCCACGAGATGCGTTTTTTACTTTCGTACATGGAATAGATCTCATGATTTTTAATGACCAACTGATCAGCCCTGACTCCCAGCATACCTGCAGCTGTTTCTTTGAGTCTTTGATTAATTTCCACACTGGCCATCTTAATAGCCGCCCCAGAAGCATACGTTAGACGGCTGGCAAAACTACCCAAGTCAAAGGCCCCTATTTCCGTATCTCCCGACTGAATGTGCACATCTTCAAAATGGATGCCCAACTCCTCGGCAACCATCTGGGCCATGATGGTATTGCAGCCCTGACCGATCTCAGCGGCTGCACAAAGCAGCGTAACACCGCCCTCTGTATCTACCCTGATCATCACCGTAGTATGTGGCTTGTAGTTCTGATAAAGAGTATAGGCTGTCCCGGATATATAATAACCGCCGGCCATTCCGATCCCTTTGCCAAAAGGCAGCTTACCATGCTTTTCCAGATAGCCTGATTTTTTGACCGCTGTATCCAGGCATTTCTTAAACTCGCTATGCGGTACGAACATATTATTGATACAGGTATGACCTGATTCGATAGCGTTTTTTAGCTTTAATTCGTACGGACTAATTCCCATCATTTCGGACATTTCATCCATCATGCACTCCAAGGCCCATCTTGGCTGAACTCCGCCGAGACCGCGCATGGCCCCGGTACTAGGCTTGTTAGTATAAACACTTCTTCCCCGGAACCGAACGTTAGGCACCTTGTAGGGCAGATGTAACATAGAGGCAGTGTAGAACATCACCACAATACCCCAGCCAGCGTAGGCGCCTTTATCCAAGGTGTTGTCAAAATCTACTGCTTGGAGATAACCATCCTTATCCAGGCCCATTTTCACCTTCATATGGCACGGATGCCGACCTTTATTGGTATAGAATACTTCTTGGCGATCAAAGACCACTTGAACAGGTCTGCCGACCTTCCTGGATAGCAAACAGGCTACAAATTCCGAGGGTGATGCCTCGCCTTTTCCACCAAATCCACCGCCGATGGTCGGAAGAGTAACGCGGATTTTGTTCATCGGGATTTCTAAAACGATGGACATCTGACGGTGCAGGTAGTGGGGGACTTGGCTGCTGGCCCACAAATGGAGTTGACCGCTTTGGGTATCATAACTAGCTAGGGCAGAATGCGGCTCGAGAAAGCCGTGTTGAGGATAATTTGTATGGAATTCTCGTTCTAAAACATATTCACACTGAACAAAGGCCTTATCCACGTCGCCGTAGACCTGTTCCCCTGCATGCATTATATTTCCCTTGCTATCTTCATGTATTAGCACTTCTTGGGCGCGTTCCATGGATTCTAACGGATCCAGCAACACCGGGAGAGGTTCATATTCCACTTCAATCAATTCTAGGGCGGCTTCGGCAGTTTCTTCATCTAAGGCCGCCACAGCTGCTACGCCTTCACCGTAGAAACGAACTTTGCCGATGGCTAGGACAGTTTCGTTGGCTGACTGAGGAACGATACCCCATTTGTTAGTAGCTTCATCTCCAGTAAGCACTGCCAGAACACCCGGCAGTTCCAGAGCTTTGCTGCAATCAATCTTTTTAATGATGGCGTGGGCATAGGTACTACGCTTTATTCTCCCATAAACCATGCCGGGTAAGGTCATATCCCCTGTATAAATCGCTTCACCCTTAACCTTAACAGGGCCATCTACCCGAGGTACACTTCTTCCCACCTGAGTATATCGTTTTTCATCCTGGTAGGCGGGTACCCCTTCGAGATTCCAACCTTCCGGTGTCAGGTTCCATTTTGATTTTTCCATCATTTCACCCCCTCTTTAGACCAAACCTTGGCAGTTGCTTCCACGGCCTCAATGATTCTTTTATAACCAGTGCAACGACAAATGTTCCCACTTAACTCATGCTTGATATCCTGCTCAGTGGGATCAGGATTCCTGTCCAGCAACGCTTTGGAGGACATGATCATGCCCGGGGTGCAAAAACCGCACTGTACTGCTCCATGATCCACATAGGCCTGCTGAAGCGGATGTAGCACGCCACCTTTTTGTACCAGCCCTTCAATTGTAGTGATCTTTTTGCCCTGACAAGCAATAGCCAGCTTAATACAGGACAACTCAGGGTTACCATCAATTATCACGGTGCAAGCTCCGCAGTCGCCATCTCCACAGCCTTTCTTGGTGCCAGTAAGGCCTACTTTTTTCCTGATCACATCAATCAGTAAATCCCTAGCATCAACGGCTACTTCATAAATCCTGTCATTGATCTCTAATTCTATCAGTGTTTTCATCAACTACACCCCCTTCGCAGTGGCATAAGCCTCTTTAAGCAACCTGCGTGCCAGGACTTTGACTATTTCACGCCGGTATTCAGCAGATGCCCGAATATCATCAATAGGCTTCGCCTCGCCTTGGGCTGCCTCAGCTGCCTTTTCGATGAGTTGATCACTAAGCTTTTGTCCTTGTAAGAGAGCCGGAACTTCCTTAGATACCAAAGGCCTAGGATAAACGGATCCCATCACTAGCCTGACCTCTTTAATCGTCTGGCCATCATTTTCCAATTCTAAACTTACTGCCATATTGACACAGTCGATTTCCATAGCATCTCTGCGCCCCATATAAGCATAGCGACAAGCTGACTTCTGGGCAGGCTCAGGTATTATAAATTTGGTTAACATTTCGCCCTCTACAAGATCAAGTTGCCGGACGCCTAGGATAAATCCTTCGAGGGGTAGTTCTCTCTCCCCGGAAGTGCTCCTAAGCACAACTTTGGCGCCCATTGCCACCAGGGGGGTCGGTGTCTCTGCCGCCGGAGAAGCATTGCACGAATTACCTCCCAGACTAGCCATGTGCCTTACCTGAGATGAACCTACCTCACTGGCTGCATAAGCAAGAGCTGGGTATTTGGCCTGAATTTCTTCAGAAAACTGAATCTCAGCCAATTTAGTATTGGTCCCGATCACGGCTCCTTTTCCTGGCTCGCAAATGATACCTTTAAACTCCTCTACCCCATTGATATCGATCAAATAATCAGGACTAATTGCCTTTGCCTTCATTACCACCAATAAATCAGTGCCGCCCGCGAGTATTTTGGCCTTACTTCCCAAGCGAGCCACTAATTCCAAGGCTTCTGCTGGCGTTTTTGGTGCAAAATACTCAAAGTTATTCAAAAACATCTTAAAGCAACCTCCTCTTCTTTTTTAAAATCAACCATTGCAGCTTGACCATGCTTTAAGTAAAATATTTCAAACTCAGGGTTATCAGGGGTTTTATAAATGGATTTTACTAAGTCATTCATGGCGAGCATTTTTCTCTTAATATTCATGTCTATTCCGAAAATTACATCTCCACTTACTCTTACAGTGACGAAATCTTGAGAGGTTGAGCAAAATTCAACCGCCGGGTTAGCTTGTATTTGACAAAAAACATCCTTCGTATTCGATGTACAAAACCAGAGCTTACCATCTTGTTCAAGCAAGAATCTCCAAGGTCTTACATGGGGTCTGCCATCCTCATCAATAGATGCCAAGCAGCCAATTGGGTTAGCGTATAAAAAATCAATGATTGCTTTCATCCTTATTCCCCCATAACTAATCATGGTTATATCTACCACTAGCCTAGTTTTATAGAGTTTGGTTGCCAGAAATCAGTTCTGGCTTTCTTGTTCCCTTTCTATGAGAGGATTAGAACGAGCAACTTTTAGGGCCTATTTCACTATATAGTATTATTATACATAGTATCATATTATAAATTATTTGAAAATATTAAATTTTGCGTTTTCGATTAAAATTTAATGGCCTGCGAAAAACAATTTTAAACCCCTACTTTGATTAGTGGGGGTTTTATGGGACACCATCGTCACTAAAACGAGTTCACTCTGATCTATAAGTTTCAAATTCCTCAAGCAAATTTTCTACTATTTTTTCTTCGGTCAATCGCAGAGCCAGAACATTTCTCTTAATCATGGATTCTTTCGACTTATGAGGAAGTTCTGAAATGTCCAGACGAAGTTTCTCTAAACTGTACCTTACAGTGTCTAGTCTGTGTTTCAAACAATCTCTTATTTCCTCGGAACTGAGAATATCACTGCCGTCAATCGCTAGATTTAAGTCCAAATAATACCATTCTAGTTTACCTAAGGCATCCTTAATTGAGGACTTTAAGATCTCTTGCCCGCTCTCAGTAATACAATACCGTTTTCGCTCGGGAGCCTTCCCTTCACGCTCAATCTTAAATTCCAGATAGCCTTTGCCGTTTAAACGAGTTAACACCTGATAAATAGAAGCTATACCGATTCTAACCCATAAGCGCATACTTTTAGTTTCGATTTGTTTTTCAATTTCGTATGCGTAGGAAGGTTTTTCATTAACTAAACTTAATATGATTAACTCAGCGTTAGAAAGCATCTATTAAAAACTCCCTCCATTACTCTAAACTATTATCACCTATAATAGCATAGCCTATTACTTTAGTTCAAGTTCCCTAAATTTCGGGTCAGCACGGACAGACAGAAATAGAAACACGGGCGTGGCAAGATTGTTCTTCCTACACCCGTGTCTTGAATCAGAGCATTAGCGCTGTAAAGAAACTTAAATCAAAGTCTAGAGATGTAGCAGCTTAGCGGCGTTACCGCCAAGAATGTTTTCCACTCCCTCTGCCGGCAAAGGCAGCTGCGAGATAGCCTCCATATTGCGTTTAATCCAAGGCATGCCAGGCCAATCACTGCCGAAAATCACTTTATTCGTAATACGAGCCAAATCGGGAAAATAGCTCATTAATTTTACTGGTGGGAGACCGGCAAGTTCCATGAAAACATTGGCATGAATTTTAGCCATGAAATAAGCATGATCATACCAAACCCCTCGTCCAGAGTGGGCCATAACCAACTTTAACTCTGGAAAATCTCCAGCAACATCATCCAGATGCAATGGATCGCCGTACTTCAGGCGTGAACCCTTAAACACCGAGGATCCGGTATGAATCAAGACTGGAACATTCAATTCCTGAGCAGCTTGATAGAGCGGGTACAGCCTCCGGTCGTTAAGATAGTAATGTTGGTAAGTAGGATATAGCTTCAACCCACGAAAACCCTCGTCTTCTACTTTTCGCCGTAGTTCTTCTCCTAAATCAGTATAAATATGAGGACTAATGTCACAAAAGGGAATTAATCGCGGCCTGCCCTTACAGAAATCGCGCACTTGTTCATTGGTGCAGAGCCCTGTGCTTATATAACTCAATTCTGCCACAACGCAAGCATAATCAACGTCTTCTTCAGTTAACAGTGCTTCAAAGGCTCCCGGATCGTTATAACGTTGGATATAGTCTTGATATCCCACAGGATGTGCTTCCTTCATCCACTCAGTCACCCATGGTTGGTGAAACGTATATACGCCCATATGAACATGAAAGTCGATCCGAAGTTTACGGGACTCTTGCTTAATATTTAGTAGTGTCAAAGGTCACATCCCCTTTTTGCTGGCCTTAGCCTTCTAACAATATTAAATATGAATGTACTTTATTGTACCTTATTTTACTAACGAATAAAATGGCATATAGTATTGTTATCCTGCTCGCCCAACGCAAAAGACTATAGATCGAATTCAAGTGTGTTATAATTAAAGTGGGAAAATTAAAAATAATTAAATTTTATTTATTCAATTAAAAGTGTAGCTTTAAAGACATACTTTTGAATCTCAGTAATCTATTTTTTGAAGCGTTAGGGTGTGATAAGCAGATGTTTATGAGAAAGATATTTGAGGACAGCGACCTGGAAGCAGATACGCTTTACGATGAGTTTTTAGAGATAATCATTAATGGTGGTGGTTACCAAGGGATTACCGATTATCTAGCCCAGAGGCTACAAGTGAACATCCTGATTGAGAATGAATATTTCCTTGTCCTGGCACGTTCTTATTATGACACTCCTACCTTTTCCAACACAGATCGAAGGACTGGCATCAAATACTGGAAACCTCAACATGTGGACCCTAGGATCGTTGAATATGTACGTTTGTTGCAGAGCACCCATCAACCTGTTTCGTTACCTGAGTTGCCGGAGTATGGGATAACCTCTCCAAGAATGGTGTTTCCGATCATCATAAAAGGAGAAATAACAAAGTATTTGAATATATTCAAAGAAAACTTAAACCGGGAACAGATGAGGATTGTCAGAGTCGTAATGCACAGTTTGGTGGTGCTGGAAATCTGCCGACAGGCACAAGTAGACTTAGAAGATAGATATTTAAAAAACTTGATTTTCGGTCTTATATTTGATGATAAAGATCAGAACCATAACTTTTATGAGAAAGAAAATCTCCCAGGTTTTGATCTGTCTAGAGAGGCGGTTTTGACTGTCATCCAAATCAACGCCGCACTGGGAAAGCGGCAGATGGAAGGAGTTTTGCGCAGCATCATCAGTGACCTTTCTATGAATGCCAGTGCAGTCGCCATCAGTGAGGAACAAGCTGTCCTGTTAATTCAATCGTCTGACGGCAGCCTCTTGGAAACAGCTGTGATTACGGAATACCTACAGGCACTCTTTGAAGCGTTAAAAATGACGTTTACGAATTGCAAGATAAAAATCGGTGTAGGCCGCCAGTGTTATAATGCCCGGGATTATAAGGTTGCCTTGAACGAAGCCTTCAAAGCACTCTCCTTTACGGACCGCAAACTAGGGAGTGAAGAAGGAGTAATTTACTATCACTCGCTGAAATTGATGGAATGCCTGATGCAGCCGGGTAACGAAAAAACATTATCGGGGTTCGTTCAAAGTATTATTGGCAACCTCTACGCTTATGGGGTTAAAAATAACATCAATCTTATTGATACCCTGGAGTCTTATTTGAATCATAATTGCTGTATTCAAAGTGCGGCCAGGGAGTTGTTTATCCATCCCAACTCCCTTAGATATCGCTTGGAAAAGGCAGGGAAAATTTCCGGTCTTGATTTGGCTGACAATGATACAAAGCTGGAGCTTCAGCTCGCCATTAAGCTTTACAGGTATCAAGGAGACTTGCTTTTAGAGATGTGATTTACATTCATCAGTGATGCCGTGTAGTGACATAGAGGTCTTATTAGTAACTCAACTTTCGCAGTTGACAAATTGAAGACTAGGCCGCATTAAAACACAGCCTATCCTTGTTTTCACGGTTTTCTACTGCCAACATCATATAGCGAATGCAAACCAAGGTGGTATGCGCTGTCATCGAGTCATAACTGCGACACTGAAATTCTTAATCTCTTCCTCGGTTATCTCAATATCCGTTGATAACAATGATTTGATAGGTTTATACCCAAGCCTTCACCATCCGAAGCCCGTCTACGTATGCTGTAATTAAAGCTACCAAAAAGGCGGGAATCAAAATGAATGAACCAATCACTGAACGTACGCCGCTAAGTCATCGCGGCTGAGATTAATAGGATCAAACAACAGACTTGTAAAATCATGCTTACCAATGCCATCGAGATCGGCAAGCGCCTGAAGGAGGCCAAGGCCTTGCTCCCGCATGGAGAATGGGGGAAATGGTTGGTCGAATCGGTGAGCTATTCCCAGCGCACAGCCAACAGGCTAATGCAGCTCTTTGAAGAATATGGAGATAAACTATTCGCTTCCGGCGATGACGGCGAGGTCAAATTCGTCGGCGCCGACGAATTTGATCTACTACCAGGCCCTTCTCCTTCTGGGGATTCCGGAAGATGAGCGGGAGAAATTTATCCTGCAGCATGATGTAGGAGTTAGTAAAAAAGGTCCGACTGCTAAAATACTGGCAGCCGGACCTCTTTGTATAGAGTTAACAATAACAAGGCCAGTTTACTAGAATGTTTGTAATAATACGTCAATAGATGTTACAGATGACTATTAGTATAATTTAACTATAAAAAAGTACGCATAGGACAATAGTGGAGGTGTATTTATAATAAAACCTTTTCCCTATTAATCAAGTGAAGGGGCAAATGGCAATCCCTTCCAGAAAGCTAAATCCATTGTTTAGTTTGATATTTGAAAGGAGGAACACTATTCATGCTGGATGAATTATCAAAGATTGTTGGGAAGGAAAACGCGAGCAATACAAGAGAAGATCTTCTTCGTTATTCGAGCGATTTAAGTCTTCTTCCTTCGGGATTGGCCAATGCCGTGGTATGGCCAGGAAGCACAGAAGAGGTGGCCAAGGTCGTTACATACTGTAACGAAAAGAACATCCCAGTTGTTCCCGTCAGTTCTAGAGTACATGTTCATGGAAATACGATACCTAAGCAGGGTGGCGTAGTGATTGATCTTCTAAGGATGAATAAGATCTTCGAAATTGATCTTTCTAACCGCCTTGTTAGGTTTGAAGCGGGTGTAACCTGGAAACAGCTTACGGAGGCCTTGAAGGAAAAGGGAATGCGTCCCATTATGCCGCTTTTGCCCCGCCCAGATCGGTCAGTGTTGACCGATACCCTCGAAAGAGAAGTACCGACGAATATAGTCTATGATTATGGTGAGCCAACTCAGTCGCTGGAGATAGTATGGGCGAATGGGACAGTATTCAGATCTGGATCAGCTAGTGTTAACAATTTCCCAGAATCACATTCAAGAGGTGCTAACCCATCCGGACCTGGCCTTGACTTCTATCGTTTTATGCAGGGTGCCCAAGGAACTATGGGTATTGTTACTTGGATGAGCATGAAAATTGAATCCATACCCAGAATAGACAAAATTTTGTTTGCTCCCATTGATGATCTCTCACTTGCTATGGATTTTCTCTATAGAATTCTACCCAGAAGAATTGGTCAGGAATGTCTACTCCTCAACAATGTCGATCTGGCAGGTATTGTTGCAGATAAGGTTGAGGACTTTGACACACTCTGTGCTAAACTCCCGCCTTGGACTCTTGTTCTAACCATCAGCGGACTTTTGCGAAGACCTGAAGAGAAAATTGCCTACGAAGAGAAGTTTCTGGCAGACGTTTTGAAAAACGAATTTTCCAATATACTTCTTTCAGACAAGCTACCCGGTTTTCCAGGTATGAATAAAAAACTTCTCCCCATGCTTAGGACACCGTGGCCAGCAGACGTTAAATATTGGAAAAATCGTCTCAGAGGCGGATGTCAAGACATCTTCTTTATTACAAAACCTGATAAGGCACCCGATTTCATTAAAGTCGTGGAAGAAGTTGCCGCAAAACACGGTTATCCTCTGGCAGACATCGGTAAATATATTCAGCCTATCGAACACAATCGTGCTTGTCATATGGAGTTTAACTTTTTCTATGATCCAGAAAATGAACAAGAAAAAACCATGATTGCCAAGCTGAACCGTGAGGCCTCAGTGGCCTTAATGAATGCGGGTGGTTTCTTCTCTAGACCGTATGGTGAGATTGCTCCAATCGTATTCAACCGTGCTGGTAACTATACAATAGCCTTGAAACGTGTGAAGAAAGTGTTTGATCCTACCAATATCATGAACCCTGGAAACCTTTGTTTCTAAGAAAGGAGGAGGAACTATGTCAGTAATTGATCTTATGAAGAAAGACCGCTATGAAACCCCCAAAACCCCCGTAGCTTTTGAAGTTACCAACCTAAACAATTTTATCTATGACATGCAACATTGCATTAAATGCAAAGGATGTTATTGGGTAGAACATACGTATAATCCTGGCATGAAATTTAATACGCGATGCCCAAGTAACTTGTGGAATGACTTCGATGCTTACGGAGCTATGGGTAAGATGAGAATAGGCTTGGCTATTGCAGCTGGAAAGTTGGAATGGACAGATAAACTCCTGGAAATCATCTACGCTGACCCACTTTGTGGGGCCTGTGATGTCGGCTGTAAACGTAACCTTGATCTTGAAATCGGTCTGACACTGGAGGCCTTGAGAATTAAGGCTGTCGATGATGGTGCTGGTCCCATGCCAGCCCACAAAAAAATTGCTCAAAATGTTGCTACAACGCAAAACCAATACGGTACCTCGGAAAGCCGGGTTAAGTGGCTGACCAAGGACATCAAGGTCGCGGAAAAGGCAGATGTAATCTATTATGTTGGCTGTTCTTCAGCCTATGCCACTCCTAGTATAGCGCAAGCAACCGCGAAGATATTCAACGCAGCCGGAGTTAGCTTCATGCTGATGAAAGATGAAAAATGCTGTGGAAACACGCTCTACTCTGTAGGTATGGTTAAAGAAGCCAAGGCAATCGCCCTAGAAAATATTGCAGCAGTGAAGGCTTCAGGAGCAAAAACATTGGTGACAAGCTGTGCGGAATGTTATCGCACCTGGAAGGTTGACTATCCTAAATTGCTGGATATTGCTACAGCAGACCTTGGCTTTGAGGTCATTCATCTTATAGAGTTTGCCGATCAGGCTGTAGCTGATGGAAAACTTAAATTGACAAAACCTGTTGATATGCGCTTCACCTACCATGATTCCTGCGGAGTGAGCAGACTCTGTGATCCTTGGACTCCTTATAAAGGAGAACGTGGTTGGATGGGCATGATCTTCCCAGGACTTTTGAGAAGACGCGGTAGACAGGGGCTATACCTCCAGGCCCGAAATGTGTTGAATGCCATCCCTGGAGCGGATTTTGTTGAAATGATCAGAGTTCGCGAGAATGCCTTCTGTTGCGGAGCTGGTCGAGGAACAAAAGAAGCTTTCCCTGAACTTGCTAAGTTCTCAGCTAACCATCGACTGGATGAAGTTAAAGCAGTGGGCGCTGAAGTTCTTGTATCTGCTTGCCCACGCTGCAATACTAACTTTGCCCAGGTTGCCAAAGAGGATGGCGATAATGTCAAAGTCATGGATATTTCTGAACTTATCTTAGCGTCAATTGAAATATAAGGAGGTGTAACAATGAGTATTAATAAAGATGCTTATAGTGCATTTGAAGTCATCGTGGGTTCCAAGTATATTTCTGAGGATCCGGCGATCTGCGAAGGCTACCGATCTGGCCCAGGTGGGTATGAAAATGGTCTTGGCTACGAACGCGTGATGACAACAATCCCTCATGCAGTTGTTTTACCGAGGACAACTGAAGAAGTGCAGAAGATTGTCAAAATTTGCAACCGTTATAATGTACCCTATGTTCCATACTCCACCGGTTTCTACGGCCCTCGGACTCACTGCCATGTGGAGAATGAACTAATCATTGACCTGAAGCGGATGAATGATTTTGAGATGGATGAAAAACACTTCAGTGTCAATGTTGGTTCAGGCGTCATACTATCTTCTATTCAACAAGAAGCCTTAGACAAGGGTGCCTATTCTGTTATCGGCGGCGGCGGCGGGCAATGCTCAGCCATTGCCAACCTGATTGGTGACGGCTGGTCCCCACTGAGTCATCGGATTGGCCTTCCCCACAGACGTATTCTCGCCACTGAGCTTGTTCTCCCAGATGGCGAAATTGTCAAGATGGGTTCTCTCGCCGATGGCGGTGATGATCCCTTCTGGGGTGAAGGCCCTGGTCCTGACCTAAGGGGTCTATTAAGAGGGTTTACAGGATTGAGGGGTTGCTTAGGTATTGTTACCAAAATGGCTATCAAGACCCTGCCCTGGCAGCCTGAACCGTTAATACCGACGGGCATCTCTCCTAACACAGCCCTAGCCCTACCGCCAAAGCGGGTTAAATGGATCAATTACCGTATGCCCAGCAAAAGAGAGCAAGTTAAGGCTATGTTCGACATTGCCCAAGCTGAAATAGCTGCCGCTTTAACCAAGGTTCCCCTTTTCTGGCGCGCCATTTCTAAGGCAGAAGACAAGGAGGAGTTCTGGGACATTTGGTTAAAAGAAGATGAGGAAACCATCAAGAACTTCCACATTGTCAGAGTGCTGCTCGTAGGTTTTACCTCAGAAGAGGATATGATCTATCAGGAAAAAGTGCTTAATGATATTATGACAGAACTAGGTGGGATTGAACTGCGTACCAAACCCACTGATGAGTCTTGGATCAAAAATGCCGACTCGGCAGGTATGTGGCTGATGTGCGGTTCCTATGTCTCCGTTGACTACATTATCGAGTCTCTTACCCAGGCTACTATTCATGGTGAGACTTATGCAGAACTTAAGAGAAAATACACTCCACCACTGATGCCAGACTTTGGTGATCCCGGTTGGTTCCAAAGCTTTGAATTAGGTCACCAGGGATACTCCGAGTTCTTAGTTTACTGGGATCATCGCGAAGACACCGCCGGAGTGGATCAATTCTACGTTGAAACATCTAAGATGAATATCAAGAATCGCTACTACACCTCCCTTATCGGGCCTCACCAGCCGCTTTATTTGACAGGCCCTCAATACGGACCGAACTATCACGAGTGGCTTCTGGCGATTAAGAACGAGTTTGATCCCTTGTGGGTCAGCCATCCGCCAGTACCTCTTGCTCATGACGATTTTGTGAATAAAGCACCATGGATGCAATCCACGAAGGACTGGGAATCCCCAGAAGAATTACCGATGCCGAAGTGGGGACAATTACCAGTGCCAGAGAATTAAGAGTATTGGTATATAATAATAGACTCAGATGGAGTAAAACTCCATCTGAGTCTTAGTCAAATGTATAGACATATCGCCTTCTATGCGTGACAGTCATTTATAATCCTGTCTAGTGATTGTTATGGACAGGATTATAAATGACTGCATTTATTATCTCATAAGAATAGGAGAGTCAGTCGTATGTTGAAAGCTATTGTTCTAGCTGCCTTACTAGGTATGTTGTTCCCGGTTGCAGGACATGCAGTAAGCGGCCGTTTCAGCAACAATTGGTTGCGATTCGGGATTTCTATCATTTTTCTGATTGTCTCTATCCTTATTACTTACTATCTGGCTCGACTATTTAAATGGTGAGACTGTACGGCCATTGTTGATTTATCATCCTGGAGGTGGCTTTGTGAAGAGACTTTCATGGCAAACTATTAAACGTAAATGGATTGGAAATAATGTACCGGGTATACTCCCCCAAGACGCTCCTGACTCTGCTTGGGATCTATTATCCTATAAAGAGGAACCTAATCAAGTTATTACTACAATAACACCTCAGTCCCTAAGAGAAAGTATGTGGAGAGATTGTTCCTATATATGCTCGGATGAAGAGGCATTTACGATGTATATGTCACTTGAGTTGGGAAAGCCGCTCCTAGTTGAGGGTCCACCAGGAAGTGGAAAAACAGAAGTAGCAAAAGTAATGGCCACTATCCTTAAGACAGAGTTGATTCGCCTACAGTGTTATGAGGGACTGGATGAGGGGAAAGCCCTATATGAATGGAACTACCAGAAACAGATCCTTGACATTCAGAAAGGTGGAAAAGAAAACGTTTTTGGAGCAGACTATTTACTACCAAGGCCGCTCTTGGCAGCAATACAGGCTAAGAAGCCACCTGTGCTTCTGATTGATGAAATTGACAAAGTTGAGCCTGAGTTCGAAGCCTTTCTGATGGAGATTCTTTCCGATTTTCAGGTCTCTATCCCGGAATTCGGTACTGTCAAGGCTAAAACTCATCCTCCGGTAATTCTTACCTCTAATGCCATTAGAGACCTTGGCGATGCACTGCGCAGAAGATGTGTCTATCTTTATCTTGATTTTCCAACGATGACTAGGGAAGCTACTATCCTGATGCGGAAGGTCGTAGGTATGCGCCCTGGCTTAGCTCTGCAAATTGCCCGTACTATGTACTTACTGCGGGAAGATTTAGAGTTGTTGAAGCAACCATCCGTCTCAGAAAGTCTAGACTTGGGGCAAGCTGCTGTCAATATGAAGAAGCCAAGCTTGGATCCCATGTTTTTGAATCAGTTAAACTCGCTTTTCTTAAAGACCCGGGAAGATCAAGAGTTGTTTACAAAGAAAGGCGGCGGGAAATGGGTGTGCCAAAACCTGTAATTCCCGCAGTCGTCAGAGATCAATGCCAGTGTTATTGGGAATGGCTTATTTCGATTTTTAGTTTTTCTGCTGCGGTTTCTACTCGAGAAGAGGCTGTTAGTGGTAGTGGGATTAGTAGCACAAGTACCTTGTCTATTCCGGTTCAGAAGATGTCCATTCATTATCACCTACTGGCAAATAGGCCTATAACCGGTAAGAATCTTGCCGTTAATAAAGAGAGTCTAACGAGTGGGTCCTTATCTGTTCAGGAAGACGAGATAACGGATGATGATGTGGTTTATGCGCGAAGACAACTGCGCAAAATTGCCCAGCGTCTAGTTACAAGTTTATCCCGGAACCGTAAGCATAGTAAAATTATGACACAAATTGACTTAAGGAGATCCCTGCGACGGTCCATACAAACTGGCGGTGTCTTAATTGACCTGAAATATAAAACTAGGGTTATTAAGAAACCTCGACTTGTCATCATTTTAGACACTTCCGGGTCGATGCAGGTCTGGATAACGATGCTGATCCAACTGATTCAAGCTGTTGGTTTGGAATTATCCAAGAAAGAGATTTTTATATTTGCCGAAGATTTGGAATGTGTTACAAAAGATCTTAAGAAGACCTGGCAAGAAACTGTCAATCTAATAAAAATTCGAAAAAACTGGGGCGGTACAACCAGTATTGCAACAGCTCTTAGAACCCTACAAGAGAAGCATCATGATAAATTCATGTCTCAAACAGTCGTACTTATGCTTTCCGATTTGTTTACTGCTGAACCTCAAAAATCAGCTGAAGAAGTCAAAAAAATAAGCCGAAAAATAAAGAGTTTCTTCATCTTTCGCACTATGGATGATGAGGACGATGAATATGCTTATGAAAAAAGTGTTCGCCCATTTATTCGAGCAGCAACAGCCATTTATGACATAAAGGATCTAGGGGAAATGGCAAATGCGGTTCGAAAAGTATGTCTTAAATAGCGTGCAGGGAACTAATATTTTAACGGATCTGATGTTGATGATGCTGCTTCAACCAATCGTTAGACTCGATGTTCTACTATAGTTGACGAGTTCGCTCTGTATTTTTTAGGGAAAGAGGGTGCTTGAGTTGTCCTATGGTCGTGAATTAGATATTCCGCTTGACGTCCTGGAGCTTGATAAATATACCTATCTTGTTCCGCATGGAATTCCGATTAAAACTGAATTGCTAGTGAAAGCCGGTGTCGAAAAGATTTCACTTATTAACAGAAATATTACTGTTACACCATTGGAGCATGATGCTGGAGCAGCTTTCGATTCACATCCGCTTTTTCCAACCGATGAATTTTTATTGATCCCAGGTGTTACTCCTATTGTCACCCGGTTCTCTAGTCAATTGTTGCAAGTATTGGGAATTACGATAGAAACAATCTATGAGTTTTATTCTCAGTCTAATCACAAGTTACTTGATGTCGATCCCTCTCTGCTCTCCATTTCTAAAGGAAAACTCTGTATTGGGGAGACACCTTCGGAACAGATGGTCATTGTTTGGACCGGAGCCGGTTTTGTAGTGGTTCCTGCTTCCCTCAAACTTCTACCGCAGGAAGAAGTCGTTGAGGAAGCAGTTGGCTCTATTACAGGGAGCAAGTTTCGATGTAAATATGGAATGCTGGACATTATAAGGAGATAGTGATGGTTCCTAGACGAATAGGTCAACTATTCGATTTTCCTTAGACAGCCAATACCCCCGAATCGTGAGCCGCAAAGAAGGTATAGCCGTAAAAGTGATTGTCAAGAGTGTCAAAAGAGGATTTTCGACGTGACAGCCCATCTCCTGTAAGGTGCTGATCAGAAACTCCAGCCGTTCAGCCACCAGCGGTCCAGGAAGCGCAGAAATTCCCCCATATATGGGTAATGCCACTTCTGCCTTCACAACACCATCGCAACAGTACACCATCCCTCCCCCTAGTTCCTGCAAGCGATTTATCGCTATGGCCATATCCAGGTCATTACTGCCGACAACGACAACATTTCCTTCATCAAAGGACGCACTGATCGCAAACGCCCCCTGCCGCAGACCGTAGCCTTTAATTAAGCCGAGAGCCTTGTTGCCCGTCCCTTCAAAACGATCGATGACTGCAATTTTTAAGATATCATCTCTCAGTTGGAGCAATCCATTATGCACTGGCATTTCTAGAAGAACCTCTCGGTTGACAATTTCTGTTACCATCGAAATAATCCTCGCCTGCACACTAGTACCAGGGGCCGTAATCTGAAAGAACTCAGGTGCCACGGTGGGAAGTTTGAGACTGTGGCTAAACTCAGCAGGATAATACTCAGCCGGTAGATCAATTTCCAGTCGCCCTTGCTGGGCCACCAACCGACCCTTAATGATAACCACTTGGGCATCAATCTTATCAATTGTAGGAATAACCACTAGATCAGCGTATTTTCCTGGGGCAATCCCGCCTAGATCAGCATCAAGGTGAAAATGTTCCGCTGGGTTTAAAGTGGCCATCTGAATCGCTGTGATGGGATTCAATCCCGAAGCTATCGCCTTATTCACAATATAATCCATGTGCCCATATTTAACTAAATGGTGGGGCCATACATCATCGGATACCAAGATAGCTCGACGCAAGTCGATATCCAGCTTGATTAGCTCTGGTATAACGATTTCCAACTCACGGCGGATCGAACCTTCGCGAATCATCGTCGCTAAACCTAGGCGCAACCTAGCTCGCACATCTTCAGAACTTATCGACTCATGGCAGCTATCTGCTCCATAGGCAACGAAGGCATTTAACCTGCCATCTCTGGCTCCGGCACCATGCCCTTCCACCGTTTTACCTAGAGAACGCGCCTTGGAGACTAACGTGTTTAGACCTTCCTCCACTGCACCACCCACCACACGGGACCAATATACCTCTCCCAGGCCTAATATTTCTGGGTATTCTAGAATTTCTAACATTTCAGCCACGCTAACTGCTGGCTTCTTTGTTCTAAGTGAACAAAGAAAGGTAATAACTGGGGCTGTCGCGAAAATTCTCAGGGGATAGGTGGGTAATTTCGCCACAAACGCCCGCACACCTTCTATACCCATGCCATTGGCTACCTCAGTGGTTTCGGTAATCACCGTTGTCGTGCCCTTAGGAAGGGCAAAAGCGACAAATTCTCTTAACCCCAGCCAATAATCCAGGTGGCAATGAGCGTCAATAAGCCCCGGAATCACTACTTGTCCGCGGACATCAAGCCGTAAAGTCTCTGGACCTGTAGGAAATCCTTGGTCAGGTCCTACATAGGCAATACGTTCACCCGAAACCAAAATTTCGTAATTCGGAAGCAGTTCCCCAGTATAAACATTTAGCACAGTCCCTCCGGATAAAATGAGATCAGCCGCCTCTTTACCTAAAGCGACCCGTTGTAGACGCAAAATCTCATCGGTTTGAATAGAGATTTTCATTTTGTTCCCTCTCCCTCTTCATAAACATTCTTCTATTCTAAGCACTATCCATAACCATCAATAGTTCTCTCGATATAGTTCAGTATAATAATAGAGATCAGCATTTTGAAAAATTAAGGCACTAGATAACCCCTTGCTGGCTAAAGAGCCTTGTAAGCCTGCCAGTCGTTTTTTTAATTCTTCTATAGGTGGTACATTCACGATAATCCTCCCAAAATCATGACATTCCATTATAGTATATATATATTATATTATATAATAGTATAGAATAGTATGGAATAATCAGAATTTTTTACTTTCTACACGTCGAAATTCGGGGTATCGATTGGAAATCATTACAGAGGGTACGATGAAAAGATTTTTCATCGTACCCTCTGATTGGTTATTTATTACCATTAAGTATTTTCCATTTTACGACGATCCTCGTCTCGTAATTCCCTTCTGAGAATTTTCCCAAGTTTAGATTTGGGCAACATATCACGAAACTCAATATATTGGGGAACCTCATAAGAATTCAAACGTTCTTGACACCATTTAATGAGATCGTAGGCGCTAACCCCTCTGACATCTTTCTTAAAGATTACGAAGGACTTTATTCTTTCCCCAACTGCTGCATCTTTAATTCCTATTGTACAAGCAGCAATCACAGCGGGGTGTTCTTGGAGTACTGTATCAATTTTAGAAGCTGCAACTCTATACCCTTTATGCTTTATAACATCAACCGACCGATCTAAGAAGAAAAGCCAGCCTTGTTCGTCAATCCGGACAATGTCCCCAGTTTTGTACCATATTTGTCCATCAATATTCACAAAATGAATCGCTGTTTCCTCAGGTTTGTTCCAATAACCAGAGACCATGTTTTCCGAAGCTATAAACAGTTCACCTGGTTGACCTACTGGGACTTCTTCTAAGGTATCTGAATTGAGAATTTTACTCTTTTGAAAGGAGACGAATTTGCCCGCTGTACCATTCGGTGTTTCTTCCTTCGGGCGAGGTCCCGAAACCCCCCCGCAGGTTTCCGTAGCGCCATAGCCTTGATAGAGTGGTTTGCCAAATTTTTTGAGCCACCTATTAGCCACTTCTTGCGGCAGAACATCTCCGCCCGAAAATACATATTGGAGGCTTCCTAAATTGTATTGGTCAATGCGGTCATGTTCTAAAATCATTCGGTACATGGTCGGAGTTCCTAAAAAAGTCTTAACTTTATAGCGTTGAAAATGATCAAAGATGGCATCGAGACACATTTTGGGAAGTATAACCAAGGTTTCGCCCGTAAATAAGGCACCGAAGCCAACGGCTTGACCAAGGATGTGATAGAGAGGCGACCCTTGAAGAACGATGTCTTCACCGATCGGTATGAGTGATGAGCTCAACGACCTTTGTTCAGTACAACTTTCTATTAAAAGAGCATGACAGATGGGGACTCCCTTAGGAAATCCTGTCGTGCCGCCGGTATAAAGTATTTCGGCAATTTCCTTGCCCGTCAAGTTCGGAAGGGGTGGAGGAGGAGCATTACGCTTAAGCAAGTCTGGGAAGGTATAGATGTTTCTACCTTGAGAATCGAATTTTCCAGTAGGGATTTTATCTAACAGGTGTCCAACTAATTTTTTCCAGGGGGGTATAAGATCTACTAACGTGCAGACAACAATCCGCTTAATTTTAGTATCTGCAGCGATTCTATCGATATAGCCATAATTAGTGTCCATACAAAAGATGGTTTCAGCTCCACTATCATTGGCTATATATTTGAGATCTTTGGGGCCGTAAAAATGGGTCACCGGTATGGCTATCGCACCAAGCCTGAGAATAGCAAACCAGGCAATCACCCACTGAGGGCAATGAGGTGCGTAAATAATCACTTTATCATTTTGCTTAACGCCCAGTTCATAGAGAGAACCAGCTATTTGCTCTATCATGGTGTTCATTTTATTGTAACTATAGTTCTCTCCAAGATAGATTAAAGCTGAGCGGGAGGACGATTTTTCTACAGAGTTTTTGAATACTTCACTGATTGACTTACAAGACTGTCCGGACAATAAACCCACCCCTTTACTTCGCATATCTCCCCTGCCGTCTCGCCGGCCTCATCTTATCCTATGAGTTACTTTTCAGCGCTATCCATCATTATCTTTCTGCCCTCTGGCCTCTAACCTCCGGCATCTGCCCTCTGCTTCTGATCATCTGAGCTCTGGTTTCTTACTTCTGAATTAAGTTCCAAAATAGGCCGATTTAACTTCAGGATTATCCATCAATTCTGGACCGGTACCCGTCATGACTAAAGTTCCGTTCTCAATAATATAGCCCCTGTCTATAATAGGCATAATCGGTCTAGCATACTGCTCAGACATCATCACCGTGACACCATGCTTGCGTATCTCTTGTGTAGCTCTCACAACTTCTGCTTGCATATGTGGGCTTAAACCCAGCAATGGTTCATCCATCAGTAATAATTTAGGCTTTGCCACTAAGGACATGCCAATGGCTACCATTTCTTTTTCTCCTCCGCTTAACATTCCAGCCTTATTCTTTCTTAGCTTAATTAAGGGGGGGAAAAGTTCATAGACAAACTGCATGCTCTCCTTGATTTCTTTATCTTTACGTAAATAACCACCTAATCTTAAATTTTCTTCAACGGTATTATCTCGAAAGACAGGATGCCTTTCTCGGCAGAGGATGATGCCAAGCTCTACCCTATCCCGCGGTTTCAAGGACATAATATCTGTATCAAGGTAATTGATGCTCCCAGAAATGGTGATTCTTGTGCCACCCTTGCGTTGTTCACGTACTTTTAAGTGATGGGTTAGTCCCGAAATAGTATTTAGAATGGTTGTCTTTCCGGCACTATTCGAACCAAAAAGTCCAATGATTTCACCTTGCTTAATTTCAAAACTTAAATCGTTAACGGCTAAGGCATTCTCATAGAAAACCATTAAATTATTAACTTTAAGCACCAGTTTTCACCTCGCTTCCCAGGTAGGCACTGGTCACATCTTCTTGAGTCATCACGTCACGGGGGAGGCCCTCAGCTATTTTCATACCAAAGTTTAAAACAATGATTTTATCAATTATTTTGAACAGTTCCGTAAGACGATGCTCAACCATGATCAGTGTCTTTCCTTCATTTTTTATGCGTTCTAGAAGCGGGACGACACTGGCTATTTCCGACATGCTCATCCCAGAAAATAATTCGTCCAAGATCACGATGTCGGGCTCTAAAGCTAAACAACGGGCTAATTCAAGTCTCTTCAAATATCCGTGGGGCAGCGCACCTGCCTCTTTATATGGGACTTGGGAATCCCGCTCAAAGCCCACTTCTTCTAAGAGGTGAATGGCAGCTTCATCTAGGTCACCATATTTCCCTCCTCTTAACTTCCTGGCCCGTGGTGAAGAAATGGGAATAATCAGGTTCTTAAAGACGGACATGTTATAAAAGGGCCGGGACATCTGGAAACTACGCGCAATTCCTAAATTAACAATTTTATGAGGAGCCATGCCTGTGATACTCATTCCCTTGAAAAGAATTTGTCCCTTGTCTGGCTTGACAAAACCGCTTATTAAGTTAATCAGGGTACTCTTGCCTGAACCATTAGGGCCAATAATCCCTAAGGCCTCACCGGGTTTAAGTTCAAAACTAACGTCATTCGTCGCTTTCGTCCCACCAAAACTTTTGCAAAGATTGGAGATTTTGATAATAGGTTCAATCATGCTTTACTTCCTCCATCGTTGTCAATCGTTCAATTTGGCTGTACTTTCTTTTAATATATTTAAAGAGTCCTTCAGGCAAACCGATAGAAAATATCAAGAGGAGAAGCGAATATATAACGACTCTAAGTGAGCCAAACTCTCGTAATATTTCAGAAAGTGGCATTAAGATTACAGCTCCCAAGGCCCCACCGATAAATGTCCCGGCTCCACCTACGACGACTGCCGTTAGCGGGAGGATGGAGTAATCCATAGCAAAGGCGGGTATACCCACGAACTGGAAGTGGTGAGCCACAAAAGCTCCTGCAAAGGTAGCGGGTAAAGCAGCTATAAATACTGCTTGGGTCTTATACCATTGGATATTATAACCAGCAGCAATAACCGCTCGATCATTATCTCGGATCCCTTGAAAAACTAAACCATAATTAGATGAAATCAATCTTCGGAAGCCAAACAGCGTGAGTAAGACAACAAACATGAGCAGATAAAGTTTACCTGTTATTCCGTGAAGCGGGGGGAGAGCACTCATCCCTTCGGTTCCACCCAGCACTTTAGTTGCTTCTATTAACCTACCAAACAACAGGGGTAAAGCAAAGGTAATCAGACCAAAATAGATTCCTCTTAGGCGCAAGACAGGATAAAGAAAAAGTGCACATATAATGGCCCCGACTAGGGTAGCTGTGGGGATAGTGAAAAGTGGCGACCAACCGAATCTAAAGCTTAGGTAACCAGCGATATAACTTCCAACTCCAAAGAAGAAGGCTTGCCCTAAAGATACTAAGCCTGCAGACGCTAGCAAATCCCAACTTAAGGCCAACAGAATAATCACTAATGTTGTAACTAACACGTTTAACCAATACATCCCAACCACATCTTTTAACAAGGGAAGGATGAACATAGCTAAAATGACGATCGCTTTAGGTAAAATAACGTAGAGGAGATCACGCATGGAGGCTAGCACAAAAATATCATCTGATCTTACTTTTATGCCACGATCAATGCGTTCTTTCCGGTGACTAGTATTCGTCCTCACACTCTCTCCTCCAATTCTTTATATTTGCCAAATAAGCCTGAGGGTTTAATCGCTAAAACAACGACTATGGCACCGAGGTATACGACTTGACCCCACTGGGGTCCGAGATAGGTACTTGCTATGACCATGGCATAACCAAGAATCAGACTTCCTACAAAAAGACCCAATGTGCTTTCCAAGCCACCAAGAACTGAAACAGCCAGAGCAATTAGAAAAATCTCGTAGCCTAAATTAATAGAAATGATGCCTAGCGGTAATATGGCAATTGCTGCGATAGCCGCTAAGGCCGCGCCTAACCCCAGGCTGAGCATGGCCGCCCAATCCGATTCAATACCGATACTTAAAGCTGTATACTCGTCTTGAGCCATGCCCCTTAAGGCTAAACCAGTCTTGGTATAATGAGTGAAATACCACAAGAATAGCGCAATTATCAAAGCGATGCCAATGATAATCAAACGTTGATAATCAATCGTCACCCCGAAAATGTCGATACTCCCCTTCACAAAAGGGGGTAGACTAAAATCGAAACTCGTAAAACCTTTCCAGCGGAAGAATTCGATCAAAGCAACACCTAAGGCAAAGGTTGAAATGACTTCGGATAAGACGATGCCCCGTACAGGCATTAGGATAACTCGGTAGATCAGGGCTCCTAAGATTCCCATCAGCACAACCGTTAGAAGCATGGCCACCAGAGGGGATAAGCCTAAATAGTTGATCAGCATCCAAGCAGTAAAGCCTGAGGTAAGATACATAGCACCGTGAGCAAAATTTGCTACCCCGCTTAAACCGAAGGTTAGGCTAAACCCAATGGCTGAGAGCATTAGTATTGCACTGTTAACTAAACCGTAGATTAGAAAGTTAGTGACCATGATTTACAAACACCCCCGAAAAAATGGTGGAGCGTTTTTTGATTAAAAACGCTCCTTAAATTGTAATTAAGCCCTTACTCTATCTCTTTAACTTATACGAAACGTTATTTAGGTAGTACGATTTCCCCTTCGGCGATAGCTGCAGGGTATACTGGTACCCTTTTGCCATCAACCCATTGGAACGCAATACTGACAGCAGTTGTTTTCGGATCAGCGCCATAAATAATTTGATGGTTCTTATTGAATTTGAGATGGCCAATCAAACCGTCCATATCTGTTTGCTCAAGAGCGGCAACAATTTTGTCAGCATCCAGTGATCCGGCTTTTTTAATAGCTTCAGCCACAATATAGACGGAATCATACGCTGGCCCTGCCCCATGACCCGTAATTTTAGCGCGTTCTGCTTCGCCAAACTTTTTGCCATAAGCCTCGTTAAATGGAATACTCTTAGGAAGCGCATTGATTGGTATAGAGGCGTTTTCAAAGAGGAAATTAACTAAACCATTGATATCTGAACCAAAGGTTTTCGAAGCTGATTCTGGAGCAGCTGAACTAATAAATCCTGCGAACAGAGCTGGCACTTTCATGGCAGTAGCTTGTTTAACTAAGTTGGCAGACTCAGGCATATCAAAGAGGGGAACAATGAGTTGAGCACCACCCAATTTTGCTTTGTTAAGCGTAGAGGAGAAGTCTGAAGCTCCTGTTGGGTAAGAATCATGCCCAACAATAGTCCAGCCGTTAGCTTTAGCCCAAGCTGCAAGCGCGGTATTTGTCCCTTTCGCCCAAGCTACATCTTGATTTACGAAATATACTTTATTGTAATTGAATTTTTTACCTATATAAGCTAAGTTTTCGGATAAATTACCTACGAGATACGGAGAACTTAGACCGACTCTAAACAAGTACTTGTATTTTGGATCTGATTCAACCTTCTTTTCAAAATCAGGGGTCATTGCAATTGACACCAAGTATGGAACCTTATATTTAGCGATCATATCCATGGCCGAGAGAAGGACCTCTGAACGTAAAACTCCAACAACCATCGCAGTAGGTTTCTTTTCCAGTATTTGTTTTTCGATGGCTGCCAAGGCATCTGTTACAGGGATTGAAGGTTCAGCATCTCTGGTATCGATTGAGACTATTTCAAAAGGACGTTTGGTACCACCAACATCCACGCCACCACTAGCATTTATTTCGTCCACGGCTAGTTGCGCCGCTTTATGAGCTCCAGCCGCATCGAATTGGCCTAAGGAAGTTGCAACACCTAAGATAATTGAGTCCGCCTTTTTCTCTGTGCCGGCGGGGGTAGTAGCGGGCTTTTGACTACACCCAGTTACGCTTAATAGCATACTCATCATAAATAATAGACTTACACCAAGAGCTAAAGTTTTCTTTCTCATAATTTTCCTCCTCAATTATATTTTCTTAGGAACTAATTAATATGTTAATATTATCTTTTATACCACCACCTGTAATAATCATAATACATTATATTTTACAAATTTTCTGATTATTCTTTTAAAATCGTACCATGTGTAGTAATAAATTACTACCTCTGAATAGGTTTAATATTTTCAGAAAATTCCACCTGCTTCATACGAATTGAAGCCCTAATATTATAATTCAGCTCAATATTTTTGTAGGCTTAAATTAAGTAAAGACCTGCCCGGTCGGGTTAGAATATCTCGAGAGTTTTGTTAAGAGGATAAATATTGATAGCTTTATCAAAAAGAGAAGCAAACGATTAGCGTGCTTCTCTTTTGAAAAACTTAATGATAATATTTACCTATACTATACTTCCTTTATTAAATTGACAAAATAAAAATTTCAAAAGTAGTGCCAAAATCCCTTTTTCAACATATTACTTTTCTAATTAGCAAGAACTCTCTTCAAGATTTTACCACTCGTATTTTTTGGTAGTTCATTAACGAATTCTACAATCCGAGGAACTTTATAAGCCGCAATTCGTTTCTTACAAAAAATAATAATTTCTGCTTCATTAATTAGGTGGCCCGGTCTAAGAGTAACAAACGATTTAGGGATTTCGCCCTTAACATCATCTCTAACTCCTATTACTGCAACCTCTAAAATTGCTGGGTGGGTATACAAAACCTCTTCAATCTCCCTTGGATAAATATTGTAACCTCCACAGATTATCATATCCTTTTTACGATCAACGATATATAAATAGCCGTCCTCATCAACCATCCCAAGATCTCCAGTATGGAACCAACCGTCAATAACTGCTTCTGAAGTGGCTTCAGGCATTTTCCAATATCCTTTAAAAAGACCAGGTCCTTTAACTACGATTTCGCCGACTTCTCCTTGTAACGCAGGATTATTTTGAGTATCTTTGACAATAACTTCCCAAGTATCGGCAGGCAAACCAATCGAACCAGCTTTCCCATGTTCTAACCGTCCATAGGTACAGGTAGCACTTGTTTCCGTTGAACCATAACATTCACAAAATCCAGTCCCAAAGGTTTCAATAATTTTTGGAATATATTCGGCGGGCATAGCTGCACCTGCCGACTGGGCGAAACGCCAAGCCTTCAAATCGTACTTATGAGGATCTTCTAAATAAGTTTGTAGCATATAGATGTACATTGTCGGCACTCCAGCGAAATGGGTGACTTTAAACTCTGAAATCAATTCTAAAGCCTTATCCGGAAAAAACCGCGGCATAGTTACAATAGCCGCCCCCTTGTACATCGGCCCTAAAACAGTCAGGACAAAAAAGATGTGACAAAAAGGGGTGCCTGTAAAAAAACGGTCTTGGTCACTGACCATGAGTACATAACAAGCATTTAATTCCGCATTACTATAAAAATTACTGTGACTAAGCATTGCTCCTTTAGGTTGTCCGGTTGTTCCTGAAGTATAAAGGATTGTTACTATGTCATCCGGAGCACAATCAACTGGCGTAAGGTCTTCCGACTCCCCCTCTAACATTTGGTGATAAAATATGACATCCGTCTGACTACTCTCCCCTACCGAAACAATCTTTTCAAGTAAAGGGGTTTTATCTCGAATCTTCAATACTTTGTCCATCGTTTCCCCAGCTAAACAAATTAAAAATTTTGCTTCGGAATTATTAACAATATACATGATCTCAGGGCTTTGAAACATCCAATTGAAGGGTACCGCGATAGCTCCAAGCTTAACAATAGCAAAATAGCTCACAAGATATTCCGGCGAATTAGGTAAACAAAGTGCAACACGGTCATCTTTACTGACTCCCAACTTCTTTAAAGCGTTACCCATCTTGTTAACCTGATGATTAAATTCTATCCAGCTGTAGTTCGTGGTTTCCGATATTACTGCTAATTTATTAGGAATTCTATTAATATGCTTTTCAATTATTAGGGATAAGTTCATTTAACTTCACTCCTCCTCGGAACCAGTTGTAAATTCTTCAAAATGTCCCATCTTGTTCCTAATAATTATATTTTTCTATTGTAAGCTTATAAAAATAGAACCAATAGGATAGAAACCATTTATCACCTCCTAAATTAAGTCATAGCATGCTGGGTATAAGCAATTAATAAAATTTGATCTAATAGCTTGATTGGTCTATTATTTCAATTGCCAATGTTTTTAAAATTATCTGAATATATAAAGTATAGCACAAAGATATTTTTTACAACTCCTCTGAAGCAGGTGTAAATTTAGAATATCTTTCACCTGCTTCCATTTAACGAATCTTCTAAGAAATTATAGCAATTATCTAAATATTTGGTATAATTAATTAATAGATCCTCAGAGAATACAAGGAGGTATGAGATGAGAGTCTCCGAATTACGTTTAGGAGAACTACTTGAATTCCTACCTGAACAAGGCAAAATCCTCTTAAAAGGCTCTCGCGTAGTGATCTTTGATGCTGCTTCCCTAGGAATGTTGCGTAAAGATTTAATCGATACATTGGGTATGGACAGGGCTAAAGGTTTCCTGATTCGTTATGGCTGGTCCTGTGGCTTTCAAGCATATACGAGTATAAAAAAACAGTTCCAATGGGATGAAGATCAGGAGGGAATATTTACCGGCCCCATCATACATACTCTAACTGGCTTTGCCTTAAACGAGTTCTTTTGTCATATAGATCAACAGACAGGTGCCACCTATTATAAAGGGCATTGGACAAATTCCTATGAGGCAGAACAACATTTACTACATTTTGGTCAACACCATGAACCAGTGTGCTGGAATTCGGTGGGATATGCTAGTGGCTATAGTTCTGCTCGCACAGGGAAGAAGGTTATCTATAAAGAAGTACAATGTGTAGGGCAGGGTGATGCTCAATGTACTTATATTGGCAAGACGGTTGAGGATTGGGGCGATGAGATAATCCCAGAACTAGCCTATTATGAAGTTAGTAAAATCAGCGAAGTACTGGAAGCAGCTCATCAAAGAATTACGATTCAAAACAAAATTCTGGAACGGACAGTCACTATTCATGAACAGCTGACTCAATGCATTCTTAATGGCAAAGGGATAGAAGATATCACCTCCACTCTTGCTAAGCTAATGAAATGTATTGTAGTTTTGGAAGATAACAATTTAGTCCCACAATCCACTTGTTTTCCAGATCAATCTGTCACCCATGATCTTCTGACTTCTTACCTTCCGATTTTGGCCAGCCCTTACTTCAATAAAACTTCCGCTTTTTTCCTGAAACAAAAGCGTCCCTTTCAAATAACTGATAATTTTAAAGATTTTTTTCTTTGTCGTTTAGTTTCACCAATTTTAGTTGGCAATGAACTGCTTGGTTTTGTATCCTTACTTCGTACAGACTTACCCTTTTCGGAATTGGAGAATATCGATTTAGAGCATGCCGCAAGTGTTTTTGCTCTAGTTATATTAGAGCAAAAAAAAATCGCCGGCGTCGAAAGGCGATTAAAGGGTGATTTTGTTGATGACTTATTATCAGAAAATATCTCTGATTCCAATTCTATCATTAATAGAGCGCAAAGACTTAATTATGATATTACCCTTCCTCATCGGGTTCTTGTTTTAGATATCCAAAACTTTACCTCAGTAGTAAAACCTTTCGATCAAAATGAAGAGAGAATCTTGCAATTCAAAACTGAGTTAGTCAACACAGTTCAATTATCCTTGAAGCGTTTAGGAAAAGGAATGGTCGTCAACAAAAGCGATAATTTAATCATGCTTGTCCAACTGCAAGAGCTAGATTGTTCAGAAAAAGCCACTAGGCAACTAGCTAAAGAGATCATCAAACAAGTCTCTATTCGTTTTCCTAAGATTACACTATCGATAGGAATTGGAAGTTGTTGCCTAAAGCTGACAGATTTTCGCCATTCCCTTCTATCTGCGAAAAAGGCCTTAGAAATTGGAAAAACTCTAAAAAACCAAAGCCAAGTAATCTCACTTGAACAATTCGGTACTCATGCTCTGCTTTTTAACGCCTTGGACCCTAAGGACTTATACGAATTTGCTAACAGCCAAATAGGCCCTCTTTTATCCTATGATAAAACCTATCAAACCCAACTTATGCCTACACTTCAAGAGTTTCTTAGTCACCGCGGTAATGTGGAAGGAACAGCAAGATCTATGAATATGTCGATAAGTGGTTTAAAATATCGATTACAACGAATTGAAGAAATTACTGGGCAGGATATTAAGGCTGGTCAAGCCTACTTTAATCTGCACTTAGCAGTAAACATCCTTGAATTAGTAGGAGAGGACAAAATTAAATTTTAAAAGCTTGTCTAATGTCGAACAGACGACTCAGCGGCGGCCCGTCGAAAACGAGCCATTCTGCGAACGATCGTTGACTGATTTACGCCCAAGGCGGCGGCAGCCTTATAAGTACTACCATATTTCTCTAAGGCCCTGTCAATAAGTTGTCGTTCAACTTCATCTACCGCTTCTTTCAAGGGCATTAAGGAATTCACTGATACTCCTCTTAATTCACTGGCACTCCGTTTAAAAGGAATAGGTAACTGAGATACTAGAATTAATTCTCCGGCCGAAACCACCATTAATCGCTCAACCATATTTTCTAGCTCTCGAACATTACCTGGCCAATCATACTGCAGAAAAGCCTCAATTACCTCGGGAGAGAATTCTCGTTGAAAACCGTACTTCTTACTAAATCTATCTCGGAAATGATAGATTAGAGGAATGATATCCTCTTGCCGTTGACGCAAAGGCGGTATCACAATCGGAACTACATTTAATCGAAAGTACAGATCCTCTCTAAATTGCCCCGCCCTGATCATCTCTTCAAGATTCTTGTGTGTAGCAGCTAGGATTCGCACATTGACTTGGCGCGGTTTTGCCCCTCCAACGGGAACAATTTCCCGTTCTTGAAGAACCCTCAAAAGTTTAGACTGAAGATTAAGGGGAAAATCACCAATTTCGTCGAGCAAAATCGTCCCATTATGAGCTAGCTCGAACATGCCGATCTTGCCTTCTCGACGGGCCCCCGTAAACGCTCCCGACTCATATCCAAAGAGTTCCGATTCTAACAAATGCTCTGGTATTGCCCCGCAATTTAGTTTTATAAAAGGACCATCGGCGCGGTTGCTCTGAGTATGAAGAAGCTTCCCTATACCTTCCTTGCCGACACCTGATTCTCCGAATAAAAGCACGGTAGAATCGACCTTAGCTACTCGCCTAATTAATTCGAATACGCGTTCCATCTCAGGACCAGTGCCTATCATTCCCCCTGTCTCCTGACGATTACGCAATTCGGATAGCTCCTGGTGGTACTGTTCACTTAAACGTTTAGCATCAATTAGTTCCTGTCGGAGTTGATTAAGGCTGGTCATATCTCTAAGGTTTATTACAACCCTCATAAGCTTTCCTTTTTCATCGAAAACAGGACTACCTGTGACAAGCAAACTATGATTATGCTTATTTTCCATAATTGTAACCGGTTTCCTGCGTTGCAGAACTAAGTCAACGAGTGAATGAGCATAGGTAATCTCTTCAATTTCCTGAATTGCTCTGCCAATCAAATTCTGAGCATTACCGAGACTCAATTTTTCAAAGGTATGGTTATACCTTAGCACTACGCCAGTCGAATCGGTAACGAATAAACCATCTGAGGAGGACTGAATGATTGAATCGAGTTCACTATTTAGCTCCTTAACTGTGGCCAATTCCTGTGATACCGATTCGATCTCTGAGATATCTTGAAATACACCAACAGCTCCAGTAATCCTACCGTCCTGGATTACTGGATCTCTATTCATGATATAAGTCCCCCTACCCACTCGAAACTTTTGGGAATACTCCGATTTTCCCGTTTCTAGCGTCTCCATAAGACCAAGAGGCACTAAGACATCTAAGACATGGCGACCAATGGCTCTTTCACGAGAAACCCTAGTAAATCGTTCAGCTGCCCTATTAAATGAATTTATCATCCCATCGCTATTGATCACTACAATACCATTATGCGCAGAGCTTAGTACCGCTTCCAGTTCTTTCACCTGGAATTCGGCTTCTTGATATAAAGCAACCGCCAGGTCCGCACGGCTTAGAACTCCAACGATCTGCCCATCCTCTTCAATGACCACAGCCAAATTAAATTGGTAAGCCCATGCCTCACCTAGACGCAGAGACGGCTTAATAACCACTGGATCACGTTCCACCGCCTCAAGGCAACTCAGTTGTGCAGATGAACTGTTATTATCGATTACTCTCTCGACAAGGGTCTTCATTGTAACTATCCCTATCAAATTACCGGTTTTACCCACCACAGGCCAGCCAGAAGAATTAGCTTCGATAAGCCTTTGTAATGCCTCCAAACAAGAATTGTTCTCGCTAAGACAAACAGGAATCTGGGTCATGACCTCTTCCACCCACATCATAACTGTACCCTAGTCTCCAAATTTTTTTCTAATCTTTGCTGGAGATACAAGTCTTCCACCTCTTTCTTAAAGGGTTATTCGAGTTTATTTACGCAAAAGTAGCAAATAAGACCTTATTATGAGGAAAGTGTTGACTAGTTTTCAAAATCATATCTTGACAAACGGGGTCATTACATGGCATGATACTTCTATATATAATTAACTGAATATTCAAATTGGACAGACTAGTCTGAAATATAATCTTGTGCAAACCTTTTTTGCTGATGTCACCAACCAATATATTTTTCGGAGAAGCTAAAGAAAACTTTGCTAGCGCCCACGAAGACACTGACTTCGCACGTATTAGTCATCTTGAAGACACTGTCTTCGCACGAATTAGTTATTCTGACAGCGCTGGCTTTGGATGGAAGAAATGAGGGATCAGCTTGAAGCTTCGTGCCATACTGGTAGATGACGAATGCTCCGACAGTCAAGAACTTCGCAACCTACTCCAGCCCTTTGAGAATGTTCAAGTCGTCAGCAAGGCTGCAAATGCCTTAGAAGCCCGAGAGTTAATCTTGAATCTAGATGATTCTACTTACAACACAGCTCACGAAGAATACGCGTTTGCCTTAAATGCTTTAGAGCATCTACTTAAACCTATTCACCCTAAACGACTGGAAGAAGCGCTATTGAAAGTGCGCCAATTAAAAGGTAACCTAACTGGGCCAAAGAGTAATCCGCCCCCTATTAAACGTGAAACTATTCCACCTAAGCCTTTAGAAGTTGTACCAGTTGAACTTAGAGGTAAAATTATACTATTACACCAGGACGAAATAATCTATGTCTATACCGATAAAGATAAGGTCTACATAAAAAGCTTAAAGGAGTCTTACCTGACCCGTTTTACCTTACGCGAGTTGGAATTACGTTTAAACTCCACTCTTTTTTTTCGCTCTCATCGTTGTTATTTAGTGAACATTCAACGCATGCGAGAACTCATTCCATATTTTAATGGAACTTACACCATAGTAGTCGATGATCTTGAACGTAGCGAAATCCCAATGAGCCGGACCAAATCCCGAATACTCAAAGAGATGTTAGGTCTTTAGAGTCGTATTTATGAAAAACCGAGGCTACGCCTCGGTCTTTATATTAAACCATGGAAATCCAAACCCAAACGTTGTACAAAACCTTATCTGAACAAGTCTTACATATATAATAAAAGCCACAGGCTTTGTACAGCTGGTGGTTTTATTTTATTGTATACTATCTCAAGAAGGTTATCAAGAGATTATCTTACGCACTGACCTTGGCCATTTCCTGTACTCAGAAAAAATTCTTGCTTTGTTCTGTCAGGCTTAGATCTCAAAGCTGAAAGCATATAAAAAAACACCTTTCCGTTTGCTCAATGATAGTTCGAAACACGAAGCTTTCCTTGAGCAAATCTTGAAAGGTGCGTATAAGTAGCCGACAGTATCTTATTTCGATAATGCTTGTTTTTTAAGCTTCTCATTCATTTGACAAGCAACGCGGAACAGATCTATACCCGTTAATCCTATTGAATCTAAGGTTTTATGATAAATATGGATGAGTTTTTGCAAAAGGTCTGTTTTTGATTTATCCTCCCGCAAACGCTTCATTTCAGCAGTCACTTCTTCTATTAGTTCCTTTGTGATAGCGACTCCTGACTCCGTAAGTTCTTTTTGCATCCCCAGTAAACCATGTTCAATAATTTGGCCGCCAGAGTGTTTACCGTAAACGAAAGAGGTCTTCTGTCCTACTAATTCAGATGGAATAGCCTCATAAATACGCCGATCAATGAGTACACCCGCCGTGTGTATACCGCTTTCGTGCGTGAAAACATGGGGTCCGATAATTGGGCAATGTGCCTGGATTGGCATACAGGCGTATTTTTCAACCAGGCGGTACAACTCCTGCAGCTTTTCGTATTTGAAACCAGGAATTTCGATGCCATAGAGCAATTTCAAGGAAACCACTACTTCGTGGAGAGGTGCGTTTCCCGCCCGTTCACCGTAGCCTGCTACCGTAGTGCAGAAAGCCTTCGCACCATACTTAATTGCTGTGATAGTATTGATTGTGCCAAACCCAAAATCATTGTGGAAGTGTACCAATAAAGGTACCTCAGGCATTGCCTGGACTATCTCTTCTGTATATTTGGCAGTTGCCTCCGGAGTCAAAACCCCTACTGTATCTGGCCAGGAAGGTCTCGTGCCACCTGCAGCAAGCCCCCGACGGAACAGTTCAATACAATAATCAACATCCGCTCGCGAACCATCTTCTCCACCGAACTCGATATGAGTTACCCCTTTGGATCGAGCGTAACGGATTGCTTCCTCCATCATCTTCAGGTTGGCTTCTTTGTACCATTCGATTGGCCGATCTTCATGTTCGGCGTCAGAAATACCCTCCCTATGAAGTAGGGTTTTACCAATTTTATATTTATTGTGTAGATTGGATGCCGTCGTAAAGATGAAAAAAGTTACTTCTTCTGGGGAGATATTTATCCCGTTCAGAACCTCAAGGGTTGCGTCAATATCTCCTTTATGCGAACGACACATTACCACAATTTCAAGATCGGCGCGTAATTCACCACGACGCTTGGCTTCCATAATCAAGCGCAAAGCCTCTTGTTCCGTAGCTGATACTCCGGGGAACCCCACGTCGATAATGTGAACTCCAATATCGCTTAAAGCCTTAGTAATCTCAAGCTTTTGTTCAGGGGTATAGGCCACACCAGGCATTTGCTCTCCGTCGCGAAGGGTGGAGTCGTAGATACGAAGTTCACCAGGATCTGGAAATTTAATATCTTTCGTAAACTCCAACGGACTATGCAGTAGTTGTTCAATAGGCTCACGCAACATAACCCTACCCCCTCGTTAATATTTCGATGACAAAATCACCGATTTGACTGGTAGAAAGTCCTGAATCTGCGCCCAAGGAGGGAACCTTGCCAGACATCAACAAATTTTGGAGGGCTTTGTCAATTTTGACAGAGGCTTCTGTTTCTCCAATATAGTCCAAAAGCATAGCCATAGCAGCAATCGCGGCCATTGGATTAGCGACATTAAGACCCGCATATTTTGGAGCAGAACCATGAATCGGTTCAAACATGGAAACCTTACCTGGATGGATATTCCCTGAAGCAGCTATACCGAGTCCACCTTGGATCATCGCGCCAATATCTGTGATAATATCACCGAATAAATTACTGGTAACGCCCACATCAAACCATTCTGGATTTTTAACCATCCACATACAAGCAGCATCTATATAGGCGTGTTCCCTTTGAATATCAGGATATTCTGCACCGACTTCTTCGAAGGTTCTAGTCCAAAGATCCATAGCTCGTATCGCATTCGCCTTATCGATTAAGGTTACCTTTTTCTTTTTATTGCGTTTTCTGGCTAATTCAAAAGCATAACGAATAGCCCTTTCGCACCCTTTACGGGTGAACACCATTTCGGCTATGGCGACTTCATCTGGAGTGCCCTTCTTAAAGATTCCACCTAAACCAGAATAGGCATCTTCTGTATTCTCACGAATAATAACCATATCAATATCTTCTGGCTTTTTGCCTTTAAGAGGACAAAATTGCTCTGCGTACAGTTTGATCGGGCGCAGATTAATATAGAGATCTAATCCAAAACGCATTCCCATGATAATGGGGCGCTCGATAAAGCCTGGCTCTACTCGTGGATCACCTAGGGCTCCAAGGTAAAGTGCATCCATCGTTTTGTATTCATCTAATATTGATTCTGGCATGGTCTCTCCGGTTTTCAGATAGTGATTGGTCGAATATGGATAATGAGTCAATTCATAGGAAAACCCCTGTTGTCGAGCTACAACTTCCAAAACCCTAAGTCCTTCGGCGACAACCTCTGGGCCTACTCCATCCCCACCAATAACTCCAAATCGAAAGTTGCGTGGATTGTCTTTATTCATCTTTAGCTCCCCCCAATCGTTCACCTGCATAGGCCACAAGCCCACCGGCATCCATAATCTTCTGCATAAAAGCGGGAAATGGAGCTGCTTGGAACGTTATTCCCGTCGTGAGATTGGTTACTTTTCCGGTCAGCGGGTCTATACTGATTTGCTGACCTTTTTCAAAGTCTTTAGCCACGTCCGAAATTTCAAAAATAGGTAGTCCAATATTTATACAATTTCTATAGAAGATCCGAGCAAATGTTGGGGCAACTACGGCCGCCACTCCGGCAGCTTTTAAGGTCAGAGGCGCCACTTCTCGAGATGAACCACAACCAAAGTTATTGTCAGCTACGATCACATCTCCGGGTCTAAATGTTTTGACAAAGTTTGGATCTAAGTCCTCTAACACATACTTCGCTAATTCTGCAGGATCAGATATATTACAATAACGGCCTGCTATGATCAGATCGGTATCAATATCCCGACCTAACTTCCAGACTTCTCCTTCAATCATCGTCGTTTCCCCTCCGTTCTTAGCGATTATTCTAGTTGACCAGGGTCTGCTAATCTGCCACTTAAGGCTGAGGCTGCTGCTACAGCTGGGCTAGCTAGGTATATCTCACTAGTGACATGACCCATACGGCCGACAAAGTTGCGATTGGTGGTGGATACACAACGCTCCCAATCAGCTAAAATACCCATATGTCCTCCTACACAAGGACCACAGGTTGGGGTAGAAACAACGCATTCTGCTTGAATAAAGGTCTCCAATAGTCCTTCCTTCATCGCATCAAGGTAGACTTTTTGGGTACCTGGGATGATGATGCAGCGTACTCGCGGATGGATTTTTTTCCCTTTTAGAAGTCCGGCGGCGATACGCAGGTCTTCAATCCGTCCGTTGGTACAGGAGCCGATCACCGCTTGATCGATAGATACTTCACCCACTTGAGAGATAGGTTTTGTGTTCGAAGGTAAATGTGGGAAGGCAACTTGGGGCTCGATATCGGCCATATCAAAAACGATGGTTTGAGCAAAGTTAGCATCTGGATCACTTGTATAAACCGTATAAGGTTGATTGGTGGCTGCTTTGACATAGGCCTCAGTTTTAGCATCTACCGCAAAAATACCATTTTTTGCGCCTGCTTCAATCACCATATTAGCCATTGTCAATCGTTCTGCTACGCTGAGTTCCTCTATGGCCTCTCCGCAGAATTCTAAAGCACTATAGATAGCCCCATCCACACCTAAACGTCCAATCATGTAGAGAATCATATCTTTACCAGAAACCCAAGGTCTTTTCTTCCCTTTAAATTCAATCTTGATCGTGGGTGGAACCTTTAGCCAAACTTCTCCTAAGGCCCACGCCACAGCGATATCAGTTGATCCTACTCCGGTAGCGACCATACCTAACGCTCCATAGGTACAAGTATGAGAATCTCCACCAATGACCAGTTGGCCCGGGCGTACCAAGCCTTGTTCTGGAAGTAGGACGTGTTCAATACCCATTCGGCCTACTTCGTAGTACAAGGTGTTATGTGCTAGAGCAAACTCTCGGACCTTTTTGGCAACTCTGGCGGATTGAATATCTTTATTGGGGGTAAAGTGATCCGGGATGATGACAAGTTTTTGAGGATCAAAGACGTTCTTAGCCCCTTTAATTTTGCCAAACTCTTCGATAGCTACGATAGCTGATAGTTCATTGGCCAAGACTAAGTCCACTTTAGCGTTAATGATCTGACCGGGACGTACTTCGCTTAACCCAGCGTGAGCGGCTAGAATTTTTTCTGTCATAGTCATAGACATAGTGAGCTTCACCACCTCTTGATTTCACATTTCTTTTATCCGCATTAAGACTTCCACTTCGATAAGTGAGTTTTCATTTCAAAGGTCTGCTTCACCAAGTATTCGGTTTAGTTATTGTGTTCTCGAAGGTCCACTACTCGCTTAGCTTTACCTTCACTACGCAGCAAAGTCTTGGGAGCAACAACTTTAATCCGGGCATTGAGGCCTAGTACTTGCTGTAATTCAGCACCTATGTGTTCTTGTACCTTTTTCATGGCCTCATCCCCTTGGGCATGTAATTCATGGGTACATTCCACGAGGACTTCCAGGTCATCCATATAGCTTGCTCCGCGGTCCACAACGATGACATATTGGGGTTCCAGTCCCTTAATCGTTAAAATCACACTTTCAATCTGAGAAGGGAAAACGTTGACGCCTCGAATTATTAACATATCGTCAGTACGTCCAGTGATACGCTTCATACGAGCTGTAGTGCGCCCGCAGGCACAGCTTGACCTATCGATAATGGTTCGATCTCTTGTTCTATAGCGCAGGACTGGGAAAGCTTCTTTCGTAAGGGAGGTCAGGACCATTTCACCTAAGCTCCCAAGTGGTAGAGACTCTCCTGTATCTGGATCGACGGTCTCTACTATGAAATGATCTTCGGAAATGTGCAATCCATCGTGATAGGGGCATTCAAACGATACTCCTGGGCCCATCATTTCGGTAAGCCCGTAGATATCGAAGGCCTCAATGTTGAGTTTTTCTTCGATTTCACGTTTCATTTCCATCGTCCAAGGTTCAGCCCCAAAAAAGCCTACTTTAAGTTTAAGATCCCGCGGTGGATCGACACCCATTTCCTTGGCTTGTTCAGCCAGTACTAAGGCATAGGATGGGGTAGCCATCAGGACTGTTGCCCCAAAATCTTGCCAAAGCATTACTTGGCGTTTAGTAAGCCCTCCAGATACTGGAATGACTACTGCTCCAACACGTTCCGCTCCATAGTGAGCTCCCATGCCACCAGTGAAGAGTCCATAACCATAAGAGTTGTGCACAATATCGGCATTGGTAACTCCACCAGAAGTGTACACTCGAGCCATCAATTCAGACCAACTATTGATGTCGTTGGCTGTATAGCCCACCACGATCGGTTTACCGGTGGTGCCACTTGAAGCGTGCATGCGAACGATCTTAGCGATTGGTTCGGCGAACATTTTAAAAGGATAATTATCGCGAAGGTCATTTTTGGTGGTAAAGGGTAATTTAGTAATATCTTTAAGACTTTTGATATCTTCGGGTTTAACTCCTAAAGCGTCCATTTTCTCTTGATAGGCCGGTACTTTAGTGTAACAACGCTGGACTGTTGCTTGGAGTCTTTGCAGTTGTAACTCTTCCAGTTTCGGGCGCGGCATAGTCTCATGTTCGTGGTCCCAGATTAAGCATTGTTTAGCGTCAGGCGCAGGTTTTTCCACCGTCTGAACCCTCCTTAACTACTCTTAGTGTCTCAGTCTTCACTTGATGTGAGAAACTAGTCTTTCGCTATGGCTGCTTGAGCCCTTGCTTGGGCCATTTCTTTGCCTGCTTTAAAGGCCTGTAGGTTGATATCGACAAGTTTTGGCGGAATACGTTTCCGAATAACTCTTTCCCAAGCTTGCTGGGAAAGATCCAAGTGAGCGGAAAGAGCCCCCAGAATGATTAGACTGCTGACTTTAGGATTGCCTAGGGCTTTAGCTTGGGATGTAGCCAGAATTTCTTGGATTTGAAAGCCTTTACTTTGAACAAATTCCATGATTCCGGTGGGATAAGGTTGATATTCACCCATCTGACCAGGCATGACTTCAATGTCATTGATCAGCATCAGACCCCCTGGTTTGAGATAATGTCCGTAACGTACTGCTTCAAGCCTTTCAAAGGCTACTAAGATATCCCCAGTACCAGTGCGGACGGTGGGTGAGTAAACTTGGTCACCGAAGCGTAGATGACTGACCACGCTCCCTCCTCGTTGGGCTACCCCATGTACTTCTGTTTGTTTAACTTGGGCATATTCCTCGGCAGCAACTAAAGCGAGAACTTCACTGGCCAGAAGTACGCCTTGCCCTCCGACGCCACAGAGGAGTACGTTCGTTACCTTTGACATTTTTATTCCCCCTTTAAGTGAATGGCGTCAAATTTACAGGCTTGGGCACATAATGAACAGCCTGTGCAGGATACATCATCAATGAGTGCTTGTTCTCCAGGTAATACTGCTGGGCAACCGATACGTTGACAAGCCCCGCACTGATTACATTTATCGAAGTCGATGACATAGGGTGTTTTGGGTCTTTGCTTTTCGCCACGAGCGAAGATACAAGGTCTGTTCGTGATGACAACAGAGGGTCCCTCATGGTCGAGAGCCTCTTTAATGGCTTGGTTCATTGCTTTTTGATCAAAGGGATCGGCCACTTGAACATGTTGAACGCCAAGGGCTTTAACGAGGTTTACTAAGTCTAATTTGGGGACTGCTTTCCCTTGAAGGGTGAGTCCTGTCGCAGGATGTTCTTGGTGACCCGTCATACCAGTGGTACTGTTATCCAGAATGACGATGGTGGTGTTGCCGCCGTTGTAAACAACGTCAATTAGGGACGGCATTCCGCCATGAATAAAGGTCGCATCTCCAATGACTGCTGCAACTTTGTTCATTCCTCCAAGTTCAAAGCCAAAGGCGTTACCAATTGAGGTTCCCATGGCAAAGGAGGTATGCATTGCCCCTAAGGGTGGTAGGGCGCCTAGTGTGTAACAGCCAATATCTCCGGTGACTAAGGCTCCCGATTTTTTGAGGGCGAGGTAGGCTCCTCGATGTGGACAGCCTGCACAAAGTTGTGGGGGGCGGCTGATGATGTTAAATTCATTGGAAAAGTCCTTGACAGGTTGTTCGTTGAATAAGCATTTACCTAAAACGTCTGGGCTGAATTCGCCGGTGCGGGGGAAGATATCTTTGCCGCTGATATTGGTGACTCCCCAAGCTCGGATTTGGTCTTCGATGAAAGAATCCAGTTCTTCAATAATGTAGACTTTATCGTATTGGGCACAGAAATTGAGGATCATTTGCTTTGGTAAGGGATAGGTGATCGCTAGTTTAAGTACGCTAGCCTCTGGAAGTAGTTCTTTAGTATAAGTGTAGGAGGCCCCACTAGTGATAACCCCTATTTTACTGTTCCCTTCCTCGATACGAGTGTAGGAATAAGTCTCAACAAACGCGCTAATTGCTTCGAATTTAGCATCCAGTTTGGCTTTAAGCGCTTTAGCAAAAATGGGCACTACCCAGTTAGGTACGTCTTTAACAAAGCCTTTAGTTTCCCCTACTTCACTACGTTCGCCCAGAGTTACCATCCCTTTACTGTGTGAAACCCTCATGGATGTCCTGAAAAGCACGGGGGTCGAGAATTTCTCGCTCAGTTCGTAAGCGAGTTTTAGATAATCTTTGGCTTCTTGAGGATCACTTGGTTCGATCATAGGTATTTGTGCTAATCTAGCAAAATAGCGATTGTCTTGTTCATTTTGGGACGAATACATCCCTGGGTCATCGGCTGAGATGACTACAAATCCACCAATTGTTCCAGAAAACGGGAATACCATGAAAGAATCTGCTGCAACGTTAAGTCCGACGTATTTCATCGAGCATAAAGCACGTTTGCCAGACATGGCCACTCCCATAGCTTCATCAAAGGCTACTTTTTCGTTCGCTCCCCACTGAGCTTTGATTTCAGGATATTGGGATATAACTTCAAGTATTTCTGTGCTGGGGGTACCAGGATAACCCGATGCGAAATAGACTCCTGCCTCATAAGCTCCTCGGGCGATGGCATTGTTGCCTGCCATAAGCATCCGTTGGCCGGCATCTTGCGTCATTTTTCTTTAACCTCCTCATTGGCTTAAATCTAGCCAAATTATCCCTTTTAGATAATTCTAATATATCAAAATATTCAATCTTTTTACATAGTCGAGCCATGAACTGTACTTAATTTAGGTTCTACGGTTAATAACCCACTGTTAACGAAAACTGAATTACCCGTGAACGGTTGTTTTGGAGGGTGATCAGTATACAAGGTGGTGTATCTTCAATAATCAACCTACTAGTCTCTTTACAGCTTTCTATTTTGTGGGTTAAAATACTATAAGAACTTGTTTTTAAAATGTTCGGAAAAATTATGCTACATTTCCACTAAAAGGGGGGGACAAGAAAAGGCATGAAAACATTAATGACAGGTAATGATGCAATTGCTCGGGGTGTCTACGAATATGGTATCAGCGTTGCTGCAGCCTATCCTGGCACACCAAGCACAGAAATCCTCGAAAATATTGTTAAATACCCAGAAGTTTATTGTCAGTGGTCGCCTAATGAAAAGGTAGCCATGGAAGTAGGCATTGGCGCAGCTATTGCAGGTGCTCGTGCCATTGTTACCATGAAAATGGTAGGTGTCAATGTAGCTGCCGATCCACTTTTCACTGTAGCTTATACCGGCACGCGAGCTGGCTTAGTCTTAATATCAGCCGATGATCCAGGAATGCACTCTTCACAAAATGAACAGGACAATAGGCTATACGCGGCTTTTGCCAAGATACCTCTGTTAGAACCCTCGAACTCCCAAGAGGCTAAAGACATGGTTGGCTTGGCTATGGAAATTTCTGAAGCCTTTGATACCCCAGTCATGTTACGAATCACAACTCGGATAGCACATTCCCAAAGTTTAGTAGAACTTAAGGAGCCGATGGAACGAGTTGTCAAACCTTATGAGAAGGACCCGCGCAAGTACGTTATGCTACCTGGACACGGGCGGGCTCGCCGCTTAATCGTTGAAGAGCGAATGCAGAAACTAGCCACCTATTCGGAAACTGTGGCAGTCAACTATATGGAGATGAAGGATCCGACCGTCGGTGTCATCACCTCTGGCATCTCCTATCAATATGTCAAAGAGGCCCTGCCTCAGGCTTCCATCCTCAAATTAGGTCTAACCAATCCTTTGCCTTCAGGCTTAATTAAAGAATTCGCAGCCAAAGTCAACAAGCTCTATGTCATTGAAGAATTAGAGCCCTATCTGGAAAAAGAAATTCGTCTTTTAGGCATCGATGTCATTGGCAAGGAACTTTTCCCGCCTTATGGAGAACTCACCGTTCGAATGATTTCGGAAAAGGTTACGGGCCAAAATGGAATACCCCTCGCCAAACCCTTTGACTCCCCATTTAGACCCCCGGTCATGTGCCCAGGCTGCCCACATCGCGGAATGTTCTACACCTTTAAGCAACTCAAACTTGTTGTTTCTGGCGATATTGGCTGTTATACCCTGGGAACCATGGCTCCCCTCGAGGCCATGGATACTTGTATCTGCATGGGTGCCTCGATATCTGGAGCTTTAGGAATGGAGAAAGCTCATCCAGAAATGGCGGAAAAGATGGTTGCTGTCATCGGAGATTCCACCTTCCTCCATTCAGGTGTTACTGGTCTGATGGATGTGGTTTATAATGGGGGACACACGACCACCGTAATTCTGGATAATTCCATTACAGCCATGACAGGCCACCAAGAAAACCCGTCTACAGGCAAGACTCTCATGGGGCAACCAGCTCCTCAAGTCGACTTTGTTGCCTTGTGCAAGGCTTTGGGCGTAAAACGGGTTACCGAAGTTGATCCCTTTGACCTAGCAAACGTTAAAGAAGTTATCAAGACCGAAATAGCAGCCCCTGAACCCTCGGTGATTATTGCCAGACGGCCTTGTGCACTGATTATCAAAAATACGGAAAAACCTCTTCAAGTCCAAGACTGCACAGGCTGCAAAATGTGCTTGAAACTTGGTTGCCCAGCGCTCTCCTTTGACGAAGAAAACAAGACAGCCCTAGTAGACCAAGCCCTATGCACAGGGTGTGGCCTATGTATAAACGTCTGTAAATTTGATGCCTTGAGAAAGGCTGGTGATGCTTAATGTCTAAGATAATTAATGTTTTACTCGTCGGAGTAGGAGGACAAGGGACTATTCTAGCCTCCAAAATTTTAACCCATGTCGCACTAGCCGAAGGTTACCAGGTTAAAATGTCTGAGATCCACGGTATGGCCCAACGAGGTGGATCAGTAGTTACTCAAGTTCGCATGGGGGAAGACGTTTACTCTCCGGTTATTGAACCAGGAGAAGCCGACTTTTTGATCGCCTTTGAACAATTGGAAGCCTATCGTTGGTCTCACTACTTGAAAAAAGATGGGGTCTTAATTGTTAACACTCAAAAGATAGTACCTTTACCTGTACTCATCGGATCTGCAACTTATCCAGAGACTATCCTTGTCGATCTCAAAGGTCGAGTTGAGCGTTTTGTCGAATTGGACGGACTAAAACTAGCTTCCGACGCTGGCAATGCCAAAGCCACAAATGTTGTGTTAATGGGTGTCCTCTCTCAGTATATGGATTTCCCAGAGGATGCCTGGCAAAGTGCCCTTGTAGAAAAAATCCCAGCCAAGCTGCTGGAATTGAATAAAAGAGCCTTTGCTTCTGGGGTTGCCCTAGTAAAGTAATTCGTAACTTATTTGACATCTCAATTTCCGACATACTATTTTAAAGTTATACTAAATAAGGTCGTTGCGTACTTTTGCGCGACGACCTTTTGCTTGGAATATGGTATTGTTCTAGTAATAGCCAGGGTATATAATAATAATATTAAATAACTGATTATTCTGAATTAGGGAGGCTGGCAAGTGATTTATCCATCACTCGATTTTCCACCCTTTAATACTTTATCTGACGAGGTTATAGCGGATTTAATGCCAAAGCTCATTCTCAAAACCTATGCTAAAGATACCTTCATCTTTACTAAAGGCCAACCATCGATCGGCTTTTTGCTAATTATTATAGCCGGTACCGCAGGAATAATTGCAGAAGGTGATAACCCTAGCTCCAATGTGCTATCCTTACGCTACGCAGGAGATCTTTTTGGAGAATCTATATTGACTGGTAAAACTTACCCTGCATCTGTAAAGGCTGTAGAAGAATTGACGTGCTATTTATTGAAAAAGGAGATCTTCGAGGATTTACTTCAAACCCAGAACAACTTTGCTGGTTTTTTCAGTAATATTTTAACTCAACGTCTTCGAGATATGTACGACCAAATGGTCCAAGAGCAACCGTTTGACTCTTACGGACATAGCTCTGAACCCTTTAAACATCGACTTAAAGATATTATGTCAACACCAGTTATGACTTGTTCCCCTTCAACACCGATCAGTCAAGTTGCTAGAATTTTTTCGCAGCAACATATTAGCACTATCGTAATTATAGGGACAACCGGGAAACTTTTGGGCTTAGTCAGTGAAAGAGATTTAATTAATAAAGTCCTAGCTTTAGATTGTAATCCTGCCATTGTATTTGCCTCAGACATTATGGATAAGACTCCCCCCACCTTACCACCCGATGCATTTTTTTATGAGGCGTTATTAACGATGATTAAGCGCCATGACAAGTATATCTTAATAGCCGAAAATGGATTTCCTCTTGGGGTTATCACAATGGGAGACCTTACGCGGTTGCGAAAAACCAGTACTCTGAGCATTGTCAGCAGAATTGAATCAGCTAAAACCACTACCGAACTTAGTCATGCTGCTAAACTTATCCAGAAGGTTACTGTTAATATGGTGTCGGATAAGGCTTCTGCTAATGAGATCTGCGAGGTTGTTTCAGAACTCAATGACCTTATTACCCGTCGCCTCTTAGTTTTAGCCGAAGAAGCGCTAGAAAAATGCGGTTTAGGCTTACCCCCACTTGATTACTGCTGGTTAACCTTGGGAAGCGGTGGGCGCAAAGAACAGACTCTCTCTTCTGATCAAGACAACGCCCTTATCTATGCCGAACCACCACTAGATCAAGAACAAGCAATCAAAGAGTATTTCCTCACTTTAGCGAATTTTGTCGTTAATGGACTTGAAGAAGCTGGCTTTCCCAAGTGCCAACATAACATCATGGCCAGTAACCCAGATTGGTGTCAATCTCTACAGGCTTGGAAAACTTCTGGTGACAGTTGGATTTTCACACCTACGGAGGATTCCTTTCGGAAATTTACAATTTTCTTGGATTTCCGAGCGGTTTATGGACAGGAAAAACTGGCCCAAGAATTACGGGATTTCGCCCATCGTCTTTTCCGCTTAGCCCCCTCGATTCTTCACCATATGGCTAAAGATGATCTTCAAACCAGAGTACCATTAGGGCTCTTCAAGCAAATTATTTTAGACAAAAAGCAAGGACATAAGGATGAGGTCGATATCAAGGGTTCCGCCTGTGTTCATATTGTTGACTGCATACGTATTTTTGCAATGCGTGAAGGCATTCTTGATACCTCAACTCTGGCTAGATTAAATAAACTCGTCTCACTCGAGGCAATATCTGCCGATGATGCTGAGTATTATGAAGCTGCTTACCTTTCTCTAATGATGTTTCGGATCCGGGGAAACTTGCAGAAGTTGAGTCAAGGACTTGTTCCAGATAACTACCTTAAACCAAGTGACCTAAGCAAAAGACAACGCACAGTACTACGCGAGAGTCTTATCGCGATAGACCGCTTGCAGACATTTACCGGTTCTAGCTTTAGGGTGGAAGGCTATCTGTAATATCGATGCTCGAAGCACGATGCACGAAACACTTATCACCTTCGAGCTTCAAACTACAGCTTCTGAAGTAGCCCGAATTGCTGATTTTGATTTTTAGCTTCTGACATCCGACTACTGGATTCTGACCTCTAGCCTCTAATCTCTGGCATCTGTCTTCTGGTCTCTGTTTTCAGGCATCTGGTATCTAATTTAGGAGGAAATGTATCTTGTTTACAATTTTGCTTAAACTAGTTAAAAAGAGCCCCATGGACCCCTATCTACTCAGCTCACCGGGATTAAACAGCTTGCATGATAAGGTTACCATCTTAAGACACCAAACTTGGCCGGAATATCGCTTAGATAGTAGTCGGTTCGTAGTTTTCGATACCGAAACAACCGGTTTTTGTTATAATAAAAAGGACGAGATCATCTCCGTAGGTGCCGTAGCCATTGAAAACGGCCTAATCACCGAATCTTGTTTCTCAGAATTTGTTAACCCCAATCGCTCTATTCCGACAATTGCTACAGAGATTACTGGAATTACCGATGAAATGGTTGCTGATAGCTCAGATGTCTTAACTGTATTAGACAAATTTTTAGAATTCAAAGGGCTTTCCCCCTTAATCGCTCATACTGCGTCTTTTGATTTAAACTTTATTAATATAAAACTTCGTAGATATTGTGGTCATAGGCTTAATACACCCACTATCGACACTCTTCTACTGGCAAAATTACTTTTTCCTAGCGAGGAAAACCTTCGTTCTCTGGATTCTTTAGCTAAATATTACAATATTGACCCTATAGGAAGGCACACTGCCCTTGGGGATGCCCTTATTACCGCCCAAATTTACACAAAAATGCTGGACAGTTTATACAAGTTGGGAATAGAGACTACTTATCAGCTGGCCAATCATCTAATGTTTAAACATTTAATCTAAGAAAATAGTAAATAGTTTAAGAACCACGATAATTAAGAGCCTTCAACTTTGAAGGCTCTTTTAATTGATCAAAATTCTTAATTTTATCCACGTTCAAGGCACCCACTTAGATTAGTGGGTGTTGCTTATTCACTCTAATCATAATCAGACAACATACTTACCCTCTGCAATGACTGCAGCGGCAATCTCTTGTCTTAAGGCAATAACATTCCGCGGAGTATAAACCACTAATTTCTTAAGGTCTAAAACTAACGCCTCAAGAGTTTCAGCATCTGCTAGAGCGGATAAGCTTTCCTTAGCAATAAGCTCTAACTTGCCGATTTGAGAATATATGAAAGCATCAGTCAGATCGTTTTTAAGCTTAACTCCAGCTTCACCATGCTTAGCTAGGGCTTTCTGTGCTCTTAACCAAACACTTTCCATAGCAAAGGCTCCCATCGCCAAGTCAGCCAGTCGGCCTAAAATCTCTTGCTGCTTGAGCAGGGTATCTCCATACTTATCGAGTCCCGCTCCAAAAATGTAAAGAAAGATATCTTTAGCCGCCTGGACCAGATCTCTTGTTCCCTCTCGAGTTATTATACCAGAGTTGAGTTGTTCCTTTAGCTTCTCTAAGGCTTGTTTAAGATCTAAATCCCCTTTAGCTACCCGACGCAAGATTGTCGTCGGGATCAAAATACGATTAATTTCATTCGTTCCTTCAAAAATCCGATAAATGCGGGCATCTCTATACAGTCTTTCAATCGGATATTCCGAGATATAGCCATACCCGCCGTGAATTTGCACGCCTTCATCAACAACGTAGGCTAAGGCTTCTGTGGCAAACACTTTGTTCATGGAGCATTCTAAGGCATATTCTTCAATCCCTTTGGCAGCTAATTGCCCTCCATCTGCACCAGAAATGTCCATACTATGTAAAATGTTTTCCAATAAACCTCCAGTCCGATAAACCATGCTTTCTATCGCATAAGTCCTGATCGCCATTTCGGCTAATTTCTCTTTAATCAGTCCGAAGTTGGCGATCGGGGTTTTAAACTGTTGGCGTTCGTTAGCATAAGTTGTTGACAGTTCCAAAGCGAACTTAGCATGGCCCACGGAGTTTGCCGCCAGCTTTTGACGACCCATATTTAAAACATTAAAGGCCACGACATGCCCTCGTCCAATTTCGAACAAGAGGTTTCCCACTGGCACTTTGACATCTTCAAAGACTACAGCCCGGGTAGAGGAGCCTTTGATCCCCATTTTCTTTTCTTCAGCGCCAGTAGACAGCCCGTCTGAGTTGCCATCAACGATAAAAGCGGTAAATTTTTCTCCGTCGATTTTGGCATAGACAATAAAGACATCCGCCATTCCAGCAGTGGTGATAAACTGTTTGCTGCCGTTCAAGATATAAAATTGGCCATCAGCACTGAGTACGGCTTTCGTTTTAGCTGCTAAGGCATCTGAGCCAGCTCCTGGTTCTGTCAATGCATAAGCACCGATTTTTTCACCGCTAGCAAGGCCCGGCAAATATTTTTTCTTTTGCTCAGCATTACCAAAAAAGACGATCGGTAGACTGCCTATCCCAGTTTGGCCACCTTGGGTCATGGCAAACGAACCCGAGCGACCAAATCCTTCAGCAATCAGAGTTGAACTGATTTTGTCTAGGTCCATACCTTCATATTCCTCTGGGATATCTGCGCTCAAAAGACCTAGTTCCCCAGCAGCTTCCAAAAGTTCACGAATTAGACCTTCCTTTTTTGCCTCTAGATCATCCATGCTAGCTAAAACTCTGTCTGTGACAAAGTCGTTGACCATTTTGGCTATCATTCTGTGTTCTTCGGTAAAATCTTCAGGGGTAAAAATATCTTGAGGATCCGTAGGGCTAAGTAAAAAACTTCCCCCTTTAGGTAAATTCATGATTTTCACCTCGCTTGTGTTCATTAAACGCCGAAATGTACTGCATACAACTGAAAGTTATACTTTCTGCCTAGTAAAAAGACGGGAAATCTCAAAAAACAGAGACGTCCCCGTCTTCGATGCGCGATGCACGAACTTTGTCACTCTATACTCGTAGTTAGAATTCAAAGGTGCGATATTTAACATTTGACGTTCATGCTTGATGTAAAACTGCCCACCTAAATCTCTCGCTCTGATCTCTGGCTTCTGACCACTGACCTCTGGAATCATTTATCCGTATAATTAGGTTTGCGTTTTTCTACAAATGCAGACATGCCCTCTTTACGGTCATCACTGGCAAAGGTCAAAATGAAATTTTGAATTTCTAAGGTTAAGGCTGAAGTAAGATCGAGGTTCATCCCAATGTTAATCGAGGACTTCGCCATTTTCATAGCAACCGCAGGCTTTGAAGCAAGTTTTTTAGCAAGTTTTACTGCTTCTTCCATAAGAGAACTCAAGGGAACAACCTTATTGACTAAACCAATATTTAGAGCAGTATTAGCATCTATGATTTCCCCAAGGAAAATCAGTTCTTTTGCTTTGGCGGTACCTATCAAGCGAGGTAAGCGCTGGGTACCTCCTGCTCCGGGAATGATACCAAGATTAATCTCGGGTTGACCAAACTTCGCAGTATCTGAAGCAATCCGAAAATCACAAGCAAGGGTTAGTTCTGTACCGCCGCCTAGACATAAACCGTTGATAGCAGCAATAACTGGTTTTCCAAGACTCTCAATTTTCGTTAAGGCAACAAAGGGATTTTGGCAGAAGGTATGACCTTCCACAGGAGTTAAATTGACCATTTCTGTAATGTCTGCACCCGCTGCCAGAGCTTTTTCTCCGGCACCAGTAATAATAACCGCTTTGACAGAAGGATCAGCTTGGATGTCGTCTATGGCCTGAATCAACTCCTGAAACACTTGGCTACCCAAGGGATTCATGGGAGGCCTATTTAAGGTTATGGTCGCTATTCCATCTTCCTTCGTGAGAATAATTACTTCATATGCCACGGGCATACCCCTTTCTTCAAGAAGCTTGTCTATTGGCAAGCTTCTTTTTAAGGCTAAGTCCGGATACTTCTCGACTTTGTTCGAAAACCAGCTGAGAGTTCCTTTATCGAACTAAAACTTGGCACTTGTGATTAATACTTATAGAAACCTTCACCGCTTTTTTTCCCGAGCTTACCTGCCCGAACCATTTGCTTGATAATTTGAGGTGCGCCATATTGGCTATCCCTAAACTCATCGGCAAAATATTCCATGACAGCATGGTTGATATCAACACCGGTAAAATCCATTAATTCAAAAGGACCCATAGGATAGTTAAGTCCTAATTTAATCGCTGTATCAATATCCTCAACTGAAGCTACTCCTTCTTGTAAGAGACGGGCTGCCTCCACATTCTGCGGAATCATGATCCTGTTTACTATGAATCCCGGCGAATCCTTTTTAACTTCTACCGTTGTTTTGCCAAAGGCCCTTGCTAATTCTGTAGCCGTAGCAATCGTTTCATCAGAACTCTTAATGCCACGAATAATTTCACAGAGCCGCATAATTTGGGCTGGGTTGAAAAAGTGCATGCCGCAAACTTTATCCGGACGGCTTGTTGTGGCGGCTATTTCCGTGATAGACATCGAAGAAGTGTTGGTTGATAAAATAACTTCAGGACGACAGATCCGATCAAGGGCCTGGAAAACTTCTCTCTTAAGATCCATTTTTTCAAGAACAACCTCAATCACAAAGTCGGCAGAAGCCAGATCTTCGAGCTCTGTAGTAGCTTTTATTCTAGCCAAGGTTGCCTGGCGTGCATCTTCCGTCATTTTGCCTTTTTCCACTGAACGAGACATAAGCCTATCCATGTTTTTTATGGACCGATCGATAAAAGCCATGTCAATGTCCCTGAGGATAACATCATAGCCCGACATAGCCGCTAAATGTGCTATACCTGTACCCATTGTTCCAGCGCCTACTACACCAATTGTTTTGATGTTCATTAATAATTCCTCCTCAAAAATTAGATTATTGAGATCTTTAACATCCCCTTAAGAGACCTTGATAACTAAGGCTGCACCAGTGTCGCCGGCGGCGCATCCTGTGAATAGACCATAGCCACCGCCTAGAATAACCAGTTCTTCAATCATTTCCATTATTGTCCGCCCGGCAGTAGGTGCCTGGGGATGCCCATAAACAAGTGAACAGCCGTAATTATTCATCGTCATAACATCAAGACCCATTTCGTTAGCCATGTACAAATCATTGGCCGTAAATGGATTATGCGATTTGATTGCTTTTATGTCCTTGATATCGATACCAGCATTTTTCAAAGCCATTCTTGAGGCAGGCACTACCGCCATCGCCATATGATCCTGTTCGGCACGAGCATAGCCATAGGACATGATTTGGATTTCGATGTTCTTATCGGTACTTAGTTTTAGAGCTTTCTCTCTGGTGGTTACAATAAGTCCACAATTACCATCAGCCGGATGGGTTTGGGCGCCAAATGAGTGTACCCCGCCTGGAATAACCGGTTTCATTGGCGTCAAGCTCTCAAGAGTTGTGGGAGTAATACCTTCATCTGCTTCAACTATTCCCATTTTCTTTTTACTTATTTGATATTCCGCTGGAATCATATAACGTTTTTGGAACGCCCGATCATTAGCCAATGCATCCTGATATTGCTCGTAACGCCTAGCCGTAACTCGATCAACATCTTCCTTGGTAATTCCACCAGCCTTTTTGACCACATTCTCGGCAGTCTGAATCATGGCAACCCCTTTAAAAGGACCTCCGTTAAAATTATCCATAACCCAGCTTTCCGAAATCATTTCGCCACCAGGGCCTTTTGGATTAGGCCAGACTGTTAGAGGACCATTGGAACAACGGTCTGTAAGCAAGCAAAATGAAGTTTCGTAAAGACCTGTCTCAATACCTGTAGCGGCTTGGTTAAGAACAGTCGTGGAAGTAGAGCAGGCCTGAGTAATATGCATGCCAGAAATATCAGGTGTTCCCATTAGAGTGGCCGCCCAAGGGGCATCATAAAAAGTATGAATTTGTCCAATGGTTTTCCCAAAAACAAGGTACTCAAATATCTTCGGATCAATTTCTTTCGTAGCCAGCCATTTTTTGGCTGTTGACCCTGCTAGTTCAACAGCATGTTCATTTTGCAGACTCCCCTGCCAACGAGCAAAGGGTGTACTGTAGTAACCACCATACGGAATATACGCTTTTGAATACATTCGATTCCCCTCCATCATCCATTCATTATTTCTAATGGGTTATTATTATTAATCCTTTGTCATTTCAATTAGCTTTGTCTTCCTTTAGAATTCCTCTCTGTATCTATCCCCTCCTCTTTGTATTTAATTAAGATTGTGGGTTTCAAGAATATACCTTCTACTCATCAGTTTAGATGTAGAAATAGAAAAATATTCCAAATGTAAGAGCGGTTAACCCTATGTTCCAATCTTCCGAATATTCGTTTTAATAATAAGTTTATTATATACTATTATCGACTATAGTACAATTAGAAAATAGAAGTCAGAAGATCCCGTTTTTGCTTGGGAGCTTCCTTCAACGCTCAATCTTAAGTTCCGGATAGCCTTGGCATAAAATCTGCTCCAACTTACTTGACATCAGTTTAGTGATCGAGATCTCGAAAATCTATAACACGTTTAGCTTTACCTTCACTACGTTCCAAGGTCTTAGGAGCAACAACTTTGATACGGGCACTGAGGCCTAGTATTTGGTGTAATTCGGAACCGGTCTCTTCTTGCACCTTTTCCATAGCCTCAGCGCCTTGCGCGAATAATTCTTTTGTACATTCCACTTGGACTTCCAGATCATCCATATAGGTGGATCCGCGGTCCACAACAATAACATATTGGGGTTCAAGTCCCTTAATGGTTAAGATCACATTCTCGATCTGAGAAGGAAAAACGTTGACTCCTCTAATAATTAACATATCGTCTGTTCGTCCGGAGATACGTTTCATGCGAGCTGTGGTTCGTCCGCAGGCACAGATATCCGTATCAATGATGGTACGATCTCTGGTTCTAAAGCGCAAGATTGGGAAGCCTTCTTTAGTGAGAGAGGTAATCACCATTTCCCCTTGACTACCCTGTGGGCAAGATTCTCCAGTATCAGGATCAACGGTTTCTACTAAGAAGTGGTCTTCACAGATATGTAAGCCGTTATGATAAGGACATTCTGATGATACTCCGGGACCAATCATTTCAGTGAGTCCGTAACAGTCATAGGCTTCTAAGTTGAGTTTTTCTTCGATTTTACGTTTCATTTCTATAGTCCAAGGTTCAGCTCCGAAAAATCCTACTCTGAGCTTAAGATCCCGAACAGGATCAACACCGAGCTCTTTGGCTTGTTCAGCAAGTACTAAGGCATAGGATGGAGTACAAGTGACAACTGTTGCTCCAAGATCTTGCCAGAGCATAACTTGACGTTTACTGAGTCCACCAGATACCGGAACAACAGCTGCACCTACACGCTCAGCTCCATAGTGAAAACCTAGTCCGCCAGTAAAGAGGCCATAGCCATAATTATTGTGAACAATATCAGCATCTGTTACCCCCGCTGAAGTATATACGCGCGCCATTAGTTCAGCCCAAGTGTCTAAGTCTTTGGCTGTATAACCAACGACAACCGGTTTGCCAGTTGTGCCGCTCGAAGCATGCATGCGGACGATTCTGTCCATGGGTTCTGCAAACATTTCAAAGGGATAATTGTCGCGAAGGTCATATTTTGTAGTAAAGGGTAGTTTATTTACGTCTTTTAAACTTTTAATATCTTGGGGTTTGACACCTAGTTCGTCCATTTTCTCCTTATAGAATGGAATTCTACTGTAACATCGTTCGACTGTTTTTTTGAGCCTTTCGAGTTGTAACTTTTCAAGTTTGGATCGCGGCATGGTTTCATGTTCTCGATCCCAAATTAAACATTGTTTAGCACCAAGTTCAGGTCTTCTCACCCTCATTAAGGGACCCTCCTTATTTAGCATTATCACTTACCTAGGTTCACTAATTGGTTCCAAAATTTTGTGACCTCTCAATTATCTTAGTCATAATATATCAAATATTCACGCAATTATATTGTTTGAGCAAATCAACTGTTCATTTTAAAGGTTTTACGATGGAAAACTGCCGTTGAATGGGTTTTAACCCAAGTGGCAGTGGACGTAATTTGACTGTGAACGGTTTTCTGGACCCTAAAGCGACTACCTGAGCACTTGGCAGGACTTTACAACTCAGTATTATTTGATAAAATTAATATACCATTCTAAATTTTCTGATAATTGTCCACATGAAAGGAGGTGTATCTATGTTAGGGTTAACTGACCCAGGAGTAATAGCTGCTTATCTCTTATCAATCGGCAGTGCCCTTCTTTGTGTAGTATATGGAGTAATGAACTGGGAAAAGGATTAAGAAGCCTATGTATAGAAGGAGGGGATTTAATCAATGGGCGTTTTTTATACCATTCTGGCTATCTACGTAGTGATCGTTGCATTCCTAGGTTATCTAGGGTATAAACATACTAAATCTTCGAAGGATTATATGGTGGCAGGTGGAAATATTCACCCTTATGTCATGGGAATGGCTTATGGGGCAACCTTTATCTCTACCTCGGCCATTGTAGGATTTGGTGGGGCTGCTGGTTTTTTTGGAATGAGTATGTTATGGCTAACCGTCGCCAATATTTTTGTAGGAATATTTATTGCCTTTGTTTTCTTTGGCAAAAAGACGCGTGCTCTGGGGCAGAAATACGGAGCCTTTACTTTTCCTCACCTCTTAGGATCACATTATGAATCTATCTTTATTCGCCGTTGGTCAGCAGCACTCATGAGTATCGTCTTACCCATTTACGCTGCCGCAGTGATGATCGGTGGTGCAAGATTCTTAGAACAAACCTTAAAGATGGACTATACTACCGCACTCTGGGTTCTCTCTCTCGCAGTTTTAGCTTATGTCTTTTTTGGTGGCCTCAGAGGAGTTGTTTATACAGATGCCTTCCAGGGCACTTTGATGTTCATTATGATGTTCCTGCTAATCATTTTAACCTATAAGATGTTAGGTGGAGTCTCTGCCGCCCACGCTAAGTTAAACGCAATGAATAGTTTAGTCCCTGCGGCGCTAGCTAAACAGGGCATGGTCGGCTTTGCCTCAATGCCTAAGTTTCTATCTCAAAACTGGTGGTTTGTCATATCAACCTTAGTTCTTGGGGTTGGAATTGGTGTTTTAGCTCAACCTCAACTCATCGTTCGCTATATGACCGTTAAATCTGGCAAAGAATTAAATAGAGCCTTAGCTTTTGGTGGGGTATTTATTCTTTTCATGACCGGTGTCGCCTTTACAGTAGGTGCTCTTTCAAATGTTTACTTTTATGAAACAACCAAAAAAGTTTCTATGATGGCTTCTGCCGTCGGAGGTGCTCCTCCTAACACGGATAAAGTCATCCCCTTGTTTCTAACTCAAGCTTTTCCCTCCTGGATTTATTACTTCTTCTTGCTAGGGCTTCTGGCTGCAGCTATGTCGACCTTGAGCGGCCAGTTCCACTTTATCTCAACCTCAATCAGTTATGACCTGCTTGGCAAAACCAGTAAAGACGATTCCGGCAAAACAATCTGGTTAGCCCGGATGGGTTTGATTGTCGGTTTTGTGATTACCGTCTTTGTGTCCTTTCAATTACCGGGAAGCATTATTGCTATTGGAACTTCAATCTTCTTCGGTCTTTGCGCTGCTGCATTCCTTCCCATGTATATAGGAGCACTTTGGTGGCAGCGTTCTTCAAGATCCGGTGCGCTATGGAGTATGATAGCAGGATCCCTTATTTATCTCTTTATGTGTATCTTTGTCAATGCTAAGGAATCGGCAATCTTTGGCTTGACTAAAGCCCTTTTCGGAACAGTCTCTCTAGCTGGAACTGGCTCCTTAAGTTATATCGATCCACTGATAGTAGCTCTACCTGCCAGTGCTGTGATTTTCATTATCGTGACTTTATTAACTGAACCTATGAGTAATGTTAGAACCAATGCCATAAAACAGTAAACTCGTAGAACCCACCCCCACTTATAGAAGCTTGTAAAAGCTTGTAAAAGCTTGTAGAAAGTGGGGGGCTTACGAGTGGATAAATGACGAACAAGTTTTAGTTTTGGCGGAAAACGCACGCGCGTTCTTCCGTCTATTTTTTATTTCCCAGGCGCTCGAAAAATGCTTGAAGTAAAGATTGGACTTGTCCCTCTTGCAAAAATCGGGTATCCGACATGTCGGCCTCAAAGACCATACCAGGTAAACCGGTCAGTTCAGTAATTTGTTTTCTTTTGTCATAAAGACCAAAAGAGTTGGGCTTACAACTACGATTAGAGAACAAGACAAAGCCGTCACAGTTGTAATGTTTTATGAAATCTAATTTTAGTTTAACTCGATAGTCAAAACCTCGGTTGACAAATGACTCTGAATATACTTCTGCTAACGTTTGCAGCGGATGAGCGAGGTCAAACTTCATAGCCCAGGAATGGGTATACTGGGATGCAACCACCAGTGCATTATTGGCAGCAAACATATCTGAGAACCAACGCAAGCGTGGCCAGACTGGAATATGATCAAAGTAAATTTTATACTGTTCATTAGGAATCGCATAGATTTTTTTCTCCACTCGTTCCTCTAGCTCCTGTTTTAATTGGCGATAATAGTCAACGGCCATTTGAGTACCACGCCAGGTGACAATCGGAGCCATATGAAAACAAGCATCAAAAAAACCGAACGGGGCGGGTTTCAAAGCTGCCATTTCCAAGCAGTCATTCCAGAGTTGGCAAGCTTCATTGGATAGCTTCAACACTTCCTGGAGCCGGTCGAAATCAAAACGACGCTTTGTATTAACCTCAAGAAATTCAATCATCTCCTGAAGCTGATGAATAACATAGTTTTTACTATGGTCAGATACTCCGTTTTCAATCAGGGGCGAATCCAGCAAAAAATAAGGTGCCTTATAAAAACGGCCGGCTGCTTCAAACCACTTGGGTAAACTGCCACACTGGGTATTACAGCTCAGAAGCAAATCCGGAGACAGGATTTGTCCTACCAAATGCTCAGAAGTGTAAGCATCACCTAGGCCGCATCTGGCATAGCCGCATAGGTCTTGAAAGTAACCCTTGCTTTCCGCTGCCTCGGAGAGTTTATCGGCCACTTTCCGAGCAGCAGCCAAGGCTCCAAAATTCTCTGGATAATAAGGGAAAAGATCCATTGCATAAACAATTTCGACTGGGAAAACTGCTGTCACCCAAACTACAGGTATACTCTCTCGGCGGCATTCCTCACCCCGAGCATAATATTTAGCCATTAATTCTTTCATAAGACCTGCTGTTTTGAAAGGCTCACTCAAATAAATCCCCCCCGATCATTTCTATAAAAGCTTCCAGTCTGGTCCTGATCTGACCTAAGGAAAGATTGGTAAACTCCGTCTCAATACGCATATTTGGAATTCCTGCTAAATCCAGAGCCACGCGCATATCATTATAATCATAATTCTCCGGTTCACAGAATTTAAGGTGGAGAAAGATCATTCCCTGAGCTTTGGACCTTTGCACTAAATCGATTAGGAACCGCCGCCGTTCGTATTCCGGATTATCATAGCCGCCAAAAGGAATCTTGCTGAGCTGACGATCCGCTAACGCTTCTAAAGGATCACCGTCTTCAACGGCGTCCGGTCCTAGATAACGGTTCCCAGTCAATAAGTCATCACCGACAACCACGCCTCCTGACTCTTCGATTAAATCCATAATCTCCGGTGGTTCCCAAACCCCACCTGAGATAACAAGTCTAACTTGGGAACCAGCCTGAACTGTAGCCTTAGCTAATCTTGGCTCCATATCCTTTATCAGATCACGCAAAAGTTGGCTATGATCCTCCTTATCCATATACATCGCAGCTTTGATTATGGTATAAGCTTTACGTGAAGTTATCAGTTCCGGATGACTGGTATGGATTTCAAACATCTGGCGTAATAATTTACGATTCTCGTTAAATATTCGAATTGAGGCCTGTATTTTTTCATTCGTAATAACTTCTCCGGTCTGTTGTTCAAGATTAGTTTTTAAACGAGCCAATTCTTCAGTGAGATATTTTCGGGCGCTGGGACGGTTCACCTGTCTAGGCATTAAGAAGTTTTCAATATAGGGAGTTTTGCAAGTTTTACGCCAAATACCCACCATCATTCTAGTTGTGTCACAGGTATGAGGAATTAGAATACCGTCCAGAAAATCAAGGTCCCCACGCAAACCCATCTCCAGTGAGCTGCGCATAAGTGAACAAGCCCACACTTGGAGATGAGTATCGGCTAAACGAATATTACTGTTAGAACCTAGAATACCTACCGGAAAAGCCCCCGCAGCGTGTATTAACTCTTCAGGCACATCAGACAGCAGCCAGCCAATAACCTTTTGGCCTCGTGCCTTCCGCCTAAGGGCTTCATCATATGGAGAAGCTACCGCGGCAGCAAATTGATTAAAATAATTCTCAATACTCATTATTTGCCTCCCCTTATATACTCCTAATTATTCAAAACTACCGATGACTTAGGATATGAATAGTAGCTATCACCTCCAAATACTAAAAAATAGCAACAAAAAAAGACTATATATCGATACCCTATTGGGACGAAAACCGTAGCCTTTCGCGTTACCACCCAACTTGACCAATTAATGGTCCACTCAGTAGGTACAGAATAATTTGTTGTTCACAATGAAAGAGGGTAAAAAAATAAACTTCTCGACCCCGTAGGGACGAGAAGTATTTCTCGCGTTACCACCCAACTTGACTTCGAAGAAGTCCTCTCTCAAAGGTGCCGAAACAAACTCCGATACCTCCTTCACCTAACGGGGAAGAACCGTCCAATCCTACTTGGCGAACCGTTCAGATGGCAACTCCGGAGCGAACTTCAATTACTGTCACCTATAGAAGAGCTTTCAGTCAGCGACCCTTCCTCCCTGAAAATTAACGTGTAATTTACTTTTCTCCATCATAGTCTTTGCAGATGTTTATTCAATTGACTATATGGTATTAGATTATGAGCTTTGTGTTAATACACATTTTCAAACTTTTGGCAAAAAAACCAAATTGTCGGTCAAGTAGTTACCGTACAATAATCGGTTCCCTTGGCGACAAGGTCAGGTAGCGAGCACCTTCGTCTCCCTCAACGACAACAGTATCCTCAATTCCTACTGCCCCTAAACCTGGGAAAACGAACTTAGGCTCGATTGCCACAACCATTCCAGAGACTAACACCTCTTTGGCACCCCGGCTAATTGTTGGTAACTCATCGAGTTCCAGCCCAATTCCATGCCCGATAAAAGCAACACGTGCTTGACCAAAACCCATAAAGTTTTGTTCATACGGTGTATTTTCTTTGACCCAAGTCATAATTTCAGCATAGATTTCCCCTGCGATCCTTCCTGGTATCATAGCTTTACGCAATCTTTCTTCTACCTCTAAAATGATTTCATGCGCTGCAAGTAGTTCCGGAGACATATTACCATAAGCCATGAGCCGAGTCTGATCTGTTTGATAACCATTGACTACTGTAACAAAATCCAGAATAATTGACTCCCCTTCTTGGATAATAGCCTTAGAAGGTCCTTGGGGGAAAGCAATCGATGCTCCCTTGCCAACGATTGGACCGTCAAAACATCCTGGAACCGTAGCCCTCGAACCAGAAAATATCGCACCAAAGTGAAATTCAGAATTAAAGCCGCGCACCCGTGAATATCCTTCATGACCTGCAGCCCGTGCTTTTTGCTCTAGGTGTGAGTCAAACTCAACTTCAGTTATCCCAGGGCGTAAAATTTCTTGAGCATAGGCCAATACTTGTGGATATACAAGAGCTGTTTCTTCTAAACGGGCTATTTCCCATGTAGATTTAGTAGCCCTTTGTAAACGAATAAATGGGGAAACATCAACAAAACGGATTTCCTGAAACGCTTTACGGTAGCGTTCATATTGGCTAACAGGTAAGACATCAAACTCTAGGCCCAATACTTTAGGCAAGGGTAAACTGGCCTCTTTAAGATAACCCGGGATTTTAGAAAGCCCCAAAAGTGGTATTACCCTCCAATCCGTTTCTTCTTCGGCTCTGGCTACATCACGATAGGCCATAACAAGTGGTTGCCCAACCTGGGGAATATAAATATGAATATTTTGAGCTGTTCCACTATAATACAAAGTATCAGCCCTCTGTACTAATAATGCCCCATCGAACCCTTCCCTTTGCAACGTTTCCTGTAAATTATTTACCCTTTGTTGTAATTCGGACTCCGGAACCTTCATTGTTTGCCTCCTCAACTAAAGCTATTAGCGCTTTCATTATAATAATACATCATTCTCCATCTGATCAAAGTTTTCCTGCATCTTCAACAAGCAATACAGCACCATAACCGATCTGCTTTATAGAAAAGAATTATTGTTTTTCATACAATGCTTTAGCAAAGAGTGCTGCGCCCAAGGCTCCGGCAATTTGGGTATCATATTTGGGTTTAAGGGCTTCTACTCCCAGGAGCCTTTCTAGCCGTTTAACTATACCGGCATTCTTGGCGATTCCACCGGTGATAGCAAAGTTTTTTTCCATTCCGTTACGCTCTAACAAATTGACTACCCGACGGGCCATGGCTAAGCAGTAGGCTGCTAGGACTTTTTCTTTAGACCATCCTTGCCGTAACAGCCCTGTAGCTTCTGTCTTAGCAAATACAACGCAGGTACTCGATACCGGTATGGGTTCTTCTTCAACATTTAGAGACATTTCTCCAACATCCTCGATAGAGACGGATAATAAGTTAGCGAATACTTCCATTCCACGTCCAGTTCCTGCGGCACATTTATCATTCATTAGGAAGGAGGTGACTTTTCCTTTTTCATCACAGTGGATGGCTTTACAGTCTTGCCCACCCATATCCAACAAAGTCCGTAGAGTGGGTCCATACATGAAGTTTGCTCCTCTAGTATGACAAGCAATTTCAGTAACAGTTTTATCGGCAAAAGGTACGTTTACCCTGCCATAACCCGTTCCTACGGTAAATTTAACCTCTTCTAAGGTTAGTCCAGTACCTTCCATTGCCCAGTTCATGGCATTCGTGGCGGAACTTAGGCTGTCCGATCCGGTCCGCATATTTGAATAGGCATACAACTCACCATCAACACAAATAACGGCCTGAGAACTAGTTGAACCGACATCTACACCTGCTGTGACTAATTTACCTGTCCAATCGATATCTGGGTTCTTCCAGTTATATTCTTTCCATCTCCAGTACTCTTTTTTATTATTCACAGTCTCACTCATACTTTGAACCTCCTCTCTTTTACCCTATTTCTACTGCATACAGTGCTGCTCCTAAGGCACTGATAAACTCGGGATATTCCGGAACGATGATAACTTTGGCCAAGTCTTCACTTAGGGATTGGACTAACCCTATATTTTTACCTGGGCCGCCGATGAGTGCTACGTCGTCGACGATCCCAACTCGGCGCACAATTGAGCTAACTCGGTTCGAGACTCCATCATGCACAGCTTTGGCAATATCCTCTATTGCGGTATTTTGATGGATTAATGAGACGACTTCTGATTCGGCGAATACGACGCACTGGGCGTTCATCGGGACTTTTTTGGTATGTTTCATAGACAGTGGACCCATTTCCTCTGCGGTAGTTTGCAAGGCTCTTGCCATGGATTCGACGAAAGATCCTGCTCCAGCAGCACATTTTTCATTGGTGGCAAAGTCGGATATTTTACCCTCTAGGGTAAGCTTAATCGCTCGGCCTTCTTCTGCTCCCAAGTCGATAATAGTGTTGACGGTTGGTACTACAAATCTGGCTCCTCGAGCGGCAGCTTCTACCTCTGTAACATAAGCTTGAGCAAATTTAATTTCACTGCGCCCTACACCCGTTGAGGCTAGTGCTGCTACATCCTTTGCCTTTAAACCGGCCTGTCCCAACGCATTAGTAAAGGCTTCTGTAGCCGCCTCGTTGATCTCAAAACCTGTTAAGGTCATGTATCTGCTAATGACTTCTCCATCTTTGAGTACCACTACTTTTGTGCTTCTGTTTCCACTATCAATTCCTACAGTAATCATTTTACTTAACTTACCTCCTTATATTTAGATGCCTGAGATCAAAAGTCAGATACGACTTGATCTATGTCCTTCTTGCTCCTGCTGATCTACTATCTTCCTTTATCGCCCCTAATAAAGCAACTGTTTTCATGATAGTGAGAGCCCCAAGGGGGGGTTAATAGTTCCTAGCATCTTATTATAGCCTTTTTTGAATTTGTCGGCACAACTTCTGGTATCAAAGGCACTTTTGTCCACCTAGTTAAATACTAGTTGTTATTCAACTGCTATCTCTGAAACACTACAAACTCGCGTTATTAAACGCGAGTTTGTTAGAAAATAAATTCTCGAAAGAGTGGCGTAGTGAATTCGTCAAGCTAAAGCTGAACATCGAGTCTTCGGTGACGAAAGCCTCCAGTGGAGGGTTTCGCCGAAGCCGCACGTCCCAAAAGGAACTCTTAGCGGCGAAGTCGGACTCTACCCCCACCGAAGCGGAGTACGAGGACCCACTCCCACTTGAAGAAGTGGGAGTCTTACGATTGGATAAATTTCTAGTAAGCTTAAATGGGAAATCCCTGGGTTCAGTCCATCTTACTGTCTCAAGACGACCTGAATAGTGGTGTTTAGGGACAAACAACCGATCTGATACCCTCACCGGAGCGTAAGAAATCTAAGCCCTCATTAATTTGGTCAAGTGTAAAGCGTTTAGTTACCATGGGTACTAATTGGATTTTTCCATTACGAACCAGCTCGATTGCTTTTGGATAATCTTGTAAAGAACAGCCTAAAGAACCCACAACTTCCATTTCTCGATACATAACCTTGCTAGCATTTAGTGACATCGGACTTGGCGGATAACCTACGATGACTAGGCGCCCGCCGTTTCGTACAAGATTAAAAGCAGTTTCCAGTGTTTTCGGATTGCCAATACATTCCATAGCAATATCTACTCCAGCGCCAACCGTCGCTTTCTTGACTGCTTTAACAAACGCTTTATCATCGGGATAATCTTTGGGATTAAAGATACCAACAGCACCTAAGTCTTTAGCCTTGTCCAATTTGAATTGCATAATATCAACAGCATAGACAGAGGCACCCGCAGCATTAGCAAGTTGGACAAGGTTTAAGCCAACCCCTCCACAACCAAAGACAAGTAAAGTATCACCAGGTTTCACACCGGACCGGTTTTTTACAGCATGGAAAGGTGTAGTAATAGCATCGGCAATAATAGCAGCTTCAATCAAAGGGATTTCATCTGGTAAATGAAAGAGATTATTTGCAGGAGCTTTGACATATTCTGCATAGCCACCATCTACATCGTTCCCAAACATCTTCATTTTTTCACAAGTATTGCCACGTCCTTGACGACAAGGGCCACATTCACCACAGGCCATAACCGCTGGCAATAAAACATGATCCCCGACTTTGAATGTTGTAACATCTGGGGCGACTTCAAACACAGTACCAGAGATCTCATGTCCTAAGATCAAGGGTGGCTTCTTAAAAGTAGGAGTACCATGGTCAATATAGCCTATATCTGTGTGACATAGTCCGCAGGCGGCAACCTTAACTAAAACTTCACCAGTTCCAATGACTGGCATTGGAACTTCCTCTACTTTAAGAGGCTGATTAGGACCATAAAATACAGCTGCTTTCATTATAAATACACCTCCAATTATTCATGGAAATATTCTTCCTTATATTGGATATCTACGATACCCTTTGGGCTTAGAGTGCATTAGGTAAACCTGTTGCTCACTGAGCTTCCCAGTAAATAATTCCAGCATTACTCCTAATCCGAACACGCTCTTGAACCCTTAGCCAACCCAAATGCCCTAGTGTTTCCGAAAGAGCTAACCAAGTGTGATATCGCCCGCCGCTAGGAAATAATTCGTTGGCTATAGAAAATGCACTCAAGCGTTGAGCACCTATAATTCGGAGGACTTGCTCACTTCGTTTAGCCATACGGTTAAATTGATGCTCAATTGCTTGGTCAACTGATAGGATCGGTTTGCCATGTCCTGGATAAGCTTTAGAAGCTCCAAGCAGGGCAATCTTTGTCATAGACTCCTGCAACCTTACCAAGCTCAAGTCTCTATCTTCCCCATAAATATTAAAGACTGGGTTTGGAGTAATTTGCTGCAGTAAGGTATCACCAGTGAACACTACGCCATTTTCTACAAGCTGAAAACAACAACTACCGGGTGTATGCCCAGGTGTATGAATTACCTTAATGGTCAGACCAAGAAGTTCTAAGTCAGTACTCTGTGACAAAGAGCGGATACAAAACACCGATAAGGGCTTAAACTCTCTCTCTGAGGCTACTACTTCACTTATCAAACTTGCTATCCGGCTCTTTTGGACACCGAGTTTTTCCAAAAAGGGAATGGCTGGCTCAGGGTCTTCAAAAAAAGGATTCTCTAAAGTACCGGTTAATTTATGTCTATCAGCGGGATGGACCCAAACCTGGGCACCTGAACGTTCCACAATTTGCGCTGCAAAGCTAAAATGGTCATAGTGCCCATGGGTTACCAAAATGTGTCGAATATCCTCCCAACTGACTTCAGCTTTTTTCAGAGTAGCTTCGAGTATATCCAACGCTTGAGGGGCATTTGGACCAGTATCTACTAGGATGGACTGATTATTTTCGAGTTTTATGAGGTAAGCGTTGGCCTTAAACCCAACACCTGGAATTGGTACCTTGTACTCATAGATCTGCATCCCATTGTTCTCCGTTTCGTTACCTTCAGTCTCCGTTTAGTACAGCGCCTCAATAATAGTAGCCATACCTTGCCCACCACCGATACAAAGTGTAACCATCCCATAGCGGCCATTACGTCGACGCAGTTCATAAAGAAGAGTCGTCATTAAACGAGCTCCGGTTGCTCCGATTGGATGTCCTAAGCCAATGGCACCACCATTGACATTCGTTTTCTCCATGTCAAGCCCAAGTTCCCGAATAACTGCCAATGATTGTGAAGCAAAAGCTTCATTCAATTCAATTAAGTCAATATCGGCTAAACTAAGCCCAGCTTGTTTTAAAGCTTTACGTACTGCTGGTATGGGACCAATTCCCATGATTTGCGGTGGTACTCCAACTGCTGCATCTGTAACAATTCTAGCCAGAGGCTTGATACCTAATTCCTTAGCTTTTTCAGCAGACATCAGTACCACTGCCGCAGCAGCATCATTACGGCCACAAGAATTACCTGCTGTAACGGATCCGCCTTTCTTAAACACTGGTTTTAAACTTGCTAGTTTTTCCAGCGTCGAAGCTCTTGGCCCTTCATCCGTATCAAAAATAACCGTGCCTTTTCGAGTCTTGATCTCAATAGGTAGAATTTCATCCTTGAAAACCCCTGAAGCTAAGGACCTTTGACATCTTTCCTGACTCTGGAAAGCGAACTTATCCTGATCCTCTCGCGAAACATTATATTTTTCGGCCACATTTTCAGCAGTATCACCCATCGAAACACTGCCATAAATCGAAGAAGGTTGCCCACCTGGGCCTGCTTCTGTCAAGGAATCAACTAATACCCCATCTCCAGCACCATACCCATAGCGCGCATTTTTAAGGTAAAAGGGTGCCCGACTCAAACTTTCGGTTCCCCCGGCCACAATCACTGCAGATCTTCCGGTCTGGATTTCTTGGGTTCCATTGCTGATAGCTTTTAAACTGGCAGCACATTGACAATGGACTGTATAGGCAGAGGCATCTTCCGTAATTCCCGCCAAAAGTGAACAAACGCGAGCGATATTTGCGGCTTCAGTCGTTTGACGCGACCAACCCATGATAGCTCCCTCTACTAAATCAGGACTTACACCTGCCCGAGCAACAGCCTCTTTTACGATAAGACCACCAAGTTCTTGGGGCGTAATGTCTTTAAGTGTTCCTCCGATATTACCAAGTGGCGTTCTTACGGCACTGACGATTACAACTTCTTGCAATTCTGGTCCCCCCCTTTTTATTAACTTAATATTCATATAGTGAACTCGTTCAAACAAAGTCGAGACTTCAGTGACGTAAGTCTCCAGTGGAGACTTACGCCGAAGGCGCAGTACCACAAACGGATACTTTCGCGCCGTAGGATGACTTACGCTGAAGGCGCTGGACCCTGAAAATACTTTAGCACTGTAGGATGGATTCAACCCCTTCGCCTTCGAGTGTTCGTATTGGGAAGGCGACTCGGCGAAACCAATCCTCAGCGGAATTGTAATCGTTTATGGCCGTGTTTCGGAATAAAATACTTAGCGATTAGGCGCGTCGCTTAGCGCATGATCATGCCACCCTCAATACAGAGAATCTGCCCAGTAATATAACTCGCATCTTGAGATGCCAAAAAGACAAAACCACCCGCCATTTCCTCCGTTTGCCCGAATCTGCCCATGGGTATTTTATCTAAATACTTAGCACTCAAGGTTGGATCTGTAGAAATTTTTTCCGTCATTTTTGTGACAGCAAACGGAGAAATCGCGTTAACCGTAACTCCGTATTTAGCTAATTCCCGTGCCGCAGATTTTGTCAAAGCATTTATTCCACCTTTAGCAGCTGCGTAATTCACTTGCCCGATCGTGCCTTGTAACCCAGCTGAAGAAGTCACATTGATGATTCGACCATAACCACGGGCTTTCATGTCTCCTGCTACAGCCTGCATGCAAAGGAACGTTCCTTTCAAGTGGATATTTATAACGTCATCCCACTGCTCTTCGCTCATTTTGAGCATCATAGCGGGTTTACTTAAACCAGCGTTATTGACTAAGATGTCAATTTGGCCCAGTTCCTCTTTAACTTTTTGAACCATTGCGAACACTGATTCTTTTTTCGCAACATCCACAGTAGCTACGCATGTTTTACGTCCAAGCGCTTCAATCTCTCGCACAACATCATCGTCACGAGTGATTGATCGACTAACTAGCGCCACATCTGCGCCCTCACTAGCAAAGGCCAAAGCAACAGCCTTGCCTATGCCATCCTTCGCACCTGTTACTAAGGCTACTTTTCCTGCAAGTTTCATCTCTTTTCCCCCATTAAATTATTTCACTTACCCTGCCAGACTGGTTTGCGTTTTTCCATAAAAGCGTTTAGCCCTTCTAAGGCATCCGCGCTAGGCATTAATTCATTCAGGTAAATATCATCAATAGCCTTTAGTCCCTCAACAAAGCCCTTATTCAGGCCGGCCTTGATGGCCTTTTTGGTGTACGCCAGCACTAATGGGCTCATTGTCATAAACTTCTGTAAAAATTGCTTCACGCCTTCGTCAAAGGAATCCACGGGTAGAACAGCGTTCACCAACCCCAACTTATCAGCCTTGGCGGCATCGAAGACCTCGCCTCCCAAAAGCAATTCCATAGCATGGGGCATAGAGGTTAATTTGGGAAGCATGTAGGCAGCTATGGGTGGAAATACTCCGACAGCTATTTCTGGTTGTCCGAACTTCGCCTTTTCCGAAGCTACGACCATATCACAGAAAAGCACCAGTTCATATCCTCCACCCAAAGCCGCACCATTAACAGCTGCCACAATAGGTTTATCGTTATTATACATATTATGGAATATGCTGTCGAAGACCTCAATCATTTTTGCCACCTTATCAGGTGTGTGATCCGCAACGTCTACACCGGCTGAAAAGACCTTCCCTTCTGCATTTAAGAGGATAAGTTTAGCGGTTTGCCCTTGGGCCCAGACAAATGCGTCGGCGATTTCCTCCATCATAGGAATAGTCAAAACATTAAGTGGCGGTTTGTTTAGGGTTATGGAAATCAATCCATCCACATTATTCACCTTGATAAAATCATAACTCATACGATACCCTCCTTTTCACATCTTTATCGTCATAGTATTAATCGTTGCTTATATTCCCACTCGCGTTTGCTCCAAAGAAGGTGTAGGAAATGCGAGCGCTTTAGTTAATACATAAGCCGTTTGGAGTGCCTCTGTAGGGCAAAGAGGAAAACATTCTTTGCAGTTCCAGCACTCCTGGGAAGCTATCTCAGGAATGAAGCATATCTCCCGAGTTTTGCCTTTGTCAACAAAGGCAATAGCGTTCTTCTTTTTGACCTCGGCACAGTATCTTACACATAGACCACAATGAATGCAAAATGAGGAATCTTTTTCAAAACGGTCTTTGTTTGCTCCATACTCTATAGCCAAATCCTGCAAATCAAAGGCATCCGGAGCATGAGCCAGCAATAGCTCCAAGATCATTTTGCGAATTCTAGCTAACTTCTCAGACCTGGTTCTGACGACCAAATCTTTGGCCACAGGGTAAAGGCAGGCAGCAACATAATTTGTCCAGCCGCGAACGTCTGCTTCTACTGTGCAAAAGCGGCAACCCCCATAAGGTTCTAATTTCTCATGGTGACAAAGTGTCGGAATCGATATTCCCGCTTGTTGTGCAGCCTGTAAAACGGTCATGCCTTCACTTGCCGTAACTTCTTTTCCGTCAATCTGTAAAATAATTTCACTCATTTTTCTATGCTCCCTCTAATGCGATCAGTTCCTTGCAGGAATGTGCCGGGCACCGCTTCTCCTTGATGTTCGCCTCAAATTCACCTCTAAAGTATTTTAACATGCTCAATATCGGGTTTTGAACGCTCCTGCCCAGCGAGCAAAGGGCCGCTGCGCCGAGTACCTCAGCTAAATCCTCCAAAAGCTCAATATCCCCTTCTCTTCCCTTGCCCTTAGTGATATTAGTCAGGATATTAAGCATCTGCCTGATGCCTTCACGACATGGAACGCATTTGCCGCACGATTCCCCAGAGAGGAAATCAATGAAGTACCTAGCGACCTCAACTAAACAGGTATCTTCATCCATTAGCAGCATATCCCCTGCCCCCATTGAAGCTCCCAGTTTTGACAGCACATCAAAATCCAGCGGGTTGTCGATGAGGCTCTCGGGAATAGTCCCTCCCATGGGTCCTCCAAAGTGAATCGCTTTAAGTTTCTTTCCGTTTGGAATTCCACCACCAAAGTCGTAGACAATTTCTCTGAGCGAGGTACCCAAAGGAACTTCTACTACAGCTGAATTACATACATGACCTGATAAGGATACGAGTTTTGTCCCCTTGCTCCGCTCTGTCCCGATACTGTTATACCATTCGGAGCCCTTAGCGATGATCTGAGGCACATTAGCCCAAGTTTCCACATTGTTCAGGTTACTCGGCCTATCCCAAATACCATTTACCGAAGTACGGATATATTTTGGTTTTGGCTCCGGTGCTTTTCCTTCTATTGACCTCATTAAGGCACTGGACTCGCCTGATACGAAGATCCCGACATCAAAATGCACCTCAACCTTAAAGTTGAAACCGGAGCCAAGGATATTTTCACCCAGCAGGCCGTACTCCTCCGCCTGGGCAAGGGCAATATCTAGATTCTTTCTTAGCTCCGGAGTATCATGCCGGGTGTAAATGAAGCCTTGATGTGAACCTATAGCATACGCACCGATGATCAAGCCTTCCAGCACGCTATGCGGATTTCCCTGAAAGAGAGCTCTATCCATAAACGCCCCAGGCTCCCCTTCATGAGCGTTCACAATAACATACTTCACTTCGTTGGGGGCATTACGGGTAGTCTCCCACTTCCTACCTGCAGGGAAGCCACCGCCGCCCCGTCCGCGCAAGTTGGCTTTCTGTACTTCTTCAAGGACTTGCACAGGGCTCATCTCAAGCAGAGCCTTGGCTAACGCAGAATAGCCGCCAATCGCCAGGTAGTCATCGATGCTCTTAGGATTAATCTTTGCGTTATTACCCATCAGAACCCGCATCTGGTTTTTATAGAAAGGTATTTCAGCCATCTGCGCTACTTTTTCACCAGTATGGGGGTCTGTATAAACCAAGCGGTTGATTACTTTTTTCTCAATAATAGTCTGGGAAATTATCTCCGGGACATCCTGCGGCTTAACCTCTAAATAGCAGATTTCTTCAGGATAAATAACAACAATCGGCCCTTTTTCACAAAAGCCATGGCAGCCGGTGGCTATTACATCCACTTTAGCTTCTAACGATTGTTTCCTGATTTCTTCTTTAAAGGCGTTAATAACTAGGCCGTTACCGAGGCCGAGACAGCTGAGTCCCGCACATATAGCGATACTAGGCTTATCGGGATCTTTTTTTGACAAGATGCCCTGCCTGAGTTCTTCCAATTCAGCAGCCGAATTTATCCTTGTCATAATCTTCCCTCAATCATATTTTTTTAACGCCTCTGCTATCTCGTTAGGCGATATCCTACTGTGAGTCTGATCATCAATTTTTAGCATTGGACCACAAGTGCAACAGCCTTGGCAGTTAACGGTCTCCAAACTAAACTTCTGATCCGCATCCGTTTCACCAGGTTTAATTCCAGTCAGGTCTTGCACCGAGTCGAGAACACTCTGCGCACCACGAATATGACAGGCGGTACCTGTACAAACGTGAATTTCATGACGTCCTTTGGGAGTCAAACTGAAGGTTTTATAATAGGTAGCTATGCGCAGTACTCGACTAAAGGGCACCCCTAATTTCTCACTGATCTTCGCTAATACTTCTCTGGGAAGCCAATGTTTCTCTTCCTGAATCTCCATCATGACTCGAATCAGTGAACCGGCTTGGCCCTGATATTTATCTAAAATCTGATCAATTGCATCATTATCCATAATCTCTCTGTCCTGACCTCCTTCTCTCCCCGAAATCGATGTTCGATGTTCGAAGTTCGAGTGATTGTAATCTTTCAGGCATTATATCTACAGGAAACACAGTTATTCCTTAGGCGAGAGCAAAGCGTTTTTGGCTTTCCTCGTACCTGACTAGTCCTTGACTTGATGAACTATTAAGGTGCCTTGATACCTCAGACGGGGTCAGGTCTAATACCTTAGAGATCTCTCCGGTTGTCTGGGGCCCGTCCCGCAAGAGTGAGATAATTTGGCTGATTGCCAATTTCTCCCCAATTGTTTCATCAAACAACGTTTTGAACTCGTCACTGGCGAAGAAATTATGATAGACCTCCTCCGATTGAATCGTTATTCGCATTCTCTCCCTTTCCACCAGTTTGATGTAAGGGACTAAGTTTGTAACTGCTTCAAGTTTGGACTTTAAGGTCTTCTTGTCTATTCCTTCGGCCTTGCCTAGAGGCCCTAACTCTTTCATCTTCTTGCCAAAGTCATTCATTACTTCGGCGAATAGGTTTCCTTCCCCGGAAGTCATTGTTTCCATCCTTAACCTTTCGGGGTTCAGCCCAATGTTCTCCATTATTTTCTTACACAGAAGTACCATGTTTAAGGCATGGTAATTACCATGGGTACTATAATTACAATCATTAAAACGGCAACCACCAATAAACACTCCATCATTTCCATTGGAGAAGGCCCTTAATACAAAGGACAGGTCGACTCTACCGGAACACATGACGCGAATAATCCTGCTTTCAGTTGAATATTGTAGTCTGGACACGCCAGCTAGGTCCGCAGACCCGTATGCTCACCAATGGCATACAAAACCTAATATTTTTGGTTTAAATTTAAGTCCTGTACTCACTCGTTCTCACCGCCTTACTTAGTAGTAATCCCGTCTTAAACCGCCGTGTCAATTTGGCTCATGATCTCTTCATCAGTAAAGTGTTTTAGTTGAATTGCTCCTGTTGGACACTTTGTGTTACAGAGACCATCTCCCTTACAAAGAACAGGATTAATCCTAGCCTTTCTGCCTTGTGGTGTCTCATAAAATTCTAGTGCACCATACGTACATGCGGTGATACATGCTCCACACGAAATACAGCTACTCTCCTTCACTTCGCAAACAGCTCCGGAGGCTACGACTGTATCATGGGAGAGCAGAGTTATGGCTCGCCCGGCAGCTCCATACGCCTGGCTGACAGATTCCGATATTAGTTTAGGATAGTGGGCTATTCCACAAAGATAAACCCCATCGACAGCAAACTCAACAGGCCTTAATTTGACATGGGCTTCTTTAAAGAAACCATCAAGATTGGTTGTTACCTTGAATAACCGGGTTGCTTCCTGACTTCCCTCTGATGGAATAACGGCGGCAGCTAAAGCGAGGGCATCAGCATCGATTTCCAGTTTCTTACCTAAAACAAGATCGGTCACGCTAACCCTTAAGACACTCCGTCCATCCTCATCCACAGCTGGTTCCACCGATGGTCCATCCTCCGGCTCATAGCGGATGAACCTGACATCCTTACTTGCCGCTTCCCTGTAATAATCCTCTTTTAAGCCATAGGTTCTGATATCCCTAAACAAAATATAGATGTCCATCTGAGGGTTTAGCTCTTTTAGTTTCAGGGCGTTCTTGATCGACTCACTACAACAGATCCGACTACAGTAGTTTCTGTCTTCATTTCTACATCCTACGCATTGGATCATCACCAAACTCTTAGAGTTGAGCAGCCCTTCATTTCCTTTGGCGATTTTCTCCTCCAACTCCAAGTTAGTCATTACCCTATCATCTTCGCCATAAAGGTATTCCGTGGGTTGATATACCTCAGCACCTGTCGCGAGAATGGTGGCGCCATGTTTTATCTCACTGACTCTTCCTTCATGTTTCACCTTGGTTACGAAATTCCCAACGTAACCCGTCGTACCTGTGATGGTAGCATCAGTATAGACATGGATTAAGTGGTGCTGATAAACCTTGCGGATGACCTCTTGCAAAGTCTCTTGAACATCAAGCCCTTCGAGGGTGTAATAGATTTTGCGTGCGATTCCCCCTAGGTCTTTATCCTTCTCCAGCAGGTAAACCTCATGCCCCTGATTGGCCACACTCAGTGCACTAGTCATCCCGGCCAGTCCGCCTCCAACCACTAAGGCCGTCTTGTTAACCTGCAGAGCAAATTCCTGCAAAGGCTCCAAATAGCACGCTCGAGCTACTGACATCCGGACTAGATCCTTGGCCTTTTGGGTAGCCTCTTCTTTTTCTTTGGCATGGACCCAAGAGCAATGTTCTCTAATATTAGCCATTTCCAAGTAGTATTGGTTAATTCCCGCTTCTCGTAGGGTGTCCCGGAACAACGGTTCAAGGGTCCTGGGAGAGCAGGCAGCGATCACTAAGCGATTGAGCCCTTTTTCCTTGGCCATGTCTGCAATTTCTTTGGCAGAATTAGTGGCACATGAAAATAGCTGTTCCTGAGCGTAGACTACATTGGGTAAGCTTAAAGCATATTCGACCGTGGAAGGAACATTTACTATCCTAGATATATTTGCCCCACAATGACAGACAAAGACGCCTACCTTAGGCTCCTCTTGGGAGACATCCCTTTCTGGCGGATATTGCCTTTCCCTGGACAGCTTCCCTCGCCTGAAGTCAAGCAGTTCACCACATTGGGAGCCAGCCCCGCTGGCAGAATAAACCGACTCTGGAATATCCAGAGGACCCTGAAAGGCTCCGCTTACAAAGATCCCAGGCCTACTGGCCTCCATAGGATTGGAAGAAATTGTTTTGCAAAAGCCGTGTGAATTGAGCTCGATGCCGAACTTATCTGCCAGATCCTCATAACCAGTAGGCGGATTCAAGCCGATGGATAAGACCACCAGATCGAATTCTTCCTCTTTTACTCCATCATCGAGAGTCGAATATCTGATCGTTACATTCTTGCTTTCCGGGATCTCTTTTCCTATCGATACGTAGCTTCTGATAAATCGAACCCCGGGGAGTTGCTCTGTTTTTTGGAAGTAGCGCTCTAAATCCTTGTTATAGGAACGAATATCGTTATGGAATATGGTGCACTCGGCCTCAGCGTCATGCTCTTTGGTCAGAATCACCTGTTTTTGGGCATATGAGCAACATACTGCAGAACAATAGCTGTTGCCACCTTCAGGGTTAACCTGTCTGGAACCGACACATTGAATCCAGGCAATTTTATGGGGATGCTTTTTGTCTGAAGCGCGCAGTATCTCCCCTTCGTAGGCCCCGGATGGACTTAATATTCGTTCATAATCAAGACTGGTTACCACGTTCTCAAACTTTCCGTAGCCATAGTCATTCCTCAACTTAGGATCAAAGGGCTCAAACCCAAGGGACAGAACTATCGCCCCTACATTTACTTCGACCTTCTCTGCCACTTGATTAAAATCTATGGCACCCGTCTTACAGACCGATTGGCAAATACCACATTTCTTTTCTTTAAGGTAAAGGCAGCTATCATCAATATAAGTGGACAGAGGTATCGCTTGAGTGAAGTAAATATGGATGGCTTTATTATCGGATATTTCCTGATTAAATTGATCAGGGTACTTGACCGGGCAGTATTCTACACAGACAGTACAACCCGTGCATTTGCTCTCGTCAACATATTTGGGCCTTTTCTTCAAGGTTACCTTGAAGTTACCAGCTTCCCCTTCTACATTGTCAACTTCAGTATAAGTCAGGACCTCAATATTCGGCTGCCGGTCGACCTCGACCAGTTTGGGGTTGATTATTCAACTTGAGCAGTCATTGGTTGGAAAGGTTTTGTCAAGTTGGGCCATATGGCCGCCGATACTCGGCGCTTTGTCAACTAGGTAAACCTTATAACCGGCAGTGGCCAGATCAAGAGAGGCTTGAATACCGCTGATCCCTCCACCAACAACCATAACGTCTCCAAAATTCTTGTCTCCAGCACTATTACAAAGTAGTTGAATCTGTTCTTTTAGCAATAGTTCATTTTCCACTTTATATCACCTCCGTAGTTTTTATGTACCCGTACTGTTCGGGTTCGGCCGGGCTGCCGACTTAATAGCTTCTTTTAGTTTAGGAAAGATAAAAACAAATCCCGGCCTAATGGTGGTTAGTGCATAATATTAATATCTGGGTAACTTAACTTGATCGTAATAATATTCGACTACGCCAATTTCCTTCATGCGGTCATTTATATATCTCCAGCGTTCCCTTAAACGACCAGTAAACTGCTTTTCACAAGGATATTCATTACATTGAAAACAATAATCAACGCTTTTCTCTTTATGGCAGGTTTTAGCGGAACAAGTCGTTAGCGGACATTGCACATTTTCACCTCTGCACCCACTACACGAGCCATTGGAAAAAGAGGTCAGGATTTCTGCGAACTGAGTGTACCCCTTAAAAATAGGGTTTCTTTCTGTTTTCATTTTTGCAACTGGCTTATAATTCCCGAGTAGGTAAGCAAGCCTTGAACTTAATTGTTTGATTTCCCCGTTTTCATAATCGGCGCATCTCTCACAATCAAGACCACACAGAGAAAGATGTTTTAATACATCATCATAATCCACTTTCTGACACCTCCTCGCTCCGTCTCGTAAGGCATATGAACTGAGGTCCTGATGCCAATCGCTTCTTGCATGTCTTCTTCCTCTTCTAAATAACCTCCTGGATGATCTCCGTAATGTCCTTAATCTGAATGACATCATCATAGCTCATGACTAACCTGCTATCCTCGAAATTGGTTATGCAATACGGGCAGGAAGTAACCAGAACCTCAGCCCCAACCCCAACAGCTTGATCTAATCTGAGGTTGGCGAATCTGTCGGACTTTTGAGTTTCCATCCAAATCCTGCCTCCTCCCATTCCACAACACATACTTTCTTCCCGCGACTCAGCCATCTCGTTCAGGACCAAACCCGGTATTTTCTGTAAGATTCCACGCGGTTCGTCATATATGCCATTATGTCGACCCAGGTAACATGGGTCATGATACGTAACTTTTTTCTCATACTCCTTATTAATTTGAAGCCTGCCGTCATTTATCAGCTCAAATAAATACTGGGAAATATGAACAATCTCAAACTTCACGTTGAATTCAGGATACTCATTCTTAAAGGTGTGGTAGCAATGGGGGGAAGAAACAAGGATTCTCTTTACCCCGTTATCGATAAACGTTTTGATGTTTTCCCTGGCTAAGCGTTTGAATTCTGCCTCATTGCCTGTCTTGCGGATGCTTTCTCCACAGCAATTCTCCTTAGTACCTAGTATCCCAAAATCCACTCCTGCCTTATTAAGGATATTGACTGTGGCTCGAGCTACTTTCTTTAATCTAGAGTCATAGCTAAGGTAGCAGCCTGGAAAATATAAGACTTCCATTCCTTCTGTGAATGGTTTTACTGAGAGACCCTCTGCCCAGTCTGCCCTCTTGGATCGTGCTTCACCAAAGGGGTTACCTTCTGAATAAAGGCCTGCGCTTGCAGCGCGGACAGGCTTGACAGCCTCAGGAAAAACACCATATCCCGTAGCGAACCTACGCAGGCCGATCATGTCATTGATCTGCTTTACGTCTCTGGGGCATCTCTGATGGCACTTGCCGCAGGTTGTGCAGCGCCAGATCTCTTCATTTTCTATCTCAGTCAAACCGAAGGTTGCCTCTCGGATTAACTTGCGCATACTGAAAGTTCTTACCCTATTCCAGGGACAGACAGTATCGCATTTTCCGCATTGATAGCAGAATTTGACGGCTTCTGCGCCGCTCTCTTTAATTTCATCGATGGCCTCTTTGAAGGGGGCTACAATCTCCACGATTTTTAATCCTCTTCTTTCAAATTAATGTTTTAGCCCTTCTGTGACATCCGGGCCATGGTATCTGCAAGCTTCTGGAATCCATATTTGTCTACCAAGGCATTCAAGCCTATCTCCATATCACCCAGCTTGACGTCTTCTTCGGCTTCCTCTTCCCTTTCCTCGTAAGTTAGGGCTTTAGCCAGGCACCACTTAACACACAAGGGCTCTTCTTCATCTTCACACATATCGCATTTCAGAGGCAGTCCGGAATCGGGTTCTTTGAAAATATCTCGGGATGGGCAGGAAGCTCTACAGAAGTCACACTCCTTATATTCCTTGCCGTCTATCACATATTTGTCTCTGCCCATACATTCGGCTGTAGCATATTCACCCGCGTAAACAGGGAGATAGATATCTTTTAAAGGATCACGAATCATTCGAATACGAGACCTCGCCGGATTATTGCTGCTATATTTTGGGGTAGCGTGAAAGGATGAGCAAATCACCTCACAGGCCCGACAACCATTGCACTTATCTACATCGATCTTGATTACCTTGACTTTCTTCTTAATTTTACTCATTTGTCATAATACCTCTTTGTTCAAAGTCTTCGCTCACGTAATCCATCGACAATTCATGTAAAGACTCTTTCGTTGGAATACCTTTAAGGTTCCAGCCCTTAAATTTGTAATATTCATCTAAGAGGGTAGCTTCAAGATCAGGAAAACGTTTCTTCCAATGGTCCTCTGGGGGACGTTCGTCTTCTCTTGTTAAGCCTCTTCGTACATTAAAGGCTCTAATTAAAGTTCGGTTCCTCTTAGCAGCTTGTACTAGCTCTGCTTCATTCATTTCAAACCCAGTCGCTGCTGAAATGACATTGGCATAATTGTGCAGATGATACGCAGGCTTCAGGGGGAACGATGACAAACCAGCGCAAATCCCGGTGGCGTCATCAATGTAGTGCATCTGCTCCATCCAGTCAACGATTTCACAAGAAGCTTCAACAGTTGGGTAATATGGATTGGAGTGTTCTCCGCGGTGTTCCCAGTCTAGGAAATATTTCTTAAATTTTTCAGCAGGAACATGGAACCAATCCGAGATAAACTCTTCTTTCTGCTCTTTCGTATCAAAAGGCGCCTGGGGGAACTGCCCTTCAATTTGGGTAATGTTTATCTTCTCCCCAGTAGAATACATAAGGAAATAGACGGGATTCAACATTCCTAACTTGAGTGGCAGCTGCTCATGTTTCTTAATGTTGTTATGCGCATATTCTTCTGCGCCTTTACCAATCTTTTTGGCAGCCCAATAGGTCCCTTCGGCTAAAATATCGCCGATCCCTTCGCGCCGAACAATTCTCTCCAGTAACCAGAAAAATCGTTCCTCATTATCGGACGGGAATCCCGGCATATCCTCATCCGTCAAAATGCCAGCTTCATAAAGCTCAAGGGCGAAGGCAATCGTTTGCGGGGTTGTGAATCCGTCCACCCCATAGGCCTGAGCTTTAGAGTTGATTCTAAAACCAAAATCCAGGTCTGTCATGGATGCCATGGTATAGGTAAGTTTCGAGTAACATTTCATCATGTATTTGGGGATTCCTGGGTAGGCGACTGATGCCCCGCAGGACATCGGACAGTTATAGCAACTTAAGAACCGCTCCCGCACACTTTCTTGTTTCTCTGTCCACTGCTTTTCGATGTCTTCAGTCCAGAAATCTCTCCTCCGTGTTCGGGCGTTTCCCCACATGAAACTCTCGGTGTGCCACTTCTCATCATGGATTTTCATTTCCTGCGGTGAACCAAGCCCAGCTAAAATAGGGGGTACCATGCCCAGTGGATTTTCCGCTCGGACTTGAATATAGTTTAGAACATCGTTGCAATGCCCCAGAAATTCAGCTGGTCTAGCAATATTGACGTCTTTTGTACCACGGACGACTATCGCCTTTAAGCGTTTGCTTCCCATAACGCCGCCAACTCCTAAGCGGCTGCAACTGGACCTGCCCTGCTCGATGGAAGCATAAAAGACCTTATTTTCACCGGCTAAGCCGATAGAAGCTACCTGAGCGTTGGGTTCCTTCAATTCTTTTCGAATAAGGTCTGCAGTTTCATTCGTGCCCATCCCCGCGAGATGACTGGCATCACGTATTTCTACTTTGTCATTGTTTATCCACAGATAAACCAGATCGGGGGACTGCCCGCGAATGATCACCTTGTCATAACCGGCATGTTTCAATTCTGGTGCAAAAAATCCCCCCATCATTGAAAATGCCATTAAATTAGTCTGTGGAGAAATGGTAGAAACAATGGTGCGATTAGCACCGGGAGCAGGGGTCCCGGTTAAAAGACCAGCGCTAAATATCAGGAGATTTTCAGGAGAAAAGGGTTCAACTTCAGGGGGAACCCTATCCCATAATATCTTAGCGTTGGTACCTAGCCCGCCAAGATGAAGTTCGGCTAATTTCGGGTCAGTTTCTACCCTCTCAATGTTTCCTCGGGATAAATCAATTTCTAGATTATACCCTGTCTCTGCGTATCTCATTTTTCAACCCCTCTAGGTATGTTTTTACCATAAATAATCGCTCATAAATCCATAACAAACCTTCATGCTTGTTAAGCAAGAAGTGTTTCAGCTTAACTCTGGCCCTTTAGAAAACTTGGCTAGCGCTAAACCTTTAGGCCCCAGCGGTCGCCATAGGTTGCACAGCCTAGATTTACTTCTCTAGGAGAGGTGCCATAACTGCTTCAAAGAATTCCGTGGTATATGGCTTACATTCCACCTGCAACTGACGATACTTAATAAAGTCAATCGTGTCTTTACCGGTTGCTTTCTTGTTGTTGAAAGCGTTGAAGCCCATATATGCCTCGCTCTGCATGTTGGCGACCAGCCAGTGACGGTTCAGTAGTTTGGCTTGATCCCAGAAGAATTTCTTCTTAGCGCGAACACCATCAATGGACATCATCAGACAGTTAGGGAACAAGTTGGTAAATACATAGATGATCTTATCAATTTCTTTATCCAACTGGGTAAAGTCTGTAGTGGCTTCACTGATGATTTTTTTAGCCTCTGCAGCTGCTTCTCCTGTTTTAAAGTCCCCGTAAACGATCTCTCCGTCTTCAACATAATTTTCGGTTTTAATCAGCGGGTTGCGAATGAATTTGCCGTCGAGTTTCAAGACGGGAATGGCTTTGCTGATCATGCCCATCCGATGTACTTTATAAGCGCTCCACATTTCACAGGAAACGCAGTTCCACATGGCCTGCTCCATGGTTAAAAATTCAGGCAGGAAGTCAGTGGCACCACCAACTGGAGCAGATCCGTGTTTCGGGCCTGCCTGCCCAAAAATAGCCATATCGGAAGAGATCGTGAGGTCGCAAGCCAGACCAATCTCCTGTCCGCCAGCAACCCTCATACCGTTTACTCTGCAGATAACTGGCTTTTTGCAATTTAAGAGACCATCGACCATCGCGTTGAAGAGATCCATATAAGAACCGTACTCTGTACCATTCATGCTATAATACTCGGAATATTCCTTAGTGTTGCCGCCTGTACAAAATGCCTTGTCTCCTACAGCGGTAAAGACAACAGCGACAACGGAGCGATCAGCCGATGCTTTTTGCATTCCGGCAATAACTCCTTTAACCATTTCTGTGGTGTAGGAATTAAATTGTGAGGGGTTGTTCAGAGTTACCCATGCTGAATAAAGGCTCGGCACAATGTTTCCTTTGGGGTCCACAATGGGCTTTTTCTCATAAATTACACAAGGTGCTTCCGTGCCAAAGTGCTCATTGCCAAATAAATCATGATTTTTGGTATCCGATTGACGGGGCCATCTGTTCAAACTATTTAAGTCCATTAATTACCCTCCTAAATATTGGTCATATTTATCTTCTCAACTTCTAACAACCATTCTTCGAATTAAGAATCAACTAAAACTAAAACTATATCTTTTCTTCCACACCTCCTCTTCAAACAAATAGTATTAGGTATAAGTAGGTAGCTTTCACGGGCTTATAAAAGTGCGTGTCTTCTTCCTCCTTTTGAAATATAAGTAAACTTGAATTATCTTTATGCAAATGTCATGCCATTACACAAACTGTTCCACCCATTATAAAATTGATCAGCTAAAATTGACCGCTTAACTGTTGAAACTTAATTGTCAACGGTTTAATATCCACTGATTTCTCTTAATATTTAATATATTAAGAAAGTGAGAAATCGAAAAACCACTGCAGTTATGCAGTGGTTTTTCGATTCTGTACAAAAAGTCACTTGAATCACAGCTTGTACCGAGTCATATGTGCATCGCAATGATGCACATATGACTCGGTAAATACTCAATTCCAAGAGTATTTACTTTCAATGATTAATACTCCAGGGACAAGGGTTCGAACTTTAAAGCGTAAATTGTTGCTATATAGCGTTTATTATCTAATTTCTTACTAATTTATCTTCAAGGGTCGTAGTGAATGATGTGGTATAATACTTGCATATAAGAACTGTTAACAGAATATTTTAAAAAGTATATTTTATAGATTTTCGTATATACTTTTTTCTCCAGTTCTTAGTGGAATACCTGCAAAGCAGTCGTTGTTGCTTATACCACCAAAATTCTTTTTCGGATATGCTAAGAAATGAGGGATCCGCTTGAAACATCGTGTCCTATTGGTCGATGACGATGACTCCGCACGTCAAGAACTGGGCTATTTACTCCAGCCTTTTGAGGATGTTCAGATTGTTGGGGAAGCCTCAAATGCATTAGAAGCCCTAGAGTTAATTGATAATCTGGATTATTCCCTAATTTTTTTAGACATTCTTATGCCTGGCTTAAACGGGATTGACCTAGCCCACCTATTGAGAGAAAAATCGGATTCACTCACAATTATCTTCACCACGGTTCATGAAGAGTATGCGTTTGTCTTTGCTTTAAATGGTTTAGACTATCTTCTTAAACCTATTCACCCTAAACGCCTGGAAGAAAGCCTCATGAAAGTGCGTCAAATGATAGGCAAACCAGCTGGACCGAAGAGTAAGCCGCTACCTGCTAAAAGTGATGTTATAACACCTCCCATTAAACCTTTGGAAGTTGTACCTGTTGAACTAAGAGGCAAAATAATTCTCTTACACCAGAACGACATTATCTTTATCTATACCGATAAAGACAAGGTCTTCATTAAAACCCAAAAGGACTCTTACTTAACCCGTTTCACCTTACGGGAGTTGGAAGAACGTTTAAACTCCGCCCTTTTTTTTCGTTCCCATCGTTGTTATTTAGTAAACACACAGCACATGAGGGAACTTTTCCCCTATTTTAATGGAACTTACACTATAGTAGTCGATGACCATGAACGTAGCGAAATCCCTGTGAGCCGGCCCAAATCCCGTATACTCAAAGAGATGTTAGGTCTTTAGGGTCGTATGGGTATTGAGTGACCATCAAGTGTGCCCAATTATCACTGGAAGCTGGCTACATCACGCTAAGTTTTAGTAATTCGAGAGTGAACTCGTTCAGTTATCCAACCATCCATTTACCAGCGAAATTGACCAATCTTCCCTCGCCAGATAATTGATGAATAGGAGGGCTAGAGCTTTATGGGCGTATTTAAAATATCTAACCCCTGTCCAGTTCAACTTAACCCAGACCAGCCCATTTCTGAAATAATCGATCTCTTAATCGCTAATAAACTCTGTTTTGCACCTGTTATAAAAGACCAGGTATTGCTCGGCATTCTGAGTCTGGCAACTGCCCTAAAATGGACAAGGTCCAATGAGCCCCTCAAAAATCAGGGTAAAGTCAAAGATGCCATGCAAACAAAAATCGGCCCTTATCAGGGAGGTTTAGATGGAAAAGAAGGGTTTCCAGAGGGCAATTGTGCGTTCTCTAGAGAAGATTCTCAGGGTAACTCGGATGGCTTAATCACTTTTAAGGAAGCATTTACTAATCTTACTCAAAAGATGACGACTCAAAATGAGTTTAACCAAGCCATTCTGGAAAGCGCACCTGTTGGTATCATTGCTCTCAACGCCCTCGGTGAAATCATATTTATGAACAAGGAAGCCTACCGTTTACTTAGTGTGGATAGTAATATCATCGGGAAACCGATGAAACTAGTTTTTCCTGTCAGTGGACTTACCAATATCATTGAGACGGGTCTTACAGAATTTGGCCAAAAATTAGTGGTTAACGGTCGCACTATTATATCCAACCGCTCCCCCATTATTTTGAATGACAATATTTGTGGTGCGGTGGCAATTTTTCAAGATATCACCGAATTAGAGAATATCTCCTCCCAACTCGCTTCGGTAAAGCAACTTAACCTCGAACTGGATGCGATTATCGAATCCTCTTTCGACGGCGTTATGATAACCAACCAAGAAGGAGTAGGCATCAGAATCAACCAAGCCTTAGCCCGATTAACCGGATTAGATGCCACGAACTTTGAAGGAAAACTAATCGATGATTTATTTGTTAAAGGCATTTTTGAGTATGAATCTATTACCATCAAGGCTTTACGAGAAGGACGAACTATTACAAATGTCCAGAAAGTTAGCACCACAGGCAAAGAGGTGCTCGTTACTGGTAATCCGATTTTCGATATAGAAGGTAAGGTTCATAGAGTAGTCACTAATGTCCGTGATATTTCCGAACTCCAAAACCTGAAGGAAAAATTAAAAGAGTCTGAGATGTTGGCAACTCGCTATCAAACAGAACTTTCACAATTGATTCCGGAGCGACTTGAAAAGGACAAAATTATTGTACAAAGTCCTAGTATGTTGAAACTATATAATCTCGCCATGCGAGCGGCCCGGACGGATGTCACCGTTCTGCTTCTCGGTGAATCCGGTGTCGGAAAAGAAGTCTTTTCCAGAGTGATCCACAGCACAAGCAACCGTGCAACTACAGGAAGATTAATCCAGATAAACTGTGGAGCTATTCCGGAAAATCTTTTAGAATCCGAGCTATTCGGATATGAACCTGGTGCTTTTACTGGGGCCAGTCCAAAAGGGAAACCAGGGATTTTTGAAATCGCTACCCACGGGACACTACTTCTAGATGAAATAGGAGATCTACCTAAAAATCTCCAGGTAAAACTGTTACGTGTTCTTCAGGAACAGGAAGTTTATCGAATAGGGAGTACTAATCCGATTAGACTTGATGCTCGCATTATTGCTGCTACCAATCTAAATATTTGGGAACGAGTAAAAGAGGGTTCCTTTAGAGAAGACCTATTTTATCGTTTGAACGTTTTACCTATTGAAATCCCCCCCTTAAGGGAACGCAAAGAAGATATTTTGCCTCTAGGCATGCACTTCATTAAACTTTACAACGAAAAATATAAAGTATCAAAGCGGCTGGACCCCAAAGCCATACCCATTCTGGAATCGTACAATTGGCCTGGCAATGTAAGAGAACTTCAAAATGTACTCGAAAGATTAATGGTCGTTACCGATGAAGAATTAATTCAATCCTTACAGGTTCAGTATCAATTAACCAAGTTTAAACCAAAGTTTAATTCTCCGATAACCGTAAATGAACTTATACCAATTCATGAAGCTAGAGATATATTGGAAAAAGAACTGATTTGTATGGCCTTAGATTGTTACCCTTCCATCAGAAAAGCTGCTGACGTTTTGGGACTTGATCACTCAAATATTGTACGTAAGGTTGCTAAATACGGGATAAAGAGATAATTAGATCCTAAGGCATTCTGCAACGAAACTAGTGCGTTTGACCATGACCCGGTGTTATAAGACTCCATATTGGTGCGGTAGGACTCCATATTTGAGGTTCTACCGCACCAATCTTATTTTTCCCATCGTTGTCTTAAAAAGTATATCTTCTGTTTACTACTTAAATATAACCGTTCAAGTTTATATAATGATAATTAATAGAAAATTTTAAAGATTCAGAAATAAATGGTCCTACTATTGCATTAAGAATTTGTAGTTATTTGAAATTCTCTTTTTTAAGATTGTTAAACCTAAAGGAACCTTTTTTCAAAGGGAAGGGGGGAAAGACTATCGTATCGGAGTATCGATGTTCAGCTTTGGCTGAACCACTTCACTTTGAAAGGAATGTTTTTCAACTATGCAAATAAAGAAATCAGAAGAAACAGCAAAGTTTAATGCAGCTAACTTATTTGTTGACCGTCATGTGCGCCAAGGTCGCGGAGACAGAGTAGCTCTTTATTATCAAGACCAACAAATCACTTACGGAAAGGTTTTTGAAAAGGTCAACCAGATCGGTAATGCTTTGAAAGACTTGGGCGTGAACATGGAAGACCGTGTTATGTTATTACTTTTAGATTGTCCAGAGTTTATTTACAGTTTCTTCGGGGCAATGAAAATTGGGGCAGTGCCGATACCTGTCAATACTCTACTAAAACCAGCAGACTACGAGTACCTGCTGAATGACAGCAGGGCTAAAGTGATCGTGGTCAGCGACGAATTGCTGAGCAACATTTCAACAGCTAAATTAAAATACTTGAAACACATCATCGTTGTAGGCAATCCAAACGAACCATTTATCAATTTTAATACTTTAATTAACGATAAATCTACAGAATTAGAAACTGCCGACACCGGCAAAGATGATCCAGCGTTTTGGCTCTACAGTTCGGGTACCACCGGTTCCCCCAAAGGCGCAGTACACCTCCACCATGATATGGCTTTTTGCGCAGAGCATTTTGCCAAAAATCTTTTTAATATTACTGAAAATGACCGAACCTTCTCCGTGGGCAGGTTGTTCTTCGCCTATGGTTTAGGTAATAGTATGTTTTACCCCTTTTATGTAGGTGCTTCCGCCATACTCTCTCCAGACCGCCCTACTCCAGTTCATCTCCTCCAGATCATAGACCAGTATAAACCTACGCTATACTTTGGGGTTCCTACCTCGTATACTGCCATACTACAGTTGGAAGAGGATACAGATAATTATGATTTAAGCAGCATCAAGCATTACTTTTCTTCTGGAGAAGCCCTACCCTCGGTGATCTTCGAGCGCTGGTTGGAAAAATTCAAGGTTGAGCTGTTAGATGCCATTGGTTCGACGGAGGTTCTGCACATCTTTATCTGCAATATGCCCGGTCAAGTTAAAGCAGGAAGTACCGGTAAGCTTGTTCCTGGCTTTGAGGCAAAGCTTGTTGACGAGGATGACTTGATCGTACCAGAAGGTGAAGTTGGAACTCTAATGATCAAAGGGGATTGTACAGCCGCCTATTATTGGAATAAACATGAAAAGAGCAAAAAGACCTTCAAGGGGGAGTGGGTTAATACTGGGGACAGATATTATCAAGACAAAGATGGATTCTTTTGGTATGTTGGACGAGACGATGACATGTTGAAATCCGGTGGGATCTGGGTTTCCCCCATCGAAGTGGAACATGCTTTAATGGTACACCCAGCAGTACTGGAAACAGCTGCCATTGGTAGCAGCGACGTAGATGGATTAATTAGGCCCAAGGCCTTTGTTGTGCTGAATAAGGGTTATGAACCCAGCCCAGAGTTAGCAAATGAATTAACCCAATTTGTCAAGAACAGCATTGCCCCTTATAAATTCCCGCGCTGGATCCAGTTTGCTACCGAACTACCCAGAACCGCTTCAGGAAAAATCCAGCGGTTTAAGCTACGGGAATTAGACAACTCTAATCATTCAGTATCAATGTAACTATTTTGCTGATATTACCTGCAAAGGGTGTAGAAAATGTTAAGATAAAGGGAGGTTTACAAATGAAAGAAGCACAAGGTAGTGCTTATGAATGGTTAGATAATATGAAATATAGCAGTTTTCATACACTAATAATTGTGTTACTCTGTTTAGTTTTAATTTTTGACGGGTATGATTCTCAGATAGTAGCCTATATCATGCCTTTGGCATCAAAGGAATGGGGCCTTACACCAGTAATGACAGGCTCCTTAGCCTCTTGGGGCTTCGTGGGTTTAATGTTTGGAACTGCCTTCTTTGGCTTTTTGTCTGATCGAATTGGCCGAAAAAAGGGTCTTGTGCTTGCAATTGCCTTCTTTACAATCTTTAGTGGATCAGCTTTTTTTGCTCCAAATTATAGTGCATTTGTTGCTCTACGAGTCTTGGCTGGACTAGGGATGGGCGGTGCCATGCCGATTTGTATTACTATGATTTCAGAATATTCACCTGCCAGAATCCGCGGCAAAGCAGTTACGGCCATGTATGGAGGTTTTACAACAGGATGGATATTGGCTGCCTTAGCGGCAATCGGGGTCATCCCATCTTTTGGTTGGCGCCCTGTGTTTCTGATGGGTGCCATTCCTATACTAATGATCCCATTACTGATGAAGTATATGCCTGAATCAGTCCGTTTTCTCGCCAGCAAAGGACGTCATGAGGAAGCTATTAAAGAAATACGCAAAATAGAAAAACTTACTGGTCAAAAGCCTATTGATTGGAAACCCGAACATTTTGCTATTACTGAAGTAAAATACACAGGCACCATCAAAGATCTTTTTACACCAGGTTTAATAAGAATGACAATTTTGATCTCTGGAACTTACTTTTTCAATCTCATAGTTGTCTATGGGTTGGCCAGTTGGCTTCCTACCCTTCTCGTTCAACGTGGTTTTTCCCTTGTCAAAAGCTATAACTATGGAATGGTTCAAGCTATCGCAGCTTCGGTTGGCGCATTTTTTATTGGTACTTTGTTAGATATATTTGGTCGTAAAAGAACCCTTATTGCAGGTTATTTAATAGGCGCAGTTTCTCTAGTGTTGTTTGGATTTGCTACCAGTGGTCCAGTTTTGATGGCTGCTGGGGCCGCGGCCGGATTTTTCATAATCGGCACGCAAACAACCCTGCACGTTGTTAATGGAGAAACTTATCCAACTCATATTCGTTCAACTGGAGTAGGCTTCACTTATACGATTGGTCGTATCGGTTCCTTTGCTGCTCCCCTAATTGGTGGGACCCTACTGGCGGCAAAAGTAAGTTTCAGTTTATACTTCGTAATCTTTGCGATTCCCTGTGTACTTTGCGCCTGTTGTGTCGCCGGATATAAGACAGCTGTGAAAGGTGAGGGACTTGAGCAGATTACTAAAACACTTATTAGAAATGTTGATGCTTAGGACGAAAGCTTTCGGTAAACCAAAAGAACACTGTCACCCGTAGGATGTCTACCCCCACCAAAGCAGAGTACGGGTACTCCTACTTTTAGACAAGAAGTGGGAGTCTCACGATAGGATAAACGAAAAATCAAAATTAGCCCTTAACCTTCCACTAGGAATAGTTAAGGGCATTATTTAATGTTTATTTACATTTCCCAATTCTACTCGCGAGGTTTTGTAGCTAGTATTTTGAAAAAGCCAAGATATTTGCTTATGTCAGCAAGAACTATGAATTTCAACAAAAAGGCTTTATTTGCTTTATATTTTGTAAATAATTGTAAATTAAATTTATTGAATTTTTTGGATATTTGTTTTAAAATTATTATTAACTTTTTTGAGTAGCTTAACTTCGTAATATAAGTTTTAAGGAGCAGCGACTGTATGGAACTTATCAAATTAGCTAGACCTAGTCCGGTGCAGCCTGACCCTGAACAGCCCTTAGCCAAGACAGTGGATAGTATGATTGCTCATGAACTCAGTTCGGTTCCGGTGTTACTAAACAAAAAAATTGTTGGCATCCTTTACCTGGCAGTAGCCCAGAAATGGACTCAGAAGGGTGAAAATTGGCAGCGCAGGGGCCTTGTTAAGGATGCTATGCAAGCGGATATCATTATTTACAGAGAAGGCACGGAATTAGAAGATGCTCTGATAGAGAATAATTCTTGGTTTCCTGCAGAAGATGCTCAGGGCAACTTTGTTGGAATAATTATGACAAGCACACTTGTTGTCTACCTTAATAAAAAGCTGACCACTCAAAACCAGCGTAACCAAGTGATATTAGAGAACATACCTAATGGTATTGTCGCTATTAACGCCGAAGGTAGAATCGAGATTGTGAACAAAGCTACCTGCCGTCTTCTGGGCGTAGATAAAGAAATCATAGGCCAATTGATTAGCGAAATATTCCCTGAAAGTAACCTTCCTGACATAACAAAATCCGGTTTAACCCAATATGGACATAAAATTGAACTCAATGGCCACACCCTTATCTCAAACCGTTCCCCGATTATTTGCGATAATTATATCTCTGGTGCGGTCGCAGTATTTCAGGATATGACGGAATTAGAAAATATCTCCCATAAACTAGCTTCAGTCAAGCAACTTAACCTAGAATTAGATGCCATTATCGAATCTTCTTATGACGGAATAGCGATTTGCGATCATGAAGGGCGGGGTATCAGGATCAATCAGGCCCATGCGCGATTAACCGGCTTGGATGCCTCACACTTTATCGGTCAGAATATTGATGACTTATTCGAAAAAGGCATTTTCCAGTATGAGTCCATCACTATCAAAGCCCTTCGCGAAGGACGGACTATCACCAGTGTTCAGAAAATCAGCACTACTGGTAAACAAGTACTGGTTACCAGTAATCCTATTTTTGACATAGAGGGTAACGTTTCGAGGGTTGTAAACAATGTCCGGGATATTTCTGAACTACATGAGCTTAATGAAGAACTAAGAGAATCTAAATTGCTGGCAACTCGCTATCAGACAGAACTCTCACTGTTAATGCTAGAGCGACTCAAGAAAGATAAAATTATTGTAGAAAGCCCTGGCATGATGAAGATCTTTAATCTGGCAATACGTACCGCCCAGACAGATGCCACAGTTCTACTTCTAGGCGAATCTGGTGTAGGGAAAGAAGTATTATCCCGGGTTATTCACAATACCAGCAACCGGGCGGCAAGAGGAAGTTTTATCCAGATAAACTGTGGGGCAATTCCAGAAAACCTCTTAGAATCAGAATTATTCGGCTATGAACATGGTGCTTTTACCGGGGCCAACCCCCACGGAAAACCAGGTATGTTTGAGCTTGCTCACCTTGGTACACTTCTGCTTGACGAAATTGGAGATCTTTCAGCGAGTCTACAAGTTAAACTATTAAGAGTGCTTCAGGAACAAGAGGTTTACCGGCTCGGGGGCACTAAGCCCATTAAGCTTGATGTCCGTATCATCGCTGCTACGAACCGTAATATATGGGAAAGAGTACAGGCAGGCACCTTTCGTGAAGACTTATTTTATCGGCTAAACGTTTTACCCATTGAAGTTCCACCCCTGCGGGAGCGAAAAGAGGATATCTTACCTCTAACTATGCACTTTATCCTCCTGTATAACGAAAAATATAGAGTCGTTAAGCGTTTAGATCCTAAAGCTATTCCCATATTAGAAGCCTACAGTTGGCCAGGAAATGTACGGGAACTTCAAAATGTGCTCGAAAGATTGTTGGTCGTCACCGAGGAAGCATTGATTCAACCCTTGCAAGTTCAGATACAATTGTCTAAATTTAAGACTAAGTTTAATTCTCCGATCACTGTTAATGAAATCTTACCGATTCAACAAGCAAAGGAAATGTTGGAAAAGGAGCTGATCATTATGGCTTTTGATTCTTACCCTTCAATCAGAAAAGCAGCCGAAGTTTTAGGTCTTGATCACTCAAATGTTATGCGCAAGGCTTTAAAATATGGGATAAAGAAGTAATGGCCAGAGGCCTGAACTTCAAGGTTCGAGATTCGTACATCAAAGATGGATAGGTTAAACTAAACGTGAGGGGGAGCTTTTTAAACTCCCCCTCACGTTTAGTCTCCTTTTTAACCCTTATCTCTGCTAGGTATTTTACACCCTTTTTGCGCGCTTCGATGTCGTATTTACTTTACTTAACTTCAGCAGCTAGTTTAACTGCTTTAATAATCTTGGTATAGCCCGTACAGCGACAGAGATTTCCTCCTAAGGCTTCTTTAATCTCCTCTTCATTAGGTTTAGATATTCTGTCTAAAAGACTCTTGGCAGAAAGCACCATTCCAGGTGTGCAGAACCCGCATTGAATAGCGCCATTTTCAACGAAGGACTGTTGAACTGGATGCAGTTTGCCATCATCTCCAGCCAACCCTTCAATCGTCATGATCTCTTTGCCTTCGGCCGCGATTGCCAAGGTAGAACAGGCTAGAGTAGGCTTATTTTCTACTAATACAGTACAGGCACCACAGCTGCCTTCATTACACCCTGACTTCGTTCCAGTGAGTCCAACCGTCTCTCTCAGCACCTCAAGTAAAGTCTGCTGTGGTTTGACAAGCACTTCATATTCCTGATTGTTTACATTTAAGACGATTACTCTTTTATTACTACTCATAATCTCGCCCCTTTTTCTGGCTATTATTTAGTAAATATTTGCTTCAAGCTTTCCTCGATCAATGCTCCCACCATCCGACGTCGATAGCTGGGTCGATAGGACATATTAGCTACTGGAAGAACATTTTTCCCTGCTATCGCCGCACATTCTTGGGCCAACCCTGAAATCTTTTCTGCATCTAGTTCTTCAGTCTTTAAACCACGGAAAATCTCTCCAATGCCTTTTACTAACACTGGTCCACTCCCTAGAGCAGTAAGTGCGAGATGAAGGTCTTTGACTAGTCCGCCTTCTTCGCTGACAACAACAGCTACGCCTGCCTGTGGAAAGTCTATGCTTTTGCGTGAACGGAGTTTGAGGTAGGCACTTTTGGTCTGCCAGGCACTTTGGGGAATTGTGATTTCGCTGATGATTTCTCCAGGTTTAAGGTTGGTTGGTGTTTTACCCTCTCCTGTATAAAACTCTGCTAAGGGGATTATTCTTTCACTATCTAAACAAGAAAGCTTAATTGTTGCTCCATAAGCAATTAGGGCTGGTGCGATATCGCTGCAATAGGCAGCATGGCATCTTTCAGACTTTTTCATAACCAGACATTGATCTCCACCAGTTTTATAGCATAACGGGTGAGCCTTTCTCCAATGGCGAGTCTGATTATAAAACCAACAACGGGTGTCTTGGCAAAGGTTTCCACCAAGAGTCCCCATCTGCTGGTGTTGGACAGCCCCTACTCCGCTGCCCGCTTGGTAGAGTGCCGTCAAACTCTGTTTAACTTCTAGCTGGTGGATTAAGTCCCAAATAGTGACCGCACCACCGGCAATGATTTGCTCATTAACTGAACATGCTATTTTGGATAGCGCCTCGATATCCGTAAGATCGACGAGAATTTCGGCAGGATTGAGTCCCACTTTCATATTGTTTAGTAAGTCGGTTCCCCCAGCCAAGGGGCGAATTTTTCCTGCTTGTTCTTTCAATAAGGTTAAGCATTCCTTGATGGTTTGAGGACGGTAATATTCTAAGGCCGGCAGCGTCATGCTTCCTTCCTCCCCTTGTTATTTTTTTCTTCGATTGCCTTCAAAATCTTTTCTGGAGTTATTGGTAAATCCATTATCCTTACTCCAATCGCGTCGGTAATAGCGTTCACGATAGCCGGTGCGGTGTAGATGGTTGCACCTTCCCCACATTCTTTAGCACCAAAAGGCCCTACCGGATCATTCGTCTCAACGTGAATTACTGCTTGAGGAGGGGCATCAGCAGCCGTGGGAAGCTTATAATCAATAAACGATACACTCCGGTTTTGACCATTTCCCATATCAAAATCAGGATCTTCATAGAGGGTGTGTCCGATCCCGGTCATAACCGCTCCTTCTATTTGGCCTTCCACCTGATCTGGGTTCAAGGCCCTGCCCGCATCGTCTGCCGTCACAATCTTAAGGATTGTGACCCGACCTGTTTTAGGGTCAACTTCAACTTCACAAGCCTGGGTTCCAAAGCTGTAGGAGCCGGAGATATCGCCGTTATCTCGCAGCAACGTGGTTGGCTCTTTAGCCGGCAATTGATAGTAGCCACGTCCAATCATGGGAACTTGAATATCAGCATACTGTACTAGCTTGACAGCTTTATTGATTTGCATTTTGCGTTCACCACGAAGCAGAATGTAGTCTTCTTTGATCGTCATTTCTTCCGGATCGGCCCCGATCTCTTTTGCGACAACTTGTAAAATTGTCTTTTTGATATCCCGGGCAGCAAGCTGAGCTGCTTTACCGGACCTGACGGTTACACCGCTACCGAATGTCCCGGAGTCTAACGGGCAGATGTCTGTATCTGCAGCGATAACCCTTACTTTCTCAAAGCTGACCCCTAGTTCTTCGGCGACAATTTGCGCGATAACGCTTTCCGCTCCTTGTCCGATATCTGCAGCACCTGTAAGTACCGAAACACCGCCGGTTTTCTCCAGCTTAACAACCGCACCGCCACCGATATGGCTCATGTTGTTAACGCCTGAAGCCCAACCGGAACCTCCCACGCCAACACCCCGATAATTTCCGCGGCCGCGCTTTTCCTTCCAGCCAATAGCCTCCGCAGCTTTATCCAGACTCTCTTTAAATCCGCAAGTGCGCAGAATCATTTTAGCGGGGTTTGGGCTGCCGGCTTCCAAAGCATTGATCCTCCGGAAATCAATAGCATCCATGCCTAAGTCTGCAGCTAGCATGTCGACCTGGGATTCGATGGCATAGCGCATCTGTGGCGCGCCGTGTCCCCTCATGGCTCCGTTCGCTTGTTTATTAGTATAGACATGCTTGGCATCTAAGACCAGATTAGGCAGATAATAAGGGATCATCCCAAAGTAACCGGACAGGGTGATGATCAGCGGGGCAGTACTGTTATAAGCTCCACCGTCCACGGTAAGATCAATGTGCTGGGAACTGATCCGGCCATCCTTAAAAACGCCGGTACGGACTTTGAGGATCGCGGGATGCCTGCCCCGTACACAGGTCTGTGCTTCTTCTCGGTCATAGAGAAATTTGACCGGCCTTCCTGTTTTCATAGAGAGAAAGGCAGCGCAAAAGTCTTTGGAGTACATATCGATTTTGACACCAAACCCCCCGCCAACGGCTGGCTTGATCACCCGCACGCGATCTTCGGCAATACCTAAAGTACTGGCAAGGTTGTGCCTTAAAAAATACGGGATCTGAGTACTGGACCAAATGGTGAGTTTGCCGCTCGGCTCGTACATGGCAATAGCCGCGTGGGGTTCCATCGGGGCATGATACTGACCGTGTGTTCTAAAAGTGTCTTCCCGAATATGGTACGCTTCAGCAAAACCTTGTTCGATATTGCCAAATTCTTTACGGTATTGAATGCTAACATTATTTTTCACCTTGGGACCGTCATGGATGTCTGGAGCCCCTGGTTTAAGGGCATCTTCAATGGTGAAAACTGCCAGCAATAACTCATATTCCACTTCAATAAGTTCTATAGCTGCTTCTGCGGTCTCTTGGTCCACAGCCGCCACAGCTGCTACTTCATCCCCTACGTAACGTACCTTGTCAATAGCCAGCCCGTACTCATCTTGGGCAAAAGGGACGATCCCGTACTTGATAGGGAGGATATCTTTCCCTGTCATGATTGCTTTAACACCCGGCAACTTTAAAGCTTTTTCAATATTTACGTTCAGAACACGCGCATGTGCGTGAGGACTTCTGAGTAATTTTCCGTAAAGCATGTTCGGCAGCTTCATGTCATCTGTGTAAACGGTCCGCCCGATTACTTTATCCCAGGCATCAGTCCTGGGAACACTTTTGCCTATTACACTAAATTCCTCCATGATTGATTAACTGGGTTTACCATTTCCCCCAGTTACTTTCCCCCTTCACTAACTAATATTTTCAAACTTTGGCGTTTTTGACTTTTCACAACCTCGCTGAAATTTTATTAGAAGTCATAAATATATATTTTTCCTTTCACCACCCCCAGCAAATTTACTAAGTTTTACTTGAAACCATTATCCAACGATTAGTTAAAGCTAATTGTTTGTTCAAAATCTCTTATTGTTATACTTAGCAATTCCCATGCCACTTTCAGTGTGTATCAGTAAAAACCCTTACCTTTCTGTATGCCTCGGGTAAGCCAAGGCTAAATACACAAACAATACTTGCTAACCCCAATCATAAAAACGTCCGAAAAACACACACTTGTATGTTTTTCGGACAATACATCTAAATCAGTTTTCTTAACTTCTATGTTCAGCTAACTTATCAGTCATTAGGGAAAGCTTTTCGTACAATTTCGATCGACTAATACCTAATAACCTCGCCGCCTTAGATTTATTACCTTGAGCCTGAGCCAAGGCGATTTGAATAGCTTCCTGTTCGAGATTGGCCAAGCTTTGACCCATTAATCTCTGACCTGTTATCCCGCAGATTTTCTCCGTCTGTCTGATTTCTTCGGGCAAATCTTGAAGATCTATCAAGCCACATTCAACATAGTTCAACATTCTTTCGATCACATTTTCTAACTCCCTGATGTTACCCGGCCAATTGTAATGAACTAAAACTTCTAAAGCTGCATCAGTGATCCCATCCACACGCTTTGTGAACGAATTATTATATTTTCTAATAAAAGTATTGGCTAGAATCGGAATATCCAGCTTTCGCTCACGCAAAGGGGGTATCTTTAAATCAATCACATTTAATCTAAAATACAGATCCTCCCTAAATTTTCTTTCAGCAACCAGACGCTTTAAATCCTTGTTCGTAGCGGCAATAATTCTCACATCGATTTTACGAGTCTTAATATCTCCTACTCGCTCAACTTCCTTTTCTTGAATGACTCTTAATAACTTACTTTGTAGCATAAACGGCATATCACCGATTTCATCGAGAAAAATTGTACCTCCAACGGCTAACTCGAATTTGCCAGGTTTACCCTGTTTTCGCGCTCCGGTAAAAGCACCGTCCTCATACCCGAACAATTCTGATTCTGCAAGTTCACCAGGAATAGCCGAGCAATTTACTTTAATAAACGGTTCTTTACGCCGATTAGAGGCATTATGAATGGAATGAGCAAATAGTTCTTTACCTGTTCCACTTTCACCTGTAATCAGAACAGTCGAGTTACTCCGTGCAACTTGAAGTGCCTGAGTTTTCAACTTTGCGATGCGCTCATTACTACAAACAATATTGCCAATGGTATAGCTCGTTCCATTTACCTTGAACAACTCGTCTTTGTAATAGTTGAGTTGCATATTGATCCGATTCAGCTGTTGCATAACATCAGCTAATTGATCTAAATCCTCATAGATCTTGACCACCGTTCCCTTGGTGTTGCTTTCTTTTGTAAAAGGCAAAGTAGAGATGACACAGGGCCTAGCATTGATTTCCAACACTTTTAATGGCGACTGGTTATCCGTCAGAGGAACATATTTATTAATATTTTGCCCAATAATCTGATCCTTAGATACCCCAACTCTTTTGCAAAAATTAGCATTAGCCATGCTCAGCCGACCTTGTTCATCTAATACTGCGACACCTTCATAAGCAACCTCTAAAACTGTCTCTAAAGTCATTTTGAGTTCCTTAACAGTTTTTAATTCATGAGCAATTCCCTCAACATCCGTCAGATCTTGTAAAACAAAGGTTGCCCCTTTTATTACTGTATTTTGAAAGATGGGGACAGCAGTAGCGATCAATTTTAGAGAACGATATTCAATCTTATGAGGCACAATCCAGGCTCCTTCAACAATGGGCGTAAAATCATCTTTCAAATCCGTAAGGAAATTTCCAATATACTCCCCCACTTGAACTTTGTGTAAGATACTTTTGGCGTATTGGTTTGCTAGGGTGACAAATCCTTGATCATTAGTTGCTATGATACCAGCAGGTACATTCTCTATAACACTAGCTAACTCATGATATAAATACTCGGTTCGATCCAAAAGTTCGTTAACCGCACCTGCTTGGGTCATCATGCCAATCGGTTCATTAGCCATATTAACGACAGGAGTTTGTCCAACCCGGACTGTGTGCAACCAATGGGCCAGTTCGCCTAAATCATGGAATGATTTATCTTCCCGTAAATAGGCTACCTCCCGAATGTAGTACTCATCTATTGAAGTATCAATACTTAGATCATTCAATAAACAATCGAATAGAGTTGAATGTGAAAAGTAGCCTATGAGTTGTCCGATTTCATCAACGACAGGCACTCCATGAAGTTTAGAATTTTTTAGTAATTCTATCGCTTTGCGTATGCTATCTTGAGGACGTAATTGAATCGTAGTTGAAAGCATAATGTCACGAACCTGCATGAAACATCCCCCCTTTTGATATCTTTAATAGGCGTCGTCCTCTACAGTATGGACGGGAGGCGGGCCATAGGCTACCACCGATTATGTTGGCCTTTACTGAGAAGAAACGCTTGGGTCCGAATCATTCATGCCTTAAATCAATTAGTGCAATACTAAAAAATACTGAATACTTTGAATAATGTTTCTGTAATTATATACTGGGTCAATATGCTTATCAAGCGATTATCTTAGGAGCTTAAATCTGATCAATCTTCACTTGTTTAAGAAGTTCAGGCATCGAAACTAACGCGATACAATTTCAAATAGGGTACGGTAGGACTCTCCATTTTGGAGGTTCTCCGTACCTATCTTATTTTTTATATTTGGTGTAAGAAAACACCGTTCTGGTGTTTTTTTGCACCGATCTGGTGTTTTCTTACACCAAATATTGGTGTGTTCATTTTTACTTAACGAATGATGATTCGCTCCTAATATAGGTTCATCTGCAAAAATCGCCATTTAGGATACAAATATCAACCACTGACGAATAATTTTTAAAATTTTGAATATTTGGCCCATGGTTTGCAATAAGTAGTTATTGGATTTTTTTTTGATCTCCATTAATCCTAAGGGATATTAAATCAGCAAAGAATTAGACTGATCTTAACTGGAGGGAGCTGAACATTTGAAGCCTATTAACCTAAGTTCAAAACCCCACTTCTCTAAGTGAGGGGGGCCATATTAAATTTCAGGTGGGGTATAATCCGCCTTTGCAGGTGTCTTTCATGTCTAGAGTCTCAATGTTCAGCTTAAACTGAACGAGTTCACTAAGGAGGTTATTATCATGGGAGCTAAAAACGGAATAGAAAAATTTAATGCTGCTAACCTATTTGTTGACCGTCATATTCAAGAAGGGCGTGGAGACAAAGTCGCAATTTATTATTTAGACCAAGAGATTACGTATAGTGAAGTTCATGAGAAAGTCAATCAAACAGGTAACGCTTTAAAGGAAATGGGCATTGGTCTCGAAGACCGAGTTATGTTGTTACTTTTAGATTGCCCTGAGTTTGCCTACAGTTTCTTTGGGGCCATGAAAATTGGCGCAGTTCCGATTCCTACCAACACCTTATTAATACCTGCAGATTATGAGTACCTCTTAAATGATAGCCGTGCAAAACTTCTCGTGGTCAGCTACGAGTTACTGGACAACATTACAGCTATTATCGAAAATTTACTCTATTTAAAACAGATCATTGTTGTGGGCGAGCCAGCCGAAGGGTGCCTAAGTTTTGACAGTATAATTAAGGATAAATCCCTAGAATTAGAAACTGCCAACACCGGTATTGATGATGCGGCGTTCTGGCTCTACAGTTCGGGAACCACTGGATTCCCTAAAGGTGTAGTTCATCTCCATCATGATATGGCTTTCGCTGCAGAACATTATGCAAAAGGAGTTTTGCAAATCACAGAAAAAGATATAACCTATTCCGTTGCAAAATTGTTTTTTGCCTATGGATTAGGTAATGGCCTTTATTTCTCCTTTTATGTAGGTGCTTCAACAGTCCTTTCCCCAAGTCGCCCCCTTCCAGAACACGTGTATGCAACGATTGATCGATACAAACCAACCTTGTTCTTTGGGGTTCCATCCTCATATGCAGCTATGATCCAACTGGAGACTACGAAGGACTATGATATGTCCAGTATCAGGTATTGTGTCTCTGCCGGAGAACCTCTCCCAAAAGTTATCTTTGAGCGTTGGTTAGAACTATGGAACTTGGAAATTTTAGATGGAATTGGTACAACGGAAATTCTGCACATCTTTATCAGTAATATTCCCGGAGACGTTAAGCCTGGAAGTACCGGAAAAGTTGTCCCGGGTTACGAGGCTAAAATTATTGATCCAGACGGGTATATCGTACCAACCGGTGAGATAGGAACACTCATGATCAAGGGACACAGCATTGCAGCCTATTATTGGAATAAACACGAAAAAACGACTGAAACTTTCATCGGTGAGTGGATAAATACGGGAGACAAGTATTTTCAAGATAACGAGGGCACCTTCTGGTATGTCGGTCGCAACGACGATATGATTAAGGCTGGTGGAATATGGGTTTCCCCTGTCGAAGTTGAGTATTGCTTGATGGAACATCCTGCGGTTTTTGAATCCGGTGTGATCGGAAGAACCGACGAAGATGGCTTAGTCAAACCAAAAGCGTATATTGTACTAAAGGAAGGCTACGAGGCCAGCTTTGAGTTAGCAGACGAATTGTCAATCTTTGTTAAAACTAAAATAGCACCTTACAAATTCCCACGTTGGGTTCAGTTTATCCCTAATTTGCCAAGGACAGCTACTGGAAAAATGCAGCGCTTCAAATTACGGCAGTTAGAAATTAGCGATTTACCCTAAAGTTCCCGGTTCATACCAAACAAATCGGATTCCAGTAAATTCTCAGGGATAGTCGCTCGATTCATTTTGATATAAGGATCTTTATTGATATCGCTCAGACAAATTTTCGATCGACTATCTCTTCTCTGTACAACTCTCATCTGCAATTAGAATTGTCAAACTACTCTGGCCATCTTTATTCTTGCCTAATATTTCTCATAGATAGACTTTTCTTAGCATTTTCTAGCCACCGACTGCAATGCGGAAGACTCTCTGTTGCTCCTGAATTGGTTCATCATGTAGACGGAGTCTTTTAAATTCCATTGGATTACATATGATTTAAATTTTCAGATAATTCAAACTATAAATTAAAATTAGAAATTTCACACAAATCTAAATTGAAACTGGGTATTCTTCCAATTTGGGAACGTTATTTAAGGGGGTGATTGATAACACACTATAGTTAGTAAAAGTTACTGAGAATAACTGCAAGGGGCAAGGCAACGATTCAATAGATTTTGGGGGAGGTGAGACAACAACAAACCCATTTTTAGATCCGAATTGCCCAGAGGTTGGGGTGCATTCCCTAACCAGACCATTCCTAACCGTCGGAAGGTATTTAAAAAACTTTATTAAATTAGGGGGAAGAGATAATATGAAATGGCAACGGTATCATACAATTTGGTTATTGATGTTTTTGGGTTGGACTATTGCATATACAGACCGCAACTTACTCTCTCCTATCGCGGCCTACATGATTTCCAACAAGATAGCCTTTTTCGCTGTGGTGGCTAATCCCCACGCACTGGCAGGTCTAATGAGCACTTTGTTTTTCGCAGGTTATATGGCGATGCAGTTCCCCGCCGGCTTAATCGGTGATAGAATTGGTCGCAAGCCCATCCTGGTACTCAGCTTACTTTGGGCAGCGGCAGGAACACTCTTAACCGGAATGTTGGCCTTCTCCTTGTTTGGCTTGCTTGCCGCACGAGTTCTCACTGGCTTGGGTGAGGGGACTTATTACTCCAATGACCGGGCTTTGATCTCTGAGGTTACCCCCCCAGAAAAGATGGGTATGGGCATGGGCGTATCCTTCGTCGGACTGGGCATTGGTCTGGTCGGCGCTTCAGTCGGCGGCGCATGGTTATTAAACTGGGGAGTGAAACTCTTTGGACCTGATAAAGGCTGGTACTTCCCGTTTTACGCAATGGTTATTCCTACTTTGTTAGTCGCTATATTGTTTATGATTTTGCTCAAACCGGACAGGGGTACTTTTTTCAAACCAGCAAGCGATGGCTCCTTTGCTCCCGGTACCCCTTATTATTCAAAGGCCCTATTAGAAGTTTCTAAATACATCGCGTTGTTTTTTGTGCTCATTATGGCTGTGGCTTATGGCGGAATTGAACTTGGAATGAGCGCAGTTGGCGTATCGATCTGTATCCTGATTATTGCCTTGGGAATTATGTTAGTCATTATGACCCGTCTGAATAAGCAAGTAGGAGCTGTCTTTTTTAACAAAAACCTTCAGCTAGTCTATTGGGGAGCCCTCCCTACCCTGTGGAGCCTCTGGTTTTACAGTTTCTGGGGCACTAAGGTTATTTCGGATGCTGCTTCAGCGGGCATTAATAAATCCGCTGTCACCGCAGCCATTTTCGGACTGGCGGCATTAGTAGGTCTTCCATTGATGGGAAAAGTTGCCGACATCTTTAACCGCCGCGGTTATGGCCGAAAGCCTGCCCTGATCTTAGCCATGGGTCTCCATGCATTGTGTATTTTTGGCTTGGGCTTTTACCTCTATGCAGGCGGCACGTCGATATTCATGCTCGGCGCTCTGGTGTTCGGCGCGGGTGTGTTCCTGTTCGGTACCTGGTCGGTATCCTTTTCCCTTGTCACTGCTTTTGCCCCTCCGGCCTTAATGGCTAGCGCTTTCGGGGTTTGGAACCTGATTGCTGAAATCGGTGCCATCTTATCGCCGGTTGTTTCCGGCGTCATGCGAGACGCAACTGGCAGTTGGGTGTCCCCTGTTATGCTGGATGGTGCCTTAATGGTGCTGGGCATAATTTGTGTTGCCTTAGTGTCGGAGCGCGTAGGTATTGCAACGAATGCCTCCAATCAACAAGCCGCCGCAACCAAAGAGGTTTAACCCCACAAATGGGACCACTTGTTCTTCTGTAAAATGTATAAACGTAATCTTATTCAAAATGACGGATGAAAACAAATAAGCGTGCCCTAGTAGGGCACGCTTATTTAACGAAAAAAAGGAAACGAAATGCCCGCTTAAGAATGCACATGTAATTTGTAATGTTCCAGATTTGTGTGCCTACAGATGTGAATTAGGCATTATTGGGAGGCGAACCATGGAAATAATTAATCCCCTTCTTAAGTCTGCCATTGATATGGCACGTTTTGTTGTTGAGTGTACACCACAACCCATGACAATTGGAGTCAGTGATACCACATGTTATTTAATTTACTACCCTACTCATGAAATCGATTTTAAATTAAAAGTGGGCGATCCTATAAGGCCTAAAAGTATGGCAGACCGTGTCTTATCTAGTGGTAAACGGCAAAGTAACCGTGTGGGAGCAGAAGTTTTTGGGATTCCTTATATTGGAGTAGGTGTACCAATTAATAAAAGAAGTTAATAAAGTTTCATCTATTTCTGAAGAACAGGCAGCTGCTTCTGAACAAATCGCTGCCTCATCAATACACATTAATAATCTGGCCGAAGAACTATATTTAATTTCCGAAAAACTGATTTAAGATGTACAAAAAGTTTTGGATTCATCCATTTTGCCAAATCCTCCAAATCACTAGCTTTTCTCGATATTTAGCAAGCCCTATTCAAAGAACCATCTTCGAGCAAAAATTACAAAAAAACTAACAATTTCTAAAATTTAATTAATAAGAGTATTGACAGGTGAATTTTCTGCAAATTTCACTAAAAGTGTATGCTATAATGAGAGAAATTTAGATGTTTATCAATAATGAGGAGGTATCGAAAGTGAAACTATCAACAAGACTAATCTGGAGTTACACCGTTCTTATTTTACTGATGTCAATTATTGTCGGAGTCGTCTATTATCAAGTTAATAGCCTTGGCACAATTGCTGCCAACCTTTCAAACTATCATGTTCCGATGCAAACTACTGCGCAAGATATATCCTTGCAGTTTGCTCGTGAAACGGCTTCCATTCGAGGGTATCTATTTAACGGTAATGATAAATTTATCGGTGAACTGAATGAAGCAGCGAAGAAAGCGAATGAAGATTTGGAGTTCCTACGAGCGAATGTAACCGATGAGCATAAAGAGATGCTTGAAACTGTGGCTACTGCAATGGCTGATTACGCACCTCATCCACTCAAAATGGCTGGATTATATCAAATGCAGGGCGCAGAAGCAGCTAACCAATATGAGCAAAGTGTAGCTGCAGCAGCTAACTCCTCAGCCTTGAAAGTGATTGACGACTATATTGCTATGCAAAATACCGAGTTGCAGGCTGAAGCTGTGCAGATTGATCTTCTAATTAGAAGGATTATTCTAATGACAATCATGGTCTTAGGAGTTTCTGTAGTCATTGCGATTATACTTGCGGGATATATAATTCGTTCGGTTAAAGGTTCAATTGCTAAGGGTCAAGTGGTTGCTGAAGCCCTGGCGAAGGGAGATTTTACCGTCGAGGTCCAAAGTGGCCATGATGAAATCGGGCAACTGGTGCAAAATCTAGGCAAAGCCTCGAGTAACTTGAGGGAATTAATTAGAAAATCCAAAGGGGTCACTGAAAAGGTTAACCTTGCGACTACGGGTTGCGAGGAGGCTATTTCTAACGTTGCGAGTAGTTCAGAAGAAATGGCAGCTTCTACCGAACAGGTATCGGCTGGCTTTCAAGAGATTGCAGCGACTGCAGAGGAAATTACCGCTTCGAGCGAAGAACTTAAACGCTACATTCTGGAGCTAGAAGAGAAGGCCAATTATGGAAGTCGTGAGGCCAACTCAATCGAGAAGCGGGCTGAGGAATTAAAAGGGCAGGCGGTTGAGGCCCAAATAAAAGCTGCAGGTATATATGAGAAAGAAAAAGAAGCCCTCGAGAAGGCGATCGAGGAATCGAAAGTTGTGCAAAAAATCTCTGAATTGACCCAGGGGATTTCCGCAATTGCTGATCAGACGAATTTATTGGCTTTAAATGCAGCTATCGAAGCTGCCCGAGCAGGAGAAAATGGCCGGGGCTTTGCTGTCGTGGCAGAAGAAGTGCGTAAATTAGCGGAACAGTCCTCACAGACTGTTAGAGAAATTGAAGATTTAGTAGGACGAGTGATCAAGGCCCATGAGGACCTTTCTTTTGGTGCTTTGAACAGTTTGCGCTTTATCAACGATGTTGTAGTTCCTGACTATAATAAACTCGTCCAAACAGGTCAACAATATCAACAAGATGCCAACACTATGAAAACTCTTACAAATGAGTTTTCAAGTACTGCTGTAAAACTGAATGAAATGGTCCACTCAGTAGCTACAGCCTTAAATAATGTCACTCAGACAATAAGCGAAGGGGTTGCTGGAGCACAGGAAGTTACGGCAGCGTCCACCGGAGTTGCGACAGACTTGGAAAAGGTAAATCGCGTCATGATTGAACTGAGTGGCCATGCTAACGAAATGAGGAGTGCTGCGGCAAATTTCACGGTTTAGAGTGATGAAAGTACATTAGATTCTCTTAATCAAAAAAAGGGGGGAAATCAACCAACAATAAAACAGAATATGGAGATTTGTATGAGAGGAAGGTCATAGTAAAGGCTTAGAAGGAGAAAAGATCTTAAATACTGTTAAAGACTTAGCTAATAAAAATAATAAGTTATAACAAAGTACTAGAAGGCATCAACATTTAACTGTTGATGCCTTCTCTGATTTTGAGAGTTTATAAAAGTAATTTATCCAAGCCCCAGAAGGCAGTCATCCCAAAAATAATACCTAGAAATAAATTCGGTACAAACTTAGAAAAAACAAACATTAGTGCTCCAGTCCATAAAAAAGGGTTATGTATGAGGACGATTGATCCTTCCGGTATCACCAATTCAGGTATAACAAGGGCGGCCAATAAAGCAATAGGGACAAGTTCGATAAAGTCCCGAGTAAAACCTTGAACATTCTTTCCCTTAAACAGCAGGAAGGGTAAAACACGCGAGCCATATGTGACTAAAGTCATTAATGCAATTATGGCAAGATATTCGATGGACATCCCTCTTCGCCCTCTTCCTTTGTAGCTATCTCTGACTCTTATTATAATTCTAAGGAAGGCAGTTTTCTGCGCCTCCACCATGCCCCGATCCCCGCAGCAAGGACAACACTTAGAATTAGATAGATTTTTCCAGGAATAAGTAACTTAAGTGCAATTGCTAGTATGGCTGCTATAAGGTAGGTCAGGTAATTTTTCTTAGATAAGGAGGAAGTTGTTAAAATAATGAACAACGCTAAAAGCGCAAATTGAAAACCAGAGAATTCAACCGGCAACCAATTGCCAATCAAGCCACCTAGGATCGTAAAGATGACCCAGCAAGAGAAAGCGCCTAAATTAATTCCCTGCATAACCCTGCGACGATTTTCTTCACTACCGACCTCCTTTAAAACCTTCGTATTGAGTACAAAGGTTTCGTCAGTAAGTCCCTGGGCTAGACCCAGAGACCAGGGAAGGGTTCTTTCTGGAAAAAAGGGAACGATTGACAAGCTCATCAGGAGATGCCGAATATTAATAATAAGGGTAGTCACGCCAATCATCAAAGGGGTCGCTCCCTGATGGATCATTTCAATAGCAATAAATTGCGAGGCACCTGCGTAAACAAAGAAAGACATCAGCCCGGCTTCCCAAATGGTTAAACCGAACTGAGTCGCTAAGATTCCAAAGGTAATAGCTACTGGCGTATACCCAATAACAATGGTCAGAGACTGACGCAAGCCATAGACCAACCCTAAATTGGCATTTGCGTTTAGATTGCTTTCCTTTTCTATAGGAATTAGAACTTGACGTTCCATTGCGGTTCAGCTCCAGTCACTCTTTCTCCATGGTATAAAACCAGTCAAATGCTTCAAGGACTCGACGTTCTCCATGATAGAGGGTCACTCAGTTACCTGCTTGATCACGGTCAAAAAATCAGGATAAGATACCTCAGCAGCCTCCATGTTTTCTACGCTGACCCCATCTGTGGAGAGCAGCCCAGCGATAGCCCAAGCCATAGCCAAGCGATGATCTCCAAGACTATTCGCGTAGCCACCGCGTAAGGAAGGCTGACCATGAATCCGCAACCCATCAGGCATTTCCTCGACCTTGGCCCCTAGGGCATTTAGGCCCTCAGCCACTGCGCGAATCCGATCACTTTCCTTGATGCGCAGTTCGGCCGCGTCACGAATCACCGTTTCCCCTTCCGCCAAACTTGCGGCTACTGCTAAAATTGGAATCTCATCAATCAGTCTTGGAATCATGGACCCTCCGATTTCTATCCCTTTTAGGCGTGCAGGACGAACCCGCAAACTTGCTCTGGGCTCACCGCAAACGTCCGAAACATCGCTCAACTCAATATCCGCACCCATCGCTTGTAGCACGTCCAATATCCCTGTACGTGTCGGGTTCACTCCAACATCCGTCAAGATTATCTCTCCGCTCCCAACCAAACTTCCTAAGACCAGAAAGAAAGCAGCCGACGAAATATCTCCTGGAACAATAATTCTTTGACCAGTTAAACGTCCCCCACCATGAACTGACACCTCAGTACCGAGACTTAGAACCTCCACGCCAAATCCCCTTAGCATTCGCTCAGTGTGGTCCCTGGAAAGAGCAGGTTCCATTACTCTGGTCTCACCGCTGGCTCTTAACCCTGCTAAGATAATGGCTGATTTTATTTGAGCCGAAGCGACCGGTGTTCGAAATGTTTGCCCTTGTAACTGACCACCCTGTAGAGTTAACGGCGCAAAATTGCCCCCTTGCCGACCCATTATCTGGGCTCCCATCTGCTTAAGTGGGTCCGTGACACGGCGCATAGGTCTAGATCTAAGTGATGCATCTCCAGTCAGGGTGACAGCAAAGGGACTACCCGCTAACACGCCTAGCATTAATCTCATAGTGGTTCCAGAATTACCAGCATCTAGAATATCCGAAGGCTCTTGCCAAGCTTCCATTCCCTCGCCGCTAATCCAAACTTCGCTCCCTTGTCTTTGCCAAGATACTCCAAGTTGAGTTAAACAACGAAGCGTACTTAAACAGTCCTGGCCTAATAAGAAATTCGAAACATGGGTTTCTCCCTGAGCCATACCTCCGAAGAGGGCTGCTCGATGAGAAATCGACTTATCACCCGGAACCCGGATTTCTCCTTTCGCGTCGGAAGCTGGTTTGATATACACGCCTCGCATAGGTGCTACCCCCTTAGTTAGGTTATACATTACGTTATACACTTATTTCTGCCAAACTTCAATTCAACTACCAAAATAATTAGTTTTACTTCAATTTTCTAAAGACTCCACTTCTATTCTAGGAGTGTTTAGTGTGGTATTCTTCGTAAACTTATGGCTCTGGCAAAGTTTACGATTCCTACCTAACATGGAATTATTTCATGTCCTCTCGAATCGCATGTGCCTTGCGAAATGCCTCAGCAATAGACTCTCCATCTCCTTGCTGTAGGCATTCCCGCAGTTCTTTTATTCTCTGCTCCCAATGGGTAAGCCCATCGAGAATGGCATCAGCATTTCTCACCATAATTTCCTTCCACATTTCAGGTGAACTGTCTGCAATACGCGTAATGTCTCGGAAGCTGCGACCAGCTAACGCCAAAGTCGATGCCCCTTCTTTTGAGGCATCCTGTGCCGCCAATGTCAGGGCTACCGCTAACAAATGGGGGATATGGCTGACCATTGCCACTTCCACATCATGATCATTCGCTTCTCGAAAGACAACTTTGGCTCCGAACCCTTGAACAAGTTCGACGAGTCTCCCAACCGCCACTGGAGAGGAATCTGAGGTAGGAGTTAGGACATAGGGATAACCACGGAAAAGGTCTGGATCCGCGACTCCAAACCCTGACTGTTCTGAACCCGTCATTGGGTGACCGCCAATAAAATTAAAATTATAGGGCCCGCCAAAGCCATTATGACGAGATTTTTGGCAGATTTCCGTCTTTAAACTGCCCACATCTGTGACAATTGCCCCCTTGGGAATTCTGCCCATCAATTGTTCTAACCCATTTTCCAGTTCTTCTATGGGAAGAGCTAAGACAATTAAATCAACATCGATAAACTGAGGCATCTCCGTCCAGCCAGCCAGAATCCAGCCCCGACGCACAGCTTTATCAAGACTAGCCTTTTCCGGGTCTACTGCAAAAACCTCCCAGCCAGCACGCTGCAAGGCACCCGCCCAAGACCCTCCAATCAATCCCAAACCAAGGATGCAGGCCTTCGGAATCCGAAGACCTGACCAGCCTGGTGTTAAAAATTCTTCATTCTCAGGATTCATCAATCCATCAGTCAACACGCTTACTCACTTCTCCTAACTCACGATCTAGTACAGAGGTAAGCCTTGATAGATCGTTCATCATAGTTTGAAACCTTTCAGGCGTTAAGGACTGTTTTCCGTCGGAAACGGCCTTTTCCGGATGAGGATGGACTTCGACAATCAAGCCATCGGCACCAGCAGCAAGGGCTGCTTTGGCCATAGGATGAACCAAATGCCACTTCCCAGTTCCGTGACTTGGGTCAACTATGACCGGGAGGTGAGAGAGGGCATGCAAAGCAGGGACCATACTTAGATCAAGCGTATTTCGAGTATAACTCTCAAAGGTACGAATCCCACGCTCGCAGAACATTACTTGGTAGTTTCCTCCATCCATGATATATTCTGCAGCCATCATCCATTCCTCTAGTGTGGCAGAAGGTCCTCTTTTTAAGAGGACAGGCTTCCCGCACTTGGCTACTTCTTTGAGGAGAATAAAGTTTTGCATGTTCCGAGCCCCAATTTGGAGAATATCAGAATAATGAGCCACTAAAGAAACATCACGCGCATCAATCACTTCTGTGACTACTAATAGCCCCGTTTTATCACGCGCTTCGGCTAAATAGCGTAATCCTTCTTCCTCTAAGCCTTGAAAGGAATAAGGAGACGTGCGCGGTTTAAAGGCACCTCCTCGCAAGAAGGTCGCACCACTCTCGCGTATGGCAAAAGCCGTTTCCATGATTTGGGCCCTACTTTCTACTGCACAAGGGCCTGCCATAACATGGACCGTCTTGCCTCCGATTTCTTGTCCACCCACTCGGATAATAGTATCAGCAGGTTGAAACTCTCGACTGACTAACTTATACGGTGCCAAAATCGGCACTACTTTTTCTACCCATGGAAGCGCTTCTAAATCAAGGGATTCAATTTTCTGCCGGTCCCCAATTGCTCCCATGATCGTTTTTTCGACCCCTTGGGAAAGATGAATTTTCAAGCCCTCATCCGTTAACCGTGTGGATACCTCTTCAATCTGTTCTACCGTCGCACCATTTCTTAAGACAATAATCATTTTTTTTACCCCTTTCAACCATCCTACCTCTAAATCTATCTAGGGAGACCACGAGATAAGAATCCTCTCTTATTCTGGTCTGTTCCTACAGTAATTATTAATCAGGACGCGTGATAACCAAAAAGGCACCCTGAATAGAGGGTGCCTTGATTTTCAATCGCTCCCATCCTACTATTCTACCTATTCTTTGCCAAGTCCTTCGCTAATGAAGCACCCGCAACAACCACAGCCGGCCATCCTACATAAGCTTTGCCAAGCAAAGCTTGCTAATCTAATCACGAAGTAAAAATTAAATTAGAGCTATCTTACCACAGAAGGGGCTATCTCTACAACCCCAACCATAGTATTCATATTATTCTGTAAACTTGGATGTATCAGGGTGTAGGTTACTAATTTTGCGATTAATAATTTCTCGCAGAAAGACCCGATTTCAGTATGAACTGCAACCGGGTCTTTTATATGTGCCTAGGTCAACGAGCAAGAAGCCATCACGCAAAAATCAATTCTCGACCCACAGCTTTAGCCACAGGCCCAACACTTTCCATAAGTTCAGCGAAATGTTCAAAGTTCAACGATTGATCTCCATCACTTAAGGCAATTTCTGGTTGAGGATGTACTTCGATCATTAAACCATCTGCGCCAGCAGCAATTCCTGCTAAAGCGACAGGTTTGACCAATGACCATCTTCCAGTACCATGACTTGGGTCTAAAAAAACAGGCAAATGAGTTAGTTCTTTTAAAGCTGGAATTGCCGTAATGTCCACGGTGTTTCGGGTGTAGGTCTCAAAGGTCCGAATCCCACGTTCACACAATACAACTTGATCGTTTCCTTCTGACATAATATACTCCGCGGCAAAAATCCATTCTTCTATGGTTGCTGCCAGACCGCGTTTTAACAAAACAGGATGTTTAGTTTTTCCTATTTCAGTTAAAAGTGTATAATTTTGCATATTTCGAGATCCTATTTGAAACATATCCGCCACTTCGCCAACCCGTTCAATGTCGCGAGCATCCATAACTTCCGTAACCACTGGAAGTCCTGTCAGCTCCCTAATCTGTGCTAACATTTCCAAACCGCCTTCTCTTTTTCCTCGAAAGGAATAGGGGGAGGTTCTTGGTTTATATGCTCCACCACGAAGCATTGTGGCTCCGAGACGTTGAATTTCCAGAGCTGTACTCAATAACTGTTCATAGCTTTCAATTGCACACGGACCAGCTACGACCACCAATTGCGGGCCACCGATGATAACATCTCCCACTCGAACAGTCGTGGTTTCTTGCTGTTTGTTTTGCCGTCGAGTGATTAGATTCACCCCGCACTCCTTCTTCCTCTGCGCTTAGTCGATTCGTTCACGAGTTCATTTCTTAGGTACTTAATCAGCATCTATGAGATCTTTCCTTAATATGACAGCATTACGCAAAAAGATGTGGCGAATTTCCCTTTGGCAACGATCAGAATTGGCATGTAAAAGCACTCGTATACAGTGTGGAAGTGCGCCAGGCACTGGAATTTCTGTCGAGCAAAGAAGAGGTACCAACTGCCATCCTATGGCACGAGCACTTGATGCAGGAAAATCTGCATTTAAATCTGGGGTCACCGTAAAAATCGCACTCACTAAATCTTCAGTGCTTAAGGCATTTTCTTTAAGAATAATTTGTAAAAGTTCCTGGGTTGCTTCACGGATTTCCTGAGGATCATTGCGATCTACCGTTGTCGCACCTCGTATTCCTCGCACCATGCCCACCCCCCCTATTCCTTAGGAGCGACGCGATGTCCTAATCCTACTGCTACTTCATCTAGATGCAAGAGCCCTATTCCGAAGAATACCGCTACGCTCAAATGATCACTCTGACGAGCGATTCCAATCTTTCCGCCAATATTTAAACCCAAAGCTTTATTCATGATTTGACTTAAGGCCTCGCGAGTTGCACCGGCTACAGCCCCTTCATCCCCATGTGTTTCTTTAATAGCTCCTTCGCGTTTTGCCGCTACAATTGCCCGTTCTACGATCTTGCGAACCGAACTAATATACTCTCCACCATAATCGACTGCAGCAGTTTTTACCCCCAACCGTTGATAAGACTCTTTTAATTGAGCCTCTTCTTCTCTGCTCTCTGTCATCGCCATTCTTAATGCTGCGAGCGCAATCTTTTTACTTTGTGCCATGTACGCATTCTTCCTTTCCCACGAATTGATCCCACTCTTATTCGTGAACAAGACGTGCGGAATGGTAGAAAAAGACACTAAGTAGTGTCTTTGATTTCTTAATTTAACCATCCCACCATTCTTCTATACTAAAGCGAATAATTCCCATCCTACCATTCTACCCTCCTTTTCTCAATAGTTTATGAGAAAATATATTTATGATTGATGTAATTATATTACGCTAAAGAGAGCTTTGCAAGATTAGTGCCTTACAGTTACATTCTGAATATTTCCCTGCACCACGAAAATCTGGTTTTGACGCGGCTCAAGTAATTGAGGATCTTTCTTGAGGACTTGAACCTGAATGCGCTGAGCTATACCCACACCATCCAGTTGGATTTGACCGGATTGAACCGTTATTTGCTGTTCCCCCTTGGCTAAAGTCGCAATAACTTTACCATTTTGAAGTACACGAATCGGTGCAGCTGGTATCGCTTTCAATGTCACATTCCAGACGTTAACTGATTCTACTAAGGTTGGCTTGGCAAGGGAAGGAAGGTCCAAAGAAGGAGCTTCAACCCGTTCTGCCATTGCCATATAAAATTGTACCGGATCTCTAATTGCACTTAACTGCATTAAGACAAGTATTACCGATGCCAAGACCACGACTCGAATGATCCGGCGTTCTCCCCGCTGGACAATATTCCAGAGCCACTCTAACAGGCTTCCTCTACGACGCACTTGCACCACCTCAAATAGAGTTTATGCAAGAGATGTCTAAATCAGACCACGGATAAAGCAACCTCTCGAGCCGCACATCCCGCCCGATAGCCCATTGCAAAGGCCGCCTGAAGGTTATAACCTCCTGTAATACCATCGACATCCACTACTTCACCGGCCCAATAAAGCCCTTCAAGACATTTTGAAGCCATTGTTTTGGGGTTAATCTCTTTAACATCAACTCCACCGGCTGTAACAATCGCGGTCTCTATAGAAAGGGTTTCTGTAATCGTCATAGGCAACTCTTGTAACAGTCTGAGCAAGCGTTTTCGTTGTTCGCGGCTGATTTGATGCACTACTCCTTCTGGGTTAATTCCGCTCAAACGGATCATAACCGGAATCAGACTTTGAGGTAATAGGTCATCCAGAGCATTCTTAAACTGCTTATTGCTGTACTTTTGAAAATCACGTTGAACACGGGCATCTAATTGTTCTTGGGTAAGGGCTGGTTTAAAATTAACCCGTAACTCGACCTGCTCCCCGTTACACAAGGCATCCCCTGCGCGACGGCTCATGGTTAAGATAATGGGACCGGATACCCCAAAATGTGTAAACAGCATTTCGCCAAACTCAGTTATCTGCTTCTTTCCATCGATCCACAAGGACCCCTCAACGTTCTTCAAGGATAATCCCTGAAGCTCCTTCACCCAATCTTCCGCCGTTTTAAGTGGCACCAAAGCGGGCCTGGGGGTTATTACTTTGTGCCCCAGTTTACGGGCAAATCGAAATCCATCCCCACTTGACCCGGTCGCTGGATAGGATGAGCCTCCCGTACAAACGATCACTACAGGCGCCAAGAACTTTTTCTGACCATGTCCTCGAACCCCAGCAACATGACCGTTCTCAACTAGAATTTCCTCAACCGTGATTCCAGATCGGACCTCTACTCCTGTTTCTGTTAAAAACGCCGCTAAGGCATCTACAATCTTTTCAGCGTCATCTGAAATCGGGAAAACACGTCCTCCACGTTCGACTTTCGTCTCGACCCCGTACCGAGCAAAAAAATCCCGTAAGGCTACATTATCGAAACCTCTTAAAATACCGTGCAAGAACCGTCCATTTCCAGGGTAGTGGCTGATAAAATCTGACACGTTTTCTTCGTTCGTTATATTACAACGTCCTTTACCAGTGATCGCAATCTTCCGGCCCAGACGTTCTTTCTTTTCAACTAAAAGAACCTTCGCGCTTCCTATAGCCGCTTGTCCAGCAGCCATCATACCTGCAGCTCCACCACCAACCACAATAACTTGATACTCGTTCATAGTTTATTCCTTTCTTTAGTGGCTCTTTTCAAGCCAGAGGCCATAACTTAACATTTCTTCTTTAACTAAATAATATGTACACTATTGCTTTGGAAATTAAATTTTATAATTCTACCCCTCTATTCAGGTTAAAATACTTCCTCCCAATGAAACATATGCGAACGGGCATGAAGTCAAGCATGCAAGTCACGAGCCGTCCCCAACTTGCACTTTGTTCGCACCATGCAAGTGCTGAGCCTAAGATAAATAGTCAAACAAGATAACCCGAAGGAAAGTTCATTGAACATTGGTACTCGGCGGAACTTGCTCGCAAGGTATCATTTGTTGTCGTTCCGAGTAAGTTCCTGTAGGTTCCCGGACCCTACTCGGAACGACAAGTTCCGCCGAATAACAATGGGCTGCTTTAAAACAGGTAGCTTTCTTTAGATTTTCACACATAAACACAATATCGTCAATAAGCTGTTCTGTACGGATAAGTCCCTCTAGAAAAGTTTTTTCATATAGATATAACGTCCTTCATCCTATATGCCAATAAATGGTATTCAAAATAATTATAGCGATATTTTGTGAGAGTCAAGTGGTTTTTGCATCTTTTTGAATATTTTTATCAACTTTTATTTAGCCGATTTATAAGCTAAATAAAAGTCTTCCTAATTATGTCAGCACAGCTTGATGACATTGGGGTCGGAGGTTCGAGTCCTCTCAAACCCACCATAAGTTAGATTTGTAAATCGTTACTATAAAACCTTGAGATCTCTGAAAGCAGAGAGTATCAAGGTTTTTTAAATTAATAAGAGAAACAAGAGCAAGCTTGATAGCTCTATTATAGCGTGTCTGTAATGGTATTTTTGTGGATTTTCCATTGACACAAACACATAGGAATAGTACAATAACTTTAAACCTCCCCCCCCGGGGGCGGGAATAAGGTTTTACTAGTTAAAGTATGAACTAAGTGTAAATGAAGAAATTAGGAGTTGTTAATATGGTTGACACCGAGAAAGAAACCATAATTAACCGTTTTAGAATTATTCGGGGTCACATCAGCGGTATAGAAAAGATGATTGAAGGAGGAAAAGAATGCGCTGATATTTTGGTACAAATGGCGGCTGTAACCGCCTCCATGACAAAGGTTAAGCTAATGATTAATAAACATATGGTTGAGCAATTTATAGAAAAGGCATTAGTTGAAGAAAAAGATATAAAAAAGGAAATAACTAAAATACTTGAAAATATTTTAAAGATCAGTTAATAAAAATTTAAGCCTTCATGAGAAATTATACATCAAGAAGGCGGAATGGGAGTTAAATATGAAGAAAATATTAATTTTGGGGGCAGGTACCGCTGGAACTATGATGGCCAATCATCTTGTCAAGAAAGTTAACAAAAATGAATGGTCAATAACGATTGTCGATCAACATGAAAAACATTACTATCAACCAGGGTTTCTGTTCATTCCTTTTGGGGTCTATTCGGAAAAAGACGTAATAAAAGAAAAAACTAACCTTCTTCCAAAGGAGGTGAAATATATTCAAGCTCCTATAGAGTTGATTGAAGCAGAAAAAAAACAAGTCATATTAGGCGACGAGAAAATTATCCCTTATGACATATTAATTATTGCAACAGGATGTGAAATTGCCCCCGAAGAAGTGGAAGGGGTAGACCAGGGCTGGAGAAAAGATATTTTCGACTTCTATACTATTGAGGGTGCAGTTGCCCTAAGGGATAAATTGAAAAATTGGGAGGGAGGTAAATTAGTTGTTCACATAAGTGAAATGCCAATTAAATGTCCCGTTGCTCCACTTGAATTTGTTTTTCTTGCAGACTGGTTCTTTTCAGAAAAGAAAAAAAATCGTAAAAAGGTCGAACTAAGTTATGTTACTCCACTAGACAGTGCCTTTACGAAGCAGAAGTGTGCAGATGTCTTAGGTGACTATTTTCCACAAAAAAATATAGATTTAATTAAGAATTTCAATGTGAGTCATGTAGATGCGGAAAGCAGAAAGCTTGTATCGTTGGATGACAGAGAAGTAACTTACGATCTTCTTGTAACGATTCCGGTAAATATGGGAAGCAAGCTGATAGAACGCTCTGATTTAGGTGACGACTTAAACTTTGTACCGACTGACAAACATACTCTTCAATCTAAAGCTCACAAGAATATATTTGTCATTGGGGATGCCACCGATATTCCAGCTTCAAAGGCTGGTTCTGTCGCCCATTTTGAAGCAGAAATTCTAACTCATAATATCCTAAGTTATATTAATAATCAGCCTTTAACTGCTAGCTTCGATGGTCACGCAAACTGTTTTATCGAATCAGGATACCATAAAGCACTTTTAATTGATTTTAATTATGAAATTGAGCCTGTTGAAGGAACATTTCCTCTGCCTGGGATTGGCCCTTTTTCACTCTTAAAAGAAACGAGAATAAACCACTTAGGGAAATTGGCTTTTAGACACATCTACTGGAATATGCTATTGAAAGGCATTCCGATTCCTACTGTTTCGCCAGATATGAAAAAGAGCGGCAAGAAACTTGAAGGATTATCGGTTGATGTTTAAGCATAGAAATCACTAATAATTAGGGAGGATTAGCTATGGAAAAAGTAATTGCGGGTTATTCTGTAGACGTTACTGAAGAAGGATACTTGACTAATCAGGCTCAATGGAACAAAGAAATAGCTTGGGCAATAGCAAAAGAAATTGGAATTAACGAATTAACTGAAGGTCATTGGAAAGTGATTGAATTCTTACAGAAGGATTTTGCTGAAACAGAAAAAATGCCAACTATTAGAAGAGTTAAAAATGCAGGCGGTATTGCAACCAAAGAACTATATGCACTGTTTCCAGAAGGACCTATCTTAAAGGCTGCTAAAATAGCTGGATTAAGCAAGCCTGTTAGTTGTGTTTAAATGGAAGGGGAAAGAAAAATGTCAAATAACGAAAAGATTAAAAAGGTCTCGATTGTTGTATCAAAGGGATCTCTGGAGGGAATATACCCAGCGTTAATTATGGCTAATGGAGCAAGAATGCAAGGAATCGAAGCCAATCTATTTTTCACATTTTTTGGAATGGATGCAATCACTAAAAAGAAGATGGCCAATATTAAAGTTGCCACTGTTGGTAATCCGGCAATGGGTATACCCACTTTAATTGGAGCTATTCCCGGAATGTCGTATTTTGCAACTAGGATGATGAAGAAGCAGATGGAAGAATTAGATATTCCGCCAATACCGGAATTTATCGAAATGATTGATGATGCTGGCGGCAAAATATATGCTTGCTTAGCTAGCGTAGAGATGTTCAAATTGAAAAAAGAAGATTTTTGCGATCAAGTAGAAAAAATATTGACAGTAGGAGAATTTTATGACATCTCAGCTGGAGGTCAAATAATATTTACCTAAAAAGATAACCGGTTCTCCGACAATTGTTGAGGCAGCAGATATTCTAATGGAATATCTGCTGCCTCTTTTCATGATATATTGTTAAAAATGAAATGGATAATCGGGCTGTTTATATCAACATAAGCCTAACGAGACCAGAGGGCACCACGGGCGGATGTCCCGTTAAACCTCTGTAAGATCGTTACGACGCATAATAAGCATAATTCGACGTAGCGAATTAAGTTTTAATGCCTACAAAAAAGCCACACCAATTTATAGTGCTGTTCTCCGTAATTTGAATGTTCGTCTCGACAATTCAAAGACACGCATATTAAACAATCGTTTTGGAGAAATCTGATGTGGCAATTTTATGCTTCTTAAATTTTATCGCGATTTAGTATTATTGAACCATTCAATCGTTGCTTTTCCATGCTCTTCAGGAATCTTGTTACTAACTTGTTCATGAAGCCATCCTAAAGTCTTATTGTTCAAATACTGTCTCATCTGGTCTTCTGCTTCTACCATTACAACTTTTATCAAGCAAGGACATTTTGTATATGTATCAGGTAAATTATTTTTATCAAACAATATCTCATTTTGTCTAATCTCTGCACATTGAAATAATGGAGTCGTCCCTTCTACTGCTTCAACTATATTCCAAAAGGTTATGCTTTCTGGAATACGTGCTAACTCATATCCCCCATTAACACCTGAAATTGACTTCACAATCCCGGCTTTCCTTAATTTTGTATATACTTTTGATAAATAAGTTTCTGAAACTCCCTGAAATGTCGCTAAATCTTTAATTCCAACAGCCTTTCCTGATGGAATATCTACCATATATAATAAACAATGTAATGCATACTCTACTCCTATGGAAAATTGCAATACAATCCACCTCCTAAATAATAAAGTCCCCACATAATACTTAATTATTTTTTGTCGATATAACATGATTCAATAGTAGATAATGATTATCTTTAATATATATTGACTTTATGCAAATTTATCACTTTTATTTACTTTCTACAAAAAACCACCAATTCCTTTTGATGATAATATTTCCCTTTAAAGAAGATTTAAAGCCATGCAGGAAAAGAACAGGATTTCAAATTTTTTTAAGAAACTCAACGGTTCACATGCGCCGGCACAGGACGTGCCAAGTGTCGAATGCGCCAAGACTCGAACAGAACGTTCGAGATTAGAGCGCCGCCATGGACGGTAAGGCACCGTGACGGCATAGCATTCGACCAGAAAGCCCAGAGGTTTTGAGTTTTAGCCATATCATCAAGCGAATAGCAATGAAACACGATAGTCTCCAGTGGAGAGTATCGCCGAAGCCGTGATCCCAATGGAAATACTTACCGGCGTAGGATGTTAAGACACTTCCTCCCCTTTGCCCTCAGAACTCTTCTGTGCTAAGATTATCGCAAGTCCCAAGAACAGCTAAAGCAAAATTAGGAGGAATGTTTCATGAGTCTCGACCAACGGACCCTTGCTCTAGTACAAATATCTGCAGCAGTAGCCTGTAATGCCCTTGCAACCCTTCGTGTTACGGTCACAGCGGCCCTAAACTTAGGTTTAACCCCCCAAGAAATCGAAGAAGTTATCAATTTGGCTAAAGAGATTCAACAACAGCCCATTTCTCATGTAACTCATTTAGCCAATCAGCTTTTGCGCGAACCTAAGAAACAAGCACACGAGCCTAGTGCCCAGTGCGGGTGCGGCTGCGGAAGTCACCATTCCTAAGCTCCTCCACTCTGGCATGCTCCTATAAAGCTAGTTCGAAAAAAAACCGCGGCCATCAGGATTACTGGTTGCGCAGACTAAACATAATTCAGCCTTATCAAAAATCCGTTTGCCACATCGAATGCAATACCCCGGCTGACCCTCGTGGATCAGTATTTTACCCGTAAGTAAACGATGTGACAATGATTTAAGCTTAAATGATAATGCTTTTGGAGGGCAAGTTTCCACGCATCGCTGGCAATGAACACACTTTTGGGGTTCCAGAATAAGACGCAATTTCTGGATCTTATCCTCTGTGTTAAGCTCCTCTGTACTCGGATCAGGATTCATCTCTTCTCGCTTTTGTAACGCGCCTTGTGGGCAAATTGCTGCACAGACACCGCAACTTGTACAACTATCGGAAACGGTTAAAGCTCTGAAGGGGATTTTCTCCTCTGAAGCAGCCCCTAAAGCCTCAATCAGCCACTGACGCGATTTGGGTATTGGATATATATCATCGCCGGCCAGGCTTGGTAGCCATTCTTCCATCTTTTCCTTGCTCATTTGCCTCCAGCCTGATTTTGTTTTCCGTTTCAAATGGAGAGGGGCAACAACTGCAGGCTCTGGTTCAATAGCACTCCCTTCATCCGAGTGAACTTGAATGTGGACAAGGGGATGCTCTGGCCAGTCCAGATGAACCTGTTTAAAAATCTGAACACTCGTTGCGCAAGCAAGACGATCATCGCAATCTGAACATACACCAGTCATAATCGTGACAGACTTTTCCTTAGCCAAAATCGCAAGTGTCATCCAGCTATCTCGATCAAATATTCCCAAGCAAGGGATTTCAAACCCGAGGGGCCTTGCTTTAGGGCAATTTAAAACAATTTTTTCAGTCTCTATTAGAAAATCATGAAGATTGTCCATGGTCCGATCTGCAAAACCGTCACTCGGGCACACGGCCATACACACTCCGCATTCCGTACATTGTTTAGCATCCAGCTGTCGATACTCTGAGATAGCTTGATGCGGACAACGTTCTATACACAATTGACAAGGCTGGGCAAACGGCTTTTTCGTATTAAGACAGTTCCCATTGTAGTATACCATTTGACATGTCATAATCTTATCCTCACTATCATTTCCTCCTACATGACTATTCGCTTTTAATCCCAAATTTCCTCTAACTACAACTTTTCAATCAGCTTTCGATAAGAACTTGTTCAGCTAAGGCTGACATCGAGACTTCTGTGACGAATGCCTCCTAGGATGCCCTTTATGGCGCATTGGCATTCGTCAGTGACGCCACATAGCGGCATGAGAGTGAAAGTCTGAATAAACTAAAAAAGAGGCGGAAGCACTATTAGTGTTTCCGCCATTTTTAGTCTATATTTAAATACTTTGCCAAGTGTCTCTCGACCCCGAGCAAATGGTCCAACATAAATTTTTGGGCCTTTTCTGCATCATGATTTTTTATCGCCTCATAAATTTTACAATGTTCATCATATAATTTCTTTGGGGTGTCACCGCGTTCGTAGAGTCGACTGCGGCTTGATTTTAACGATTTTTGCATAGTATCGGAGAGCGTATTCATGAGACGAATTAGAATTTTATTATGCGTTGCCCTAGCAATTGAGTAATGGAATTGATGATCAGCATCTTCCCCTAAACGATGGTTTTCAAGGTCCATGCGCATAATTTCTAGTGCCTCATACAAATCTTTGATCTCATCATCATCCGCTCTCTCTGCCGCTAATCCCGCAGCCTGGACCTCCAAAATCTTTCGAGCTTCATAAAGCTCTAAATCCGAATCAGTTTCAATGAAAAGCATCCAAGCGAGAGGGGTAATCACCGATTCAATGTTAACCTGTCTAATGTACGTTCCTTCTCCAGAACGAACTTCGATTAAACCCATCATCTCAAGAGCACTAATAGCCTCTCGAATAGAGGCTCGACTTACTTGAAACCGCTCAACTAATTCTCGTTCTGAAGGTAAACGGTCACCGGGTTTTAACTGTCCTTCAGCAACTAGGTGTCCTACTTGGTCGACAATCTGCTCGTAAATTTTTCGGGTTTTAATGGGTTTTAGATTCACCCTTTTTCACTCCTCGTCATTGGTATCAATAATTGTACCAGTAAATAGTGTAACACAAGTCTGAACTTAAAAGAACATGGAAACACTTATTTGTTGAGTGTTTCCATGTTCAATAGTCCTTGATTAGAGCAATACCAAGCTTTAATAAGGAATTACCTTTTTTTTCCTGACCGATAAGATTCTGCGAGAATTTGGATTGTGTGCACTACTTCTTCCTCAATTCCAGCATTTTCAACCCCACTTTTCAGTTGCAAGCGGCAAGCAGGACAGCCCGTTGCTACGGTGTCTGTACGAGTTAGGGCAATATCAGCCGTTTTACGATCTGATATCTGCACGGAAAGATCAGGGTGTACTATACTGAAAGATCCGGCCATACCACAACACCGACCTGGCTCTTTCATTTCAATCACTTCTACTCCGGGAATACTCTTTAGGATTTCGCGTGGCTCACTGCTGATCCCCTGCCCACGGTTTAAGTGGCAAGGATCATGATAGGTTACTTTGCGTTCCACACGACCTAAACCTTCTTTTTTAAAGGGTACTTTATGAATAAGGAACTCGGAAATATCGTAGGACTTTCCAGCCCATTTATCTGCCAAGGCTTTAAACTCCTGATCATTCTCCAATAGTTCAGTAAAGACATGCTTCCAAGCGGTCCCTCCCGAAGAACAGGCTACGACTAAGGCATCGGCACCTAATTTTTCGAAGGCCCGCAGATTACGTCTTGCTAAGGCACGGGCTGAGTGAACGTCTCCATTGACAGAGGCTGGAATACCGCAACATCCCTGGTTCTTGGGAATGACGACTTCGATATCATTTTCAGTAAGCACCTCAACGACTGCTCTACCGATGTCTGTGTAGAAATAATTGATCATACACCCCGTAAAAAAGGCCACTCGTTTTTTTGGGTTTTTGACCGATATTACTTCAGGAAATTCAGACCTCAAAGTTTTCTTGGCCAACATGGGAAACACTTTTTCAGTTCCTATGCCAACGTCAAAACGCATCCGCGCGATCCGATCACTTTTATGAGGCAAGTGCTTTAAGGCTACGCCCTGGAATACACTACCTGCCTTCATGCCTAAATCGAACAATTTCTGCATCTTTAACGCGGTAAAGGCAATCTTTTTAACTGAATGCAATCCTTTTTTGCGAACAGCTTCTGCCCTTGCAGCAAGGATGATTTTATCAAATCGAACCCCGCAAGGACAGTTGGTATTACAGGCCATGCAGGTAGTGCAAAGGGAAAAGCGATCCGCTAGTCCCTTTGTCATGTCAAGTTCTCCTGAAATAAGGTACTCCACTAAACTGATTTTTCCCCTGGCAACGCCCACTTCTTGACGAGTTTCTTTATAAATCGGGCATACGGCCATGCAGTTTCCGCACTTCATACATTTATGGAGTTCATCGGTAATCGAATCCAGCGAATTATATACGGACACGATTAGTCCCTCCTTACAATCTTCCCAGGGTTCAACACATAGTTGGGATCCAGGGCTTCTTTTATACGTCGTAATGCTGCAACACCGGCTTCTCCAAATTCCAAATCTAGATATTTCATTTTAGCAATCCCAATCCCGTGTTCCCCTGAAAGAGTTCCTCCTAGAGAAATCGCCACTTGGAAAATTTCGTCTACAGCAAGATGAACTCGTTTCATTTCGTCTGTATCCCGTTCATCCGTAAGAATTGTAGGGTGCAAATTACCATCTCCGGCATGCCCGAATGTGGCAATTTGAAGACGATGCTTTTCGGCAATTCTACGAATTGCTTTGAGCATATCGGGAATTTTGCTGCGTGGAACCGTGGCATCTTCTAAGACTGTCGTCGGTCTTTTCTGAGCAAGAGCGGGCAGGGCACTTCGGCGAGCCAACCACAATAGATCCCGTTCTTTATCGTTTTTGGCAATTTTCACCTCAGTAGCTCCCTCAGCCTGTAAAATTTGCTCGACCAAAACTGCTTCCCGCTCAACTACTTCTTTATACCCATCTACTTCAACCAACAGCACGGCTTCTGCATCCAAGGGGAGCCCCGCATGCACGAAATGCTCAACTGTTTGAATGGTCGCATTATCCATAATTTCGAGGGTTGCTGGAATAATCTTATTGCGAATAATAGAAGCAATGGCCTTCCCAGCCTTATCGACATCATCAAAAATGGCTAGAATGCTTTTGCGTGCCTCTGGGGCTGGTATCAGCTTCACGATAATTTCCGTGATAATCCCCAGTGTTCCTTCAGCGCCGGTAAAGAGGGCAACTAAATCATACCCTGTGACGTTTTTGACCGTTTTTCCACCCCAACGAATGACTTCTCCATTGGCTAAGACCAATTGTAGGCCCATAATATAATGCTTGGTAACTCCGTATTTCAGTCCGCGCAATCCACCTGAGCATTCGGATACCGAACCACCCATGGTCGCTGTTGTCACGGTTCCTGGATCCGGGGGATACAACAAACCTAATTTAACCACTTCATCATTGAGAGCTTGGATGATCACTCCAGGTTGAACAGTTGCTGTTAAATTATCTTGATCTACCTCTAGGATTTTGTTGAGATTGAGCATGGAGAGTACGATCCCCCCCTTAGTGGGAATGGTTCCCCCGCTAAGGTTAGTTCCTGAACCACGTGGATAGATTGGGATTTGATGGCGTACGGCAATTTTTACAACCTCTGACACCTGTTCGGTAGAAAGGGGCGAAACCACTACATCCGGCTTATGATGTTTCATGGCAGCGGTTGCGTCATAAGCATAGGTCAGTAAGTCTTCCTGCTCTGTGAGGACATTCTCTGCACCGAGCACTTGAACTAGTTCTTGTAAGACTTCACGAGCTAACATCCATTTACCCCCTTAAAAATGAAGATATCTACCATTTATTTAGTTTTTGTCTGGCTGTGTCTGACTGTCAGACCACTTATCCCTATATTAATTCAATTTAATAGAAATTTCAATATAAAATTCAAAATTTCGTCTTCCAAAAGTTTAGGAAGGGGTTAGCTGTAACCCCTTCCCAGTGAAATTTGTTAACTCATCCAAGCCTAACGTGAATATTTATGTTCTAATAGTTTCATCTCTTGCTGAAATGATTGACTTAACCGAAAGAGCAGGCGTTCCATATCCAAGCGGTGAAGTGAAACTGTTTCAGGACTAAGAAACTCAATCTTTCGAAACTCGGGTTTAATCAGGATAGGAAGCAAATCGTCGAGGTTCTCGATCCGAAGTGTCAAAATAATAGGGGCATAAGCAACCTCTTGGGAGCGTCTCCCCTCACTCTCTGTCACAGTATAGATATCTAGACTCAAATCGATATCTTCAATAAAGATACCTTGCAGTGGAACATTGCGAAGTAAAGCAACCTGTTGTTCCCGGATCGATTCAGCCATTAGTTCTTTACTCTTGCCTCCAAAGAAAAATCGTCCACTTTTTGATTCTCCGCGATAATCTACCCGAATCCGTACGCGAACGTGTTCAGTTAGAAGCTCATTTCCAATCCGAATCTTCATAAATGGCTCTCCCCGTTTCCTAATTAACTCATTCTATAAGATATAAGAACATTTTTCGCAATTACGTAGTTAAAATTATTCTCCAAAGGTTTATATTTCTCCTGCAAGCCTTGCTTTAGGGTTAGAATTTTGGACATACTAAGAAAAATCCAAAGGTATATTTTTAGGGGGGTACAAAATGCTCAAAACTGCCATTGCTATTTTTAAAGGACCTCAACAGACTAAAGAGGCTATTGAAGAAATTCAAGGGGAATCCTTAGCTAACAGTAAAATATCGGTTATAGTTCGAAGCGAATATATTCACCAAGGTGAGTTTCGCGAAGAAATTGCCAATGAATTGGCTTATTACCCCAGTGAAATCAACTTGGACAAATTTAATGCCTGGTTAGTTCAAGCTCCGCCCTTTGTGGTTTCGGACCTTGGCGAAGTTGTCGTCGCTGGACCGCTGGCCAGTCAACTAATGCACCAACCTCAGAGTCGCGGGTTGAACGAAGCTCTATTTAGCTATGGTCTTTCTGAGACTAGAGCTAGACATTATGAACATGAAGTTCGCACAGGGCACTGGTTAGTTCTGATCCAGACCAGCCATGAAAAAATTAATTCCGTGGCCAATGCCTTGCGTTCCTTTGGCGGAAGAGACATAGAAATCTGGAACAAAGAAATCGAGCACCCTATATACCCTTTTGGTTAACTTTCTTATCTTCAAAGTCCCACATTGGAACGCAATTGCTTGACTTCTTCTTCAGTAAGAGCCCGGTAAGAACCTGGGTGGAGAGTAAGGTTTTGGGTTAATGTCAATGGCCCGAATCGAATTCGTTCAAGTTTGACGACTAAATATCCAACAGCCTCAAACATTCGTCTGATTTGGCGATTTCGCCCCTCATGGATCGTCACTTCCAAGACTTCCAGGGAATCGTTCTTTAAGCCTCCTTTCGTCCGCTGGGAAAGACCGCTTACGCGCTGAACTTGGGCGGGAGCGGTTTTTCCATCTTCTAAAAGTACCCCCTGCTGCAAAGTTTCAAGAGCATGAATACCTACCGGACCTTGGACCCAAACTCTGTAGGTCTTCTCAATTCCATGCGAGGGATGCATTAAACGATGAGCTAACTCTCCATCGTTCGTAATAACCAATAATCCAGAAGTATCATAATCCAACCTGCCAACCGGATAAACCCGAACCGGAACATCTTTTAGTAAATCGACCACAGTCGGTCGCCCTCTTGGGTCGCTGGCACTGGTAATCACGCTGACTGGTTTATTCAGTAAATAATAGTACAAAGCCTCGGTTCGTTTAACCAGACGTCCATCCACTTCGATCTGATCTCGAACCCCGACTTTGGTCCCTAAAGCTGTCACCTTATCTCCATTAACCGTCACACGACCGTCAAGGATCAGTTTCTCGGCATGTCGTCGTGAAGCAACCCCAGCTTGGGCGAGTACTTTTTGCAAACGTTCTCCGCCCCCTACGTCTAATTCCATACTCTCACCTTCCATTATCTTTCTCCTTTGTCTACTTAAGCACAACTCAATGCCACAAGAATTCTATTTGGCTTTCAAATCATAAATTCCCGGACCGATTTCCGGATAACTTCCTTGGACCTTTTCCCAGAATTGGTCTTTTTGTTCACTTCGCGGCAGTCGAACAAGATAATCTGCTGGGAATTTTTGCAGTAGTTGAGTAGCCATTTCTTGATCTTTTACAGTGGTTAATCGAAACCCTACCCGGTTCGCATAATAAAACGTCATTGGGGGCGAGTCGCTTAACACTAATATACTGGATTCAGGTGTATTTTCTTTAATCCATCGTGCCTGAATGAGATAGTCTGAACTCCACTGATACTTTGGAGTTAAATAGGTATAAGCATCTAAATTGAGCAAGGCTATAAGCACGATCACTAACAATACTCCTCGAATATCTTTTATTTCATCGAGGGCATAGGCGCTTAGCAAGGCTATAAGCGGCAGAATCGGCACTAAATAATAATCCAAGGGAATCCGCACACAAACGACTCCAACATAAAGAACACTCACTCCCAGCCAAGTCAAAAGGACCATTCGTACTGGAGAAGGAAAAAATAAAAGTCGAAGTACGCCTATACCTGCAAGGATAAGCATACTAAGTGTCAGTCCTTGCTCGATGTTTTTACCTAATAACTTCCAGTCCAGATTGGGATTGGCCATATTTCCAGTCATTATACCGGAAACGAATTGACTTGAAGGCGGTGCGTAATAATGTACCCACAAATAGTATACCATAGGTAGAATGAGCACAATCACACTATAACGAAGAAGCTGTCCTGCCGCCTTCGATTTGAGAGGCCAAAAACCCAAGAGCAGGGCTACTGGAAACAACATCAACTGCGGAAGCTTAGCAAGTATTGCACCGGCCATCAATAGACCTACTTTCCAACTTCCGCTCTCCGCTTGGGATTTCCTCCACTTGCAGAGTATAGCCAACGCCCAAACACTCCAAGCTTGGGCCATCGGTTCAGGCATGACAACTCGACCATAATAAATCGATAAGGGCATTAAGGCATAAATAGCAGCTGCCAAAAGCCCTGCCCGATCTGTAAACATCTGTCTTCCCAAATAATAAATTCCGCCGATCGTAAGCAGCGATAGCATAACCGACCATAACCGTCCCCAAAGATCTGCCCAACCGAAAATGGTCCAGGTCCATGCTAAAAGGTAGGGTAAAAATGGAAACTCTAATTCTACTCTTTGAGGGGTTATTCCATCATAACTAAGTAGTGGAATAAAGACATTAGGTAGATCGGTTAGGCGCCCGAGCATATGGCTTGCCATGCTCGCCGTATCGGCTTGTCGCCAAGCCTGATTGTCTAATAATGGGTTAGTAATTCCTCGCAGCCTAAGTCCTAAGGCCACTAGAAATATTAAAAACAACCACCATCGTCTTATTCCTCGGCCCATTCTACTGTTCTCCACTTATTACGTTTTAGTTGATATATCAGTTGGACATATCCCCAAATTGTTGGTAATATTCTCAGTTTACTGGCACCTTTTTTGAGCTCATAATGAAGTTTTAAAGGAATTTCAGTGACACACTCTGCAAAGGGTGCAACTTTGAGAAGCAATTCAACCATCCCGGAAAAATTGCGACTTTTAATAATTTCCGGGCCATATTGTCGAGTCCCTTCGGCCAATAAGGCAAGGCGATAAGCTCTGTAGCCACAAGAATAATCCCGTACTCCTTTGATCGGGGCAAAATAATGCATCACTCTACCAGCTCCCCAAGATAATCCCCTCCGCCCTAAAGAAAGCCCATTTTGTTCCCCACCTGAAACGTAGCGAGAGGCAATCACGAGGTCAGCCCCAGCACATATAGCATCATAAAGCAGGGGAATACAATCTGCGGGTTGAGTATTATCTGCATCCATTGTAATGACAATATCCGGAGCGTTCAGATTCTTCTCAAGCTGACCATCTAATAGGTCTCCAGAAAACCTGTGGAAATTCAAGACATATTGGAAACCGCTGTTTAAGGCAGCTCCTAGACCTTGATTTTGAGAGTGATTCACGTTGTGAATATTTCGATGTATTTGAGCAAAACTTCTTACTACATCTGAAGTATGATCAGTGCTCCCATCATTGACGATCACGATCTGATGGGGGATGGGTGCGCAGGTCTGTTCAATATCCTCGAGTAAAGCTGGTAGCGCTTGCTCTTCATTATAAGCTGGTAAAACAATATAAAGCATACAACAATGTCCCCCTTTCGGTTCATCGTTAGTATGCACAAAGAACGGTTCAATAAAACGCCTTGTTGACGATCCATACTGAAGCTATTAAACCAATAGCATCCGCTATTAAGCCCAATTTGAGTGCGTATCGGTACTTTTTAATGCCTACTGAACCAAAATAGACCGTTAGGACAAAGAATGTCGTATCCGTACTCCCTTGGAGAGTTGACGCTAAACGTCCAATATAGGAATCTGGTCCATGTTGATTAATCAGTTGTGTTGCTACTCCTAAAGCGCCTGATCCGCTGAGGGGGCGCATAATAGCTAGCGGAATGATGTCAGCAATATTTGAATCTAAACCTAAAAACATAAAGACTGGCTGTAGCCAGCGGGCTACTATTTCCAATGCCCCTGAGTCTATGAAAACTCTAATGGATACCAACATGCCAATCAAAAAGGGGAGGATTTTAACTCCTGTTTTAAATCCATCCTCCGCTCCTGCTACGAAGGATTCGTAGACGGGAACCTTGCGCAGATAAGCCAGCACAGGGATGAGTAATAAAAGTATAGGGATAGCCCAGCGTGAAATCTCAGCAATAACGTTCATCGTTTTCTCCTACTTCTCCTACGAATAAAATAATCTACCAGGATGGCGACAGTCATTGCGCATCCTGTCGCGACTATTGTTGTTCCAATTATCTCGGTTGGATTAACGGAATTTGCCTTAAGACGCACACCAATGATCGTAGCTGGGATAAGCGTTATACAAGAGGTATTTAAGGCTAGAAACGTAATCATTGCTGGGCTGGCCACGTCTGGTGTAGAGTTTTCTTTTTGAAGTTCTTGCATAGCCTTCAAGCCAAAAGGGGTTGCAGCATTACCCAAGCCTAGTACATTAGCACTTAAATTCATGATAATGGCTCCCAGTGCAGGACTATTCGGCTTTAGAGAAGGAAATAAAAGACGAACTAAAGGACCAAATATTCGGGCAATTCCTCTGACAAAACCTGCTTCCTCGGCTAAACGCAGGAGCCCTAACCACAAGCTCATCACGCCAATCAGTTCAATGGCAACCTCTACCCCCAATTCGGCTGCTTTCATGGCAGAGGCAGTAACAGTTTCGATATGTCCATTGTACGCTGAGACAATAATCCCAATCGCCAACATTAAAAGCCAAATGAGATTAACCATGTCCCACCCCCCTGCCTATAGAAAACTTGGCTGGCGCCCGAAGACACTGTCTTCGCACGTATTAGTCATTCTGTCAGCTTCAGCGAAGGCGGCCGCCTCGTTCATGATAACTTATGCGCTGGCCATGACTCGAACAGGACGTTCGAGGTTAGAGCGCCGCTATGACTCAACCAAGGATGGTTGAGATTAGAACACCGCCATGGATGGCAAGGTGTCGTGATGGTAAGGCACCGTGATGGCGAGAAGGGAGCTCCATAAAGTATGTAACCAAGTTATACTTTATGATAAGTATGAAAAAGCCAAACAAAAAAGAACGTATCCGTTCTTTTTGTTTGGCCTAAATCTAGATAATAATGCCATTAGTCACGGGCGATGATGATATCTTCCGAAACTTTCTTTTTCTTGTGAAACATACCTGTAATTCGATCTAACAAATCAGGAACTGTATCAATCAAACGGTCAACTACCACGTTACTATCAACTGGAAGAAGCCGAATATTCCCATTTCCTACGACCAAAAAAGCAACCGGTTGTACAGATACTCCTGCTCCGGCGCCGCCTCCAAAAGGAAGTGGAGGTGCTTGTCCCCCAGTATGAACATGCTCTTTGCCATCTTCTGGTGCTGCAAATTCGCTCCCGCCTGCTGCAAAGCCGCACGACACCCGTGAAATCGGAATAATCATGGATCCATCATGGGTTTCTACAGCTTCGCCCACAATTGTATTAACGTCAACGATTTGTTGGATGCTTTCCATGGCTGTTTTCATTAATGATTCGATTGGATGATTTCCCATGCGTCTACCCCCTTATACCCCACTTAAATGTTCTCAGTATATTTATTCCAATAAAAATAATATGACCGATTTTCAAATGGAATATGCATTGAATATCACAAAAGAAACCCTCTTTCTTAAACTGAGGAACAACGACTAACTCTGGACAAGCTACCTCGACTGTTACTTGTCGATAAAGGCGTGAAAGAGCAAAGCCAATCATGGTCCAAAACGCCCCGGCAGCAATTGCAGTGTGACGCGCATCTTCATAGCCAATTTCGATTCGCCAATTGATGGCCTTACAATGGATCCCTCGGTAAAATTCATTCCTCAACCGAGATAAATAGTTTAATAACCGATGTATTTTGGGCCAAATCCTTAATAATAAACCTCCGCGAAAATAGCGAAATCGCACTTTATGGCGAGCCTGACGTGTTCCCCCATTAGCCTCTGACACCTGTTCGTATTTGAGCTGAGGACCCTTCTCCCATTCTAATTGAAGGGTTGGAATTTGATATTGAATGTGCCATAAACCATAAAAAGCTCGCACATGGATATCGATATCATCTTTCTCTTCAATCCGTCGATATCGAAAATCAACTTCAGCTTTCATGGCTAAACTAAGTAGTATTAGAATAGTCACAGCAAGCAAGAATGCTAAAATCCGCACCAAAACCCCTCCGTACTCCATACCCTCGTCAAAGTGACAGTCCCTAAATAGGTATGATGTACGGTTTGAAGAAAAATTATGCACTCTGCAAAGCTAAAATAGCCAAAACCTTAAATTAGGAAGGTATTCCCATTGAAATTTTAGTATTTTAACCCTTAGCCTAACAGAAACTATACTGCCGTGATCTAAATTTTCGTTATGGAGGTGGACTTTAGTATGAATATGAGAATAAGAAAGGTCGACCCTGGAACATTTAGCTTTCTTGAACCCGGCTGGTTTATTTTTCACGCACTCGCTATTACTGGAATGATCATGATTGGTATGGCAATAGAACGAAGAGACTGATTTAACGCCTAATGTAAAAAGAAAGTATTAACCTGCAGTTAGTCTTTCTGACGAGTATGGGCAAGGAGAAGGGTTGCTATAAAGCTGCCCCCTTCTCCTTCTTTTGTTCTCGACGTTTGGCCCGAGTTAAAAGCTTTACCATGACTAAGGCAATTCCTGCGATCATAAGTATGCCCGCGGCAACGGCAACAAAGGCAAACCGATTGGGATTCTTAATTAAGGAACTGAGGTTCTTATTATCCTCGACAATCTTTCTTTGCTGTGTCTCTTGGTAATATTCAGGAACCTGAGCAATTCCGTTCACTTTATCAAATGATTTTAGATATTCGGCAAGCGCAAACCATTCCTTAAGTTCGTTATTTCGCCCACTGGTTTTATCAGTAATGATATGTGCTTCATAGTCAGTAATTGGGGTGCCATCCTTGGTTTTCGGTACAATTGATAATAGTCCCAGTGATTTATCTCCCACGACTGATAACATCTGGGCTGAGTATAAACCAACCACAACACGATAGAGTTCCTGATCGTCAATCTCTTGCAGAAGACCATCAGGTTTTTGCAAGATGGTATCGGTTACTTTATTTAAAATTAATCGATTTGGGTTAAATGTGAAATTTAAGCCCGACATATAGAGCTGAGCATCTTCCATAATCGGCGCAATAGATGCATCCACTTCGCAGGCTGTCTTCAACTCTTTACCTGTAAGATAAACAGAAATTAACGGATAGCCCGAAATAAGATCTGGACCAATACCCAAAGAACTAACCGAGAACGCATCTGCCACCGAGATATTCCCTTTGACGAAGGAAGAGCGAATCGTACCAGCGGGTACAATGGCCACTGCAACTGGTTCGTAATCTACTCCCTCGGCTTTTTTTACCGCATATATATAAGCGTCGCTAATCAAGTTGCCTAGTGTATCCTCGGCGTGCTGCTTGCCTATTTCTGGGGTTGGGACAAAATCAAAGGCAGAAGTTGCTAGAACTTCGTCAAACTCCATTCCGAAATGATCAAGGTACTTTTCTTGCACAATACTCTTGAAATAATCAATTTTCTGGGAGATATCTGGATCAGGCTTATAGGTATGATCTATTTGTTTAAGCATATAATCGTTCAAGTTCCAATTGTGCTCAGAACTCTGGATAAGATCTATAACTCCTAAGTTTTCGCCGTACTTTCCAGCTGAGCCTATGATTGTTTCCCCCACGACTATGGGTTCCGTGAGCTTTGTATGAGTATGACTACTGATGATAATATTAAGCTCAGGGACTTTCTGGGCGAGTAGTTCATCCTCAGATTTGGTAGGATCTGGCGATGTGCCTAAATGGGAAAGGCAGATTATAAGATCTACTTTTTCCGTTTGCTTTAATATCTTGACAACACGCTGGGCATTTTCAACAGCATCAGTAAACTCGACTTCCGCCATCGGTGCTTTAGAAGCTGCATCCTTACCCAATAAGCCAAAAACACCAATTTTCAAACCGCTACGGTCTAAAACAGTATAATCTTTAACCCCATAATCAAGCATTGCTTGCTGCAGATTACTTAAAGAATCGGATAAATTGCCCTTTTTATCACTTGGATAAATAAAATTAGAGGCCACAAGTTGTGGTATTTTATCCCCACTTTTCTTGGCAGCACTTAAACTTTCTGCCAAACCTTTAGCCCTAAAATCAAATTCGTGGTTTCCTAAGGTTACCACATCATACCCCATCTGACCCATGATTCTGAGTTCAGGTGCATCACTAGCATAAATCGACTGAAAGAGTGTCCCCATGGAAAAATCCCCTGAATCAAGTAAGATTGAATTGGGGTTGCGTAGCTTTTCTTGATTAATAGCGCTTTGCAGTTGGGCATATCCTCCGAATTTAGAAACGGCGCCTTTTTGATTAATGTCAAACGGAAGGAAATGATCGTGCAGATCATTCGTAAATAGAATGGTCAGTGTCTTTCCATTTTTCTCTACGGAAGTGGCGGGATTACTCAGACCCAGTATCCATATAATGGTCATAAATACGCATAATAGTTTAAAATACGCTTTCGTAACTACCCCCCCAATTATCCATCATATTCCGCTATTTATTCTCTCCTTTACATCACCGAAAGCTCCCATAGATACAAGGAGGCAACCGAGCCATAGGGAGAATACCTTTTTCTATACCGCTCAAATTTCTCCTTCGGAAGTTCTTTGAGACCGTACAAATTCATCATTCCTCTACAGATTGCTAAGTCCTTGTAGCTAACCACATCGGGACGGCTGAGTGAAAAGATAAGCAGCATTTCAGCAGTCCAAACACCCACACCATGGAGTGAAGCGAGCTTTTTTATGATTTCATCATCGGTCAGAGTATGAAGTTGATTAAACTTTACCTCCGATATCGCAGCATGAGCAATGCCCTTGATATATCCAGCCTTTCTCTCAGACATGCCACAACCTTTTATTGCAAACAGGTCCGCCTGGGTAATACTTTCCGGTGTAATGGTTCCCAGCAGCGCAAACATTCTGTTCCAGACAGTTTCAGCGGCCTTTTTGGATATCTGCTGACTGACAACGCTTGAAACAAGTGCCGTAAATGGATCAGGTGTAATCTCACGCTGAATAATGCCTATCTTATCAATAGCGGCACCAAGTTTTTTATCTCGGCGTTTCAAGTACTCAATTTCCTGGTGTCCATATTCAAAAAACGGCATAGCTATTATTCCCCCTAGTCCTACTCTAAAGCGCTTGCCACCTCATCTTCAGTAAGCGCCACAACTTCTAGGTTTGGCAGATCCTTGAGTGATCGCAAGCCAAAATGGAGAAGAAACTGTTCAGTTGTTCCATAGAGAATAGGGCGCCCCGGACCGTCTTTGCGGCCGATTTCCTTCACTAATCCCTTTTCTACCAACGTTGTCAGGGCTCGATCAGACTGAACTCCTCTGATAAAGTCGACTTCTCCTCGCGTCACAGGTTGCTTATAGGCTATTATCGAGAGGACTTCTAAAGCTGCATTAGAGAGCACTTGAACAGGTTGTTTATACAGAACTTCGATATAACGGGCCAATTCGGGCTTAGTGCCCAATTTGTATCCACCATTAATTTCTAAGATCGTTAACCCACAAGAGTTCAGAAGATAACGGTCACGAAGCTCAAATATGAGCTCTTCAACCTTCGCTTGGTCTAATTCAAGAATCTCCCCTAGGAGTTCAGAGGTGAGCGGATTCTTGGCAACAAATAATAGGGCTTCTAAGGCCGCCGTTTCCGGCTCTCGAAACAGCATTCCATCTACTCCTCTTCCGTGAATTCCCAAGCTTTTGCCGTTGGAAACATCATAATATCACTGAGCTGGGATGGTTGTTCAGCTCGAATTTTTCCTGACTTTAAGAGTTCTAGCAAGGCCAGAAAAGAGACCACCATTTCCATGCGTGATCCTATCCGCATGAGCTGGTAAAAGCGTATTCCTTTGGGATGTAGTAGAACACGCCGTAAAACATCCGCCAGCACTCTCTCAATCGCGATCTCATCCGGTTTTACATGTCGGATTTCTTCCCCTTTTTCCGCACGTTCGATCACTCTACAAAACGCTTGCCAAAGATTATCGAACACAATCCCTTTGAGTGGATCCTCAGGTGGCACTTCCGAGAGTAAGTCCTCGACATTAACCTCACGAAAATAGGATCGTCCGGAGGATGTATCCAGCTTCTCAAATAGTTGAGCCGCCTGCTTGAACGTCCGATAGGCTATTAAGCGCTCAACCAATTCCTGGCGAAGATCTTCCTCTTCGACCTCAGTCTGGGCAGTCTTCGGAGGTTTTGGCAAGAGCTCCCTTGATTTAATATAAAGCAATTGTGCCGCAAGCACTAGAAATTCAGTCGTGACTTCCATGTCCATAGACCCTAACTGGCGTATCGCTTCCACAAACTGATCGGCAATTCGCGCAATCGGTATATCGTAGATGTCCACTTTTTCTTGTTGTATCAGTGTCAATAGTAAATCCAAAGGACCTTGATAAGCAGGAAGTTTGACCTGGGTCACTGTTTTGTCAGTGTCCATTCACTTATAGTCCCATGACACAGCGGACTTCTTTCATGGTCTCCGAGGCAGTAGCTCGGGCACGCTCTGCCCCTTCTTCGAGAACCTGCTCCACCCTACCTGGTTCCTCCCAATATGTACGCCTCTCTCTAAACGGACTGATTAATTTCTCCAGATTCCCTGCCAGATGCCGTTTACAAGCGACACAGCCTACTTTTCCTGTGCGGCAACTCTCTTCCACTTCTGCAACTTCCGGTGTGTAGATTTGATGGAACTTATGGACAATACAGACTTCTGGATGCCCTGGGTCATCTTTACGGAGCCGAGCTGGATCAGTGACCATTTGTTGAACACGAGTCTTGATCTCCTCAGCAGAAGCTGTAAGGGAAATCGCATTATGATAACTTTTGCTCATTTTTCGCCCATCAACGCCCGGTAAAAGAGGCACTTTACCCACCAACCCTTGTGGCTCAGGAAAGACCATTCCGAATAAGTGATTGAAACGGCGAGCAACTTCTCGGCACAGCTCAATATGCGGAAGTTGATCTTCTCCGACTGGCACTACGTTTGCCTTATAGACCAAAATATCAGCTGCCTGTAAGAGGGGGTATCCCAAAAATCCATACGTCCCTAAATCTTTCCCCTGCAGACTTAATTGTTGGATTTGGTCTTTGTAGGTAGGAACACGTTCCAGCCAAGATATGGGCGTAAACATAGAAAAAAGCAGATGAAGCTCCGCATGCTCTTTGACTGCCGATTGGATAAAGACAGCACTTTTCTGAGGATCAATCCCTACACTTAGCCAATCTAAGGCAATCTCCCGCCGAAGACTTGGAAAGTTTAAGCGATCCTCATACCCTGTTGTCAAAGCATGCAAATCCACAATGGAAAAATAGCATTCATAGTCTGCTTGTAAAGCTACCCAGTTCTGAATGACACTCAGGTGCCCTATATGCAGTGCCCCAGTAGGCCTCATGCCACTTAAAATTCTCCCTTTCACACTAACACTCCTTTTGTAATCTAAATCTCGCTAACTTAATTATTGACTAATTTATCAAATGGCTAACCATCACTAGGAGAGAGAGTCAAAAATCCACCTATACTAAGTTCCGTACTACCGCTCTACCCAATAAAGGGGGTTAGTATTAAGGTAATGATTTTCTCAAAAGCATCAAATAAGCCCTTCCTTACTGGAAAAAGCACCATACCTAGAATATCTGTAAAGAGAAGCACAATCAAGATTATCATACCATACTGCTCTATCACTTGTAACCGAGGCGCGAAGCTTCGAGGTAATAACCCTCCGAGAATTGCGAAACCATCGAGGGGAGGAATTGGTAGGAGGTTAAAGATACCTAACCCTAGATTCATGAGTACTATGGATTGAAACATTAGCGAAATAATGTCACTCCAGGCAGAGGCTTGAATCGAGATCATCGTTAGAAACCAAAAAAACATGGCCACAAACGCTATGATCAAGTTTGTAAGAGGTCCTGCCAAGGAAACCAACATTAAACCCCTCTCTTTATCTCCTCTAAAATATTGAGGGTTGGTCATGACTGGCTTAGCCCAGCCAAAACGAAATAAAAGAGCCATGATCGTTCCAAAAAGATCTAAATGCACAAATGGATTTAAGGTTAAGCGTCCTTGGCTGCGGGGAGTTGGGTCACCTAAACGGTCAGCTGCCCAGGCATGAGCATATTCATGAAAGGCAAAACCAATCATCAAGGCGGGTATATTGGCGATAATGGCCGTTAAATTAAAATCAGGCAAATGCTTCTCCTCCTTCTAACGCTGGGCATAGACCCATTGACTAGCTATTTCCTGCTCTTCTTCCGAAGTGCTAATTTGACCCTCCAGCCAGGCCATGCGCACTCGATCCAGAATTTGTCCGATCTCTGGGCCCTGCTTAACACCCATTTGGATTAGGGCTTTACCATTAAGGGACATGTTTATTCTTTGGCCAGCCTCAAGGCATTCCGTTATTTGCTGCTTATAACGTTCATCCCTTGCTAAGGCGATGACAGCCTCCTTCGGGGCTTTGTTTAGCACTCTGTCCAGCTCACTTAAAGTCAAAGAATCCATCAAAGTATCGCGCAGACTAATTAAGGCTATTGTTTCATCCCTTAGGGATCTATTTAAATTTACTCGCTCCAGGACTTTCTCGATACTTGCGTTGTCCATATTAGAAATAGCCATTAACCAACGCAGCTTCAGAGACCATTGAGCACTATCCTCTAGGTCCTCTAAGCTAAAGTTCCAGTTAAACTCCTCTCTGAACCAGGCCTTAAATAAGCCGCACTTGATCAAGGTTTGACCCATAGCTAGATAGTTTACTTCGGTAAAGATATGCATAATCTCTTCAGTAAAGCGTTCTATGCTTAGTTTAGCAAGGACTCCAGTATCTATCGCTGTATGAAGCGCTTCGAGTGTTTCTTTAGCCAAATTAAAATGATACCGTTCCGCAAAGCGAATTGCCCTCAGCATCCGCGTAGGATCATCGATAAAACTAATATTGTGTAAGTAGCGGATTTTTCCTTGTTGCAAATCTCGTTTGCCACCGTAATAATCCACAAGTTCTCCATAACGCTCTGCATTCAAGCAAATTGCCATGGAGTTAATCGTAAAATCACGTCGGAAAAGATCATCTCGCAAACATGATTCCTCTACTTGGGGAAGCGCTCCGGGAAAGGAATAATGTTCCCATCTCGTACTTGCTACGTCGAGATGACTCCCATCAGGAAAAATAATCTGTGCTGTTCCAAATTTTACATGCTGGGTTAGTTTACCCTCTGGCATTCTCCTCATTAAAGCCTGTGCAAATTGGCCGCCGCTGCCTTCCACCACAAAATCCAAGTCTTGTGTCGGAACGGAAAGTAGTAAATCCCGGACAAACCCTCCAACAAGATAAACGGAGCATTGTTCTTCCTGAGCGGTATCTCGGACCGCCTCAAGTAGATTTTGGACTTCTTTCGGCAAACTTTTTATCAAATCCAAAATGTCCTGACGCATGGCTGCACTGCGTTCACGACCAAGTTGTGCTTCAATAGGAACCGAACCACCGTGAATGAGACGTAAGACATCAGACCTGGAAACAATGCCTACAAGGTTACCTTCTTCAACTACGGGGAGACGCCCAATGTCATTTCGAACCATGAGACGTTGAACCTCATCCCACGGGGCCTCTACATCTACCGTTTTAACCTTTGTGGTCATAAACCCTTTTACTGGCGCGTGTCGTAGACCGTGTTTAATCGCCTTATCAACATCTCGCCGAGAAATAATCCCTACTAGACTCTTATCCTCTGTGACAGGTACTCCTGTGTGTCCGTAACGCAAGAGAATTTGTTCTACCTCGCCAAGTTTTGTCTCCGGAGAAACGGTTTTAACCGGATAACTCATAATATCTCGGACCATATGGGGCCGATTAGCTCGGCTTTGAATCGCAGAACGCAGTTGTTTAAGGAGGACAGGAATTTCTCCATCCTTAATGGTCGCTGATGCCGCCCTCTCATGGCCGGCACCACCAAATAATTGGACCAATCCATTGACTGGTAAGCCTCTTCCTCTCGATCGACCCACGATATAGACTCGATTCTCCATCTTGACTAACAGAAACCAAGTATCAGCACCTTCAAGTTCCCCAACACGATGAACTAACAAAGCCAGGCCACCGACATAATCTTCTGACTCAGCATACGAAATATAGACCGGTAAGCCATCAAAAAATTCCGTCTGTCCCTGATCCAACAATTGCTGTAATAAGTCTTTTTGTTCCTCGGCAAGTGGCCGTCGTAAGTATTTAGCAATAACCCCCAGATTCGCTCCTTGTCCTAATAAATAAGCCACAGCGTGTACATCACGAACTGTGGTGCTATCAAACAACAAACTTCCGGTATCGTCATAAATTCCGATGGCAATCAAAGTCGCTTCAAAGCTACTCAACGGTAAGCCAAGTCCGGCTAATTTTTCAACTAAGAGCGTTGCACAGGCTCCAACCGGTTCAATCACCATTCCCGGTTTGAGCTTTCCCGCATAGGGATGATGATCATAGATTTCCAGCTCAACTCCAGAGGTTTTAGCGACCTTTTCGCCCACCGGGCCCGCACGTTGTAGCTCATGAGTGTCCACCAAGATGACCCTGGAAACCTCGTCCATGTCAATATCTTGCGCTTTTCGAAACCGTAATTGATCCCGAGAGAGGGCCAAAAAATCTTGCACGTAGTCATTCGGTTTCCCGTCCATGACTAAGACGCTGTTTGGATAAATCTTTTGAGCAGCCACCATCGATGCTAAGGCATCAAAATCGAGTTGGCGATGAGCCAATATGATATCCATTGTTCCATCCTCAAATTCTCTATAAATTGTTCTTAAATTATACCATCATCTGCCTGTTTTCATCAACTTCATAGATTTGTAGTAATTTAGAAACTTCAAACACCCATGAATATACGAAAAAGAAGAGCATTTACACTCTCCTTGATCCCTAGCAACCTAGGTTTATAGAAGTTTCACGAACCTTAGTTCTATCAGAAGTAGGTGCTGTTGTTGAGCTTAGCTGAACGAGTTCACTGAAGACTCATCTTTGGTCGTTCTAACCTCACTGAACCAGCAGCTGTAGAAATTTCCAGATCTATTTTAGTCTTAGCTTCAGAATAGTTCGGACTGACCCATTTCTTATCGTCTAGCAATAAGCCTGAGCCCATAAAGTCAGTACTTGTAGCCACTCCTTTTAGGCGAATCTGTAAACCGACACTTTCGGGAACCACCAATGTTAACTTGGAAGCCCCGCTGTCAATCTTTCCTTGAGTAGCAATTCCAGTCTCTCCAAATTGAAGCTCGAAGTTACTAGCTCCTGTACCTATTTTTAAATTATCCACCATAAGCTGACTTAAATCAATCATTCCGTTAATCGCGCCCGCTTCGATATCTAAGTCATAGTGTACCTTGGGCGAAAGATTTAGTGCAATATCACTCAAATTGCGTTCTCTCTTCCCCATTGATGAATGGGAAGAGAGTGTCGCTGTGATGGTATCTCCCGATTGCTTAATCTGAACAGGCGAGGCATTCGGTCCTGGATCTGAAATCCGACTTACCCATTTATAGGTCCCAGTCATAAGTTTTGCCTCGGTATTCCCTGATGCCAACTCCTTTACTTGAACCTGTGCTCCTCCCAGTTCAAGGTTAACCCGCACTTTCTTGACCTCCGAGGGTAATGGGACGTCTATTGTACCCGTTCCATCCGAAACACTATGAAATGTACGATTCCAAGGCATAGGCCCAGGCTTATCACCCACCACCAAAGAGTATCCAACCATGCTCAAAAGGAAAATCAACAAAACAGTGCTGAAGGGAATCCGTCGGTTAAAAAACAAACCAATTCCTGCCAAGATAAGGATTAACGGCCATAGATCGACGACATGGACCCATAAATTCCAGGATAATACCCCATAGTTAAGCAAGAAAAAGATTAGCCCTAAGACAATTAGAAGTAGCCCGCGACTCAGGGAATCAAAGACTCTTTTCATTTTCGTCCCCCCCTAAAAACGATGGCAAGTCCAATAATAATTAGAAGTAAAGGCCACATTTTGCTCATATTGAACCAAATCGGAAACCAGCGTTCAAGTAAAAAAAATCCTCCTAGGATCACCAACACTCCACCCGCCATTTTCGAGCGGTTCTCATGATTTTCCTGCTTATCAAAATCAGTAGCAACCTCTTCCACATCGGAGACGACTTGTTTAACAAAATCCCCAACTTCACGCTTTTGGTCCCCGGAATACCCGAATTGTCCTGCGGGATCAACTGGTATAATTATCCACGCAACTAGATATGCTGGAAAACCAACCCCTCCTGCAAACAAAGCTACTAAGGCAATGAGCCGCACTAGGGTGACATCGACACGAAAATAATCAGCAAGCCCTCCACAAACCCCTCCGATCATCTTTTCTCGTACAGAACGGTATACCTTTTCAGTCATGTTCATATCCTCCTATAATCCTTACTTGATTTTTTATCTACACTCTTAATACGATTGAAAAACTTCTTTTGTTTCACGTAGGAGCAAATATTTCTCAAAATTTTTTCAAAAGACTTGTCATTTCCAATCCAATACGAAGAAAACCTCAAACCCATAAGAGGCTTGAGGTTTTCTTCTTTAAATTTATCAGTTTAGATACTAGTATTAATCTCTTCGGTTGCTTGTTCAATCTCTTCAGCAGACATCCCGTCTTTAGTCAAATTGAATTTAATCGCATCTGCCCAGAATGCACATTTTGCACTCATTTTCTTGAATGTTTTAGCATTAACTTTGCTTGCTTTGGCTCTGGCATCCGCATTTGATTGAACAATCGTACAAATATAGAGTGCTTTAACACGAGCGTCCTTATCAAGATCGCTAAACGTTTGGTTCAGTTCTGAAATCAGTTGACGATAATAGTCCGAAAACTCTTCAAAAGGAATTTCAGTTTCCATGTGCAAGTATTCTTTCAAACTTTCAAGTAGCTTATCCAATGTCCACCCTCCAAAAAATTGCCTTCTAAGTCTTAAATCTCATATAGTATACAACTGATTATATAAAATGACAAGATGACAAGTTAATTCGACCCTTTTACTCTAAAATCCTCTGAATCTTTGAATGAAACCTCAAGAGCTTATCTGGTGGGTAAATGCTAAGGCTCATTCGTCCTGCTCAAGATCCGTCCCCTCAAAATTAAAGAACACCGAAGTCGTCTTCCCCTCTTCCAAAAGACGTTTTACTACAACCTTTGCCTTCTGAGGGTTCACTCGCCAATAACTAATCTCGTTTTCAATCATAAAATTTCCTGGTAAAGTTTGAGATGTAATATCTAGTGTGTCGTAACTAAGTAGAAGATTGGCTAGCGACCACAGTTGTCCTATTGAAAGATCGGTTTCTACGGACTTAGCCATCTGAGTAATCAACGCTGGTAGTTTTGGTACGGTTTTCATTTGTAAAAATTCCTTTTCCATGGCCTTTATGACAGCCTGTTGACGAGTTGCTCTTGTTATATCCCCCAAGTTATCTTGTCGAAACCGTGCGTATTGTAAAGCTTGTGTTCCATTTAAACGTTGAGGCCCTTTACAAAGGTTTATGACACCATCTACTTTGTCTCCAGTGAGGTAATACATGTCTTTCTCTACTGTGAGACTTATCCCTCCCAAAATATCTATAATTGTCTTAAATCCAGTAAAGTTTGTCAGCATATACCCATCTATAGTCTGACCAGTTAGTTCTTCAAGCAAGGCCTCTGTTGTTTTAAGTCCTTTCCCTAACCGCGCAGCGGCGTTAATTTTCTCCTTTCCATAGCCTGGTATCATAACTTGGGTGTCGCGAGGTATGGACAGGAGGGTAACTTTACCGTTCAGTGTATTGATACTTGCCATTAGAAGCGTATCGGTGTTGCTCAGGGATTTTTTACCAGTTCTTTGATCGACTCCGACTAAAAGTACGGTAAAATGTTGTTTAGCAAAGGAAGATATGGAGCCAGCAGGCTCTTCAATCGGATCTTCGATCGGCTCTTCAGTAGGCTCTTCAACTACTATAGCGTTATTTTCAACACTTGTTTGTTGCGGGGTTTCTCCATCCCTCCGTTCAAAATCGTCTTTAGCAGTTACATGACTAAGTGGTTTGTTTTCTTTTCCTAGAACCTGGCCTACTAAACCAACAACCATAACCAAACTGACTCCTATAAAAAATCCAATTAAGAGGCTATTTTTATAGGATTTTAAGATCCGGAAAATCTTCTGCACATACCTCTTATTCTCGTACATCCGAATCCACTCCATTCCAAAGCTTTTCCTTTAGCATCAAACATTCTGCCTTGAAATATTCCGGCTAACCATAAAAAATATAAAAAAATGTCTCTCTTCTAAATTAGGAGACTGGGAGTAAATTGTTTTTGGAAAATGAAATTCCGATCTAGAAATGTTATTTTTCCATCACAGTTGTCATTATGTTAAAATTTTACATATACTGGTGTAAACCTTACTTCTTGCTTATTTAGGCTAACTAAGTGAGTCATAAACTTGCTTTGATAGATGATAAAAGGGGGGGACTATCATTGAACCATGGCTATTCCCGCGGAAATTTCCGTGCCTATACTCCTGTATTGAGAAATCCTGGCCTCTTCCACCAAAACACCGTGCTTTCCTCCCCAACAAATTATGCTGCTAACTATGTCCCGCCACTAGAAAGCAATTATTATTACTATCCTTCGCCCTATTCACCGCAAGCTCAATACATCGTTCCATCTCCTATGAATTATTCACCACAGTTGACCTTCTCCTCTTATTCAATGCCAGCCTATTCTTATGCACCGACGGTCTCTTCTAAAGGGTTAGCCCTTATTCTAATTGCAACCCTTATTTTAGTGGCTCTGGATCTAATCATAGTACGTCCCCAAAAATTAAGGTCCGAGGTTCGAAGCCATATCTGATTTATTGTCAAAAAGAGGACCCGTAGCGTGAATTGAACACGTACGGGTCCTCTTTCCTCTTTATACAACTATCGACTTGCCATCTGCAGATACTTCAAACGCTCTGGCAAACGATCATTTCGAAGTAAGTCTGAATAGGTTTCACGTTTGACAATCACATCTGCTTGACCGTTCTTTACCAGAACTACCTCAGGCCTTGTAAGGCGATTGTAATTCGAGGACATGGAATAGTTATAGGCACCCGTCGACGAAACAGCCAGTAGATCACTAGGCTGGACTTTTGGCAAATCAAGATCCCAAATCAGCATGTCTCCGGACTCGCAACACTTTCCAGTAATAGAAACAAGTTCAGCCGCCTCTTCATTGGCGCGATTGGCAAGAACCGCTTCGTAGCGAGCTTGATAAAGAGAAGGTCTGGGGTTGTCGGCCATACCTCCATCGACGGCAACATATTTCCGAATTCCAGGAATCTCTTTGCTGGATCCGATGGTGTAAATTGTTGTTCCAGCCGTTCCCACAATTGAACGACCTGGTTCAACAATAATTTTAGGACGAGGAAAACTCTGATTTAAACAAGCTTCCTCTAGAGCATCCTGAACTGTTTTTGCATAATCTGCAATTTGAGCAGGATCATCTCCTGAGGCATAATAGATTCCAAAGCCTCCGCCAAGATTTAACTCTTGGAGAAGACAACCAGTACGCATGTGCATAGCTGCCATATACTCAATCATGACCTGAACTTCATGCCGGAAAGATTCTAATTCGAAAATCTGCGATCCAATATGGGCATGAAGCCCTTTCAGCACCAAGTTAGAAGAGGATAAAGCTAAATCTAAGGCTCGATTAGCTGTACCGTCGGATAAGGTGAAACCAAATTTTGAATCGATCTGACCCGTCTGAATGTATTCATGGGTATGGGCTTCGATCCCCGGTGTCACACGAAGAAGGATGTTGACTTGTTGGTTTAGTTCTGCAGCTAAATCATTGAGCACGCTCATCTCATAAAAGTTATCCACTACAATTCGTCCCACACCAGCTTTAATGGCCATGGTCAATTCTTCTCGAGATTTATTATTTCCGTGAAAATAAATGCGTCCAGCTGTAAAGTTGGCTTGCAGGGCTGTATAGAGTTCTCCTCCTGAGACAACATCCAACCCCAATCCTTCTTCCTCAATTATTCGACACATAGCCAAGGTGGAAAATGCTTTAGACGCATAAATGACCTCTGTATTATCTAAACCTTCAACAAACGAACTATAATACTGGCGACAAATATCCCGGATATGGGCTTCATCCATGACATATAAAGGGGTTCCAAATTGTTTGGCTAATTCTACTGTATCACAACCGCCAATTTCAAGATGCCCCTGTTCATTAATTAATTGTGTGCCGTGCAGCCTCATTTTCTCTTCCTCCCGTTTCTCAAATAAATTATTACATCAATTAAAAATGGCAACAGAAGGAGGTCCTCTGTTGCCATACAAGATGCACGGAACAATGACCCTCTTCTCCTGTTGTGAGTAGTTCTCCACACGATGATAAGATCAAAAGCATCGTGTGACAGTCCTGCAGTTCTTTACTACAGACCCAGCACCAAAAAGCACGCCTTTTTGGGCTTCGGCGAATTTCCCTTTCCCATGAATTCATCGGTGTTCGCAACCTTCTTCATGGTACTCTTGTCATCCGCGCCTCTACCACACCCCCAAAGAGATGAGGTATTATGAATTTCCATCCATTAATTTTAACAGGAATTCCGACAAACATCAATATCTTCTTTAACTTCTTTATAAACTTTAAGAGCTTTGGGTAAGGCACTCCAATTATCTCTAAGCAATTTTTTATGCTCCTCGTTGTTCCCTTTGCTGATTAATTAAACCAATGTCACTGCTAGCTTCGACAGTAAGAGACCACTTACCACATCGATCTCCCCACCTTGCTAAGCTCACTCCCTCTTGCATAATTTCAACTACCTCACAACGGTTTGCGCACCCAGAACACTCAAAACTCTTAGCTTGAAATTGTGTATCAGCAAGCTGTAACCCGCGAAAGCCAGTTTGACTTTCTGGTCGACTTAGAGCTTTTTCTTGCGCTAAGAAGGCAGCACCTAAGGCGCCCATGACCCCAAAATGTTCTGGTACAATAATTGATTGCCCTAATTCTTCTTCAAAGGCTTTACGTATTCCGGGGTTGGCGGCCACCCCTCCTTGAAAGAAGATCGGTCCTTTAATGTCTTTATTTTTACCTACGTTATTCAGGTAGTTCCTGACCATCGCCATACAGAGTCCCGCTAAAATATCTGGCAGCGAGTGCCCTAACTGTTGTTTATGAATCATATCAGATTCCGCAAAGACAGAGCAGCGCCCAGCAATCTGAACTGGGTTTTTTGATTGGAGGGCTAGTGGTCCAAACTCTTCAATGGGAATACCCAGCCTGGCCGCTTGCTGGTCGAGAAACGAGCCTGTTCCAGCTGCACACACGGTATTCATGGCGAAATCAGAAACCACTCCATCTCGCAGGATAATGATTTTCGAATCCTGACCGCCGATTTCAAGGATGGTTTGCACTTCAGGATTAACCCTTGAAGCTGCTACAGCATGAGCAGTAATTTCATTCTTTACGACGTCAGCACCCAGTAACGTTGCCGCTAGCTGACGCGCACTTCCTGTAGCTCCCACTCCGATGATTTCTGTAGAATTCTGGATTCGAGATCTCAAGAGTTTGATTCCCTCTTGGATCGTTTGCATAGGGCGTCCTTGTGTTCTTAGATAAAGTGCCTCTTGCAAAGTATTGTCTGGGCGCAGCAAGACCATGTTAGTACTTACTGACCCAACGTCAACACCTAGAAAGAATTTATCTTCCCCCAACGCCTAACACTTCCTCTCTTGTTTGTTGAGTTCCTTGCAGCAAGCGCGGTCTTTCCAGAAGGTCAACAAATGCCTCCAAACGGGTTTGTATTCCCGCCTGACCGGTATGTTCATCAACAATTAGCGTCATGATAGGTATCTTGTAGGCTTCTTGAACTTTAGGTAAAATGCTTGCAGCCACAATTTCAGGCATACAAGATAACGGAAAAATCTGAATGATTCCATCAAAGCCTTCCCGAGCGAACTTCACTGCAGCTCCCACTGTTTCTCGACCATGTCCCCCTACAAAATGAGGCAAATAGGGTTTAGCATGCTTTGGATAAGATTTTATTGACCGGTATCCCGGAGCTAGACCTTGAAAGATATGACTCCCCACCCACCCCGAAAGATAGATTGAACGATCAACTTCCACGCCTAATCGACCAAGCTCTTCCTCGATACCTATGGAGGAATACGGATCAAGAATCGTGTATATCTCTCCGACAATTCCAATTCGCAGTGGTTTATCGTATCCATTATCGAAGAAAACCCTCTTCGCTTGGCGTTCACGAATGCTCTCTTGTAGCCAATGAACGGTCTCAAAAATTCCTTTTTCAGACATCGTTTGCCCTAATCGACTCTTGGCTTCTTCATAAAGCCTTTCTGTGCTCAAAGAAGAGGGGAGCCTAGGGCGTGCTGCATGAATCAAATCTTCGACTCGATCTAACGCGACACTTTTCAAATAGGTAAATCTCAAAGTCCGTAGAATTTTAGTCCATGAGTTCTTGGTTCCCGCTAAGTAACGGATGCGCTTCGCCAGTCCAAGTAAGCTTCCATTAGGGGGTTCAAGGGTGACTACTTCATAGTCGTATCCGGCATCCCGCAAAATCTGTCGTTCCACTTCCCCATAATATCCAAAGCGGCAGGGCCCAATTCCACCTGTAATTACAATTGTATCTGCCCCTTGATCCGCAGCTTCTAGATAATTGCCAAGATTTAGTTTTAAGGGCAAGCAGGCTGACTCTGGAGCTAACCTAGTTCCCAAATTCAGGGTTCGTTTACTGTTAACCGGCGGGACCACCACCTCAACATTTAGAGATTCAAAGAGTGTTTGAATGACTATCCAAGCGTTCCCCATGTGTGGAAACGTAACCTTCATGGATCCTCCTCCTTTCAACCATGTCCAAAAAGGCCTCTAGCCGAGTAATAAGGCCCGCCTCGCCGCTGTGTTCATCAAGGGTTATCACCATATAGGGTTTATGGTGTTGCCGGGCTTTTCGAGATAATAGTTCTTGCACCATTGAGTCTGTGCCACACCCGAAACAGGTCAAATAGATAATCCCGTGAACCTCTGGATCGGTCACAAACTTGTTGCCAGCACCATAGATGTCCTTAGAGTGACTCCAAAACAACTTTTTGCGCAACCCTAACAAATTAGTCTCAATTTCCTCTTGCTCAACGTGTTGAACTAACTCCACTTCTGCTTTTTGCCGTAGCTTCCTAAGCAGGTTCAAGTTAGCGTAAGTTTCTTGAGTTAAGTAAGAATGTCCAACTAAGGCAATTCTTAACCGATCGGAATCAAGAACCACTTTGGGTTTAACGGTCTTGGCAAGCGGTACATCCGTCGGAAGTGTATAGGGTATCACGGTCATCTTGCCGAACATTCTCTCTTTCCAAGTACGTTGTGTAGATACAGGGGTATTTTGAGGTTTAGGCGAATAATTTGCACTCGCTATCTCACGAATGCTTTCCTCAAAATTCCACTCTCTCCCTCTTGCATCTTGAAACCTTTTTTGCCACTTTTGACCTTCAGCAAAGGCCTTCCGAATATCCGCCTTACTTTTACCCAGTTGTCCCGCCATTTCTGTAAGGTCTTTTAGAACCTGACGTTGACCCTTTCGCCAATTTAACGTGACTGTAAGAACTGGAATCCCAGCAGGAACAGCGGAAAGTAGGCTCTCTGGAATCCCTAAAAATTTAGGACAAGTATAAGTGTCTGCTTCAACACTGACCATTCGGGGTAAGAAAATCCAATCGACCTCCCGCAGGGCTTGGATATGCCCAGCAAGAAGCTTTAAGGGCAAACACGTTTCATCACTGGCACTTTTTAAACCGAGTTCCATGATTCGGCGATGTGTCGGTGGTGAAGTCACAACCTCTATATCTAATTGATGGAAGAAACCAGCCCAAAAGGGGAAATAATCAAAGTAATAAAGCGCCCGAGGAAACCCTATCTTCACTTATCTAGCATCCTTTCATTCATGTTCATCCAAATTTCTAAACCGCCCCTTCTTATAAAGTGACGGGTAGATTTCTCCTCCGCCACAACGAGCATCACAGAGCAGGAAAATCACCTCGCGAAAGACATCAAGGCTCAGAAGCTCACATGCACTCGAATCTCGGTCGCTTCCCGCCATCACGGCGCCTTGCCAATCCACACTGCAGGAGTATGCGTAATGAGTCACCGTGTGGCGATAAGCTCGTTCCTTCGCCACGAAGTATTCATTTTGGGTGTGTGGCTCGGCGATACTCTCCACTGGAGAATATCGTGCTTATCGTCATGGCGGCGCTCTAATCTCGAACGTCCTGTTCGAGTCTTGGCTCCAGCGACACTAGGTCCTCCATGACCGTCGCACCTCGATTAAGGTTGACGGTCTCGGTCTTGTGTTTTTAAAATACTTGGTCGTTGATTTTTGATAGGTACTGGAGAGCGCACGAGAATACCTTTCATGGCCTTAAAATCGAAAGGTAAGAGTGGCCAGAGGTAGGGCACGCCAAACGACTTTGTCCGCCATAGGAGAAAGAATACTGAGGCCGCACCGATCCAAAACCCCCAAAAATTGAAGAGGCCCGTCATTATAACCATAAACAAGCGCGCTAATCGATTCGCTAACCCAAGCTCATAGCTGGGCGTAGCAAATGTCCCTACCGAAACAATGGCAATATACATAACCACTTCCGGAGTAAACAATCCCACCTTAACCGCAATGTCACCTAGCATAAACGCGGCAATCAAACCTAAAGCCGTGCCTAATGGACCTGGGGTATGGATTGTGCCCAGCCTCAAGAGATCTACCCCAAACTCAGCTATTAAGACTTGTACCAGTAAGGAAACCTTGGCAGGTTTAGTTACGCCGATAAACTCAAGCCATTCCGGTAGTAATTGCGGGTTAAGGGCTGCGCCCAACCAAAGAGGAAGAAGAAAGAGGGCGGCAAAAATCCCACCAAAGCGGATCCAACGCAGATATGCCCCCACAATCGGTTCCTGACGATATTCTTCCGCATGCTGGACATGACTCCAAAAGGTCGATGGTGCAATCATCACTGATGGAGAAGTATCGACTAGGATCACTACATACCCTTCCAGTAAATGAATGGCCGCCACATCTGGTCGTTCAGTATAGCGTACCCGAGGATAAGGATTCCAAAACTTACTACCGAGAATAAATTCTTCAACACTTTTTTCCGCCATTGGAATCCCGTCTATTTTGATCCCTTGAATATCTTTATGGATCTTATCGACCATATCAAGATTAGTGATATCTTCGATATAGGCAATACAGACATCAGTCTTAGATCGACCTCCTACCTGAACTAATTTCATACGCAGTTTTGGATCACGCAAACGCCTGCGAATTAAAGCGGTGTTTATAACGAGGCCCTCTGTAAATCCATCACGAGATCCACGGGTCACACGCTCAATATCTGGTTCCTGTGGCTGTCGACCAGGATAGGAACGGACATCCACAATAATAGCTTTATCTTGACCCTCGACAAAAATCGCCATCGGACCTGATAAAACAAAGTAGAACACCTTATCCATGGTTTGAACTTCAGAAACTTGTAAATTAATGATTCGTCCTTTAACCAATTTATCTAGAGCGTTAACAATTAAATCCGAACGTTCTAGTTCTATAAGTGCGTCGAGAATTAAACTGACCACTGTCGAGTCAACCATCCCATTGACGCAATAAATGGCGACTCGTTTACCGCCAATAGACATCTCCCGAAGAACTATATCAAAACAATCAGGAACCCCTAATTCCTTATTAAGGTAATCCACATTTTCTTGATAATTCTTGCTTACCGAAATATTCTTTTCGCTTGAATTATTATCCATTAGACTCACACCCTTTTCGTGGTTCGATTTTCGTAGTTCGTAGTTCGAATTCGAAGATCACTGCTGTGGTTAATAATCCGTGGTTCGTAATCCGTGGTTCGTACAACGAATATCGAACATCGAACATCGAATATCGAGTTATCCCTTAGGTTTAAACGCTACCGACATCAGGTACCCGAAAAACACCGCCGTTGCAATCCCTACCGCCGTTGCTTCGACACCACCCGAAAAAGCCCCCATGACTCCACGTTTTTCAACCGCCTCCATAGCCCCTTTGGCAAGACTATACCCAAAACCAGATAAGGGGATCGAAGCTCCAGCCCCACCTAGCTTTATAAGAGGTTCGTACAGACCTAAAGCCCCTAGGATTGCTCCACCCGTAACAAAGGCAACAAGGACATGGGCTGGAGTAAAGGCAGGTTTTGTAAAGTCCATGAGGAGTTGTCCAATTACACAAATTATCCCACCAACAATGAAGGCTGGAATAATCATCTCAAACATAGTTTTTACTCCTTTCGAGCCTCAATGACAACAGCATGCCCAATTCCCGGAATGGATTCTCCTTGTAGCGCAGAGGTGGAACTATGCAAGGCGCCACTCCCCACAAGCATAACTCGCTTTAATTCTCCGAGTTTCAAGCGACTCATTATATTCCCAGCGAAAACCACAGACGAGCAGCCACATCCACTAGCTCCCGAATGGACATCTTGGCTAGCATCAAAAACCATAACTCCACAGTCTGTGAATGTTGTACCCATATCGATACCACTTTGCTTTAGCACTTCTGTAGCAAGCGCTAAGCCAATCGCTCCTAGATCCCCGGAAGCAATTAAATCGTAGTCCACGGCTTGCCGCTGTAAGTCATGGAAATGATTCAGAATCGTATCCGCGACCGCTGGGGCCATGGCTGAACCCATGTTATTGACATCCGTTTCAGCGAAGTCGACTACCCTTCCAATCGTGGCAGATGTGATCCGCGGCCCCTCTCCACTCCGCCCAAGAAGCACACTCCCTGCGCCTGTAACCGTCCACTGAGCGCTCATTGCCCTTTGGGTGCCTTGCTCAGTCGGGGCCCGAAATTGCCGCTCAGCTGTATCATGATGACTTGATACTCCCACTAAAATATGCTTGGCGAATCCTCCGTCAATCAACATACTGCCCACGGCCAGGCCCAAGGCCATGGTCGAGCATGCTCCGTATAGTCCGATAAAGGGAAGCGTCATCTGGCGCGCAGCAAAATTCGAGGAAATGATTTGATTAAGTAAGTCTCCGGCTAACATGTAGTCAATATGGTCTTTAGGAATACCCGCCTGATCTATGGCCCCTTGCATAGCCTCCTGAAGCATGAGACTCTCCGCAACCTCCCAAGATTTTGCACCACCCAGCTGGTCTTTCCATACCTTACTAAACGTTTTACCTAATGGGCCTTGTCCCTCTTTAGGTCCCACTACGGAATATGATGATAAAATAACCGGTGGATTGGCAAACACCACGGTTTGATTTCCTGCTCGCTTCAAATCCATACCTAACCATCCCCATTCCTACCTAAAGTACTCAGTTTACAATTATGCTAATTTGTCAGCTCAATGCTAAGCAATCATAAAGTACACTAGACCTACCACAATCGATGTGGCAATTCCATAAACAAGCACAGGTCCGGCAACCGTAAATAGCTTTGCTCCAACCCCTAACACGTAGCCTTCACGCTTAAATTCCATAGCAGGTGCAACAATGGAATTAGCAAACCCAGTAACTGGAACGATCGAACCAGCACCTCCAAACTTACCAATCTCGTCATAAATCCCCAAGCCTGTTAACAGCGCTCCTAAGAAGATCATCGTTGCTGTTGCCGCGGTTGATGCTTCCATACGGGGCAACCCAACACTCACAAAAAAATTAATGACGACTTGGCCAATTGCACAAATAATTCCGCCAACCACAAAGGCCCTGCTAACATTTTTAACTGTCGTGGGCTTGGGAGTGTATTGCTGCGCTAATATTTTATATTTTTCAGGGGTTACCGCGAGGGTGGGCTCACGAAAAGATTGATTAGCCAATGTTTTTCCTCCTTTCTACAAGTGACAGATAATCTCTATTATTATCTGAATGACCAAAATTATACGAGGCGATGAAAACCACATATTCGACACAGCTTTTCATAGAATACTATTTAATTAAGCAGGAAAATTATGGATTACGGCGAATTCATTAGTATTGCTAATAGTTAGGGGGAATGGTCTTGAATGTTGAAAAAAAAATAGAGCGCCTAACTCTATTCTTGCGCTTAGATGGCGAACTGGATATGCACACAGCGACTATGCTACGACAAACCATTGACAGTGAAATAGATAAGAGAGGAATTCGCACAGTCATTCTAAACCTTCAAAATGTCCAGTTTGTTGACAGTTCAGGTCTGGGCGTTATATTAGGTAGATACAAGAAACTAATTGCCTTAGGAGGTAAACTCAAAATCACAAACGTACCCCCTCACATTTATAAGATCATGGAATTGTCTGGTCTGCCTAAAATTATCAACTTCTATTTGGATGAGGCACACGCATATGAGGAAGGAAGGGGAGCCTAAGATGAAATCGAACCAAATAAACCTTACATTTTCAAGTATCGCCGAGAATGTAGGCATTGCTCGTTTACTTATTGCTTCAGTAGGAGCACAACTGGATCTTCCATTGAACGACATCGAAGAACTAAAAGTCGCTGTTTCAGAAGCGGTTTCTAACGCAATTATTCACGGCTACCATAACATTCCCAACAACCTAGTCTACTTGGATCTAGACATCACCGGCACTACCCTCAGAATCGTTGTTAAAGACCGTGGGTGTGGCATCTCTGATGTCGAGCAGGCTATGCAACCTGCTTTCAGTACTGATCCAGAGCGTATGGGTCTAGGCTTTGTCTTCATGCAATCGTTTATGGACGAACTTCAAGTAGAATCTGTGCTTGAAGAGGGAACTACCGTGACCATGATAAAGCAATTTAAACAAACGCCCATCTCCTCGCATTAGGGGGGCGGCATATTATGATTCAACGATTATCCGAAATGAATCTCCCCCACTTTCCACTGCTGTCAGATAAAGAGATGATGAAATACCTCCATGCAGCGAAAGAAGGGGACACAGAAGCACGGGAGAGGTTAATCAATTGCAATCTTAAACTTATCTTTAATTTGGTTCAACGCTTCACACATCGAGGTTATGAACTGGAGGATCTCTTTCAAATCGGAACGATCGGATTAATTAAAGCTATCGATAAATTCGACTTTACCTATGGAGTTAAATTTTCGACCTATGCAGTACCCATGATTATCGGCGAAATCCGACGTTTTCTCCGAGATGACCACCCCATAAAGGTTCCTCGTTCTTACAAAGAACTTGTCTATAAAGTAAATCGCGCTCGGGATGAACTTTCAGCAACCCTTGGCAGAGAAGCCACCATCGGAGAAATTGCCACCAATATTGGAGTTGATCGGGATGAAATCGTCACGGCTCTTGAAGCAATTCAGAGTCCTACCTCAATCTACGATACCCTGTATCAAGACGACTCCGATCCCATTTACGTTCTCGATCAACTCTCTGAAGAAAAGGGACTTGAGTCAAGTTGGTTTGATAAAATTGCCCTTCACGAGGTCTTGGACAAATTACCCGAGCGGGAGAAGCGTGTCCTTATGATGAGATTTTTCGAAGATAAGACTCAAAGTCAAATCGCAAGTCTACTTAATCTATCACAAGTTCAAATCTCTCGTATCGAGCGTGCAGCGCTGCTGAGAATCCGCGAATTAGCAAAGATTAACGATCGATCAGATTTAGTATCAGATTTAGAATCTGACTGAGATCCTCCTAATTTGGACTCGCAATCTAAATACTACCGTCTTAATACCCAAAGACTCCTTTTAGAGTACGTTCTACCTGCTGCACCAGACCTGCCTTTGCCACAGCGTGATCCGCTATCAAATTAACGCTTGCTTTAAGCTGATCATTGCGATACAGGTGAACTTGCCCTAACGTTTGTCCTTTTTGAATAGGAGCACTGACCTCTGGGTTTAGCTTTGTCTCGACCCAGAGGTTTTTATCTTTCCCTTTTTCCACAGTTGCACCTAATGGTTTTTCCGTATTTACGATAACCTGATCTTCTACTCCCTTGAGAACTTTGACAACTCCCTGCTTGGCGTTGGCTGGAGCAAATTGTTTAAACTCATACTTTGCAAAACCATAATTATAAATTTTCATTGATTCAGCAAAATGTCCTCTAACTTGAGGTACACCCATTACGACACAAATTAACCTTAGCCCATTTCTCTCAACAGTCGAAGACAAGCAATATTTAGCCTCATTTGTCCATCCTGTTTTAAAACCATCAGCACCTGGATACCACCATAGTAACTTGTTAGTATTCCAAAGCTTGAATTTGCCGTCACGCAAGTCATATTCTTTAATACTGGTTAACTTCCGTATTAAGGGGTAATTAAGAGCTTCTTTGGAAATGACCGCTAGATCATACGCACTCGTATAGTGACCCTCCGCAGGTAATCCGTAAGCATTAGCAAAATGTGTATTTTTTAACCCTAATTCCTGTGCTTTACGGTTCATCTCCTCTACAAAGGCTTCGTGGGTTCCGGTAATATGTTCCGCAACTGCAACACAACCATCATTTGCTGAGCCGACAGCAATGGCTATCAACATTTGTTCTAAGGTAAATATCTCCCCTGGTTCAAGGTAGATCTGTGAACCTCCAAGCTTGCTCGCGTTCTCGCTGGCGGTTACTTTGTCTGTCAACTTTACTTTCTCTGTTGCTATGGCTTCAGCGGCCACCAGTAAAGTCATTATCTTTGTGACACTTGCCGGTGGTAATTCTTTATGTGATTCTTTCTCAAAATAGATTTCACCAGATGCTGCATCCATCAAAATGGCACTTGTCGCATCTGTCTGGATCTCAACACCCAGCACCGGTTGCACCTTGGCAACACCAATATTTCCAAGCACAAGTAGCATGGTTAAAACAATCCTGAAATATTTTTGCATCTTTTGTCCCCCCTCAATATAGTGTGATTCTATTATTCCCAAAAAAATAATATATATCGAATGAAATTCGCTTAAGCTTGCTAAACTTAGGGTCAGGCTTGAAATATTCCCTTTTCCTGAGTTCATCACATTCTTCAAATCCTCACAATCACTTTTCTTACTCAAAAACTTGGCCCTCGGTAAATCGACAGGACGACAGTGAACTCGTTAAGCTAAAGCTGAACATCGAGACTTCGGTGGCGAAGTCGCTTTAGCATCTGCTGAGAACCTATGAAAATAGCGGCATATATTAAAACAGCAGATGCTAAAATCTGCTGTTTGTGTGCTAAAGCTATTAGACACTAGGCACGTCCTGAGACACCGCACTTGTTCCAGTGCTATCATGGGAGAGATACAGCACTTCGCAAGTCTTGTAATTATCCAGAATATTAAGCACCCGCGTCTTGTAAGTGGGTGCTTATATTCTGCTTCGTTCACGATAGTCTCCGGTAGAGAGTATCGACGGAGCCGCTGTCCTTAAAGGAACACTTGGTGGCGAAGGAGGTAGAGTCCATTCAACGGCGCGAAAGTATTCGTCAGGGTTCAACGAAAGTTTCCTCTGGAGACTTACGCCACCAAAGTCTCGAGGTTCAGATTTAGCTTAACGAGTTCACTGTCGCCTGTCGTCTTAGCGAAGGCCAAGTTCCTTTGAAGAATGTGAACTTTTGGGAAAAGGGAATATTTCAGGCCTGCCACCAAGCTGCCACACACCAAGCTGCCACACACCAAGCTGCCACAAGCTACCAAGCTGACCCTGACCCCAAGCTTATATTGCGCCAAGAATGGCATAATATTCTTCACCGAAAGGGGCTAAGACACTTCCTCACCTGTCTAATACCTCCCATAACGTTTCTGTGGTACCTTAACCTCTCTTAGACCGTGCCAATAACAAGGACTAAAATAACGCAGACTTATTTTGGACGGATAAGCTTTATGCCGCAGTACGCACCCGCGAATGACTTCAATTCCTACGTTTTCACACTCTTGTTGGAGTTCAGGTGTCCAAGTTTGCTCTTGGAACCAAATCTTACCAACCCCTGCCGACACAGCCTCATGAACCAGCGAACCAAGTCTCTCCGGAAGCAAGCAGGCCACCACCACCGTTACCTTATCAGTTAGTGGTGCTAAATTCGGATAAACCTTACTCCCCTCTAGGCGTTGGATTTCACCAGCCACAGGATAAACCACACAACCAAACTCTTTTAATGTCCGCCAAACCTTCCAAGCGTGTTTATGCTTTTTAAATTTTTCGTCATCCCCAAGCACAGCATAGGTGTCCTGAGTTGTTAACCCTTGAGCTAAAGGGTAATACTTCTTTTCCCGCACCATAATGAAATCCCCCTCCCCAGTTGCACTCATACTATGCATACGTGAAGAGGGGGATTTTATGAATACCTTATCGGTCTACTGTATTACTTCCTCGATTAAAGGAGGCAAATCAGGGGCTTGGCTCCCAACTGAAACTAAGCGATTAGCGAACTGAAGTCCCTCTGCCAACGTTGCCTGGGAACTGCCATAGAGTTGCAAGATGGGTTCTCCGGCTTCAGCCCACTCACCTGCTTTTTTTACAAGCATAACCCCTGTCCCTAAATCTATTGGACTTTCTTTAGTAACTCGTCCTGCCCCAAGGGTCATAGCCAAGATCCCAATTTTATGCGCATCAAACGCTTGTACATAGCCTGATTCCTGGGCAAGAATCGGCAGATTCCATGCGGCAACCATTAGATGACGATCCGCTACCGTTTGCGCATCTCCCCCCTGCTCCATTAGAAATGACAAGAATTTATTCCACGCAGCTCCATTGGTCAGGCTGGCACGCAACTTTTCCTTCCCAGCCTCAACGTTCGTTACGACCTGTCCAGCCACAAGCATCCAGGCCCCCAGTTCTAGACTTACTTCCATTAAATCCTCAGGACCTTTTCCTTGAAGTGCGTCCGCCACTTCAAGAATCTCCAGGCTATTTCCCACGGCTCGCCCTAAGGGTTGATTCATATTACTCAACACCGCGATGGTCTGACGTCCCAGTTGATTTCCTATGCCCACCATGGTCTTAGCCAGCACCCTAGCCTCATCAAGGGTTTTCATAAAGGCACCTGAACCATACTTTACATCTAGGATGATACCCTGCGCTCCTGCTGCGATCTTCTTGCTCATGACTGAAGAGGCAATCAAGGGAACTGAACTTACGGTCGCCGTGACATCCCTAAGTGCATAAAGCTTTTTATCGGCGGGGACGAGATTCCCTGATTGAGCAATAACGGATAACCCGATTTTCTTCACTTGTGCCAGAAATTCCTCCCGAGTAAGTTCGACCCTGAAGCCCGGCACCGCGGATAGCTTATCAATAGTTCCTCCGGTATGCCCTAAACCTCTCCCCGACATTTTCGCCACAGGTACTCCGCAGGCTGCAACCATAGGCCCCAGGAGTAAGGTGGTCTTGTCCCCCACCCCTCCTGTACTGTGTTTATCGACAAATCGTCCTCCAAGAGAGGATAGATCCAGCTGATCTCCACTCTGCGCCATCGCCATGGTTAGGTCTGCCGTTTCTTCAAGCGACATCCCCCGGAAATAAACGGCCATAGCCCAAGCTGACATTTGATACTCGGGAATGATCCCTTGGACATAGCTCTCAATAATAAAGCCGATTTCTCCCTTAGAAAGGATTTCCCCCTCCCGTTTCTTTTCAATCAGGTCCACCATACGCATCATGAATCACTCTCTCTATATCAATTCACAGTTTACGAATTAACAATAAGGCTAATACTTTAACCTATCTTAACTCGCTTTTCCAACTTTTCACGTTCTACCTGCTAGAAAGTTCAACTCTCAACTAGAGAGTACGATTTACGTCGAGAGATTACTCCTAAAGTTCCTTTACCAACCCTCGAACAAAACTTACAAACTGCTTCGTAACCCGTTCTGCAGTTTCCATAACCTCTGCATGATTAAGTTTTTGGGGTAAGATTCCAGCCGCCATATTGGTCACGCAGGAGATACCTAAAACTTGCATTCCACCGTGGTTCGCGACCAGCACTTCTGGTACGGTGCTCATACCAACCATATCAGCACCAACCGTTCGTAAGAAACGGATCTCGGCAGGAGTTTCATAATTCGGGCCGCTCATCGCCGCATAAACTCCTTCCTGAGGGCGTATCTCATAGTTTGGCATCATGGCTAATGCCTTTTGACGCCATTCTAAATTATACCCTTCGCTGAGGTCCGGAAAACGTGGTCCTAAACTCGATAAATTTGCTCCCCGCAACGGATTGTCACCCATCATATTAATATGGTCTTTAATCAGAATAAGGTCACCAGGACGAAATTCAGGATTTATTCCACCAGCAGCATTGGTAACAATCAGACCCTTGACGCCTAGTCCTTGCATAACCCGAATCGGGAAGGTCACCTCTTGCATGGCGTATCCTTCATAATAGTGAAAGCGTCCTTGCATGACGACAACCGGTCGACCATCAACTTTTCCGAAGACCCATTGCCCAGCATGCCCTTCTACCGTTGAGACCGGAAAATGAGGAATTTTATGATAAGGGATTACGACTTTCTCTTCGATCAGGTCAGCAAAAGAGCCTAACCCTGAACCCAAGATTATTCCAAGTTCAGGTGACACCCCTACCTGATTCTGAAGATAATGTCGAGCTTCTTCTAATTTAGCATTCTGTTCCAGTTCCGAGATCATTTCTTATACCCCCTTAATATCAGTGAAAAAACTTTTTCCATTGACTATTTGCTCAGTCCCCAGATATTCAGCGACAGTCGCCCCTAAATCCGCAAAGGAAGAGCGCACTCCAAGGTTCACGCCCTTATTCAGATTTTGTCCATAAACAAGCAAAGGCACATATTCCCGAGTATGATCCGTACCTCGGATGGTCGGATCACAGCCATGGTCGGCCGTAATAATCAGCATATCTTCTGGCCGCAGGGCAGCGTAGATCTCCGGCAGGCGAGTATCAAACTCTTCTAACGCCCTCGCATACCCTTCAACATCATTGCGGTGCCCATAAATCATATCAAAATCAACCAGGTTGCTCATGATCAAACCCGCTTTTACTTTTACCATATAAGCTAAGGTCTTATCAACACTTTCCATATTCCCTTTGGAGGTCACGTAGTCGGTCACACCCCGCCCCGCATAAATATCCTTGATTTTCCCCACTGCACAGACCTCAAGCCCTTGTTCTTCTATATATTCCAATAAAATTTTATGAGGGGGTACCATCGCAAAATCATGTCGGTTCGGAGTGCGATAATAATTGCCGACATTACCAAGAAATGGCCGGGCAATTACGCGTCCTACTTGCATCTCACCAATCAACAGTGTGCGGGCAATCTCACAGATACGCATAAGTTCCGCCAGTGGGATTACCTCTTCATGAGCGGCCACTTGGAAAACTGAGTCTGCGGAAGTATAAACGATCGGTTTTCCTGTCCGTACATGCTCTTCACCAAGGCGCTGGATAATCTCAGTTCCAGAGGCGACTTCATTGCTTAATACCTCTCTTCCAATCGCTGACTCATAGCGTTGAATAAATTCTTTAGGAAAGCCCTGCGGAAAGGTTGGCAGTGCCCTCTCCAAAATGATCCCAGCCATTTCCCAATGCCCAGTCGTAGTATCCTTACCAATAGACTTCTCCGCCATTTTTCCATAACTAGCTTCTGGATCGAGAATAGCCGGAACTCCGGTGATAGGCTTAATATTACCCAAACCGAGTTTTTGAAGATGCGGAAGATTAAGTCCCCCCCGCAGACGAGCAGTATTCCCTAAGGTATGGCTCCCAGTGTCTCCGTAGTCTCCAGCATCAGGCATTTCTCCGATCCCAACGCTGTCTAAGACAATAATTATGACCCTTCGTGACATGTTCTTGCTTCACTTCCTTGTCTATCAATCCGCTCGTGGATGTGCCTTTCTAAAGACATCCAATATGCGATTTCGTGTCAGATGCGTATAAATCTGAGTCGTTGCAATGTCCGCATGCCCCAGCATTTCTTGCACAGAACGCAAGTCAGCCCCATTATCCAGAAGATGGGTTGCAAAGCTGTGACGAAACATATGAGGGGAAATCGATTGCTCTAGATTATGAGTTTGTCCCCACTTTTTTAGAATATGAACCACTCCTTGACGAGTGAGAGGCTGACCATGGACATTCAAAAACAGGATATCGGTTTTTCGCTTGCGACTCAATCGCCCTCTTGGACCATCTAAATATCGTGCCACATCCTGCATGGCTTGTTCTCCTAACGGCACAATCCGCTCCTTACTTCCTTTACCAATACAGCGAACATATCCGACGTCCAACGATACATCCGTTAAACGCAACCCGATCAGTTCTGATACACGAAGACCACTACTATAGAGAACTTCCAGCATCGCTAGATTGCGCAGATTAAGGTCTGTTTCCTCTCCTGCTCTTAATAGGTTGTCCATAGTCATTTCCGATAACACCTTCGGAAGAGGTTGATTTAACTTGGGGGTCACTAAATAGGAACTTGGATTATCATTCCGATGTCCTTCCTCTTGCAAGAACGCAAAAAAACCTCTCAGGGTTGCATTGCAGCGAGCAATCGTTCGAGGTGCCTTGCCATTTTCTTTGGCTTTGAGATGAAATAAAAACAGGTCATTACCATCACAGTGCCTAACTTCTGTTCCCCTCTGTTTTAGGAAACTTAAAAGTAAGCGTAAATCCCGCTCATAAGCCTGCCTCGTGTTCTCTGAAAGTCCCCGCTCAACATGCAGGAAGGTTAGGTACTGTCTAATAAGTTGTTCCTCGGAGGCTACCATATTTTCCCCTTTCTTATAGGTCAAAAAGTTCCTCTACGTTTATTACATTCTACACAGAAAGGGGATTTCCTTGTACTAGTAGGCTTGGCACAAGCCAAGTTTTTATATACTAGTCAGAAAGTATAACTTTACTCAACCTTTATCCAATTTGTGTGTCCTTCGCCTTTAAGGGGTGCATCCACTCGCAGAGGATTCCCGAAGGGTTTTTGATCGTTATGTAAGAGCGAAGACATCCAACTATTACAGACCGCAGCTAACTTGGGAAGCAGCACGGCTAGTAAAATAAGGAGGATAAAAACCCTGCCTAGATACAGAAAAAAATCACTCCAGCGTTTCGTTGGTAGCATTAAACTCCCCCCTATCTCTTAAACCTATGCATCCTCTGATTGTACTTATCCTAAAAAAAGAAAGGACTGGTTATTCTTTTAACCGGTCCTGAACGTAAAATAATGGTAATTCCTTTTAAGTTTAGAAGCTTCTTTGGGGAAGATCATAACGAGGGTCAAATGGCTGGGGAATACCCATCTGGCGTTCTAAGCGCTGCAGCCATGCAGGTTCAAATTGCTCTTCAAAAAGTTCCCACCAAAGCGGTTCCTGTCCAGGTAAAAAGCCCATGCGTTTTTCCATTCTTTGGAGCCACCGTGGTTCAAATTGTTCTTCAAATCGTTCCCACCAAGCGGGCTCATAGCCGCCCGTGTAGTTGATTGGATACCAGCGCACTTGATGCGGGTAATGACCATATATGGGAACGAAAGTCGTTTGTTTCTGATGCAATACACTCACTCCTTACCAAATCATTTGAAAAATTACCGATGTTTTTCTATAATACCATTATATTCCTAATGAATATCTTCGAAAGTTGGCCCTCCCTGAGGACTTCCTATTCTTAACGAAAAAACGAGTGGAACCCATCAACGGATTCCACTCGACGTTATATAACATAGACTTTATCATAATAATCTGAAACAATTTTGTAGTACAGTAAAGTTAAAGAAACCTTGCCCAATGACTAAGTGCTATTCGAATCTCGAATCCGAATCTCGAATCTTGGATCTCGAACCTCGTTTTAGAAACTCAGCTTTAAAGTAAAGCCTCCTCCAGAGGAGTGTACATAATGTTCAAGGCTTCGGCAATTGCTTTATAGGCTAATTTGCCGTTAACAACGTTAACCCCTTTACGCAGGGAACGATTTTCCTGAATCGCTTTGAAATAACCTTTATTGGCGATCTCCAGAGCATAACCCAACGTCACATTGGTCAAGGCAAAGGTAGACGTTCTGGCAACTGCTCCCGCAATATTGGGAACTGCGTAATGAATAACCCCATATTTGATATAGGTGGGATCACTATGCGTTGTAACACGGTCAATTGTGGCAATACTACCGCCTTGGTCGATTGCAACATCCACAATCACACTTCCAGGAGACATTGCTTTCACCATGTCCTCGGTTACTAAATGTGGCGCACGGGCACCTGGGATAAGTACAGCCCCAACTAACAAATCTGCTTTTGCTACGCTGTTAGCAATATTAAAGGGATTTGAGGCCAGTGTTCTTACTCGACCGTTAAACATTTCATCAATCTCTCTGAGCCGCTGTGTGCTTTGTTCAACAATCGTAACTCCTGCACCTAAGCCGATGGCCATCCGAGCAGCGTTTGTCCCAACAATTCCGCCACCGATAATAGTTACGTTAGCAGGAGTTACCCCTGGGACTCCACCCAGCAAAACGCCTTTTCCTCCAAAGGGCTTTTCGAGTAACTGTGCCCCGATTTGAATCGCCATGCGGCCAGCAACTTCGCTCATCGGGATCAATAAAGGCAGCGAACCATTATCTAATTGGATCGTTTCATAGGCTATGGCCACCACTTCTTTATCCATAAGTACTTTAGTCAATTCTGGCTCTTTTGCCAAGTGCAAGTAAGTAAATAGAATTTGTCCAGGTTTAAAATATTCGTATTCGATCGCTACAGGTTCTTTAACCTTGATGATCATGTCAGCTTTCCAAACGTCAACGGCCGAATCAGCGATCTGAGCACCCGCATCGATATACTGTTGATCGGTGATACCACTGCCTTCACCCGCAGATTTTTGCACAACCACTTGATGCCCTGTCAAAGTAAAAGCATAGACTCCAGCAGGAGTAATAGCCACGCGACTTTCATTGTTTTTAAGCTCTTTCGGTACTCCAATAAGCATAACTTAACCTCCATCTCAATCATTAGGACTTGCATATAATTATAATTCAACTATTGTGCCGTTAGCAAGCAGTTTATAAAGTTGCTATCTTCAATATAACCCGAAATCATATCTTACAGTCTCAATAAACGCAGGCCAAGAATCGAAAAATAGCCTTGTGCCACGCCAACCGCAACCGCTCCAATAGAAACAAAGGCTGCTGCTGCGGTATAATAAAGAAATTCTCTGCGCAAAGATTCCCCTCTGGCTTTACCTCTGAGTAACAAAAATGAGAAAATAGTTGCTAATCCAGCACCAAGGAGCAGCAACGGAACAGCAAGAATAGTAGGCACAAGGACCGTCGTAAGAATTAGAGCGATTCCAAGCGTTCCTTTCACTCCAATGATAAAGCTCACCGTAAAGCCAAGAATAAATCCTCGTGTAAAAACAATCAGATAGATTAAGGGGGCCCCGATGATCGTAAGTCCTAAGATCCAAATTCCAGCCATCATGATAAACATATCTCGGGCGAGTTGCCCTAAGAAAGTCGGATCAAAATTAGTGGGTTGGCTTTTCAACAGCATGTCCAAAAATTTACCAAGTTGAGAGCTTTCAGACACTCCCAAAGCACTGACACCGACCGCCCCGAACACCACACCTGAAAGATAGACACTCGAAAGTGTGAGATAAATGACCCAATATTGACGAATGTGTTCACCGAGTTGTTTCCACATCCTCCGCACCCCTTCCCAAACCCTTCTATGGGAGTTTATTCCACTCAAGGGGAAAGTATGTCCACAACTCTGCCAAAAACACCTCCGCCTCCTGCTTCAATGGTTAAGTCGCCCCGACGTGCTTTTATAATCCAAACTGCAACTTTTTCTCCTGCAACGCGCACCAAATCTGAAGAATCCACATGATGAAGCACGGCCATTTCTGTCCCAAAAGCACTTAAAAGGCGCGCATGCATTTTCGGCCCAATTCCTGGAAGATTTCTAAGCGGGACTTGATGGACATAGGTTGAAGCATCCGGTTTACCTATTGGGCGGTCAGCAATACTGACTAAGCGATCCAAAACGCCCGTTACAACGTGACCACTCCCGCATTGCGGGCAAGTCAGCTGGGGAGCAGGAGGTTTGACGACCTTTTCACAATTTAGACAATAGGTGCGATGATATTTTCCCACTTTGGGAGGCAAACCATAATTTCGGACAAGCTGTTTGTTTTTATTCTGTACTAAATCATAGAGTCCTCCGAAAGAGGAATCTACCTGTTCAAACGTATTATATTCTCGAGCAATATTCGGCAAGGAGTGGGCGTCTGAGTTACTGAACAAAACCACAGACTCCAGTTCACTGATACTTTCTGCCATTCCGCGGTCAGCACTGAGCCCAATTTCTAGAGCATTAGGCATAGCGGGTAAAACATGACTCAAACGCGGACAACAATTACCATAAATACCCTTGTGAGGAGTGAAGGCATGGGCGGGCAGCCAGATTCCCTCTGCTTTATTAACAGCCTCAAGCCATAGATCGATCGGCAGAAAACCCCTCTGGGTACTTAATTGCCAGTTCTTAGTCGTAGTTTTTAAAGCTTTTACATACTGTTTGACATGCTCCAACCCTTGAAAATAAGCCAAGAAGTGTGCATAACCCTCACCAACCTGCAATTCAATTTCATGTCCAGGTATCACTGTTAAACCAGTAGCAGCATACCCTCCTGCTGATAAAGACTTTATTTCACCTGAAGCAAGTAAAGTTTCGAAATCTTTTTGGACTCCCGTCGAATGCGCATCCACAATCCCTACCATTGAAAGCCCTTTAACCTCTCTGGCAACTTGGAGGATATTGGGCAGGATTAAGGTTTTAGCCCCAGTAATTTTCACATAGTTTCCGTCTAAACTTTGCCCAATGTGAATATGCAAATCTGCGAATATCATCTTATTCGTCCCTGAACCAGTAAAATTCCCAGCATTGTTTTTGCGTCATTAAACTTATTTTGTTGAGCCTTTAGGACGGCTTCATCCCAAGGAATTCTCTCAACCCCTAAGAATTCGTCGTCATCCGGTTTGAGCGGATCCCAGACTAAATCCACAGCTAGAAAAAGATGGATCACCTCGTCCGTGAAGCCTGGTGTGGTATAAAAACTGCTGATCGGTTCCAAGGTCCCTCGATAGCCAGTTTCTTCGCGAAGTTCTCTTTGAGCGCAATCCAGGGGGAGTTCCAGTAGATCTAGTTTACCTGCCGGTATTTCAAGGGTTTCTTGACCTACTGCATAACGGTATTGACGGACCATGAGCAGGTGCTGATCCTGCAAAGCGACAATCCCTACCGCTCCAGGGTGTCTAACGACTTCACGGGACGTCTCCAATCCATTGGGCAAACGGACAATATCTCGTTCTATACGAAGCAGACGCCCTTCAAAAACAACTTTGCTCTCGATACGTTCTTCCCGTCGATCATGTTCTTCCAATACGTTTACCTCTTTCCTTAACCTATCTCTAATTAATATCTTACCCCATACTCTTATCAAGATTCAAGAAAAGTCCTAGAGAAACCTCGACAAGACCAAAGCACAGAAAAAAGCAGTTCGTTAAAAAACGATACTGCTTCACTATTACTTGAGCTAATACAATACTTAAGGTTACTCGCAGGTAGTTAAATCATTTTTGCTCTTTTAGCCAACTCCACCCCTGTCTCAAGGGCCTGACGGTTAAGGGGGATGAGATTATGTCTATGCTCCGGCAGGACTTTCTTCAAAGCCCCAATCACGGATTCTATGGTTACCGTACGGGTTAACTCGACAAACGCGCCGAGAATAATCATATTGGAAACTCTTGTATTTCCTAATTTTTCATTAGCGAGTTCTGAGGCCGAGATTTTTAGAACTTGAAGATCTTGGCGCTGAGACTCAATATCGATCAGTGATGAGTTAATGAGTAACCGTCCTCCTGGTTTAACATCCTGTTCAAACTTCTCCAGAGAGGGGCGATTCAGGACTATCAGCGTATCAGGTTCGGTAATGATCGGAGAGCTTACTTCATCATCTGAGATCGTGACAGAACAATTGGCGGTGCCTCCACGCATTTCCGGGCCGTAGGAAGGGATCCAACTTACATGTTTTTCTTCGACGAGGCCCGCATAAGCAAGCAGCTGTCCCATGGACATAACCCCTTGTCCTCCAAAGCCAGCCAAGATAATTTCTTGCAACATTAGACCTTCACCTCTTCCAGCTTTTTTTTGACGCCGAGTGGATAGACAGGAATCATATTATCAACTAACCATTGTAAAGATTCTTTGGGCGTATACCCCCAGTTCGTAGGACAGGTCGATAAAATTTCAACGAGTGTAAACCCGATACCTGCCATTTGATATTCAAATGCCGTCTTAATCGCTTTTTTAGCTTTAGCAACTTCTTGAGGGTTGTGCACAGACACCCGGGCGATATAAGCAGCCCCATCTAAAGTAGCGAGCATTTCCGATACTCTCAAGGGATACCCTTGGGGAGCGGCATTTCTTCCTTGGGGAGAAGTCGTGCTTACTTGCTTCAGAAGCGTCGTAGGGGCCATTTGCCCACCAGTCATCCCATAAATGGCATTATTGACAAAAATCGTTGTGATTTTCTCACCACGGGCCGCGGCATGCACAATTTCTGCCGTACCAATGGCAGCTAGATCACCATCCCCTTGATACGTAAAGACAACCTTTTGGGGATGGACTCGTTTAATTCCCGTGGCGACAGCCGGCGCTCTACCATGGGCAGCTTGTTGCATATCAAGATTAAAGTAGTTATAAGCTAAGACTGAGCATCCCACCGGTGATACGCCAATAGTGTCTTCTCTGACTCCTAGCTCATCAATCACTTCAGCCACTAGGCGGTGAATAATGCCATGTGTACAGCCTGGGCAATAGTGGGTCTTGGCCGAAGTTAAGGCTTCAGGTCGTCCAAAAACAGTTATCATGCGTTTCCAGCCTCCTCTCCACTACTGACCCAACGTTTGACTTCTTCAAGAACTGCACGAGCAGTAGGAACCATGCCTCCGACCCGTCCATATAAATGGACTGGGATTTTGAACTCCAAGTTATAGCGAACGTCTTCCACAAGTTGGCCCATGCTCATCTCAACTGTGAGAACATGCTTGGCTTGCCTACAGGCCTCCTGCAGGGCATCTTTAGGGAAGGGAAATAAAGAAATCGGTCGGAATAGCCCCGCCTTAATTCCAAGTGCCCTTGCTTGATCCACAACCGCTTTAGCGATCCTGGCCGAAGTGCCGTAACCGACTAAAATCAGCTCCGCATCGTCCGTTTGATAGTTTTCCCAGAGCACTTCTTTGGCCATACTCTCAAATTTTAGTTGAAGGTGAAGGTTGTGCTTTTCGAGTTCTACAGGATCAAGAAATAATGAGTTAATCAGATTGGGTTTTCGTCCCTTGGCACCCGTGGTTGCCCATGGTTTCTCCGAGTTGGAAATTTCTATTTTTTCCGTCGAGAATTCGACGGTTTCCATCATTTGCCCGAGAATGCCATCTCCTAAGATCATGACAGGGTTACGGTATTCGTCAGCTAGGTCAAAGGCTTTCCCGATTAGATCCACCATTTCTTGAACGGTGGCCGGAGCAAGTACAAGCACTTTATAATCTCCATGCCCGCCCCCTTTGACTGCCTGGAAATAGTCGGATTGGGCAGGCTGAATACCGCCAAGCCCAGGGCCCCCTCGTTGCATGTTTACAATCACACACGGGAGCTCCGCGCAAGCTATATAGGAAATCCCTTCTTGTTTAAGGCTGATACCCGGGCCTGATGAGGAGGTCATTACCCGTGCTCCTGCCCCTGCTGCCCCGTAAACCATATTAATCGCTGCAATTTCAGACTCCGCCTGTACAAATACCCCGCCGACTTCTGGAAGGTGTCTCGCCAGATACTGCGGAATTTCATTTTGCGGGGTAATGGGATACCCGAAGAAATAACGGCAGCCGGCGCGAATCGCAGCTTCTGCTAAGGCCTCATTGCCTTTCATAAGTACCTTGGCCATTATTTTTTCTCCTCCTTTCGGACCGTGATTGCGACATCCGGACACATTCTGGCACAAAAGCCACAAGAAATGCACTCGTCTTGTTTTAGCACGGTGGCAGGATGAAAGCCCATGGCATTCAAATAATCGGCCATGATCACAATGTTTTTTGGGCAAGCCTCCGCACAGAGCTCACATCCTTTACAGCGGTCTTCATCGAACTCAACTTTTAGCATAAAAGCTCCTCCTTGTCTGTGCTGATCACTGAGAGGTCTGTAAGTAGTTCGAACGAATTCGTCCAATCCTCTCAATGCGCTGTTCAGCCATACGATCCGCAGCAATATAAGTGGGTATTTTATACTCTTTGGCAATTTCAAGGACCTTTGCGACATTGTCATAAACCATTTCAACTTTTTTCAGGGCACGCTCATAATTATAGCCTTCTAACTCATCTGCCACATTGATAACGCCGCCACAATTAATAACATAGTCAGGCGCATAAAGAATACCGAGTTCATGCAGCTTATCCCCGTGGTGTTCTTCTTTGAGCACATTATTAGCAGCGCCCGCAATGATTGAGAATTTAAATTGAGGAATTGTTTCATCATTAACCACTGCCCCCATGGCACAGGGCGCAAAGATATCTGCTTTAACACCAAAGATCTCAGCAGGACGAACCGCGGTCGCTCCCATTTCGTTAATCACACGCTTGATGAGATCATCCTGGATGTCTGTAACGATTAGTTTGGCACCCTCTTCGTGCAAGTGTTTCGCCAAATAATAGCCCACATGCCCTAGCCCTTGTATGGCAATTGTCTTCCCCGTCAAAGAGTCACTGCCGTAGGCTTCCATAGCTGCAGCTTTCATTCCCCGCCATACTCCACGAGCTGTCATTGGAGAAGGATCTCCGGAAGCGCCATAGGAAGAGGATACTCCTGTCACAAAATCGGTCTCTAAATGTACCCAATCCATATCTTGTACTGTGGTCCCAACATCTTCAGCGGTGATGTAACGTCCATTCAGTGATTGAACATAACGGCCAAAGGCTCTGAACAATTCTTCACTTTTTTGGGTGTGAGAATCCCCGATAATCACGGTTTTTCCACCGCCAAGATTTAAACCTGCGGCAGCATTTTTATAGGTCATTCCTCGAGCAAGCCTTAGGGCATCAAAGATAGCCTCCTCTTCACTGGCATAATTCCACATCCTTGTTCCACCTAGGGCCGGTCCTAACGTTGTATCATGAATGCAAATAATAGCTTTTAACCCTGACGTCTGATCTTGACAAATAACAAGCTGTTCGTAATCATACTTCTGCAAATATTCAAATATTTCCATTTAGTTTTCCCCCACTTTCTCTTGCCCTTAGTTAAATGCAATAAGAGTGCCAAGGTTTTAAAACTGACTCAAATTATTAACCACCCATCTCTGATCTTTAGAATTATCAGAATTCAGGCGCATTTTATTTTAAGAAGCCAGCTAGGCAACTATTACAACAGCTATGAGCCCTTACTTAAGCAGTTTGTCAATAATGCAAAAAAATTCATGACTTGCAATAATATGCAGGCAATAAATTGCATGCGAAGGATTGCAAGTCATGATTTAGTTAAACTTATTGTAAGATATTCCTTTAAATAAGGGCATGTCGCTCAAGTTTATAGTAGAAATTGCGTATGGACATTTTCAGTTCCTTAGCTGCCTTTGTTTTATTACCCCCATTTCTTTGGAGGGTAACTAAGAGTATAGCGCGTTCCCATTGCCGTTGCATTCCTTCAAATCCACCTTCTTCTTGCGTCAAAGAAGATTGTACCGAGTTCACGAAACCCGCCTCTGGATAATTGAGACTCGGCAAGGCTAAAACCGGAAGATGCTGTAATTCCACAACCGTTTCCCCGATGCGCATATTAATAATAGCTCGTCCTAAAATGTTTTCTAATTCTCGAACGTTCCCTGGCCAATGATACCCCATCAAAATTTGCAATGCCTCATCACTAACCCTCTCAACACATCGGCCGTAGTCTTGATTAAAACTCCCCAGAAGGTGGTGAACAAGCAAGGGGATATCATCTCTTCGCTGCCTTAAAGGCGGAATAAGGACTGGAATTACGTTTAAACGATAATACAAATCTTCACGAAATTTACCAGTTCCTAATGCCGCTTCTAAATTTGCATTAGTCGCTGTAATAACCCGGACATCTATGTTAAAGGGACGATTATCTCCGACTTTAACAATTTCACGTTCTTGCAATACTCGCAAGAGCTTGGCTTGCAGGTTTAGACTAATCTCTCCAATCTCATCGAGAAAAATAGTCCCTCCGTTAGCCTCTTCAAAAAGGCCCGCCTTTCCACCGCGCTTGGCTCCTGTAAAAGCCCCTTCAACATAGCCAAACAGCTCACTCTCCAACAGGCCCTCAGCTAATGCTGCGCAATTAACTCTGATAAATTGCCCTTTTTTTCGTTCACTAGAGCGGTGAATGGCATGGGCAAATAGTTCTTTCCCCGTTCCGCTTTCTCCACGCAAGAGGACAGTAGCCGGTGTCACCGCTGCACGCCCCGCTTGTTCGATCGCTGCTTTAAGGGCCTCACTTTCACCAATAATGTCGCTAAAGGTATATTTTGCTTCCAAATGGCGAATTAAACGTTTGGCGCTTTCCAACTCTTCCGAGAGTCTATGGATCTCAGAGATATCGTGGAGCACCCCTACAGTTCCTCGCAACTGCCCAGAAACAATGATGGGGGCAACGTTAACAATCACCTCTTTACGCTTAGGTCCCACTTTCATGAAAACTCCTTTAACAGGAAGACGAGTTTTCAAGACCTGGATATGCATACTTTCTCCTTCTGCAATGTCTACAGTAGGAGGTTTGCCGATGACATCATTTGCAGTGAGACCTGTCAAGCGTGTGTAAGCTGGGTTAATTAATAATCCGAGACCCTTTTCATCCACCACAGAGATCGCATCCTGAGTGGAATCAATAATTGCGGAAAGTAGAATACGTACCTCCTGCAGCGTGTTTACTTTAGCCCTGAGCTCGTCAAATTCCTCCATATCTTGTAGGAAGACCACTGCTCCGATGACGCGACCCTGATCGTCATAGTATGCCATCCGACTGGCTATAAACATCTTTGTGCCGATTCGGCTAAAACTATTTAGTTCAATCGTTTCAGAATCACGGATGTTCGGCAAGGGATCATCCGGTATGAGCTGCCATACATCTTTGCCTAAAATGTCTTGGACGGATAGCTCCAAGAACTTCGCTGCCAGAGGACTACAGATCACTATTTCGTTTAAGAGGTTGATCCCTATGATCGCTTGGTTCTTTTCTTCAGCCAAACTCTCTAGCTCGCGACGCATAAACATCTTTATTTCCCCTTCCAATACCGTTTTTCATTACATATGTAGATTCTCTCTTTAGTATGCAAAATCCTGCTTAGCAATACTTTGCATACTTTTTGACCTTGATTTAACTCATTGGCCTAATCTAAATAACCCCTCTATACCCTGAAACCAGGGCGTAGAGGGGGTTATATTGTTAAATCTTATAACATTTTTCTCAAAACTCCAGAGCGGCTAGATCTTAAAACTGGCAATTGCTGATTGCAATGTTTGACCCAGCCCTGCCAACGAAGCTGCCGAAGCAGCGATTTGTTGGGTTATGGCACTCTGCTCCTCTGTACTGGCTGATGCTTCCTCTGTGGCAGCAGCGGTTTCTTCGGCCACTGCGGAAATGGAAGCTATCGTTACAGTTATCCCCTTGGCAGAGGTATCAATCTGTTCTGCCGAAGCATTCACGGCCCCAATCTTTTCTACCATTTCTCCTACAGAAGCAGAAATTTCTCGAAAGATCTGATCTGTCCGGAAGACTGCGGAATTTTGCCCGTCTACAATTTGCCTAGTATTATCCATTTCCTGGGCAGCAGCTTCGGCACCTGCTTGGATTTTCTGCAAGATCTCGGCAATTTCACGGGTAGATTGTGCAGAACCTTCCGCCAACTTTCTAACTTCCTCTGCCACAACGGCAAAACCACGTCCGTGTTCACCAGCTCGTGCGGCTTCAATAGCAGCATTTAAGGCTAAAAGGTTTGTCTGACCAGCAATCGCGGAGATAGTTTCTAAGATCCGACCTACCTCGTGAGACTGATTAACTAAATCATCAGTAGCCTTGTCCACCTTTTCCGTCGCAGCTAGATTCTCTTTCATTTTATCATTTTGATTCTGAATAGCACTAAAACCATCGCCAACAAGAACTTGAGTCTGTTCTGAGCTCTTAGCAATTTCTTCAATTCTTTGCCTAATTTCACTAATGGCTTGGGTAATGTTTTCAACCATACTAGCAGCTTCTTGAGCCTGTATTGCTTGTTCATTAGCACCCTGAGCCATATTTTGTACTGTGGATGTTACTTGTTCGACGGACTTCGTTGCCTCCTCCGTTGAGGCACTCATTTCTTGAGCAGATGTAGCAATCTGCCAGGCACTTTCCTTTGATCGTTGAATTAAAGAGCGAAGGTTAGCTTGCATTTGATTGACAGAGTCTACCATCATGCCTATTTCATCGCGGCCATCTATTACGATCTGATCAAACGTAAGATCTCCTTCGGCAACCCTCTCCATAGTTCGCGAAACCTTTGCCAAAGGCTTAGCAATCATGCGTGCTAAAACTAAAGCGACTAGTAGACCCCATACAATACTCACTATGGTTAAAATTAACAGGCTCAATTGGGCTCTTTGGTTAGCTATTTGAGATTGGTTCAAGGCATTTTGGGTAATTCTATCAATTTCCTGACGCATATCATTATTTACAGCTCTATAGCCATCAGTTGTAGCCTTTGTACTCCCGATTTTCAAACGTGCTTTAGATATATCCCCTAGTTGAACTAAGGTAATCTGCTCCAGAAAATATACTTGCGCCTGCTCAATCAACGGTTGTCCCCGGGCCATTAAAGCGGCTATCTCGGGATGTGACGGCAGGAAGATAGCTATATCTTCTAAGTCCTTTTGAATTTGATCTTTTCCTGCATAGTACGGGGCTAAATAAGAGCTATCCCCACTAACGACATATCCCCTTGCTGCTGATTCTTCATTAACTAATTGCGTCAAAAGGTCGTCCGCTAATCTCCCTAAAGGCATCGCATCTTGCGCAATAGCAGCTGTAGCCTTTTCCATTTGCACATTCTGATAGAGGGAAAAAGCTGAGGAAATAATCATCATTAATAAAACAAGTCCAAAACCTAAAATGAGTTTGCTTTGCAGTTTCAGATCCTTAAGTAAAGCTCGTTTCCTATTGCCTTTATGTACCGGTGGCTTAGATTCACTTGCCTTTGAAGTGCCTTCAGTAGGTTCTATCATCACTGCCGTCCTATCCATCTTTTAACAACTCCTTAATAAACCCCAATAGCTACCTGAATTTAATTCGTCAACACATCATACTGGGTGTTAACTACTTTGTATTTCTAGCTCGCCCCCTTCTTTTTCATATTAACAAGTAAGTAGCTTGGTCGACTTGGTAGCTTTTACTGAATTCGCTCTTTGGCGAAAGATCTTCCCTGTATTAGCTTTCATAAAGAAACCTTTTATGGCGGTCTCATAGTCCCTAGGAACATAATTCCTAAAAAAAGCCAAACGCCAAAAACATCTCCATAGATATAGAGATGTTTAACGGACAGAAACCTTATTGCTATTAATACATCATCGACATACGCAATTTATCTGCCACCATTGCCACAAATTCGGAATTAGTGGGTTTACCGCGATCAACATTAATGGTGTAGCCAAAAAAGCGATTCATGAAATCCACGTTTCCACGATCCCAAGCTAACTCAATGGCATGCCGAATTGCACGTTCGACACAACTGGGGGTGGTCTGATATTTTTGGGCAATCATGGGATAAAGTTCCTTGGTCACAGCCCCAAGCAATGATACTTCAATAACTACGCTGACAATAGCATCCCGCAGATACTGATACCCTTTAACATGTGCTGGTACCCCCATCTGGTGAATCATTCGCGTGACTTCAACTTCAAGATTTTTAGTCGTTGGCGGTAAGACTCCATTATAGATCTGAGAATTTGAATTTGAACTATATTTGTCATGTTGTACAGTATTTGTGTGTGGTATGTTTACTGTATTTGAAAAATCATCTTGCAGTTGGCGAATACGTTTACCCAAAATATCTAAATCAAATGGTTTTAAAATGTAATAATTTGCACCAAGGTTGACAGCTCTTTGGGTCATCGATTCTTGACCAAAGGCGGTTAGAATAATAATTTTAGGTCTTATAGGGGCATTTTGAAGTTTCTCAAGTACACCCAAACCATCAAGATGAGGCATGATAATATCCAATAAAACAACTTGAGGTTCTTCCCGTGCAATTAATTCCAGAGCCTCATTCCCATGATATGCAACCCCAACAAGGCTCATATCTTCCTGCCGTTCAATAAACTCTTTGACAATCTCAACAAATTCCCGGTTGTCATCTGCCAATAAAACTCGTATAGGCCTTTGCATTTCCCAGGATCCCCCTCATTTCAGCCGTATTGAATTATAATTTCGACAATTCTTTTCATACTCCTTCTTTTAAAAGGAAGAAAACCTAGTTTTTATTTGTAAAACTTGACTTTATAAGGAGAAGAAGTAACCATTTCTAATGGCTACTCCTTCTCTAATTTTCCGATCGACTATTCTTAAGCCGCTTCCCTCTTGCCTGTTACTTTTGAGTTTGAGTCATTGAGCATGTTTTGGATGAAGACTCCGTATCCCCGCTGGCTGTCGTTCACAAAGACATGCGTAATTGCCCCGATAAGTTTGCCGTCCTGAATTATGGGACTACCACTCATTCCTTGGATAATACCGCCTGTTATATCTAGCAGCCTAGGGTCGGTAACACGAACGATCATGTTTTTGCTATCGGTTCGATTGTGCATGACACGATCAATGTTGACCTCAAATTCCTCAATTTTTTCTCCTTGTACCACCGTATAAATCTTGGCCGGACCAACTTTAATCTCAGATTCCCAGCCGACTGGAATAGCTTCTTTGAAAAAGGAGTTTTCAATTTGACCGCTCATCGTTCCAAAAATCCCGGTCAGGGTATTTTTTTCAATAGTTCCACTGAAGATCGAATTAGAAATAAACGAACCTATTTTTTCGCCTGGATGCCCACGTTTCCCCTTTTCGATGGCATAAATCGTCGAGGCTATTATTTTACCATTATAGACTTCAATTTTCTGATTGGTGTCCGCATCAGTAATCACGTGCCCAAGTGCTCCGTATTGTTTCGAAACAGGGTCAAAAAAAGAAAGAGTACCCACACCTGCTGCTTCATCACGAACAAATAAACCCATACGATATCGACCTGTTTCCGAACAATAAATTGGATTAACACTTTTTTCTATGATTTGATCCTGATGTTTAAATAACACGTTCGCGCTTCCATTTTTTTCACCCGCTAAATTGACTGCATTAGAAACCTCTTGATCTGTTCGAACTTCTTGATTATTGACTTTTAGGAGAATATCTCCAACTTCAATACCTGCTTCTTTAGCTGGGAACGTTTTTTTTCCATTCTTGTCAACGACCGGGGCTTGACCTACTACCATGACTCCTTTAGTTTGTAAGGTAACTCCAATAGAATGTCCACCTGGAATTAATTTTACAGGACTCATCACTTGTATTTCGCTAGTCCTTAAGGGAAAAATCCCAAATAATTTGTAGGCAATTTCTAATTTCTCAGACATTTGGGAACGGGATAATCCTGTGGCCACAGAAACGATTTGATTAGAGGGGACCTTCTCAATTTTTATGATATTTGACCAAATGCCTCTAAATTTAGGTTCAGTATGACTAATCTCTGCTTTATGAAGTTCAGGCAATTCAACTAATAATTGTAGGAAGGTACAACACAAGAGACTGATTAGTAGTAAGATGCTTCTTTTTTTCACTCTCTTATCATCCTCCACTCTATTCTCCCCATTTTTCTTCCCTTTCCTCTTTTTAGAGCGTCCTATAATAAGTGAAGTGAAATTTTTTAAATTGAATCTAACGTTAAATTATCCAAATCTATAGTCTTTCATCCTGTAAAATCAGTTCCTATTTTCTAAAACATTGGCAAAACAGACAAAAGAAAAAGACTGCATAATAAATTGTGCAGTCTTCGTCCATCTTAAGATAACCAAAAATATTTAAAGCAGATCATTATGACTTCGAAATTTTATAGAAAAACCATGCTTGGCAAGCCTTCAGACGCCGGCGGAGGCCGATTGTCCCTGTAGCCATGACTCGAAGAAGGATGGTCGAGATGAGAACACCGCCATGACTCAAACAAGGGTGTTTGAGTTTAGAACACAACCATGACTCAAACAAGGATGTTTAAGGTTAGAACATCGCCATGGATGGCAAGGTGTCGTTACTGATGTCGTCCCGATCGCTGCCATAACTCCTGGGCATGTTTACGAGTAATCTCGATTTCCCCGCCCCCCAGCATGCGGGCAAGTTCCTCAATACGATCGGATTCCGTAAGAAGGTCAACCCTGGTCCGTGTTCTAGTACCGTTAACTTCTTTGAGAATGCCATAATGAACATCTGCAAAAGCAGCGACTTGGGCTGCATGAGTGATACAGAAAACTTGTTTGTCGCTGGCGATTTTAGCCAGCTTTTCTCCGACTTTATGGATCGTCCTACCGCCGACCCCACTATCTACCTCATCAAAAATAAACGTCCCTACCGGCTCTACCTTAGCTAAGAGACTTTTTAACGCCAACATTAAACGAGACATCTCTCCTCCGGAGGCAACTTTTGCTAAGGGTTTAGGGGGTTCACCGAGATTGGCAGAAAAGTAAAATTCAATCCTCTCAGCCCCTCCTACCGTAGGTCCTACATTAGGTATGAAGCGTACTTCAAACCGACTTCTCTCTAAGCCCAAATCTGACAGTTCAAGGGCCAGACCTTGTTCGATTCGCTGAGCAATTTCCAGTCGCTTCTGACTGAGTTGCTTGGCAACTTTGTCATACGCTTTAAGGGTCGATTTTTGCTGTTTATGTAGGGTTTCAAATTGCTCCTGAACGTGGGTAATTTTGTCTAACTCTTGAATCATGTTCAAGCGTTTTTCCAGAATAGCTTCCACTTCTAGACCGTATTTTCTGAGCTTAGTCAACTCGATAAGTCGTCTCTCGATTTGATCAAGCCTTCCTGGCTCAAACTCTAAGCTATCACGATACGTTCTGATCTGTTCAGCTAAGTCCTCCGCTGCATAATAAAGGGACTCAATTTGCTCGATTACATCAAATGTCTCGTCCAATCGGGCCAGTTCTTGGAGTATTTTTCGAGTCTGTCCTAAAAGATCACAGGCAGCGTACCCTCTAGTAGAACCCTCATAAAGGGCGGTAAAGGCTTCAGAAATCAAACTGGTGATGCGTTCTGCATTATTAAGCCGTTTCTTTTCCTGGTTAAGTTCTTCTTCTTCCCCCGGGATAGGGTTAACCTGTTCTATTTCTTCGATTTGGTACCTCAAGATTTCCTCACGCTTTTGGCGTTGCTCGACTGAAATGGACAACTCCTGCTCTTTGCGGATCAATGCTTGATAGGCTTTAGCGGCTTCATTGACCTGGTCAACATCGTCTTGAACTCCACCTAAAGCATCTAATAGATCCCGATGAGTTTCAGCCCGGAAGAGGGACAAATGTTCGATTTGCCCATGTATATCTACGAGCCCTTCACACAATGAACGGTAGAGAGTCAGCGGGATTGTGCGACCTTGAACACGACAGACATTTCTTCCCGAGGAGTTTATTTCACGATAGAGAAAAAGTTGGCCCTCTTCCATCGGATATCCTGCTTCCTCAAGCCTCAGGGTGTATTCTGAGGTCAGATCTTCTAACACCCCTTCAATTCGAGCCTGAGCCTCTTCGTGCCGTATTAAATCCGCACTAGCTCGTCCACCTAAAAGAACCCCTAGAGCGTCAATCAGCATGGATTTTCCTGCGCCAGTTTCTCCCGTAAATACCGTCAAACCTCGATCAAACTTTAAACGCACAGATTCCATCAACCCAAAATTCTCTACGTACAACTCCGTTAGCATGACGTCCCTCCTATCCGAGCAAGGTGCTAATCCTGTCTAAAACTGTTGGTACTGCCTCTTTTGGTTTTATAACTAGCAGAATCGTATCATCTCCAGCTATCGTACCTATGAGCTCTTCCCAATTGCTATTATCCACGACTGCTGCTAAGGCATGAGCATTCCCGGGAATGGTCCGAATTACAATAAGACTTTCTGTGTCATTTATGGAAACCATGGTTTCCCGCAGCAAACGCTTTAAGCGATCTTGAAGGTTAGTGGGATGAGCCTCAGTGGGAACTGCATAACGATAATCTTCACCAGCACTAGGCACTTTAATCAGACCCATTTCCTTAATATCTCTAGATACCGTTGCCTGAGTGACATTAAACCCAGCAAGGCGCAGTCTTTCTGCCAGATCCTCTTGGGTATGAATGATTTCTCTGGTGATTATTTCTTGTACCTTCATCTGACGACGTGCTTTCATCACTTGCCTCCCTTTACTCGAAGTTCGATGTTCGATGTTCGAAATTCGAAAACTCCCGTATAGCGCAAACTACCCCTACCTCGTACCTAGCGTAACCGTTCCTGCTCGTACCTCGAATCTCGAATCTCGTGCCTCGAATTCTACTCATGCCAACGGTCTCTCAGTTTTTCTCGAACCACTTGGGGGAAACTTCTGCTTCCTAAACGAATTAACAAGGCCTTGATTGGATCCGTCTCGATAATCACGGTTTCACCTGAATAGATCATCTCGCTTTGGCGGCCATCAAATGTCACCATACATTTCTCGCCATTAGCAAGGAGAATACGAATCTCTTCCTTTTCAGAAACTACTATGGGACGAGCGGACAGGGAATGTGCAGCTAGAGGGGTCAGCAAAATTGCTTGAACATCCGGGCTGACGATTGGCCCTCCTGCCGAAAGCGAATAAGCTGTAGAACCGGTCGGAGTCGAAATTATCAAACCATCGGCTGGATAACTCACGGAGAGTTCTCCAGAAAGGTGTACTTGGAGAGTTATTATCCCATCCTTACTCTCCCTCGAAAAAACAACATCATTTAAAACTAGATGAGAGATATTATCCGTACCTACCCGATTAACAACTGCATTCAACATCAAACGCTCTTGAATTTTATAGTCTTGATTCAAGATCTTTTCCAAGGCTCCGAAAACGTCTTCCCGCTCTATTTCACAGAGAAATCCTAAACGTCCAAAGTTGACTCCTAAGACAGGAATTCCAAACGATGCACTTTCTCGAGCTGCTTGAAGAAGAGTTCCATCGCCACCTAAGGAAATAAGAAATTGGGCTTGCTGCCTAATTATATCTTCCCATTCAGTTAAAACAACCCACCCCCGGGCTAGAAACCAATCATTTATGCGTTCAGCCAGCGTCAGAGTCTCTGGTTTGGTCATATTACGCCATAAACCAACGATTTTATCCATCCGGTTATTCCGTCTCTTTCCGAGCAGCGTGAACCACTCGTTCTAGCTCTTTATGCCAATCTATGCTCAATTCAGCTTGTAATCCCAGCCAAGCTAAATACTCGATATTTCCTTCAGGACCTCGAATCGGCGAATAGTCTAAACCTAAGACATGAAAGCCCAGCTTTTCCGCCTCACTGAGGACAGTTTTCAAGACCTGTTTATGAACATTCTCATCTTTAACGACGCCTTTTTTCCCGACATGCTCTCGTCCTGCTTCAAATTGTGGCTTAACTAGAGACATAACTTGCCCATCGTCTTTAAGAATAGCAATCATTGCTGGAAAGATCTTGGTAATTGAGATAAATGCTACGTCTGAAACGACCCAATCCACCTTTTCCGGAAGGGAATCTTGATTAAGATAGCGGGCATTCACCCGTTCCATGGAGACTACACGAGGGTCTGTCCGGAGTTTCCAGTCCAACTGTCCATATCCGACATCAACAGCGTAGACTCGTTTTGCTCCATTTTGCAAGGCACAATCGGTAAAGCCTCCAGTTGAAGAACCAATATCAGCTACGACTTGATCTTTAAACGGAATATGGAAGGCTTGCACCGCTTTAGCGAGTTTTAATCCTCCCCGTGATACAAACGGCAGGATTTCTCCTTTCAGTTCAATCAGAGAGTTCTCCGGCAATTCAGTGCCAGGTTTGTCCACTCGCTGACCCTCAACAAACACGATCCCCGCCATGATTGTTGCCTTCGCCTTCTCACGACTAGAAGCCAATCCATTTTTGACCATTAAAATATCAATGCGTTCTTTTCCTTTAGCCACTGTATCCCTTCCTTTTGCCTTTAAGAACCTTCCTAGGATTGCGCCGCACGACGAAACAATTGCAAGCGTTCAGCAGCTTGCATTATACCTTTAACAGACAGTCCATGGGCCATGAAGAGTTGGGGAATCGACCCTTGATCCACGAATCCTGGATAGCCTAGCCGTTCAACCGTTACTTCATCGATTCCTTCTTCTTCAAGGAATTCTAGAATAGAACTTCCCATCCCGCCCTTGAGGGAATGGTCTTCGACGGTGATGAATTTTTTTGTTAGGTGCGCATAGTGAGCAAGGACTTCCCGATCGAGCGGATTAATATAACGTAAGTTAATGACCGCAGCCTCCACACCCTGGTGTCGCAATTCCTGAGCCGCAAGTAAACAGATCTGGACTAAGGGGCCCACCCCTATCAAGGTCACATCCCGTCCGTCCCTCAATACCTCAGCTTTGCCAATGGTCAGAAGCTTTAACGTCTCATCCAAGGTCACCCCTTGACCGACTGACCTTGGGTAACGCAAGGCCACTGGACCACTTTGTTGTAGTGCAGTATAGAGCATGTGACGTAACTCGTTTTCATCTTTGGGTGCCATAAAAATCAGGTTCGGAATAATTCTAAACATGGAAATATCAAAGACTCCGTGATGCGTGGGGCCGTCATCCCCGACAACTCCAGCTCGATCGATCGCTAAGACTACATTGGCCTGCTGTAAACAGACATCATGGAGCACTTGGTCATAGGCTCGCTGATAAAACGTGGAATAAATCGCTACTACAGGTTTTAGTCCCCCAAATGCCAAGCCCGCCGCAAAGGTTACGGCATGTTGTTCCGCGATTCCCACATCAAAAAAACGTTCTGGAAATTGCTTGGCAAAACTATTAAGCCCGGTTCCGCTCGGCATAGCAGCTGTGATAGCAACAATCTTCGAATCTTGGCAGGCCAGTGTACAAAGGGTGTCTCCAAAGACCGCCGTGTAAGTCGGAGGTGCAATTTTTTTCGTCACCTTGCCAGTCTCTGGTTCAAACGGGCCTACACCATGAAAGATATCTGGATTTTCTTCTGCAGGTTTGTACCCTTTGCCCTTATGAGTTAAGACGTGGACCAGAACGGGTCCCTTTTTATTTTTAGCTTGATCAAGTACCTCTTCAAGCAAGGCTTGATCATGTCCATTAATCGGTCCTAAATAAGTGAAGCCCAATTCCTCGAAGATAAGACCTGGAACCAGCAAATATTTTAAACTATCTTTTGCTTTAGCCGCCAATTTTGCAACTTTTGTGCCAATACCCGGTATTCGTTTTAGGAGATACTCCAGGTCTTCTTTCCGTTTATCATAGAGCGGGTCTGTCCTTAATCGATTAAGGTAGGTCGACATGGCCCCAACATTGGGGGAAATTGACATTTCGTTATCATTCAGAACCACGATTAAATTTGTTTCACTATGTCCCGCATGGTTCAAAGCCTCATAGGCCATGCCACCCGTCATTGCCCCATCTCCGATCACAGCCACTACATGGTGGCTCTCCCGAAGAACATCTCGGGCCTTGGCAAACCCAACAGCGGCAGAAATGGATGTACTGGAATGCCCCGTTTCAAAACAATCATGGGTGCTCTCCGCCCGTTTTGGAAAACCAGACAAGCCCTGATATTTACGAATGGTTTTAAAACGATCCAAACGGCCTGTTAATAGCTTATGCACATAAGTCTGATGACCAACATCCCAGACGATCTTGTCGTAAGGGCTATCAAATATTCGGTGTAAAGCCAAGGTAAGTTCTACAACTCCAAGGTTTGGCGCCAAATGCCCTCCATTTTTGGAGACCACGTCAATCATTTCTTGCCGAATTTCTTGCGCCAAAGTCTTTAGCTCGGTCAAATCTAACGAGCGCAAGACCTTTGGCTCATGAATTGTCCCGAGTAGCCCCATCCTTTTTGCCCCCTCATTTTTTAGGTCCAGTCAATCCCAATTCACTAGATTAAGAACCCTACTATAAGCCCTACCATCACACCTCCGAAGACCTCTAAGGGTGTGTGGCCTATTAATTCCTTTAACTTTTCTTGAGCAGGGACAGGTCCATGGTACAAGCGTTCAATTAATTGATTTAAGACTTCTGCCTGTTTACCCGCTGCACGTCGTACCCCAGCCGCATCATAAAGAACAATCATACCAAAAACAGCTGCAACCGCAAAGATGGGTGAATCACAGCCATAGTATTTTCCAATTCCTAATGCTAAAGCACTCACCGTCGCGGAGTGAGAGCTTGGGAAACCACCTGAACTGATGATCATTTGAAAATTGAGTTTTCTTAACAATATGAAATTCACTGCAACCTTGAGCAACTGGGCTATCAACCAAGCTGTCACTGCAGAAATTAGAATGGCATTATTTAAAATCCCTGGGATAATACTCATAAATGACCCTCTTTTTAATGTTTACGTTGTTCAATATAATAGGCTAGTTCCTTTAGGAAGCTCGCTGCTTCGCCAAAGGGCTGCAAAGCGGACAACGCTTCTTTAATTTGGGCATGCAGCTGGTACTCTGCCCCCTCTAGTCCTAGTAAAGAAACGTAAGTCGCCTTATTCTGACGCAGATCACTGCCGGCTGGTTTCCCGAGAGTATCACTATCTCCGACCACATCTAAGATATCATCTTTAATTTGAAACGCTAACCCCAAGGCCTGAGCATAGCTAGTCAAGGCCTTAAGCTGATCCTCCGTGCCCCCAGCCAAAATCCCGCCAAGCCGTGCAGAAGCCGTGAGTAAAGCACCTGTCTTAGCTTTATGAATCTCTTCAATCTCGAGTAAGGTTAGGGATTTTCCTTCAGCAGCAACATCCGCTACCTGCCCGCCAACCATCCCGACTTTTCCGGCGGCAAGCGCAACTTCTCGAATAACTCTCAGCTGCCTCTCAGGTTGACCGAGTTTAGGATTAGCCAATAATTCAAAAGCATAGGTTAATAACGCGTCACCAGCAAGAATGGCGTTGGCCTCTCCGAAAACCTTATGATTGGATAATCTTCCCCTCCGATAGTCATCATTATCCATGGCCGGTAAATCATCGTGAATTAGGGAGTATGTATGAATGAGTTCCAGCGCGATAGCAGCAGGTACTATGCTTTCTGGATTACTGCCCACAGCCTCTGCAGAAGCTAATGCTAAAACAGGTCGAATCCGTTTACCTCCCCCAATCAAGGAATAGTACATGCTTTGATTCAAGACATCCTTTTCCCAGGGTAATTGAGCGAGGGTTTGTTCAATCATGCTGAGATAGCGTTGAAAGGTTTCCTTAAACACGCGGTTCATCCTTCCATATCAAAACTGGCAGGTCTTATCTGCAACTTTCCGTCTGGACCTTCAAGCAGAATTTCCATCTGTTTTTCCGCTAGATCCAAAACATTAGAACAATACTGAACAAGGCCAACCCCCTCCTTGAATAGGCTTAAGGCTTTTTCCAAGGGAAGGTCCTTTTGTTCAAGAGTCTTAACGATTATTTCTAAATTTTGAAGCCCTTTCTCCAAGGTTAGGGCTTCAACTTCCTGCCCTTTGCTATCTGTCGGCGTTTCCTCAAAGACCAGTACCTCTTTGAGAACTATTTCCTCTGAGGGTTCATTAAAGAGGTCATCGAGCCATTTGTCTTTGCTCATGGATTTAAAACTCCTTCTCTAACACTTCGCAGCGCAAACTTCCTTCTCCTAGGCGAACCCGTATCTGCTGATGACACTCAACCTGCTCCACTGAACGCAGGAGGTTCCCTGTTTGATCATAAGTCAAAGAGTATCCTCGACCTAAGATAGCCAAGGGACTCAGGAGGTTCAGCTTGGCAGCGAATAGGTTTAGTATACCATTTTTATCCGCCACAAATCTAGTCATGCCTTCCTGAAGGCGCATCTGTAGTGTATCCAAGCGTTGCCGGTTTTGATCAATTCGCCATAAGGGATCTTTAAGTGGCCCCTTATTAGAGATCCTTTCCAGAGTCTGACGTTTTCCCTCGATTAGGGTTCCCATTGCGCTTTGAAGTTGAACACAGAGTTGGTTGACTTGAGACTGCAAATCCTGCAAAATAGGCACAGACAGCTCAGCGGCAGCTGAAGGAGTTGGCGCACGCAGGTCTGCCACATAGTCTGCGATGGTCACATCCGTTTCGTGTCCTACTGCAGAAATAACGGGTATCACCGACTCGGCAATGGCGCGGGCCACTACTTCAGTATTAAAAGCCCACAACTCTTCCAGTGATCCCCCACCTCGACCGACAATGATAACATCCACTGTCCTAGAGCGGTTAAGTCGGGCGATCGCCTGAGCCACTTCTCGAGGCGCTGCTTCTCCCTGTACGGCTGCAGGCGCTAAGACCCAAGACATCTTGGGATGCCGACGTTCCATAATGTTTAAAATATCTCGAATCGCCGCTCCCGTCGGACTCGTAACGATCCCAATTCGTTGAGGATAACGAGGGATCTTTTTTTTGCGAAGGGGATCGAATAGCCCTTCCCCAGCAAGCTTTATTTTAAGTTGCTCAAACGCTAAGTAAAGTTGGCCTAATCCACTCGGTTCCATCTCTTCTGCATAGAATTGAATCGTGCCTTCGCGCTCGTACATACGGATATTTCCGCGAATCATCACTTTTAAGCCATCCGATGGGACAAAACGCACGCGTTCAGATCGGCTTTTAAACATCACCGCCTTAAGACTTGACGACTCGTCTTTTAGGGTAAAATACCAATGACCGGAGGCGCGATGGTTTTTATAGTTGGAAAGTTCACCACTGATCCAACAATTTTGCAGATCCACTCGGTCCTGTAGAACCCAGCCAATCTGGCTGACGATCTCAGATACCGTCCATATCTTTGGCACAAACTTCACCTCAATGCCTATCATAACATAAAGAAAAGTGGGGAGCTAATCGATATTCGATATTCGATGATCGATGTTCGAAGTCCGAACCACGAGTTAGGCGGGGGGGGGCTTTGAAGGAAAATAGAAATAAGAGGCAAGGAAATATTTTTCCTCACCCCTTATTTGACGTTCGATATCCTATGTTCAAAGTCCAAGGTTCGAACCACGAACCACGAGTTTACATTCGACTCTGCACAACTGCTACGGTCTCAGCACAAATAATAGCGGCTTGTTCGAAGAGTCGAGCACGTTCAGCTTTAACTCGCTCTTGATATCCTGCGTCTTTAATTCCAGGAAGGTTAATATCGACGCTGAGCATAGCAGACTTGAGCGCACTCTCTGCTAAATAAGCGGATACGCCAACATCACTGATGGCACCTTTGTTCCCGATGGGAGCTAGTTTCTGAGCCAATTGCAATACTCTAAAGCAGTTTTGGGAAATCCCGAGGGGAGTATCTGTCGCCGAGACTAAGACCGCTTGCATTTTCTCAGTGCGTACAGCTTTTTCCTCGTCCGTGCCTTTTGGTAATTTTAGAACATCCATAAAATTGGAGAACTCAGCGATATCCTGACTTAAACCAGTCTTTAACAAACCTAAGACTGTTTCCGCCTCAGCCAAAATCTCTTTTACTTCAGGTTCAACTTCTTTATACTTTTCTTTACCAACTGTGAGGTTGGCCACCATACAGGTCATCGACGCCGCTAGTGCTCCAACATAGGCGGAAACACTGCCACCGCCTGGTGTTGGTGAAGAACTGGCCGACACCGTCAAAAACTCTTCCGTTGTCCACTCCCAAATCTTATTCGTATCCATTAACGCGCTCCCCCCTGCAGAACGATTCCTTTGAGAACATTGCGCATAATTAAGGCGGTGGTTAGGGAACCGACTCCACCTGGAACTGGAGAAATTAATGAGGCCACTTCTTGAACTGCCTGGAAATCAACGTCTCCACAGATTCCCTCTGGAATTTCGTTAATGCCGGCATCGACGACGATCGCGCCTGCTTTAACCATATCCTTTTTGATTAACTTAGCACGACCCACAGCAGCAATCAAAATATCAGCTTGACGGGTGAATGCCCCTAAATCAGGTGTTTTGGAGTGACAAATAGTCACTGTTGCATTGTGCTTAAGAATTAAGAAAACTAACGGTTTGCCAACGGTTTCTCCCCGTCCAACAATAACCACATGCTTCCCAGAAATTTCGACTCCCGAACGCAGAAGCAGCTCGATACAGCTCTGTGGAGTGGCAGGGAAAAGCCCTTCCTCGCCGCTTAAAATGTAGCCACGATTAATGGGATGAACTCCGTCTACGTCCTTATCTGGACGGACGGCAGCCATAATCTTTTCTTTGCTCATTCCTTTAGGCAGCGGGAGTTCAATCATGATACCGTGAACATCCTGATCATTATTAAGGCTTTCAATGCGTGCCAAGACATCTGCTTCAGGAGTTGAGCCTGGCATGGTGAAGAGTTCGAAAGCCATTCCTATTCCTTCACAGACTTTCTGCTTTGAACGTGCATATACCACAGATGCTGGGTCATCTCCTACTAAGATTACCGAAAGTTTAGGTTGCACTCCTTTAGCACTCCACTGTGCAATTTCCTCGCGAATTTCTTCTTTTAGGATTTTGGAGACCGCTTTACCATCTAATAGTTGGGACAATCGACACACTCCTTTATTTTGATTTAAGATATTGATCAATGCCTGCTGCAGCTACTTTTCCAGCACCCATTGCCAAAATAACTGTAGCAGCACCCGTTACAATATCTCCACCCGCAAAAACACCAGGCTTCGAGGTCATCATCGTTTCAGAATTTACAACAATGTTCCCTCGCTTGTTCAATTCCAAACCAGGAGTAGAGGTTGTTACCAAGGGGTTCGGGCCTTGTCCAATGGCCACGACGACAGTATCCATAGGGATCTCAAATTCAGACCCCGGAATAGCCACTGGCGAACGCCTACCTGAAGCGTCTGGTTCTCCTAGTTCATAACGTAGACAAGTCAAGCCTGTAACCCAACCGCGCTCATCTCCATCAATGGAAACAGGATTGGTTAACAACCGGAATTGAATGCCTTCTTCTTCTGCGTGTTCAAGTTCTTCTTTCCTTGCGGGCATTTCATCACGGGACCTTCGATAGACAATATAAACATTTTCTGCGCCTAAACGTAAAGCTGTACGAGCAGAGTCCATCGCAACGTTCCCTGCACCGAGAACAGCAACATTCTTGCCAACTTTTACAGGAGTAGCATACTCAGGGAACTTATAACCCTTCATCAAATTAGTACGGGTTAAGAATTCATTGGCAGAATAGACTCCGTTGAGATTTAATCCCGGAACATCCATAAAGTACGGCAGTCCAGCACCAGTACCGATAAATACGGCATCATAGCCATTTTCCATAAGTTCATCCACAGACGTGACTTTACCCACCACTTGATTCGTGAGTATTTCTACCCCCATTTTTTTGAGGTTTGTAATCTCAGTCTGCACAATCTCCTTTGGCAAACGGAACTGAGGAATTCCATACATCAGAACCCCCCCGGCAACATGCAGTGCTTCTAAAATTGTCACCATATGACCAGCTTTCGCTAAATCCCCGGCACACGCTAAACCAGCAGGTCCTGCTCCGATGATAGCGACACGTTTACCGCTTTGTACTGGTTTCTCGAACTCTGCTTCTTCTGACTTCATGCCAAAATCCGCTGCAAAACGCTCAAGTCGTCCAATTGCTACAGACTCCCCTTTGATTCCCAGAATACATTTACTTTCACATTGGGATTCCTGAGGACAAACCCGTCCACAAACAGCCGGCAAGGAATTTTTAATTTTCAGGACCCTACCCGCTTCTTGGAAATCCCCTTCAGCAATTTGCTTGATGAAATCAGGAATGAGTACTTCGACAGGGCAGCCCGCCATGCATAACGGCTTTTTACATTGCAAGCATCGTTTTGCTTCCTCTATCGCCGTTTCATGAGTGTATCCTAAAGCCACTTCTTCAAAATTATGTGCCCTAACCAGAGGATCTTGGCAAGGCATTTCATGACGCGGAATTTTGACTTTTTTTGTGCTCTCCACTTTCTCTGCCATTAATGATGCCCCCCTTCATGATCACATTCCAGCCGAGCTTTGGCCCGATTTTCTTCGTCTTTAAAATAAGCTAAACGCTTGATCGCTAAATCAAAATCCACCAAGTGCCCATCGAATTCCGGTCCATCGACACAGGCAAATTTAGTTTCATTACCGACACTGATCCGACAAGCTCCGCACATACCTGTTCCATCCACCATGATTGGATTCATGCTGACAATCGTTTTGATACCCAAAGGACGAGTATATTCCACGACGGCCTTCATCATGACCATGGGACCAATTGCCCAAATAACTTTCACATCATGTCCTTGAGCCAAAACTTGTGCAAGTCCATCTGTTACAAAACCCTTAACCCCTAAACTTCCGTCGTTCGTGGCAATAACAACTTCGCTACTGACAGCACGCATTTCTTCTTCGAGAATTAGCAGATCCGCACTGCGGGATCCTAAAACAGAAATCACATGATTACCTGCTTCTTTAAGGGCCCGTGCGATTGGGAAAATCGGAGCAATGCCAAGGCCCCCTCCAATACACACTACAGTACCATGGTTTTCAACTTCAGAGGCAACTCCTAAGGGTCCGACGAAATCTAGGAATTCAGACCCCTCATTCATGCGCGTAATGATTGCTGATGAGTATCCCACATCTTGAATAACGATCGTGATTGTACCCTTTTCCCGATCAAAGTCCATCACAGTAAGCGGTATGCGCTCACCCGACTCATCAACTCTGACAATCACAAATTGGCCTGGCTCCACTTTCGCGGCCACAGCCGGTGCATCGACATCTAGCAAAGCAATGCCCGTTGCTAGTAGTCTTTTTCTAACGACGCGGTACATTTAACTCCTCCTCAATGTGAATATAATTTCTCTCATACTTGTTAGTTTATTCGAGATGTTTATACGTTTTCCTTCAAAGCTTCTACTGTAAAATAAAAAAAATACAGAATAAACTATTAAGTAACTAACTTTTAGATCTAAATATAATAAGAAGCGCCAAACTCTAGTTATTGTTTTTCACTTCTTATGGTTATCAGACTATTCAGAAAACAAAGAACAACTAATATTGTATGCACAAAAACTAAGAACTCATGTTTTTTACAAGTTAGCTTTAATCGGAACCTTTTCGTTCAGATTTCGTGACACTATCCACAATTCGATCTAAAATTCCGTTCACGAATTTTGCCGATTCCTCTCCACCAAAGCGCTTTGCTAATTCAATCGCTTCGTTAAGACTAACTCGGCCTGGTATGTCCGAACAGAAAAGCACCTCATAGGTAGCCAAGCGCATTACATTCCGATCCACATTCGCCATGCGGCTAAGAGACCAATCTTGGGTAAATGAAGCAATCTTTTGATCGATTTCAGGGAGATGTTCAATCGTACCTTCGACAAGTTGTTGAGCAAAGGCTCTGCTGGGCTCAGGAACCTCAAATTCCTCAGCCCAACGCTGGACTTCTTGCGCTGTCAGCAGCGGTTCTTTAGTCAGGTCCCTTTGAAAAAGCACTTGCAATGCCGTTTCACGGGCTAATCTTCGACTCAAGGATAATTCCCCTCCCCAATAAATTTCATTCAAAACTACGAATAGTAAGTCATCATCAGTATCCTCGAATACTTAATACTTATTCAAAATTCTTTCTAGCCAAGTTGAGATATCTTTATGATCATCCTGGCGTTTGCCAATGATGAATCCCACGGTAGCAAACAGCACTAAGACTAGGGTCTGCCAAAAACCAAGCGTGACAAATAATAACCCCACTAAAGACCCGATAGCTGTTCCGATAAATTTGCCCGGATGATTGTCAATGGCCCAAACCAAAAAATTCATAAGCTTGTTTCCAATTTTCGACCAGAACTCACTCATCGGACGCGTGCTGAACGCGTCTTTTGTAGACGACGTACCAACACTTTCACCTCTGAAACTGGAATTCCAGTATAAAGTTCGACATCCTGCTTAACCTTCGTTTGAAGCTCTCCAGAGGTCTGGGGAATGAGAACTCCTTGTTCAAATTGGCAAAAAACAATAATTTCAAGTCCTGTTTCACGCTCACTCAAACTAGATTGAACCGCAATCACACCTGGCAAGGCAGTGGTACTGCGCAGAATAATCTCCTGCAAGGCTTCCTGAGAAATTCGAACATCCCCTCCTTTGGCAGGGGTTCGAAACGCACGAACTGTACTTTCGCGCGGTCGCATAAATAATAGTAATCCCAGCAAGAGTAAAACCCCCGCCACAACAGTACTTTCCCAAGGGTTGACCTTTAACCATTCAAGCCCTTCAGCTATTAGAAAATAAGGAAGCCCCCACCCCGTGGCGATGGCTAATATCCATAGCGCGCCAAGGATCAGAAGGAGTCCTAAAACGTAGGCCAACATTTGTCGCCCCCCTTTTAAAACCCCCCCTGGCATTTCCAGGGGGGGCCAACTCTACTTCAGACGAAGATCTTCTTCTTTGATTTCAGAAACTGGTTTAAAATTTACCCCTTGTATATGTACATTTGCTTCCACAACCTTGAGCCCAGTCATGCTTTCTATGGCTTCCTTCACTGATTCCTGCACGCTTAAAGCGACATCAGGTATCGATACACCATACTCAACGACGATATAGAGATCTACCGCTACCTCATGTTCCCCGACTTCAACCTTAACCCCTTTGGTTAGGTTTTTATTTCTCCCTAACATGTGTGCAAGATCTCCCACAAGACCCCCACTCATTCCAACTACACCTTCTACTTCAGAAGCTGCTAAACCGGCAATAACTTCAACAACCTCATCAGCAATTCGTATAGACCCGAGGGAATTATCCGTTCCTAAACTTTCCATGCACTCACCCCCTAAATCGATGTTCGATGTTCGTGGTTCGAATGTCGAAAATATTAAACATATCAAACATCGAACACCGCATCGTATTACACCATCACACATTTGCCTTGGATAAGTACTGCTTAAACTTTCGACGCAGCCCTTGAAAAACTCCGCTGAGGAAGTTTTCTATATCCAATATAACGTTGTTATTATACCAAATTTAGCCTGATGTAGCAAAGACTATTATTTTCAAGGTTCAGGTTCGTACTTCGAACATCGAATATCGAATATCGAACCACGAATTTTACTCACCTAAAATTCGGCGCTGAATAAAATTTGTGTAGACTTCTCCACGTCGGTAGAAGGCATTTTCCAAGACGACCAAGTGGAAGGGAATTGTAGTATGGATCCCTTCAATCACGAATTCCTCAAGGGCTCGCTTCATACGTGCTATGGCCTCCTGCCTGGTGGCGCCCCAAACAATCAGTTTTCCGACCATTGAGTCATAGTAGGGCGAAACCATATATCCTTGGTACGCCGCACTGTCAACTCGAACTCCAGGGCCCCCAGGAACATGATAGCTTGTAATCAGTCCGGGTGAAGGCATAAAATTCTTCTCTGGATTTTCGGCGTTTATCCTACATTCTATTGCCCAACCTCGCAGCTGAATATCCTCTTGAGTATACCCCAATGGTTCTCCGGCCGCTAAGCGAATTTGTTCTTTGACTAAGTCAATGCCAGTTACTAGCTCAGTGACAGGATGCTCAACCTGGATGCGTGTGTTCATTTCAATAAAATAAAATTTGCCGTGACGATCCAACAAAAACTCAATGGTTCCGGCGTTCGAATAATTCGCTGACTTAGCTGCTTTGACCGCCATCTCACCCATTTCCGCTCTTAACTCGGGAGTTAAAGCACTTGAAGGAGATTCTTCTAATAGTTTTTGGTGACGACGCTGTAAAGAACAATCTCGTTCTCCCAGATGAACTACATTCCCATAGTTATCTCCTAGGATTTGAATCTCAATGTGTCGAGGTTCTTCAACGTATTTCTCTAGATAAACCTCAGCGTTGCCAAAGGAAGCCTGAGCCTCGTTTTGGGCTGCTTGAATCGATTTGCTTAATTCTTTAGAATTTTGGGCAACCCGCATTCCCTTGCCACCGCCACCTGCTGAGGCTTTGATTAACACCGGATACCCAATTTCTTTAGCAACTGCAGCGGCTGTCTCTTCATCTTCAATAATATCTTTGGAACCGGGCACTACAGGAACGCCACACTCAATCATTGTTTTTCTTGCCGTAGCCTTGTCTCCCATGGTTTCAATGACATGTGGGGATGGGCCAATAAAAGCGATTCCACATGATTCACATATCTCAGCAAATCGAGCGTTCTCGGATAAAAAACCATAGCCAGGATGAATTGCATCAACACCGGTCAATTCAGCTGCACTGATAATGTTCGGGATATTTAGGTAACTCTTGGCACTTGCTACAGGACCGATGCAGACTGCTTCGTCAGCGGCTTTAACGTGCAGAGCCTCCCGATCTCCCTCTGAAAAAACTGCGACCGTCTCAATCTCAAGCTCGCGACATGCCCGAATGATGCGCAAGGCAATTTCTCCACGATTCGCGATCAGGATTTTTTTAAACATGCTCTCTTCTCCTTATTTTTCAATGACGAATAACGGTTGCCCATATTCTACGGGCTGCCCGTTTTCGACAAGAATTTGGATCACTTTGCCTTTGAATTCCGACTCAATCTCATTCATCAGTTTCATGGCCTCCACAATACATACTGTTTGCCCTACTTCAACCATTTGGCCAACTTTTATAAAAGCCTCTGCATCTGGAGACTGTGAGCTATAAAAGGTCCCCACCATGGGAGCTGAGATTATTTCAGTATTTGCTTTAACCACAGGTTCTGGAGCTTTAGCTGTCTCTGCTTCAACACTCGGAGAGACTTGAACAGAATCTGCTGCAACCAACGCCCTATGTTCTTGTCGCGCAGTAGCGGTGACTGGAACACTAGCGACCATACTTGGTCCTTTGCGGATGGATATTTTGACACCATCACTTTCAAGATTTAATTCACTAATTTCGGTTGCATCAATGATCTGGATTAATTCTTTAATTTCTTGCAAGTTCAAATTCGGATCCTCCTTAGACAACCAGGTTGTCTTTGTTTCTTCTACGTTCTTCAGTTCTTCTTTCGCTCTAACGCCTTGGTTTCGCTCTTCAAAAAACTTTTTAGCTATTTGGGGGAATAGTGCATAACTGATGACATCTTCAGGAGAACGAGTTAAACCCTCACTATCTTTCACGGCTTTTGGCAGTCCAGGTTCTAATTTATCAGCCGGACGAACCGTCATAGGTTCTTCGTCCCCAATAATTTTCTTTTGAATATCAGTATTAATTGGAGCTGGAGGACGTCCATATAACCCCCGCACATAGGCCTTCACTTCCCCTGGTATTAACTTATATCTTGACCCGCTCAAGACATTTAATACCGCTTGGGTTCCAACGATTTGACTTGTAGGTGTGACCAAAGGTGGAAACCCTAATTCCGCTCTAACTTTTGGGATCTCCTCCAACACCTCGTGTATTCGCTCCAAGGCACCTTGTTCTTCCAATTGGGAAACAAGGTTAGAGATCATACCCCCAGGAACCTGGTGTTCAAAAACCCTCATATCCGAAATCCGGGTGATCCCCCGTTCAAAGCCTCGACTCTTACGCAGTGATTCAAAATACTTTGCGATACGGAATAATTTACGTAAACTCAAGCCCGAATCATAGCCAGTGTCTTGAAAAGCCCGTACCACTGTTTCGACAGGAGGTTGACTGGCCCCAAAGGCTAAAGGAACACTGGCTGTATCTATGACATCTGCCCCTGCTTCGACAGCCTTCAAATAAGTCCCTACAGCCATTCCGCCAATATAATGGCTGTGCAAATGGATCATAATCCCTAATTCCTTTTTCAATAAGGAAACCAATTCGTAAGCCTTAAACGGCGTCAACAAGCCGGCCATATCTTTAATACAGAGGGAATCAGCTCCAAGATCAGCTAAGGCAGTGGCTGTTTCCAAATAGTGTTTTGTCGTGTGAACCGGACTTATTGTATAAACCACGGACGCCTGAACATGGGCACCTGCCATTTTGGCCGCTTGCATAGGCACAACCATATTTCGCACATCATTCAAGGAATCAAAAATTCGAATGATGTCAATCCCATTCTTAACACTGAGCGCAACAAATTCCCGTACTACATCATCGGGATAATGTTGATATCCGACTAAAGACTGGGCTCTTAAGAGCATTTGCAAAGGAGTTTTATGGACATGTCGTTTGATCTCTCTTAAACGTTCCCAAGGATCCTCACCTAAGAAGCGCATACAGACATCAAAAGTAGCTCCTCCCCACACTTCCATGGAGAAGAATCCCATATCATCCATGTCAGCAAGGATTGGCACCATGTCTTCAGTACGCATCCGAGTGGCCCAAAGGCTTTGATGCGCGTCCCTCAAAGTTGTATCCGTAATCTTAACTGGTATCATAGCCTTCACCCCTCTCTATTGTCTCTCAATAATTTTATAGACCTACAACAGCCAATTATCAAGTGAATCACCATAACATACATGTATCATTATATGAGGGTAGTTTGCCTTTTTCAACGAAGTGAGTTTAAGTATACAATATATTATCCGTAAATTCACTGTATTAAACCCACATTAGGTCACCCCTATAGCAAAAAAGCCATCACCTTACAGGCAACGGCTTCGGATTACTTAGTGAGTTAAAGATGTTCAATCACTAAGTGAGGTGTTTTTGTACCGTCCGTATGAGTTCATCAGGTCGAAAAGGTTTTGCCAAAAAGTCGACAGCACCTAGTTTCAAAGCTTCAACAACCATACTTTCATTGGCAACTGCACTACAAATAATCACTTTGGCTAAGGGATTGATTTCTAGAATCTCTTTAAGCGCATCCAACCCATTCAGTTCCGGCATAGTAATATCCATGAGTGTCAAGTCTGGATGATCAGATTTAAACCGTTCTACAGCCTGCCGCCCATCTTCGGCTTCTATAGTGTTCCTCAAATCCTTGCGGGCAAGAATCTGTGTAATCATCAAGCGCATGAAACTTGCGTCATCTGCAATAAGAATTTTGTTCATTACCGTGTTCCTCGCCCTCTCGATTGGGTCTTTCGTCCTATTCAACTGTTATTTTAGTCCCACCACTATTATTAGTCAATTCGCGCTGATATCTCCATATTCCTGCAAGATTTATACAATACTTTTATAGAAACTCGGCTGGCTCCAAGCGCTGCTTAAGCTTAGCTATTTTTTGCCGTTACAGTAATCTTATCTAAGCGAACATTCGTTACTCGTACAACAATCTCTTGAATAAGATTCACTTCATTTGGGGTTAGCATTTGAGCATAAACGATCACCGTAACGCTATCCTGAAAAACATCTACCACAGCATCCTGAAACCCCTTTATTTTTAGGAGGTTCTCTATTTCGCTTTCTCGTTGTATTTTCGTACTAAGTTCCAGCCATTTTTCTTGCGCTTGGGCCTTACTTTTTTCCACACTTGAATTTAGCAATTCAGAGAGCATAGCTTTAGCTTCTTGACGAAACTGTTCTCGCTTCAAACGATAATTTACGAAATAGTTTTCTCCTGAATCGCTTTGCTTAACCATTTCAACTTGAAATTGAATTCCAGGCCCCTCCACTGGTGCATTTACCCAAAAATCCACTTGGCTTGAAAAATAAGCTTTTGGCTCAGCGGTTGTTGACTTAATTCCTATAATCCCCATGATAACTGCCAATCCGACTAGGCTGGCGATCCATAACCAAGATTTATGCCCTACAAATATAATAGGTGATCGTTTCTTGTTTGGAAAAGCCATTATCCTTCACCCATGGGAACAACAGTGATTCTCGCGCTCGGAATATTCAAGAGCGTTTGCACCGCTGAATGAATCCCCTCTCTCACCTTTGGATCCCTTGCTCCTTCAGCAATCACCAAAACACCCGCAATCTCTGGACGATCCTCCAGCACCATAACTGGTTGAGAGGAACCGCTGGGCATAACTACTTGGTTATTCTCGGTAATTTCCGTCGTTTCTCGGGTTCCACCAGTCTTGTCGGTTTCTTTATTGGTTCTTTTCGTCACGTTATTATTCCGCGCATACTCATTTCTTAGTCCTGTCATAAAGCTTACCGAAACTTGAACTTTACCTACCCCAGTCATCATTAAAATATTTGTTTGGAGTTTACTTTCTAATTCCTTTTCTAACATGCCAATTTTAGTACTCGTGACTGGAACGTTGGTTTGGTCGGATTTAGCTTGCATACTTTGAGCAGGGTCCACGGGTCCTTTGCCAAGGTAAATAAAAGACATTCCAACAACAATGACGGCCACTAACCCAACCAATATTTTATCTGATGAAATCTGCCTCATCCAATTCACGTATCCTCTTCCTCCTTTCAAGCACTTTCTTTTTTCTAACTTTCATGAACAAAAACTAGCTCTTTAGACAAGTTCATAAATGTGGCTATGCGCACTTGAACTTCTTCCGCTCTCTGAGACTGAGTTTTCACAGACGAAGTAGATCTTTCGATAATAATGGGTTGCACAGTTTTAATCTCATCCTTAGTGGCTGTTAAGATAACCTCAACCTTAGTAATATTTGGCTGATCAGTAAACCCTCCCGCTCCCTCCTCAAATTCAACATTGACCTCCGCCGTTTCGATTCCTTGTGTGCTCAAGGCCAGTGCTTTGATCTGGTTGATCAAAATCAGGCGGTATTGCTCTTGGATAGCATCCCGACCAACTTTAACCCCTTGACCTTCTAAAGCTAGCGCGGGTAACTCCTGAGGGGTTGTGGCCGTCCAAGCAGGAATCTCCAGGGATAATGGGGTATGTAAGAATGTAGTAATAGGGGCAAGAACTGCCGATATCACGAACAATCCCATGACCATTTGGACAAAACCACGCATTGATTTATTGGGCAGGAGCATTTCTAGAAATGTGGCCAAGAGTAGAATCACAGCCAAATTACGTACGAGTGTTTGCAACGTCTGCACAATGGTCTCCTCCTTAGTGCAACATCACCGAAAAAGTTCCCGTGCCAACGACCACGGCGACGGACATAAAAAACATGATCGCCACTGACGAGACAGTGACCAAAACTAAAATTAAACTTTTTGACATATCCTGTAGACTTTCCGCAAGGGCCTTTTCACCGAGAGGTTCAATCAAGGCTGCAGAGATCCGAAAAACGAAGATCATCGCTAGAATCTTAACTAAAGGACCTAAGCAGATGATGATAATAGCTATTAAGGCAATAATTCCAACGGCATTTTTGAGCAGTAACCCAGACGTGATCACTAATTCAACGGCGTCTTTAAAAAATTTGCCCACGACAGGAATAAGATCTGCTGAATACTTGGCGGTACGAAAAACTACACTATCCGCAACCCCTCCGGTTACCCCTTGAACAGTCATGACTCCGATAAAGACTGTCATGATAACTCCCAAGCAAAGTTTCCCTGCAAATTCGAAAAGTCCAGCGAGCTTGCTAAGTTTAAACTGTTCTGAGATATTATTGAGAAGTTTAAGGACGGCAGCGAGAAAAAATAGCGGTAAAATAGTGGTTTTGATGAGCGTAGCTAACACAGTCAGGCTACCCATAATCAGAGGTTTAAAAAGTGCAGCGCTGGTCAGATTCCCCATCGTGATTAATAAGGTTAGGATAACCGGGAAGATCGTCTGCATGAGACCGACCATTTGATCAATTGCCCCCGTAGCGACGGTCAAAGCCTCCCTAAATGAGGTAATGGCTAAACTCAAAAGCACTAAATACGTCATCACTTGAGCAGTTTTTCCCACGCTTCCACCAAACGCAACTTGAAGTTGACCTAAAACTGCCCCTAATACTGCCAAAATGAGTAGCTTGCCAATTAAGGGAGCCGTTCCTAAAACTTGATGGCCCAGGAGCGTTAATAACGTTTGTCCGATGTTTTCCGGTCGCAAACTCAGTTTTCCACTCTTAAGATCTTCAAACATGCGCACTAGAGAAAAACCTGGCATTGCCTTCTGAACATCTCCATCCAGTTGGTCCAAAAAACCTCTCATTTGACTCAGATCGACCTTTTGGGATAATTCTACCTTTCCAGCGCTTGGAGATGCCGCCTCTTCAGCATAGACCGGAGAAGTTGTCCCACTCAACAAGATGATTAATAAGACTAAACTTAGGAAGAATCTCCGCAAACACATCACCTCACGGAACGAGTCGTACCAGCGACTCTGTAATGGCTACAATAATAGGGATCGCTAAGACGATAACCCCAACCTTAGCTGCCAGCTCGATTTTGGTTGCCAACGAGTTCTCTCCAGCGTCACGGCAGATCTGAGCACCGAACTCTGCTAAATAAGCCACCCCCACAATCTTTAAAATTATCAGTAAATAATAGGAACTGATATTAGCTTGATCAGCAAGAGTTTGAAGTAAGTCAACAATAACTTTGATTTTACTTAAAATAATGATAAAGATTGAGGCTCCTGCGAGAATCGTAAGTTGCAAGGCAATTTCTGGTCGAATCTGCTTGAGAACAACACTCATAATTGTAACAATCAGGGCTAGTCCTACGATTTGCCATATCTCCACGCTTTAGCCCCCTAATAAAGGTTGAAAACACTCTTAACCAGTGTAAATAATTCCGCAATCGACTGAACTACGATATAGAGAACCACAATAACGCCCATAATTGTAACACCCTGTGCCATTTCACTGCGCCCGGATTGAGTAAGTACGGTTGCCAATATTCCGACTAGAATTCCAATTCCAGCGACGGTAATGATTAGATTGAAGCTCATCTTCCCGACTCCTCCCCTGCTTAAATCAGAATGAGCACTCCTGCGATCCCACCCAGAAAGCCTAAATAGGACCACATTTTAGCTTGTTTAACGGACCAAACATCTGCTTGTTCCTTGATCATTGTAAGTTGACGTAAGACAAGTTCTAATTGTTTATGTTGCTCGGTACGATCTGATCGACCTAAGCCCTTCCCAACATCACGAATCACTTGCCAATCTTCTGGCTTTAAACAGAAATTAGCTTTTTGAGCCAATATTGTCTCTTTCCAAGCAATACCTGCTGACTCTCCCCGCTGCAAACGATCCTGAAGTTCCTTATAAAATTCTTGCCAAGGCGTATCCGTTCGTTCCTTCACAATCCCAAAGGCCTCTGGCAAAGGGGTTGCCCCCCAAACAATTTCTGTGTCTAAAAGAGCCAAGGCCATTAAAAGCTCTCGCAATTCGGACGGTCGCCGCCTGATTCGATTAGCCAACCACAGACCAGAAGAACCACAACCGGCGATCAGGACAATACAACCGAGGATGAGCATTGCAGGATCCTCCCAGTTTTAAGATTATAAACTCCCTTAATGGTTCCTGGTCCATTCTGCCTACTCAAGACGACCAAACGTTCAAACACTCCTTGATTCAGCAAATCAGCCAGAACCGGCCTGTTTTGTGCTTCTTCTAATGAGCTGGCATGGGCCGTGCTTAGGATTTGTACTCCCGTGCGTAAAGCATCCAACAGGGCGGAGACATCGTCTGTATGACCAAGCTCATCCATGGCCATAACTTGAGGCGCCATAGAGCGAACCACCATGCTCATCCCGGAAGCTTTTGGGCACCGATCTAAAACGTCCGTACGATATCCTAAGTCGTAGGTCGGTACCCCTTGCCACATCCCAGCAAGCTCGCCTCGTTCGTCTACAACTCCAACAGTCTGTCCATTTAATCCCAAGTGAGGAACACCGTTACTAATTAAACGAATCAAATCCCGTAAGAGGGTTGTTTTACCAGCACGGGGAGGAGAAATCAAGAGTGTATGACATACTTTTCCGTCAGCACCTAAAAGTAAGGGCAAAATCTTTAAACCTCTTCCTTTCATATCTCGAGCAATACGAATATTCAAGGAAGATACATGCTTCATCGTCTGAATTTTTCCGTGTTGTAAGACTGCCTCTCCGGTTACCCCAACCCGGTTCCCTCCAGGAAGAGTCAAAAAACCCTGTTTAAGATCTTCTTCGGCAGCGTAAACCGAGCTATGGGTCATCCGTTCTAAAGTACCGACAAGATCTTCCCGATTCACCCAATAAGCCTTATCCGGACTCGTTACCCTACCTTCCTGATTAATAAAGCAGTCCTTGTCTGACGTTCGAAGCAAGAGTGGCTGACCAATCCTCAAGCGGAGCTCTTCAACCTCTTGAAAGCCTACATCGTTTATCTTGCTTAAAATCGAACGAATCCCCTCACTAAACCATCTAGAGATATCCAGCCATAACACCGCACTTTGATTCGGCTCAGAATAGCTCTCCTTCGCTTGAGGAGTCAAAGACTTAGCTAACATAGCAGGCTTATTGTGCATCAGTTTCGGTGCTTGAACGACAGATAGTTTGTAATGTAGCGACACCTTATTGCCCCCCTTGATAGAAGGTATGTCCAGCTTTCTAATTTTAGACATCGTTCGGAAAAAAAGTGAAGGAAGAGGCTTAGCACCTTCGCACATCCTACGCCGGTGGGTATTCCTTTAGGGATCACGGCTTCGGCGATACTCTCCACCGGAGACTATCGTGATCCATTGCTATTCGCTTGTCGCTCAGGCTAAACCGCAAAACTTCTGGGCTTTCTGCATGTGAACAGTTGCGGTTCTTAACGCCTGATCGACTGCGCTCATTGACGCAATTCCACTAATCGTGCTCTCTAAGCTAAGAAACTTCCTCTGGCTTGGGTCGACGGGGTTAGAACCGTGCAAGTCGTGCAAATCAGACATGCAAGTCAGTACAGTTAGGGACGGTTCTCGAGTTGCACTTGCACTGCTTGTACTCGACCCCCGCTTCACTTGAGCCCACTTCATCTAAACATCGCATGCGAACACGATAGTCTGAATGTTAAAAGCCGGGTAACACACTACAGAGCATGCACCCAGCCTCAAAAGGGACCACTATTAATTTATCAAAGTTCAGCTTTGAGCTGAACACATTTACTTCTTCGGTTGTACGAACAACTTTTCAACATCTTGCGACGAAACCGCCTTACTATAGAGGTAACCTTGCATTTCATCGCACAATTTATCCTTGAGAAAGGACCGTTGGGTATTTGTCTCTACTCCTTCGGCAATAACTTTTAAGTTAAGGTTTTTAGCGAGCTGAATAATAGCTGCTACTACTTCCTCTCCATTTTCGCCCGAACTGATATCTTGAATAAAGCATTGATCAATTTTCAGGGTGTCTATCGGCATGCGCCGTAAGTAATTCAGTGAAGAGAAACCAGTTCCGAAATCATCAATGGAAATCCGTACTCCTAACTCTTTAAAGCCGTTCAACATTTCAAGAGATGTTTGACCATTTTCCATAGCAATACTCTCTGTGATCTCCAATTCCAGCCACCGGGGTTCTAATCCGGTTTTTTGAAGAATTCTGTCCACTATCTTAATAAAATCCGGTTCTCTAAATTGCCGAGCTGAAATGTTAACGGCTATGCGCAAAGGCGGGTAGCTTTGTTCTTGCCAACTCTTATTCTGTGCACAGGCGGTCCATAAAACCCATTCTCCTATCGGCACAATCAACCCCGTTTCCTCTGCTATAGGAATAAAGGCGGCAGGGGAAACCATTCCCAGTTCGACAGAATTCCAGCGAATGAGGGCTTCCAGGCCTACAATCGAGCCACTTTCAAAATCAACTTGGGGCTGATAATGCAGGACAAACTCGCCACGCACTAAGGCCTTACGCAGACTGTTCTCTGTCGCAAGTCGTTGATTGGCCTTTATATTAAGTCCTGAAGTGAAAAACTGACAATTATTTCGACCCTTTTCCTTGGCATAATACATTGCTGTATCCGCCTGTTTCACTAAAGTTTCTAAATCAGTGCCATCATTTGGATAAAGACTGATTCCAATACTCGTACTCACGTAGACTTCATTGCCATCTAGGATAATCGGTTGAGCAAAAACTCCTAAAATTCGTTCAGATACGGTGACTACCTCATGGTCATCCATTATCTCCGGAAGTAAGACTAAAAATTCATCTCCGCCCTGTCTTGCGATTGTATCCCCTTCGCGCAACGATCGACGAACGCGTTCTGCTACGTGATATAGAAGTCGATCACCCAGGTTGTGGCCCATCGTATCATTAATCAGTTTGAAGCGATCTAAATCCAAAAACATAACCGCTAACTTACCCTGTTTACGCTTTGCTCGTGCTAATGCTTGCTTTAAATGTTCATTGAAAAGGTAGCGGTTGGGGAGTCCAGTTAGAGCATCATGTTGTGCTTGATGGGCCAACTCTTTAATAAGATTTCGTTTATAACTGACATCATGAAACACTAAAACTGCCCCTATAATCGTTTCACTACGGTCTCGAATGGGTGCAGCTGAATCTTCAATCGCAATTCTCGATCCCGCTTTATTGATTAAGACGATATGGTTTGCCAAGCCGACAACCTTTCCTTCTTGAAGACATCGGATAATTGGACTTTCAACCTTCTTACCCGTTTCTTCATTGACAATCTGAAAAACTTGCTCTAAGGAGAGGCCTACTGCTTCAGCATTCGTCCAACCAGTTAAAGCCTCAGCGACCGGATTGAGGTACTCAACGTTCGCCTGTACATCGGTCGTGATCACCGCATCCCCAATGGACTCTAACGTGACTTGGGCTCGTTCCTTCGCCAGCCAAACCTCGGTTTCTACATCTTTACGTTTTGTAATATCGCGAATGAGACTAACAATAATTGGTTTCCCGTTGATCGTTGCACCCTTAGCACTGATATCGATTGGAAAGACACTGCCATCTTTACAAACGTGTTTGAGTTCAAACTGTATCCCCTTGGGAGCCTTTTCTAAAAAGGTGGACACTGATAATTGGTCCTCTGGCAAACGCAACTGATGAACAGGCATGTTCGTTAATTCCTCACGGGTATAACCATAACGTTGCACCGCTGCCTCGTTGGCATCGATAATCTGTCCATCCGGGCGGATAAATAATATTAAATCAAGAACATGCTCCGCCAAAAGCTGATAGCGCTCTAAATGTTCTCGATCTTTTTTTAAAACTTTTTCATTTTTTTGAAGGGAGGTGAATCCCCATTGAATAAGGGCATAGAGAAGCACTGACGTCACTGTAACATAGAGCCAGCCCTTTACGGTTGACAAATAAAGCAGCACGCTATGATCCGACACGATCAGGCCTAATAGATGATCTGAGAAGAGAATCCAGAGCCCACCAGTCAGCGCGTATAGCATAGTTATACGCAAAGGAGTGACCTGGTTCCATTTCCATTTTCTACCGAATTTCATTTTCAGGCCTCCTTCCTAGTGGCTGTATTCTCCAATTTTAATCAATATTCCTGCAAATCAAACTTTAGTTCTGCAAAAAAACCATTTAACGGCTGATTGTACATCCTGACTTCAGGAATAGCTCCTGAAACGATGTAGAGCGCTTCGGTCGTTTTATAACAGACCACAGCGCTCCAACCTAAAATTTGTAATATGATCTAATGATGTAGTAGCACAGGTAAGATCATGGGTCGTCTCCGGGTCTTATCCCATAAGTATTTGCTTAGACTGTCACGGATATTGGATTTTAGAGGGCCCCATTCCATTTGCTCCTTCTGGATCTGGTTTTCTAAGGTAGCTTCCACCACTTTTCTAGCCCCATCTACCAATATCTCTGCTTCCTTCATAAACGTAAATCCTCGAGAGATAATATCCGGTCCAGACAAAATTCTGTATGGCTTTCCTTTCGAAAGTGCAGCTACCACTACAACCACACCGTCTTGCGCCAATTGTTGACGATCTTTCAAAACAATCTGCCCTACATCCCCTACACCCAGTCCATCAATGTAAATACTTCCGGCTTCCACTCGTTCTCCGAATTCCATGCGATCCGGGGATATCTCAACACGTGAGCCCAGTTGAGTTAAAGCAATGTCTGGATCCGAGTAACCAAGCGAATGTCCGATCCTTTTCAGAGCAACTTGATGACGAACTTCTCCGTGATGTGGAATAAGAAAACGCGGGTTGGTAAGGCGTATCACAAGCTTAATCTCTTCTTGATTGGCGTGTCCGGATACATGTACTTGCCCCATTTCTTTGGTTACAACTTCCGCACCTATCTGATAAAGATGATTAATCGTCTTTCCCACAAGCTTCTCGTTTCCAGGTATTGGGGTTGCCGCGATAATGACCATATCCCCGGCGAGAACGTTAATCTGACGATGACTTCGAGTGGCCATCCGTGTCAAAGCAGCTAGTGGCTCACCTTGACTCCCAGTGGTCAGAACCAACAATTGTGTAGAAGGTGTGTTTCCTACTTCTGTACTGTCAATAATGATATCCTCTTTGGGCAGTTTTAAGTAGCCTAACTCCAGTGCAGTGCGCACCACGTTCTCCATGCTTCTTCCGACGACACAAACCTTTCTACCAACCTCAGAAGCACCATCGATCGCTTGCTGGATTCGATGTACATTAGAAGCAAACGATGCCATAATGATTTTTCCTTTAGCCCGTTCGAAATTGTCTCGCAAAGCTTTCCCGACTGCCCCTTCTGACATGGTAACCCCTGGCCGTTCAGCATTTGTGGAGTCGCAAATTAAGGCTAAGATTCCTTCCTCACCCCAAGCTGCCAGTTTTCTCAAATCCATGTTCTGACCATCAATGGGGGTATAGTCGACCTTAAAGTCCCCTGTATAGACTACGCGTCCAACCGGAGAAAGCAGAGAATATCCGACAGCATCCGGAATACTATGTGTAACTCGAAATGCCTCTACTTCAAAAGCCCCTGCCTGTATACGTTCACCAGGTTCTAACATGTGCACTAAAGATTCAGGATAAGCAGTTCGCTCCTGAAACTTCGCTCGAACCAATCCCAAGGCCAATTTTGTACCATAAATAGGAATATTCAATTTTGGTAAAATGAATGGGAGTCCACCGATATGATCCTCATGCCCATGTGTAATGAAGAGCCCTTTAATTCGCTCGCGGTTTTTCTCCAAATAGGCGATGTCAGGAATCACCAAATCGATACCCAGTAGTTCTTCGTCTGGGAACTTTACCCCACCATCAATGATTACAATTGAATCTTCATATTCAAAAACCAGCAAATTTTTTCCGATTTCTCCAGTTCCCCCAAGCGGAATCACGCTAAGCTTTGAAGTCTGTTGAGATAACAAAATAACACCTCCTATGGTCGCAATTAAAATTAAGTTTGCCCCATAAGAGATGTTTTCATGTTATTTAGGATATTACTTAAAATCTGCTATTTCCAGCTTCTGACCTCTGAACTCTGACTTTACTGGGCCCGTTGAACATAGCTTCCTGTCCGAGTATCAATGATCAGCATATCTCCTTCATTGACAAAGAAAGGCACCTGCACGACTGCACCCGTTTCTAAGGTTGCAGGCTTTGTCCCACCGGTAGCCGTATCCCCTTTCACGCCGGGTTCTGTTGCTGTAACAGCCAGATGAACGGTATTAGGCACATCCACTCCAATAACCTCTATATCATAGAAAAGCACACCTAAGGTCATGTTTTCTTTCAGCCATTTCACACCGTCTCCAATTTGCCCCTGAGTCAAAGAGGTCTGCTCGTAGGTTTCCTTATCCATGACCACGTAATGTTCTCCATCTTTATAGAGATAGTCCATTTCACGACGCTCCACATGGGCCTTTTCCACTTTTTCTCCGGCATTGAACCTACGCTCAACGACTCCACCCGTCTTCACATTTTTCAATTTTGTTCGAACAAAAGCGGCTCCTTTACCGGGTTTAACATGTTGAAACTCAACCACTGAGAAAACATCACCGTCTAATTGAATGGTTAGACCTGTCTTAAAATCATTCGTTGAAATCATAACTACCACTTTCCCCCTAAAATCCTTTTATTTAGTTTGTCCGTTTCTAAAGCTATATACTAAGAAATTCTAAAACGTCACTTTATGATTATGAAATCTTTTGGTGCCTGGGTCAATACTTCGCAACCATTTTCGGTCACCAAAACCATATCCTCAATTCGAACGCCACCCCAATCCGGGATATAAATACCCGGTTCCACGGTAACGACCATGCCCGGTTCAAGCACACGATCTTCCCGCTTATTAAGATTTGGTCCCTCATGGATCGCCAGACCTACGGAATGTCCTAGTCCATGTCCAAAGTATTCACCATAACCTGTTTCTTCAATTAGTTTACGGGCTACCGCATCCACTTCTTTGCCAGTTCTTCCCGGGGCAACTGCTTCAATTCCTGCTCTCTGCGCAGCTAGGACAATTTCATACACTTCGCGCTGCTTGTCCTCTGGTTCGCCTAAAAAAACCGTCCGCGTGATATCTGAGCAATAACCCTGATAGATTGCACCGAAGTCCATCGTCAGAAACTCCCCTGATTGAACGATCTTTGAGCTGGCCGTTCCATGAGGCAACGCAGAACGCACACCAGAGGCTACAATAAAATCAAAAGAACCTCCACTTGCTCCGGCATGTCTCATGGAAAAGTCCAAGTTTAAACCAATCTCTTCTTCTGTTTGCCCGATTTTGATCGTCTTTAACACATCGGCAAAAGCAAGATCTGCGATTTTTACTGCTTCACGAATTAGCTTGAGCTCTGAATCATCTTTCACCGAACGCAAATATCCGATAAGGTTGGGCAGAGACAAAAGTTCCGCTTGGGATAAAGCAGCTTGCAGTTTTCCGTGGTCCACGTAAGTGACATAGTCTCCTTCAAAACCCACTTGCTGGACATGTTCCCCGATTTCTGCTAAAGAAGCAAAGTGGTCCTGACCCGCATCAATGATTTCAAAATCTGGAGACTGGGCCTTTGCTTGTGCTATGTAACGAAAATCAGTTAATAAAAGAGCTTTTTCTGAGGTGATATACAGAGTTGCTTCTCCACCTGTAAACCCGCTCAGATATCGTCCATTTTCCGGACGAATAACAATATAAGCATCAATTCTTTCCTCATGCATGCGTTGACGCATTCGTTCGATGCGATTGATGATGTATCCCCCCTATCGTTGTACGTAGTACATGGTGCGTGGTTTGAATATCGAATTCATGCCTTTGCCTTACGGCCTTGGTAGTCGACAGCATAACGCATCGCTAATACATAACCGTCTGCCCCCAGACCTGATACTTGTCCTATACAGACCGGTGCGATAAGAGAATTGGTGCGAAATGCTTCACGGGCATGGATGTTTGAAAGATGGACTTCTACCGTCGGAACTTTCACAGCACTAATAGCGTCCCTGATCGCGTAACTTGTATGTGTCCAAGCCCCAGGATTTAAAATTAAGAAGTCGTCAGGTGATAACCCTTGAATCCAATCCAAGAGCTCCCCTTCGTGATTAGTTTGCCGACATTCAGCCTTCATTCCTGCTAGATTCGCAGTCTCTAACGCTTCTTTATTGATCTCTGCCAAGGTGCGCGATCCATAATGTTCCGGTTCACGTAGACCTAATAAATTTATATTAGGACCATGAAATACCCATATACTTGCCAATTTATCACTTCCTTAACTACCTTGAAATTTTAACACAATTTTGTACTATAGCATAGTATTTTCAGCTGAAGGAATTCTTATCTGAAATTTCAATATATAAAACTACTTATTGAAATTAGCTACAAGTGGTAAATCACAATTAAGAAAGAGCCTTCATAATCAAAAAAGCTCTTCCTCATTTGAACGTTCTATTTATAACTCCGATAGTCAGATACATTAATTAAAGGGGAAGGACATGCGCCATCGCGGTTGATTTTTGCCCTGCATAAGTCCTTGAGAGGGTTGCGTCGCAGTTTGCGCACTCAGATCATAGGGAGGGGTTGCACCAAATTGTAACTGTGGAGACTCGTTCTCACCTTGGACCGTCTTTTGAGTTGGAGACTGGGCTTGAGCTTGAGGCTGTGCCTGGATTTGCGGTTGAGCTTGAGTCTGACCATCTGGCGATACAACTAGTTTGCCCTGTTCCGCGCGGTCTCCGTTACCGCTCACTAATCGAGGGGAGAGTACAACATCCAGATTACTTAACATAATTTGTACATCAGTCGGCCCACATTCCCCTGCGGGTTGGATTTTACGGATCTCGGTTCTAGGGAGAATAAAGTGAATTTCATGAGGGACTCTTGGTTCACCAATCCGTCGTAACCGAACACGAACTCCCTCGACTTCCATTTCGACTTCATCTAGATAATCCCCAACAAACCCTTGTCCCTGATCTTTACGTATATCTGCAAATTGCTCTTGCCCTTGGAGAGCGCTTTTAAATTCGGGAAGAACAATCTTTTGCCCTATTTGAAGTTTCATGGGATCAACGCTGGGATTGACCAAAAGGAAGTCTTCACAAGTTCCTCCCCAACGCTGAGCAAGGTCATGAAAATTATCACCAGGTTGAATACAATACTCCTTACCACCCATTACATATCCCCTCCTCTCCTTAGATTATGGAAGAACGGGAATGTCCTGTTACCCAAATTTATCATAACCAGCCATCATTTACTTGATCACTCTTAAGAGGGTTGGTTTAAGCCATCATATGGCCCGGTTAAGGACGCTTAAGCCACTGGCGAAGATGCGGATAACCCTCTTAATCACTGAGGTGTTTTGAAGTCAGGCTTATTTTGCTGACGTAGATAAATCTGGAGAAGCACCTCTCCACCTTGGGATGCTAAAACGACTTCCTTAACATGAATGCCGGCCTCCTGCACTTCCTCAAGCGCTTTGAGAGACGATACTATTCCATTCCATTGGCCATGTAGATTCAAACGAACTAGAGCATAATCCAAACTTGCTACTTTTCCCGTTTCTTGTTTCTCCCCAAACCGTTCAACATTGAAGGCAGCCACGTCTATACCCTCCTTTTCAAAGGTACTACGACACCTCTCGATCATATCGGGTAACTGATCAAGGGTTGGAATGACGGACAGCTTTAAGTTCGGTTGTGTGTGTTTCATCTCAGAGCTCATCAGTAACCAATAGTCTTTTTCCTTTTGTAAGGATTGATACTTTATATATGCCGGTTGCCAGAGAAGAAGAAACGCCAGGACTATACAGGCAATTAAACCCGCTGCAATTCCTTTTATACCGCGCAGCGAAAGAGGTAATAGGGAAATTTTCAAAGAATCCAGGATAGTTTTGTCCCTTATCTCACTTGAGAAGAAAGCCAAATATATCCACTCCTTCCTTGATAAGTCCACCCTATTCCTTGCTAGTTCACTTGATTAGCTTCACTCGCCTTCACAGGTTGCCTGCCAATTCTTCGATGTCTAGCACTCATAGAGAATTCGACATTGTTAAGGGTTGTCAATTTGTAACTCGTCAAAGCGGGTTGTTCCCACCCCTTGGTCCGCAGCGTATGGATTAGCGTTTGAACACTGCTGGCATCTTCAGCTATTCCGCTTAAAGACATGCTGCCTTGCTTATACACCACCTGTTCTATCCTCAGCCCGTTCCCCGACAAGGCCTGCACTTCGGCTAATGCTTCTCCAACCTTTTCGGTACGAATCAGTGCCCCCTTCCAAGCTGTTTCAAGGGCTTGCTCATATTTGGCCTGCCCCTCAATCTCAACGCCTTGAGGTGAAAGTACTTGTACCTCTTGTTGTAAAGACATCGTTATTCGCTGGAGTGAAAAGCATAAGATTATTCCCATCACTAAAAGCGACCCGAGGAAAGATGCCAGCCCAAGGTACCTCCGCCTAATCTTTTCCGCCCGGGCTGGTTGGTACCAAAGGTTGAGCACAGGATCATGCGCCAAGATCCTCTGTGCATACCCTACCACTACCTCGCTCCGACCCACATGTGCCTTAAGAATCTCCTGCCAGGAATCTGGAACACATTTTAAAGTGGCTTGGTCACCTGTTGAAACATGACTTGACGCTAGTAACCTCTGTGCCAGCTTCTCTGTAACTGAATCACCACTCCAAACTAAGCGTTTCAAGTTTAGATCTGCCTGTTGTGTTTTATAATATAAAAGAAAGCGTTGGATCTCTTTTACCCCTTCTTCGATCTGCTCGCTTTCGCAACAATCACAACCGTCAATCGAAGGCAGAGGAGGCAATATTCGCACACTTTCCGGAACCTCTCCACGAAATAAAGCTACTTGAAAACAGCCAGCTTCCCCTTGTAGATAAAGAACATCCTCGTTAGGATCAAACCCAAGTGTTTGCCCTAAGACAGAGAACGAGAAATCAACACCTTTTACTTTAAACCCCGCTTTTTCAAAGATAAATACATACCCTTCGAGTATACTCTGACGAGTTGCGCCCAGTAAAACGCGTAAACTTTTGGGCTTTTCTTCGGAAATAATTAGGAAATCATACAGCAAATCCGATCTAGCAATCGAAATTTCTTCATCGACTAACAGAGCCAAAGCCGAAGTTCTGTCGCGTTTTGGGAGCCACGGTAACGGATAAGCCCGAATAAAGCCTTGTTGCAGTGAAATCGTTAAATAGGCATTTGGCCTGCTCTTAGGGAGTTGTGAGCGATACCTTGACAAAAGATCAATTAATAGACCTTCATTCCTTACATTGCCCTGTTCGATAATACCAGTCGGTATTGGAATGCGGTCAAATTTGACTAATCTTGATCTATTTTTTGGCTTGATAACTGAGGAAAAAATGGGAACAGAAAACCAAAGCGCCCGGATTTCTCCATCAGTCAATTCGAAGACTACCGTACCATTTCGCATCGAATTATATCCACGCCCAATACCATTCAAAGATTTGGATTCCCCATAATAAGGTAAGTATCGCCCCCAACGCCAAGTAGGGTCCAAAGGGGATCTGTTGACCAAGGCTTTTTTTGCCCGTACGGAGAAGGAAGATTCCCACTACTGCGCCGACAAAACTTCCTACAAAAATAGAGATGAAGATAGCAGGGAACCCCAAAAATGCGCCCATTGCCGCAACCAACTTTACATCCCCCAGACCCATTCCTTGCGGGTAAACTCGGGCGATAATCCAGAATACTCCTCCCGCACCCAAGGCACTAAGCACACTTTCCCATCCACTAGGATTCCCTGGGATGAGAAAAGCTCCTATAAGTCCTATTCCCAAGAGAGGAAGGGTAAGCACATCTGGCAAACGGAATGTATCAAGGTCAATAAAAGATAATGCCACAAGCGTTGCTACAAAAGAAAGGTTCAAGAGTATTCGTGCAGGGTGCATCCCAGAATCGAAGCTCAATAAAGTAGTAAGAAAGAAGAGAATCCCTGTCAGAGCTTCAACTGCTGGATAACGCCATGAGATCCGAGCCTCGCAGTTACTACACTGTCCTTTTTGGATTAGAAAGCTAACTATAGGAATGAGTTCCCAAGCTCGTAAGGAGTGTCCACAAGTATAGCAATATGAACCAGGCGAAACAATGGACTCCCCACGTGGGACACGACAAATGACCACATTCAAAAAACTCCCGATCAAGATTCCAAAAAATCCGCTAATTATACTTATTAGGTACAATGGTCTTTCCCCTTTCAGTACTCTCCTGCACTACAAATGTTAGACATGATTTTTCTGCTTAGAGTTTTTTTGCTAATTTGCGGACGTCCACAGAAAATCCTTGAGACCTTCATCATACACTCGAACTTCCGCTCCCAAACCATCTCCAAATAAATAAATCATGATCGTATTGGTCTTCGTGTCTGGAATAGTAAATTTCGTGGGATCTGTAGCATCTGCCACAATATTAACCACTCCAAATCCTTTGTTTCCCTCAGCGACGATTTGCTGGGTCGTTGATTTGTCCAATTTACTAATATATTTAGGTATGAGACTTGAACTTGTCACCGTACCTTCAGAGGCTGTCAACTCTGTATTTTTAGGATAGGTTCCCTTTTCCATCTGATAACGATCAAGGGCGGCTTTTACCTCGTGTGCAGTTGCGATGTCCGCTTTTCGCCGTGCGTTTGTTGTGCTTGATGTCAATTTAGGAATTACGATAGCACCCAAGACACCTAGTATAATAATCACTGCCATGACCTCAATGAGCGTAAACCCGTTCTTTTCCTTGAGATGATTCATCTCAATTCTCCTTTCCTTTCCTCATATTCTTTAACCTCTCTGTTTTTTAGCCATTCTTGGCCTGAAGCCATAAGTTCTCCACTAGATCACTTTCAAAATACCCTAATTCTATTAGTGGATGTTCCGCTTTAGTCCAAACCGTTCATTCTAGATGTGAACTAAGATCAAAAATAGGAATCATTACCCCGCTGGCAACTAGGCCGATTAGCCCTGCTAAAGCAAGAATAAGTGTTGGCTCGATCATACGCAGTAATCGCACAAGCTGATCCTCGAGTTCTCGACGAAACAGTTCGGTAACATAGTTTAACATTCGATCCAATTGTCCGGTTTCCTCAGCAATCGCGATCATTTCTGCCCCCTCTTTGGGAAAGATGCGACTCGAGCGGAGTAGGGGAGCCATAGGTTTTCCCTGCCGAACAGATAGCACAAGCTGGTTTGTCAACTCTAGCATCACAGGACTGCGTAGCGTTCCTGCCGTTAAACGCAACGCTTCTAGTAAAGGGATTCCGACCGCTATTAAACGACCCAACATCCGACTAAATTGAACCAAATCGCGGAGACGATAAACCCTTCCGATGATGGGTACCCGTCCCAGTAAATGCTCTAAGCGTAACTTCCAATCATAAGTTCTTGAAACTCTGACAATTATCATAAGAATTGTGACCAATCCCAGCATACCCCATAAAAAGGCTGGAAGTGCTCGACCACTGGCAAAAATGACTTTAGTCACAATCGGTAATTCTGTACTGCCCATACTCAGAAAGAGTTTTTCATACATAGGGAGCACCCAGACAGAGAGAACGTATAGCACGACCACTACCCCTGAAGACAGAAGTAGGGGATAGGCAAGTGCTGCTTTGATTTTTTTATGTAATTCATGTTCCTGTTCTAATTCTTCAGCCACTTCACTTAGAACTTTCCCTAACGTCCCTGTGTATTCCCCAGCTTTAATCATCGAAAGCACAAATGAGTTGGGACATGGATTTAAAAGGGCTAAGGCCTCTGATAAATCACTTCCTGATTCCACTCGATCTTTAACCCTTTTCCATAATTCTTGCTCCAAGGATAACTTTTCCCCGTGGAAAGTCATGATCTCCAAGGCTTGAAGCAACGGGATCCCAGCCTCCAGCAGCGTCCCAAGTCGGCGAACGAAGGGACTCCATTGGATGCCACCGAAGGGCAACAGAGGCATTTTCCAAATCTTTTTAGCTCGAACCCAGACTGGAAAGTATCCTTCTTTCCTTAAGCGAGCTTGAACTTCAGTTATTCCAGCCCCTTCCCAAACTCCGCGCTTAAGAATTCCATTCAAATCAACCGCTTTCCAGACAAAACGCTGCTGCTTCATCTTCTCAGACTATCAGGACTCTGCAGTTTCCCCTGGGCGACCTCAGCTGAGATCAGACCCTTTTGAACTAAGTCAAGTATAGCTTTATCCATGGTCTGCATGCCAAGCTTAACATTGGTTTGAATGACTGTCGGCAGTTGATGAGTTTTACCCTCACGAATAAGACTGCGAACTGCTGGGGTTGCCAACATGACCTCTATGGCGGCCACGCGCCCTTTTTTATCTGCCCTAGGGAATAATTGTTGAGACATTATCCCTTGTAAAACGGCTGCCAGCTGCACTCGAATTTGTTGTTGTTGATGAGGTGGAAAAACATCGATCATCCGATCCACTGATTGGGTCGCATCATTTGTGTGAAGCGTGCTAAAAACTAAGTGTCCTGTTTCAGCCGCTGTAACAGCCGTGGCAATGGTTTCTAAGTCTCGCATCTCTCCGACTAAAATAACATCGGGATCTTGCCGCAAGACCGCGCGTAAGGCATTGGTAAATGACATGGTATCATTACCAACTTCTCGTTGATTGACCAAACTTAAATTATGTCGGTGCAAATATTCAATAGGGTCTTCAATCGTGACAATGTGACAAGACCGCGTACGATTAATATAGTCCACTAATGAAGCAAGAGTCGTCGATTTTCCACTTCCGGTTGGCCCGGTCACTAGCACCAACCCTTTGTGTAAGCGTGCTAACTCGATACTTACAGCTGGCAAACCCAAACTCTCAGGACTAGGAATAACAAAGGGTATCAAGCGAATGACTACGCCAATCGAGCCTCGCTGGCGAAAAACATTAACCCGATATCGTCCGATTCCCGGCAAACTGTAGGATAAATCGAGTTCACCGGATTCGGCAAACCGTTTGGCTTGTGTCTCATTCATCAGGGAAAGGGCGAAGGTTTCTAAATCAGATTGGGACAGTTTATCCGCTTGAAGTTGAACCATGGAACCGTCAATACGCAAGACGGGCGGACTCTCTACAGTTAAGTGAATATCCGAGGATTTTCTTTCCCCAGCTATGATTAATAATTCTTTAAGTGTTAGCAAGTGTTTTAACTTCCCCTCTTACCCTCAAATACCAGATGCCGCATGGAGTAATTCCTCCATGGTGGTTAATCCTTGGGTTACTTTTAACAGACCATCTTCGAATACTGTAAGCATACCAGAAACTAACGCTTGTCGCTCAATGTCTCTGGAATTATGTCGCGTCAACACAAGGTCTTTAATTTCTTGATTATAAAGCAAAAATTCATGAATCCCAATCCTACCTCGAAACCCGGAGCCAAAACATTCCGGACATCCAGTTGAGCGATAGAACAAATTAATCGATGCAGGTAAGCGGAGGGCCCGTTTTTCGGTTTCCGTTAACCTATACGTTGTCTTACAATGTTCGCATAACCGGCGTACCAGGCGTTGGGACAAAACCCCACTGACTGCTGCCGCTAAAAGATAAGGTTCTATCCCCATATCTACAAGCCGAGTTAAGGCCTCTGCCGCCGTATTAGTATGAAGGGTTGATAAAACTAAATGACCTGTAAGTGCAGCTGTTATGGCAATTCTCGCTGTTTCTTCATCTCGGATTTCCCCAACCATAATCACATCCGGGTCTTGTCGTAAGATATGTTTCAACCCAACAGCGAAACTGAGTCCTGCCGGAAGATTGACTTGTACTTGGTTTACCCCTGAAAGTTGATATTCAACCGGTTCTTCAATGGATATAATGTTCTGCTCTTCAGCCTTCAATTCCCTCAGCAGTGCATAAAGGGTTGTGGTCTTGCCACTTCCCGTCGGTCCTACTACCAATATTAAGCCATTCGGACGTGTCAATAAGGATTTGACCCCTGCTTCTACCTCTGAACGCATACCTAAGCCATTAAGCGAACGCTGTGCCATTTCTTGGTCTAAAATACGCACAACAACCTTTTCTCCATAAACAATGGGCATTGAAGACATGCGAAAATCGACCTGTCGCACCCCTGCGTTGAACGCCATTCGACCATCTTGAGGGATTCGTCGTTCTGCAACATCCATTTGGGCCATGACTTTTAAACAAGAAACTATACTTCGGGCAGTTTTTGCAGAGAGCACGTGTTTCTTCAGAAGTTTACCATCTATGCGATAACGCACGACGAAATCATTCTTACGGGGTTCCCAATGAATATCGCTTACGCCTTGCAAAACGGCCTCATGCAAAATTGAGTAAACTAATTTGAGCGTGGGCGAATCGTCTACTAAGGAATCGAATTCAACAGATTCAAGAGATTCCTTCGACCAAACGCCCTGATCCTCAAAGAAATGATCTTCAAAATGCGTAATTCGGGCGACGGACTGTTCCACGGTTAAGTACTGGCGGATTGCAGCCTGGATTTCCTCAGCCTTAGCGAATACTGGCTCAACCTCTAAGCCTGTAAACATTCGAACATCCCGTAGAGCTCGTTCATGGGTGGGTTCTAACATGGCTACTCTTAAGACTCCCGATCGTCGCTCAAATGGTATAAGGGTATAGCGGCGAGCCATTGCTTCGGGAATTTGCCCTGCAATTTCTGGGTCAATTATGACCCTGGTCAGAGAAACTTCCGGGATGCCCAAATATCTACGTACGGCTTCTGATAACTTGGCTTTGGACAACACACCCATCCGCACAAGAATATCACCGATGGGCTCTCTTCTTTCCAAGGCAAAATCTAACCCCTCTGCCAAGCCCTTTTCGTCAATATACCCCTTAACCAGCAAAAACTGACTAAATTCAAGCTGCTTTTCCATGGTTAGCGGTGTAGTTCCTGATAACTCGTCATGACCCACTTTCCCGCGTCCAACTGCAGTGTTTGTTCAATTTTTCGAATGGCTAAGCCTGACTGTCCCTCAGAAATCACTTTATACCCTCCTCCATTTAACTCAATAACAATAATAGCACGTCCGGTTGCCAAAGAAACGTTACCCTCACTAAGTCCTGGATTCACTAGTAGATGAGCTTTCGCCCACTCAATTCCTCCCTCAGCAACGTAGAGAGCCTGCCTGCTCTGGGTTTCCCGTTTTACCATACGATTTTCTGCATTAGCCTTCAGATAGACTTCCATCCCTAGTCCGGCTAAAGTCGTAAATAAAAGGAGGATAAGCAGACTGACATACCCGGTTGATCTGTGCTTTAAGTCGTTATAGGAGTTATAGGAGTTATTGAAGTTATTGAAGTTATTGCTGTATTTACTGCAACTAGGGGAGGTTCTGCATTTAACGTAGTAAATGCAACCCCTGAAGTAGGCCTTGAGCCGTGAGATATTGTAGAATGCGCACGTTGTCGGATCATACTCTGCCAAATAACCGTCTGCTCCTCTACACTTGCTTGCAAGAAGATCTCCCACAGTCCCGGTTCCACCTCCCTACATTCCCATCCAGTTACATAGCTCGCCACTGGCTGCGAAGCACCTAAGTGTCTCCAATAAAGGTCTCGCGTCTCGTCATGATCTAAATCACCGACGAAATAGATATCAAGAGACGGTGCGAGATTTACGTCATCCGGTAAGGGCAAAACTTTTAATACCCCAGGATCCGGAACCCATTCTACAGTTTGAGCCGTGCGAATCACATCAGAGACAGTTGTCCCAGCAGTCATCACGAAATAGTGAGCTTCTAAATGATTTTTGAGAGAACGCGCTCCCCGCCACTGATCCGTTAAAAATCGCAGGGCTATGATTAAAAAAATTCCGGTGATTAATAGGGCAAATAAAACTTCCATGAGCGTTAGTCCAGCAGTACTACTATTACGATTACGATTACGATTAGCATTACGACTATTCAACAGCATAAAGACTCTCCAGTTTATATTGGGGATCACTCCCCTTGCCTCTCCAGAAGACTTCCACACTAACTCTCAGAAGCTGCGGCATATCGTACCAATCCGCACGAATAATATACTGGAATTTCCCTTCGTTTCCTTCTAGGATCCCACCCGGTATGCAGGCTTGTCGGGCAAGATTATCCCTCCAATCATGGTTCGCTAACCGATCCATGATTCTCTGAGCAAGATTCGCTCCCTCCATAAGGGTAGTGGCTTGACGGGACTGGGTAACAGCGCTCTCCGTCAAGCCAAAGAGAACAGCAAACCCGAGGGAAAAAAGAAACAAGGCGAGTAACACATCAAACAATACATAACCCAAAGAAGCGTTTACTAGTTTCGTTCTAATCACTCCTTGAATTTCTTCAAGCGCTTAATAATCTTATTGAATATTTTTCGTATTTTCTTTCTTGATCTATAAAGCTGTTCGTGCTTTGACCCGTCCCAAGGCATCGAGCTGATAACTCAAGACTGGATTGAAAGGATCTTCTGGAATCTCCTCTAAATATGGACCGCGCCATCCACTCACGCCGATCGGAGAGTGAACCAAATCCGAAACCCTCCTGGGAAACGTTCCCACATCAATCCGATAAAGCTGGACTGCCCCTTCGATCTTTAGTACATTCGCGAGATCCACGCGGTTCTGAACCTGACTCACAGCTGAACCGAAGTGAGGTGTTAGGACTAGGAGAATTCCTATCAATGAAAGTACAAGCAGAAGTTCCCACAATGTAAAACCTCTTTGCGTGTTTTCCCCTCTTTTCAAGGCCTCACTCCTTTCCACTAAAATCCTATAAAATGCACAAATTACAAAACGCTATTTACGATTCACAAATTCACGATCTCAACATAGATCAGATTATTTCAACTAATTCCTGTTGATTTCTCCATCCATTATTAAATACCTTTCGACTCGACATATCTTTCTTATAAATACCTTCGATTGTCATTCTCTCTTATTAATTCGCAGTATATCGCGCAAACACTTGCGATTTCTCCTCTTAAAACAAGAAATCTGACAAAGATCTCTCGATCTATGCCAGATTATTTAATCCCAGTGTTAGTTTACTTGTCTGATGTAATTACCTCTTCCCAGGCACTTAATATTTCTTGGTCGGTACATTCCTTAGAAATAACCGCCTGTCCGATTCCTTTGGGGAGAATTAGGATTTTTCGTCCCCCTTGGTTTTTCTTATCGGCTTGCATGCGCTGTAACAAGGCCAGAGGGTCTTGCTTTACATCGACCGCGGTCGGTAAACCAAATTTAGTCAGTAACTGCTCAACTCTACTAACTTCTACGGAAGTCATTAGCCCTTTAGTCTTTGCTAAATATGAAGCTGCCACGAGACCAATACTAACCCCTTGCCCATGAGTCACTCCGCGATAGTTCATCTCAGTCTCTAAGGCGTGCCCGAAGCTATGTCCTAGATTCAACAGACCACGTATCCCTTGCTCGTGTTCATCTTGGGAAACTATACCTATCTTTACCGCCGAAGACCGTGTTACCATTTCGCTCCAAATCAGGGGATCTCGTTGTTTAATCTTAAGTTCTTGTTGTTCGAAAAACTCAAATAGGTCTAAATCCGCAATTATGGCATGCTTTATGCTTTCTGCTAACCCGTTTTCAACTTCTTGCCAAGGCAGACTATCTAGTGTCTTGAAATCTGTCCAGACTGCCAACGGTGGAGTAAAGGTACCCAGAATATTTTTCCCAGCCGGATGATTGACGGCCGCTTTTCCACCTATACTACTATCAACTTGCGCTAACAGGGTTGTCGGAACTTGTATAAAGCGAATTCCCCGCATAAAGACACTGGCAAAAAAACCGGCCAAATCCCCAATTACCCCGCCTCCCAGAGCAATAACGAGAGTTTTGCGGTCTGCACCACAACGTAGTGCCGCTGTCGTGAGCTGACTTAAACGTTCCAGCGATTTTTCTGCTTCTCCAGCAGGGACTGTCAGTAGATTGACACGATAGTCAACAAGGCCTTTTTGGAGACGTTCCGCATAGAGCTCTCCGACTTCCCTATTAGTAATAATCAGGATGTGCTCCACATCGCTTATTTGAGAATGAAGATACTCCCCTAGCGCTTCGAGTGGCGCTCCTAAAAATACCGGATACGGTTTATCAGAGCTGACTTCAATCGTTTGCAATTCCGCTAAACTCATTGTTATTAAGCCTCCTAAGTATGGTAAGAATCTCACTTACCACTTCATCAATATTTTTTTGAGATGTATCAATCATATAGTCAGCCTGAGCGTAGCAGCCTTGACGCTCCGACCATAACTTCTCAATCTCCTCTTTTGAGCCCTTGAGAAGCGGACGATCATTTTTATGGCCAATCCGATTAAGAATCTCTTCCAGCGAAGCATGAAGACCGATTACAGTCCCCTTATGAGCCAGCGCCTTCCAATTGAGGGGATTCAAGACTGTACCGCCGCCTGTCGCTATGACGATATGGTCTAATTGACTGAGCCTAGCGACCACAATGCTTTCTTCTGAACGAAAACGCGTCTCTCCATGACGACGGAAAATTTCTGTCACACTTAGGTTGGTGATTTCTCCTATTTCGTTATCAGTATCGACAAAATCCCAAGCGAGCGCCTGGGCTAACCGCTTACCAACCGTGCTTTTGCCAGTTCCCATGAATCCAATGAGAACGATGTTTTGCATGGTGATCAATCCTCTCGATGATAAAGTAATAATTACAATCGTTCCGAGTACCGCAATTCGCACAAATATCCCTAGTTATAAGTAAGTCCGCTATACCTAGATTAGGTAAAAGCTACATCATACGCAAATTTTCTTGATAAGCTTCCCAGCTGCTTTTTAATTCGGCAAAGTTATCTGCGGGGAACTTTTCCAGGACCGCTTCAGCAATCACCCAAGCTACCACATGTTCCAAAACGACTAAGGCGGCTGGCACGGCACAAACATCTGAACGCTCCACACTGGCCTTGACCACCTCTTTGGTTTCCAGATGCACCGTATCTAAAGGTTGATAGAGGGTCGGGATGGGTTTCATAACCGCTTGAAGGATAATGGGTTCCCCATTGCTCATTCCCCCTTCAATTCCTCCCGCATGGTTGGAAGCCCTAGCAAAGCCTTGCCCCTGACGATAAGTGATCGGATCATGAACTAGCGAACCCATGCGTTCCCCTGCCTCGAAGCCTAGCCCAAAGGAAACCCCTTTGATCGCTTGCACTGAGAGAACTGCTTGGGCCAGCTTTCCATCTAACTTGCGGTCCCAGTGCACATGGGAGCCTAATCCTGCCGGAATATTATACACTTGTACCTCTAATAGTCCTCCCAAGGATTCTCCCTGATTCCGAGCAATCAGGAGTTGATCCTCCATCTTTTGTTCAGCAAGAGGATCTCCTACAGACCACTCGGATTTTTTTACATGTTGCCAATACTCTTCCTTGTCTGAACGCTCCGCATGAACGCCGCCCACCGCCAGGACATGCCCTCTGATTTCCACTCCGAGGGCGGCCAAAGCTTGCCTTACTAGATTTCCTATCCCTACCCGCATGGCAGTCTCTCGGGCACTCGCCCGTTCGAGGATATTCCGGACTTCTGTTCGATATTTAAGAGAACCCGTTAAATCCGCATGCCCCGGCCGAGGGGTTAGCACTTTTCGGCTTTCTAAGTCAGCCTCTTCTCCCCAAGCCATGATTTTCTGCCAATTTTCCCAATCACGGTTGAGGATCTCTAAGGCGATTGGAGCGCCCGTACTTAATCCTCCTCGTACCCCGGATATAATTTGTATCTCATCTTGTTCAATAGCCATTCGTCCACCACGGCCAGGTCCTTGTTGACGTTGCCTTAAGGCAATATCAATACTATCTCTGGAAATCTTCATTCCAGACGGAAGTCCTTCGATGATACCGACTAACTTTTGACCATGTGATTCTCCTGCCGTTAAAAAGCGCATCTCATGTCCCTTCTCTCTATTCCGTATTCGTAAAAATTGATCTATTGTATAGACCATAAATTTTGGTCAGCGCAAAACTAATCAATAGTTTTTGTTTGGTACACGACTTGCACCGAAGGTCATTCTTCCCTTATTCGCATCCCTACAGGAGCCACGATAACGCGGCTTTGCTTACCCGAAGGGGTCGTCAAGATAATCGTTGAACCGACACTTCGACCAGAAGCATTAAATTGTAATTCTGGCGGGCTGCCTAAAAATCGGACCCCATCTTGGAAATAAACGTCCTTTACCCTGGTCCCTTGACGAAAAATCTGATAATGATGGTTCGTTTGATAGTAAAACTTAATGGCATACCAGTTATTTTCCGCAAGTGCCGCCTGGCGAGTATCACGAATTTCCTCTAACAATTGGGTTGTCGCCAAGGCTAAATGTTGTTTTTCGAAATTTATAGGAAGCTTAATAAGCAGCACAAACCCCGCACCAGCTAAGAGCGTTAATACAAGGATCATTTCCAGAAGTGTAAATCCGAAATCCTTACCCTGCTGATTTGGCATTTTCTTCGTCCTCTTTAACTCTTAGTTATCCTTTAGCAAACAGCCGCTCAAAGAATTGACCTTTCAAGGCTTGACTCATCTCCTCGACAGGAGCCTGTCCACCGAGCCAAAATTCCCAAGCCAAAGCCCCTTGATAAAGCAGCATCCCTAGTCCGTTTTGCGTACGACAACCCAGACCTTTAGCTTCTCTTAAAATAGCTGTCTCCCTCTGATTAACGATAATATCAACCACGAGGGCCCCCTTGGAGATCCCTTGAATAGAAAATGGAAAAGACTCATTAAGTAACCCAAGGGAGGTTGTCTGAACTAAAAGGTCTACATCCTCTAACCACGCTCCGGGAGCAAACTCCCCTGCTGTCGCTGTTCCTCCCCAGCGTTGAATTACCTGAACTAATTCCTTGGCCTTTTCAGGAGTCCGATTAAGAATATGTAACTCCATCCCTTGCTCTGCCAGCGCCAAGGCAATTCCTTTTGCTGCCCCGCCAGCGCCGAGAAGGACCGCCTTTTTTGCCTGAAAACCGTTTAATTCCGCTTCTACAGAACGCACAAACCCAGCCCCATCTGTATTGTGCCCAATTCGCTGCCCCTCATGGATTTTAACTGTATTAACAGCACCAGCGCGGCGGGCTTCCGAAGTCAAACTATCAAGCAGGGAAACGATGGGTTCCTTGTGGGGAATCGTGACGTTCCAGCCCGAAAACCCCAGAGCACAAAGTCCGTCCACGGCCTGCGCCAACTGACCGGGCTTAACTCGAAAACGATGGTACTCCGCTTTTATTCCTAGAGCCTTGTACCCAGCATTGTGCATCCCAGGGGAAAGGGAATGCTGAATCGGGTCACCGAGTACTGCATAATGTTTTTCCAAGTCATTATGTTGTTTTTCCATTTTTTACTCCTCTTGCATTCTGGTCAAAGATATCATAAACGTTTAATTGATACCCCCGATTTGCTTTAGTACAGCCAAGTTGCCTATAGGCACACTACGGAGTTTCGTGCGTATAACGAAAAGGAATGGCTAAGCCATTCCTAGATGCTCAATGAATTTTAGGGCTAAACGGTTTCGCCGAAGCAAAATGTTTCATCAGCCAGACAAGCACTTTCTCCAACTGACGCATAATCCGGGTTCCGATAAACTCTTGGTCATTGATGGGTGTAACCAAAATCGTATAAAGACCAAGCCGATTTCCACCCAGTATATCCGTAAACAACTGATCTCCAATCACAGCCGTATCCTTCTGCCCTGTCTTTAAAAGATCCATTCCCGCTCGAAAAGCTCTTCGACGTGGCTTTGTCGCCCCGAAAATAAAGGGTATACCCAAACGGTCGGCGACCACCGCAACACGCTGTCGCTTACTATTGTTGGACACCACGCAGGCGCCAATTCCTGCTGCCTTGACTTTTATAAACCATGCTTCCACTTTAGGACCTACTTCGACATTGTTCCATGGAGTCATGGTATTATCTAAATCGATAATTAGCCCTCGGATCCCATCTTGAACAAGTTGTTCTACTGAAATGAGATCTAGTGAGGTAGCTTGAAGTGTGGGTCGAAAATACTCAAACATTGAATCCTCCAAAGTGCTAAAGTTTATTATATATTATACCCTAGAGGATGCCATGAGAGCAAGTAAAGGACTTATCTATTTGAATCAATTTTCCCCATCTCTTCCATCAATTTTTGAATAGCTTTCTTCTCGATCCGAGACACATACGATCGGGAGATTTCCAAAGCTTTTGCAATTTCCCTTTGAGTGCGTTTCGGACTGTTCATCAACCCATAACGCAATTGGAGTACTAATTTTTCTCTTTTAGTCAGTTTTTTAACGAGTTCCAGCAAGGCCTTTTGTTCGGATTCATTTTCGACCTTCAACGAGATATCCTCTTCGTTCGACCCTAGTACATCGATCAGAGAAATTTCATTGCCCTCTTTATCCATTCCGATGGGATCGTAAATTGAAACCTCGCCGCGAGATTTTTTCAAAGATCGCAAATGCATTAAGATCTCGTTTTCAATACAACGGGCAGCGTAGGTGGCCAACTTCGTCCCTTTCCCCGGATCAAAGGTATTAATCCCCTTGATTAAACCAATCGTGCCAATGGAAATTAAATCATCACCATCTTCCCCTGTTCCGTCAAACTTCTTGACAAGATGAGCTACCAACCGTAAATTATGCTCTACTAAGGTATTGCGGGCGTTCTCTACTTCAGGGGTTAAGGTAAAGGACTCTGTTTTACTTTCACTAAGAATTTTCAAATAACGCGCTTCTTCCTGCTCATTTAAGGGCTGAGGAAAGGCATTGTTGTTAATATAGGAGACTAGTAATGAAACTCCCTTCAGAACAGAGAGGGCCATACTGACAAAAAAAAGTTCCACGAACATCTTCTCCACCCCTTTCGCACTGTTCTAATACCTATGCTTCAGAGGAGGGAATTTTGCTTATCCACATTATAATAAAAAATCCGTCATCCCGATTGTTTTTGGGAGACGGATATCGCTAACTTAATCTTTTATGATAATGAATGATCAGTCCTTCTTCAGTGTAGAGCCATCGTGCAGTACATTTTTTACCGGATACGAAGGCATCCGCTTCAATAACTTGATTTTCCTTGATAGCTATTTCCAATTTACAATGTGAGCAAATTTTATTTTCTTTAGATATTGTCTTGTAACAACGCTCGCCCAATTTAACCCCTTTGGCTTGTGCCTGGAAATTTGAAGCTACCACTAGTCTGTTATCAGTAATAAGATAAGCTGGTTCTTCAATGAGTTCTAAAAATTTAACAAAGCAGCCAATATATTTTTGAACTTTTAAATCCAACTCAACTTTTCTAAATTTAGTATTTTTTATTTTGTACATATTCAAACAGTGTATCATGCTGGTTTGATCTCGGGTTGAAAGGAATTTTAAGCCATATTCATAATAATCCCCTTTAGATATCTTTCGTAGTACTTGAGCCCGTAAATCATATTGCTCATTTTCAAATTCGAATTTCACGTTGAGTATCATAATCTCGGTGGGCAAATTATAAGCCATTCGTACCCGCATGCCCCCGGCACTAAGATCAAGTATGGAAACAGGCATGGTTTTATCGACGTCTATAGATTGATTGTAGACTGAGTGAATCTTAGCAAAAGCCGAGACTTCTTTTAATAAATCCACCCGGAAGTGTTGTCTTTTATTTTTTTTCTGCATTTCTTTACTCCCAAAATATCTTTCTGTCTATAAGACTTTCTAGATGGATCTCCATTTCTCCTACCTCGGCGACTCAAATATTTTGGTTATTATAAGCCATTTTTCGCCACTAAACAACAATCCGCTCTCCCGGTTGTCTTTGGGAGGCGGATTTGTTTAGGGTTGAAACATTTTCTCAGGAGAATCCACGCCGAAGGGGAAATTCATAAAGGCTGGTTTCTGAGTTGCGACATTTGAAGTTCCCAGGCTGGCATTAGCCGTCAACTTTAACTCTGCTCGCATGTCCCTTTGCGAACCTGTAAGCTTTATACTATTGATCGCTAATCGTTGACTCCCTCCGAATTGCAAAGCATGAATCAGGGCGAGTAAATCCACCGCTTTACCAGAACAGCTAAAGCTCATCCCCATCTCTTGATAGGTACCTTTAGTCTGAACTTGCTCAAAGGAGACCGATTGAGGATTAACTTTGTGTTGTTTAGCCAAGGTGTAGAGCCCAACCATGAGTTGGGGTTTATCAAGCTGGGTTGGAAGCTGAGCATTTAATTCAAGGACTTTTGTTTCCAACCGTTTAATATCCTGTTGAAGTCCGCTTTGATTCTTTTGGTAGCTCAGCAATTCCTGATGATAATTGTTCCGAGAGAGCAGCTGATTCTTAGTATCTTGAATGACCGTCCACTGGGGTAGAAAAAGGAATTTAGCATAAGCATAACTAAGTCCAAACATTATAACCAAAACAAGTATGATTATTTGTGATTTCTCCTTTTTCATACCCTTTCTACTCCTTAACTCCTCTAGCATATCCTTGGCAGAAGAGCATCTATTTTAATGTCAGATTAAAATTCATAGTCTGTGTTTGATCTTTTAACGAAACCGTTTGAATATCAACCACCAAGAACATCCCCGAATCGCGCAAACTAACCCATAAGCGCGCCACATCGACCGGTGTCGGAAGGCTAACACTTAGGGATACATTATTTTCCTGTAACGAAAACGAATTGACTACCGCCCCAATCGGCAAGGTATTTTTCAGTTTTTCTAAAATAGGACCAGGATCGCGCGTACTTGTTTTCATGAGATTTTGTAACTTTTCTTGTTCTTCTACTTTAGACTTTAGGGTCTTTAATTGGCTAACCTGATTTGAGATTTCTCTAAGCAAGGAGATTTTATCCTCAACCACGATGAGGTCTCTACTTAGTTTATATTCCCAAAGCCAGGGAGTACTGCCGATAACTCCCAAGAACACTAGACCGCCTATTCCCCAGGTTAAGGCTTGAGTTTTCAATTTCGAAGGACTCTCACTCTCTCTAGCCTGTCCTTCAATCCAGCGTTGGGCAAAATTAAACTCTCTCTTTTCTTTCATTTAGCCCTCCCGCATTGCCAAACCATAAAGGCTGCCATATTTCATCCAGTTTTTCTGTAGTGGTTTGGCCCTACTGCTAAAACGAGGACGCCAAGCATTCGGGAAGCCTACCTGGGTAAATATTTCTAAATTAGACTGGATAATCTCTTGAATAAAAGGAAGATCTGCATAGTCCCCAGTGAGATAAATGCGATCAATGGATTTACCAAAATGTCGTGCCGCAAAAAAGCCGAAGAATTCAGAAAGCGACTGGAGAACATTTCCCAAACTCGCTTCAACCTCCGTTTTAGCCCAAGCATGTAATTTTGCGGTCTGCAGATCCATAGCTTCCGTTTCTTCTTTTTCTTCCGGTTGTCCATCCCCAACACCTTTGGAAGTACTATTCACGGCAATCCTAACTTGGTCCAAGACGTCCAAAGAAACCTCTAGGTCAGAATACAAGAAAAACACGCCCTGCTCAAGGAGAATAAATTCCACCCGGTCTGCACTCAATTCGATAATCGCCAAATCCAGCGGAGCCTCCAACTCCGTTGTACTTTTTCCCTTCGAAGTATTCGGTGTCAATTTCGAGTATAACCGTGCCAAACCATCTGCGGCTAAATCCACCACTTGCGGTTTAAATCCTATCTCTTCCCACTCCGACCACAGAGTCTCCCATTGGTACTTTGGCAGGGCAGCCAGCAGAACCCGTTGACGTATTTCCCCGTCTTCTACTAATCGATCCAACACCCTATAATCTACCACGTAATCCGAAATATTCAAGGTAAAATACTGTTCCACTTGTTCTGTTAAAAGTTTATCAAGATCTTTGGAAGCCATAATTGGAAGAGTGATCATCCGGGTAATCACTCCCGGGCAAGAGACTGCAAGCTGAAGTTTTTTGAGAGGCACATGGTTTTTATGTAACCAGGCTTTCAGTAAGTCCGACCTTTTCCCACCAGTCAAGCGCTTGTCTTCTTGGAGACCTTCTTTCTGAACGAGTAAATTCTCCTCAGGTTGTTCTTGACCGTCTTCGAATTCAAATACAGGTTCAGGTTCAGGTACAACGCGAAATTCAGACAAGTGAAGAATATCTAGTTTTAATTTACGGCGGGCCACTTTGGCAACAACCCAGTGGTCCCCCCGTACTACGGCCAGCCATTGTTTTTGTTTGAACACGTTGTAATCTCCTCAAGCTTATTTATAAACTATTCCAAACTTAATTCTCAATTTGCCAGATTAAACCATCATCTGTTGATATAACGTAAATATTGGAAATAGTCGCTGTCCTATGATCATCCTTATAACTATCAACTTTATTGCTAAGGTAGCCGTCCACCACTAAACGAAGTGGCTCATTACCAGTGTAAGAAATAATAATTTCTTCTGACCTACTCTCATCACCATCATAATCATTAAAGTCGATCAAATACTTATATTCGTTATCTTCCGGATCTTCCGGGTCATCCTCAAATCTTGGTAAACTAACACCATTCAATGTAATCTTGCCTGTCAAATCGATGGTCTGGTTATTCTCCCTATTCTGTAGACTAAGCAGTACATTGTGAGGATACTTATTTTCCCGATCACTTAAATTTTTCTTGAGTATAAATATATAAATACCGTGGTTTAAGTCTACTGGCGAAGTAGTATCATCTAAATTCATATCATTACTAAAAAAAAACCTCGAGTTTCCGTTCCCATATCCATTCCCATAGACACCACCCACTATAAGCTCTTGGATTATATATTCTTCTGGAATCTCTTCTTCCGATCCACCACCGGAACCAGCTTTATAATAAGCCTGTAGAATCCGAACAACTTTTCCTGTACCACTTCCATATGACCCCGTACTAGTAATGGTATAATACAAGTCATTCTTTTGCCATTCTAGATAATACTGACCACTATCATCAACATCAAAAGGATCTGGGATAACAGGTTGTATGCTTTTACCCGTCGCATCGGGCGCTGGAACAAGATTAGCTTTTATCTTCGCTACTCCATCGAATATCCCAGCTTGAGCCAAATAATATGCCTTAATCGCTCTCTCTTCGTAATCATTAGATTGCATCTGATCAGTGATTAAGAAAAAGAACATTCCCGAGATTAACAGCAGAATCATTACTGACACTATAGCTACTAGCAAAGCAGAACCACGTTCGCGCATTTTTCCTCCTCACTAGAAACGCACCCAGGTGATTAACTGGAATACATTAACTGCTAGAAATTCTGGATCATCGGGGTTATTCGAATCGTTTGGATTGGAAGGATCATAATTCTTAGCTAAAATATTGATTTTCAAGAGACGAGTCCCGGCTGATTCGAACTTAATCCACTCAATGTGATCTGCAATTAGATAATGATCGGTCTCCTTCAGCATTAGCTTGCTTTGAGCTTCATCATAATAGATCGTTCCATCAGGCAGAGTCGCTGGATCCGGGGGATTTAGATTAATCTTACACGTTTCACCCGAATAAATCCCGGCATTTTCTTGATTGAGTTTAAGAATTGGATTAGGGATCACTCGAATCTGATCGATTGTGTGCAGCATGGCAAAACGAGCTGCATGCTCAAGGTCATCTTCACGAGTTGCTTTATCAAATACCCGGGTTTCAAGACGCATAAATTGACTTACATAGATCATTAAAAAACCAAAAATCGACACGGCAATCATTACTTCCAAAAGTGTAAAACCGCAGCATGAAGGCTTGTTAAATCTTAATTTATCCGCTTTTGGGTTTGTCAACATTTGCTTTGTCCTACAACTCTCATTTTAATCGATATGAGTATAATACGATAGATCTTCCACCGGGAATTGACATTTCAACTTTCACTTTCTCAAGATAATCATCTTCAACAGTAACATCAGTAGTCGTAAAATCATCATAGGATTTAAAGGGCATATAGATACTCTCTGAAACAGTCTGTTTGGCGATAGCCGCGTCCATTTGGCCAGCAACATAAAAAAGCATTTGTTTATACTCAGTACTTTGAGCTCTATATTTAAAGGTGACTGCATTACTTTGAGCCACAAATCCTGCTCCTATGAGCAGGATTGTTATCGCAAATACAACTTCTAGTATAGTCATTCCTTGATCAGACTTTCTCAAAAGCTCCCCCTCTTTCCGATTGTACAAATATCTCTTAATTCCAAACAGTTGTGACATTTCCAAGAAAATCAACGTCAACGTTTACTGTACGGGATGAGCCCTTAAGCGTGAAACTAACTGTATTACTGGGCGGATTTATTAAATAACCACGTTTGTCAAAGGATATAACACAGTCACCTCCACCAACTAAAGTAACTCCAGCATCAAGAGATTTCAATTGTATTAGAAGAGGACTAAGAATTTGGACAGTGTTCGCCTGTGATGAAGACGAATTAGTTATTAGCACATCATTTCTGGTATGTCCCTCGATTGCTCGGTGTTTAGCATACCGGATAAAGGACGTTGTGGTCTGGACCGAAGACTGAAGATGATAATAATCAGTTAAAGAACGATATTTAGGGACAGTTACAGTAGCCAGTATACCAATGACTGCGATTACCAGCATTATTTCGATGAGAGTAAACCCCAGGTTTTCATCATTGCCCTCTATAGAGAGAATTTGCTTCATACTACCTCACTCAATATCTTATTATACATCGACCACTTTTCTTGACTTGCCATTTATCTTGCCCCACTTACCCCACTAGCCATGTTGAAGATGGGTAAGGCTATAGCAATAATTAAACCCCCGGCAAAAATCCCGATAATGACCGTAAAGAACGGTTCCACCAAGGCCACTAAACGTGCCAGTCCAATCTCCACCCGTTTATCATAGTGTTTCGCCACTTCGACCATTAATTCCTCCATACGACCAGTTTCTTCCCCAATGGACATCATTTGGATGACAAGTGGATCAAAGAAGGGCTCCACACCAAAAGCCAGGGCCATGGTTTCTCCACGAATAATCCGGTCTTTAGCTCGGGCAACCGCTAAACGAGGGACTTCATTACCCACAATGTTCTCTAAGGAATTTAAAATTGGTACGATGGGCAGAGAGGAATGTAAGAATAAGGCCAGAGTTCTGGAGAAACGAGCAATAACCACGTCTTTCGTATTTTTACCCAAAAGAGGGACACCTAGCAGAAACGTATGCAGGTAAAAGCGGTACTTTGGAATTTTGAAAATCCGTATCATCAGACCTACTAGTGCAGCAATACTGAGTAAAAGATATAGTCCGTTGTTATTAAGATAATCAGCAGTATCCACAATCATCTGAGTAGGAGCGGGTAAACTTTGGCCGTTGCCCTTCATAAGATCCGTGATTTCCGGCAGAATAAAATTCATAAACAAGATCACCAGACCGATCAGAACGACGGTCAGAATTATTGGGTAAATTGACGCACTAGTAATTTTCTTGCGAATGAAATTCTCTCGTTCATAATACTCTGCCATACTCACCAGGACAGAGTCCAAATTTCCACTTTCCTCACCGACGCTGACCAAATTTATCAGCAGCTCGGGCAAAGCCCCTTGGCATTCTCTCATGGCCGCTGACAAAGAATCTCCACGGCTCACACCTCGGTGAATCGTACCCACAACTTCTTGTAGCCGTTTATCCTCCATCTGAGTTCGAAGAATCTCCAATCCCCTCACTAAATTAGCTCCAGATCGGATCATCATCGCCATTTGTGAGCAAAAAGCGGCAATGGATTCATACTTAACTTTACTGTTAAATGTTATCGTGAGCAAACTACTGAGTCCGGATTCTTTCTCTAGAGAAATAATTTGCCATTTGTTTTCCACAATTTGTCGCCTGGCGGCCTCCAAATCAACAGCTTCCAGTACGCCATTTGTCACGCGCATTTCTTCATTGATCACTCGATAGCGAAATTGCATTCCTGCCGTTCACCTCAACCTATTCATTCACATAAGTAACCCGCAGGAGTTCATCCACAGTTGTGACTCCTTCTAAAACCAGTCTTATTGCCGCATGTTTAAGGGTTGACATTCCCTGTTCAATCGCATAGTTTCTTAATTCGTCCGCCGTTGCCCTCCTGTCAATCAGTTGTCTGTGCCCTCCCGAAATCGGCATAATCTCAAAAATCGCAATCCGCCCTTTATAGCCGCTCTTATTGCAGTAAGTGCAGCCCTGCCCTTTTTTTATGGCAACCTTAGTTTCTTGAGGAATCTCAAGTAAAGTACGTTCTATGGGGCTCGCCTCATACTTAAGCGTACATTGGGGACAGATGCGTCGAACAAGCCGTTGCGAGATAATTCCTAAAATAGAAGCAGAAAGCAGAAAAGGCTCAATCTCCATATCTATGAGACGGGTAATAGAACTGGCTGCGTCATTGGTATGAATGGTCGATAACACTAAATGACCCGTTAAAGCTGAGCGCACTGCAATTTGAGCTGTCTCATTGTCCCGCATCTCCCCCACCATGATAATGTCCGGATCTTGCCTCAAAATTGAACGCAGTCCTGCGGCAAATGTAAGCCCCGCTTTAGGGTTGACCTGCATTTGATTGACCCCTTTAAAGTTAAACTCAACGGGGTCTTCCAGGGTCACAATATTCTTTTCCGGCACATTTAATTGTTGCAGGGCTGTATAAAGGGTGGTCGTCTTGCCACTTCCCGTTGGACCCGTAACCAGTACGATTCCATAAGGCCTAGAAATTAATTCCTCAAATGTTTTTAAATCTTTCCCGACCAGCCCCAAAGCTTCCTTCTCTAGAATAACACTGGCTTTATCCAAAATACGCAAAACAACTTTTTCACCATACATGGTAGGAGTGGTTGACACCCGCAGGTCGATCATCTTCCCCCCGACAAGATAGGAAATTCGGCCATCTTGGGGCAGACGACGTTCCGTAATATTCAGGTCAGCCATAATTTTCACCCGGCTAACCACGGGATTGGCCATACTGATAGGGGTAAGCATAATCTCTCGTAACACACCGTCAATTCTAAAGCGCACCCGAAGTTCTTCTTCGATGGGTTCAATGTGAATATCACTGGCCCGGTTATTGACCGCATTCTCGATAATCGTGTTTAAGAATCGAATGATCGGTGTTGCTTCTTCATCGATATCTTCCCCCTCAGAAACGCTTAAGGACGTTTGGGAGGACATAGCAACTGAGGTTACACCCATTTTCTTGGCATACTCACGAGCAGCCTTTTCCGCCCCACTCCTACCATAGAAGCGATCAATGGCCAGAAGAATATCTCCTTTTTTCGCTAAACAAGGTTTAACCATCATTCCTGCAGCCAGCCGTAAGTCATCGATCGCAAAGTAGTCAGTCGGATCACTCATGGCCACCAAAAGTTGAGCATTGCTCATTTCCACAGGTAGAACAGAATATTTCCGCACGACGTTTTCTGGAAGTAACTTAAGAACTTGTTCAGGCACAACCAGGCGATTTAAATCGATGGAAGGCAGTCCTAGCTGACTTTGCATCGTACGCAGAATGTCCTCTTCTGTGACGAGTCCTTGCTTAATTAGGACTTCGCCGAGACGAAGACCAAGAGACTTTTGCATTGCAAGAGCCTCTTCCAGTTGAGTCGGAGAAATAACCCTGCCAGCGATGAGAATTTCTCCGAGACGTTTACGTTCTTGACGAAGGGCCAATGGTGGGGCCTCCTTTCGGGTTACCTTTAGGATATAGGAAAAGGGTGTTTTGGTAAACACCCTTTAGAATTATTTAACTATAAAATTCCAGATCAAATTATGGAGTTATTGTAACTGTTTTTCCAGCTATAGCTAATCCATCATTGCCATGAGGTATAAGTTTAATTGAAGTAATTGGAGTACCTACTCCCGGTGTAGCTGGCGATATCGTAACCACTATAGTTCCCTGAGTATTAGTAGCATTTAATGTACCAAAATCACTACCAGCACCGTCCGTAAGAATAAATAATGCATTATTGCCTGGAGTGCCAGTTGCTAAATCTCCAGATACTGGAGTAACCGCTTCCGAAGTATATGGATTAGCCAAGGGATCAGAAGTATAAGCAGCTATAATATCATCTTTAACTGTAGTAACAGTGGCTCCTTGATTATTCCAAGTATTAATTTTACTTTCTACATATCCTTGAACCGCTCTAAGATTCGTATCAACACCTGCGCCCTTAGCCTGAGTCTTAATCGTCCCAACCTTCGGCACCAACACAATCGCCAAAATCCCAATCACTGCAATAACAATCATAAGTTCGATTAGCGTAAAACCTTGATCTTTTTTCCGTTTGATCATTTCTTTCAACTTACTCAATCCTCTCCTTTGTGTACTTTTCCCTTAGGTCCTAGTCAGTTGGGACCTAAGTCCTATTGACTATTTATCGCATACATTTATTCTATCGGTTTTATAACTGCTCGTCAATAGGGCAAATTCTCCAATCTTCTCCATTTTGTTGATTATTAAAAATATTACTTCTTAAAATGGGTCGTTTCATTTAGCCTAGAAATTTGTTTTCAATAATTTCCTCAGTCTTTCCACGCTATATTAACGCTCCACTCTTGCATAGAGGCTTTCAATTGATTCTCCCTCTTCATTAATGGCAAAAACATCCGCACTGTAATCATCATGGGAATAGACAACAACTGCCCCATTATAATTTGGGTCGTCATCCCAAGATGTTTCCTCACTGTCAAAAACATAGACAGCTTTAGTTTCCGTTCTATTCGTAGAGGTAAGTGTCTCCAAACCTTTTTCATTTGTAATAGGATTACTCATAGTCCTCATTGTTACCTCTAAAGAATCCACTATATCTTCACTAGAGGGCATTCCTGAAATTGCGATAACAACTGATCTAACATTGGTTTCAACTCCAGTAATTTTTGCCGCTGTCTTCATGCTCCCAAACTGTGGTATTAAGGCGCTTGCCAATATCCCAATTATCGCAATAACCATCATGAGTTCAATAAGGGTAAACCCATCATCCCTTCTCCGTTCCATCACCTCGCCTCATCGCCCCTTTAAATTTTTGCCCTTTAGTCCTATAGCGTTCGGGACCTTTATCCTATTGCTTATGCTATTCATTCTATCTGTAGTTAGAACAATCGTCAATAAGAGAAGACGCTATCATTATATAGATTTTGCAACCAAGATTCCACCTTTTGTTTACTTATCCTTTAAAAAAATTCTAATTTACGCTTCGAAAACTAAACTTTGCCTAAATGAGCTTTTTTTATTGCGAAAATTCTATATCACGTCGTGATTATTTTTTATAATAAAAAAAAGGATTTACTCAATATTTCAAGAAATAATCAAAAAAGGAGGTAGTAGCTGTTGTTTAATATCTAATAGACCTCACAAGTGAGCAAAAGGCGCTATTAGATCACATGATGCTCGTTTTCTGTACGGCAGTTCGCTACTCATTCAAGCGACAACTCGAAGGTCAGGTGATCGGTGATCTGGAGAGAGTT